>Ga0268265_10000041_pt1 | contig 189918 bp, 131 predicted proteins | sample KBSSwiS52_FD_190355 | JGI IMG/M metagenome (GOLD analysis project Ga0268265, IMG submission 190355) | Switchgrass rhizosphere microbial communities from Kellogg Biological Station, Michigan, USA - KBS Switchgrass S5-2 (SPAdes) (version 2) | ecosystem: Host-associated > Plants > Roots >... | reverse complement strand
CCTCCGCGCGGCGTCCTCCTGCGCGGACGGGTGCTCCGGCGACCTCCGCTGCGGCCCAACCCCCTTCGCTTCGCTCGGGGGCCGGGCCTCCGCGGAGGCACGCCTACGCACCCAGCTCGGTTGCTCGCCGCTGCACGTCGCGAATACGAAACGGCCGCCCTGCGGGGGCCACTTCGCTTCGCTCGGTGGCCGGGCTTCCGTGGAGGCGCGCCTACGCGCCCAGAGTGGTCGCCTTCCGCTGCGTGTCCCGAGCTGGGTAAACGTTCATGGGCCGAGCATAAGGGCCAGTTCAGCTCGTGACGTTCCAGCGCGGCGCGACCGCGCTGGCCCGGAGGCGTGCCTCCGCGGAGGCCCGGCCACGGAGCGAAGCGACGTGGTTGGGCCGCAGCGGAGGTCGCCGGAGGGCACGTCCGCGGAGGAGGCGGACCTCCCAGATCGGCTCCGCAAGCTCCGCCGATCCGGCAGGAACCCCGGCGCGCGGAGGTGCCGTGGGAGCGAAGCGAGTACGGCGCCGGAGCGCGCTGCCCGGACGGAGCGGACCAGGAAACATTCTTCCCGCCGACCACCGAGTAAGGGGCGGTAGCGTGCCGCCCGGACGGAGCGGACCATAAACAACCTTCTGCCCCGACCCATAACCCGTCCGTGGGCTGGCAAGTCCACCCTCTTGGGCTTACCGACCGGTGTAGTTCGGGGCCTCCACCGTCATCTGGATGTCGTGGGGGTGGCTCTCGATCAGGCCGGCGCTGGTGATGCGGACGAGCTGTCCGTGCTCCTGCAGATCCGAAACCGTTGCCGCGCCGGCGTAGCCCATGCCGGCACGCAGACCGCCGACCAACTGGTGGGCGACCGCGGCGAGCGACCCCCGGTAGGGCACCTGGCCCTCGATGCCTTCGGGGACCAGCTTGTCGTCGGAGAGCACGTCGTCCTGGAAGTAGCGATCCTTCGAGTACGACCGGGAGCCGCCGCGGCTGCGCATCGCGCCGAGCGACCCCATGCCGCGGTAGGCCTTGTACTGCTTGCCGTTGATGAAGATCAGCTCGCCCGGGCTCTCGTCGACGCCGGCGAGCAGGCCGCCGAGCATCACGGTGTCGGCGCCGACGGTGATCGCCTTGGCGATGTCGCCGGAATGCTGCAGACCGCCGTCGCCGATCACCGGCACGCCGGCGGGCCGGGCCGCCCTGGCCGCCTCGTAGATGGCGGTGATCTGCGGGACGCCGACGCCGGCGACGACCCGGGTGGTGCAGATCGAGCCGGGCCCGACGCCGACCTTCACGGCGTCGGCACCGGCGGCGACCAGGGCCGCCGCGCCCGCAGCCGTGGCGACGTTTCCGCCGATCACGTCCAGCGGGCGGCCGTCCGGACCGGTCGGGAACTCGGTCTTGATCCGCCGGATCATCTCGGGAACGGCTCGGTGCTGCCCGTGCGCGGTGTCGACGACGAGGAAGTCCACGCCGGCGGCGACCAGCAGCTGCGCGCGCTTGAACGCGTCCTCGCCGACGCCGACCGCGGCGCCGACGACGAGCCGGCCGTCCGCGTCCTTCGTCGCCAGCGGGTAGCGCTCCCGCTTGGTGAAGTCCTTGACGGTGATCAGGCCACGCAGCCGGTCCCGGTCGTCGACGATCGGCAGCTTCTCGATCTTGTGGCGGCGCAGCAGGTCCAGCGCCTCGCCGGCGCTCACGCCGACCGGAGCGGTGATCAGCGGCATCGGCGTCATCACCGCCCGGACCACCCGGGAGTAGTCACGCTCGAACCGGATGTCGCGGTTGGTGACGATGCCGAGCAGCGTCCCGTCGTCGGCGGTCACCGGCACGCCCGAGATGCGGTAGCGGGCCATCAGCGCGTTCGCCTCTTCGATGGAGGCGTCCGGGCCGCAGGTCACCGGAGAGGTGATCATGCCGGACTCGGAGCGCTTCACCATGTCGACCTGCTGCGCCTGGTCCTCGATCGAGAGGTTGCGGTGCAGCACGCCGACGCCGCCCTGGCGGGCCATCGCGATCGCCATCCGGTGCTCGGTCACCGTGTCCATCGCCGAGGAGACCAGCGGTATCGCCAGCCGGATGTTGCGGGACAGCCTGGTCGTCGTGTCGACCTCGGCCGGCACGACGTCGGATGCCGCCGGTAGCAGCAGGACGTCGTCATAGGTGAGGCCGAGCATGGCGAGCTTCGGCGCCGGGATACCCCCGGTCTCGGTGCCGAGCGGTTCGGCGGGCGCCGGGCCTGGGCCGCCGGCCGGCGGGAACGAGTCCCGCGCGGCGGCCGGCGCGGCCGCCCGGGCCGAACCTGCGATCGAGGTCGGGGTGGCGACGGGAGCGTCCATGGCACCTTCCGTTCTGGTTGCGCCGACCAGCGGCGGGGAGCCGCCCCCGCATAGACATCATGGCCCGGGAAGGGGGCTTCTACGCCAGGTAAGCAGGCAAGGCCACAGCGTTCCGCTCAGCACACCTCATCTGCCCGGGGCAAGGCGTTGCCGAAGCTCAACAAGGCGTGGCTCTCGTCCATGCCGATGAAGGCGTGTCGTGTGGGCCACTGTCGCCGGCCTGGCCGGTTGGCTCACGCCTCCGAGGCTTCGGACGCCTCACAGACGCCGTCCGCGTAGCCCCGGGCGTACTCCCAGGAGACGTAGCAGCTCGGGTCGGGGGCGAACGCCGGCTCGTGTACCCGGGTACGCCCCTCGTTGAGGAGCTGGCGCAGGTTGCCGGTCAGCAGGTCCCAGTCGAAGAAGTGCGGCTCCCGGCAGCCCTCGCAGTCGACCACCAGGCCGCGGTAGCCCCGGGGTTCCAGCAGTGTCCTGAACACGTCCAGATCGCCGAGCTCCGCGAGAACCTCCTCGCGCTCGTGCAGCGACAGCGGCTCGAGCAGGTCGACGTCCTCGGCCGGATCCAGCCGGGCGAGCTCGGACGCCGGGTCCTGCGGGTCACCCGCGAACGGGTCGATGGGCTCGTCGCTCACTCAGCCCACGCTACGCCCAGATCTCCAGCTGCGTACGGGCGCGCGGGACGCCGATGAGCGGTCGGCCGGGATGGTTTGTCCCGGTTGTGTCGCCGAGCTGGAAAAACTCCTTCGCGGCGCGCCGGTTGGCCGGTCCGGTGGGGGGTAGCGACAGGACCGTCGCTTCTGGGCCTGGTGATGCCTTCTGCGGCAGCCGCCGACGGTCCGCGCCGAGCCTCCGGACGGGTGGACGGGTGGACGCATGGGCAGCGCGGTCGCGGCGGGCTCGGCGTGGGGCGCCGTCGGGGGTGAATTTTCAAGATCAACGGAAGGGTGGGTCGGCCTACGGTGTGCGGGCGGCACGCGTCGCCGCCCAGGGTGAGCGTGCACCTGCGCCCGCCTTCGGTTCGTCGCAAAGGGGGGCTCAGGCCGATGACCGACGTCCGACGTCTACCAGGTCCCGGGGCGGAGAAATGGGAGTGGCAGCTACATGGCGCCTGCCGGGGCGAGAGTACCGAGCTTTTCTTCCATCCCGAGGGCGAGCGCGGCCCGGCACGGGCCGCCCGAGAGGCGGCGGCGAAGGCCATCTGCGCACGCTGCTGCGTCGTCAAGGAGTGTGGCGAGCACGCGCTGTCCGCTCGTGAGCCGTACGGCGTCTGGGGCGGGATGAGCGAGTCGGAGCGCGAGGCGATCCTGACCGGCCGGACCCGCCGTCGGGGTCCCGCTCCGGTCGGCGACCGGGACGGCGTGGCGGCCCGCCAGGCGCCCGTCCCCGCAGGCTCCACCATGTCCGCGTCGGCTCACGGGCCCTCGATGCAACCGCCGGCCGACCAGGCCTCGATCGTCGCCTGAACGGGCGGGACAGCCGTCCGCTCGTCCGGTCAGATGCCGACATGGCCCGCCCAGCGGGCGGCTCACCCGCGACGGGTGCCGAGGACCACCGGGCGGCAGGAGCCTGGCGACCTGCCATCGGGGCGGCTATGCTCCCGCCCTTTGTCTGGCGAGCGGTTGCGACAGATGCGCCGCCCAGGACGAGCCGAGGGACGAAGAAGCCCGACCGGGGGACCGGTCGGGCTTCTTCGTACCGAGCTTCTTCGTACCGAGACGGGGACTAGCCGAGCTGAGGACTAGAAGCCCGGCCCGTGGCTGTGGCCGTGACCGTGGCTGTGCCCGTGGCCACCGGCCGCCGCGGCGGCCGGCTCAGCCGGCTTGTCCACGACCAGCGCCTCCGTGGTCAACAGCAACGCCGTGATCGACGCCGCGTTGGCGACGGCCGAACGGGTGACCTTGACCGGGTCGATGACGCCGTCCGCGATCAGGTCGCCGTAGGTCCTGGTCGCCGCGTTGAAGCCGTGGTTCACCGGCAGCTCGGCGACCTTGTAGACGATGACCGGCGCCTCCAGGCCCGCGTTGCGCGCGATCCAGTAGAGCGGTGCCGTCAGCGCCCTGCGCACCAGGCTGACCCCGGAACGCTCGTCACCGGTCTTGCCCAGGCCGTCGTCGAGCACCGCGGCGGCGCGTACGAGAGCGGAGCCGCCACCGGCGACCACACCCTCGTCGATCGCGGCCTTGGTGGCCGAGACCGCGTCCTCCAGGCGGTGCTTCTTCTCCTTGAGCTCGACCTCGGTGGCCGCGCCGACCCGGATGACCGCGACGCCGCCGGCGAGCTTCGCCAGCCGCTCCTGCAGCTTCTCCCGGTCCCAGTCGGAGTCGCTGGCCTCGATCTCCTGGCGGATCTGCTTGACCCGCCCGGCGACCGACTCGTCGTCGCCCGCGCCGTCGACCAGGGTGGTGGTGTCCTTGTCGATGACGACGCGGCGGATGCGGCCGAGGTCCTCCAGCGTCGCCGCCTCCAGCTTGAGGCCGACCTCCTCGGCGATGACCTGGCCGCCGGTGAGCACGGCGAGGTCCTGCAGCATCGCCTTGCGGCGGTCACCGAAGCCGGGCGCCTTGACGGCGACGACCTGGAAGGTCTTGCGCATGGAGTTGACGACCAGGGTCGACAGCGCCTCGCCCTCGACGTCCTCGGCGACGATCAGCAGCGGCTTGCGGGCCTGCACGACCAGCTCCAGCACCGGGAGCAGGTCGTTCAGAGCGCTGATCTTGCCGGGGTGCAGCAGGACGTAGGCGTCCTCGAGGACGGCCTCCATCCGCTCCTGGTCGGTGACGAAGTACGGGGAGATGTAGCCCTTGTCGAACTGCATTCCCTCGGTGAGCTCGAGCTCCAGACCCATGGTCTGGCTCTCCTCGATGGTGATGACACCATCCTTGCCGATCTTGTCGATCGCCTCGGCGATGAGCTCACCGACCTGGCTGTCCTGCGCCGAGATGGCGGCGACCTGAGCGATCGTCTCCTTGGAGCTGACCTCGACCGCGGAGTCGAGCAGCGCCTTGGAGACGGCCTCGGCGGCAGCCTCGATGCCGATCTTGAGTGACACCGGGGCGGCGCCCGCGGTGACCAGCTTGAGGCCCTCGCGGACCATGGCCTGCGCCAGCACCGTCGCCGTCGTCGTGCCGTCGCCGGCGACGTCGTTGGTCTTGGTCGCGACCTCCTTGACGAGCTGCGCGCCAAGGTTCTCGTGCGGGTCGTCGAGTTCGACCTCGCGGGCGATCGTCACGCCGTCGTTGGTGATCGTCGGCGCGCCGTAGGACTTGTCGAGGACGACGTTGCGACCACGCGGGCCGATCGTCACCTTCACCGCGTCGGCCAGGGTGTTCACCCCGTGCTCGAGTGCGTGACGCGCGTCCTCGCGGAAACTGAGGATCTTGCTCATGTGATTGGGGGTCCTCCCGCTGCCGTTACCGGCACGACGTCGAGGGGGGTGCACCCGACAGGTGACATCGCTGTGTCTTCCCGTCGCACCAGATCTCCGGTCAGACCGGACCTCCGGTTACGCCGGCCGCTAGGCCGGCCCGGGGGTTCCAGGACGCCGGGGTCCCCAGGGATCCGCGCCGGGGAGGCTGGATCCCTGGGGAGCGGCCCACCTGGGCAGACATAGCGCGGGAGCCCGGGAGGCGGCCGAAGGCCGCCGAACAGGGTGATCCCGATCGCGTACACCCCCGCTCGACTACTTCTCGATGACCGCGAGGACGTCGCGGGCGGACAGGACCAGGTACTCCTCGCCGGCGTACTTGACCTCGGTGCCGCCGTACTTGCTGTAGAGCACGACGTCGCCGACCTTCACGTCCAGCGGGACGCGCTTGCCGTCCTCGAACCGGCCGGGGCCGACCGCGAGAACGGTGCCCTCCTGAGGCTTCTCCTTCGCCGTGTCCGGGATGACGATGCCCGAAGCGGTGGTCGTCTCCGCGTCCGACGGCTGGACGACGATGCGGTCCTCGAGAGGCTTGATGGCAACCTTGGTGGCGGTCGTCACGATCGACCTCCCCTTCCTACGTTGGATGAGAGAGCGACCCTGGCGGCCTGCCGTCGCGGGTGAACAGGCGCCCGTTGTCGCTGGCACTCTCACGTGCCGAGTGCCAACTTAGCATCCGCGGCGGCTGTTTTGCCATCGCCCCGGGGTGATGGCAAAACAGCCATGAATGTCTGCCGTCAAGCGTCGCGAGAGGGTGCTGTTCAGCGGTCTTCCGGGCGCTGGCGGGAGAGGGTCTGCACCGACCGCGCGGCGGGCGGTTCATATGGCCAGGCGACCGGGCCGTCGAGCCGGGCCAGGGCGGCGCAGATGCCCAGGGCGACCTCTGCGCTGAAGGGGAGCGCGTGGTGGCCCAGTCCGGGGATCGTCACGTTGTGCGCGGCGAGATCGGGATGGTGCAACGCCGCCGACTCTGGGCGCACGACCGAGTCCGACCCGCCGGCGACCGCGAGGAAGCGGGTGCGGCAGCCCGGCGCGGGCTCGGCGAGCTCCGTCAGCAGCGCCGAGCCGGGCCGCAGCGACGCAACCAGCTGGTAGGGCACGGCTCGGGGCACCAGATGGGCGAGCCTGGTACCGGTGTGCGGGGTGCCGAGAGTGACCAGCGTGTGGACCTGCTCGTCGCCGTTCCGGCGCTGCACGTAGTAGCGGGCCACCAGTCCGCCGAGCGAATGCGCGACAATGTGGACCTGCTGATAGCCGGTCCGGGAGAGGACGTCGTCAACGGCGGCCTCGAGCAGGTCCGCCGCCTGCGGAACGCCCGTCGCGTACAGCGGCAGGTTGATCGTCTCGGCCTGGCTGAACCCGCGCCGTCGTAGCGTCCGCTGTAGCCGTGTGAAGATCGAACGATTGTCGACGATCCCGTGTACCAGCAGGATGGGCATCCCGGCGGCGGCCGGATGGCCGACCAGCAGGCCACGCTGCAGCGGTGCCAGCCCTGCCAGGCTGTATCGGTCGGCGACAGGCACCCGGCCCGGGCGGACGCCGACGGGATAGAAGGCCACATGGGTGGCGAGGCTCGCCGCCTCGGTGACGAGGCCGCGCACGGCGGCCGGCGCCGCGCCGACGCGGCGCGTCAGCACCCTGCTGACGTCGAACACCCTGCTGACGTCGAACACCCTGCCGACGCCGAGCGGGGTCGTCGCCACGTCGAGGGTGTATCGCCCGGCGACGGTGCCCAGCTGGCCGAGCTGGCGCAGCCAGGGCCGCGTGCCCTCGCGGCCGTCCGGCGAAGCGATGGACTCTTCTGGAGACCCGGTGGGCACCGCCCGCTGGGCATGCGAAATGAGATCATTTTCGCGCGGCCTTGGGCCCTCTAGAAAAAGCTCGATATCCGGTCGCACACCAGGCAGCCCCTCGGTTCAGACCTCGCGAGGAGGTCAGGCCGGGAACGAACAGTCATGATCCGCGTGGGAAGTAGTCGGTAGCTGGTTGAGTGGGGGACCGTGACGCTACAGGTGTCCGGGTAGTGCTGTCGACCACCTTCTGTAGCGGGTGGAAAGTCGAACGCCCTGGTCAAGGGAGGCGATCCGGGCCAGCGCCGCGACGACGGCACCCGCGACGGCGCCCGGTTCAGCCGAGGGGAGCACCTCGTCGGCGAAGCCGAGCCGCAGCAGGTCCACGGGTCGCAGGCCGCCCAGGTCGGCGGCCTGCTCGGCCGGCATCCGTAGCGTCGCGGCCGCGCCCTCCGGCGAGAGCGCCGTCAGGTAGCTGTCCGGCGTCATCAGCACGAGGTCCGCGCAGGCCGCGGCGAGCGCCCCGCCGGAACCACCCTCACCGACGATGACGGACACGGTCGGGCTTGAGCAGCGCAGCACCGCCTCCATCGCGGCACCGATCGCCGCCGCGACCCCGCCCGCCTCGGCCAGCGGGGTCGGGTCGGCCCCCGGCGTGTCCACTACCAGGACCAGCGGCAGCCCCAGCTTGCCGGCGAGCCGCGCGGCGCGCGCGAGCAGCCGGTAGCCGGCCGGGCCCGGCGCGCCCCGTGGCTCGGCGGCGACCGCGACCGCGACGACACCCCCGGGCACGGTGCGGCTCGGCGAGTCGGGCGGCGCCGTACCGGCGACGCCGGGTTCCGGCGCGTTGACGACCAGACCCAGCCGAGACCGCACGGCCCGATCGCCACCGGCCAGCTCGACGCCGCGCGGGGCGAGGGCGTCGAGCACCGCGCCGCCGCCTTGCCGGCCCGCCGCGCGGGCGGTGAGCACCTGCGCCCAGCCCCCTCGACGATCCATGGCTTCGGGCTTGTCCGCTGCGCCCTGGCCGTTGCGGGGCGCCTGGCCGGCGGGCGTCGCCTGGCCGTTCGGCGCATCGAGATCGGCATCGGCATCGGCATCGGCATCGTTCGCCTGCTCGGTCCGCCCGAGGGAGCTCGGTGCGCGGACGGCGGTCGCCGCGGCGAGGGCATCCGCGAGCCAGGCCTCGACCTGGTCCCGCTCGACGACGGCGTCGACCAGCCCGGCGTCCCACGCGGCTTCGGCGGTGTGGCTGTCGCTACCGGGCGGCGACCCGGTGACGGCGGCGACCACCCGCGGACCGGCGAAGCCAACCGTTGCCCCGGCCACGGCGCACCGCAGGTCCGCCCGGGAGGCGACCGTCACCCACACGCCGCCGGTGGTCGGGTGGTCGACCACTGCCACATGCGGCACGCCGGCATCGTCCAGGCCCGCGGCGGCGAGCGTCGCCCGGGGCAGCCCGACCAGGCCGGCGACGCCTTCCTGCAAGCGCGTGCCACCGCTGCGCAGGAAGGACAGCAGCGGACGACGGACGGCGGCGGCGTGCTCGGCGGCCGAGGCGAACGCGGCGGCGTCGACCTCGCCGAAGCTCCCGCCGTACACCCCGAACTCCCAGACCGCGACGACGCAGTCGACACCCGCCACCGGCCCTTCCCCCCACCACACCGCGGGTGCACCGGTGTACCCAGGCCAGCCCAGGCGGTTGGGCGTCTCGGGGCCGGAACCCTTTGCGGCCAAGTGCGGGCCGGATGGGTGTGGAGTCACGTCGGTGAGCAGCCGGGCGCGCCAGTCGGTGGCGACCGGTCGGGGTGGCGCGGTGGCGTCGGTGACGGGCTCCTGCCCCGGCGAGGGAGGCGGGCCGGCCGGCGACGCGGCGCGATCGGGCATGTCCGCATGGTCGGGCGCACCAGGGTGGTGTGTCGTCGCACGGAGCGGAATGTCACTGTGCGCGCCGTCTCCGCGCCCTCCCCCTGCCGTCTCCGCACCGCCGCGCCGTCTCCCCGCGGACCCCGCGAGACATCGGTGCAGCGTGCGGCGGCGGCATGCGACGTTGCGGAACCAGGCCAGCGCCGCCCCCGGAACTCGTCGCCGAGCGAGCGCGGCGGAGCGCGACCCGTTCGCCGTCCGAGCGCGAGCGGCGCATGGTGGACCCACGGAGGTGTTGTGCATACTGTCCGGAGTCGCCATATACCGGTACCGTCCGGATTCCTGGTTCGCCCGGGCGGTCCAGCCAGCTGGCTGCTCGCCGCCGGGCCCTTGACCTCGTAGCCGGCGTTATCGCTGTTCGGCGGCTGGACATCGGCCGGAGGCTGGTCCCGCGAGGCGGCCGGCGCCGCTGGCCCGACGGGGGTCCCCGGCGAGCATCGGCGGCCCGGCCAGCACGAGGGGGGCCATGCTCACACCGCTCACGGACGACGACCCCACCACCATCGGTCCTTACCGGCTACAGAACCGGATCGGTGAAGGTGGCATGGGCACCGTCTACCTCGCGTTCACCGCGGACCGGCAGCCGGTCGCGGTGAAGCTGGCCTCCGCCGAACTGTCGGAGGACGGGGAGTTCCGTCGCCGGTTCCAGCGCGAGGTCCGGGCGGCGCAGCGGGTCCAGGGCAACGCCGTGGCGGCCGTGCTGGACGCCGACACCAGCTCCGAGCGGCCATGGATGGTCACCGAGTACGTCGAGGGCATCAGCCTGGCGGACGCGGTCCGCCAGCGCGGCCCCCTGTCCGAACGACTGATCCGGGCCCTCGCGGCCGGGCTCGCTGACGCGCTGGTGGCCATCCACGAAGCCGGCGTCGTGCACCGGGACCTAAAGCCGTCGAACGTCCTGCTCGCGTGGGACGGGCCCAAGGTCATCGACTTCGGGATCGCGCAACTGGACGGCAACGCGACGCTGACCCGGGCCGGCCACGTCGTCGGCACCCTCGCCTGGATGGCTCCGGAGCAGATGCGCGGTGAGCCGGCAGGCCCGGCGGCGGACATCTTTTCCTGGGGGTGCTGCATCGCCTACACGGCGACCGGCCGGCACCCGTTCCACGCCGAGCGGGCCGAGACGCTGGCGTTCCGGATCCAGCGTGACCTGCCGGACCTCGAGAACCTTCCCGCGTACCTGCACGAGACCGTCGTCCCGGCGCTGGACAAGGAGCCGCTGCTGCGCCCGTCGGCGGCCGCGCTGCTCGCCGCGCTGAGCGGACGCCCGGTGCGCAGCACGAGCGAGGCCCAGCGCGCGACCGAGACGGTGCTGGAGCGCGACTGGACCGGCCGACGGTCCAGCAGCCGAGGCCAGCGGCCGACCGCCGCCGGGTACCCGGATCAGGCCGTACGGCAGGCCGCGCCGGACGCCGCCCGGTCGCCCGCCCCCTGGGCACCAGCCCAGCTGCCGCCGCCCCAGCTGCCGCCGCCCAGGCCGGCGCCGTCACCGATGCCGTCGGCCCGCCCGGTGCCTCCCCAGTTACCGCCGGCTCAGCTGCCGCCAGCTAGGCCGTCTCCCGCCCGACCGGTACCGGCCCACCCGCTGCCGTCCCGACCCCTGCCCGAGCGGTCCCTGGAAGGGCGCCCCGGCCTCCACCCGCAGGTGCCCGGCCAGCCTCACGACGCGCGATGGCGCGCGACCTACGCCGGCTCGCTCGGCGCCCCGCCCCCCGCTGAGGCCTACCGGCCAGCACCGCCCGCGGCCGACCAGCGGTGGGCACCGGGCGCGCGGTCGCAGCTGCCCGCCGGACCGTCGACGGGCGGGCCATCCCACGACCAGCGCCCGGGTGGCCAGCGTCCGGCCGAGGCGGGCCACGATCGTCACCCACGGCTCGCGCCACCGGTCTCCCCGCCCGCGATGCCCGGTCAGGCCCAACCGGTCGTCGGTGCCGGTATCGACGGCCGGCCGCATTCGCCGCCGCCGGCGCGAGCCCCGGCGACACCGGCCGCGCGCGCGGCGGTCGGTCGGGCCCAGCGGGCGCGCCGCCCGGCGGGATGGAACCTGTGGGCGGTGTCCGCCGCGGTGCTCGCCGTCCTCTGGCTGTTCGGGGCTGGGAGCATCGCCGGCATCTACCTGGGATACCGGGCGCGCGTGGGCGCCGACCCGAGTCCTCGGCGCGGCGACCGGCTGGCGGTCGTCGGTGTCCTTCTCGGCTGGCCGGGCCTCATCGCGGCCCTGTTGTACCTGGGCTTCGCCGCCAGCCGCGGCTGAAGCTCTCCGGCCTGCGCGCCGCCTCGCGGAAGGTCTCACCCTGTGAGATCGGACATACCTGATGGGCCGCGGGCGGAGTTCTCCTGGGCTGGTACTGGCAGCCATGGAGAATCTCGGCGGCTGCGCGGCCACCCGGGCGATGGCCTGGAATGGGGTTTTGTGCGGTTCTGCCGCGCGTGGGGGTTTCGCGGGCGCGTCCGTAGGGCGTGGCGAGGCCGCGGCCCGGTCTGAGTCGCCGCCTGCCGCGTGGTTCGGGCCGCTCGTGCGGCGCCACAGCGTGACTGTGGGCCGCGCCGCGCGAGCGCGCGTCACGACGGGCGCGTCAGTAGGCTCGCATCCGTTCCGTGCATCCCCTGACCGACCGCACCCGACTGGACGGACCGTGGATCTCTTCGAATATCAGGCGAAGGCGCTCTTCGCCGAACATGGCGTCCCGGTGCCCACCGGCAAGACCGCCGTCACCCCTGAGGAGGCCCGCGCGATCGCCGCGGAGCTGGGCGGCAAGGTCGTCGTGAAGGCGCAGGTCAAGACCGGTGGCCGCGGCAAGGCCGGCGGCGTGAAGGTCGCCGACGGGCCGGACGACGCCTTTGAGAAGGCCAGCGCCATTCTCGGAATGGACATCAAGGGCCACACCGTGCACTCGGTGCTGGTCGAAGAGGCGAGCAACATCGCCGAGGAGTACTACGCGTCGTTCCTGCTGGACCGTGCGAACCGCACCTTCCTGGCGATGGCGTCCCGTGAGGGCGGCATGGAGATCGAGGAGGTCGCGGCCACCAAGCCCGAGGCCCTCGCGCGGATCCACATCGACCCGCTGACCGGGGTCGACGTGGCGAAGGCCCGCGAGATCGCCGTCGCCGCGAAGCTCCCGGAGGCGGCCCTAGACGGCGCCGCCGAGCTGCTGGCCAAGCTGTGGGAGACGTTCGTCCAGGCGGACGCCACCCTCGTCGAGGTCAACCCGCTCATCCTCACCGGTGATGGCCGCGTCGTCGCGCTCGACGGCAAGGTCACGCTCGACGAGAACGCCGACTTCCGGCACCCGGAGAACGAGGCGCTCGTCGACGTCGCCGCGGTCGACCCGCTGGAGCAGAAGGCCAAGGCGAAGGGCCTCAACTACGTCAAGCTGACCGGTTCGGTCGGCATCATCGGCAACGGCGCGGGCCTGGTCATGTCGACCCTCGACGTCGTCACCTACGCCGGCGAGGAGTTCGGCGGGCAGCGCCCGGCGAACTTCCTCGACATCGGCGGTGGTGCCTCCGCCGAGGTCATGGCGAACGGCCTTTCGATCATTCTCTCCGACCCGTCGGTCAAGAGCGTGTTCGTCAACATCTTCGGTGGCATCACCGCCTGCGACGCGGTCGCCAACGGCATCGTCAAGGCGCTCGAACTGGTCGGCGAGGTGACCACCCCGCTGGTGGTCCGCCTCGACGGCAACAACGCCGAGGAGGGCCGGCGGATCCTCGCCGAGGCCAACCTCGCGGTCGTCAAGCCCGTGGACACCATGGACGGCGCGGCGAAACTCGCCGCCGAGCTCGCCGCCGCCGCGGCCTGAGTCGAAAAGGAACTCGCTCGCAATGGCCATCTGGCTCGACGAGAACAGCCGGATCGTGGTGCAGGGCATCACCGGTTCCGAAGGCAGCAAGCACGCCAAGCGCATGGCGGCGTCCGGCGCGCAGATCGTCGCCGGTGTGAACGCCCGTAAGGCCGGCCAGTCCCAGGACGGCGTACCGGTGTTCGCGTCCGTCACCGAGGCGATCGAGAAGACCGGGGCCAACGTCTCCGTCATCTTCGTCCCGCCGAAGTTCACCAAGGACGCGGCGATCGAGGCGGTCGACGCCGAGATCCCGCTCGCGGTCGTCATCACCGAGGGCGTCCCGGTGCACGACACCACCGAGTTCTTCGCCTACGCGCAGGGCAAGGGCAAGACTCGTATCATCGGCCCGAACTGCCCCGGCATCATCAGCCCCGGCAAGTCGAACGCCGGCATCATCCCGGCCACCATCACCCCACCCGGACGGATCGGCCTGGTCAGCAAGAGCGGCACGCTGACCTACCAGATGATGTACGAGCTGCGCGATTTCGGCTTCTCGACCGGCGTCGGCATCGGCGGCGACCCGGTCATCGGGACCATCCACATCGACGCGCTCGACGCGTTCGAGGCGGACCCCGAGACCGATGCCATCGTGATGATCGGTGAGATCGGTGGTGACGCCGAGGAGCGGGCCGCCGCCCACATCGAGGCGCACATCACCAAGCCGGTCGTCGGCTACGTCGCCGGCTTCACCGCGCCCGAGGGCAAGACGATGGGCCACGCCGGCGCGATCGTCTCCGGTTCGTCCGGCACCGCGCAGGCGAAGAAGGAAGCGCTGGAGAAGGCCGGTGTCCGGGTCGGCAAGACGCCGTCGGAGACCGCGCGCCTGATGGCGGACATCATGCGCTCGCTGTAAGCGGACGACGCTTCGCCCGGCGGCCCTTCCAGGACAACCGGCCGCCCGGTGTGCGGTGCCCGCCCGGCGTGCGGTGCCCGCGCCATGGGCGGTGTGCAGTACGCCGTGTTGCAGTACGCCGTGTTGCAGTACGCGGTGTTGCAGTACGGAGTGGGCTACCAGGTCCGGCGGTCGCCGGTTCCGGGTGGCCCACTTCCGTCTGTGGCGGGTCGGCCGCCGGGGGCACTGGGCGCGGTGGCGACAGCGTGGGGAGAATGCTGTAGGACTTTCACGACGGTGCTCGACGAAATGGTTGCGACGCCTCGGCATTCCGGACGAAGTGAGGTTGGTCCGATGGTGAAGATCGCTGGTCGCGACGTCGCCACCAGTGACATCGGCACCGTGGCCGGTGGCTTGGTCGTGCTGATCTCCAGTTTCCTGCCGTGGATGGGGATCGACTGGTATTACTACCGCGGTAACAACCACCTGGGCTGGTCCAGTGGCGCGCTCGCCGTGATCGCGATCCTGCTCGCGATCGCCACCGCAGGCTTGGCGGTCGCCCGGGTCTTCGCGGGCGAGCGGGTGCCGGCGTTTGGTCCGGTGGGCCCGGCGTTGCTCAATGTGATCGCTGGCGCGGTCGCAACCCTGTTCATCCTCATCCGGCTGGTCACGGTCAACCCCTACGACTCGCGCTTCGGTCTGTACTTCGGCCTGATCGGTGCCGCCGCGGTGACCGGCTTCAGCATCGCCGGGCTCCTCTCCAATGGAGAGCAGGGTCCCGGCCGTCGGCCGTCGGGTCCCACGGGGCCCTGGGGCCAGCCGCCGGGACCCGCGGGACCCGGGGGGCCCTGGGGCCAGCAGCCCCCGCCCTACGGCCAGCCATATGGGCACCAGGGCGTGACGCCGTACGGCCAGCCGACGCCGGCTCCTGGCTATGGCCAGCAGCCTCAGCCGACCCCGGCTCCTGGCTACGGACAGCAGCCTCAGCCGACCCCCGCCCCCTACGGCCAGCCGACGCCGTATGGTCAGCCGCCACCGACCACGCCGCCTGGCTACGGCCAAGGCCCGTCCCCCTACGGGCAGGCGGCCACGCCGGGTTACGAGTCGACGGCGCAGCCACCGCAGGCGGGCACACCGTACGGCCAGCCGCCCAGCTAGCCAGCCGGCGGGCTCGTCCCGGAACGGCCGGATTGCGTTCGCCGCGCGGCGATATCGGCTGGATCAGCCTATTTCCGGGCTATGCCTCGGCGTGTTGGCCTGGTGCGGCCGTGAGAGCGTGCGAGCGTCGTCCCTGTGGCCCACCCTGTCGCCTCGCGCGGTGCCGCGGTGCCCCGGCTGGCCCGGATCGCCAGGCTCGGGTACGCGTTCGGCGGTGCGCTGCCCGGACCGGCCGTGGCCTGTGCGGCCGGGCTCGTCGCCGTGCAGGTCCTGGTTCTCGTGGCCTGGGGCGCCGATACCAGGGCGCAGGCCGGGGCCGGCGCTGCGCTGCGCGTGGGCGCCGACCTGTGGCTGCTCGCGCACGGCGCGACCCTGGACCTTCCAAGCGGCGGCGTTCGTGTTCTCCCGCTCGGCCTGGCCGCACTGCCTGTTCTGGTGGCAGCCTCGTCCGGCTACCGCTTGGCCGCCGCCCACCTCGGCGGTACCCGGCATCCTTCTCAGGAGGAAGCCGCCGTCGCCGCGGGCCCGAAGGGCTCGAAGTCCCGCGAAAATGATCGTTCCTCGCAAGCCCGGCGGCCAAAGTCCCCGGGCTCGCTGGCGAGCCGGCTCGGCATCCGTCCGCGCTTGCGGGCACCTCGACGCGCCGCGCTGAAGCCGCCGGCCTCGACCGGTGGGAACGCGCGGTCGGCAGCGCCCGACCGCCTAGTCCAGCCCCACCGGGTGCTCCTGGACATCGCGGCCGTCGTGCTCGCCCAGACGGCGCTGGTCTGCGTGGTCTGTTGGGCGGCGAGCAGTCCAGCGGCGCGGCCGGCCCCGACCTCGGCGGCGCTGGGTGCGGCCGGCCTGTCCTGCCTGGGCGCCACGGTCGGTGTGCTGGCCGGCTATCGCCGTCTTGGCGCGGCCTGGCGACGTATGCCGGTGATGCTTCGAGTGCCGCTGGCCGGCGGCTTCGCGGCGACGGCGGCGCTGCTGGCGGTCAGCGCGCTCGGGCTGTGCGTGCTGCTGATCGTGCGGGCGGGTGGCGTCTCCAGCGCGGCGAGCGGCCTGGATCCCGGCGTGGTCGGCAGCGTCGGACTGTTCGCCGTCCAGCTCGTCCTGCTGCCGAACCTGGTGGTCTGGGCCTGCTGTTACGCGCTCGGCACAGGATTCGCGGCCGGGCCGACGGTCACCGTGACTCCGACGACGGCCGCCCAGAGCACCCTGCCAGACCTGCCCGTGCTGCGGCTGGTTCCCTCGGCGCCGCTGCCCGGCTGGGCCTGGCTGGTGCTCGCTCTGGCGCCGCTGGCGGCCGGGACGGCGCTCGCGCTGTCGGTGCGTCGGGCCATTCCGGGCGCGACGCTGCCCGGTCGGCTTGGCATGGTGTTCGCCGGGGCGGCGGCCTGCGCGTTGCTGGTGGGCCTGCTCGCCGCACTGTCCGGTGGGGGCATCGGCGTCGAGGCTGCGGCGGCGTTCGGGCCGGCACCCGGCTGGCCGATTCTTGCGGCCGTCGTGGAGGTCGGGATGGCTGGGGCGCTGGTGACGAGCGTCGCCGAACTGCTGGGCCGGCGCTAGCGGGTCCTGGCCGGTTCCTGGGGGCACTGGACTGAGCGGCACGACCACCGCCGGCTGTCGTAGCTGGTGGCTACGGTGTGCCCATCCGGCTCGCCGCGGTGTGGCTGCCCGGAGCAGGCCGGAGCAGGCCAGCAGTCTCGTCGGGTGCTCTCAGGCCGGCCGCGTCCCGTGGCCCGAGGGTCGGGCGGCGCCGGCTGGTCTGCGACACCCGCCCGGAGTCCGGGAGGCCGTCGTGGCGCCCACCGTGGCACAGCTACGCGCCCAGTCGATCGAGCTTCGCGCCCTGGGCTGGTCATACCGGCGGATCGCCGCGCACTGGCGGCAGGCCCATGGGCTGGGTAGCCGGCTTGCCTTTCGGGTGGCCCACGGCTGGACGCAGGAGGAGGCGGCAAGACGGTGGAATGACCGGTGGCCCGCCACCCCAAAGACCGGGAAATCCTTCAGCTACTGGGAGACTTGGCCCGCGCCCGGTGGCCGCGCTCCCTCGCCGCTTACGCTGGCCCGCCTCGCCGAGCTGTACCTGTGCCGACCTGGTGACCTGCTGGACGGTGTGGATTACGGCGTTCTCGACCCGGGGCGGGACGCGCGCGACGGCGAGGGCAACCCGTGCGGCCGTGGTGGCCACGACGGCTGCCAGGCCGGTGACAGCTGCGTGGCTGGCGGCACCTGCCTGCCGGGTGACAGCCATGTACCGGACGGCGGCGCGTGCTGGGCCGCCGCCTGCTCGCCCGACCCGGACTTCGAGCTGGAGCTGGGGCTGGCCTTCGGCCAGCAGTTCTGGTACATCACCGACGCGCTGTGTGGCTAGTACGGATGGCCGCCCCGCCGGAGGGCAAGTCAGTAAGGTCGGGAGTGACTACCGTCCCAGGCCGGTTCGGCGGATCGGCCAGCCATCCCGTCTCGGCGCCCGGCCACGCCGGTCGGGCGCGACGTGTTCGCGGGCGGGGCATCCAGAGTCCCGCCCCTGTTGCCTTCGGAGAGTTCTGTGCCTGCCCGCTTGGTCGTACTCGCCTCGGGGGCTGGCACCACCCTGCAGGCGATCCTGGACGCCTGTGAGGATCCCGCCTACGGGGCACGGGTGGTCGCGGTAGGCACGGACCGGGCAGGCACCGGCGCCGAACGGCGAGCCCAGGCTGCCGGCGTGGCGGTGTTCACCGTCAGGCTGGAGGATCACCCCGACCGGGAAGCGTTCAACGCCGCGACGGCCGAGCGGATCGCGGCCGCGCGCCCCGACGTGCTGATTCTCGCGGGATATATGAAGATTCTCGACAAGCAGGTCGTAGGGCGATTCCGGACCCTCAACACCCATCCGTCGCTGCTGCCGTCATTCCCCGGCGCGCACGCGATCCGCGACGCGCTGGCGCACGGCGTGAAGGTCAGCGGCGTCACTGTGCACTGGGTGGACGAGGGAGTGGACACCGGGCCGATCATCGCCCAGACGGCGGTGGACGTCCTGACGGCCGACACCGAGGACACCCTGCGTGCCCGGATCCAGGCTGTCGAACGTGGGCTGTACGTCGCCACGATCGGTGAGATCGCGCGCGCGGCGCCGGCCGAGGCCGCCACCTCATAGGGAGCCTGCAACCGGCGAAGGCGCGCCGGGTGGCCCGCGGTGGCGCCACGGCGTGTGAAGGCATGGTCGACAAGGAGGAGTTATGACGAGGCCGCAGGATTCGACGACGGTCCCGACCGGCGCCGACGGCCCGGCGGCGGAGTCCTCGATCGCCGAGGGCACGTCCGGCGCCGAGGCCGCTGGCACCGAGGTGGTCGCCACCGGCCGCCGGCGGCTGCGCCGGGCGCTGGTCAGCGTCTACGACAAGTCGGGGCTGGCCGAGCTGGCTGAGGCGTTCCTGGCGGCCGGGGTGGAGGTCGTCTCGACCGGCTCCACGGCCGAGGTGCTGGCCAGGCACGGGCTCGCCGTGACCCCGGTGAGCACGCTCACCGGATTCCCCGAGGTGCTCGGCGGCCGGGTGAAGACCCTTCATCCGCGGGTGCACGCCGGCCTGCTGGCCGACCTTCGCCAGGTCGAGCACGCCGAGGCGCTGGCCGAGCTCGACATCGAGCCGTTCGACCTGGTGGTCGTCAACCTGTACCCGTTCCGGGAGACCGTGGCGGGCGGCGCGACCGAGGACGAGGCGATCGAGCAGATCGACATCGGCGGCCCGGCGATGATCAGAGCCGCGGCCAAGAACCACGCCTCGGTCGCGGTCGTCGTCGAGCCGGACGACTACCCGGCGCTCATCGAGGCGGTCCGCGGCTCCGGCTTCGAGCTCGCCAGCCGGCGCCGGCTCGCGGCGCGGGCGTTCGCCCACACCGCCGGCTATGACGCGGCCGTCGCCTCCTGGTTCGCGAGCGTCCTCGCCCCGGACGAGACCGCGAGCCAGACCGGCTGGCCGGACGTGCTGACGGCGCAGTGGCGCCGCTCGGACGTGCTGCGCTATGGCGAGAACCCGCACCAGCGGGCCGCCCTCTACGTCGCCACCGACGACCACGTCCCGGGCTTGGCGACGGCGAAGCAGCTGCACGGCAAGCAGATGTCCTACAACAACTACACGGACACCGACGCTGCCCGCCGGGCCGTCTACGACTTCGCCGAGCCGGCCGTCGCGATCATCAAGCATGCCAACCCGTGCGGCATCGCCGTCGGGACCGACATCGCCGCGGCGCACCGCAAGGCACACGCCTGCGACCCCCTGTCGGCGTTCGGCGGCGTGATCGCGACCAACCGCCCGGTCACGGTCGAGCTCGCCGAGCAGATCGCGGAGATCTTCACCGAGGTCGTCGTTGCGCCGGGCTACGAGCCGGGTGCGGTGGAGATCCTTTCTCGTAAGCCGTCGATCCGGCTGCTCGAGTGCGCGCCGCCGCCGCACCCGCGGGGTGTCGAGCTCCGGCAGGTCACCGGTGGGCTGTTGCTGCAGTCCCGGGACGCGCTGGACGCGGCGGGTGACGAGCCGTCGACGTGGACGCTGGAGGCTGGCGCGCCGGCCGACGAGGCGACGCTCGCCGACCTGCGGTTCGCGTGGCGGGCGATCCGATCCGTCAAGTCCAACGCGATCCTGATCGCGGCCGACGGGGCGACCGTGGGGGTCGGCATGGGCCAGGTGAACCGAGTCGACGCGGCCCGGTTGGCGGTCGCTCGCGGGGGTGATCGGACGAAGGACGCGGTGGCGGCGAGCGACGCGTACTTCCCGTTCCCCGATGGCTTCCAGGTGCTGGCCGAGGCCGGCGTGCGGGCGGTCGTCGAGCCGGGCGGGTCGGTCCGCGACGAGCTGGTCGTCGCGGCGGCGCGGGAGGCGGGCGTGACGCTGTACTTCACTGGCGTGCGCCACTTCGCGCACTAGGCCGGGGACCGGGCTGTAGCCGCGCGATCACGATTGCGGCATTGCGGCCACGATTGCGGCATTGCGGCGGAGCGTTCCCCGGTAGCCGGCGCAGGCCGGCCACCGGGGAACGCGTTGCCCGTCGGGCAGGGACGCAGTGACAGAGCGGGCACGCCCGAAGCGCCGCCGGCCGGTCGGCGGCGCACCGCCGGCCGGTGCGAGAGCACCTCACCGGCCCGCGGCTGGTCGACTACTCGCTGGCGTCCGGCCGGTGTCAGCCTCGCCGGTTCTGTCCGCCACGGCCGTTGCCATTTCCATTGCCGCGGCGACCGGTGCGGCGCTCGCGCCTCGACCGGGCGTCGCCCGGCGTGGCCCGACCGCCGCCGGCTCCCCCGGCTGGGCGGGGGAGCTCAGGACGCGCGGTGCGCTGGTCTTTGGCGCCGGCCGGCGGAGGCTCCCGCTCCCGGCCCGGTTCCGCGTGGGGCTCCCCTTGACTGGCCGCCAGGCCCGCGGACAGGAGTCCCGTTTCGGGCGGCCGGTCGGGGGGAGGGGTGCGGTCGGCGCCAGCGCTTCAGACGCTGGTCGACTCCGCGGCCGTCGTCCCGCGCCGTACCGTGCTCGTGGTGCCGGTCGTCGTGCCGCTCGTGCCGGTGGCCGCGGTGGCGGTGCTCGTGCTGGCCGCGGCCGGGCCACCGGGCGCGTCGCTGTTCGGCACGTAGCGCTGCGAGACCCAGTCGAGCGCCTCGCGCCACGAGGCGCCGTACAGGACCGAGATTCGGTCGGCGGTCTGGCGGGCCAGGGCCTGAACGAACACGCGGTCATCGCTGTCGAGATGCCGGGCGTCCCCGAACGTCTCCCAAGCCCGGAACATCAGCTCCTGAAGCTTCTTGCTGTGTGGCGATTCGTCTGCCACGTCACGCTCCTCCTGCTGTGGGACCTGACGGGGCAGTCTGCCTTAGTCCGGGTGAGCGCCGTGCGTTGGGGTGCCAAATCAGGTGGGTGCGGCCCGGTCCGGGCACCGCTTCCTACACTGCGGGCGTGGCCGGACAGGGCATGAGACAGGGTCGACGGCCGGAGCCGCCGTCAGCCGGGCACGGGCCGACGGCTGACGGCTGGCCGTCTCGACCCGGCCCGCGCGCCCAGGCGAAGGCGCGGCGGGCGGCGGAGCATCGCCGCCATACGCCCTGGTTCGTTCGGCAGCTCGCGCTGACCGCGGCGCTCGCCGGGGTCACGTTGGGCCTCGTCATGGTCGTCCAACAACGGTGGCGCCAGGGCCTGTTCGGCGTCGGCGCCGTGCTGCTGGTCATGGCGCTGACGCGGCTTCTTCTGCCCACGCGCAGCGTGGGGATGCTCGCGGTGCGTGGCCGCCTGTTCGACGTCGTCACGCTCCTGCTATTGGGCATAGCTGTGATCGGTCTCACTTTGAGCGTGCCACTTCCGCGCCCCTGACCGCCGATGGCACCGCCTGGCCGGCGTTGCAGGCCCGTCGGCCACGTCCGTGCCCCGAGTCGGCGGCGGGCACGTCGGTCACATCGCCAGGCCAGGAGCGGTGGGTGCGCGGTAGCCTCGCCTGCGCGCCCGATACCCGAACGCCACGCCGCCCGCCGAGGGCTCCGTGAGACGGGGCCCCCGCGAGGATGGGGAGGCCTCACGGGCCGCGGGCCGAGCGGTCTGGCGCGCTTGGTGGTGACCGGACTCGGAACCGGGCCAGCCCGGCGTCCGGGCCGCGGCCTGCCCACGGCCATCCCACGAGCCGGTCAGGTCGTGGCGAGCGGGACATACCGTGGGTAGCCAGACGCACAGACGTGAAGCGGAGTAGCGGTGACAGATTCCACCATCATCTATACGTTCACCGACGAGGCGCCGGCACTGGCGACGTTCTCGTTCCTCCCGGTGATCCAGGCCTATGCCGCTACCGCTGGCGTCCCCATCGACAGCCGCGACATCTCGCTGGCCGGTCGGATCATCGCCACCTTCCCGGAGTACCTCGAGGAGTCCCAGCGCATCGGCGACGCGCTGGCCGAGCTCGGTGAGCTGGCCCTGCGGCCCGAGGCGAACATCATCAAGCTGCCGAACATCTCGGCCTCGATCCCGCAGCTGAAGGCGGCGGTCGCCGAGCTGCAGGGCAAGGGCTACGCGCTGCCGGACTACCCGGACGACCCGAAGACCGACGAGGAGCGCGAGGTACGCGCCCGCTACGACAAGGTCAAGGGCAGCGCGGTCAACCCGGTGCTGCGCGAGGGCAACTCGGACCGGCGTGCGCCCGCGTCGGTGAAGAACTACGCGCACACGCATCCGCACCGGATGGGTGCCTGGAGCGCCGACTCGAAGACCAACGTCGCGACCATGAGCCATGACGACTTCGCCTCGACGGAGAAGTCGGCCGTCGTGGCGCAGGATGGTGCGCTGCGCATCGAGCTGGTCGCCGCCGACGGCACCACCACCGTGCTGAAGGACACCGTCAAGGTCCTCGCCGGCGAGGTCGTCGACGCGTCCGTGCTGCACGTCGGCCCGCTCCGCGAGTTCCTGACCGCCCAGATCGGGCGCGCCAAGGCCGAGGGCGTGCTGTTCTCGGTGCACCTGAAGGCCACGATGATGAAGGTCTCCGACCCGATCATCTTCGGCCACGTCGTCCGGGCGTTCTTCCCGAAGACGTTCGCCGCCTACGGCGAGACCCTCGCCGCCGCCGGCCTGAACCCGAACGACGGCCTCGGCGCCATCTTCGGCGGTCTGGCGGCGCTGCCGGACGGTGCGGCCATCAAGGCCGCCTTCGAGGCGGAGCTGGCCGACGGCCCGGCCCTGGCCATGGTCGACTCCGATCGCGGTATCACGAACCTGCACGTGCCGAGCGACGTCATCGTCGACGCGTCGATGCCGGCGATGATCCGCACCTCCGGCCACATGTGGGGTCCGGACGGCAAAGAGGCCGACACCCTGGCGGTGCTGCCGGACAGCAGCTACGCCGGCGTCTACCAGGTCGTCATCGACGACTGCCGGGCGCACGGCGCCTTCGACCCGGCGACGATGGGCTCGGTGCCCAACGTCGGCCTCATGGCCCAGAAGGCCGAGGAGTACGGCAGCCACGACAAGACCTTCGAGATCCCGGCGGACGGCACCGTGCGCGCCGTCGACCTGTCCGGCGCGGTGATCCTCGAGCAGTCCGTCGCGGCGGGCGACATCTTCCGGATGTGCCAGACGAAGGACGCCCCGATCCGGGACTGGGTGAAGCTGGCCGTCACCCGCGCCCGCGCCACCGGTGACCCGGCGGTGTTCTGGCTGGACGAGAACCGCGCGCACGACGCGCAGCTGATCAAGAAGGTCCAGGCATACCTGCCCGAGCACGACGTCGCGGGCCTGACCATCGAGATCCTCTCGCCCGCCAAGGCGACCGCGTTCTCGCTGGAGCGGATTCGCCAGGGCCTGGACACCATCTCCGTCACCGGCAACGTGCTGCGGGACTACCTGACGGACCTCTTCCCAATCCTGGAGCTCGGCACCAGCGCCAAGATGCTCTCGGTCGTCCCGCTGATGGCCGGCGGCGGCCTGTTCGAGACCGGCGCCGGCGGCTCCGCGCCCAAGCACGTCCAGCAGCTGGTCAAGGAGAACTACCTGCGCTGGGACAGCCTGGGCGAGTTCCTGGCGCTGGCCGTCAGCTTCGAGCAGTTCGCGGCCGTCACCGGCAACGCCCGCGCCAAGGTGCTGGGGGAGACCCTCGACCGGGCGACCGGCACGTTCCTGAACGAGAACAAGTCGCCCGCGCGCCGGGTCGGCGGGATCGACAACCGGGGCAGCCACTTCTACCTGGCGCTCTACTGGGCCCAGGAGCTCGCGGCGCAGACCGCCGACGAGGAGCTGGCCGTCGCCTTCGCGGGCTTCGCCAAGACGCTGGCCGAGCAGGAGACGGCGATCACCGGCGAGCTGCTCGCCGTCCAGGGCTCGCCGGCCGACATCGGCGGCTACTACCAGCCGGACCCCGTCAAGGCCAGCACCGTCATGCGCCCGTCGGCGACTTTCAACGAGGCCCTCGCGGCCCTGTCGGCCGGCGCTTAGGCACGCTGGTCAGCAGCCGCTAGGAACGATCACCTCGCCGGCCGTTCCCGCCCCGCTCGGGGGCGGGAACGGCCGGCGTCGTCTCCCTGGCCCTGTCCGCTCCGTCGGTGCCGTCGGTGCCGGCTCCGTCGTGGCGTGCGCCGTCGCCGGCCTGGCGGCGCGGCACGACCCGCCGGAACCGGTCCGCAACCCAGCGCCGGTTGTCGTGGTCGGCGTCGGCCGACTGCCCCGAGTGTCCCGGCCGCCCCGAGTGTCCCGACTGCCCCGCGGTCTCCCCCTTACGCCCGTCGCCGCGCTCACCGGCGCCCGCGCGTGGGGCACGGCCGTCCTGCTCGCTCGTGTCGACCGGCCCGCTCGTCTCGTCTGGCCTGACCGTCTCGTCCGCCTCGCCGGTCTCTTCCTGCTTGCTGGCCTCGTCCTTGCTCGCGTCGTCCCGCTGGCCGGCGGTGCCGGACGGGTGGATGTCCGAGTTGCCGGGAGTCGTGACGGCCCACGCCGCGGCGAACAGGATCCAGCGCATCAGGATGTTGATCCAGATGAGCAGTCCGACGATGACCGCGAAGGTGCCGTACACCGGGTTGCCGGTGGTCTTGCCGACGAGCCAGGTGCCGACCAGCTTGAACAGCTCGAGACCGACTGCGCCCAGCAGCGCCGCCCGTACGACCGCGCGCCGGTTCGTCTCCTTCGGCAGCCGCCAGAACAGGTACAGGAAGACCATCGTGTCCGCGATCAGGGCCAATGCGAAGCCCAGCAGCCCGGCCAGCCAGGCCGCCGCAGAGCTGCCCTCCAGGCCGGTCACCCGCAGCAGCACTCCGTTGGCCGAGGTCGCGACGCTGGTCAGCGCCAGCGACACGAGACCCAGCAGACCCAGGCCGAGAAGGACGCTGATGTCGCGCAGCCGGCGGGTGATGAGGTTTCCCGCGTCGGTGCTCTGGTGCCACATCAGCCGGATCGCGTCGCGCAGCGCGGAGACGCACGCCACGCCGGCGAGCAGCAGAGCGACGAGACCGATGAGCCCGACGCCGAACTTCGCCGAGCCTAGGTTCGCCACGTTCAGCTTGTCGGCGAGCCCTGGCAGATAGCCGTTGATCTGCTTGACGATCTCCTGCTTGGCGTCGGGATAGGCGTCGACGACGAAGCCGATCGCCGCGTAGACCAGCGCAATGATCGGAAAGAAAGACAGGAAGGCGAAGTAGGTGACACCGGCGGCCAGTCGGTCACCGCCGTCGGTGGTGTAGCGCCCGTAGGCCCGGATCGCATGATCCAGCACGGGGACCCGCCGGCGCGTCGTCGAGACCCCGCCGGACACCCGACGCCAGGTCGCGCGGAACGCTCGGCGGATGTCTGTCACGGACCGTGCATACCCCTGGAGCGTCGAAACACAACCATTCTCTCCCTGACGTCGACACGTCAGGGGCCATCGAACTCGGCCGGCGTGGGCGTGAGTGGGCCGATGGCGGGGCGGCGCCGACGGACGGGGCGTACGGCGGGTGGCCGCTGAGGTGAGACGCGCTCAGTACGCGCGGGCCTCGGCGAGGATCGCGTCGGAGAGCCGGGGCCAGACGTCGGCGGCCCAGTGACCGAAATCGCGGTCGGTCAGGCAGACGCAGGCCACCGCGGCGACCGGGTCGACCCACACGAAGGTGCCTGACTGGCCGAAGTGGCCGAACGTCGCCGCCGAGTTCGTCGCCCCGGTCCAGTGGGGCTCCTTGCTGCCGCGAAGCTCGAAGCCCAGCCCCCAGTCGTTCGGCCGTTGCATCCCGAAGCCAGGCAGTACGCCGTCGAGCCCGGGGAAGGCGACCGTCGTCGCGGCAGCGAATGTCTCCGGCGCGAGCAGCGTCGGAGCCAGCAGTTCGGCGGCGAACGCGGCGACGTCGTGTGCCGTCGCGTAGACCCCATAAGCGGGTGATGACTCCAACACCGACGCCGCCATCCCGAGCGGAGCGAAAACCGCTTCATCGAGGTACGCGGCGAACCCAATGCCGGTGGCAATCTCCAACGCCCGGCCAAGGTCCTCGAACCCGGTGTTGGAGTAGATCCGGCGGGTGCCGGGACGGGCGAGCACCTGCGCCTCGGAGAAGGACAGGCCGGAGGCATGGGCGAGCAGATGGGCGATGGTGGCGCCCTCCGGGCCTGCCGGGTCCTCAAGTGCGAAGGCGCCTTCCTCGACCGCGATCAGCGCCGCATACGCGGACAGTGGCTTCGAGACGGACGCCAGCCGGAACCGGGCGGTCAGGTCACCGACCTCACCGACCTGGCGCACGGACCCGTCGGCCGCGCGCGCGACCACCACCGCCGCGACGTTCGGAACGGGCCAGTCGGCAACCTGCTTGAGCGCCTCCATGGTCCGCACTCTATGGACGAGGCCGTGCCGTGAGCCGGCGCGGCGGCCATCGCCCGCTGTTCCGGCGATCACAGCAACGGCCCCGGCCGGCTGGTCGCGGGTCAGCACCGGCGTTACCGGGCCATGCCGGCGATACCGAACGATGCCGGCAGCTTGCTGGCCGGCCGGCACCGGCGACGCCGGTCAGCTGCCGCGGCTGCGAGACTGGGGCGATGCGCCGCCGCCCACCGTGTGCCGTGACGGCCCGGCCGACCGTCGTCATGCCTACGCCTAGGACCACTCGATGAGCGTCGCGACCACGGCCGCCGCCGGCCCCGCCGGCCCCGCCGGCCCCACGGGCCGCGCGGTCCCGCGCCCACCGACCCAGCCCGCCTCGGCGCCAGCCGTGCCGGTCAGCGACCTGGCCGGGCTGCGCGGTCGCGTCGTCGACCTGCTCGTCGTCGGCGGTGGGCCGGCGGGGTCGGCCGCCGCACTGGCCGCGTTGCGCCACCGCCCGGATGCGACCGTGGTGATCGCCGATCTGGCTGCCTTCCCGCGAGACAAGACCTGCGGCGATGGCATCGCGCCGCATGGCCTTGACGTGCTGCGCGAGCTGGGGGTGCCCGACGCCACTGCCGGTTATCGACCCGTCGACCGGATGCGTCTGCGTACCCCAGGTGGCGCGCAGGTGGCGACCCCGTCGACGCGGGCCACGCACGTCATTCCGCGGATGGTGTTCGACGCCCGGCTCGCGGCGGCGGCCTCCGCCCGCGGCGCGCACATCGTGCGACACCGGGTCCGCGAAGTGACGGCCGCCACCGTCGACGGCGCCCCCGCCGTCGTCGTCGACGGTGGGACGCTCGCCGCGCGGGTCCTCGTCGGCGCGGACGGCGCGAGTTCGGTGGTGCGCCGGGCGCTCGGCCTCCAGGCCAACCCGCCCGAGGCGCTGGCGATCGCGGTCCGGGCCTACGCCGACGCCCCCAGGACCGACCTGCCGCCCGAGCAGTACATCGAGATGACGGACGAGGGCTGGCCGGCCTACGCCTGGTCGTTCCCGATCGGCGACGGCCGGGCGAACATCGGCTTCGGGATGCTGCGGTCTCAGCTCGGGGTGCTGACCTCGGCCGCCGCCGCGACCTCGGCCGGAAACGCCCCCAGTGGGGGCGGCAGTGGCGGCGGTGACGCGGGTGCGTCGGGCCGGGCGGTGCTGCACGGCACGCTCGCGCGGATGTTGCCGGAGCAGCCGGCCTACCCGGGCACGCTGCGCGCTCATCACCTGCCGATGTCCACCTGGCGGCCGCGCCAGCCCGACGGCCAGATCCTGCTCGCCGGTGACGCGGCGTCGCTGGTGAACCCCCTGACCGGCGAGGGGATCTACTACGCGCTGCTGTCCGGCTCGCTCGCTGGTGACGCCGCCATGCGGGCTGTGCTCGCCGGCCGGCCGGGCGGGGCCGGCGCCGCCTATCGGCGTGCCCTCTCCGGTGAGCTCGGCCGCCATCTGCGGCACACCACCCTGCTGGCGGGCCTGGCTGGCCGGCACCGCGCCCTGATGGATGCCGCCGTCCGGTCCGCCAGTCGACGTACCGAGCTTTACGACACTCTTGTGGAGATTGGCCTCGGCCGAGGCACCATCCCAGCGGCCTCGCTCGCGCGGCTCGCCGCTCGCCGGCTGGTCGCGCCTCGGTCCGGCGCGGCCGCGATGGGCTGACCTGCTGACCTGCGGAAACGACCTGACCAGGCTGCCTGCGCGGGCCGCGTGACCGGTTGGCCCGCCTGCCCGCAGGTCGTCGGCGTCGCGGCTGCGGGCTTGCGGGCTCCGGTCGCGCGTTCCGGCCGGATCGGCCATCCTGGGACCAGCCATGAGCATCGGGAGACGCCGGAGCGCAGGGAAGCGCAGGTCGGATAAACGACCAGTGTCACGCTGACCCCCGGTGGGAAGTCACAGAACTGGCAGCTATCCTTGACAGGAACCTGTCTAATCCTCTAGCGAGGACGACCGCGAGGAGGTGGCCGCTGTGAGTTCTAGCGGGTGCTCTAGTTACGGCCACCTCTGCTTGACGCCCGACGAGGGTAACGCGGCATAGCAGCCAGGGCTCGGCCGACGCGCCGGAGCCCGGTTCATGTCCATCCAGGGCGCGTTCACGTCGCGCCCTGTGCCGCATGCCCAACGACGTCCGGCGTCGTCTCTGAGCGGGGCTGGCCGACCTGATGACAGTTCGGCCCGGGTCGCTACCGCGCGGCCTTCTCTCGACATGCGTGTCGCGTCTGACTGGCTCCGTTCGGTCGTCGCCCGGCGCGCGGAACGGGGACCCTCATGAGCATCACGACCACCGCCAGCCGTGTCACATCCCGCCGGACGGCGGAGCGCCTCGATGTCCCGCTGGCCAGCCGCGTCGCCCTGCTGCCTCGCCCGGTCAACCGAGAGGCGTTCAGCCGCGGCGCCGAGCGCATCGCCCGGTTTCTCGGCACCGGACGCTATCTCGCCATCCAGTCGGTACTGGTCGTGGTGTGGATCGGGCTCAACATCGCGATTCCGCTGCTGCGCTGGGACCCGTACCCCTTCATCCTGCTGAACCTCGCCTTCTCCACCCAGGCGGCCTACGCCGCCCCGCTGATCCTCCTGGCGCAGAACCGGCAAGACGACCGTGACCGGGCGTCGCTCGCCGAGGACCGCGCGGCGGCATTGCGGGCCCGGGAGGACACCGAGTTCCTCGCCCGCGAGGTGGCGGCGTTGCGGCTGGCCCAGAGCGACGCGACGACCCGTCAGTACCTGCGCGGCGAGCTCACCCACCAGCTCGACGCGCTTCGTGACGACCTGCGCGGCCTGGTCCTCGACGCGGTGCGCCTCACCTTGTCCTCGCCCGAGCTCGCCGCAGCTGGCGGAGGCACCCTGGCCACCTTGGACGCCCCGCTCGAGCCGGCCGACACCTCGGTGAACGGGACGTCCGGCCGACGCGCCGGGCGCGGCGGTGACCGTTCGGCCTCGGGCCGTGGGGGTGACCGTTCGGCCTCGGGCCGAGGGGGTGGCCGTCGCGCCGGCACTGAGCGCCATCGGGCGGAGCCCGAGAGCCACCGGGTGGAGCCCGCCGCGCGGGAGCCCCTCGCGACGACAGTGTCGCGGGCGGCCGGCTGTCGATCGGGTCTAGCTCCGTTCAGTGACGCTGACCGCGCTGGGTAGCGGGCGGCGACCAGGCTTGGGAGCGACACCGCACACCTTGTGGTGTCGTGACGATCCCATCACGTAACGTAACAGCGTGAACGTTGCCAGTACGACCCACGACGTTCGGTGAGCGGGCGCCTCGTCGGTTCGCTCGCGACGGTGCCGCTGCGGCACGCCGGCTCGGCTCGCCACGAGGCCGCGGTGGCCCCAGGGCGGTCGTCTCCGGCGTCCCCGGACCGTGCCGGCGCGACGAGCGCGAGGGCGCCCGCCTCGGCCGTGTTCGTGGTCGTCGCCGTGCTCCTGGCCCTCGGCCTGGTCGGGCTCGCGGCCGGGCCCGCGGTGGCCAGCACCGCCATGGACACTCCCTCGGGATCCGGCCAGCACCCGGCAGCCAGCCCGCTGCCAACCGGCCTGGCCGCTGCCTGCTGGCTCGTCGCCGACGCCGACACCGGGGAGATCCTGGCGGCTCAGGGCGCCCGCACCCGTGACCTGCCGGCTAGCACGATGAAGATCCTTACCGCGCTGGTCGTGTTGCCCGCTCTTGCCCCCGATCTGATGATCACGGTGGGCAAGGACGCCGCCGAGGTCGACGGCACCAAGGTCGGCCTGGTGCCCGGCCAGAACTACTCGGTGCGCGACCTCGCCACCGCGATGATGATTGCCAGCGGCAACGACGCCACCCTGGCCCTGGTCGACGCGGCCGGCGGACGGGACGCGGTGTTGGCCAAGATGAACGCGCTGGCCGCCGCCCTCGGCGCGACGGACACCGTCGCGGTGGATCCCACCGGCCTCGACGCACCCGGCCAGCTCACCTCGGTGCGCGATCTCGCGATCCTGGGACGGGCCGCCATCGCGCAGCCGGCGGTGAGCCAGTACCTGACCATTCCGCGCGCCTCGCTGCCCACCCGGGACGGCGGCCGCTTCGAGATTCAGAACCACAACCTGTTGCTTGGCACCTATGAGGGCACGCTCGGCGTGAAGAACGGCTACACCGTCGCCGCCGACGCGACCTACGTCGGCGCCGTCCGGCGGGGCGGCCGGACCCTGGTGGTCGCGCTACTGCGGACCGCGCCGAACTACGGCACCGACGCCCGCGCCCTGCTCGACTGGGGTTTCGCCAACGATGGGCTGGTCCGCCCGGCCGGCACGCTGCCCGCTCCCGCCGCGGTCGACGTGGCAGCCATGGGCAACGCGGCAGCCGCAGGCGACGCGGCAGATGCGGGCGGCGCGCAGCCGGCCGGCGCGCAGGGCGGCGCCGGTCGGGCCACTGATGGCACCGGGCGGGCAGACCAGAGCGGCGGGCAGCCAGCGCCCGGCGCTCCCAGCGGCGAAGCCGCCCGGGCCGGCGGGGGGATCGGCTGGGTCACCTGGGCAGCGCTCAGCCTGACCGTCCTCGTCAGTGCCTGCACGGCGCTCGGGCACCGCCGTCGCCTGGCCAGGGCCCGCCGTCGGCCGGCACCCACCCGCCGTGGTCGCCGTCCACCACACGGGCGGGGCGCCCGCCACCATCAGGCCCACCATCGGCAGGGCGACCATCGCCAGTCCCACCAGAGTCGGCATCGACCGCCACCGGCACAGCAGACTGCCCGGCCGCGCCAGCCGAGCGAGACGACCGGCGGGCAGGTCGGCCGGCGGCACAGCGAGCCCGGCGCCCGTCCCTGACCGCGGTGGAGCTGCGAAGGTAGGAGGCGTGACTCTCTCGAAGCGCGCGTCCTGGTTCCTGGTCGCGGTGGGTGTGTGGTCGTGGGTGATCTGGCCGACGTTCCTGCGCAACATCTGGAAGGACGACCGCTCCTGGGACGACGGCCCGACCGCCTTCTTCCTGGTCCATCTGGTCCTGACAGTCGTTTCCCTCGCCATCGGCACGGCCGTCGCCTGGCTGGGTGTCCGCGCCCTGCGCGCCGCCGCCCGCACCCGGCACGGCAGGCGGCCAGGCTCTGACGGCTCCACAGCGGACCGCGATCTGGCCGACGCGGCCCGCTGACCGCGCCGCGCCGCGCCGCGGTCAGCGGGCCGCGCCGCGCCGCAGATCGTGGGCAGGTCGGCTCCTCGAGCCGAGAGGCAGATTGATGCGTCTGGCGGCGGTGGGTTACTCGTGCAGGACTGTCCGGTCCGCCAGCAGGCCCGCGTAGCCGAGCATGCCCACGCCCGCCAGGACGTCGATTCCGCACATCGCGCCCCGCGGCAGCCGTCGGCCGGTCAAGGCCGTCACCCCCGCCAGCAGGCTGACCGATGTCAGGCTGCCCAGGCCGATGCCCGCGACCAGGATGATCGCGCCGCTCGTCGTCGTCGCAGCCCCGGCGACCGTCGCTCCGGCGAACAGCGCGGCCCATGACGCGATCGTCAGCGGGTTCGACGCGGTGGCGCCCAGTGCGGTCAGGAAGGCCCGTCGCGGCGCCGCGACCTCCAGCTCCGTTTCACCGCCGGCGCGCACCCGCAGGGCGCTCCACACCGTGCGTAGCCCGAGCACGGCGAGCACGGCCGCCCCACACAGCCCCAGCACCGTGCGCAGGCTGGGGACGGTCAGCACGGGTGCGGCCCCCGCCGCGCCCGCCGCGGCATAGAGCAGGTCAACCGTGGCGATCCCAGCGCCGATCGCCAGCCCGGTCTGCAGACCGCCGTGCAGCGTGGACCGGATCAGGAAAAGCGACATCGGCCCGATCTGGGCGGCGACCAGGAACCCCAGTGCCAGCCCGACAATCAACGCGTGCATACCGTCTACCCTGGCCGCCGGCGCGGCGGTGTCAACGCGATTACCGCCGGCCGCCAAACCCGTCCTGTCAACCCGGCCCGCCTGGAAGCGACTCGGCCCGGCTGTCGCAGGGCTGTCGTCGGCGTGCGATAAACAGGGCCGGGATGGGCGAGGTGATGACGATGCGGGCACAGACCGGCGCCGGGGCGGACGCCGTCGTGGGCGCCGTCGTGGGCACGGACGGTGGCCCGGAGGTTGGCCCGCCGTCAGTCGCCCCTGAGCCGGCGGCTGACGGCGGCGCGCGGGACCGTGCCGAGGAACTGCTGCGGCAGCTCGCGGGCCCGCACGCGCGGCTGCGTGCGGACCAGTGGCAGGCGATCGACGCGCTGGTCAACGGTCGCCGCCGGGTGCTGCTGGTGCAGCGCACCGGCTGGGGAAAGTCAGCCGTGTACTTCCTTGCGACCGCGCTGCTGCGGGAGCGCGGCGCGGCCGGGTCCCGCCCGGCCGCCGAGGCAGGCGGCTCGGCGCCTTCGGCCGCGGCCTCGTCGCCGGCGAGTGCGTTCGGCGAGCCATGGCCGCAGGAGCCGCCAGATCTGGATGGCGATTATGGCGACCCTGGCTACGAAACCGACTATGGCGACCCATACGCGGACGCCGGTCCCGCCGACTACGACGAGAGCTCCGTTCCGCAGGCGCCGGCTGATCTGGCTGCCGGCTGGTCGGCTCTCGGTCCCCGCGGCCAGGACGCGGCCTCGCGGCCCGGGCAGCCCGGGTGGGCCGCCGCGGCCGGTCGGGTCGGCCCGACCGTCATCGTGTCACCGCTGCTCGCGTTGATTCGCAACCAGGCGCAGGCCGCGGCCCGGCTCGGCATCCGCGCCGGTGAGATCCACTCCGGCAACGTGACCGAGTGGGACGAGGTGTACGCGGCGCTGCGCGCCGGTGAGCTCGACGTCCTGCTCGTCGGGCCGGAGCGGCTCAACAACCCGTCCTTCCGGGACGGCTACCTGCCTGAGCTCGCCGCGACCACCGGCCTGCTGGTCATCGACGAGGCACACTGCATCTCCGACTGGGGCCACGACTTCCGCCCCGACTACCGCCGGCTGCGCACGCTGGTCGCGGGCCTCGGCGCCGGCGTGCCGGTGCTTGCCACGACGGCCACGGCGAACAGCAGGGTGGTCGACGACGTCGCCGAGCAGCTCGGCGGCGCCGCCACGCCGCAGCGAACCGCCGGTGGCCGCGCACACGGCAGCGGGGACGGGGGTGCCGATCCGGCGGGGGAGGCCACCGGGACGCTCGTACTGCGTGGTTCGCTGGATCGGCAGAGCCTGCGGCTCGCCGTCGTCGAGCTGCCGTCGGCCGAGGCACGGCTTGGCTGGCTCGCCGACCATCTCGACCAGCTGCCAGGCTCCGGGATCGTCTACACGCTCACGAAGTCCGCCGCCGAGGAGCTGACCACCTTCCTGCGGGCGCGAGGCCACGCCGTCGCCGTCTACCACGGCGGCACCGAGGCGGCCGAGCGCGTGGCGGCGGAGGAGGACCTGCTCGCGAACCGGGTGAAGGCGCTGGTCGCCACCTCGGCACTCGGCATGGGCTTCGACAAGCCCGACCTGGGTTTCGTGGTCCATGTCGGCGCGCCCAGCTCGCCGATCAGCTACTACCAGCAGATCGGCCGCGCCGGCCGCGCCGTCGAGAAGGCCGAGGTGGTGCTGCTGCCGGCCGCCGAGGACCGTGACATCTGGAAGTACTTCGCAGACACCTCCTTCCCGCCGGAGCCGGTGGTGCGCGACGTGCTGACCGTCCTCGGCCAGGCCGGACGAACCACGTCGCCAGCCGCTGGGCGGCCCGCTGTGATGTCGACCCAGGCCCTCCTCGCCGCGGTGAACATCGGGTCGGGCCGGCTGGAGTCGATGCTGAAGGTCCTCGACGTCGACGGGGCCGTCCGCCGGGTCAAGGGCGGCTGGGAGGCGACGGGGCAGCCGTGGCACTACGACGCCGAGCGCTATGCCCGTCTCGCCGCTGCCCGCGCCGCCGAGCAGCGGGCGATGCTGGACTACATCGCCACGACCGGCTGTCGGATGGAGTTCCTGCGCCGCCAGCTCGACGACCCGTACGCGGCCCCGTGCGGGCGCTGTGACCGGTGTGCCGGCTGGTCCTGGGACACCGCGGTGTCCCAGGAGGCGCGGGAGCAGGCCCGCGCCGAGCTGCGTCGCCCCGGCGTCGTCGTCGAACCGCGCAAGATGTGGCCGACCGGGATGAAGACGCTGGGGGTAAACCTGTCGGGGCGGATCCCGGCAGGGATGGCCGCCGAGCCGGGCCGCGCGCTGGCGCGGCTGAACGACGTCGGCTGGGGGAACCGGCTGCGCCCGATGTTCGCCGTCGGCAGCGCGGACGGGCCGATCCCCGACGACCTCGTCGACGCGGTCGTCGGCACGCTCAAAGCGTGGGACTGGTCCCGGCGCCCCGCGGCCGTCGTGGCGATGCCCTCCCGGTCCAGGCCTCAGCTCGTCGCCAGCCTGGCCGACCGGATAGCCGCAATCGGGCGGCTGCCGCTGCTCGGTGCCCTCGACCGGGTCGCCGACTCGCCGCCCGCCGGCACCGTCCACAACAGCGCTCACCGCCTCGCGGGCCTGGTGGGCGCCTTCGCCGTCCCGCCGGCCGTCGCCGCGGGCCTTTCGCGGGCCGGCGGCCCGGTCCTGCTGGTCGACGACCTCGTCGTCACCGGCTGGACGATGACGGTGGCCACTCGCCTGCTTCGCGAGGCCGGCGCGCCCTCGGTTCTCCCGTTCGCCCTCGCACTCGAGACCGGGTGAGGCAGGCCAGCCAACTGAGGCAGGCCAGCCAAGCGGGGAAACCAGGAAAGCCACGAATGCCATCCGCGAACGGCGCGGGACAATGGCCCGGTGGGCATGGAGGTGCTGATCAGGCCGGCGCGGGACGACGACTGGGCCGGGCTGTGGCCGTTGTGGCATGCGGTGATCGCCGCGGGCGAGACCTACCCCTATGACCCGGAGACGACCAGCGACCAGGGCCGGGCGATGTGGTTCGCCGCGCCGCCGGCCTACACCTGGGTCGCCGTCACCCCGGGAGGCCGGTTCGTCGGCACATACCAGCTCAAGCCGAACCAGCTCAGGCTTGGTGACCACGTCGCGAACGCTGGCTTCATGGTCGCCGCCGAGGTGCGTGGCGAGGGCGTCGGGCGCCGGCTGGGCGAGCACTGCCTGGATGCCGCCCGGGCGCTTGGCTACCGCGCGATGCAGTTCAACGCGGTGGTGACCACCAACGTCGCATCGCTGCAGCTGTGGCGCTCGCTCGGCTTCATCATCGTGGGCACCGTCCCGCGCGGCTTCCGGCACGCCGTCCACGGGGAGGTCGATATGCACGTCATGCATCGTTTCCTTTGACGGCGTGGTCGGGTGCCGGGCACCGTACCGATACTCCACCGCCGAGAAGAAGCATTGTTGGCGGTTTTTAGGCCGCCAACCCGGCGACCGGTCGGCGCTACCGTCCGCGCATCGCATGGATCGCGGACCCGAACTGAGCCGGGTCAGCCGATGTCACATCTTCCTAGATGGGTGTATGGGATTCCGGGGTGTCCGTTCGGATTCTCGGCGCATATCCGGCTCTGCTCGGCGCAGTCGTGGCCCGGCTTTGTGGGGTGTCGGTGGACCGCCGTGGGAACGGCGCCGGAATCGGTTCGGAACGGCCGGGAACGAGGGTGGTGCGCAGAGTCGGCCAGCGCGGCCGGTGGCGCCGGCCGGTCGCGGAACTCCGCTCCGGCCCCGCCGGTATTGCAGGTTGTCGACGACTGGATCAGACACTGCGGTATGCCAGGCTGAACCGCGACGGGCGGGCTGGCCGCTCGGGTTGTGAGGCCGGCGTCGGCGGGTCGGTATCGACGCACGTCACCCCACGTCACCGTGCGCTGATGGCGAGGCGGGCGCGCCGGCACGGTAACGACCCCTCCGGCATTCAGTGGTATGGGTCACATTTTGCCGCCCTGTCCATTTGACGTGGCACCGCGCACTCGTGCGGGGTTGTCCGCAGTTGGTCTCCAGGTTGTCACCGAGTGGTCCGTGAATTGCTGCGGTACGTGCTTGATCGTCCGCGTCCGACCAGCTCGTTTCCGGTGTGTCGCGATCGTTTATGCCGATCGACCGAGGCGAATGTATCGGCATTGTGAACTTAGTGGGGGTAGCCATGGACATCTGCCTGAGAGTCCCTAGCCTGGGTTCCACGGCTTCTTCTGACTCGCGGACAGGAAGACGGGTGGCAGGACGCCATGGTGTGGGAAGAGGACAACCGCTGCACGGCGACGGTCATGGGTGGTGGCCGAGGCTATGTCGCGCACCGATGCGGCAAGCGGGCACTGACCCGCGACCCTGACGGCCTGTGCCGGGCGCATCGGCTCGAGCGTGAGGGCAGCCCCGAGACCGACGCGGACGCGGAGCGCCGCTGGCGGGACCAGAAGGCCAACGAACGACGGCTGTGGGAGCTGTGCCGCCACCTCGGCGACTTCTACAGCCTGCCGGTGGACATCCAGTACGACGAGAGCGACCCGCTGCACCCGCCGACAGGCCGCCTCATTCTCAATCCCGAGGACCTGTTGCGCGTGCTGCGTGCCCAGGACCTGATGCCCCGCGCCAGCTGACCGGCGGCGCCCGCCACGCTGCGCCCGCGCCCGGTTCCGGCCTTCGCGTGCCTCAGCACCAGGCCCGCTCAGCACCAGGCCCGCTCAGTCAGATTCAAGCCACTCGCCGTCGTCGGCCGTGCGGTGCGCTCCTCTCGCGCCGCACGGCTTTGGGCACGCCGCGGGGCCTGGCCGGTCATCGTGGTTCCGTGCGGCGACGTGACTCAGTCAGCGACGCCGCGTCAGCGAGGCCGCCGCGAAGGCGCCCGCGAAACGGCTGATCGATCTCCGGGCTTTCCGCGAAGCCTCCGGACATCCTCCACGCCGACGGCGGATCAGGCCGCTTGACCGATATCCGGAGCGGGGCCATCGCCATGGCGGCGCGGCCCGCTCGCCGCGTCGTCGCGTCGTCGCGTCGCCTACTGCCCTGCCTTGCCCGCCCTACCTGGGGCTGGCTGCCTGGCACAGCGCCGGAAGCTCGCAGGGAGACGACGACGGCGAAGAGGGCGCGGTGGTGTTGGTCGGCGGTTTGCTGGTCGACGGTGGTTTGCTGGTCGACGGCGGTGTGGTGACCGGAGTGGTCGCCGGCGTCGTCGCCGGCGTCGTCGCCGGTGGCGCAGTGGACACCACCGAGGTCGTGCTGTTGCGCGGCACCGTCCCCCCACGCCGGCTTGGTGTGACCGTCGGCACGGCCGTCGGTGGAATCCCGGAGGGCGCCGATGGCAGCGTCGCCGCTGTCGCGGCCGCCGATGACGATGTGTCATCCACCTTGACGGGCGGCTGGTTGGAAGACCGGCTCTGGTTGGTCAGGAGCAGGCTCACCGCGATCGCGGCGCCGAGGACGACCACCGCGGCGACGGCGGCGATGATCAGCGAACGCCTGTTGTCGCCGGGACGTTGCCTGGCCCCGTGGTTGCGCGGCCGTGCGAACGGCTCCTCCGAGATGGCCTCGAGGCCGGACAGCTCGTCCGAGTTGGTGTTCGAGATCTCGTCTTCGAGCGCGCGGAGATGAGCCGCGGCCACCGGAGCGCTGGCGGGTCGCGCCGAAGCGCCGCCCGTCTCCTCCTCGTCAGCCGCGCCGCTGACGTTCTCCAGGCCCGCGTCATCCCCGCCCTCGGAACCGGTGAGGGACGGGCCGTTGATCACGAAGGTGGGGACGGGCTCACTGCCGCGCGCGATCGAAACCAGCCGCTGCCGGATCTCCTCGGCGTCGGGGCGCTCCTCCGCGCCCTTGTCGAGCAGGTCGGCCAGCAGGGGGCGTAGCGGACCCGCGTTGCGGAACGGCCGCCGCCGGCCCTCGACCACGGCCGACAGCACGGCGTAGGTCTCCGGGCCCTCGTACGGCGGCGTGCCCTCCACGGCCGAGTACAGGGTCGCGCCGAGGCCCCACAGGTCGCTGGACGGCGTGCCGGACGATCCGCGGATCCGCTCCGGCGCGATGTAGGCCGGCGAGCCGACCAGCGCTCCGGTGCCGGTGAGCGTCATGTCGCCCTCGGTCGCGGCGATGCCGAAGTCCGTCAGCCGCACCCGGCCGTCACGCCCGAGCAGCACGTTGCCCGGCTTGACGTCGCGGTGCAGCACACCCTTCTGGTGGGCGGCGCCGAGCGCCTCGATGAGCGCGAGGCCGATCGCCGCGACCTGGTTCGGCGGGAGCGGGCCGTGGTTGCGGATGACGTCGCCCAGACTCTCCGCGTCGACCAGCTCCATGATGATCCAGTGACGCTCCGCCTCCTCCACGACGTCGTGGACCGACACGATGGAGGGGTGGTTCAGGCGCGCGAGCGCACGCGCCTCCCGCAGCACGCGGGCCCGGATGGCGTCCCGCTCGTTCTGCGCACCGGCCAGGGGGACGAGGATCTCCTTGACCGCGACGTGACGCTGGAGGACCTCGTCCTCGCCACGCCACACGACGCCGGCGCCGCCACGACCAATCGGTGCGTCGAGGCGGTAACGTCCGGCGACGATGCTGGGGGTGCCGCTCCGGGAGGTCTCCGGTGGCACGCTCGCCGATCTGGCCATCTTGTCAAGTCTGACAGACTAGGCGATTGGCGCGCACAGAGCCCTCCCGGGCTGGAAGGTCCACTGGGCCAAAGGGCGTCGGTGGCGAAGCGGAGCCGCCCCCGACCGGCAGGCCGCGCCGAGCGGTCACGGTGCTGGCCGGAACGAGGCGAACATCTGCTGCCTCAGCGGCTGGTCGACGGTCCATCGCTCTTCCCCGGTCTGCCAGTAGAGCAGGTAACCGTGCCCGCCGCGGCTGGCGCCTCGGTCGAGCACATGGACCTTCCCCCTGTCCGTGCGGTACGTGAACTCCAGATCCGCCTCGGCGGCGCCGTCGCTGCCGTCCGCCGGCGTGAGACGCACCCGCTGGTAGTCCAGGTAATGCTGGGCATCACCGCGGTAGGCCGCCTCGAAGTTCTTTAGCCAGTCATCGAGAACGGACCGCGGCGCCACCGTGACACTACCGACCCGCAAAAAGGTACCAGTGCCTGGATCGACGAAGTCGACGGTTCCCGGCCCGCCGACAGCCAGCTGACGCTGCCACATCGCAGGGTAGGCCATCGACCATCCGGCCGGGTCGACGTAGGAAACCCAGCCGGGCGGCGCGACCATCGGTGTCGGGTCGCTCGCCAGTGCCGCCTCGACGCCGGTCCCAATCCCGGTCCCAATCCCGGTCACGTTCCCGGTCCCGGCGTCGCTCGGCTCGCTGCTTGCGACGGACGCCGAGACGGTCGCCGCCCCCGAGGCCGGCCTGTCGTCGTCCGAAGACGAGAGCCTGACCAGCAGCAACGCCAGCGCGAGTACCAGGATCAGTGCCACCAGAATGATCATTACGCGTCGCTCGGCACGCGACCGCGCCTGCCCCGACGCGGCATCCAGTCGCGTGGCCGGACGCGGTGGCGCCGACTTCCGCCCCGCGCCGCCGTTCGCCTCGCCGCCACCACGCATGGCTGTCGCCGAACGGCCAGCAGCGGCCGCTTCGGCCCGTGTGGTGGTGGCGGCGGCCGCCATGTCGAGCCCGCTTGGGTCCAGCCGCCCAGTCGGGGTGCCGGAGCGGTCGACGACGGTCGTGCCCGTGGCCCAGCCGCGCAGGGCGGTCGTGCCCACGGTGTGGCCGCCCAGGGCGGTCGTCGGGTCCACGCCGGCGTCCGCGCCGAGAGCCACGGTTTCGGTCGGCGCTGGCATCGGTCCCGGCGTGGCGGGCGTCGAGAGGGAACCGGCCAGGGGTTTGCTCGCCGGCGGAGCGACCGGTGGGCTGGCGCTGGGCGCGCCGCGCAGAACCGTCACCTCGGCCGACTCGGCCGAGGTGACGGACGGGGCGAGAACCGGCGGGGGCGATGCGTCGGCTGGGCTCGTCTCGGCGCCGCCCCCGACGATGACGGCCGTCGCGGCCATGTCCTCCTCGACGACGGCTGGCGTGTCTTCGACGCCCCAGCCGGCCTCGAGGCCCTTCTCGCTTCTGAGGTCATGAGCGCCGTCCTCGACGACGTCCTTCTCGTCCTCGGCCGCGTCCTCGACATCCCTGAGGATTCGCGTCGGCTCTACCTCGCGCTCCGGCGCCGCTTCGGCGGCGGCGACAACGGTCTCCTCGACCTCGACCTCGACGCGTTCCGCCGGGCGCGCGGCGGCCGGGGGAGCCGGCGTGGGGGAAGCCGCCGGCGCCGGGGGCGGCACCGGCGTTGGCGTGGCCGGCAGTGGTGGCGGAGCCGGCGTGGCCGGCAGCGGTGGTGGAGCCGGCAGCGGTGCCGGGCCCGGCGTCGGGGCCGGCGTCGGGGCCGGGCGAGCGGAGGCGGGCCCGGACGCGGCCGTCCGGGCCGTCCTGAGTGGGGTGCCGCCCGTGCGCGAGGACGTCTCGCCGGCGATGTCGCGCAGCCGCGAGCGCACGACGGTGAGCGTGGGGCGGTCGGCCTCCCGCTGCGCGAGCATCGTCCGCAGGACCGGCCAGAGCGGCCCCGCGTGCCTCGGCGGCCGGATCAGCCCGTCGACGACCGAGGTGAGGATGTCGACGGGGCTGGCGCCACCGAACGGCGGCTCGCCCTCGACCGCGGCGTAGAGCGTGCCGCCGAGCCCCCACACGTCACAGGCCGGGCCGCCGGCATCGCCCTGCGCCCGCTCGGGCGACAGGTACGCGGGCGACCCGATGACCTCGCCGGTCCGGGTGAGCCGCGGGTCGCCCTGGCTGACCGCGATCCCGAAGTCGGTCAGCCGGGCCTGCCCGTCGGCGGTGACGAGGACGTTGCTCGGTTTGACGTCGCGGTGCACCACGCCGAGCCGGTGCGCGGCGTCGAGGGCGTAGGCCAGCGAGACGCCGATCTGCGCCACCCGCTCGGCGGGCAGGCCGCCGTCTCGCTCGATCAGGGTCGACAGCGCCTCGCCCTCGACCAGCTCCATCACGATCCAGGGCAGCTCGCCGTCGTCGATGACGTCGAGCACCCCCACCGCTCCCGGGTGATGGACCCGGCCGGCGGCGCGCGCCTCCCGCAGCACCCGCTCCCTGGCCTGCGCGACGGCCATCCCGGCGCCGGCGGGCAGCCGGACCTGCTTGATGGCGACGGTCCGGCGCATGATCTGGTCGGTGGCGCGGTGCACCACGCCCATCCCACCCTCGCCGATCACCGCGTCGAGCCGGTAACGCCGGCCGACGACAGTGCCCGGGGGAACGCTCCCGGGCTGGCCGGTTCCCGCCGCTGACCGGCCCTCGCCTGACATTTCGCGCTCCCTCGTTCGTCGCCCCCGGCCCTCGTCCGGACCGCCAGGTTCATCCGAGCACATCCGACCGCGCTCGAACGCACCTGATGTCCGGCTCGCACCCCACCCGGGGCTGCGCCGTTCCCGGCACAGATTGTCCGACTCTCCCGGCTCGCGCGCGCCGCCGGATAGGCGAACCGGTCGGGGCCGGCCAACCGGACCCGACCGGCGAAGCCAACCGGACCCGATCGGTGCGGCGAACCCGACCCGATCGGTGGGCCGGAACAGCGATGGTCCTGCCTTACGCTCGGGACGATGACGACGAAGACTGGCCGGGCGGTCCCGACGACGGAGGAGATCCGACGCGCGCCCAAGGTGCTGCTGCACGACCACCTCGACGGTGGGCTGCGCCCGGCGACGGTGGTGGAGCTGGCCGATGCCTGCGGGTACACGGCGCTGCCGACCACCGACATCAGCAAGCTGGGCGGCTGGTTCCGCGGCGGGGCGCACTCCGGTTCCCTGGTGCGTTACCTGGAGACGTTCAGCCACACGGTCGGGGTCATGCAGACCACGGACGCGCTGGCCCGGGTCGCCCGCGAGTGCGCGGAGGACCTCGCGGCCGACGGTGTCGTCTACGCCGAGGTCCGGTTCGCGCCCGAGCTGCACGCCGAGCGCGGGCTGTCGCTGGACGCGATCGTCGAGGCGGTGCTGGACGGGCTGCGGGTCGGCGCGGGCGGCACCGGCCTGCACGCGCGGGTGCTGCTGACCGCGATGCGCCACCAGGCCCGCTCGCTGGAGATCGCCGAGCTCGCGATCCGCTGGCGGGACCGGGGCGTGGTCGGCTTCGACATCGCCGGCGCCGAGGCGGGCAACCCGCCGACTCGCCACCTGGACGCCTTCCAGTACATCCAGCGCGCCAACGGGCACTACACGATCCACGCCGGCGAGGCGTTCGGCCTGCCGTCGATCTGGGAGGCCGTGCAGTGGTGCAACGCCGACCGGCTCGGCCACGGCGTGCGCATCGTCGACGACATCGCCGTCGACCCGGACGGGCAGGCGACACTGGGACCGCTGGCGAACTACGTGCGCGACACCCGGGTGCCGCTGGAGATGTGCCCGTCGTCGAACGTGCACACCGGCGCGGCGGCGAGCATCGCCACCCATCCGATCGGCCTGCTGCGCGACCTGCGCTTCCGCGTCACGGTGAACACTGATAACCGGCTGATGAGCGATGTCACGCTCTCGAGCGAGTTCGCCACGCTGGCGGAGACGTTCGGCTACGGCTGGTCGGACATCCGCTGGTTCACCCTCAACGCGATGAAGTCCGCCTTCCTCCCTTTCGACCAGCGCCTGGACCTGATCGACAATGTCATCAAGCCCGGCTACGACTCCCTCGCCGCCGCTCCCCAGTCCTGACCGTTGGGCCGCTCGCCTGGCTCGGCGGGGCGTCCGCTCTCGTTCACTCGGTGATCGCGGCGTGATCGCGGCCGCCGCCGCCTCGTCGCCGTCGGCGAGGCGAAGTGGGGTGTCCGCCTGGGCCTCGAACATCTGAACCGGCTGCGCGGTGCCAGCGCGCTTCTGGAACGCACCAACAACCTGGACTTCGTTGGTACCCGCCTCCTGCTTTTCTCCGGTACGGGCTTCGACGATGACCTCCGTGCCGCCGCCGAAGCGGACCCGGCGATTGTCCTCATCGACCTCCAACGCCTCTACGAAGGGGAGTGACTGGAGGAGGCGCTGCTTGAGGCGCGCTTGAGCTTGCGAGCGGCTCGTCGTTACCTCCCTCGATCCGGCGACGAAAGCGCTGGGCTGGGGCGTCGCCCATCGCGGTGGCCCAGGCATCCTCGTAGCGGGCGTACCACTCTGCGAATCGCTCCAGATCCCCGCGTCCGCATCCCGCGTCCGCATCCCCGCGTCCGCTAGGGCTGCCGGACCCGGCGCGCTGGGCCGGCCAGGCCGTGGGCGAAGGCCGTCGGACCCGAATGGCATCCTCGTTCTGCTGGTGTCGGCGAGAGCATGGGGAGGTCCGCGTGGTCACGGACACGGGTGTGGAGGGCTCCGTCGCCGCGGTCGACGAGGACCGCGGCGACGGAGTTCGGCGGGGAGCGGATGGGCTCCCGCGCTGCCCGTGGGGGCTGTCGACGCCCGACTATGTCGCCTATCACGACGAGGAGTGGGGACGGCCGGTGCGGGACACGGTCGGGCTGTTCGAGCGGCTCAGCCTGGAGGCGTTCCAGTCCGGGCTGTCGTGGCTGACGATCCTGCGCAAGCGCGACGGGTTCCGCCGGGCGTTCGCGGGCTTCGACCCGATGACCGTGGCTGCGTTCGGCGCGGCTGACGTCGAGCGGCTGCTCGCGGACGCCTCGATCGTCCGCAACCGGCGCAAGATCGAAGCGACGGTCACCAACGCGCGGGCCATCCTCGATCTGGAGCGGCCGTTGGAGGACCTGATCTGGTCCTTCCAGCCGGACCAGGCGACCCGGCTGGTCCCGCGCACGCTCGCAGACGTCCCGGCGACGGTGCCGGAGTCGGTGGCGCTCGCCAAGGCGCTGCGTCGTGCCGGCCTGGTGTTCGTCGGCCCCACCACGTGCTACGCCCTCATGCAGGCCTGCGGCCTCGTCAACGACCATCTGGCCGACTGCTTCGCCCGCGACACGGCCGGGTAGCCGGCACCCGTTACTCGGCGCGGGTGGCCCTGCTCGAGCCGAGGCCGGCGTCGCGGGCGCGGACGATCGCCTCGGCCCGGGTCTGGACGTCCAGCTTCGCCAGAATGGCCGAGACCCGGTTGCGGACCGTCTTCTCGGCGAGGAACAGCCGGGCGGCGATCGCCCGGTTGTCGAGGCCGTCGGCGACGAGCTCCAGCACCCGGACCTCGGCATCGGACAGCTGCGGGAACACCCCCGCGGAGACCCCGCCGACCGCGTGCCGGACCTTGCCCGCGACGCCCGTCCCGATGACCATCCCGCCGCCGGTCACCGCCTCCAGGGCCCGGGCGACATCGGCCTTCGACGACTCCTTCAACAGGTAGCCGCGAGCGCCCGCCTGCAGAGCGGCCTGCAGCGACGCCGTGTCCTCGCTCATCGTGAGCACGACGACCGCCGTCTCAGGTGCCTGCTCGCCGATCCGGCTCGTCGCCTCGATGCCGCCGAGGCCCGGCATGCGCAGGTCCATGAACACGACATCGGGCCGGTGGGCCACCACGGCCGCCACGGCCGCGTGGCCGTCCGCGACATCGGCGACGACGGTCGCGCCGAGCTTGGTCAGCAGGCCGCGCAGGCCGTCGCGGAACAGCTCGTGGTCGTCGGCGATGACGACTCTCGGCCCACTCACCGTGTCCTCGGCGCGCTCCCGGGGTTCCCGCGGGAGCGGCGAAGGCGGTCGGTCAGGTCTGGCCGCGTTCACGAGCCACCGTCCGTTCTCGTCGCGTCCGGGTCTGCTGATCCGGTCATGCCATGTCCAAGGGCAGCCGGGCCCGGACCAGCGTGCCGCAACCGCCACCTGCGGCCGGTCGCGGGGTGGCGGCATCCGGGACGAGGCCCCAGGCGGTCGCGTCCAGAACCTCCAAGCGCCCGCCGACCTCGCTTGCGCGCTCGCGGATGCTCGCCAGTCCGACGCCTGGCGCCGCGTCCGCCGCGAGGCCCGATCCGTCGTCCGCCACCTCGACCACCAGCCACGGCGGCTCGACGCGTACCCGTACCAGGCAGTGCGCACAGCCCGAGTGGCGGACCGCGTTGGTCACCGCCTCGCCGACGATCCGGTACGCGGCGACCTCGGTCGCCGCGGGCAGCGCCGCCGCGCCGGGCCCGCCCGGTGTGTCGAGCCGGCCCGGCAGGTCGAGGGTCACGACCGGCGCGAACGGGGCGATCACCTGGGCAAGTGCGACCTCGAGCCCACCCTCGTCGAGCGCCGGTGGGCGCAGGTCCTCCACCACGTGCCGGATGTCCCGGACCGTCCCGCGTAGGCGGTCGCGCAGCAGCGCCACCAGCGCCGCCGCGGGGTCGGCGCGCTCGTCGAGTCCCTCGGCGAGGGTGTCCAGCTGCATCGCCATCGCGGCGAGCTGGGGCCCGATGCCGTCGTGCAGGTCCCGGCGCAGCCGGCGGCGCTCCTCCTCCCGGGCCACCACCAGCCGCTCCCGACTGCGCCGCAGGTCGTGCTGCGCCGCGGCGGCGTCGAGCAGGTCGCCGGCCCGCCGTGCGACGTCGTCGAACATCGCCCGTTCGGTGCCGGTGAACGCGTCCGACGGGTGGCGCCGGCCGACGACCAGCGTGCCGGAGTGCCCGGACCCGGTGCGCGCGGGAACGGGCAGGCGCTCGACGGCGGCCACGGGCGTGCCCGTCTCGACGGCCGCGAGCCGCTCGTCGGTGCTGTGAACGGCGACGAACGGCACCTTGAGGGCGTCGCGCGCCCCGTCGGCGAGCTGCGACAGGGCGTCCATCGGCCCGGTCGCCAGGTCGAGCCGTCCGCCCAGCGCCGCGAGCACGGCATACGGGTCCCGCGTGGAGCCGAACAGCATCCGGTCGACGAGCCGTTGCACCTGGTCGCGCGCCGCCGCGGCGACGAGCGCCACGACGGCGAGGACCGCGTACGCGACGCGCTGGCCCGGGACCAGGGCCCCGGCCCCGGTGATCGTCGCCGCGTACGCGAGCAGCAGGAAGGCGGTCAGCAGCCCGTAGACGAGCGTCCGGGACAGCGCGGTGCCGATGTCGAACAGCTGGTGGCGAACCGCGCCGATGCCGATCGCCGCGACCAGCAGCACCATGCCGATGCCCATGCCATAGCCCGCGTCGTCGCCTCTCCCGACCAGCGTGCCCGTCACGGTCGCGCCGAGCAGCCCGGCGACCCCCGCCACCAGCCACTGTTGCCGGGTCCGTTCGAGGCCGGTCGACCGGCGTAGCCGCACGACCACCGCGACCAGCCCGGCGAGGCCGCCGCCGAAGATGATCGCGATGGCGCCGGGCATGGTGATGTACCTGATCCAGGCCGCGCCGTCGAGCCCGTACGGATTGGGCAGCCGGTCGGACACGTCGCTGGTCGTCGGCGAGACCATCGAGGCGACCAGCACGACGGCGGTGAGCCCGATGATGGCGGCGGCGACACCTCGCCATCGAGGGGACGGGAGCCGGCCGTCCGGGAACAGCAGCGGCACCAGTCCCCAGAGCAGGTGGTAGGAGATCCATCCCCAGATCGAGAACCAGGTGGCGAGGCCCTGGAGGGGCAGCCCGTCCCCGCCCGGCACCAGCGCGAGCGCGGCGTACTGGGAGGCAAGGAGGTACGGCCCGGTCATCGCGGTGGTCAGCAGCACCCAGCCCACCCGGTTGCGTGGCTGGTGGAGCAGCACGAGCACGGCTACCAGCGGATATGCCGTGGCGAGCACGAGGGAGTCTGGCAGGAGGTCGACCCGTTCCGTGGTCCGGTGGGCGACGTAGGCGTGCAGGACGACGGCACCCACGGTGCAGCAGATCGACAGTGCCGCCAGCGCGACGGCCGCCGTCGACGCAGCGACCACCCGCGGCGTGGTGACTGTGGCGGCTGCGCCGGTGCCGTGCGTCGCGTCGGCCCCCGCCCCCGCCCCCGCTGCGGCTGCGGCTGCGGCGGGGGCCTGCGGCCCGCCGGCTGACGGCAGGCCAGGACCGCGTGCCCGCCAGGATGTCTCCCCCATGGGCACAATGATCGCCTGGTGTGTCCCGCGAGCGAAGCCTTTGTCGCCGCCAAGGGGCGGCTGTCCCGCGTTTTCGGGACAGCGGGCGCGTGGCCGGCCGGCGCATCGCTGGCGTCGGCGGGCAGGCGGCGGGCCGGCGGGTTCGGGGCCTGCCCGGCCCGGCCGCCGAAGTCGTCCTCACGGGCGCCCAGGCCGCAAGCATCCTGCAGCGTCGCCGTCGGGTTCCCCATGCGCCCCAGGATCGCGCGCGACAGCGCTGGTAGTCGCCCCCCGAGCGGGGGCCGAGATGTGTTGGATGCGCGGCTGCAGTAGGGGGCGGCCGTCCCTCGTTACCGGGACAACGGGCGTACGACCTTGTCTCCAGCACGCCGGCCGGGCAACGGGCCGGCCGAGGAGAGGACGGAAGACATGACCACCATCTCGACCGCGACGGCCACCGGGCACTCCGCGCGACCGGCCGCGACGGGGCCGGCCGCCGAGCAGGCGCGCCGGCCGCGCTGGACCTGGCTGGGCGTTGGCGCCGGGGTTCTCGGCATCGTCGCCACGATGTTCACCAGCCCCTACGTGCCCGAGTCGAAGTACCCCGTGGGACCGGACGACCTAGGCGGGCTGTCACGGACGATGTTCCACGTCGGCGGCGCCCTGGGTTACGTCACCGTCGTGGCGCTGCTGGTCCTCGCCGCCTGCTGGCGGACGAAGGTCATCCCGGCGGTGTCGGGCAACGTGGCCGCACGGGTGGTCGCGGACGCGCTCACTGCCTCGGCCGCGGCGCTGACCCTCGGCTATGGCTGGAAGCTGGCTCTCGCCCTGTACATGCCCGGCGGGCTCAACGAGTCCAACTTCGGCGACCAGGGCCTGTTCGTCTACTACATGCTCAACGACTTCGGCCCATTCATCGGATACCTCGGCGTTGTCGTGGCAGCGGGCGCGATCGCGTGGCTCGGCCTGCGTGACCGGCTGGTCTCCCGGTGGCTGGGGCTTGTCAGCCTGATTCCGCCGCTCGCGGCGGTGGTGATGTCCCTCGTGCTGTCCATCGCGGGTTTCCCGGGCATCGTCGGGCCGATCTGGCTGATCGTCGCTTTCGCCGGTCTGAGCCTCGGCAGGCACCAGATCACCGGCACCGCCAAGGCGTGACCCCGCCGCGATCCGCGGTCATCGAATCCCGCCGGCCCTCCTGGCTCTGCCAGGCGGGCCGGCGCTTTGCGCGAAACGTGGGCCGCCAGGCCGGCAGGGCCTGGTGTCGGCCGGCCGGCAGGGCCTGGTGTCGGCCGGCAGGCAAAACCTGGTGTCGGCCGGCAGGCAAGGCCTGGTGTCGGCCGGCAGGCAAAACCCCAGACCAGCGCCAAACCTTCAGACAAGGGCTCACCACTCGGACGTAGTAAACGCAACCAGCAGCGCAACAGACGCAGAACAGCGCAACTTCACCCAGGAGGCATCTCGCTGAGGACGTCAGCGGTGGCGGACATGCCGAGGCGGGTGGCGCCTGCCTGGACGAAGGCGAGTGCCTGGGCGGCGGTGCGGATTCCGCCCGAGGCCTTGATGCCGAGCCGGCCGCCGACGGCCGAGTGCATCGCGCGGACTGCCCGCAGGCTCGCCCCGCCGGCCGGGTGGAAGCCCGTCGACGTCTTGACGAAGTTCGCGCCGCCCGCCAGCGCCGCGCGGCAGGCCGACCGGATGATCGCGTCCGGCAGCAGCGCGGTCTCCAGAATGACCTTGAGGACGACCGGCGCCGGCGCGGCGCCACGCACCTGGCTGATCTCGAGCTCGATCGCGGCCCAGTTCTCGTCCACCGCGTTCGCGATGTCGATCACCATGTCGATCTCGGACGCACCGTCCGCGATGGCGCGCCGCGTCTCCTCGACCTTCACGGCGCTCAGGTGGGTGCCGTGCGGGAAGCCGACGACGGACGCGACCGTGTACGCCGGCGGCTCGGTGCTGCCCGCGGACCGCGTGCCCTGACGGGCGCTAGCCGCCGCAAGGTAGACGTGGGTGGGCGCGACGCAGACGGTGGCGACCTTGAGCTTCACCGCCTCCGCGCACACCTTGAGGATGTCCTCGTCGGTCGCGTCGGGTTTGAGCTGCGTGTGGTCGATGATCGCCGCCAGCTCGGTCCGGTTCGTCGGCACGGGCGGCAGCGGCGGCGACACGGGCGCCGGTGGGAACTGGCGCGCCGGGGCCGCCTCCGGGGAGCCGGCTGGCTGGTCGGGGTCCTCGGCTGGCGTCGTCATGGACCCATCTTTGCGTGCGGTTCGCCCGCGGACGAGGCCCCTGTCCTTCGATTGCCTGGCCTGCGGTGGTACACGTCGTTTCGGCCCGCGGCGCACGCGGCCCCGCCCACCCGCGGCCAGCGAGGTACATCTCCAAGGAGCGTTCCCGTGCAGGTAGACGTCATCGACCACCCGCTCGCCGCGGTGGCGCTCACCATCCTGCGGGACGAGGCGACCCCCCGGGTCCACTTCCGCGCCGCCCTGCACGAGCTGGCCACGATGCTGATCTACGAGGCCACCCGGGAGTTGCCGACGGCCGCCGTCGAGGTGCGCACGCCGCTGGCGGTGACCGCGGGCGCCAGGCTCGCGGCGGAGCCGGTCGTCGTCCCCGTCCTGCGCGCGGGCCTCGGCATGCTGCCGGCCGCGCACGCGCTCGTCCCGGACGCCGTCAGCGCGTTCATCGGCCTGGCCAGGGACGAGGCGACCTTCCAGCCGACGGTCTATTTGGAGTCGGTGCCGGCCGACCTCTCCGACCGGCCGGTGCTGCTGCTCGACCCGATGCTCGCCACCGGCGGGTCGGCGCTGCACGCGCTGCGGCTGCTCGCCGACCGGGGCGCCAGGGGAACCGTCGTCGTCTCGGTCGTCTCCGCCCCCGAGGGCATCGCCGCCCTCGAGGCCAGCAGCCTTGACATCCGCGTGGTAACCGCTGTCATCGACGAGGGCCTCAACGACACCGCCTACATCGTCCCCGGCCTCGGCGACGCCGGCGACCGCCTCTTCGGCGCCGTCTGATCAGTCGCTGGGACCAGCTCCCGTCCAGCTCAGGCGCTGATCGACCGGGCCCAGGACTGGAGATCTACGAGGCGATCCTGTGCCTGGGCCGGTCCCTGTAGCGCCGCGAGGCTGCCTGCGACCGTCATGGGTGCGCTGGCTTCCAGGTAAATCTTGAGCTTGGGCTCGGTGCCGCTTGGACGGAACACGATGCGGGCACCCTCTTCAAGATTGAAGATCAAGACGTCGGAGGTGGGCAGAGGCTCTCCTTCGGAGATCATCAGGTCTCGAACGGAACAGATGCGCAGGCCGCCGATCGTCGTGGGCGGCGACGTACGCAGGCGGTGCATCAGTGCTGTGCTGGCGGCCAGGTCGGGGACGCGGATCGAGACCTGAGCGGTGGCTGGCGCGCCGAGCTCGCGGGTCAGGTCGTCGAGACGGTCGAGAAGGGTGCGGTCGTGGGCCGCCTCGGCGGCGGCCATCCGGGCGACGGCGACGGCGGCCGTGAGACCGTCCTTGTCTCGGACGAGGTCCGGGCGGACGGCGTATCCGAGGGCCTCCTCGTAGCCGAAGACCAGGCCGGGGTCGGCTCGCATGATCCACTTGAAGCCAGTGAGGGTCGCGGCGTAGCGGACGCCTCTGCGCGCAGCCAGCGTGCGCAGGGCGGTCGAGCTGACAACCGTGCTGGCCACCGGGCCGGTAACGTGGCGCAGGACCTCGTCGGCAAGCAGCAGGCCCAGCTCGTCACCGGTGAGGATCCGCCGGCCGACAGCGACCGCCAGCCGGTCCGCGTCCGGGTCGTTCGCGAGGACGACGTCCGCGCCGATTCGTTCGCCAAGCGCCAGCGCCAGGTCCATCACCCCCGGTTCCTCGGGGTTTGGGAACTTCGCGGTCGGGAAATCCGGATCCGGCTCGGCTTGCTCGGCGACGACCGCCGGTTCTGGGAGCCCCGCCGCCGCGAAGATCCGCCGCAGCACGCCGAGCCCGACCCCATGCAGCGGCGTGTACGCGATCCGCGGCCGGTACGGCGGCGGGTCGGCCGTCGTCGGGGCCGCAGCGGCTGTGACGTAGGCAGCCACGATCTCGTCGCCGAGCTGGATCCACGTGTCGGCGAGCGGTATCCGCATGGCCGGCGGCGTGGCCGCGATGGCGTCCTCGATCTGCTTGTCGGCCGGTGAGACCAGCTGGGCACCACGGCCGGCGTCGCGCGGCGGGCCGCCGAGATAGACCTTGTAGCCGTTGTCGGTCGCCGGGTTGTGGCTGGCGGTGACCATCACGCCCGCGTCCGCGTCGAGATGACGGACGGCGAACGCCAGCACCGGCGTCGGTACCGGCTCGGGCAGCACTAGCGCCCGCAACCCGGCCGCCGCGAACACCCGCGCGCTGTCCCGTGCGAAGGCACCGCTGCGGTGCCGCCCGTCGAACCCGATGACCACGGTCCTCGGCGCGCGACCGGACCAGTCTTCGGCAAGCCAGGCGGCCAGGCCGGCAGCGGCCCGGCGGACGACGGCCGTGTTCATCCCGTTCGGGCCGGCGCGGAGGGGGCCGCGCAGCCCGGCGGTCCCGAACCGCAGCGGCCCGGCGAACCGGTCGGCCAGCTGCGCCCACGCGGCCGCGTGGAGCAGGGCCTCGATCTCGGCACGGTCCGCCGGATCCGGATCACCCGCGAGCCAGGTCCGCGCCGTCGCGACCAACGACCGAGCCCAGTCGGCCGACCTGGCCGACTCGAACGAGGAGCCGGGCTCAACGCCCGCCATGCTGTCCGCCACACCCCCATGCTGCCGCCTCGCTGACCGACCGGTTACAGGCGCGCGACGACCTCGGCGAGCAGGGCGCCCATGCGGGTGGCGGCTTGCTCGCCGGCGGCGAGGACCTCCAGGTGGTTCAGCGGCTCGCCCGTCATACCCGCGGCCAAGTTGGTGACGAGGGAGATCGCGAGGACCTCGGCGCCGGCGTTGCGGGCGGCGATCGTCTCGTGGACCGTCGACATGCCGACCAGGTCGGCACCGAGCGTGCGCAGCATCCGGATCTCGGCCGGGGTTTCGAAATGCGGGCCGGGCAGCGCCGCGTACACCCCCTCGGCGAGCGTCGGCTCGACCTCGCGGGCGAGCGCGCGCAGCCGGGGCGCGTAGGCGTCCGTGAGGTCGGTGAACGCCGCGCCGACCAGCGGCGAGCGGCCCGTCAGGTTCAGGTGGTCGGCGACGAGCACCGGCTGGCCGACCCGCATGTCGGCGCGCAGCCCGCCAGCGGCGTTGGTGAGCACCACCGTGCCGACGCCCGCGGCGCACGCCGTACGCACGCCGTGGACGACATGGGCGAGGTCGTGACCCTCGTAGGCGTGTACCCGGCCGAGGAACAGCAACAGCCGCCGGCCGTTCAGCTCGACGGAAAGGACGCTCGCGCCGTGCCCCGGCACGGTCGTCGCAGGGAACCCGCCCAGCTCGGCGAACGACACCTCGGCGAGCACCCGGCCACGAGCGGCCAACGAGTCGGCGGCGGGCTTCCAACCCGAGCCAAGGACGACCGCGACATCGTGCCGGTCGGTGCCGGTGGCGGCGGCGAGCCGGGCGGCGGAGGCCGCGGCGTCCGGCCTGGCCGGGCCGAGGGCGGCGGGCCTTCCGTTCGCGCCTTCGGAAGCCGAATGGCCGGAATTGTCGGCGAGCTGCATCACCGGCCGACTGTACGGCGTGCTTGCTCCCGGCAGGCAGCGCGGCGTGCCCGCGGCTTGGCGCTGCCTGGTCTCGTGCCCGCCGGCCGCCGGGGTGCGTTGCGTTTGAAGGTCACCAGTCTGGGTCGGGCGGGAAGGTTTGACATGGTTCGCTGCGTGCGGGCGGCGCGCATCGGCCGCGTCCTCCGCAGGCTCCGGACGCGGCCGCTACGCGCCGTCCTCCTCCGCGAACGGGCGCTCCGGCGGCCTCCTCCGTGGTTCCAGCACCTCGCTTCGCTTGTGCTGGAACCACTGCGGAGGCCGCCTCCGCGCCCAGCTCGGTTGCGTGGCGTTTGAAGGTCACGAGTTGAGCTATCGCTTGAAGGGGTAGGTAACGCCTCCCAGCAGGTGACTGGGCTCGTGACGTTCAAGCGGACGCAAGCGCGCTGGCCCGGAGGCGTGCCTGCACGCCCAGCTCGGTGGCGTTGCGCTTGAGCGTTACGAGCTGGGCCAAATGCTCATGGGTCCAGTTCGGCTCGTGACGTTCAAGCGGGACGTAAGCGCGCTGGCCCGGAGGCGTGCCTGCACGCCCAGCTCGGTGGCGTTGCGCTTGAGCGTTACGAGCTGGGCCAAATGCTCATGGGTCCGGTTCGGCTCGTGACGTTCAAGCGGGACGTAAGCGCGCTGGCCCGGAGGCGTGCCTCCGCGGAGGCCCGGCCGCCGAGCGTAGCGAAGGTGGTTGGGCCGCAGCGGAGGTCGCCGGAGGGCACGTCCGCGGAGGAGGACGCCGCGCGGAGGTCCCTTCCCGAAGCGAAGCGAGGGAAGGGGCCGGAGCGCGGCGCCCGGACGGAGCGGACCAGAGATACAGCAGACTTGGCTCGTGGCCATCTCGCGCCGAGCGCGTCCTCCCGATGTGCCCCTGGAACCGGGGGAGTTCACCGAGGTGGTGCTGCGCGGCCGGCTCACCGCTCCCGACGGCGGCGGCCGGCTCACCGCCAGGGCCGAGAGGTTCATCGGTCACCGCCTCGGCATGTCCCGCTGGATCCTGCTGACCAGCCGGCGGCTGCTCGTCGTCGCGCCGTTCCCGCGTGAGGGGGACTGGTTCGACGTCGTCTGGGACCGCCGCGAGGTGAAGGCATCCCAAGGCGTCAAACACGGCGACGTGATCCGCGTCCAGCTCACCACCCCCCGCGGCCCTCAGGTCCTGCGGGTCTCCGCGAACATCCGCTCGGAGGTCAGCCGGTTCATCCGGGCACTCAAGCGTTAGGCCGAACCGATTCCTGGATTCCCGGCACGGAGCGTGCGGGGGAGTGGTCGCCGTGCGCCGGTAGGGTCATCGGTGAACTACTGGACAACGACCCAGTAGCCGCGCCAGTCGGTCGCGGCAGGTTGTGCCGGCAACTGGTCGGCGTGGCCCGAGCTGGATGGTGGACGGGACGGCAGGCGATGGTGACGGCAGACGGGCACGGCGAGCCGGGGACGCCGCGGGTGCGGCAGACCGCGATGCGGACGCATCGGTGCGGGGACCTGCGGCTGGCTGATGCCGGCGAGACCGTGACGGTGTGCGGCTGGGTCGCCCACCGGCGCCAGCACGGGCAGTCGCTGCAGTTCCTCGACCTGCGGGACTACTCGGGCGTCCTGCAGTGCGTCGTCGACGGGACGGTCGACGTCCGCCCGGAGTACGTCCTGAAGATCACCGGCATCGTGACCGAGCGGCCGGAAGGCACCGTCAACCTGCAGCTCGCGACCGGTGAGGTCGAGCTGCGCGACTGCAAGGTCGAGGTCCTCTCGGTCGCGAAGCCACCGCCTTTCCCGTTGGACGACCGGGCGGACAACGTCGACGAGTCGACCCGGCTCGCCTACCGGTACCTGGACCTGCGCCGCGAGCGGATGCAGCGCAACCTGCGGGTCCGCTCGGCGGCGCTGACGGCTATCCGGACCGCGCTCGGCCCGCTGGGGTTCGTCGAGGTCGAGACGCCGCTGCTGATGCCGTCGACGCCGGAGGGCGCGCGCGAGTTCATCGTGCCGTCGCGCCAGTTCCCGGGGAGCTTCTACGCGCTGCCGCAGTCGCCGCAGCTGTTCAAGCAGCTGCTCATGGTCGGCGGGGTGGACCGCTACTTCCAGTTCGCCCGCTGCCTGCGCGACGAGGACCTGCGCGCCGACCGGCAGTACGAGTTCACCCAGCTCGACATCGAGATGAGCTTCGTCGACCAGCAGGACGTGCTCGACGTCATCACCGCCGCCGTGCTCGCCGCGACGGAGGCGGCCGTCGACGTCCCGGTGCCGCCGGTCGTGACGATCACCTGGCACGAGGCGATGGACCGCTATGGTGTCGACAAGCCCGACCTGCGGTTCGGCATGGAGCTGGTGGAACTCACCGAGGTCTTCGCCGGCAGCGGCTTCAAGGCATTCGCCGGTGCTGGCGCCGTCAAGGGGATCCGGGTGCCGGGCGGGTCCGCGACCCACAACCGCAAGGCGCTGGACACCCTGACCGACACGGCGAAGAAGCTCGGCGCCAAGGGCCTGGTCTGGATGCGGGTGGGCGCGGACGGCGCGCTCGAGTCACCGGTCGCGAAGTTCCTCTCTCCGGAGGAGTTGTCCGGGATCGTCACGCGGACGGGGGCGGCGGAGGGTGACCTGCTGCTGCTCGTCGCCGACGAGTGGATGACCGCCTGCGAGGTGCTGGGCCAGCTGCGCAACCAGCTGGGCCGGCCGCCGGCCGGCGAGGGCGGCTTCCGCTTCGTCTGGGTGGTCGACTTCCCGCTGTTCGTCGGCATCGACCAGACGACCGGGCGGCCCAAGCCTGGGCACCATCCGTTCACCCGTCCGCACCCGGACGACATCGACAAGATGGAGAGCGAGCCGCTGGAGGTCCGCAGCCGGGCCTACGACCTGGTTCTCAACGGCTGGGAGCTGGGCTCCGGCTCGATCCGGATCCACGAGCCTGACCTGCAGCAGCGGATCTTTGGCCTGCTTGGAATCACACCGGAAGAGGCGAACGCCCGGTTTGGGTTCTTCCTGACCCCGTTCGGGTACGGCGCCCCGCCGCACGGCGGTTTCGCCTTCGGTATCGACCGCCTCGTGGCGATCCTCGCCGGCGAGGAGAACATCCGCGAGGTCATCGCGTTCCCGAAGACCCAGTCGGGTCTCGACCCGATGACGGGTGCTCCGACCCAGGTGGACGAGCGCCAGCTGCGCGAGCTGGGCGTCCGGGTCGTCGCCGCGCCGCCCTCGGCCTGAGGCTCCGCTCCGGGGCGCGCGGAAACGATCTATATCCGCGCGCCCCGTGCTTGCTGTCCCGATATCGCTGTGGCTCGGTGGTTTCGGGGAAATGGCCCCGCAGTGACGCTTCGGCACCCTACCGTTAGCTCATCGGGGGTAGTGCCCGACCGCCGCGGGGCGTATCGACGGTTCAGGTGGGTAATCCGCCGGCAGCTGGGCCGGACGGACCGACCTCGCCTGCCTGGTGACGCGTGTCGCGGGTGGTCCGCGGGGGTATCCGCCTCAGTGCACCCCGGAGGTCACCTCCGGGTCCGCCAGCGGCGCCGCGCTCCCGCTGTGGCGTCATGCCCATCGACGCGCCATGACCGCCTACCTGTCCTGAAGCCCGACCCACGTCGTCAGGAGACCCGGACACGACAACGCGCGCGGTTGCGTGACCGCGTCTGCTCTGGTTTCCTCACCGACCGCTGAGCCGCCGTAGGCCGCGCGGCAAGGGCGAAGCCTTGCGCGGCCGAGGGCCCCGTTGACACAGGAGGAGGCAGGGTGCACATCCCCTTCTCGTCGTCGCCGCGCACCAGCCTTGGCATCGAATGGGAACTGGAGCTGGTCGACTTCCAGACCCGCCAGCTGCGCGGTGCCTCGACCGAGATCCTTGAGGAGTTCGCGGTCAAGGTCGGCGAGGAGTTCGCGGCCAAGGCCAAGCACGAGCTCTTCGAGTCGACGATCGAGGTCATCACCGGTGTCTGTGACTCGGTGCCGCAGGCTCTCGCCGATCTGACCGGAACCATCGACGTGCTGCGAGGTCTTGCGGAAAGGCGCGGTATCGGGTTGATGTGCAGTGGCACGCACCCGATCAGTGAGTACAACACGCAGGAAATCAGCGAGAACGAGCGCTACTTCCGTCTCGTCGACCAGATGCAGTGGCTGTCGCGCAGACTGTTGATCTTCGGCGTGCACGTCCACGTCGGCGTCCGCTCCAAGGAGAAGGCGCTCCCGATCGTCAACGCGCTCATGAGCTACGTCCCGCACTTCCTGGCGCTGTCGGCGTCGTCGCCCTACTGGCTCGGACGGGACACCGGCCTCGCCTCCAGCCGGTCGAAGGTCTTCGAGAGCCTGCCGACCGCCGGGCTGCCGTACCAGCTGGCGGACTGGGCACAGTTCGAGCGGTTCATGGAGACCCTCGTCGCCTCCGGCACCATCGAGACGATCCGTGAGGTCTGGTGGGACATCCGCCCGCACCCGAACTTCGGCACCGTCGAGCTGCGCATCTGTGACGGGCTGCCAACCCTCCAGGAGGTCGGCGCGGTCGCCGCGCTCGCTCAGTGCCTCGTCGACCGGATGAACACCCAGCTCGACCAGGGCTACACACTGCCGGTCCCGCGTCGCTGGGTGGTCCAGGAGAACAAGTGGCGGGCGGCCCGGTACGGCCTGGACGCGGAGATCCTGGTCGACGACCGCGGCACCACCCGCCCGGTTCGTGCCGAGCTGGCCGATCTGGTCGACGACCTGCTGCCGGTCGCCCGCCGCCTCGGCTGCGTCGCCGAGCTCGAGGTGGTGCCGAAAATCATGACGGCGGGAGCGAGCTACGAGCGACAGCGGGCCGTCGCGCGGCGGGCCGGCGGCGACCTTAGCCAGGTCGTCGATACTCTGCTAGAGGAGATGAACACCGGCCGTCCCGTCGAGCTGGGTAGGCCAGTTCCTTAGACCTCCGATGTCGGGCCTCAGAGCCCTGGCGTCGGGCCTCGTTCGATCAGATGGCCGAGGACGGGTATTCCTTGGCCTAGGTCGTGGCCGAGGACGTTCAACGCGGCGGAAGTCTGGTCGAGTGCCGCGTGACCTGGTGAGTGCGCCGGTGTTCGGCCAACGGACGAACCGGCGCGGCCGGGGGAAGGTCTTTTTTCGGGATGTCGGACAACGTAAGCGCGCTGCCGGTGGCGTCGGCCGACGAGATGTCGACCGACGCGCTGTCGGCCGACGCGCCGTCGGAGGAAGCAGAACCAGCCGATTCGCCGGAAAAAGACGGGCGGGCGGCCTGGCCGGTGGGCACACGAGCCGCGCGCGGCGCGGACGCCGCCCAGGTCGCCAGATTTGTCCAGGACTGGTTCACCCGCCACGAGGACGAGCTGATCGCCTTTCGTCGCGATCTGCACATGCACCCCGAGCTTGGCCGCCAGGAGCACCGCACGGCGGGGCGCATCGCCGACCGGCTGACTGCGGCGGGCCTGGTGCCCCGGCGGCTTTCCGACATCCCAGGCATCTGGTGCGACATCGCCACCGGCGGCACGGACGACGCGGCGACGGCCCAGACCGCCACTACCGCCCAGGTCGTCGACCCAGGCGAGACCTCGGGCGAAGGCCCCGTCATCATGCTGCGTGCCGACATGGACGCGCTACCGCTGCAGGATGCCAAGGACGTTCCCTACGCCTCCACCATCCCCGGTGTCTGCCATGCCTGCGGGCACGACGTCCACACGACCGTCGTGCTGGGCGCCGGCCTGGCACTCGCCGAATACGCCCGGACGCACCCGCTCGCCGGCACCATCCGGCTCGTGTTCCAACCGGCCGAGGAGACGATGCCCGGCGGCGCCCTCGAGATCATCGACGCGGGCGTGCTCAAGCCGGTCGACGCGGCGCTCACGGTGCACTGCGACCCGGCCCTCGACGTCGGCACCGTCGGCCTGCGCCCCGGACCGATCACGTCCGCCGCCGACCTGGTCGAGATCATGCTGGCCGGCCCGGGCGGCCACACCTCCCGCCCGCAGAACACCGTCGACCTCGTCTACGCCATGGGCGCCCTGATCACCCAGCTTCCGGCGGCGCTGAACCGGCGGATCGATCCCCGCTCCGGGCTCGCGCTGGTCTGGGGCCAGGCACAGGCCGGTGCGGTCGCGAACGCCATCCCGCGCGCCGGGCAGCTGCGTGGCACGGTGCGCACCCTGTCCCGCGACACCTGGGAGACGGCCCCCGAACTGGTCGAACGGCTCGCCCACCAGATCGCCGCACCGTTCGGCGCGGACATCGTCGTGGACTACCGCCGCGGCGTGCCGCCGGTCGTGAACACGGTCGACATGGTCGACGTCCTCGACGCGGCCGTGACCGAGACGTTCGGGCGCGACGCGGTGGCGACCGTCGCCCAGTCGCTCGGCGGCGAGGACTTCGGCTGGTATCTCACCTACGTTCCCGGCGCGCTGGCCAGGCTCGGCACCCGCACCCCGGGCGGCCCGACCTACGACCTGCACCAGGGCGACTACACCATCGACGAGCGCGCGATCGGCGTCGGCGTCCGCCTCCTCGCCGGCGCCGCCATCGAGGCCCTCACCCAGATACCGGGGTCGATGCTGAAAGGCTAGGCAGGGTCGAGCAGGACTCAGGCGTGCTCGCTTGTACGTCGCGCGAGCGTTGGACCGCGGGTGAGGCCAGCGCGGTGCTGGTCAGCGGGCTAGGCGGGCGGCCAGGGACAGTTCGTGGGCGCGTAGCTCGGCTGGGCCCGAGTGGAGCAGCATCCAGTGGCTCGGCCCGCCCGGGCCGGCGAGCCCGCCCGCGGCGAGCGCGCCGCCGATCAGCCCGCGCACGCGGGCCCGCTCGGTGGGCTGGCTGACGGCGACGACGCGCAGAGTCAGCTGCTCGCCCTCTCTCGTGACGATGGCGGTGTGGTGGGGCCAGCGGCAGGGGCCGTCGTGCTCCCAGTGGCCGCACAGCGCGACCGTGACGGCGCCGCCCGGCGCCCGCTCGTCCGCGCCGGGCGCCAGCCGCAGCCGCGCCTCGTGCACGAAGCCCACCTGCCCGCTGGCGTCGTCAACGGCCGCGGTCTGCTCGTCCACCACGCCGACCATCGTCACACGGCTCGCTGCCCGGTCATAGAGCGTCGTCGAAGCTGCCCCGGAACCGTGCCTCCACGCAGCCCCACGAGCGAAGGGAAGTGTCGGGCCGCAGCGGAGGTCGCCGGAGGGCACTGAGCGGAGGTCGGGAGTACGGGGCCGCAGCGCGCCGCCCGGACGGAGCGAACTAGCTACACAGCGTCGTCGAAGCCGGCGAACAGGTCCTCGGAGCGCATCATCCGGGCGACCTCGGTGATCGAACCGGACAGCGACGGGTAGATCGAGAAGGTGTTCGCGAGCTGCTCGGCGGTCAGGCCGTTGGCGACGGCGAGCGAGATCGACAGGATCAGTTCGGAGGCCCGCGGGGCGACGACGACGCCGCCGAGCACGCTGCCGCTGCCGGGCCGGCAGAACAGCTTCACGAACCCGTCGGCGATACCGAGCATCTTCGCCCGCGGGTTGCGGGCCAGCGGCAGCGTGACGACCTCGGCGGCGATCGTGCCGGAGTCCTTCATGCGCTGGGTGACGCCGACCGTGGCGATCTCCGGGTCGGTGAAGATGTTCGACGACACAGTGCCGAGGCGCAGCGGTGTCACGGACTCGCCAAGCGCGTGCCGCATGGCGATCCGGCCCTGCATCGCGGCGACCGAGGCCAGCGGCAGCACACCGGTGCAGTCGCCGGCCGCGTAGACCCCGGGCACCGAGGTGCGGGACATCCGGTCGACGACCACGTGCCCGCCCGAGCCGAGGCGTACCCCGACGTCCGTCAGCCCGATGCCCTTGGTCCGTGGCACCGACCCGACCGCCATCAGCGCGTGCGAACCAGTCACGGTCCGCCCGTCCGTCAGCTCGACGAGCACACCGTCGCCGATCCTGCGGGCCGACGCCGCCCGGGACCGGTTGAGTACCTCGATGCCACGGCGGCGGAACACGTCCTCGAGCACGATCGCGGCATCCGGGTCCTCTCCGGGCAGCACCCGCTCCCGGGACGACACCAGGGTCACCGCCGCGCCGAGCGCCCGGTAGGCGCTGGCGAACTCGGCGCCGGTGACCCCAGAACCGATCACGATGAGGTGCTCGGGAATCTCGGGCAGCTCGTAGAGCTGCTGCCAGGTCAGGATCCGCTCGCCGTCCGGCTCGGCCGTCGGCAGGATGCGGGGGGCCGCACCGGTGGCGATGAGCACGACGTCGCCGACGAAGCTGTCGCCGCCGTCCGTCTCCACCGCGGTCGGCCCGACGAGCCGGCACTTCGCGTGGACGACTTCGACCTTCTCCCGCTTCAGTCGGCTCTCGATGTCGGCGGACTGGGCCAGCGCCAGCTCGGTGACCCGGCTGTTCACGCGTTTCGCCTCGAACGTGAGCACCTCGGGCGGGGTGAGATGCGGCCCTTCGCCCTCCCAGCTGGCCGGACGGGGAGTCGGCATGCCCTTGCGGGACAGGCCGAGCGCCGGCGCCGCCGCGACGGACGTCATGGTCTCGGACGTGGCGATCAGAGTCTTGGACGGCACGCAGTCCGTGAGCACGCAGGCACCGCCGACTCCGTCCGAGTCGACCAGGGTGACAGCCGCTCCCAACGATGCCGCGACCAGTGCCGCCTCATATCCGCCTGGTCCGCCGCCGAGGATGACGATCCGGCTCACGGCCTTCTCCTTGCCAGTCCTGCTCCAGCCACGATTTCCCGCCCTGTCGAGTGTCCTGCCGCCGTGACTACCTGGCGGCAGCAGTAGGGGTTGTCCGGCCACCGATCGGCCGTTCCTCCCGTGTCCATCCTGCCCGCGCCCGTTGCCGGGGTGTGCTCCGCCCCGTGGCACAACGCCCAGAACGCGTCGACACGTCCCGCGAACCCGAACCACCTGCCGTGAAGGGACGGCGACCGCTCGGCGACCGCTCGGTGACCGCTCGGCGAGCGGCCTGTGAGCGCGCCGCGAGCGGAACGCGAGCGGCCAAGCCGAGTGCTTGAGATGCCCATTCCCCGCCGTGGGCATGCTTAGCCGATGTGGCCAGGGTCTACGGAAAGGCCCGTGTGATCAAGCGGGCCTTCGGTCGCATAATGGCGAGGCGAACCGGCCCCGCCGGCGGGCGCGTCTGCGGTGCCACACCGCGCGCACCGGCCTTGCACCGGCCCCCGAACCACCCAGGTTTCGGGCGATGGGATGAGAGACGCCGACATGAACCTGTACGCAGCGTATGCCAGCAATCTTGACCCGGCGAAGATGAAGGAGCGCGCTCCGCACTCGCCGGTGACCGGGACCGGCTGGCTCAGCGGTTGGCGACTCACCTTCGGCGGCGAGAACTTCGGCTGGGACGGCGCGCTCGCGACCATCGTGCCGTACCCGGCGGGCCGGGTGTACGTCATGCTCTACGACATCGACCGCTACGACCTGGAGCGGCTCGACGTCTGGGAGGGCGCCGACACCGGCCTCTACACCCGGATCCGCGTACGGCTCTCCACGCTCGACGGCGACGTGCTGGCCTGGACGTACGTCCTGGACGCCTACGAGGGCGGCCTGCCGTCGGCCCGCTACCTGGCCGAGATCGCCGACGCCGCCGAGAAGGCCGGCGCCCCGGACGACTACGTCGCCGACCTGCGCTCCCGCCCGACCGCCTAGCTGATCGTCACGCCCGGCTGATCGTCGCGCCGGACCGGCCCGGCCCGGCAGCTTGCCCGGGCCGGGGCGTCGCGCGGACGCTAGGCGTTGATGCCCTCTGGGTCGTCCAGGTCGGCACCGACACCGGCGGGGTGCTTCCCGGCGGCCTTCGTCGATGCCGCGGCGGCCTCAGCGGTCTCGGGGGCCGCCGCGAGCGGCCTCGAGATCTGGTCCTCCGTCGGCTGGTCAGGCTCGATGTCCTCCGTGTTCACCTTGAGCACGGGCGGAAAGCCGTGCTGGACAAGCCGGCGGTTGCGGAAGGTGCCGCTCAGCCCCAGCCCCAGCGCGCCGGCCGCCACCAGCAGGAAACCGACCAGCATGCCCCGGGTGCCGACCGGCCCCGGCAGCACCGCGAAGATGACCGCGAACGGCAGCATCATCAGCACCGGCCGCAGCGCCTGCCTGCGCCGCCACCCCGGACCCAGCAGGTCCCGAGACACCCAGCTGCCATACCGCGCCGGCAGGACTCCGCCGAACACGTACGAGATCCGCCCCGCCAGCGGCGGGCGCTCCGGCGCCTCGCCTGCAGGCTGCACACCCGAACCCGCCGAACCTGGGCCCGTCACTCCGGTCGACGCGGCGGAGACCGCAGTGGTCTCTGCTGGCCTGTCCACCATCCCGACGCCCGTCGCCCTCGCAGCGTCCCTGCCACCGTCCATGCCCCGAGCCTACGGACCGTCCGGGTTAAGGAAGCGTTCGACGTCTCGCGGGCTGGTCGCGGCGATCGCGCGATTCAGCCACTGGTCGAGCTGTTCGAGGTCGGTGGAGCCTTGGATCTGCTCGCGAAGGTCATCGGAGACCCGAAGAGCCCAAACTCCAGGACCTTGGTGACAGCGCGTACCATGCCACGGGCTTCACCGAGTGCGTCGATCTCGTTGCATTCCTCGCAATGGTACCGCCGACCAGGCGCCTTCGAGGTCACCGGAGCAGGGCCTCGACGTCCTCGGCAGTGGTCGCGGTGCTCGCACGACGGAGCCACCGGTGGAGCTGCTCGACGTCGGTGCAGGCGAGGATCTTCTCCTGGACGTCGGCGCTGACTTGAAGGCCCCGTGCCTCCAGAAACATGATGATCGACTCGGCCTTGCCGCGAGCCCCGCCGCGTGCTTCACCGCGTGCCTCGGCACGGGCGTCGATCTCGTTGTATTCCTCGTTGTGGTAGCGCCGGCCGAGAGCTGTGGTCATCAGAAACGCCTTCCATCGTGCTCGGGCGTCCGTGGGCAGGCTGCCCACGGTCTCGTCATCGTAAAAGATCTTCATGCCTGGTTCCAGCGCGTTCAGCGCGGCCAGCAGCGCGGGGAACATCTCGTCGACGTGGGTGTCCTGGAGGTGGCACATGGCTGAGAGCAGCACCCGCGCAGGCCGGGCTACCGCCAGCTCCTCGTCGACGACCAGTGGCACATCCTCGGGGGTGAAAAAGAAGGGCCGTAGCCGCGCACCGCTGCGAAGGTCGCGGTCGATCAGGTCGCGGTACCAGTTGGCCACGGCCGTGTCTGGGACGAAGACCACCAGCGAGGCCTTGATCGGAAACTCTGATTCCATCTGTCCGATGTAGAACTTCCAGGTCCCGAGCTTGTTCGGGTCCTTGCCGCGCTGGTTCTCGTAGACGGTACCGCGGGTGGGTCGGTCGTCCCGACCGCAGAAGAGCACCATCGCGTCGGACTGGTAGGTGCGCGTCCGGACGTTCGGGTCGTGCAGCCGGGCGTGGTGGTACGCGGGCGCTTCGTCGCCGAGCAGTTCGGTCTGGACCCAATCGGGCAGGGACGGATCGAGGCGGACCAGCTCGATCGGCGTCTCATGGTCGCTGGAGGGGATGGCGGCGATGATGCTGGCGAGGCTGGCAGTTCTGGTTCGGGCGGTGGACCCCCCGAATCGCCGACCGCTTGACAACCGCTCGGCGACCTCACGAGATCGCGACGTCAGTCCGTCAGTCCGTCAGTCCCAGCCTCGGACTGGTATCGCTCAGTGGCTGGCCGAAACCGGCTCGCCAGAAACGGCTGGGACAGCACGAAGCCCTGGGCGCCAGAGGCGACCAGGGCTTCGTCGTGATGCGGGGACTGTCGGAGGCTCAGTCCTTGATCTCGCAGAGGACCGTGCCGCTGGGGACGACCGCGCCGACGGCGGCCGTGAGGCCGGTGACGGTGCCGGCACGGTGGGCGGTGATCGGCTGCTCCATCTTCATGGCCTCGAGGACGACGACCAGGTCGCCTTCCGCCACGGTGTCGCCGTCGCTGACCGCGACCTTGACGATCGTGCCCTGCATCGGGCTGGTCAGCGAGTTGCCGGTGGCCGCACCGGCCTTCTTGCCGCTGGCCTTGCGCTTGGGCGCCGCGCCACGGGCTGCGCCGCCCGCCGAACCGCCGGCGACGGCTCCGAGGCCGGCCGGGAGCACGACTTCCAGGCGCTTGCCGCCGACCTCGACGACGACGGTCTCGCGGGCGGCGTCCTCGGCCTCGGCGTCGGTCCCGCCCGTGAAGGCTGGGATGGTGTTGTTGAACTCGGTCTCGATCCAGCGGTTGTGGATCGTGAACGGCTCGTCCGCCTCGGCCGGGGCGAACGCCAGGTCGCGCACCACGGCCCGGTGGAACGGCAGCGCCGTCGCCATGCCTTCGACGATCATCTCGTCGAGCGCCCGGCGGGCCCGCTCCAGTGCCTGCTGGCGGGTGGCCCCGGTGACGATGAGCTTGGCCAGCAGCGAGTCGAACGCCCCGCCGATGACGCTGCCGCTCTCGATGCCGGTGTCGACGCGGACGCCGGGACCGGTCGGCAGCACGAGCTTGGTGACGGTGCCCGGCGCCGGGAGGAACTTGCGGCCCGGGTCCTCGCCGTTGATGCGGAACTCGAACGAGTGGCCGCGCGCCGGCGGGTCGGTGAACCCGAGCGCCTCGCCCTCGGCGATGCGGAACTGCTCTCGCACCAGGTCGATGCCGGTCGTCTCCTCGGACACCGGGTGCTCGACCTGCAGCCGGGTGTTGACCTCGAGGAAGCTGATCAGCCCGTCCTTGGCGACCAGGAACTCGCAGGTGCCGGCGCCGACGTAGCCGGCCTCTTTGGCGATCTTCTTGGACGCCTCGTACAGGGACGCGTGCTGGGCCTCGGTGAGGAACGGCGCGGGCGCCTCCTCGACGAGCTTCTGGTAGCGGCGCTGCAGCGAGCAGTCGCGGGTGCCGACGACGACCACGTTGCCGTGGGTGTCGGCGAGGATCTGGGTCTCGACGTGCCGCGGCTGGTCGAGGTAGCGCTCGACGAAGCACTCGCCACGGCCGAAGGCGGCGACAGCCTCGCGTACGGCGCTGTCGAACAGCTCGGGCAGCTCGTCCCTCGTCCAGGCGACCTTCAGCCCCCGCCCACCGCCGCCGAACGCGGCCTTGATGGCGACCGGCAGGCCGTACTCGTCGGCGAACGCGACGACCTCGTCGACGCCGGCGACCGGGTCCGCGGTGCCGGGCGCGAGCGGGGCGCCGACGGCGAGCGCGATGTGCCGGGCCTGGGTCTTGTCGCCGAGGCGGCGGATCGCGTCCGGCGACGGGCCGATCCAGGTCAGCCCGGCGGCGATGACGGCCTCGGCGAAGTCGGCGTTCTCGGAGAGGAAGCCGTAGCCGGGGTGCACCGCGTCGGCGCCGGACTTGGCGGCGACGTCGAGCATCTTGTCGATGCGCAGGTACGAGTCGCCGGGGGTGGAGCCGCCGAGTGCGTAGGCCTCATCGGCAACGCGAACGTGCAGGGCGTCAATATCGGGCTCCGCATACACCGCGACGCTGGCATAACCAGCGTCCTTGGCTGCCCGCGCCACCCGGACGGCGATTTCGCCGCGGTTGGCGATGAGGATCTTACGCACGTTCCTCCCGTCCTCGTTCGGCCTGCCCGAGTCTAGGGCGACTACAGCCGCTGAGGTTGCTACCTGGAATTTGCTAGCTTGCCGATCCGTCGGTATCCGCGAGTGAGCCGACGAACATCCTGCGCCATGACCTTGTTAGAAGCATCCGGTCGCCCGGGCCGGCCGGCCGTCGACCAAGCCGGCAGTGACCACAATCACCCGTTTCGCAGGCCGCCGAGGATGCCCGCGCGCCGCCAGCCGCCGGCGCCCGGGGCGCTCGCCACCCGCAGCGCCTGGCTCCGATCGGCCCACACTGACCGGGGTGCCCGCGGCGCCGGCACCGCCGTCGCGGCGGCATGGGTCGCCAGGACGGCGACGATGGCCGCGATCTCCTCCGGTGTCGCGTCGCCGCGCACCAGTTTCAGCAGCGGCCGGCGCGGTTCGGCCGGCTCGTTCTCGGCCACCAGCACCTCCTGAAAGTTTCTACCGTCCTTGCCGGGAATACGTGTTCCGTTATATCCGCGAGGCTCCGCCGCATGCTGACCATCTCGTCGTCAACCGCCTCGACACTCCCGCGCGGGTACTTCTTCCGGGCGGGGAGCAGCCGGCCCGCACGGGCGGTGCCCGTCACAGCGGGATGTTGCCGTGCTTCTTCGGGGGCAGGGTCTGGCGCTTGTTGCGTAGCAGCCGCAGTGCTCGGATCACCTCGCGGCGGGTCACCGACGGCGGGATCACGGCGTCGAGGTAGCCGCGCTCGGCCGCGATGTACGGCGTCGCGAAGTGCTCGTTGTAGTCGTCGATCAGCTCCGTGCGCCGCGCGTCCGGGTTCGCCGAGCCGGCCAGCTCCCGGCGGTAGATGATGTTGACGGCGCCGCGGGCGCCCATGACGGCGATCTCCGCCGTCGGCCAGGCGAGGTTGATGTCGGCGCCCAGGTGCTTGGAGCCCATGACGTCGTAGGCGCCGCCGTATGCCTTGCGGGTGATGACCGTGACCTTCGGGACGGTCGCCTCGGCGTAGGCGTAGATGAGCTTCGCGCCGCGGCGGATGATGCCCGTCCACTCCTGCGACGTTCCGGGCAGGAAGCCGGGGACGTCGACGAACGTCAGCACCGGGATGTTGAACGCGTCGCAGGTCCGCACGAACCGGGCCGCCTTCTCGCTGGCGTCGATGTCAAGCGTGCCGGCGAACTGCATCGGCTGGTTGGCGACGACGCCGACCGACCGGCCGTCGACCCGGCCGAAGCCGACGATGAGGTTCATCGCGAACTGCGCGTGCACCTCGAGGAAGTCCCCGTCGTCGAGGATCTTCTCGATCACCTTGTGCATGTCGTACGGGGTGTTCGGCGAGTCCGGGATGAAGGTGTCCAGATCCGGGTCCACCTCGGCCCCGACGTCGGCGACCTCGTCGTAGACCGGTGCCTCGTCCATGTTGTTCGGCGGCAGGTACGACAGCAGCGCCTTGGCCAGCTCGAAGCACTCGGTCTCGTCCGTGGCCTGGAAGTGGGCGACGCCGCTCTTCGAGTTGTGCGTGTGCGCGCCGCCGAGCTCCTCGAAGCCCACGTCCTCGCCGGTGACCTCCTTGATGACATCCGGCCCGGTGATGAACATGTGGCTGGTCTTGTCGACCATCAGGGTGAAGTCGGTGATCGCCGGCGAGTAGACGGCGCCGCCGGCGCACGGCCCCATGATCAGTGACAGCTGCGGCACGACGCCGGACGCGAGCACGTTGCGGTAGAAGATCTCGCCGTACAGGCCAAGCGCGACGACGCCTTCCTGGATGCGGGCGCCGCCCGAGTCGTTGATGCCGATGACCGGGCAGCCGGTCCGCACCGCGAGGTCCATGATCTTGACGATCTTCTCGCCGAAAACCTCGCCGAGGCTGCCGCCGAAGACCGTGGCGTCCTGGCTGAAGACGCACACCTGGCGCCCGTCGACCGTGCCGTAACCGGTCACGACACCGTCGCCGTAGGGCCGGTTCTTGTCGACGTTGAAGTCGTGCGCGCGGTGGCGGACGAACGCGTCGGTCTCGACGAACGAGCCCGGGTCGAGGAAGGCGTCGATCCGCTCGCGGGCGGTCATCTTGCCCTTGGCATGCTGCGCGTCGACCGCGCGCTGCGAGCCGGCGTGAACGGCATCGTCGTTCACGCGCTGCAGCTGCGCGAGCTTGCCCGCGGTGGTGTGCGGGTCGGGCGAAGGATCGGAGGCGGACGCCGCAAGTGCCATGCGCGGCAGCGTACGGCCACGGTGGGCACGCGTGCGAGTAACAGTGCACTCGGTCTCACCCGCAAGGGGGTAATAGGAACGCGTACGGCGCATAGTTGTGCCGATCTGGGGCGTGCCCAGATCATGACGGGTGCCTGGGGTGCCCTCCCGGACTGGATTCGGATATGGATGCAGTGTGGTTGGTGGCAGGAACGCCGTGACCGCCGCACGGCCAGCGCACGGGGCTGCTGGCAAGCTGAGGCTGTGACGGACTCTGGGCGGGTGGGGCCGAATGGGCTGGCGATGGCGGACCCGTTGGATGCGGACGCGCTCGCCGAGGCCGGGCGCGCGGCCGGGCTGCGGGTGGTCGTCGTCGACGAGACCGGCTCGACGAACGCCGACGTGGCGGCCAGGGCGCGCGCCGGCGAGCCGGCGGGACTGGTGATCGTCGCCGAGCGCCAGCGCGCCGGCCGGGGGCGTCTCGACCGGTCCTGGGTGTCCCCACCGGGCCGCGGGCTGACCGTCTCGGTGCTGGCCCGCCCGGCGGTGCCGGCCGCGCGGCTCGGCTGGGTGCCGATGGTGGCCGGCACCTCGCTGGCCGCGACGCTGCGGTCCCGTTTCGGCGTGCCCGCCTGGCTGAAATGGCCCAACGACGTCCTGGCCGGCGGGGACAAGCTCGCCGGCATCCTGGTGGAGCTCGTTCCTGCCGCGCCGGCGCCGGCGAGCACGCTGCCGGCGGGGTTGGTGATCGGGTTTGGGCTGAACGTGCACACGACGGCCGCCGAGCTGCCGCCGGGTGGCACGAGCCTGGCGGTGCTGGCGGCCGCGGCGGCCCGGCCGTTGCCGGACGTGGACGCGGGGGCGGGCGCAGGCACGGGCGCAGGCACGGGCGCGGCGGCTGCGTTCGCCAGCGCCGGGCGCCGGGCCGGTGCCGCTGCCGGCGGTCCGGCCGAGGTTCCCAGGAGGACCGGCCTGCTCGCCGTGCTGCTCGCCGATCTCGCCGGCGCGCTCGCCCGGTTCGAGGCCGACCCGGCGGCCGCGCGCGCGGCCTATCGGGAGGTGTGCGCGACCCTCGGCCGCGACGTCCGCGTCGAGCTGCCGGGCGGTGAGTCGGTCGTCGGCGTCGCCGCCGACGTCGACGAGACCGGCCGGCTGGTCGTCGGCGGCAGGGCCTTCAGCGCCGCCGACGTCGTCCACCTGCGGCCCGCGCCCGCCGCGTCCTGACGGCCCCGGTCTGGGGCATCTCGCCTGCCTGTTGTATCCGGCGGTCGGATGGGGTGCGACCATCCTCGTGTGGGTTTTCCCGAAGACATCCTGACTGACGACGAAGCGGTGGTTCTGGACCTGCACCCACACTGGATTCGGCTGGTTCGGCCGATCTTCAGTGGGGTCGTCGTGCTCGGTCTTGCCGTGCTTGGCGTCTTCTTCGCGCCGAACGGCTCGGTACAGAAGCCGATCCAGTACCTGGTGTTGATCATCGCGGTCGGCCTGTTGATCTACCTGACCGCTACCCCGTGGGTACGATGGATCACGACACGTTACGTGATCACCAATGAGCGGGTACTGCTACGCACCGGTGTGTTCACCCGTTCGGGCCGCGATATCCCGCTGGTCCGTCTCAATGACGTCACCTTCGAGCACACGCTCTTCGAGCGGCTGGTCGGCTCGGGCACCCTGACGATCGAGAGCGCCGGCGAGCGCGGTCAGGTGGTCCTGACCAGCGTTCCGCACGTCGAGCACGTCCACCTGCGCCTCTACGAGCTCGGCGAGGCCCTGCGCGGCTACCCCGGCAGCTGAGTGCGCCGGCGGCAGCCGGGCACGACCACCATGCCTGGCGTCGCGGGCGTACGCGGGAGGCTCTCCCTCGTACGCCTGACGGGCCTGACGGGCCCGACCGGCGACGCTCAGGGGTAGGCAGGGCGGATCAGGCCGGTCACCTCGCCGAAGCCGATGGTCGCGCCGTTCGGGCCTGGAGCGGTGGCGGAGATGGTGAGACGGTCGCCGTCGTGCAAGAAGGTGCGCTGCTCGCCGTTGACGGTGACCGGGTCGGCGCCGTTCCAGGTCAGCTCCAGCAGGCAGGCACGTTGGCCCTTCTCCGGCCCTGACGCCGTGCCGGAGGCGAACAGGTCGCCGGTCCGGGTGGAGGCGCCGTTCGCGGTCAGCTGGGCCAGCAGCTGGGCGGGTGACCAGTACAGCTCGCGGGCCGGCGCGCGGGACACCACCGCGCCGTTCCAGGTGACGATCAGCTCGACGTCCAGGCCCCACGGCTCCCAGCCAGGCTCCCGCCCGCGCAGGTACGGCAGCGGCCGCGGAACCTGAGCCGGCAATGGGACGCGGGCGGCGCGCAGCGCGGCCATCGGTACCACCCATGGCGAGATGGACGTGGCGAAGCTCTTGCCCTGGTGCGGACCGAGCGGCCTGGACTCCCAGTCCTGCAGATCGCGCGCCGACCAGTCATTGACCAGGACGGCGCCGAAGACGTGCTCGTCGACGTCGTCGACCTCGATCCGGTCGCCAAGCGCCGAGCCGGCGCCGATCACGAACCCCAGCTCGGCTTCGAAGTCCAGCCGCGCGCTCGGGCCGTAGGCGGGCGCGCCCTCGCCCTGCTGTCGGCGTTGCCCGCTGGGACGCACGACGTCGGTTCCGGAGACGATGACGGTGCCGGCCCGGCCGTGGTAGGCGACCGGCAGATGCTTCCAGTTCGGCGCCAGCGGCGGCGCGCCCGGCCGGAAGATCTGGCCGACGTTCGAGGCGTGGTGCTCGGAGGCGTAGAAGTCCACGAAGTCCGCGACCTGGAACGGCAGGTGCAGCGTGACGTACGCGACAGGGTGGCAGACGGCGTCCGGCACCTCGCCGGCCAGGAGCTCCGTGAGCCGCCGGCGTACGGCCGCCCAGCGCGCCGGGCCCTCGGCCAGGAACGGGTTCAGCGCGGGTGCCGCGAACACGTCGGCGCTGGCAGTCCCGTACCGGTCGTCGTCACGGGGCAGGACGTCCGGTGGCAGGGCGGCGAGGTCGACGACGGTGTCGCCGAGCCGCACGCCGACCCGGGGGGCCGTCCCCGGGGTGGAGAAGACGCCATACGGCAGGTTGTCCAGTCCGAACGGCGAACCAGGCGGGACCGCCACCGTGCTCACTTCTGACTCATCTCCGGCTCATTTTTGGTGCATCTCTGCCTCATCTTTGGATCCCTCAGCCTCATCTTTGGCTCCCGCAGGTCTTGCGCCCGGACCGCGGCCGGACCAGCTCCAGGCGTAGTCGGGGTCTTCGGCGGCGAGCGCGCCCTCGCCGAGCCACAACGGGCGGAACGTGTCGACCATGACGGCGAGCTCGTCGACGAACTCGGTGCCGAGCGAGGCTTCCACGGCACCCGGCTGCGGTCCGTGGCAGAACCCGGCCGGGTGCAGGCTGACCGATCCCTGGCCGATGCCAGCGCCCTTGCGGGCGGCGTAGTCGCCGCCGCAGTAGAACATGACCTCGTCCGAGTCGACGTTGGAGTGGTAGTAGGGCAGTGGCACGGCCAGCGGGTGGTAGTCGACCTTGCGCGGCACGAAGTTGCAGATGACGAGCCCGTCGCCGGCGAAGACCTGGTGGACCGGCGGCGGCTGGTGCACCCGGCCGGTCAGTGGCTCGAAGTCAGCGATGTTGAACGTGTACGGGTAGAGGCAGCCATCCCAGCCGACGACGTCGAACGGATGCGTCGCGTAGACGTACCGGGTGCCGATGACGCCTCCGGCGCCGCGATGCCTGACCAGTACCTCGACGTCGTTGACGTCGTTGAGGTCGTCGCCTTCGGCCAGGAACGGTTCGGCCGGGCCGTGCAGGTCCCGTTCGCAATACGGCGCGTGCTCCAGCAGCTGCCCGCGCGGTGACAGATAGCGCCGCGGCGGCGCGAGATGCGCGCTCGCCTCGATTACAAAGAGCCGCAACGGCCCTGCCCGGCCCTCGTCGGCGGGCACCCAACGGTGCGTCGTCGATCGCGGCAGGAGCACGTAGTCGCCCTGGCGCACGGCGAGCGTCCCGAAGATCGTCTCTACCGTCGCCGAGCCGGACTCGACGTACACGCACTCGTCACCGGCCGCGTTGCGGTAGAGCGGTGACACCTTGCCAGCCACGACGTAGGAGATCCGGACGTCGGCGTTGCCGAGTACCAGCCGCCGCGCGGTGACCGGATCGGTGTGCTGCCAGCTTTCCTCCCCGAAGAGCTCGTGGAGGCGCAGATGCCGGGGCAGCAGCGGCCGGCCCTCGGTGAGGGTCTGGTCGCAGGTCTCCCAAGGCGTGGCGTCGACGATCGCCGAGGGGACGCCGCGGTGGTAGAGCAGTGACGACTCGGATGTGAACCCGTCGGCGCCCACGAGCTCCTCGTAATGGAGGCGCCCGGTGGGCGAGCGGTGCTGGGTGTGCCGCTTGGGCGGGATCGAACCGACGGCCCGGTAGTACGCCATGCATGCCATCCCTTCGCGAGCACCCGCCGTTCGGACCACACAGCCCGCCGAACAGCCCGCCGACGGCCCCGGCGCTCCGCGCCCGCACCTGCCGAGGCATTGGCCGTGCGTACCCGATCGGGCGCCAGACGGCCAGACGGCCAGACCGCCGGACCGCCGGACCGCCGGACCGCCAGAACCAGAAGGCTAGAAATTGCCGCGCCTGGCCTGTTCCCGCTCGATCGCCTCGAACAGTGCCTGGAAGTTGCCTCTGCCGAATCCCAGCGAGCCGTGGCGCTCGATCAGCTCGAAGAACACAGTCGGCCGATCACCCAGCGGCTTCGTGAAGATCTGGAGCAGGTAGCCGTCGTCGTCCCGGTCGACGAGGATGCCCCGTGCCCGCAGCTCGTCGATGGGCAGCCGCACCTCGCCGATCCGCGCCCGCAGCGCCGGGTCGGTGTAGTACGAGTCGGGCGTGGCCAGGAATGCGACGCCCCGTGACCGCAGCACGTCGACCGCGCGCACGATGTCGTCGGTGGCCAGCGCCAGATGCTGGACGCCCGGGCCGCCATAGAACTGCAGGAACTCGTCGATCTGCGACCGTTTCGGCCCGGCCGCCGGCTCGTTGAGCGGGAACTTTACCCGGTGGTCGCCGCTGGCCACCACCTTGCTCATCAGTGCCGAGTACTGCGTCGCGATGTCCCCACCGACGAACTCCGCAAGGTTCGTGAACCCCATGACCCGGTTGTAGAACCCGACCCAGTGGTCCATCTGGCCCAGCTCGACGTTGCCGACGACGTGGTCGACCGCCTGGAACAGCGGCGTGTCGGTCGGCGCTGGCGCGACCGGCGCCGCCGTGGGCTGGGCCGCCGTGGGCTGGGCCGCCGTGGACTTGGTCGCCGCGTATCCGGGCAGGTAGGGCCCGCTGTAGCGGGACCGGTCCACCAGGCTGTGCCGGGTGTCGCCGTAGGCCGCGATGGCCGCCAGCCGCACGGTGCCGTGCTCGTCGCTGACGTCGTGCGGCTCGTCCAGCATCACCGCCCCCTGCGCGCGGGCGTGCGCGACGCACCGGTCGACGTCCGGCACCTCCAGCGCGATGTCCGCGACGCCGTCACCGTGGCGCCGATGGCGTTCCAGCAGCGGGCTGGCGGGGTCCACCCCGCCCGTCAGCACGAACCGCGCCGCACCCGAGCGCAGCACGTAGCCGACCTGGCCCCGAACACCGGTCTCCGGACCGGCGTAGGCGACCAGCTCCATCCCGTAGACCAGCTGGAAGTAGACCGCCGCCTGAGTCGCGTTCCCCACGACCCAGACCAACGCGTCCCATCCCATCACCGGGAACGGGTCCGAGGCGGCGTCATAGTCGACCAGCCCGATCAGCCGCCGCAGCTGGTCGGGTTCCAGCCGGGCTAGCCGCTCCTGGTCGGTAAGTACCTGCTCGATGGTCATGGCTGCCTCCCGCCTACAACCTGCGCAGTGTCACCGTCCTACAGCGCTTGGTGAGCCGTCCACTCCATGACCGCGGTGCGCCCGGGGGCGCCTGGAACCCTGGGATGTCTAGGGCTTGGTGAATTCCCGCCACCAGGCGATCAGGCCGGTGGGGTCGGTGGAGGACGCGGACAGCGCGGTCTGGTCAGCGGTGACCGTCCAGAAGACCGTGAAGCGGGCATCTGGCGTGCCGGCGGCGACGCGGTCACAGAGGAAGGTGCCGAGCTGGCGGGTGGAACGGCCCCAGGTCTCGGTACTCGGCTCACCGGCGGCGCAGCTGCCGACATCGTTGATCGCGCTGGCACGGTGGTCGGCGTCGGCCTTCAGGGTGGCCAGGTCGCGGTAGTGCCGCGCGACGACCTCCGCCGGGCCGGGTTCGCCGTCGACGACGTTGGTCTGGCACACGATCGCCGCATCCACGCCCTGGTCCGGGCCCAGCCCGGAGCCGGGTGGCTCGCTGACCCGGTCGGCTGGCGCCGGCACGCAGTCGCGTACCCGCAGCGGCCCGAGCGTCGCCGCGAGCGCCCGCTGCGCCGGGGTCAGCCCGTCGGCCGACGGGCTCGCGTCCACGGCCGGCGCGGTCCGGGTGGCTGGCGCAGCCGAGGTGCCGGCGGCCGGTGTGGAATCGCCGCCGCCGACAGCGAGCACCACGCCGATGGTGATGCCGGCCGCCGCTACCGCGGCCCCGCCGGCCGCCAGGGCCACGACCTGGCCACGCCGCATCGGCGATCTCCCTTCCATGACGGTCCCAGGGACGACGATCCGCCGGGCGTGCGAAGGAAAGTCATTTTCGCACGGCTTGGGACCCGCTGATCCAGGCTTCCTACCCAGCGCGTTCTGCTGTGCGACGCCCGTCGCGCGGGATTCGTTGCGCCGCCCTGCGGGCCAGGGGTGGCTGCGGGCGGCCAGTGGCCGCCGGGATTGGCCGGCGGTTGGCTGGCAGAGGTGGCCGGCGGTTGGCTGGCAGGGGTGGCCGGCAGAGTGGCGAACGGCCGGGGCGCTCGGAGGCGGCGGCCTGGCTGGATCAGGCGCGCCGGGATGTGCCGGCGAGACCGCTGCGGTTTGGGAAGGGGGCAAACGACGTCCACCAGCCGAACAGCGCCCCGGAGTCGGTGTCGTAGGCGAGGAAGGCGGTGAGCTCGGCGTCCGAACTCCAGAACAGGAAGGCCTTGCCGTCGCGGTGATGGCAGATCGCCGTGCCCTGGACCGCAGGCGCGACGCCTGGGCCGGCGCCCCAGCGGAAGACCTCGTTGTCGCCGTTCTCGCAGGAGCCGTCGGTGGGCACGCCGTTCGCGCGTTCGGCGACGTCGGAACGCAGCGCGTCCGCGTCTCGGTAGCCGTATACCGCGACCTGACGGCCCTGCGGGGTCGCGCAGTACAGCGCCGCTGCCACGCCGGCACCCGCGGGGCTGGGGTTGGGCCGGCACGCGACCAACCGGGCCGAGTCGAGCCGGTAGGACAGCGCCCGCTGCGCGGACGTCCAGCCGCTGTCCGTTCCCGGAGCAGGGCTCGCCGCCGTCGGGACGGCCGTGGGGATGGCCGCGACGGACGGCGCCGCGGCGTCGTCGGCGCAGCAGACGGGTGTCAGCGCGAACCAGGCGAGCCCCGTGGCTACCACCAGCAGGACGAGGCTCACCAGTGCCGCGGTGAGGACGGGCCTGCGCCGGGAGATCGGCATGGCGGGAGACGGGCCGGCGCCCGGCTGCCAGGCCGCGCCGAACGGCGCCGCGGGCACGCCGCGGGTACCCGGGCCGGCCGGGGCGCCCACGGCGGTGGGTGGCGGCGCCGGCCAGGGCGACGGCGCCGGCCCTGCGGGCAGCCAGCGCGCCGAGCTCGTCGGCTGCGGGGGTGGTACGTGAGGGGGCACCAGTGCGGCCGGGGGTGCCAGAGCGCCCGGAGGTGCCAGCGCGGCTGGCGGTACCAGCGCGGCTGGCGGTACCGAGGCGGCTGGGGGCACCGAGGCGGCTGGGGGCATCGGCGTAAGCGGCGCGAGGCGCAGGCCACCCCGCGGCGTCACGTCGGGGTCGAGGTCATCGAGGCGCAGGCCGGTCGGGGTGACGTCGGCCCAGCCGGCGAGCGACGTCCAGCGAGCGTCCTGGGCGGGCTGCTCGCCTCGCGCGGGTGCGCCCGGCTCCAGGAACCGGGCTGGTTCGGCGACCGCCGGGCGAGCCTCGCCGGGGCCAACGACCGGCCGCTGGCCGTCGGGCGGCGGCGGCTGGTCATCGGATCGGCCTGCCACCGTTCCTCCCGCGGATGTGTCCGCGGCCACGCGCGGTCTGAATAGGGCGTCGACACCGGAAACTGACACGCCCGGCGCTGACGAGGACACCGGCCCGGCACGGCGTTCCAGCCACCCGCCTGCCGGAAAGCCACAGGCCGCGCGCGTTTCGCCATTGTCGCGCGGCCCGTGGCTTTCAGCTACCGCCTGACGGAACCAGGACAGAAATCGGCGGGTGTGCCCTCGATCAGCCCAGCGGGTCGAAGTTCGTCCACCACTGGTAGAGGGTGACCCCGTTCTGGTCGGTGGCGAAGAAGGCGAGCAGCTGGTCGTCGTAGGTCCAGTGCATGTAGAAACTGCCGTTGTCGGTGTGCCCGCAGATCAGCGCGCCCTCGTCGACCTCGCTGTCCTTGAAGTTCCACGTGCCGACCTGGTCCTGGCCGTCCTCGCAGTCACCCTTGTCGGTGACCAGGTCGCTGCGGGCCTTCGTGTCGCGCTTGAGCGCGTCCCCGTCGAAGAAGCTGTACGCGTAGAGGCCGCGGCCGTCGTCGGTCGCCGTGCACAGCACCGCGGCCTGGACGTCGTTGTCCTCCTGGTCGGGCGCAGCCTCGCAGTCGGAGACCGCGTCCGCGTCGAGCCTGCCCACCAGGTCCTGCTCAGCCAGGCTGAGCGCACCGGAGGCTGACGGCGACACGGACGGCGTCGTCGAGGTGGGCGACGGGCTGAAGCTGGGGGACGTCGACACGGTCGCCGTCGGCGAGACGCTTGGGGTCCCCGAGGCCACCGGCGTCGGCTTCTTGCCGTCGCCTCCGGCCAGCGTCACCGCCAGCACCACGATGAGAACGATCAGCACGACGCCGGCCGCGACGCCTCCGATGATCAGGTTGCGACGGTTGTTGTTGCGCGGCGGCTGCGGCTGGCCGCCACCGGGATAGCCAGCACCGCCGTAGCCCTGCTGCGCGTACCCCTGCTGGCCGTAGTCGTAGCCGGCCTGCTGGCCGTAGCCGGTCGGCTGCTGGTATCCGCCGCCGTAACCCTGCTGGGCCTGCTGGCCGTAGTCATAGCCCTGCTGCGGTTGCTGACCGTAGCCCTGCTGCTGGTAGTCCTGCGTCGCGCCGTAGCCCGGCTGCTGCCCATAAGCCTGCTGCCCGTAGGCCTGCTCGTAGCCCGGTGCCGGGCTTGGGTAGTTACCCGGCGCCGGAGTCTGGGGTGCCGGGTAGTTACCCGGTGCCGGAGTCTGGGGTGCCGCCGGGTAGCCGGCCGGGGCACCGTAGCCACCCTGCTGTGGATAGGGCGTCGTCGGTTGCTGGTAGCCCGGGGTGCCCGCGGGGGTGCTGCCCGGCGGCGTGGCACCTGGTGTGTTCCCGCGGTATGGGTCGGCGGAGCCACCGCCGACCAGCTGGGTTGCCGCGTCCGCGTTGTCGGCGCCGGGCGCGGACGGGCCCGCCCCGTATGACGGCCGGCCCGGCGCGGCGGACCCGCCGACGAGCTGGGTCTCGGCGTCCGAGTTGTCCGGCTCGTGGCCTGATGGCTGCATGACTTTCCCTCCCACTGGGTCCCCGGGTGGCCCACTCCCCATCCCCGGGGCCGGTGTCCGATGTTAGGAGGTCCTGCTGACTTGCGGTATGTCGCGGTCGGTTGTCGGACATCGGACGTCGTGCGTACGACATCGTCTGCGGATGGGTTCGCGCTGGTAGGCGCGTTGCGGAAGCGCTGCCGCCGGGGGAGTCGGTGGGCGGTCGGGGGGACGACATTCGACACCGGTCAAAAAAGTCCGGTGGGAGGCACCACCTGGCTACCGGTACTCGCCGAGAGGGCCGGCCGTGCCAACGGCACAGACAGCGGCCACGAACAGCGGCACAGACACCGGACGCGGCCCACGCAGGGCCCGCGTCCGTGCGGGCCGCGCCCGCGAGGTGTGACGGCCGCAGGCGCGAATTACGAGGATCCGGAGCCTTGCACGCGTGGCCGGTCTGCGCTCCGCGCGGCTGCGCTCGTCTGCGCGCTGCGCGGCCGCGCCGTCAGCGTCCGGCGGGTTCGGGCACGCGAGCCGGCTGGCTGGCGGGGCCGGAGACGGCGCGCGGGTGGTCTGGGTGCAGGAACACCCACCGCTTGTAAGCCCAGAATCGGAACACGGTGCCGAGACCGGTACCAAGCACGTTGCCGAACAGGTTGAACGCGAGCGCTCCCTGCAGGCCCAGCACGTACTTGCCGAAGCCAAGACAGGCGAGCGCGATGCCCAGGCCGATCGCGTTCAGGACGATGAAGAGGGTGTACTCACGGCGAACACCGGTGCGTGCGCGGTGGGTAAACGACCACTTGCGGTTACCGATGTAGGCGACGGTTGCCGCCACGACCGTGGAAATGGTCTTCGCGGTCAGCTGCTCCATGCCGAACTGCGAGTGGCATAGGTTCGAGACGAGCACGTCGACCACATAGGCGACCGCGCCGACCACGCCGAACTTGCTCAGCTCGCGGATGAGCAGTGCCACCCGGGAAGGTCGCGCTCGATGCCTCACGACAGGCGGCCTCTGTTGATTTCTGCCACCCGCCGAGACTACCGACGCCGCGCGGCGGGCCGTCGACCGCCCCCGTCTCCGTGGCGCTGCGTCGCGGCGGGTCGACCCGCGCGCGGTCGGACCGACGACGGAAGGCAAGGATCCTCCTCGGGGGGGCCGCAGACTGTGTCGACAGGCGGTGTGCCCGCGTTTGCTGTCGGTGACACCGCGGGCATGGCGGCGCGGATAGCGAACAGGTTCCCAGGAGATGAGACCGCACCGCCTTCCGCGCCGGTTTGCGCACCCCTGAACAGCATGCGCCGGGCTCCCCGCCGCCGAGGCACGATCGGGCGGATGGCGAAGGCAAGATCATTTCTGTGGGCCTGCTGACTCTGAGGCACCATAGACGTGCGGGCGCAGGCCGGCGGACGCCCGCCGGTTTCTCGCTCGATGTCGGGGCGAAAGTCAGTCCCGGCCGGGGCCGTCGCCGGGACGACCGAGGCTGTGGTAAGTCCAGCCGGCGGCTCGCCAGCGGGCCGCGTCGAGGGCGTGCCGGCCGTCGACGACGACCGCGCCGGCAACGGAGGACAGCAGCGCCGCCGGATCGAGCTCGCGGAACTCAGCCCATTCGGTGAGCACCAGCACGGCGTCGGCGCCGGTGACGGCCTCACGTACCGAGGACGCGTAGTCCAGGGACGGGTAGCGCACACGGGCGTTCGGCACGGCCGCCGGGTCGTAGACGGTCACCAGCGCGCCGTCGGCGGCAAGCGCGGCGGCGATGTCGAGCGCCGGCGAGTCGCGGATGTCGTCCGAGTTGGGTTTGAAGGCGGCCCCGAGCACCCCCAGACGCCGCCCGTGGACCGATCCGCCCAGCGTGGACCTCGTCAGCGTGACCCCCCGTTCGCGGGCCCGTAGGTTGACCGCGTCGACCTCGGCGAGGAAGGCCAGGGAGTCGGCCGCACCCAGCTCGGCCGCCCGAGCCTGGAACGCACGGATGTCCTTGGGCAGACAGCCGCCGCCGAAGCCGATGCCGGGCCGCAGGAACCGGCTGCCGATCCGGGCGTCGTAGCCGATGCTCGTGGCCAGCTGCAGCACGTCGGCCCCGGCCACGTCACAGATCTCCGCCATCGCGTTGATGAACGAGATCTTGGTGGCGAGGAAGGCGTTGGCGGCGACCTTGACCAGCTCAGCGGTGGCATAGTCCGTGACGACCACCGGAGTGCCGGCCTCGATCGTCTGCGCGTACACGGCGCGCAGCCGTGCCTCGGCGGCGCCATCCGGTACGACGCCGAACACGAGCCGATCGGGCCGCAGCGTGTCGTTGACGGCGAAACCCTCCCGGAGGAACTCGGGGTTCCAGGCGAGCTCGACGTCGGGGGCGGCGGCGTGGATCCGCGCGGCCAGCGCCGTGGCCGTACCGGCCGGCACGGTGGACTTGCCGACGACGAGTGCGCCGGGCGCGAGGCCCGCGTCGATCAGCGAGTCCACGGCCGCGTCGACGTAGCTCAGGTCGGCGCCGCCGTCGCCGGCGCGCTGCGGGGTGCCGACGCAGAGGAAATGGACGTCGGCCCAGGTCGCGACGTCCGAGATCTCGGCGGTGAACGAGAGCCGGCCCGACTCGAGGTTCTTGCGCAGCAGCTCCTCGAGGCCCGGCTCGAAGAACGGCACCTCACCGATCGACAGGCGGGCCACCTTCACTGCGTCCACGTCATAGCCGATGACGGTGAAGCCCAGCTCGGCCATGCAGACAGCGTGTGTCGCGCCGAGGTAGCCGGTGCCGAGGACCGCGATCCTCGGCCCGGACTCGCCCGCCACGCTGTGTCCTGCCGGCTCCGTGGGCCGATCGGACGCGTTTGATCCACCCACGCTGGACCTGCTCACGGTTCGCCGCCTCTCTGTCATCGCCGATGTGTGCCGCGCACGCTGGCCAGCCAGCGGGCGTTAGGTCAGGGGGCCGGTCCGCCAGCGACGCCGGACCACGGCTGCCGGCACTCGCCGCGGCCTCGGTGCCGGACTGGCCTGCCGGCTCGTCTGGCCCCTTGGCGGGCGTCGTCAGACGGCCGTCGGTGCCGGAGCCCGGCCCGTCCGTTGACGGTAGCCGGCACTGATGGTTCGGGATGGGCCGGTTTGCGTCGGCCGCCAAGCCGTCCGCTGGCGGCAACCCCGCGTTGCGGAGGCGTTCGCCCGCCGCCGCCATCCCTACCCGAACCGGGATGGTCCGGGCCACTCGGGCGGCGTCACCGTCACTCTATGAAGTACCCGGGTGAGGCCGGCCATTCACCTGTCCGGCCACCGCCGAGCCCGTCCCGGCGGCTGGCCACTGGGAGGCCGCCGGCTCCGCCAGCCGCAGCCGCCGCACGCCGGCCGGCAGCGGCCGATGCGTGCCGCTGACGGCCGTCACCCGCTCGGTCGCGATCCTGCGGGCGAACGCCGCGTCGTCGAGATGGGTGTCGAGGTGGCGGCACAGGACCACCGACGCGCCGGCGACCAGGGGCGCGAGCGCGGTGCCGAGCACACCCTCGGCGCTGCCCGGGCCGGCGGTGGCCAGCAGCCGGTCGCCGCGGCCGAGGCCACCGGCCTCGGCCGTGCTGGCCGCCAGCGCGAGCAGACGGGCCTGCGCCGCGGGTGGCGGGGGCGCGGCGAACCGGTCACCGTGCGCGGGCACCTCGGCGGCGAAGTCGAGCACCCCGGCGATCGGGTGGGCCATGCGGGCACCGAACGGGCGCAGCGAGAGCGCGACGACCTCGTCGGCACCGAGCGACAGCGCCGCGTCGACCCGGCTCTCGGCGACGAAGGCCGCCTGGATCTCGCCAAGGGTGCCCGCCGGCCTGTCGTCGGGCTCGTCAGTCCCGTCGTCCTTGTCCTCCTCGCCGTTTTGCTCGCCGTCTTGGCCCGCCTGGTCTTCCTGATCCGTTTCGTCCGGGCGAGGCGCCGTCGCCGCGTCCTCCCAGCCGGTCGCGACGAGGACCTCGAGCCCGGCGGACCAGGCGGCCAGCAGGATGACGACGGCGAGCCAGTGGGCCGGCAGGTCGACCGCCACCCGGTCGCCCGGGCTCAGGCCGAGCGTGTCGACGAGCAGGTTCGCTGTCTTGGCCACCCAGTTGTCCAGGGTCACGCCCGACAGCTCGACCCGCTCACCGGTCGCGTCGTCGTAGAACGTGATCATCGGGCTCGCGCCGTCGGCCCGCAGCCGGGCCGCCATCGCCGCCGCGACGCCGGGGAACGGGGCCGCGCCGCCCGCGCCGTCCGCGGCGGCCTGGCTGTCTGGCCACGAGCCGAGCAGGGCCTCGACCGGGACGAGCCGGGCCGCGTCGCCCGTCACGGCGTGCACGACGTGTCGGCTGGGACGCCGCCGGATCCCAGCGGTGCGGTCGTCGTCGGCGAGGCCGTGGCCACGCCGCCGGCGGCGGGAGCCGTACCGGTCGCTGCGGCGGTGGTGGTCGTCGCCCCCGTGGCACCCGTCACACCGGTGAACGACGAGCCGAGCACGAGCTCGAGACCGGTGCCGGTGAGCGTGGCGTCGGGCACCGCCTGCGCGCCCGGGATCCGGACGACGAGGCTCTTGGCAGGGCCCTCCTGGCCCTGCGCGTAGTGGACCTCGGTGGCGCTCTGGTCGGCGTCGGCCGTCGTCGGAGCCATGAAGCCGCTGAACCCGAGCGCGCGCAGGTCGGTCGCCGTCGCGGCGGCGAGGCCTTGGCGGCCCGACGCGTTGGCGATCGAGGCGACGGTGACCTGGGCGGGCGGCACCGGCGTGGCGCTTGCGAGCGCGGCGGACTGCGGCGGCGCGGGCCGCAGCGGCGCGAGGATCTGCTCGAACTCGTCGGTATTGATGAACAGCACAGCGCCGTGGTAGCCGACCGTGCCGTTGCCACCGGTCGCGCCGCCCTCGCCGTCCACCGGGACGTGCGTCGGCACGGTGATGAACGTGACCTTGCCCGAGCCGAGCTTGCTGGCGCGGTCGGCGAGCTTCAGCAGGTCCGTCTGACCGAGGCCGTCGTCCATCTCCAGCGCCTTACCGACGGCGCCTAGCAGCGAGACGATCCTCGTCGGGTTCGTGAGCACGCCGGTGCTGGTCGCCTGGGCGAGCAGCTTGAAAAGGAACTGCTGTTGGCGCAGGATCCGCAGCCGCTCGTCGCCCAGGGCGTGCCGCGTGCGCACGAAGGCCAACGCCTGGTCGCCGTTCAGATGGTTCTCCCCGAGCTGGCCGTGCCACTGTGACCAGTTGTCGTTCAGATTGGTGGTGCTGCCGTTCGGCATCCGTGTGACACAGACAGTAACACCACCGACCGCGTCCGTTATCTGCTTGAAGCCGGCCAGGTCGATCTTGATGTAGTGGTCGACGTGTAGGCCGGTGAGGGCCTCCAAGGTGGAGGTCAGCCCGGACACGCCGCCGTAGGTCATGACGTTGGTGAGCTTGTCCTTGCCGTCGTGCGGGACATCCTTCGCGGCGGAGGCCGGGACGACCACTTTGACCAGCTCGTCGCGCGGGAACGACAGCAGCGTCGCCGTGCCGTCCTTGTCGAAGTGGGCGATGATCGTCGTGTCCGACCGGTTGCCCTCGACGGCCTCGCCGCCGTACTCGTTGCCCGTGCCATCGCGGCTGTCATCGCCGAGCAGCAGGATGTTCATGCTGCCCGGCACCTCCGCGGGACGGTTCCCGGCGACGTCGAAGTCGCTACGGGTGACGTTGCTGTCGAACTGGTTGTAGAGGACCCAGCCGGACCCGCTCAGTACGAGCACGAGCGTCGACAGCAGCGCGCAGCTGGCCAGAGACAGCCGTCGCAAGGGGGAGCGGCGGCGGCGAGGCGCTCGGGGGTCGAGCTCCGGCGGAAGGACCGGGGCGTCCAAGGTCGCATGGCTCACCGGCGGTGCGGCCCTCCTCGGCGGTCAGACAAGCAGCTTGAGGATGATGGCCGCCAAACATGCGAAAAGGATCACTTTCGCATGCCCGTTGGCCGGACAGACCGGATGGAGCAGACGGCTGGGGCAGACCCGCCTGCCGGGCCGACGCGACGTGTCCATGGGCCACCGCAGCCCCCTGTGTCGCCTGGCCACCGCTCCGGCGCGCCATGGGCGGAGCGATCCCAAACCAGTGTCGTTCCCCGAGTTCAGACGCGTCGCGCCGCTTCGACGTTGCCGTCCGGCCATGCGAGCTTAATGACAACGCACAGATGCGACGTTGTTGTTACGTGGAGTCACGATGGTGGGGCGCTGGTGTTGGGGGGTGGGCGGTTTGCGCCACTGTGTGCGGGTGTGCAGGTCGGCTGGTTGGCGTTTCGCTGAGCCAGGCCGACGAAGTGCGATATTGAACACGCGATGACCTCGGGTCGGTCGCGGTCGCTGATGGTCCTCCCGCCGCACGCGCCACTGATCATTGTGGCCGAATAGCCAGACCCGTAATCTGTTGTTTATTCGGTTTTTCTCCAGTGTCTACCGGATCTCGTCGCGCTGGTACCACCCAGCCCGTCGACCTCGTCGCGGCCGGCCGTCAGCTGCCAGCCACCGTGACTGTCGGCAGCTACACCGTTGGCAGCTACACCGTCAGCAGCTGCGCCGTCTAGTAGGTGCAGTGGACGGTGAGGTCCGCGGCCGTCCGCGGCGGACTGACCGAAGAGGCGCCCCCGCCGGACGCGGCTGCCGACCCGCCGGAACCCGGGGCCGCCGCGGTGGTGGAACCGTCGAGGCCGGTGAAGCCGGTACCGAGGACGAGCGCGACGGTCCCGGGGCGCAGAGTGGGATCCACGAACAGGTGCGCTCCTGGGACCAGCTCGGCAATCGCACGCGCGTCGGCCTCCCGGCCGGGGGCGTACCGGACCTCGTTCGCCGTCCGGGTACCGTCGGTCCAGGTATGCGCGGGACTGGTCGCGAAGCCGGCGCTCGCCAGCGTGGCCGTCGTCCTGTCGCCCGTCCCGGCGACGCCGGTGCCGTTGTAGACGGTCACCCGTACGTCCGAGCGAGCCGACACCGGCCCCGCGGGGATGCCGTCAGGTCCGGCCGCCGTCGCCGTCGCCGATCCGGGAGAGCCGGTCTGCGGCTTCTGGCCACGCAGCGGCGCAAGAAACGCGTTCAGGGCGCTCTGGTCGTAGATCTGCACCGAGCCGTAGACCGGAAGCTCGCCGAGGGCGTTCGCGCCTTCCGCCGGTGTCGGCGCCCGGACCGGGATCGTCTCGAAGCGCACCTTGTCGGCGCGCACGCCACGCAGCCTGGTCGCCAGGCGTTGCAGGTCGTCGATGGTGGTCGAGTCGTCCACGGTCAGCGAGCCGAGCGCCGCCCGCAGCAGCCCTTCCAGCCGGGCCGGGTTGGTCAGGACACCGCTGCTCGTCGCCTTCTCGAACACCGCGCCGATGAACTGCTGCTGGCGGTGGATCCGGTCGAAGTCACCGCCTGGCAGCCCATGACGCTGCCGGACGAACGCCAACGCCTGCTCGCCGTCGAGGTGGTTGGCCCCGACCACGCCGCGCCACTGCGACCACGGGTCGCGCAGGTTCGCCGTCGAGCCGTCGGGCAGCGCCCGCAGGCACACTGTCACCCCGCCGATCGCGTCCGTCATCCGGCGGAAGCCCTCCAGGTCGACCGAGACGTAGTGGTCGATGCGCAGCTGGGTCAGCCGCTCGATCGTCCGGATCAGCAGCGACGGGCCGCCGATCGTGATCGCCGAGTTCAGCTTGCCCTTCCCGTGGCCAGGGATCGCGACCAGCGTGTCCCTGGGGAAGGAGACCAGCGTCGTCGTCCCGTCCGGGGCGAGGTTGGCGATGATGGTCGTGTCGGACCGCTCGCCGTCGACCGTGCCCTCGCTCTCGAACTCGTTGCCCGTGCCGGCCCTGCTGTCGGAGCCGACGAGCAGGAAGTTCACCGTTCCGCCGGCGCTGGCCGCGGGGCGATCGCCGTCCAGATTGAGCTTGATCCGGGAGATCTGCCCGTCGAAATAGCGGTAGACCGTGTACCCGCCGACGGAGGCGACGAAGACGAGGCAGGACAGCGTGGCGGCCAGCACGACCAGCGCGCGGTGCGCCCGCCGGCGAGCGCCCGCGCCACGGCGGGCCGGCGGCCGGCCGCGCGGGTCAAGCTCGGGGGGAAGGCCGAGAGTGGCGTCCACGGGGGGCTTGGGCGGTGCTTCGGTCACCGTGCCAGCACCTCCCACCCCCGGCGGGTGACTACCCGACGAGTAGATACCCTCTGAACTCATTCAGGTACTCAACGTACCCGTTCATCGCTGTCCGTACCCGCTTCCCTTGCGTAAGATGTTTTAGATGGCGACTCTAAGTGATGGATGCTGGGAAGGTGTCGGCCTCATTCGCCCATACCCGGCGGGGCCAAGCCCGTCCCGAGCCCGTCCCGAGCCCAAGCCCGTCTCGAGCCCGAGCATGATCTGCCCGAAACGTGATCGGCGCGGCTGCCCGCCGGGGCAACCGCGCCGATCACGTGAACCAGACGATCAGACGACTGGTTCCAGGGTCTTCGGGTCGAGCTTGATGAACAGCGGCCCGGACCACTCGAGCCGGCGACCGGCTGGAACCGGCTGGCGCCGCCACACCCCGAGATCGACGCCAAGGACCGCCGCCAGCCGCTGCGAGCTGAACGGCAGGAACGGCGCGAGGGCGACGGCGATACCCGCGATCGCCTGCACCGACGTGGCCAGGCTGGCCGCCGCGGCGTCCCGGTCGACCTTGACGGTCTTCCACGGCTCCTCGCGGTAGAGGTACTGGTTGACCTCGCTGGAGGTCTCCATCGCGGCGCGTAGCGCGGCCCGCAGCTCGACCTTCGACAGCAGCTCGGCCACCCGGGCGAGGCCCTCGTCGACCTTCCCCAGCAGCTCGGCATGCGGGCCGCCCAGCTCCGCCGGGGCCGGCACATCCGGCAGCACCCCGTCGAAGAACTTGTTGATCTGCGCCATCACCCGGTTGACGAGGTTGCCCCAGTTGGCGATCAGCTCGTCGTTGACACGGCGGATGATGTCGCCATCCGTGATCTCGGTGTCGTTCTGCTCGGGCAGCACGGTCGCCAGCGCGTAGCGCAGCGCGTCCGGCTGGAGCACCTCCAGATAGTCTGGCACGCTGCGCCCGATCCCGGCCGACTTCGACGCCTTCGCCCCGCCGAAGGTCACGTACTGGTTCGCCGGGACGTCGGTCGGCAGGTTCAGACCGCCGTAGCCGAGCAGCATCGCCGGCCAGATCACCGTGTGGAACGGGATGTTGTCCTTGCCGACGAAGTAGTACGCCGCCGCGTCCTCGTTCTCCCACCAGGCACGCCACGCCTCCGGGTCGCCGGCGACCGACGCCGCCCACTCCTTGCTCGCCGACAGGTAGCCGATCACCGCGTCGAACCAGACGTAGATCCGCTTGCCCGGGCCGAGCTCGTCGGTCGGCAGCGGCACACCCCACTCGAGGTCGCGGGTGATCGCCCGGTCGTGCAGCCCGTCCTTGACGAACTGGATCGACCAGTTGATCACATGCCGGCGCCAGCCCTGCCGGGACTGCAGCCAGGCCAGCAGCTCGTCGGACAGGGCCGACAGTCGCAGGAAGAAGTGCGACGTCTGGCGCTGCTCGGGCACCGCGCCGGTCATCTTGCTGCGCGGCTCGATGAGCTGGTCCGGGTCGAGGGTGCGGCCGCAGTTCTCGCACTGGTCGCCGCGCGCGTTCGGGTAGGCGCAGTACGGACAGGTGCCGAGCACGTACCGGTCCGGGAGGAACCGCTTCGCCTCGGGGTCGTAGAACTGCGTCGTCTCCTGGATGGAGATGTAGCCGGCGTCGCGCAGCCGGGTGAACACGTCCTGGGTGACCCGGGTGTGGTTGTCCGTCCGAGTGGAGGTGAACAGGTCGAACGAGATGCCGAGCCGCTCCCAGATGTCCAGGAACACCGGGTGGTAACGGTCGACGACTTCCTGCGGGGTGATGCCCTCCTCGTCGGCCCGCACCGTGATCGGCGTGCCGTGCGCGTCCGACCCCGACACCATCAGCACCCGGCTGCCCGCCATGCGTTGGAACCGCGCGAAGACGTCGGCCGGCAAGTAGGCGCCGGCGATGTGGCCCAGGTGCGGCGCGCCATTGGCATAAGGCCAGGCGACCGCCACCAGGACGGGACGGCCCTCGGCCTGCGGCGAAGGCGGGCTGATCTGCGCGGTCACGAGTTCACGTTACCCCTCTGTGTTACCTGGTCCGCTCCGTCCGGGCACGGCGCTGCGCGGCCGTCCTCGCCTGGCGGCTCGGACGACCACTCCGCGCCGTGGGGTTCCTGCCGGATCGGCGGAGCTTGCGGAGCCGATCTGGGAGGTCCGCCTCCTCCGCGGACGGGTGCTCCGGCGACCTCCGCTGCGGCCCAACCCACTTCGCTTCGCTCGTGGGCCGGGCCTCCGCGGAGGCGCGCCTGCGCACCCAGCTCGGTTGCTTGCCGCTGCACGTCACGACCGGAGCCAGGACCTGAACCAGCAAACTCAGCCGCGCAGCTCGCGCGGGTGGGCGGCGAAGGCGGCGGCGAGCGCGTCGCGCCACGGCCGGGGCGGGGTGAGGCCGGCGTCGATCCAGCGGCGGGCGGACAGCACCGAGTAGGCGGGCCGGGGGGCGGGCCGCACGAACGCCGCGGTCGTCGTCGGCGCGACCTTGGCCGGGTCCTGCCCGATCTGCTCCATGATCGACCGGGCGAAGTCGAACCAGGTCGTGTCGCCGGCGTTCGTGTAGTGGTAGACGCCAGGCTGGGCGCCGGAAAGCGTCAGCTCGATCAGCCCGGCGGCAAGGTCGGCCGACCAGGTCGGAGAGCCCCGCTGGTCGTCGACGACGGTCAGGCCGTCGCGCTCGCGGGCCAGCCGCGCCATCGTCTTGACGAAGTTCTTCCCGACAGCGCCATACACCCAGGCGGTGCGGACCACGTATGCCGACGGGCACAGCTCGAGCACCGCCTGCTCGCCGGCCAGCTTGGTGCGCCCGTAGGCGGACACCGGCCCGGTCTGGTCCTCCACCTCGTAGGGCTTGTCGGCGGTCCCGTCGAAGACGTAGTCGGTCGAGAGGTGGATGAGCGCCGCGCCGGTCTCGGCGCAGGCGGCGGCCAGGTGCGCCGGTCCGGTCGCGTTGACCGCGTAGGCGCCCGCCTCGTCGGTCTCTGCTCCGTCGACGTCGGTCCAGGCGGCCGTGTTCACGACGGTGAGCCCGCCCTGGACCTTCGCCGGCCTTGCCTGGTCTCGGATCACGGCGCGGACCCTGGCGGGGTCGGTGATGTCACACTCCGCTCGGGTCAGCCCGGCGGTGGCCTGCAGCCGGGGATCAGCGGCGAGCAGCCGGCACAGGTCCGAGCCGACCTGGCCGCCAGAACCGATCACGAGTACGCGCACGGTTCGCAGTCTGGCAGACCGACAGACAACCTGGCACCCGCGTCAGGTATCCGCAAGGCGCGCGTTTCCTGCGCATACGCGATCGGGAGTCCCGCCTGCGGCCTTCGGCCGCGGCCACCGGCAGCCGCCGCGAAGTGATGCCCTCGTGGCATCTCGCGGTGGCATTGGGGGGAGCGTGGCGCGGACTCGCAGGCACGGCAGGTGCGCCTGCGGCGGTCGTCTAGGCTTGACAGACGGGTCAGGGACGTCACCAGGCGTACATATTAGGTACGGCGCGGTATTAGGCATGGTGCGGCGGCTGCGGCCAGACCGCGCCCGGACGGGGCGGGGCTGGCCGCCCGCTGGCGGACCTCGGCGGTCGGCTGGGCCGGGCTCGTGACTGGCACAGCCGCAGCGGGCGTTCGACGCACCCGCGAGGAAGCAACCACGGAGCCGACGATCAGCGAGCGCACCGACATCGAGCCCACCAGTTCCGGCGCGGACAGCAAGGCGATTCCGTCCCAGCCTCCGCCCGGTGACCCGTCCGCCTCGCCGGCCGCAGGTGACGCGTCCGCGTCGCCCGCCGCCCGCCGCGAGCCCGGCCGCTCGCACCGGCCCCGGGGACGTTGGCGGTCGAGCGCGGCCGCCGCCGGCGCACTCGCCCGGCGGGTGCCGGCGGTGGTGCTGCTGCTTACCGCGCTGCAGGTCGCGCTGCTCGCCACCTACTCGGTGGCCTACCCGACATGGGCCGGCTACGACGAGGCGCAGCACGTCGACATGGTCTACGGGCTCCAGAACGGTGCCGGCTGGCCCGGCCCGGGCGACAAGATGCTCTCGAAGGGGGTCGCGGCGACCTCGGACGACTTCGACCGGGGCGACTACGCCGACATGTTCCAGTCCGGCGGCAAACGGCGCGGCTCGCCGTCGTTTGCCGAGATCACCCCGACGCCGCGCCCCGACCGCGCCTCGTTCGACGAGCTCGGCGGCCCGGACCCGGTCACCGACGGCCGGCTGTCGAACCAGATGGTGCAGCACCCCCCGCTGGTCTACGCCGTCGGCGCCGCGCTGCTGTCCGCGCTGCCGGGCTCGCAGCACTGGGCCTACGACGAGCAGGTCTACGTGCTGCGGGTGCTCAACATTCTGCTGGTCGCGCCGCTGCCACTGCTGGCCTGGGCCACCGCCCGCCGCCTTCGTCTCTCCGAGGCGGTCGCCCGGGGCGCCGCGGTGCTGCCACTGGCCGTGCCCGGCCTCACCCGGGTCGGCTCGTCGTTCAACAACGACGGCATTCTCATGCTGTCCACCAGTGCCCTGACGTTCGTCCTCGCGGGGGTGCTGTGCGGCGACGAGCTCGGCCGCCGCGGACGCGGGCCGGCCAAGACCCGTGACGAGGGCGGGCGCCGCTGGGGGCCGAAGGGCGAACTGCGCACCGCCGTCTGGGCCGGGGTGTGGCTGACGATCGCGCTGCTGTCCAAGGGAACGGCGTTGCTGCTGCCGCTGATGGTGGCCGCCGCCTACCTGGTCGGCTGGTGGCGCGTTCGGGACGCGCGGGGGGCCGCCGCAGGTTCCCGCCGCGCCCGCCTGCGTGCGACGCTCGGCTCGCTGCCGTGGCGGCCGGCGACTGTCGCGCTCGGCATCGGGCTTGTCTGCGGTGGCTGGTGGTGGGTGCGCAACTACGTGCTCTACGGCGCGGTCCAGCCGAACGGCTGGGGGGTCGACCCGCCCCGCCGCGAGCCGTTGCTGCTGCCCGACTCGTTCTGGACCTGGCTGCGGTACTTCGTCGAGACGATGTTCAACCGGTTCTGGGCCGGGCTGGGAATGTTCGAACCACCGCAGCTGACGCCGGTCGCGATCGTCTCCGCCACCGTCGTCGTCCTCGTCGTCGTCCTCGCCGGGTCGGCCACCGGCCTCGCCGGGCCGCGTGAGCGCGGGCTGGGGCGGGGGCTGGGGCGGGGGCGGGCGCGCGCGGACCTGGCTGCCCCGGCGATCCCGGCCCAGCCGACCGCCGGCCCGGCCGGCCGGCGCTGGCCGGCCCGGCTTGCCATCCCGGCGCGCGCGGCCGTCCTGCTGCTGCCCGCCGCGTTCGCCTACGTGACGGTCGGCCAGCGCAGCTGGGCCGAGTACGAGCGCTACACCCGTGGCATCGCCGTCCAGGGCCGCTATCTCTACCTCGGCGTTGTCGGTATCGCCGTGGTCGCCGCGGCCGGCCTCGCGTGGCTGCTCGGCCGGTGGGCGCGCTGGACGCCGCTGATCCTGCTCGTCGGCGCGGTGCTCATGCAGGCTCTCGCGCTGCTGGCCATCTGTAGCTACTACTGGCTCGGCCGTGGCGTCGCCTTGACCCCGGCGCGGATTCCGGACGCCGCCGCCGCGATCGCCCGCTGGGCCCCGTTCCCGGTGGGTGTCACCTGGACGATCCTCGTGGCCACCGGCGTGCTCGCTGCGGCAGCGTGCGTCGTCGTCGCCCGCGTGTGTCTCCAGGACCGGTCGCCGGCGGCGGTCGGGGAGGCCTTCTCGACGACGCGTAGCGCCCGCGCCGCGACGAGTCTCGGCGACTCTCAGCCGGCCGACGACGAGGCGTCCGGCCCGCGGGCGGCCGTGGGTTCCCGATAGCGGGCTCGATGCGGCGCGGACATCGCGCAGTGGCCGACCAGACCGTGTGCGGCCGATTGCTTTCTGTCCCTATCTGGTGCCCGATCCCGCGGCTGTCCCGTCGGCCGATGCGATGGCGTGGCCCGAGCCGTTCGCGGAGCCGGGGTCGCCCGCGGAGACCGGGTCGCTGGCGTTGCGATCCTCCGCTGCGACGGTCGACGCGGTCGGCGCGGCTTCCGCGTGCCTGGTCGAGCGCATCTGTAGCTGCGGAAGGAACCAGGCGAGGAGGAAACAGACGACGGCGACGGGCGCGGCGACCCAGAACGCGACCTGGAGCGCGTCGGTGTAGGCGCTCTGGAAACCCTGGCGCAGCGCCGGTTCGAGGCCCGCGACGAGTTTCGGGCTGACCTCCGACGAATGGAAGCCGGCCGGCAGCGGGGCGCCGTGGAGGGCCGTCGCCAGGTGGGCGGTCAGCTGGTTCGCGAAGATGGCGCCGAGGACGGCGGTGCCGAACGAGCCGCCGATCGAGCGGAAGAACGCCGAGCCGGACGTCGCCGCGCCGAGGTCACGGAACTCGACGGCGTTCTGCACCGACACCACGAGCACCGGCATGATCCCGCCGAGCCCGAAACCCAGCAGCAGCATGTAGAGGATCAGTTCTGCCGTGCCGATGCCCGGAGTGATCCGCGCGGCGAGCATCAGCAGGGAGACGGCCACGAGGGCGCCGCCGATGATCGGATAGATCTTGTAGCGGCCCGTCCTGCTCACCAGCCGGCCGGTGGCGGTCGACGAGACCAGCAGGCCACCCATGACGGGCAGCAGGTGCAGCCCGGACATCGTCGGCTCGACACCCTGGACCACCTGCAGGAACAGCGGCAGGAAGGTGATGGCCCCGAACATCGCGAAGCCGCAGACGAAGCCCATCAGGTTGGAGATGTTGAAGACCCGGTTGGCGAACAGCCTCGGCGGCAGCACGGGCTCGACGGCGCGCCGCTCGATGACACCGAACGCCACGAGCAGTACGACACCCCCGGCGACCAGAGCGATGCTGGCCGGGGAGTCCCAGGCCAGCGTCGTTCCACCGAGGCTGGTGAACAACACCAGGCAGGAGGCGGCACCGGCGAGCGTGACCGTGCCGAGGTAGTCGATCGACCGCTTCACGCGGTTGCGGCTGGACGGCAGCACCGAGGCGACGATGACCAGCGCGATCGCGCCGAGCGGCAGGTTGATGTAGAAGACCCACCGCCAGTTCAGGTGGTCGACGAACAGCCCGCCGAGCAGCGGGCCGACCACCGACGCGAAGCCGAACAGGCCGCTGAACACACCTTGGTAGCGGCCCCGCTCCCGCGGTGACAGCACGTCGCCGATGATCGTCTGTGCGCCGATGATGAGGCCGCCGCCGCCCAGGCCCTGCAGCGCGCGGAACGCGATCAGCTCGCCCATCGACTGGGCGAGCCCGGCGACGGCCGATGCCACCAGGAAGATGACGATCGCCGCCTGGAAGAAGATCTTGCGGCCGTAGAGGTCGCCGAGCTTGCCCCACAGCGGCGTGGACACCGTCGAGGCCAGCAGGTAGGAGGTAACGATCCAGGACAGGTGCTCGGCGCCGCCGAGGTCGCCGACGATCGTGGGCAGCGCCGTCGCCACGATCGTCTGGTCCAGCGCGGCGAGCAGCATGCCCACGCCGAGCGCGACGAGAATCAGCTCGATCCGGTGCCCGCCTGGCCGGCCGGGACCGTCCGCTGCCCGTGGGGAGGCCGGCTCCGGGGATGCGCTCGCTGTGCCGGATGAGGTCATCGCGTCCTCCCTGGACGGCGGGACGGGAGCGGACCCGGCGGGCTGGCTCGCGCCGGTAGTGACGTGTGGTCGGGGTCGGGGTCGGGGCCGAGACCGGGCTTGGCCCCCAGGTCGGCCTGGCCCTCGACTCGCTCGGCCCGACCCTGCCGCTCAGGCTGGGGAACTGTGGGTTCAGGAACCGGGGGCGGGCGGCGTGAGGCCGTGTTCGACGCTGTCGAAGGCGGCTCGCAGGTTCCGGGACAGCTCTGCCGGGGTCGGGTTCTCGGTCTGCTGCCAGTGGAAGATCGTCGAGCGGACGATGGCGAGCGCCACCGCGACGACAGTGCCCGGGTACGGGTTCTGCGTGGTCGACAGGCCGGTGCGCTCGGCGATGACTTCGGCGAGGCTGCGCTCGAAACGATGCCGGCTCGCGGCGAGCGCGCCGAACAGTTGTGGGTGGCTCTGGTGCATCTGTAGCCGGGCCTGGTGCAGTTGCGGGTCGGGCGCCTTGCGTTCGAGCCGCTCGGTCAGCACGACGGCGAGCGCCCGCAACGGTGGCTCGTCCGCCGGCCGGGCGCGCAGCGCTGCGCAGGCCTCGTCCATGTCCTCGCTGTCGAGGCCGGCGAGCGCATCCTCCTTCGACCGGTAGTAGTTGAAGAAGGTCCGCGGGGACACGTTCGCCGCCTGGGCGATCTCGTCGACGGTGACGCGCTCGAGACCCCGCTCGGCGACGAGGCGGACGGCGGCGCCCCGGATCGCCTCCCGGGTCTGGCGCTTCTTGCGTTCGCGCAGCCCGGGCTCAATGACCTCGGCCACGTCGGTGCTGGCTCCCATCGTGCGTCCCTCCTCCTCCCGTACTACATCTTGCGCGCTCTACAAGTTTGCCGTCCGTACAACTTTGCAGTTGGTGAAACTACTGGACCGGGCCCGTCCGGGCGGGCACCGGGGCCGCCTCGGTGGCGCGCAGCAGGTCCGCCGGAACCGTGTCCGGGATGGACAGCTCGCCCAGGTGGTCGACAGCCGTGCGGCCGGCGGTTGGGCCGCCGACGGTGGCCTCGGCGCGGGCGTCGAGGCCGCTGACGCGGCGCATACGCAGCTCGGGCAGCAGCCAGGCGGTCAGGAACCCGAGGAACGCGATCGGCACCGCGACCAGGAAGACGACCTGCAGCGAGTCGGTGTAGGTCTGGATGAACCCGGCGCGCAGGGCGGCGGGCAGGCTCGCGATGAGCTTGGGGCTCACGTCCGAACCGCTGATCCCCGCCGGCAGCGAGCCGCCCTCGAAGGCGCTCGCCAGCTTGCCGGCCAGCACGTTCGCGAAGATCGTGCCGAACACCGCGGTGCCGAACGAGCCGCCGATCGAGCGGAAGAACGTCGCGCCCGACGTGGCCGCGCCGAGGTCCCGCGGGTCCACCGCGTTCTGCACCGAGATCGTGAGGACCGGCATGACCATGCCGATCCCGACGCCGAAGACGAACATCGATAGGCCCAGCCGCAGCGTCGAGACGTCGGGGGTGAGCAGCGAGAGCAGCGCCGTGCCGATCGTCATCAGCCCGCTGCCGACGATCGGGTACACCCGGTACCGACCGGTGGCGGAGATCAGGCGCCCGGTCGCCATCGAGGCGATCATCAGACCGACGCTCATCGGCAGCATCTGCAGGCCGGACACGGTTGGGTCGATGCCCTTGACGACCTGGAGGAACAGCGGCAGGAAGATGATCGACCCGAACATCGCGAAGCCGCTCACGAAGCTCATCAGGCTCGCGACGTTGAACACCTTCACCGTGAACAGCCGCGGCGGCAGGATCGGCTCGGCCGCCCGCCGCTCGACCAGCGCGAACAGCCCCAGCAGCACCACGCCACCGACCACGAGGCCGATGCTGGTCGCCGAGCCCCACGCGATCGACGAGCCGCCGAGGCTGGTGAACAGCACCAGGCAGGTCGCGGCCGCGGCGAGCAGCGCGGCACCGGCGTAGTCGATCGAGATCTTCCGCTGGCTGCGGATCACCGGCAGCACGACGGTGACGACGGCGAACGCGGCGATGCCGACCGGAACGTTGATGTAGAAGATCCAGTGCCAGGAGAGGTGGTCGACGAACAGGCCGCCCAACAGCGGGCCGAGCACCGACGAGACGGCGAACAGCGCGCTGAACACGCCCTGGTAGCGGCCCCGCTCCCGGGGCGAGACCACGTCGCTGATGATCGTTATCGCGCCGACCATGAGGCCGCCGCCGCCGAGGCCCTGCAGCGCCCGGAACGCGATGACCTCCACCATCGACTGGCTCAGGCCGGCGAGCATGGACGCGGCCACGAAGATCACGATGGCGGCCTGGAAGAAGCGCTTGCGGCCGTAGAGGTCGCCGAGCTTGCCCCAGATCGGGGTCGAGACCGTCGAGGCCAGCAGGTAGGCGGTCACCACCCAGGACAGGTGCGCGGCGCCGCCGAGGTCGCCGACGATCGTCGGCAGCGCCGTCGAGACGATCGTCTGGTCGAGCGAGGCCAGCAGCACCCCGGTGCCGAGGGCGGCGACGATCAGCCAGATCCGGCTGCCACCGCCGGCGGTACCGCTGGTCGCGGTCGGGCCGGTCGCGGTCAGGTTGGTCGTGACCGAAGTAGGTGTGGTGCCACGGGCGGTGTCGGTCGGGGTGCGGGTGGCGCCGGTTGCCGGGTCGCCTGTCGTTCCAAGAGCGGCGGTCGTCCGGGCTGGCCGGTGGGTCATGGCCCAGGCTGCGCTGCGTAGCACGTTCAAAGGTGTCTCCAAGGGTGCGCATCCGGGCCTGGGCGGCTCGTGCTTCACGTCTCGCGGCTTCCGTGTCGGGGGCTCCGCATGATCGCCGGCTGTCTCGGCCGGGCCTCGCGCCGGGCGGCGGTGCGATGGCGGCGGGCCGGTCGGTCAATCCTGCGTGGACTACAACTTTGCCTCTCCTACAAGTTTGCAGTCAACGCAAAAATTCCGAGCCTGCAGAGATATGGGTCACCTACGTGGCTGTGAACGACAAGGGGAGCCGCGCCGGACCGGGCGACGGAGGCCGCCACGACCGCTGGGCGCGAGTCGTCGGTCACGGCGCGGCCCGACCCGAGCCGGTTCGCCCCACCGTTCCGGAAACGCGGAGGTAGGCCATCAGAACGTCCGCCGGATCACCCGGGAGGTCGTCACGGCCAGAGCGGGACCGGCTGGGACACTGGCGACGATGGCGACGCCACTGGACCAGCCGGCCGCGGCCGTGACGACCCCGCCGGCCGTGGATCCGACGAGCCCAGCACCCTCGACGCCCTCGACGACCTGGACGGCCTGGACGGCCTGGACGACCTCGCGGGTCCGGCGGCGACTGGGCAGGTGGGCGCGGCGGCACGCGCTGTTCGGGGTGCTCGCCGCGGTGGCGCTCGCCGCCAGGGCGCTCGTCGTGGTGACCTACCAGCCGGCGCTGATGTATCTGGGCGACTCGGGGGCCTACCTCGACCAGGCCTGGCACGGTCTGTGGCCGGAGGACTGGCGGCCGTCCGGCTACCCGATGTTCCTGCGGCTCGTAGACGGCGAGGCGCATCTCACCCGACTCGTGATCATCCAGCATGCGCTGACGTTCGCCGTCGGAGTCGTGCTGTACGCCCTCGCCGCCCGGGTGACCCGGCGGACCTGGCTGGCCGCGCTGTGCGCCGTACCGGTGTTGCTGTCGCCCTGGGTGCTCGACCTCGGCCAGTTCGTCCTGGCGGAGACGCTGTTCAGCGCGCTCACCGGCCTCGGGCTGCTGCTGGTGGCGCTGCCCGGGCGACCGCGGGCGTGGGCGGCGGCGCTGGCCGGCCTGCTGCTCGGCGCGAGCCTCACCGTCCGGACCGTCGGCTACGGACCGCTTGCCGTCGCCTTCGCCGTGCTGCTCGTGACCGCGGTGGCCGCCGGCGTCCGGTCGCGTCGCGATCATGATGTGGGCGTGGTCCGCACCGCCCTGCGGGTCCTCGCCGTGGTCTTCTCGTTCGCCGTCGCGGCGGCGGCGCCGATCTGCGCCTACAGCGGGTGGAGCCTCTCGGAGGGCAGGCACTTCAACGTCTCGGCGCACTCCGGGTACTTCCTCTACGGCCGGGTCGCGCCCTTCGCCGACTGCTCACTGGTGCCCAGGGACGACCCCGGGCTGCGCTCGCTGTGCGACCCGCGGCCCGTCGCCGAGCGCACCCAGCCCGACACCTACCTGTGGCCGGCGACGTCGCTGCTGCGCCAGGGCCACGCCCGCATCCCCAAGGGCCGGGAGGAGCTCGCCGGCGAGTTCGCGAACGCCGTCGTGAATGCCGAGCCCTGGACGATCGTGCGGACGTCGGGCGACTACCTCGTCGGTTACTTCTCCCCGACGCGGTACGAGACGTCGAAGACGTCCCGCGCGGATACCTGGGAGCTCCCGGACACGCTGACCAACGTGCTGCCGGCGAGCGACCCGCGCTCGGCCGACGGGTACTACATCGTGACGACTATGCGGGCAGGACCCGCCGAGTGGCTTGCCGGCTACTCGCGGCTCGGCTACGCGCCGATGCCGCTGGTCGGCGCCGGGCTGGTGGCCGGGCTGCTCGCCGTGCCGGTCGCGCGGCTGCGCCGCCGGCCCGGCCCGCCACCGCTTTACTGGCTCACCGGCGGGGGAGGCCTGTCGGTGCTCGCGATCAGTGCGCTGACCGCCGGTTTTGACTATCGGTATCTCTCGTCCGTCATCGGCATACTCGGCGCCGGTGCCGTCCTCGGCGCCGTGAGTCTCCTGCGGGTGCTGCGCCGTGCGCCCGCCCAGCCGGCGCCGCGGCAGCCGACCCCGGGGCCCGGGACCGTGGCCGAGACCGTGCCGTCCCCGGCGGGGGCTGCAGCGTCGACCCCGGCGTCGCCCGTCGCGATGCAGGTGGAGGCCGCGGCGTCGGCGCCGGCTCGCGATCCTGCCGGTCCGCGTCCCGGGACCGCCTCCGGTCCGGTGTCCGCTCCGGTCCGATGCCCGCCTCCGGTCCGGCGACCGCTGGCGGCCGGGTGACTGCGCGGCCGGATGGCTGGCGGCTGGGCGGCTGGGCGGGATGACACGGCTCACGCGGGTGGTTCGTGACGACAACATCCGTGACGGCCGACCTGTGCTCTGGCTCAAATTTCGGTCGGTGGGCGAGGTCGGTTGAGCCGGGTAGGCCGTGTTTCGTGGCGGCAGTCGGATGGCGACGACGACGGGAGGCCGAAGGTGCGGGTGGCGTTTCTCGGAATGGGCAAGATGGGCCGGCTGATGGCGGACCGCGTGCTGACCGGCGGGCATGAGCTCACGATCTGGAACCGGACGGCCGAGCGTGCGCCGGAGCTGGTCGAGGCCGGGGCACGGGAGGCTGGCTCCGTCGCGGACGCCGTCGCGGACGCCGACCTGGCCGTGCTCATGGTGTACGGCCCGGAGTCGGCTGGCGAGGTGATGGAGTCGGTCCACGTCGCCGCACCCGCCGGGCTGTTGGTGATCAACGCGACGACGGTCGGGCCGGAGGCGGCCCGTGAGCTGGGCCGAGCCGCGGCCGCCGCCGGCCTGCGCTACGTCGACGCGCCCGTCCTCGGCACGCTGGGGCCGGCGCGCGAGGGCAAGCTGAAGATCCTCGTCGGGGCGAGCGAGGCCGATCTGGCCGCCGCCCGGCCGACGCTGGAGCTGTTCGGTGATCGTGACCGGATCATCCACGTCGGCGAGGTCGGCGCGGGCAGTGCGCTGAAGCTGGTCGTCAACCTGAGTCTCGCCGAGGCAATGGCCGCGATCGCCGAGACCGTGGCGCTCGGCGATGACCTGGGGCTCGACCGCCAGGTCGTGCTGGATGAGCTGGCCGGCGGCTTCCTCGGGGGGGTGCTGGGCTACAAGCGGTCGATGATCGAGTCCGGGGTCTTCGCCCCGCCCGCCTTCACGGTCGAGGCACTTGCCAAGGACGTTCGGCTGGCCGTCCGCGCGACCCCGCGCCACCTGGGTCTGGCCCAGGCGGTGCTCGGCCTCACGGCGGACGCGGCCCGGCGTGGGCAGGGCGAAGACGACTTCTCCGCGATCACGGACCTGCCCGCGTTGCCGGCCGCAGCCGAGCCAGGCACGGCCGATCCAGCCCGTCGCCCTTACTCGACGCCGCATGGCTCGGCCGCGCAGACCTGAGCGACGTAAATCCGTGCGACGCAGATCCGTGCGACGCAGATCCGCGCAAGGCAGATTCGCGCGACGGATCGTTTCAGGACGTGACCGTTTGATGTGATCGCGTGACTCCATAGGGTGCGTGCGCCGCCGGTTGGTTGGGCGGCTAACGTCTCCTTTGGGCGTATTGGCCGTGGACGACGCCGGCCGCCCGTGATGATCGGACTGCGGGTGGGGACGGCGGGGGTAGGACGGTCAGGGCCCAGTGCGGGCCAGGACGGGAACGAGCGCGACATTGCAGTTGGTGTCGCGCTCGATGACCCCATCCCTGGCGACACCGTGGCCGATGTCGCCGATGTCGCCGATGCGGCCGATGTCACCCATGCGCCCGGCACTACCCATGCGCCCGGCACCACCCACGCGCCCGGCCCCGCCGATGCCGCCGGCGGTCCGGCCATCCGTCGATGGGTCATGCTCGGCGTCGCGGGCGCGAGCCTGGTCTTCGCCGCCCTCGCCACGCTGACCGCGCTCGCCGTCCCCCCGTTCACCAGCGCGGACGAGGCGCAGCACACGTCCTACGCGCTGGACGTCGGTGGCGGCACTCTGCCGGTCGTCGACACGCCCGTCCGCTCGCTGCTGCCTGGTATGCCCGGCCTGCCCGCCGACTGCGTCGTCACCCCCGAACAGGCCAGGGCAGGACTCGACGCGGCCCGGGCACGGCTGGCCCGCGAGAACGGTTCCGCCACCCGGTTCCCCGGGCGGCCGACGGCCGTCGCGACCCACCCCACGGGATCCGCCGGAGCCACCCGTCCGCCGTCGATGGCCGTCGAGATGGCGTCCGCCGCCGGAATGCCGGCCTGTGCCCGCGGCCCGCGGGGGATCCGCGACAACACCCAGCTGACCTACACGGCCAACCATCCGCCGCTGTTCTACGTGATCGAGTCGGTGCCGCTCGAGGCCGGCCTGCACACCGGCCACCCGGTCGCCGGTTTCCGCGCAGCCCGACTGCTCAACGTCGTCATCGGCATGACGGCGCTCGTCGCGGTCGCCTGGCTGGTGCGGGAGCTGGTGCCCTCGCGGCCGGACCTCGCCGTCGGGACGGCAGCCGTGCTGGGCACCATCGGAATGTTCGTCAACTCCAGCGGCCAGCTTTACAACGACGGGCTGTCGGTCGCGACGATCATCGCGGGCCTGGCGGCGACCGTCGCGCTGCTGAGGCGTGGGCCGTCCGCGTCGCGCCTGGTCTGCCTGGCGATCCTGGCGCTCGCCGCGGCGGCGACCCGGGCAAGCGGCCTGCTCGCGGCGGGGCTGCTGCTGCCTGCCGCCGGCGTCGCCGTCGCCCTGCACGCCAGGGGTAGCCTGCACGCCAGGGGTAGATGGCGCAGGCTCGGGTTCGCCGCCGCCACAGTCGCGGGCGGCGTGGCCACCCTGGGGGCGGGGATCGGCTGGTTCTACTGGCGAAACATCCAGCTTTACGGTGACCCCACGGCCAGTGGGCTGATCGCCAAGATGTTTCCGGTCTCGGAAGAACCGATGAAGGTCGAGGAGATCCTGCGCTCGCGTGCCTTCGGCTGGGCCGTCTACCGAGGATTCTTTGGTCGCCCGCGCCTGCTCGCCGACGGCCGTGACCTGACGGACGCGGTACGGCTCGTCCTGCTGGTGCTGGTCCTGGGGCTCACGCTGGCGGTGCTGCGCCGGGCGGCCCGCTGGTGCGTAACCCGGTGGCCACTGGAGTGGCCGCTTCAGTGGCCACCCCGGTGGCCGCGCGCGGCACGACCGGCCGCGATCCGGCGGGTCCAGTCGGCGGATCACGCCTGCGCGCGGCCCGAGGCATCCGACGATGCGCCGCCGGGCCGCGCGGAGGTCTGGCGCCGCCGGCTGCCGGGTGCGGTCGCGTGGCTGCTGGTCGCGCTGCACGTGGCCGTCGTCGTCGCCACGCTCATCGGCTACGTCGCCGCCGGCGGCGCCTGGTTCGCCCGCTACCTGTTGCCGGCCGTGCCGATCGCGGCGCTGTTCCTCGCGGTCGCCCTTGCCGCCCTGCCCGGCGCCCGCCGCGGCCTGCCCACCGTCGTCGCGGTCGCGGCGCTTGCCACCATGGCGGGCGTCATGACGGCCCGGGAGTTGGCCTTCAAGCTCCCGGCGCTGCGTCCGCACGGGACGGTCGGGCGCCTGCACGCGGCGCTGGTCGTCAGCGGCATCGACGCGCCCACCTTCACGATCTGGATGCTCGGCCTCGTCGCCGTCGTCGGCCTGCTCCTCCTTGCCGCCGCGATGTGGACGCTTTCCGCCAACGCGGTGCCGGCCTGGCCACTCCCGCGGCCGCTGCGGCACCGCCTGCGGCGAGCATCTGATCGGCTTCCCGGCCGGTGGCGGCCGGCTGATCAACCCGGGCTCATCTCCGACGGATAGTGAGGCGAGCCTTGTGTCGCCACTCGGGTCGGCCTCAGTCGCCCCGCCCAGCTCCGCCGCACATCCCCTCTCGCGCCTGCGAGACCACGATCGTCAGGCTGAGCGCGTCACCTGTCACGCGCTTGGCCTGCCAGATCGGTCTTTCGGCCCGCAGCGCGTCGCCGCCGGCGCCGGGCTGGCCGTTGTGCCATCTTCTGGGTCTCTTCTACCTGCGCATATGCACAGAATGCGGCGGCGGGTTACGCCTCTGTTGCTCTGGTCCCGTGGTGCGGGTGTCGGCGGCGCAGCGGCTAGGCAGCGAGAAGGACGGGCCGCCCCGATCCTGAGGCGGGCCGTCCGCGCCAGCCAGGAGGTCGTCGCAGAAAGAGGCAGGTAACGGCTGGTCTCTCGTGGCTCGGGTCTGGGGGCCTTGGGATGGGATGCCTCGGGAACCAGACACCTCAGGATGACCCGGCGCCTCGCGATATGGCGCGTGTCGTAGCCGGAGGGTTTGCTCTGCGCGATGGCTGCTTGCCCGCGATGATGCCGGTATGCGGCTGCCTGTGTATGTCGACGGTTGGCAGATCGAGTGCTGCATGGACCCGCCCTCGGTGGGTGACCGGGTCGCCTGGCTGCTGACGTTCACCGAGCAGGCGGATGACGACCACGGGCGCGGGTACGAACCGGTCGAGCTGGACCTGGTCGCCACGATCCTCAACTCGGGCACGCTGGAGGATGGCCCTCGTTACGGCGTACTGCTGCGGACCCCGACCGCGCCGACTCCGGACTTCAGCGGTCTGGACCTCGGTGGTCTGGACTTCGGTGATCCGCACCTCGGTGATCCGCACCTCGGCCATTTGGGCGGCAACGGGGCGCAGGACGCGACCGTCGGTCTGTCGCTCTACTGGGTGTCGCGCAAGGCCGTGCAGGGCCGCGTCCGGCTGTCCGGCTACGTCGGCGAGGACCATCACGCCGGCGTTCCGGAGTCGTTCCCGGAGAGCCACGGGATCGTGCGGGGCATCCGGGTCGTGACGCAGCGCCTTGCGGAGGCGGATCCGACGTTGTGGGCGCCGACGGGCGAGCCACCCTCCTACGAGGACGTCACCACCTCGCCGAAGTGGTTTCGGACCCTGCCTCGGACCGGGACGGTGCGAACGTCGCAGACCGGAATCCTCGTCGACCTGGAGATCACGACCGGACCTGCCTGAGGCCACTGCATCTGCCTGAAGCCACTGCCAGCCGCGGGATCCGTGCCCGGGATCCATGCCCGCAGCACGCTCAAGCGGGGCCGAGCTGGTCGAGGCGGGTCGTGAGGAAGCCGCGCTCGACGGCGTTGTCGGTCAGCGCCAAGGCCTCCTCGTAAGCGAGGCGGGCGTCGTCGAGGCGGCCCAGGCGGCTCAGGAAGTCGGCGCGGGCAGCCGGAAGATAGGCGTAGCCGGCGAGCTGGGGCTCGGCGGCCAGCACGTCCAGCGCGGCGAGGCCGGCGGTCGGGCCGTCCGCGAAGCCGATCGCGACCGCCCGGTTCAGGGCGACGACCGGTGACGGCCAGCGCTGCTCCAGCAGGCCGTAGAGGCCGACGATCTCCCGCCAGTCGGTGTTGGCCCAGCTCGGCGAGTCGGAGTGCACCGCGGCGATCGCGGCCATCAGCGGGTACCGGCCGGGCAGCCGGCCTGGTCCGTGCCCCGGCCCGCGGCGGCGCAGCGCCTCGCGGACCAGGGCTGTTCCCTCGTCGATCGCGGCGCGGTCCCACTGGGCCCGGTCTTGCTCGGCGAGCAGCAGCAGCCGCCCGTCGGGGCCGACCCGGCCCGCGGCCCGGGCGTCGGTGAGCAGGATGAGCGCGAGCAGCCCGGCGACGTCCGGGTCGTCCGGCAGCAGCAGCCGCAGCATCCTGGCGAGGTCGAGCGCGCGCTCGACCAGGTCGCGGCGGACCAGGTCGGTGCCGGCGGGCGCGGTGTGGCCGGTCGTGAAGAGCAGGTGGACGACGGCAAGCACGGCGTCGACCCGCTCGGGCAGCTCGGTGGGCGGTGGCACTCGGTACGGGATCCTGGCCGCGGCGATCTTCTTCTTGGCTCGGGTGATGCGGGCGGCCATCGTCGGCTCGCTCACGAGGAACGCCCGCGCGACCTCGGCCGTCGTCAGCCCGCACAGCAGCCGCAGGGTCAACGCGACCCGTGCCTCGGTGGACAGCGCCGGATGGCAGCAGGTGAAGATCAGTCGAAGCCGGTCGTCGGCGGCGCCCTCGACGATCGGCAGGTCGGCGAGACCCTGCGGCTGTCTCGCTGACTGTGCTGCCGGCGGCGCAGCCGGCCGCGCGGTGCCCGTCCCCGTCCCCGTCCGCGGTCGCGGACGGGCGCGCCACCCGGGAGCCGGGCCGGCCTCGTCCTGCCAATCCTGCGGGTTCTGCCGGTCCTGCTGGTCCTGCGGCTCCGGCTCGTCTTCGACGAGCAGTGGCATCAGACGGCGCAGGGTCGCGTCCCGGCGCAGCAGGTCGAGGGCGTGCCGCCGGGCGACCGTCGTCAGCCAGCCGCCCGGCCGCACCGGGATCCCCTCGTTCACCCAGGCCGTCAGCGCACGGGCGTAGGCCTCCTGGACGCACTCCTCGGCGACGTCGAGGTCGCGGGTGACCCGTACCGTCGCGGCGAGGACGTACGCCCACTCGCGCCGGTGCGCGTCGGCTACCGCGGCGGCCACCTCGGCAGTGCGCATCGCGGGCCTCCGAACATCCCACCGGATCAAGGTCAGATTCATGATCTGGTGGAATGTCCGGGGCTCCAGCGCCGACGATTCCACCAGATCACACGCGACCACCTGCGCCCCGGCCACCGGTGACTCGCCAGTGCTCCAGGCGCCTGTCCACGCCGATACGGATCATCGGCGGCCGCTCGGACTACTCGTCGGACTTCTCGTCGGACTTCTCGTCGGTCTACTCGAAGGTCATGATCGGCCGGACCTCGACGCCGCCATAAGGCGCCGGGACCTCCTTCGCGATCGCGATCGCCTCGTCGAGGTCGGCCGCCTCGACGAGGTAGTAGCCGCCGAGGGCCTCCTTGGTCTCGGCGAACGGGCCGTCGGTGACGGCGAAGCCGCCCGCGCCGTCGGCCCGGATCGAGGTCGCCGTGCCTACGGGCTGCAGGGCGTTGCCGCCGCGCAGCGAGGGCCCGTTCTTCTCGCCGAACGCCGTGTGTTCCCGCATCGCCCGCTCGTGGGCGGCCTCGCCGCCGTCGACGTAGCCGGCCTCGTTCTCGTAGATCAGGATCAGGTATTGAGCCATCGGATGCCCCCTGTCGTCGCGCGGCCCGCTTCTCGGGACGCTCACCGATCCGACGAACGACTCCCGGCCGGATCGACGACCCTCCGCGAAGAATGTGGCCCGACTTTTCGCGACCGTATCGTCGCAGCTCGTCGCAGCTCGTCGGCGCCTGGTCGCCGCTGCGATTGTCCCCGAGGGTCGTGAACCATGGCCTGAAGGTTGATCTATAACGTGAGCGTCAGATTTGTGGCGTTCGGGCATGTGGATCGTTAGCTTGTGTTAAGCAAGTATGGGTCGCCGGCCCGTCGGGCCTGGTCGGTGACGTGTGCCCGCCGGCTTGTTCCCGACGGCGCCGGATGGCGGCCCGGAGGGGAGCAGCACCGACGATGATCGCGAGGCCGCCCACGCCAGCTGACCCGGCCGTCCCCGGCGGAGGCTCCGCCGACGCGGGTGACGCCACTGGAGCCGCCCGCGGGCGGCACTACGGCGTGATCGTGCTGTCGAACACGACGATCGGCGTCCTGATGGCGACGATCGACGCTTCCATCGTCATCATCTCGCTGCCCGCGATCTTCCGTGGGATCGGTCTTGACCCGCTGCAGCCGGGCAACATCAGCTATCTGCTCTGGATGTTGATGGGGTACATGGTCGCGGTCGCCGTGCTGGTCGTGGGGCTCGGCAGGCTCGGCGACATGTACGGCCGGGTACAGATCTACAACGCCGGCTTCGCCATCTTCACGGTCTCTTCGGCCGCCCTGGCGCTCACCCCGTGGAGCGGCACGAAGGCCGCGATCTGGCTCATTGCCCTGCGGATCGTCCAGGGGATCGGCGGCGCGATGCTGATGGCCAACTCGGCCGCGATCCTCACCGACGCGTTCCCCCCGAACCGGCGAGGTATGGCGCTCGGCATCAACCAGGTCGCCGCGCTCGGCGGCTCGTTCATCGGCCTCGTGCTGGGCGGCGTGCTGTCCGAGTGGAACTGGCGCGCGATCTTCTGGGTGAACGTCCCGATCGGTCTGGTCGGCACGGTCTGGGCGTACCGCAGCCTGAAGGACAACGGCCGCCGCTCCGCGGCGAAGATCGACTGGTTGGGCAACCTGACCTTCGCCGTCGGCCTCACCACGCTGCTCGCCGCCGTCACCTACGGCATCCAGCCGTATGGCGGACACCCCATGGGCTGGACGAACCCGAAGGTGCTCGCCGGGCTGATCGGCGGCGTGATCGTGCTCGGCGCGTTCGGCGTCATCGAGACCAGGGCGGAGCAGCCGATGTTCCAGCTGCGACTGTTCCGGATCCGTTCCTTCGCCGCCAGCAACATCGCCCTGCTGATGGCGGCGATCTCCCGTGGTGGCCTGCAGTTCATGTTGATCATCTGGCTGCAGGGGATCTGGCTGCCATTGCACGGTTTCGACTACGACGAAACCCCGTTGTGGGCCGGCATCTACATGCTTCCGTTGACGCTTGGCTTCCTGGCCGCGGGGCCGGTGTCCGGAGCGCTGTCCGACCGGTTCGGCGCGAAGGCCTTCTCCACCGGCGGGCTTTTGCTGACCGCGCTCACCTACGTCGGTCTGCTGCTCATCCCGACGAACTTCCACTACCTGCCGTTCGCGCTGCTGCTGCTGCTGAACGGCATCGGCTCCGGCCTGTTTGCCGCGCCCAACACGACGGCGATCATGAACTCCGTGCCGGCCAACATGCGCGGGAGCGCGTCCGGAATGCGGTCGACGTTCATGAACTCCGGCAGCGTTCTGTCCATCGGCGTGTTCTTCTCGCTGATGATCGCTGGTCTCGCCTCGGTGCTGCCGCGGACCCTGACCGATGGCCTAACCGCCCATGGCGTGCCGACGAACGTGGCAACTGACATCGGCAATCTGCCGCCGGTCGGGAGCCTTTTCGCGGCCTTCCTCGGGTACAACCCGATCCAGCACCTCGTCGGCCAGGACACGCTGGACAACCTCCAGCCGAGCGACGCCACCACGCTGACCGGCAAGGAGTACTTCCCGTCCCTGATCAGCGACCCGTTCCACCACGGCTTGGTGATCGTCTTCACGATGTCGATCGTCATGACCCTGATCGCCGCCGCGGCGTCCCTCCTGCGCGGCGGCCGCTACGTCCACATCGACGAGCCCGCCGAGGTCGCGTCGTCCACCCTGCCCACCCAGGCCACCGTCAGCGGCGTCGAGGCGGCCGAGCCCGCCACCTCCGTGCCGCCGACCAGCCATTTGGCTCTGGATCAGCGGCTAGGATAGGTCGATCACTATGGCCGCGGGCACCTGCTCGCCGTCCGAGACAGCCTCCATTGCGGCGGACGAACGGACGGACGGGCGGACGAACGAACGAAACAGTGGCGCTACTGCCATCCGGACCGCCAAGGTAGCCTGCCGTCCCTTGGACGGCCTCCATTGCTGGCTGGCTCGCTGGCTCGCTCGCTCGCTCAGTCACGGACTGGCGACGCGGCGGTAGACCGCGGCGGTCCGGGCGGCGGTACGAGCCCAGGTGTAGGTGCGGGCGTGCTCGCGGCCGGCGCGCCGCGGATCCGCGGCGGCACCCGTGGCGTGCGCCGCGGGCGTCGCGCCGCCGGCCAGGCTGCCGTGGCCGCCGTCGATCACATCCAGGAGGGCGTCGGCGAGCCGGTCGACGTCCGAGGGCGGGACGAGCCGGACGGCGGCGCCGACGACCGGAGCGGTCACCTCCCGCACCGCGGGGATGTCAGCGGCGACGACAGGCGTGCCGGCGGCCAGCGCCTCCAGCGGCGGCAGCCCGAAACCCTCATAGCGCGACGGGAAGCACAGCGCCACCGCGCCGGCGACGGCGGTGCGCAGATCGGCGTCGCCGAGGTAGCCGGCAGCGATGACCGCCCCGGCGGGCAGCCCGGCGGTGTCGAGCGTCGGCCCCCAGCCCGGCGGGCCGGCCAGGACCAGCGGCGGGATGTCCGGGTAGGTACCGTGCAGGCCGCGGAGCGCCGCGAGCAGGACCGGCAGGTTCTTACGAGGCTCCGCGCTGCCGACGAACAGCAGGTAGCGCTCGGGGAACCCGTGCTTCTCCAGCCAGCCCGGCCCCGGCGGCGCCGCGTCGAACCAGGCACCGTCGACGCCCAGTGGGGTGACGGTCACCCGCTCGCGGTCAACCCGGTAGGCCGCGATCAGCTCCTCCGCGACCGCCCGGCTGGGGGTGATGACCGCCGCCGCCCGGCGCAGGCCACGCGGGACCAGCGTGGTGTAACGGGCGGAGGCGGCGCTGACCGTGTCCGGAGTGCGCAGGTAGGACAGGTCGTGGACGGTCAGCACGCCGCGTGCGGCCCGCAGCGGCGGCAGCACGAAGTTCGTGGCGTGCACGACGTCCGCGCGGCCGGTGAGCAGCTCGACGGGCAACCGGTCGCCTCGTGCCCATGCCTCCTGCAGAAGTCGGGCTGGCGCTCGGCGTGCCGCGGCCGAGACGCCCGGCGGGAGCGCTTCGGCGAGGCTGTCGAGGCCACGCCAGGTGAACGCGGTGGCCGCGAGCTCCAGTGGCCGCGGTGGCGGGCGCAGCGCGGCCGCGGCGGGGGAGTGCCCGTTCGTGGCCCGGGCAACCAGCGCCGGGCCGACCGGCCCTGGCTGGCCGATCGTCCCGCCCGGCCAGCCGGCAGGACCCGCGGCGTCACCCCGCTCACCAACGTCACCCTGCTCACCAACGCCACCCCGCCCGCCAACGCCACCGGGGCCGGCCGGAGCAGTGGGGCCGGGGCTGGCCAAGCCGGCGGCACCGGGGCCGAGAGCGATCGTCTCGGCGGTCAGGCCCAGCGTCTCGTCGCCGACGAGGTCCGCGAGCGCCGCCAGCAGGTTCTCGACGTAGCGCCCGACACCGGTCCGCTGGCCCAACAGCGGCGTGCCGTCGAGCACCACCCGCAGCGGCGGCTGTCCCCCGCTCACCGGCCGGCCGTCCCACGAGCGACCGCTTCCTGAGCAGTCACCGCTTCTTGAACAGTCAAGGTGGCTTCGTCAGGACGCCGCAGCGGCGCCCGGTGGTCCGTCTTCAGAGTGGGTCAGCCCTCGTACAGATGGTGGCGCGCGGCAATCGAGCGCCAACGCTCGGCGAATGCCGCGTCGGAGAAGTGCTGGGCCCGAGCGACCGCCTCGCCGGCCAGCCGGGCGCGCAGGTCCTCCTCGGTGGCCAGGCGGCGGGTGAACGACATCAACTGGGCCGGCTCCGTCCAGCGGAAGCCGTCGATGCTGTGCCGGACGATCTCACGCTGGCCGGCGCGGTCGATGACCACCGGCACGCAGCCGCCGGCCATCGCCTCCACGGTCGTCATCCCGAAGTGCTCAGCCGTCCACGGCTTGCGGCGCTCGTCCTCGCCCCAGCCGGTGGCCGACCAGAACACCGACGCCGTCGAGAGCAGCTTCTCGACCTCGGCGCGGGCCGCGTTCGGGTGTATCTCGACCGGCAGACCGGCCGCAGCCTTCCTGACCTGCTCGACGTACGGCTTCTGCGAGTCCTCCATGCCGCCGACGACGTGCATCGTCCAGCCGGGAAGCACGCCGGTGTCGTGCAGCTCGCCGAACCACTCGACCATCTCCAGCTGGCGCTTCGCGTGCCCGAGGCCAGGGGCGAAGAACCGGCCGACGGTGACGATGGTCTTCTCCCGGACGGCCGCCGGATGCAGCCGCTCGACCTGGATCGGCGGGTAGAGGATGTCGGCCTCCTGCCGCCACATCCGCCGGATCCAGCCGCGGGTGTAGTCCGAGTTGGCCATCACCGCGTCATAACGGTCGAGCCAGGCCAGGTCGTGCGGGTCGCGCAGCAGCCACGGGAAGCGCAGCGCCACCTTGGCCCGCGGCCCTTCCTCGGCGTCGACGACCCGCGGCTTGCTGATCGCTATGCCAAGCTCGCGCACGTCGGCCGCGCCGGGGGTGAAGGCGTCGCTGACCAGGGTTATCTCGGTGCCGGTCTCGGACTGGGGCAGCTGGATCTCGTGGGCGACGAACTCGGCACCCACGTCGATCTTCGCCAGCGTCTCACCGTTGGCGTCGACGATCCGCAGCGGAGTGCCGGTCGGGGCGCCGGGCCGGCCGAAATCGGCGCGCAGCGCCCGGCGGGTGCCCGGCGAGATCGAGAGCACGGCGCTGCCGGACGACCAGCGCCACTGGCGCACCCGGCCGCCTTCCGGCGGGTACCAGCCGACGCCGAAGTCGACCGCCGGGCGCACTCCGCGCAGCAGCGGCCCGGCGGAGCGCACCGCGGCCTTGCGCCACGCCGCCATGTCATGGTCGAACGGTGTCGGGAAGAAGCACAGGTACGCGGCCTTGCGAGAGCGGGTCGGCAGCCGGCTCATGTAGGAGCCGTTGACGAACAGGTCGTACTCGCCGGAGCGGACCGACAGGTCCTCCTCGCCGCGGTCGGGAATCCGGACGTAGCGGCAGCCGGACAGGTCCAGCCCGAGGTGTGCGCCGAGATCGGCAAGGTTGACCTCGGAATGACCGAGGATGTCGACCTCGACACCGTCGGCTGCCATCACCTGGGCGATCATGCCGTTGTGGCGTTCACCGCCACCCATGGAGTGCCAGAACCGGTTGTAGACCGCTGAGCGCACCCGGCGGCCCGAGGGCACGAGCAGCGGCCCGGTCGTGGCGGCCGCCTGCGCCTCCGACGCGGCGGCGCCTGTCGAAGGCGCGGCTGCGTCCGCCACGGCGGCGTCCGCCATCGCCGGAGTGGTGGTCGCGTCCGTCGGCTGCGTCGGGACAGGCTCGTCCTTGCCCACCGGATAATCGTCGGCCACCGGGACGGCGGCTGCCACCGGGACGGCGGCTGCCGCCGGGTCGCCGGCGGCGCTCGCGGGCGCGGGGACGTTCCCGCCAGCGGGCGTGTGGTGCTGCAGCGCGGAGTGGCCTGGCGTGGGCAGACCGGGCGAAGTCAGACTCGGCACGGCTCGCTGCGGGATGGCCGGCTCGGGCAGGGTCCCGATCTGGAAGCCCACGTGCCTGCGGTCGCCGGAGAAGCCCGAATACAGCATGAACGCTCGCTCGGTCGGGTGGTCCGGATGGGCCGGGCTCGTGGGGTTGGACAGCTCGTCGTGGCCGACCTCGCCGGGGTCCGCGCCGCCCGTCTCGTCGGAGCGGGGTTCGCTGACGGCGGTGGCGGTTTCGACGGTCTCACCGGCGTCGTCCGGCGTCCCCGGGTCGGATCCGTCGACGAGATCGCCGACGAGCCCGCCGTCGGACGCGAATCCACCGGCGTCACCGGAGATGTCGCCCGTGTCCCTGTCGATGTCGACCATGTGAATGTCGACGTCCGAGACCGCCCCGGCGTTGTCGGCATCGTCGGTCTCGGCGATTGCCAGGCTGTCGGCGTGTCCGAAGGTGCCGGCGCCGACCGGGAGGTCCTCGCCGAGGGTGTGGTGCGGGATTGCGAGACCTCCGACGAAGCCAAGGCGTTCGTCGAACGAGTCCGGGGCCGGAAACGCCGGGATGTCGTCGAACGAGCCAGGCGCGGGGAACGCCGGGCCGTCATCGAGGATCGCGGCGCTGTCGAAGACCGGCGTGTCGTCGAAGATCCGGCCGCCGTCGAACGCCCGGGCGTCAACGAAGGTCTCGTCATCGTCGAAGACCCGGCCGTCATCGAACAGCGAGCTACCAGCGGTGAAACGTGTGGCGAGATCGTCGTCGAAGACCCGGCTGTCGTCGACGGCGGATCTCCCCGCCGGCGTGAGTCCCTCATCAATGGCTGGGAAGCCGTCGGAGGCTGGGAAGCCGTCGGAGGTCGGGAAGCCGTCGGAGGTTGGGACGCCGCCGCCGGCCGGGGCCTCGACGGCGCCGACACTGGACTTCTCGTCCGCGGGAAACGGTTTGGTGGGGACTGGCTCGACAGCTGGGGCTTGCGGTGCGACGTTCTCGCTCGCCTTCGCGGTGAGGCCGGGCGGCGGGCCGTCGGCGACCGGAATGCGCTCCATCGAAGGACGCTCGATGGCCCAGTGGCCGGGCACCTCGGCGGCATGGCCGGATTGGCCCGAATGCGAGGTCTCGCCGACGTCCATGCCGGTGGATGCGGGAGCACCGGGCGAGAGGACGTCGTCGAGGTCGAAGCTCTCCGGCCACGGCTGCCGGTGCGTCCGGGGACCGTCGGCCAGTGCCGGTTCGGCGGTGAGACCCGCGGCCAGCTGCTCCGGCAGGTCGTCGGACAGCGGGTCCCAGCGGGGCAACTCGTCGGGTGGCTCGGTCAGGTCCACGTCGAGCACCCTGTCCGCGTCGAGCAGCCTGTCCGCGTCTCGCAGCCTGCCGGCGTTGACCACCTGGTCCGCGCCGACCGGCGCGGCGTCGAGGATCTCGTCCGTGCGCGAACCCTCGTCGGCGTGGACGCCACCGATGGACCCGCCCGCACCGAGACGCGGCGGCCCGGCCCGACGAGGTTCCTCGCTGGCGGCCTCGACCGGACGGCCGGTGGCGCGGTCGATGACCTGCCCTTCCAGTGGCCTGCCGCCGTCGCGGCCCGGCTGCGGTTCCAGAGATGACGACGGTTCCAGGGATGACAACGGTTCCTGGCGCTGCCGCGCTGACGCCAGCCCGAACTCCTCAGCCGACCGGACGGGCCGGTCCGGCGATGGCCCACGGCGTTGCGCCTCGAGACCAGACAGCGGCTCGAGACCAGGCAGCGGCTCTAGGCCGAGCAGCGGCTCCAGGCCGAGCGGTGCCTCTCGACGGCCCTGCCGGCCAGATGGATCTGCGGGGTTGTCGGCACCGGCCGCGCCAGGCGTGCCCGCCGGGCTGGTGACGCCGAGTGGCGGTATGCCCGCCGACCGCGGGTTCAGCGGCGGCAACGGCTCCAGCCCACGAAGCGGCTCAAGGCGGCCCGGTCGGTCCGCTGGGTCGCCCGTTCCTGGACCGAACCCGTCGGCATAGAGCGTCGGCTGTTGTTCCCGTGGGTCGAAGGACGGGCGGAACGCGGTCGGCCGCGCGTTCTCGTCGTAGCGGATAGGTGCGTCGTAGTGGGTAAATACATCCCGCGGGTTGCTGCGGTCGACGTCTTCCAGCGGGCCCAGCCGGCTTAGACCGAGCGGGTCGAGCGGGTCGAAGTCGATCGATGCCTCGGCGTCGTGACGACGGCTGTCGGCCCTGTTCTCGTCGGGGCGGTTGGTCATCGCGACACCAGCCAGTCCTGCAACGAGCGGCGGCGCTCACTCGCGGTCCGCCCGATCTCCCGCCGCCGGCCGGCCATGGCCGGGAAAAGCCGCAGGTAGGACGCGATCACCTTGAGTCGAAGCAGCGTGGGTCGTACCGCTGGCCGGCTGCGGCTCCGTAGCGCTTGGCGCAGCGTACGTAGCGCGATCGACGCCGTCGTGAGCGGGTATCGCGCCACCGCGGACACGGCGAGCGGCAGGGTCGCGTCCTTGGTCAGCATGAGCAGCCGGTTGCGATCGGTGTGGAACACGAACAGCGGCGACCATTCGACGCTCGACGCCGAATGTACATGCCGCAGGATCGCGCCGGGCACGTAGCGAATGCTGTACCCGCGCGAGCGGATCCGCCAGGAAAGGTCCGTGTCCTCGTAGTAGAGGAAGAAGTCGTCGTCGAACCAGTCGAGGTCGTGGCCGAGCTCCGCGCGCATGGCCATCCCGTTCCCGCAGGCGGTGAAGACCTCCTCGGGATTGGAGAACTGGCCGGCGTCCACCTCCTGGTAGCCGCGGTCGGCGCCGTAGCCGTCGCGCAGCACGATCCCGCCGACGTTGTTGATGACGTCGACGCGGGGGGCGGCGTCGTCGATCGTGACCGAGACGGTGTTCGCGTCGGTGCCGGTGACCGGCAGCGCGGCGAAGCGCGCGGCACCGCCGTCGGCGGCCGCCCAGCCGGGGCCGCCGTCCGCCGGGCCGGCGTGCCCGTCCCAGCTGAGCATGACCGTCTTCGCGGCCTCCGCCGCCCAGGTAAGCCCGAGCGTGACCGCGCCGCTGTCGGGCACGGGCACCAGCAGCTCGCCGGTACCGCGCGTCCAGAAGAACGGCGCGCTGGGCGGCCCCTCCGCGCCAAAGGTGAGCTTCTCCCAGAGGACCTCGCGCAGCACCTCACGGCCGTTGACCGTCACCGACGAGATCCGTACGCCGAGCGAGCGCGGGTCGTGTGGGCCGGGCGAGAAGGTCGGCGTTTCCAGCCGCAGCCGCAGGAACCGCGGCAGGAACACGACCTTGCCCGTGACCGCGCCGAGACGGTCCCCGCCAGGCTGCTCGAACGGGGCAAGCAGATTGGCCAGCCAGTCCGACGCCGGGACGGCGTCATTGTTCAGCAGCACCGCGTAGGTGGTGGTCACCTGGCGTAGCGCCAGGTTGTTGCCGCCGGCGAATCCGAGGTTCTTCGGCGACTCGATCACCCGTACCCACGGGTAGCGCTCGGCGAGCAGCGCGCGCGAGTGGTCGCTGGAGGCGTTGTCGACGACCCACGTCTGGAAGCCGAAGGCGGTGATCTGCTCCGCGACCGCGTCCAGGCACGGCGGCAGCAGATGTGCGCCGTTCCAGTTGACGATGACGATGGTCGCCAGCGGCCGCTCGCCCCAGCCGGAGCCGGCCAGGTCCCCGCCGGGGCGTCCGGCGGCCGGCACCGCCCCGTGGTTCTCGGCCGTGCCCGAGGCGCCGACGGTGCTGGGTGCGTCCGGGGTGGCGAGGGTGTGCGAGCCGGCGGTCGCGACGCGCGGCGACGCCGCGCGGCCGGCGCCAGGTCCGGCCGGGCCGCGCTCGGCCCGGCCGGGCCCGGTCAATCCCCGCCCGGTGACGCCCGGGCGGGGATTGACCGGGCCGGTCATGCTCGGGCTGGTCAGGTCGGTTGTGTGGGTCATGCCCGCGGCCTCGCCTCGTAGTCGACGTGGACCAGGCCCTCGGCCTGTGGGCCATCGATCCCGAACAGCTCGTGGAACCGGCGTGTGGTGATGGCCGTCCCGGTGGCCGCGTCGGCCACCTCGACCCGCACGGCGAACGCGCCGAGCAGCGTGGGCAGAGACGCGACGGCGAAGTCGAGGACGTTGAAGCCCACGCTCACTGGGATGCCCTCGGGCGGCGTCTCCATGACCCAGATGGGGATCTCGTGTTGGCCGACGACGACGCAGCGTGCCCGGACCCGCTGCGGGGCACCCTCGGCGACCTCGATGCCGACGCTGACCGTCCAGGGGTCGCCCGGGTTGTAGGAGATCTGCGGCGGGCCGCCGGGGGTCGCGCTGAAGCCGACCGTCTCGGGGCGGACCGTCGCCGTGCCGTAGGCGCCGGCGCCCTCGGTCGGCGAGCTGCCGAGCCGCTGGCGCAGCAGCTTCGTGCCGACGGCCGGCGCGCCGTCGTGGATCACCTTGCCGGCCTCGAGCACGATGACCCGGTCGCACATGTTCTCGATGAGGTCCAGCGAGTGGGTGACGAACAGGATCGTGCGGCCCTGGTTCCGGAATTCGTCGATCTTGGCGAGGCACTTGCGCTGGAACGCCTCGTCGCCGACGGCGAGCACCTCGTCGACGAGCAGGATGTCCGGGTCGACGTGCACGGCGACGGCGAAGCCGAGCCGGACATACTGGCCGGACGAGTAGTGCTTCACCTCGTCGTCGATCTTGTGTTGCAGCTCGGCGAAGTCGACGATCGAGTCGAACAGCTTGTCGATCTCCCGCTTGGACAGCCCGAGCAGGGAGGCGTTCAGGTAGACGTTGTCCCGGCCGGACAGCTCACCGTTGAAGCCGGCGCCCAGCTCCAGCAACGAGGCGATCCGGCCGTGGACCTCGACCTTGCCGCTGGTCGGCCGCAGGATGCCCGCCAGCACCTTGAGCGTCGTCGACTTGCCGGAGCCGTTCGCGCCGGCGAGGCCGACGGTCTGGCCGCGCGCGATCTCGATGTTGATGTCGCGCAGCGCCCAGAAGTCCTCGCCCGACAAGCCGGAGCGGCGGACGAACGCCTCCTTCAGGCTGGTCGCCCGCTTGTGGTACGAGACGAACTTCTTGCTCACGTCGGTGGCGCGGATCACGTTCGGGCCGGTCCCCACCATGGGGCCGCCCCGCGCGCTCGCGCCGCCGGTCGGCAGTACCCCGGCGCTGACGCTGGCGGTCGCGCCACCGCCGGCCGGCCGGCCGAGCGTCGTCGCGGCGGCGTCGGCGGCGGCGGCGTCGGCGGGTGCGGGGGAGGGCGGGTAGGTCTGGCTCACTAGAGGTCCTCGGCGAAGTCGGCCTGCAGCTTGCGGAACACCCAGACGCCGAGCGCCAGCACACCCAGAGAGATCGTCCCCGCCATGGCCAGGCGCTCGAGGTAGTAGAGGTACCCCGGGTCGGCGAGGACCTGCAGCTGGCTGCCGTCGGGCTTGGTGGCGGTGGCGTCGACGTAGATGGCCCGCTGGAACGCCATGACCACCACGGCCATCGGGTTCAGCTCGTAGACCCAGGTGTACTCGTGCAGCCGTTGCTGGATCAGCCCGAACGCGTAGACCATCGGGTTCAGCCAGATCCAGGCCATCAGGGCCACCTCGACGAGGTGTGGCACGTCCTTGAACCGCACCGACAGCGCCGAGACCAGCATCGACATGCCGACGGTGAACACCAGCGCGACCGCGCCAGCCGGGACGAGCAGCAGTAGGCCGCCGCCTATCAGCGGGTAGCCGAGCACCAGCGTGAGGACCAGCAGCACCAGCAGCTGCAGCACGAAGTGCACCGCGGCGAAGCCGACCGCCGACAGCGGCAGCACCGCCAGCGGGAATCGGACCTTCTTTACCAGATTGGCGTTTCCGACGACGCTGCCGCACGCCGTCGACACGCTGCCCGCGAAGGCGTTCCAGATGAGCAGGCCCGACAGGAAGTAGATGCCGAACCGTGGCACACCCGACTTGAAGACGACTTGGAACACGAACGTGTAGACGACGAGCAGCAGCAAGGGGTTGGCCAGGGACCAGGCGAAGCCGAGGGTCGAGCCCTTGTACTTGACCTTGATGTCCTTGCGGATCAGGTTGCGCAGCAGTTCCCAGCGGACCCTGCTCTGAGCACGCGAGCGCCTGGCGAGTGCTCCCGTCGATCCGCCCGGGTCGGCGGAGCCCGCGGCCCCGCCCGCGCCGCCGAGGCCCGGCCGGCCGCCCTGCTGGGAAGTCCTGACCGCGTGCCGCGGCCCCGAGCCGGACCGGCGCGCCGGAGCGGGCCGCGGCGTCGGCGAGGTCGCGGAGGCCGCCTGCGGCCCGGCCGATGTCGTCAGCGTGGCCGGCGTGGCCGGCTGGGCCGGCGAGGGTGGGGCGGACGCGGCCGCCGGCGCCGCCGGCGACGGTGCCGGGGACGCTCCTGCCGCGCCGCCCGGGCCGGCGGCAGGGCCAGCACCTGCGAGCTGCACTCCTCGGCTCCTTCTCGACCCTGTACGACGCCGGACCCTATGTCACCTGTGGCCAATGGCGAGTGGTCACCTGTGGCCAATGGCGAGCCTGGTCACCTGTGGCCAAGGGCGGGCCCGGGCGTCGCGGGGCCGCCCCCTGCCTTGGCACGGCCCCAGTTGTGTCTCGATCGTGCCATGGTCCCGGTTGGGCCTACCGAGGCGGGTGAGGTCCGGATTTGGCGACAGTAACGCGCCGCGCTCGTGGCCGCACCGCGGCGGCACCAGGACCGCAGGGGACGAGCACGGTGGGCGCATGGCTGACCCACTGCCCGCGTCGCTGCCGACGCCGGTTCCGACGGCCCGGGAGGCGGTTCATAGTATCGGCCAGCCTGCTCCGGCACCGGTCGGCGCCTTGCCCCCGTCCTGGCCGAAGGAGGCACAACGGTGCGGTTCATCCCGCCTCCGGTGCGGTGGCCGGCTCCTCGCTCGCGACTGTCGGAGGTGGCTACGTGCGACGGTCCGGACATCTGGGGAATCCCGGGATGTAGCCTGCCGTTTCCCGCGCCGTCGCGCGACCGACGACGTTGGAACGGGGGGGTGCACACGGTGTTCGGCGACGCAAGGTTGGGCGACGCAAGGTTGACAGACGCCTGGTCGCACCTCGACTCGGGCGGGGCCGACGCGCTCGTCGTCGACGTGTTCGACACCCTGCTGTGGCGACTGGTCCCCCGGCCCGTGCACCTGTTCCTGCTGCTCGGCGAGCGGCTCGCCGCCGCCGGCCGGCTGCCGGCCGGCGTCACCCCCGGCCAGTTCGCCCACCTACGGATCCTGGCCGAACGGCAGGCCGCCCAGCGGGTGCTGACCACTCGCGAGGGCGCTGGCGCCGCCGAGGAAGGCTCCGGCCCCCGGCCGCGACTGGACGAGATCTGGGCATGCCTGCAGCCGGCGCTGCCCGGTGCGGGCGAGCTTGCCGCTCTCGTCCAAGCCGAGGTCACCGCCCTGCGGGCGGCCCACCGTGTGGACCTCGCCGCGGCGGAGCTCGTCGAGCTGGCAGCGCTCAAGCTGGGCCTGCCGGTCTACCTCGTCGCCGACACCTGCCTGTCGGCCACGCAGCTGGAGCGCCTCCTTGCGCGGCCCGAGCTCGCGGGCATCCCAGTCGCCGGTCCGTTCACGTCGGCCGATGTGGGTGTGGGGACGACCGGCGGCCTGCTACGCCACGTGCACTCGGCGATCGGCGTGCCCGGCTCGAGACTGCTGTACCTGGCCGGCGACCCGATTGGTGACCCGGTCGCCGGCCAGGTCGATGAACGGGCCGGCGAGGTCGCTGGGGCGACGGGCCGCGGTCCGCGCGGGACCTCGCCCGGCGCGGGTGACTGGGGTGGCCGAGGCGGGCGCGCGGTGGCCCGTCCATCCAGTGAGCCTGGCACCGCCAGCTGGCCTGGCGTCCCAGGCGTGACGACCATGCGCCGCGGCGGGCCGGCCCGTGACCTGCGCGCGACCCTCGCGTTGGAGGGGCTGCTCGACGAACCGGACGACGCGGCCCCCGTCGATCCCGAATACGGTGACTTCGGGCTGTCCGCGTTGCGTGCCCGGGCACTGCACACCACCGACGCTGCCACCGCCCCCCGGGCGCTGCGCCGGTTCTGGGATACCGGAGCCACCGTCTTCGGCCCGGTGTTCACCGGCTTCGCCGAATGGGTCGTCGAGCGTGTCAGCGAGCTGGGCGCCGGCGAGGCGTTCTGCCTGATGCCCTCCGGCGAGTTTGTCGCCAGCCTCCTCGAAGGCCCTGGCCGTGACGCGGGCGTCGGCGCGAGGCCGTTGTGGGCTTCCCGCGAGGTGTGCGCGTTGGCCGGCGTCTTCGAGGCCTCCACCGCGGAGCTGCGCGCCTTCCTCACTCATGCCGGCGCCGACCCGGCCCGCGACGACCGCAACGCGGGCGGTCTGGGCCACGCCGGCGGTCTGGACGGTGTAGGCCGCGCGGGCGGTGCAGTGGGCACGGTCGGGGCGTTGCTGCGCCGCCTGCGCGTCGACCTCACCGCGGTGCCGGGGATCTCCGCGCTCGCCAGCCGCCGGCTCGACGTGCCAGCCGGCTTGCTCGACGAGATCCTCGACGAGCTGCTGGAGACACTCACCCGCGACGACCGCGTCCGCGGCGAGATCGTCCTGGCCGCGGAGCGGCTGCGCGAACGGTTCCTGCGTTACCTGGACAAACGGCTGCCCGAGCGCGGCCCGGCCATCCTCGTCGACCTCGGCTGGGACGGAACCACCCAGGCACTGCTCGCCCGGCTGCTTGCCGCCACCGGCCGCGAGGTCACTCTCGTCGGGCTCTATCTCGCGACCGGTCCGGGGGCCCTCGCGCACCGGCTCGCCGGCCACCGGACGGAGGGCTACCTCGCGTCCGCCGGCCAACCGGCGCGGCTGGCCGGGCAGCTGCTGCGCGCTCCGGCGGTCGTGGAGCAGGTCGCGATGGCCGATGCCGGTCCGCTCACCTGGTTCGACGAGACGTCCACGCCGCTGCTGGGCCTCGCCCGCGTCAGCCGTACCCAGCTCGCGCAGCGGGCCGCCGTCCAGGACGGTGCTCGGGCCTTCCAACGAGAGTGGCTGCGCTACCGCCAGGCGGAAAGCCCCGACAGTCCCGACAGCGCGCTGCCGTCGCTGTGTGGCGACGGCGCTCGACTCGCGCTGCTGCGCACGTTGGCCCGGTTCGTCTCCCGGCCGACGACGGCGGAGGCCGCGGGCTTTGGCTCCTGGCATCACGACGGCGAGGATGACGGGGACAACGGGGATAACGGGGATAACGAGCCGATCGCAGAACTGATCCGGCGGGTTCCGTACCTGAGCCCGGCGGGCCTGGCTGAGCTGCCGCGTCGTGAGGCGGCCTGGCCGGTGGCCGTCGCGGCTGTCGCCAACCGCCCGCTGGCGCTCGTCACCGAGCTCGCGGCGGCTGCCGGGGTCGACCCGCGGGAGCTGTCGGCCCCCGCCGCGGCGGGCCCGGTCGAGGTCTATGTCGATACCGGTGCGGACTTCGCCAGCGGTCCCAAGGCCACAGCGGTGCCGTACGCCGGCCGGGACGGGCTCTCTCTGGTGCGGCTGCGGGTCGGCGCCGTGGGTGCTCGCCGGGTCCGCGTCGACCCGGCCGGCCGACGGGGCCTGCTCCGGCTCGACTGGCTCACTTTTGGCTTCCACGTTGTCGGCGCGGGGGAGCCGCGACAGATCACCTTCACCGCGTTCGACGAGCCGGGAATACGCGGACCGTCGGGATCGCTGTCGGGCGGTGCGCGCGCCAGTATCGGCGCCGAGACGCCGGCCGGTGCCGGGTTGATGGACCGTAGGCGCGACATTGTTCTCGGCCTGGTGGGGCTGCGAATACTACAAGCCAACTTGGTCGAAATCCTCGACGACGACCCTCAATTCGTCTACAACCTGGATCTGTCCGGCATGCCAGAGTTGGGTGGCACGTACGCAATCGACGTCGAGTTCGCCTTTGGTTGGATAGGGATCCGGGGGGACCCTGTGGTTGCTCCTGCGCCCCCCGGGGCGGGCGCGGCCTCGGGGTCACAGCTGCCTCGCCGGGCTGCCCGCCGGGTGATGCGACAGCTGGGAGGCCTGCGGTGACAGCTGGGACGCCCCACGTGGGTGCCCCGTCTCGTGGGAACCGACGGCGTGCTCGCGAGCGGCGAGACTGCCACCTGGGAGGCCCGCGGTGAACGACACACCGAGCAAAGTCCCGGCCAACAGCAGAGTCCCAGCCGAGAGCAGAGTCCCAGCCGAGCTGGCGGGCCCCGGCGGGCAGGATGACCAGCCCATCTCGCACACCGGCCGCCCCTACGTCCGCTCGGTCGCCTCGGCGGCGACCACTGGCGCCCTGCCTTTCCCCAACCGTCGCGGCGTAGACGGCCCTGGAGAGGGTGCCCTCCGGGACAGCTTCGCCGACTTGGCCGCAGCCAGTGGCACGCCGACCTTCCATGGGGCCTCCCAGCAGACCTCCCGGATCGCCTTCGGCGATCCGGGAGGGACCCCGGGCTTCGCCGATCCGGCAGGAACCCCGGGTCCCGTCGGCCCGGGAAGTCCGCTGCCAGGATTCCCAGCGCCCGGATCGGCCGCCGAGCTCGCCCTCTACCGCCGAGACGGCCAGGGCATGGTCGAAAGCCATGGCCAGGGTTCCGCGGACCGCCTCGGTGGCCAGGCTCCGTACTCGCTGTTGTTGCGGTCGGTCGTCGACCTGCGTGAGGTCTGGCTGCCGCTGCTCGGCGCCGCGAGTGTCCGCAGCGTCACCCTGCTGGGTACCGAGCATGGCTCGACGACCAGCCTGGTCGTCGAGTTGCTGCGCGCCGGCGGCGGCGGTCGGCTCCTCATCGTCGATCCCGAGCCTGGCCGTGTCCCGGCGGCCGGCCGTGGCCTGGACATCGACGTGGTTCGCAGCCACGGCGCCGTCGGGCTGGACGGCCACACCCCGACCGACGCCTACCTGATCGACGGTGACGCGAACTACGCCACCGTCAGCGCCTCGCTCGCCGCCGTCGACGACGCCGTCCACGAGTTCGGCCGCACGACGTTCCCACTGGTCATCGTCCACGACGTCGGCTGGCCCACCGGGCGGCGTGACCAGTACCGCGCCCCCGACCGGCTCACCGACGCCGACCTGCAGCCACACTCGTGGGACGCCGGCGTCACCCTGGACGTGTCCGACGCCATCCCCGGCCGCGGGATACGCGGCGACGGGACCTACGCCTGGGCGATCGCCGAAGGCGGCCCCCGTAACGGGGTGCGCACCGCTGTCGAGGAGTTCGTCGCGGGCCATCCCGAGCTACGGTTCTTCACCGTCGCACCCGTGCTCGGGCTTGGGATCGTCGTCGACCGACGGGCACCGTTCGCGACGAGGGTCGCCGAGCTGTTGGCTCCCTGGGTCGCCAACCCGCTGCTGGCCAGGCTGGAACGTAACCGGCTTGAGCTTTACCTGCGGATCGTGGCGATGCGCGACGAGGCGATCGCCGCCGCCCGGCTGCACCAGCAGGAATGGCTGAGGCTCGACACTGAGCGCATACAGCTGGTCGCCCTCGACATCGAGAAGTCCGACCGGATTGCGCAGCTCGAGCGGCAACTCGTCGAGGAACGGGCAGCGGCAGCTGATCTGATAGGTGCCAAGCTGGAGGAGTCGCGGCTCGTCGCGGCGGCCCGCGCCGCGGACTCCCGGTTGCGGGCGCGCCTGCGCCGTGGCCCCAGCCGCTACGAGAAGACCAGGGCCCGGCTGGCCGAGGAGGAGCGCCGCCGTCGCGAGCAGGTCGTCAACCCGCAGGATGCAGGCCTCGAGGGCGCCGCGGGGGCACTCGAGGCCGGCGGCGGAGACCGACTGGCCCTGCCGTCCGGCACGGCCACGGCCGACGGCGACGCGGCTGGAAGGGGTACCGGCGCGGATGTAGGCAGTACCGCCGTCGGTAGCACCGCCGTCGGCAGCGCCGCCGTCGGCAGCGCCGGCCGCGAGGAGCACACGCTGTGGACCCCGGGGTGGGGCGCGGGACATTCGCCACGGCTCGTGCCGCCGCGCCCGAACGTGCCGCCCCCGGGAGAGTGGCCGGCGCCGCTGGTTCCGCCAGGCGCGGGTTCCGGCGCGGTCCTGCTGACGCCGGGCGCGGTTCCGGTGACCCCGCCGGACGCGGGTTCGTCGGCCGTATCCAACGGGGCCGTCCAGTCCTCGGCCGGCCGTCCTTTCGCCGGCCAGGCTGCAGTTGGCCATCCCACGATCACTGACACCGCCGGCCTGGCGCAGGCGTCGCAGCCGCTCTTCGCAACATCGCCGGGTGAAGGGCATCCCGGTCTGGCGCCGTCCGGTCCGATACTGCCGGTGACGCCGATCCAGCCCGGCCAGCCAATCCCTGCCGGCCAGCCGATCCCGCCCGGCGCCGCGGTTCATCCAGCGGAACCGGACCGGCCGGCCGAGCTCGGCGCGCCCGGCCAGCCACCCCTGTTCGACCGTTCCGGGGTCCCGCGTCGCCGCCGCCTGTCGGGCGCATTCGCCGCCGACCGCCATGAGCCCCGTCACCGGGCCTCCAGCCGTCACCACAACCCGGACCGCAACCACAACCCGGACCGCCCCACCTGATGGTGGTAGTCGCGTCAGCAGACGGGACGGTAGGGAGCCGACGGGATGTAGCGCTGCCATTGGACCGGGTCCAGCTCGTTGGCGTCGGTGCGGCAGGCGGCGGCCAGGAGCGTGCCGTCGTCTAGGGGGGTCAGGCGGGCGGTGTGGTCCGCTGCGGCGGTGAGGACGAACTGGCCGTCGGGGGTGAACGCCAGGCCCTGGATCCAGTCGGTGTGGCCGGTGAGCTGGCCGACGGCGGCCGGCTGGTCGTCCGCGGTGAGATCCCAGAGGTGGACGGTGTCGTCGCGGCCGGCGGTCGCGAGCGTGCGGCCGTCAGGGCTGAAGGCGAGCGCGAGCACCCACTGGGGATCCGCCTTGATCGTCTCCAGTGGGCGCGCGCGGCCGGGGTCGGTGACGTCCCACAGCCGGGCGGTGCCGTCGTAGCCGCCGGTGGCGAGCTGCCGGCCGTCGGGGCTGAACGCCACCGTCCACACGTAGTCGGTGTGGCCGGAAAGGGTCGCCAGCGTTCGGGGATGACGCGGGTCGCCGATGTCCCACAGCCGGGCGGTCCGGTCGGTGCTTGCCGTCGCCAACAGCCGGCTGTCCGGGCTGAACGCCACCTGACGCACCCAGCCGCCGTGGCCGGTCAGCACGCTGCGCTCCACCGGCCTGTTCGGGTCGTGGACGTCCCAGATCCGCGCCGTGTCGTCGTAGCCGGATGTCGCGAGCAGGCCGCCGTCCGGGCTGAACGCAACCGACAGGACGTAGCCCTCGTGGCCGGTCAGCGTGGCCAGCCGCACCGGACGGACCGGGTCGTGCAGGTCCCACAGGAGCACGCTGCGGTCGTAGCCCGCCGTCGCGAGCAGCGTTCCGTCGGGGCTGAAGGCAGCGGCGGTTACCCAGCCGTCATGCCCGCGCAGCACCGCCAGCGGCGCGGGCCTTGCGGGCGGCGCGCCCGGTGCCGTGGGCCCTGCCCGGCCGGCCGGGGCGGCAAGATCCCAGAGGCGGGTGGTGCCGTCGGCGGAGGCGGTGGCGGCCAGCCGGCCGTCTGGGCTGACGGCGACGCCGAGTACCGCGGCGATGTGCCCGGACAGCGGGAGCGCCGCCGCGCCGGCGAACGAGGTGCGCAGGCTTGCACGGGCGGTCGGGGCAGGGCTGATCCGGAAGGCCGCGAGGCTGAGGGCGTCGGCGAGGCCCGCGTCGGTGGATCGGATCTTGTCGGCGGCCACGGCGACCTCGGTGGCCAGCGAAGCCGGCGTCGGGTTTGGCGCGGGCGTGCGCCCAAGCACCACCGGGATCAGGAGCGCGACCAGCATCAACGCGAGCAGCGGAGTGATCATCAGACAGCCGTGGCGCAGCCGGTCCCGCCATGTCCGCGGCGTCGGGCCGGTCGCCGCGCCGCGGGCGTCGACGCCCGCCGGTCCGTCCTCGCCCAAAGCTCCCACGGCGACGCCGGCGGCCTCGCCAGGTCCGCTCACGGGCGCGCCCGTGAAGCCGTGCGTGCCGACGGCACCGCCGCCGCCACGGCCAGTGCCGTAGTCGGCGTCGCTGCCGCCGACGGTGCCGAGGACAGCACCGCCAGCACCGCCAGCGATGCCAGCACCGCCAGCGCTGCCAGCGGCGCCAGTGCCGTCAGTGCCGCGAACACCGCCGCGGCTGCCAGGACGATCAAGAACGCCAGCGCGGCCGACGGTGTCCGTGGCGATCGCCGCGTCACCGGCCACGGCCTCGGCACCAGCCTGGGACGAGCCGATGTCCGCGGCCTGGCCGGCGCCACCGGCGGTCGTGCCCGGCGACTGGCCTGGGATGGCGCCCGAGCGGATCGCCCGGCTCACCGCCGGGTCCGGGTGGGTCGGCGAGCCCATCCCAACTAGGCGCAGAAAAAGGTCCTGGGCGGTCGGGCGTTCGGCCGGGTCCTTGCGCATCGCGTGCTCGACGATCGGGCGAAGCGCGGGTCCCAGGCCCTCCAGGTTCGGTTCCAGATGGACGACCCGGTACAGCTGCACCGGCGTCGGACCGTCGCCGAACGGCAGCACACCGGTGCCGGCGTAGGTGACCAGCCCGCCCCAGGCGAAGATGTCGGCCGCCGCGGTCACCGGCTGGCCGTTGGCCTGTTCGGGCGCCATGAACGCCGGCGTGCCGATCCGCTGAACCTCGTGGCTGAGGACCCCGTGCGCGTCGGTCGCCCGGGCGATGCCGAAGTCGATGACCCGCGGACCAAGCGACGAGAGGATCACGTTCGACGGCTTGAGGTCGCGATGTACCAGGCCGGCTCCGTGGATCGCGGTCAACGCCGCCGCGACGCTGACCGCCAGCCTCTCGAGATCACCGGTGCGCAACGGGCCGCCGGCGAGCACCGCGTGGGTCAGCGTCAGCCCGTCGATGTACTCAGTAACCAGGTAGGGCGGTCCGTCCGGCGGGTCGACGACCTCGACGACCTCGGCGGTGCAGAACCGGGCGACCCGCCGGGCCATGTCCGCCTCGCGCAGGAATCGCTCCCGGAACTCGGGCAGCCGGGCCAGATCCGCCCGGATCATCTTGATCGCTACCAGCCGTAGCTCCCCCTCGATGCCGCCGGGCCCGATGACGGCGGCCTCGCCGGCCGTGACCCGTCCGGCCGGCGAGGCGGCTGGTCCGCCTCCCGATCCGCTGCCCGGTCCATCATTCGGTTCACCAAGCGGTCTGCCTTCGGCTCCGGTGCCGCGGCCGCTGTCGGCTCGGCTGTCGCTGTCGCTGTCGCTGTCGCTGCCGCTGCCGGCGCCGACACCCGCCCTGACGCCGATCTCCACACCGTCGCGGGCGGTGCGTGCGGCGGTGTCTGCGAGGGTGCCGGCTGCCGGCTGGCCGTCGCGAAGCGGGCCGACGCCGAGGTAGACGGTTCCCATCCCGCCTTCGCCGAGCCGGCCGATCAGCTGGTAGTCGCCCAACGACTCGGGGTCGTCGTCGGCGAGCGGGTCGGCGGCCACCGCACCCAGTGGATAGGTCGGATGCGTGGGAAACATGCGCCCGGGATGTGTCGGGATCGTGCGTGGATGCTGCATGGACAGGCCCATGGCGATGGGTGGAATGGCGAGCGTCTGGTGCTGGTTGCGCCGCACAGACCACCCCCGACCAAGCCGGCAGCTCTCCCGACAGGTCCTCAGTCTGCGGCCCGGCCGGCGGCGCCGTGGCGCCACAGGTCGGTTCCCGTTGGTAGTTCCGGTATGCGGGCCAGGCCCAGTCGAGCGAGGCCGACCACCGGCCCGGGCGGCGACTGACCACTTGGCCGGGCTGGCCGCCGATCCGTCGATCGCCGACCCGCCCAGGCGGTCCGAGATCCGCTCCGGCCGTCAGGTGCGGCGGTGCCGGTGGGCGCCGGGGCGGCGCGGGATGGACATCGTCCGCTCCGCCTCGGCGGACGGGTCGTCGAGACCGAGACCGGACAGGCCGATCGGACCGGTGGGCTGGACGACGTGCGCACCGGTACGGCCACCCGCGTTCGCGCCGAACCAGTCGTAGCCGTCCGCCGGGTCGTCCATGCCGCTGCTGTTACCGCCGCCGGCCGGATCCGCGAGCGTGGCACGCGTGGCTCGCTCGTCCCGCTCACCCGGGTCGCGTGGCTCCGGACGGATCGCGAACACCACCGACCAGGCGACCGTCGTCAGCAGCGCGAGCGCGCACAGGCCGAGAGTGATCTCGACCGCGAGCTGTGGCCACGGCGACCAGGCGAGCAGGTTGGACAGCCCGGCGCGCGGGCCGCCGTCTGGCCCCTCCCACCAGCGGCGGAACAGTATCTGCCCGGCTGTGCCCTGCATCGTCAGCGCCGCGGCGAGCACCGCGGGCGGGGTGAACCGGGAGAACCAGCCGGTCGACGCGGCGCCCGCGCCGATCGCGACGGCCAGCGACACGACCCCGGCGAACAGGTACCGGCCGGAGATACCGCTGACGTAGGACGTCCGGTGGAAGTGCAGCCCGGACTGCAGCGTCATCAGGCCGAACAGGCCCAGCGTCGGCCAGAGCATCAGCAGCAGGTCGACGCGCCGGGCCGCCCCGCGTGCCTGCGCGATCCCGACCGCGGCGAGCACCGTGACGGCCACGGTGCCGATCCGGGCGCCCAGCTCGGGCACATGCGCCTCGAACCAGCCGAAGTCGCCCCACCAGCGCAGGATCGTGCCGTTGACCAGCACGTCGGCGTACTCGCCCCAGCCGGACACCCTGGTGCCGAGCGTGAACCCGGGCGTCGACGGCTGGAACGCGTGGTAGCGGACGATGTTGACGACGAACCACCATGCCCCGCAGGCAAGCGCCACCGCCGAACCGACCAGCAGCGGCCGCCACGGGAACCGGGCGGCTGCGGCCGGTACCGCCGGGCCGGCCGCGGCCTCGGCGAGCAGGAACGGGGTGGTGTCCACGGCCCCGCGCCGCCCGGCCGCGCCGACACCCGGGCCGGGACCGCCACCCAGACCGTCACCCGGGCCGGGACCGCCACCGAGGCCGGTGCCACGGCCTGAACCGTCCAAGTGGGCGTCCGCGTCGGTGCCAGCTCCGGCTGGGCCGACAGCGGTACCCGTCCGAGCCAGGGTCTTGCGGGCCCGCCACCAGGCCAGCAGGTAGGCCATGATCGCCATGGGGACGAAGACGACGCCCAGCGACTTCGACAGCATCGCGGCGCCGAGGAACGCGCCGAGCCAGCAGGCGGTACGCATGGAGGTGTCGCCCCGCAGCACGTAGCACAGCGTGAGCGTGGTCAGCGCCCCGGTGAGTACGAGGAGCGCGTCGTTGTTCACGCTCGCCCCGATGTGGGTGAGCATGGGTATGGCAAGCGGCACGAGCGTGGCCACCCGACCGGCGACCCGGCTTTCGGTGAGCCGGTCGGCACATGCCCAGGCGAGCAGTGGCAGCGGCGCGACCATCAGCACGCTCATCAGCCGCAGCAGCCCGATGACCAGGTCGAACCGCAGGTCCGCTGGCGTGCCCGGCGGCAGTTTCACCAGCGCCGCGCCGGCCAGGTAGTACAGCGGCGGGTGCTGCAGCATCTGCTGGACGTCGGGCGCTGGCTGGCCGGGTTTCGTCAGCTCGTCCCAGTCGGGCCGGTCCGAGCGCGCGGGGGCGTCCGCCTCGGTGAACGGGCCGACGGCGAGCTCGCGCGGCTTCTCCCGGGTGCCGTACGGCGCGGCGGCGATCGAGCCGACCGTGTCAGGTGAGACGAGGGCATGCCCGGTGGGTGGCCAGCCTTTGCCCTCGGCTAGGCGCATGACCGCGTCGACGTGATGTGGCTCGTCCGGCGCGTGGTACTGCGGCACCAGTACCGACCAGGTGCCCAACAACAACCCGAACGCGACCGTGATCAGCCAGATGGGTGCCGGCACCGAGCGCAGCACCCGCCACGGGCGGAACCGCACCTCGGGTGCCAACAGCTGACGGGCGCCGGCGACGGCCGAAATCCGGCCTTCCACACCAGTGGACACAGTGAAAGCCCCCCCGGGCGAAGGATGCCTGCCATCGTAGGGGACCTTCCCCGCAGCTCAGCTAGGGGTGGGCGGGAAGGTTGTTTCTGGACCGGAAACTACGCCCAGGCGTCGGCGGTGCCGACGACCTTTGCGGGGACGCCGGCGACGATGGCCTTGGCAGGGACATCCTGGGTGACCACCGCGCCTGCGGCGACGATCGCGCCTTCTCCGATCGTCACGCCCTTGAGCACGATCGCTCCGGTGCCGATCCAGACGTGGTCCTCGATGACGATCGGGGCGCTCTGCGGCTGCTGGACACCGTCGACGACGATGGGGTGGAAGTCGTTGTCCATGATCTGGGTGTTCCAGGAGATCGTGCAGTTCTCACCGATGGAGACCCGTTCGCGGACCAGGATCTTTGCGAAGCCGTTGATGTTCACGCCGTGGCCGAGCTGCAGCAGCCCGGAGTCGACGACCACCCGGACGCCGCGCTGCATCGAGACGACGCCTTCGCAGCGCAGGCGGCCCTCGGGGTGTACCCGGACGACCGATGAGTCGTGCCGGCTGGACAGGCCGAATGAGCCGAGGCCGACTCGCAGCACCCCGCCGGGACCGAACTCGAAGCGCTCATGACCCTGGATGATCGTGCGGGAGCCTGTCCAGATCGGCTTGCCGTAGGCCAGGGGGTACCGCAGGCCCGCGACGAAGGCCAGCGCCGAGGTCTCCCGGCCCGCGTGCAGCGCACGGACATGCTGGACGTACTCGCGGAGATCACTTTTGAACGCACCCACGACGTATGACAGTAGGCGCCGCCGTCATGGCCGGCGCCAGCGGGGCTGAGGCCGGGCAGGCGCCCACTGCCCGTCACGTACCGTGTCCATGACCCACCGCGGCCCGCCCCCTGTCCGGGGGTGTTCCACAACGTGTCACCCTGAAGGACACAGCAGCCGCCGGCGGCCCGACCAGGCCTGACGAGGCCCGATCGCGTGCCCGGTGGCCCAGGCCGCCTAGTTCCGCAGGCCATACAGGTTTCGCACGCGACCGGGAGTAACACCGACGTGAGTGTCAGCGCCATCCGCCAGCCCCACCCTTCGGACGGGTCCATGCGCACCGCGCCCGGCCATGATGACCAGTTCTCGGCGCAGCGTGACGCTCCGTACGTGACGATCGTGCTGCCCTGTTACAACGAGCAGGACCACGTCGTCCTGGAGCTCGAGCGGATCACCCGGGCGATGGACGCCAGCCGCTACAGCTACGAGCTGCTGGTCATCGACGACAAGTCGACCGACAGCACGCTCGCGGTGCTGCACGAGGTAGCGCCGCGCTTCCCGAAGATGCGGCTGATGCCGTTCCGGCGCAACGGCGGCTCAGGCACTGCCCGCAGGATCGGCACGCAGGACGCCCGCGGCCAGATCGTCGTGTGGACCGACGCGGACATGACCTACCCGAACGAGCGGATCCCCGAGTTCATCAAGTACCTCGACGACCACCAGGACGTCGACCAGGTGGTCGGTGCCCGGCTCACCGAGGAAGGCACCCACAAGTGGGCTCGGGTGCCGGCGAAGTGGTTCATCCGGATGGTCGCGCAGCGGCTGTCCGGGATGAGGATCCCCGACCTGAACTCCGGTCTGCGGGCGTTCCGCCGCGACGTGTCGTTGCCATACCTGCGGCTGCTGCCGCCCGGGTTCTCCTGCGTCACCACGATCACGATGGCGTTCCTGTCCAACCAGCACCCGGTGGACTACATCCCCATCGACTACGCGAAGCGCTCCGGGATGTCGAAGTTCCATCCGTTCCGGGACGCGCGCCGCTACATCCTGCAGGTCCTGCGGATGGTGATGTACTTCGACCCGATCAAGGTGCTGATGCCGGTAGCGCTGTGGATCATGGGTCTCGGCTTCGCGAAACTGATCTACGACGTCATCCGGTACGACTTCCACGTCACCACGTCGACGGTGCTGGCGATCCTGGTCGGCTTTCAGATCGTCGTGCTCGCGCTGATCGGCGACCTGGTCGCCCGCTCCCGTGGAAGCTCCTGAGTCGACGCCGGCCATGCCCGCGTCCGCGTCCGCGTCCGCCGGCCCGCCGGCCGACGTGCCCGCTGACCTGCCGGCCGACCTGCTCGCTGGTGCGGCCGGAAGTCGTCGGCTACGTATCGCCATCGTGGGGCCGACGCACCCCTACAAGGGCGGGATCGCGCAGCACACGACCGAGCTCGCCCACCGGCTGGCCGCCCGCGGTCACGACGTGCGGATCGAGTCGTGGCGCGAGCAGTACCCCGCCCGGCTCTACCCCGGCCAGCAGCGGGTCGACGCGCCCGAGATGGAGCCGTTCCCGGCCACCGGCTACCCGCTGTCGTGGCGGCGCCCGGACGGCTGGATTCGCCTCGGTCGCCGGCTGCGGGCGACAGCGGACGCCGTCATCGTCGTGGTGGTGACCCCCATCCAGGCGCCCGCCTACCTGGGCGTCCTGGCTGGCCTCGGCCGCCCCCGGCGGCGCGCCGGCGTCCGGACGCGCCGGGCTCGTGCAGCCTCGGCCGTCAGCGCCTCGGCCAGACCGGTCGTGCCTTCTTCGCCGGCTGGGCGGGCCGGGTCTTCTTCGCCGGCTGGGCCGGCCGGGTCTTCTTCGCCGGCTGGGCCGGCGGTGCTCGCGCTGTGCCACAACGTGCTTCCGCACGAGCGTCGGCCGGTCGACGAGCCGCTGATCAGGGCCGTCCTGCGCCGCGCCGACGCCGTCCTCGTCCACACTGATGCCGAGGGCGCCCGCGCCGCCGACCTGACGGCGGCGCCGGTCCATGTCGCCGCCATGGCCCCGCATCTGTGGGCCGCACCCAGCCGCCGGGTTCGCCGGGACGCCGCCGGCGGAGCCGGTCCGGGCGGGTCGGGCGAGCCGGCCGGGCCCGCCGAGCCAGGCGGGGTGGGCGTGCCAGGTACGCCCGCCGGCGCGGTTGACCGTCGGCTGCGGCGGCGGTTGCTGTTCTTCGGGTTGGTGCGGCCGTACAAGGGGCTGGACGTGCTGCTGCGGGCGCTCGCGGCCGGGCCGCCGGATGTGGCGCTCACGGTCGCGGGCGAGTTCTGGGGCGGGACGGACGAGACCAGGGCGCTCGTCGCCGAGCTCGGGCTCGCCGGCCGGGTCGAGCTGCGCCCGGGCTACGTCGACGCGGCCGACGTGCCCGCGCTGTTCGCCGCCGCCGACGCGCTCGTGCTGCCCTACCGCGCCGGTACCGCGTCGCAGAACGTCGATCTCGCGCACCTGCACGGGCTGCCGGTCGTCGCGACGTCCGTCGGCACCCTGGGGGCGGCGGTGGCTGACGGGGTGGACGGCCTGCTGGTCCCGCCGGACGACCCGGCGGCGCTGGCCGGGGCGCTGCGCCGCCTCTACGAGCCGGGGGTGCTTGCGGCGCTGGCCACCAAGGTGCGTCCGCCGGACACCCACGGCGGCTGGGAGCGTTACCTGGACGTCCTGGCCGGCGCGCTGGCGGCCGAGCCGGTGGTCGAGCGGCCAGCGGAGCGTGTCGACCCGGGGAGCCGAGGTCGGGCGACGAAAGATAGCACAATAAGTAAGTGGTAGAGAGCGGTCCGTAGTCTCACGCAGTGTGAGAGCCACGACACGCACCGCACCGATTCGCCCGGCCAGAAACCATCGAACCAGGACACGCCACGCCCAGCCACGCGGGCGTCAGCTGCGTTACTCCGAGACCGAGCCCCGCACCCTCGACGAGTTCACCCGCCGGCGCAAGGCCCGCAAGCTCATCGCCGTGCTGGCGCACTTCCTCGGCCGCGACCAGCACGGGCCGCGGTCGCTGGCCGGCCTGCGCGTGCTCGACGTCGGCTGCTCGGCCGGCTTCATCTGCGACGAGCTCGCCGCCGCCGGCGCCGAGGTGACCGGCGTCGACATCGACGCCGCCGGGCTGCGCCGCGCCCGGGCGCGGTTCGCCCGACGCGCTCGGTTCGTCCAGGCCGACGGGCTCGCCCTGCCGCTGGCGGACGGTGCCGTCGATCTCGTCGTCGCGAACCACATCTACGAGCACGTCAGCGACGCCGACACCCTCGTCGCCGAGGTGCGCCGCGTGCTCGCGCCGGACGGGGTCGCCTACCTAGGCCTCGGCAACCGGCTGGGGTTCATGGAGCCCCATCACCGGCTGCCGCTGCTGTCCTGGCTGCCCCCGGGGCTCGCCGACCGCTACCTGCGGGCCGCCGGCCGCGGCGAGCACTACTACGAGCGCTACCGGACCCGCGCCGGCCTGCGCCGGATGCTCGCGGCCGCGGGCTTGGGCGCGTGGGACTACACCGTGCCGGTCCTGCTCGCGCCCGAGGCCTTCCAGGCGGAGGCTGACGTTCCCCGCCTGCCGGGCCCGCTGGGCCGCCTGCCCAGGCCGGGAGCGGCGACGAGCCGCCTGCCGGCGACGACGTGGGCGTGGCTGGCACGCGCGGCCCTCCCGCTCGCCCCGACCTATCTCTGGGTCGCCACCCCGGCCCCGCGCCGTCCCGCGGGCAAGCCGCTGGCCGTCCCGCCCAGCCAGGTCGTCCCGGCCCGTCTTGCCGGGAAATCCGCGATCCGTTAGCGAACTCGCCGACATCCCGACATCCCGACATCTGGCGAATGTGGTCAAACCGGGCCGGTTGCGGGGGGTGGTGGTGGCAACGGGCAGACTGGAGACCATGAGCTCGCTGCGCGACGATGCCCTGGCTTACTTCGGGCACCAGGTGCACGTGATGCGCCGCCGGGAAGTGTCGACCCTGCTGCGCTGGGCGGGTGACCTGCACGGGCGCACGCTGCTCGACGTCGCCGGCGGGGACGGCTACTGGGCTGGCCAGGCCGTCCGCCGCGGCGCCCGGGCGGTCTGCCTGGACCTTGCCCGCCGCAAGCTGGAGTTCGGCAGGCACCTGCGCGGCCATCCGGGGCTCGTCGAGGGGGACGCGCTGCGGCTGCCGTTCGCCGACGACTCGTTCGACGTGGTCATGTCGGTCTGCGCGATCGAGCACTTCGACGACGGGGCGGCCGCGCTCGCGGAGATGGCCCGCGTGCTGCGCCCGGGTGGCGACCTGGTCATGTCCGCCGACGCGCTGACCAGGGCCGAGCGCTGGCCGGCGATGTTCGCCCGGCACCGGGAGCGTTATCACGTCAAGCACACCTATCCGGCGGATGCGCTGACCAAGCTGCTGGACGCCGCCGGCCTCGACGTCGTCCGCCAGACGCACATGTTCCGCTCCGAGCGTGCCGAGCGGTTCTACCTGACCTTGTCGAGCAAGGGCGGCCGGATGGGCTGGAATGCGGCTGCGCCGTTGTCCCCGCTGGTGGCGCTGGATGACCGGCGCTCCCCGGACGACGGCGGCAGCGTGGTCCTCACCCATGCCCGCCGCCGTGGCTGAGCCTGTGGCTGCGACTCTGCCTGTGCCTGTGGCAGCGACCGTGACCATGATCGAGGCCGTGGTCGAGGACTGGACGGCAGGGGAGCCCGTGGCGGTCGACCGCCCGGCCGTTCGCGCCGTGTCGGCTGGTATCGCCTTGGCTGGCCGACGGTGAAGGCGCAGCGGGCGCTCGCCGTGGTGCTCACGGTCGGGTTCTTCGGCCTGGTGATCGTCGGGATGGGCGCCCTGTTCGCGCTGTTCGACCACCGCATCTGGGGCTACGTCGTCGGCGCGCTCGCCTGCGCGGTGATGGCGGGTGCCGCGGTCAGAGCCGCCCGCTCCGACAACTCGGGCGGGCCGTCCGGCCGGCCAGGAGCGGCCCAGCCTCGCCGGCAGCCGTCCGCGCAGCGCCCGGCCGGCTCCGGCCGCCCCGGCGGCGGCGGCCGTGGCGGTCCCGGGCGAGCGAGCCCGTCCGGCCGGCCCGGTAACGCCGGCCGGCCGGGCCGCACCGGGCGTCGCTGAGAGGGCGGGCGGGTCTATGCGGGTGGGTTTTCTGGTCGAGCAGCTGCTGGCCCCGGTGCCTGGCGGCACCGGCCGGTACACCGGTGAGCTCGCCGGCGCCCTGGCACGCACCGCTGCCCCGGGAGACGGCGTCACCAGCTGGTGCGCGTTCCGCCTCGATCTGGCGTCAGCGGCGGCGGCGAGGGATCCGGTGATCCCAGGCATACTCGGCCCGCTGCGGCTCCCGCTGGGGCGCCGCGCGCTGGCGGCCGCGTGGGCACGTGGCGTCGGCCCGGGGCCGACCGGCGTCGACGTCGTGCACGCCCCGACGCTGCTGCTCCCGCCCAGGCGCAGGGGCGTGGCGCTGGTGGTCACGATCCACGACGCCGTCCCCTGGACCCACCCGCGCACGCTCACCCCGTATGGCGCCCGCTGGCACCAGGAGATGGGCGCCCGCGCCGCCCGCACCGCCGACGCGATCGTCGTCCCCACCATCGCCGTCGCCGAGGACCTGCGGCCCTTCCTGCGGGTGCCTGAGGGCCGGCTGCACGTCATCGGCGAGGGCGCCGCCGACGCCGTCCTGCGGGTCGGCCCGGACGCCGACGGCCGGGCGCGCCAGCTTGGCCTGCCGACCGGTGGCTACCTGCTGACGTTGGCCACCCTGGAGCCCCGCAAGGGCCTGGAGGTGGCACTGGCGGCCCTGAACATGATGACCGGGGCCGCCGCGCAGCTGCCGCTGCTGCACGTGGGCCAGCCGGGCTGGGGGGCGCTGGACGCGGACGCGGAGGCGCGCAAGCTGGGCGTGCCGGCCGGGCGGTTCCGCTCGCTCGGCCGGATCGACGACGCAGACCTCGCGGTCGTGTTGTCGCGGGCGACGGCGCTGGTCATGCCGTCGCGGTCCGAGGGTTTCGGCCTGCCGGTCATCGAGGCGATGGCGCACGGGGTGCCGGCGGTCATCTCGGACGTGCCGGCGCTCGTCGAGGTCGCGGGCCCGGCGGGGACCGTCGTGCCGGTGGACGACCCGAGGGCGCTCGCCGTCGCCGTGACCCGGCTCGCGGGCGATTCGGCACTCAGAGCGCGGCTGTCGGGCATTGGACGTGAACGGGCCGCGCACTTTAGCTGGATTGAGGCGGCGCGCGCGTGCTGGGCGCTCTACCGTCGAGTCAGTGGTTCCCCGGCCATGTCCGTCGCCGGAGACGGGCGGGCGTAGTGTTGCCCCGGTCGCCTGCACCGTCTCGGCATTCGAGGGGTATCCCTCGACGAGGGCGGAGCGGACGGCCTTAGAAGTGGGCTGACGGGGCGCAATGCGTTGCTGCGCGCTCCCCGGCGGCCTGACCCCATTTCGGACAGACCAGAGACAGGCAGCACGTCTCGGTGGAGGGAGCGCCGTGGGACCCCGGGTGCTCGTCGACGCCACCTCGGTCCCAGCGGACCGTGGCGGTGTCGGGCGCTATGTCGACGGGCTGGTGGCAGCCCTGGGCGCGGCCGGCGCCGACCTGGCGTTGGTGTGTCAACGGTCGGACGAGGAACGTTACAGCCGGATGGCTCCGGATGCCGCCGTTCTGTCCGGGCCTGCGGCCATCGCGCATCGTCCGGCCCGTCTGGCCTGGGAACAGACCGGCTTGCCCCTGGTGGCCGAGCAGGTCGCGGCGGATGTGATCCACTCGCCGCACTACACGATGCCGTTGCGCGCGCAGCGGCCGGTGTGCGTGACGATCCACGACGTCACGTTCTTCACCGAGCCGGAGATGCACACCGCCGTCAAGGGGACGTTCTTCCGCTCGGCGATGCGCACCGCGGTGCGCAAGGCCAGCCGGATAATCGTGCCGTCCAAGGCCACCCGCGACGAGCTTGTCCGGGTCCTCGACGGTGAGCCGACGACGACCGACGTGGCCTACCACGGCGTCGACACCGCGACCTTCCACCCGCCGACCGAGGAGGACCGGCGCCGGGTGCGCATGCGCCTCGGCCTCGGTGACCGCCGCTACGTCGCGTTCCTGGGAATGCTCGAGCCGCGCAAGAACGTGCCGAACCTCATCCGCGGCTGGGCCGAGGCGGTGCACTGGCGCGACGAGCCGCCGGCCCTGGTGCTCGCGGGCGGCTCCGGCTGGGACGACGAGGTGGACGCAGCGATCGCCGCCGTGCCGAGCCACCTGCGCGTCCTGCGGCCCGGCTACCTGCGGTTCTCCGACCTGCCGGGCTACCTGGGCGGTTCGGAGCTGGTCGCCTACCCGTCGCACGGCGAGGGCTTCGGCCTGCCGGTGCTGGAGGCGATGGCCTGCGGCGCCCCGGTGCTCACGACTCCCCGGCTCTCCCTGCCGGAGGTGGGCGGCGACGCCGTCGCCTACACCCAGCCGGACGTCGACTCGATCGCCCGTGAGCTCGGCACGCTGCTCGACGACGCCGACCGGCGGGCCCAGCTCGCCACGGCCGGCCTAGCTCGCGCCCGCGAGTTCACCTGGGCGGCCTGCGCCGACGCCCACCTGGCGAGCTACGCCCGCGCCGTCGCCGAGGCTTAGGAGCGGGTCCGCGGACGCCAGACGGGGGACCCGGGATCTCGCCGTGGCGGCCAAAGGGCGAGAATTCGGGAATCACAGCCACGCGGCGCGCAGGCGGGCATGCGGTGCGCTTGCGGCTTGCGACCTTTGGCTTGCGTGGGGTGGGGTCGGGGTTGAAGGTTTGACATGGTTCGCTGCGTGCGGGCGGCGTGCATCGGCCGCGTCCTCCGCAGGCTCCGGACGCGGCCGCTACGCGCCGTCCTCCTGCGCTCACGGGCGCTCCGGCTCGGTTGCGTGGCGCTTGAAGGTGGCTGGTTGGGGTCGGGGTTGAAGGTTTGACATGGTTCGCTGCGTGCGGGCGGCGCGCATCGCCCGCGTCCTCCGCAGGCTCCGGACGCGGGCGCTACGCGCCGTCCTCCTGCGCGAACGGGCGCTCCGGCGGCCTCCTCCGTGGTTCCAGCACGTCGCTTCGCTTGTGCTGGAACCACTGCGGAGGCCGCCTCCGCGCCCAGCTCGGTTGCGTGGCGCTTGGACGTTACGAGGTGAGCTTCTGCCTGAGGGGGTGTGTAGCCTCGTCCGGTATGTGGCTGGGTTCGTGATGTTCGAGCGTTACGCAAGCGAGCTGGGCGCGGGGGCCGGCCTCGAGTGACGCGGTATGGCCCCGCGAAGATGCGGTCTGGTGACGTGCAGCGGGACGTCACCGAGCTGGGCCCGGAGGCGCGCCTCCGCGGAGGCCCGGCCCCCGAGCGAAGCGAAGGGGGTTGGGCCGCAGCGGAGGTCGCCGGAGGGCCCGTCCGCGGAGGAGGACGCCGCGCGGAGGTCCCTTCCCGAAGCGAAGCGAGGGAAGGGGCCGGAGCGCGGCGCCCGGACGGAGCGGACCAATGTCACAGCGCCCGGACGGAGCGAACCAGGAGACACAGTGAGCACTGAGCCGGAGATCCGGGTTGTCGTCGTGACCTTCCGGTCCGGTGAGGTCATCGGGAGCTGCCTGGACACGCTGGCCAAGGCCACGGCGCGCAGCTACGAGGTCGTCATCGTCGACAACTCGCCCGAGCTGGACGCCGCCACCGCCGCCGCCGGCGAGCGGCCCGAGGCCCGTCTGGTCCGGCCTGGCCGCAACCTCGGCTATGGTGCGGCCGCCAACCGCGGCGCGGCGGGCGCCCGCGGGAGCTGGGTCGTCGTCGCCAACGCCGACATCTCGTTCGCCCCTGGCTCATTGGACGAGTTGGTGGACGCGGCCGCCCGGTGGCCGCGCGGCGGCGCGTTCGGCCCGGGCATCGTCAATCCGGACGGCGCGCTGTACCCCTCGGCGCGCAACCTGCCCTCGCTCGGCCGGGGCGCCGGGCACGCGCTGTTCGGCTGGTTCTGGCCGACGAATCCGTGGACGGCCTCCTACCGGCGTGAGCGTGGCGAGCCGAAGGAGATGACCACCGGCTGGCTGTCCGGCTCGGTGCAGCTGCTGCGCCGGGAGGCCTTCGAGGCCGTCGCCGGCTTCGACGAGTCGTACTTCATGTTCATGGAGGACGTCGACCTGGATCGGCGGCTCGCGCTGGCTGGCTGGAGCAGCGTCTACGTGCCCAGCGCGGTCGTCGAGCATCTGGGCGGCCACTCGACGAAGCGCACGTCGCGCCGGATGGTCGTCGCCCATCACCGCAGCATGGCCCGCTACCTGTGCCGGCAGTACCCCGGGCCGGCGTATCTGCCGCTGCGGGTGTTGCTCACTCTCGGGCTGGGCGCTCGGCTGCTGGTCGCGCTGGCGTTCGCGAAGGACAGCGCCGGCGCCCGTGCCACCCGTTCGGCCGAGCTGCTCGCGGCCGGCACCCGCCCGCGCTAGGACCGTGGCCCCGGCGATCCCAGGAACTGTCGCCTCAGCGTGGTCGTACTCCCAGGGGTAGCGACCTCGACGCCATCTGTTACTTTTGCGATTGATGAACGCCTTATGACGAAAAGTTTCGTTTGATGGGTAATCGAAGCTGCCTGTCCGGGTGGCATCGTCTATCCGCTCGTCGTCTGCAAAACTTGCGGGCATGGACGCAGTGATGCTGGTGGGGGGCAAGGGCACCCGACTTCGGCCGTTGACGATGTCCGCCCCTAAGCCGATGCTTCCCGTCGCCGGGGTGCCCGTCACCGCCCACATGCTGGCTCGCGCGCGCGATGCCGGAATCGACCGCGTCGTGCTCGCCACGTCGTACAAGGCCGAAGTATTCGAGGAGTACTTCGGCGACGGCTCCGCGCACGGCCTGGAGCTGGCGTACGTGACCGAGACCGAGCCGCTGGGCACGGGCGGCGCGATCCGCAACGTCGCCGACTTCCTGCGGGGCGGCCCGGACGACCCGGTGGTCATCTTCAACGGCGACATCCTGTCCGGACTCGACATCCGGGCGCTCGTCGCCCGCCACGTCGACAGTGCCGCCGCGGTCACCCTGCACCTCACCGAGGTCGAGGACCCACGGGCCTTCGGCGTCGTGCCGACCGACGAGCGCGGCCGGGTGACGGAGTTCCTGGAGAAGACCCCCGACCCGCCGACCAACCTGATCAACGCCGGCTGCTACGTGTTCCGCCGTTCGGTGATCGACGACATCCCGGCGGGCCGGCCGGTGTCGGTCGAGCGGGAGACCTTCCCCGGCCTGCTCGCGGCCGGCGTGCCGATCGCGGCCTACCCGGACAGCACCTACTGGCTGGACCTGGGCACGCCCGCCGCCTTCGTCCGCGGCTCTCGCGACCTCGTGCAGGGCCGGATCGCGTCCTCCGCGCTGCCGGGCCCGGTGGGCGACGCGCTGATCCTGGGCGGCGCGGCCGTGGCCGCCGACGCGAAGCTGTTCGGCGGTGCCACGATCGGCGCTGGCGCCGCGGTCGGCAACGGAGCGACCGTGGACGGCGCGGTGCTCTTCGACGGCGCGACGGTCGGTGACGGCGCGGTGATCCGTGACTCCGTCGTAGGACGGGACGCGGTGATCGGCGCGGGCGTCGTGCTGGACGGCGTCATCATCGGCGACGGCGCGCGCATCGAGCCGGGCAACGAGCTGCGCGCCGGCGTCCGGGTCTTCCCCGGCAGCGTCCTGCCGTCCGGCTGCGTCCGCTTCAGCTCCGACCAGGCGTAAGCGGGGCTGGCCGCGGCGCTGCGCGCCTCGGCCAGCGTTCTTCGAGGTCCGCCGTGACGGCGCTCAGCGCGGGTCGAGGCGGAAGACGCGCAGGACCCGGCCGCCCTGCGCGGGGTCGTTCATCTTCGCGTAGGCGGCGTAACCGGGCCAGAAGGTCGTCAGCCTGGGCCAGATCTTGTCCCGCTCGGCGTCCTCGACCAGATGTGCCCGCAGCTCGCGCCGCTTGCCGCCGGACACCACGGCGACGTCCGGATGGGCCAGCAGGTTCGCCGTCCAGGCCGGGTGCCCCTGCCGGCCGTAGTTGCTGCCGACCAGCCAGTAGCCGTCGCCGTCGGGCATGGCGGCCAGCGGTGTGCGCCGGGGCGCCCCGGTGCGTGCCCCGGTGTGCTCCAGCATCACCATCGGCAGCATCATCTGCCCGACCATCACCCGGCCGCCACTGATCTTGTGTAGCGCCCGGTCGATCCGCGGCACGACGGACGGCCCGAACCGCTGGAACATCGGATGCAGGGAAATCCGCTGCGCAAGCCGTCCCACCCGCGTCTCGGGCCCGATCTTCATGCGGCGGATCGTAACGGAGCTGCCGGCAGCGACGGCGAACGAAGTCGCCATGGCGTCACGCGGCCACGGACAGGCTCACCGCCGGCGGCCGGGCGGTACTAGCCTTTCCAGACGTGAAGGTGACGGCTCTGGCTGGGGGCATCGGCGGCGCGCGGTTCCTGCGCGGGGTGAAGGCGGCGGTCGCGGACGCCGACGTGACCGTGGTCGGCAACACCGGCGACGACATCGTCCTGCACCGGCTGAACATCAGCCCCGACCTCGACACGGTGATGTACACCCTCGGCGGCGGCATCTCCGCCGAGCGGGGCTGGGGGCGCGAAGGGGAGACCTTCACCGTGCAGGCCGAGCTGGCCGAATACGGCGTAGGCCCCGACTGGTTCGGCCTCGGCGACCGCGATCTCGCGACCCATCTGGTGCGCACCCAGATGCTCGCCGCCGGCTACCCGCTGTCCGACGTGACCGCGGCGCTCTGCCGGCGCTGGCAGCCCGGCGTCCGGCTGATCCCGATGAGCGACGACCGGGTCGAGACGCACGTCGTCGTCACCGACGACGCGGGCCGCCGCGCCATCCACTTCCAGGAATGGTGGCTGCGGCTACGCGCCGAGGTGCCCGCCGAGGCCATCGTCTCCGTGGGCGCGGCCGACGCGAAGCCGGCCCCCGGGGTGCTCGACGCGCTGGCCGAGGCCGACGTCGTGCTGCTGCCTCCGTCGAACCCGGTCGTCTCGATCGGCTCGATCCTGGCGGTGCCCGGCATCCGGGACGCGCTGCGGGAGACGCCGGCGCCGGTCGTCGGGGTGTCGCCCATCATCGGCGGCAGCGCGGTCCGCGGGATGGCGGACGCCTGCCTGCGCGCGATCGGCGTCGAGACGTCCGCCGAGGCCGTCGGCCGCCACTACGGCGCGCGACGGGCCGGCGAGGGCGCCGCGCCCGGCTCCGGCGAGGGCATCCTCGATGGCTGGCTGGTCGACACCGTCGACGCCGCCGTGACCGTGCCCGGGGTACGGGTGGCGGCGCGCCCGCTGCTGATGACCGACCTGGACGCGACGGTCGCGATCGTGCGTGCCGCCCTGGAGCTGGCCGGTGTCTAGCGACGTGGGCGAGGTGCGGGCCGGGGCCGTGGACCCGACGCGTGACGAGCTGCGGGTCATCCCGCTGCCGGGCATCGGCGAGATCCACCCGGGCGCCGACCTGGCGGAGGTGATCGCGGCCGCCGTGGCCGCAGCTGGTCTCACCCTCGCCGACGGTGACGTGCTCGTCGTCACCTCGAAGATCATTTCCAAGGCTGAGGACCGCATCGTGCGGGTGAGCGGCGACCGTGAGGAGGCCCGGCTCGCGGCCATTGACGCCGAGACCGTCCGCGACGTCGCCAGCCGTGGGCCGACCAGGATCGTCGAGACCCGCCATGGCTTCGTGCTGGCCGCCGCCGGCGTGGACGCGTCGAACGTCGCCAAGGACAGCCTGGCCCTGTTGCCGCTCGACGCCGACGACAGCGCCCGCCGGCTGCGGGCCGGGCTCGCCGCCCAGCTCGGCGTCGACGTGGCCGTGGTCGTGAGTGACACCGCCGGCCGGCCTTGGCGGCGCGGCGTCGTCGACCAGGCCATCGGCCTGGCCGGGATGGCGGCCCTGCGCAGCCACATCGGCGACGTCGACGGCTACGGCAACGAGCTGGGGATGACCGAGGTCGCCGAGGCGGACCAGCTCGCGGCAGCCGCGGAGCTGGTGAAGGGCAAGCTCACCGGCATCCCGGTCGCGGTGGTCCGCGGTTTCGCGGTGGTGCCGGACGACGGGCGGGGCGTGCGGGCGGTGGTCCGCCCGCCGGCGGAGGACATGTTCCGGCTCGGCACGGTCGAGGCCCGCCGGGCGGCGCTCGCCGAGCGGCGCACGGTCCGGGCGTTCACCGACGCCCCGGTCGACCCGGCGGCGATCGAGCGGGCGGTCGCGGCGGCGGTGACTGCGCCGGCGCCGCACCACACCACGCCGTGGCGGTTCGTCGTCGTGACCGAGCGGCGCGCCGAGCTGCTCGCCGCGATGCGGGCGGCCTGGGCCGACGACCTGCGCCGGGACGGCTTCGACGAGGCGGCGATCACCCGCCGGCTGCGCCGTGGCGACGTGCTGGCCGCCGCCCCGGTGCTGGTGGTTCCGCTGGTCACCGACGATGGTGCCCACGCCTACCCGGACGTTCGCCGGGCCGCCGCGGAGGAGCGGATGTTCACCGTCGCCGGTGGCGCCGGGGTGCAGAACTTCCTGGTAGCACTGGCCACCGAGGGGCTGGGCTCGGCGTGGGTGGCGAGCACGCTGTTCTGCGCCGACCTGGTGCGCCGGGTGCTGGACCTACCCGCGGGCTGGTCGCCGCTCGGCGCGGTCGCCGTCGGCCACCCGGCCGCGCCGGCCGCGCCACGCCCGCCACGCGACGCCGGAGCCTTCCTCCTGCATCGCTGAGTATTGGCAGTTCGTAGGATCCGAGACGTGGCTAAGAAGACCGCTGAGCGCAACGCCCGCCTCGAGGCGCTGCGCCGCGAGCAGAAGCGTAAGGAACGTCGGCGCGCCATCCTCATCTACGGCACGGCCGGCACCCTCGCGGTGGTGCTGCTCGCCGTGGTCCTCACCCTCACGATCACGAGCAACCACAAGGCGGCCAAGACCCACAAGGTGGGCTACGTCGCCTCGGCGTCGGCGGCGGCGAAGGCCGCCAACTGCACGGGAGTCGTCAACGACGCCCAGGTGGGCCAGACCCATGTGACCGCCAACGAGACGGTCACCTACAAGCAGACCCCGCCGTCGTCGGGCAACCACGACGGCGACCCGCTGCCGGGCTCGATCCGCTTCTACAACCCGAACTCGGGCATCCGCATCGAGCGGGCGGTGCACAACCTGGAGCACGGCTTCGTCATCGGCTGGTACGACTCCAAGCTGCCGGCCGACCAGATCACCCAGCTGAAGAACATCGCGACCGCGGCCGGCAGCCGGTTCATCGCGGTCCCGTGGACCCGGTCGGTCTTCGCCGACGACCGGCACTTCGTGCTCACCGCCTGGGACCGTACCCAGCGCTGCGGCACGGTCTCCTCGGACGCCGTCTTCGAGTTCGTGAAGAAGTACTCCAACCCGGACCCGGCGGGCGCCACCTGGAACTCGCCGACCGCGCCCGAGTCGGGTGCCTCCGGCGGCACGCTCAACGTCACCGAGGACGGCCCCATCCCCGTCCTCAACGGCGAGAACACCGGGGTTCCGTCGTCGTCTCCGACGATGAACGGTAACCAGTGACCTAGGCCGCCTCGCCAGCCTCGTGAGCTGTCCTGAAGCGCCTCGCGACCCCTGGGTCGCGAGGCGCTTCAGCTATGTCACCCGGCCAGCCGGACGGGTGAGCGGATGGGTCAGGAGGCGAGCGCGGCGAGCAGGTAGCGGACCACGGCGCTGGTCGGACGGGTGGGCGCCGGATTGGCGAGGCCGCCCTCGATGGCCGCGACGACGGCGTCGGCGGCCATCTCCCGGTCCGGGTCGGGCACCAGGTGGGCGACGGCGGCCAGGGCGAGCCCGTGTAGCCACTCGTGCAGCCGCTCGTGGTACTCCATCACCGGCGGCGCGTGGGGCGCCCGTTCGGCGACGCAGGGGTGCAGGGAACGGCGGCGCTCCACCGAGTCGAGGGCGGCGAACAGCCGCTCGGCGGGTTCTCCCGGCAGCGCGCCGACCCGGTCGATCTCCCCGTCGAGGAGCCGGTTCAGCACGGCGGCGAAGGCGTGGTCCTTCGTCCGGAAGTACCAGTAGACGGAGCCTGGCTCGATGCCGGCCGCGCGCGCGATCTCGGCTACTGACGTTCCAGCGAAGCCGCGGGCGAGGAACTGTTCCTCGGCGACGGCGAGGAGCGCGTCGATCCGCTCCTCGCGCGGGACCTCCTGGCGGTTACGTGGCACCCGATCAGGGTAACGAGCGTCACGCCGGGCAGGGGCGAGATGTGGATGGTCGACGGGTTCTCGTTCGGGTGGACCTGCCTGATCGGACGCAGATGCCGAGGTCAGGCGGGTATGGAGTCCCGATGTGGGCGAGTTGTCCGCGCGGGACCATCACTGACCATCTCTTGATTCTGTCCCGAGAGACCTGTGACAGTGGAGCTGAATCCAACGGTCACGTCGGCGCGGCGCCACCGATCTCCACAGGAACGGCCTAGGCGGCCAGTGCCCGAGAGGGTCCCACCGATCCAGGCTGCCGTGTCGGCCCGTCGCCACCGGTCGACGCGCCCAGCCCGGGCTCGGTGGGTGGGCCGCCCTGTCCCGCCACTGGCGGCGGTCGGGGGCCGACGCCGGGTTCGCTGAAGGGATCGCCATGTCCGAGAGCCGCGACGCCAGGCCCAGCAGGTCCAGTCGCTCCAGCGTCACGACGAAGAGCCTCGATTCCTTGACCGCATCGATGAACCGCGCGCTTGCCGGCGCTCGCGCGCCGCAGGTGGCCGCGGCGCACCAGGAACGCCTGCGCCGCGATCCGTCCGACCCCGCCGACCGGCGCGCGGCGGCCCGCGGCGCGGCCGTGGCCGCGCGGCGGCGGACCAACTTCCTCCTGGGCACTCTCCACGGCCTTCGGCGCGGCACGGGCGGTGCCGGCGGTGCCGGCGCCGGCCGCTCCACGGCGTAGGCCGCGTCCAGGGCGTAGCTCGAGACGAGGGCGCCGGGACGGGCTCGAGGTATGAGGCTTGTTCGTCGCAGGCCTGGCCACGGGCCCGTCGTCGCGCGGGCGTCGCTCCCGCGCCGGGTGGTTTGGCCCTTCTCTGGCGCGGGCGCGTGTGTGTGTTGCACAGTCCTGACCGCTCCTGCTGTCCCCGACGACGCCAACCGGCTCCTGGACGTCACCGATCGCTTACCTGCCGGACCGCCTCGCGATCCGGCAGGGAGCCCGCCACCGATCTGTGACGAACCTCCTGGAGACGGAATGGCCGACCAGGGCGGGCCGTTCGATCACCAGGTGGACGCATTGACCAGCACCGGTTCCTCCGTTCGTACCGACGCCCAGCCCGCGCGGCCCGCGAGCCCGCCGGAGCCGTTGCCGTCCGCGTCCGCGTTGCGCCGCGCGCTGCGTCGCGCCCGCGACGCAGCGATGCTGGACGTCACGGAGGCGGCGGTGCTGCTGGCGGCCCGCGGGGACGACCTGCGGGACCTGGCCGCCTCCGCAGCCCGGGTGCGCGACGCCGGGCTCGCGTCCGCCGGCCGTGCCGGCGTGGTCACCTACTCGCCGAAGGTGTTCATCCCGCTCACCCGGCTGTGCCGGGACCGGTGTCACTACTGCACGTTCGCGACGGTTCCGCACCGGCTGCCCGCCGCCTACCTGGAGATCGAGGAGGTCCTCGAGATCGCCCGGGCCGGTGCGGCGGCTGGCTGCGCCGAGGCGCTGTTCACTCTCGGTGATCGGCCGGAGGACCGCTGGCCGGCGGCCAGGGAGTGGCTCGACGCCCGGGGCTACGACTCCACCCTCGCCTACCTGCGGGCCGCCGCGGTGGCGGTGCTGGAGGAGACCGGTCTGCTGCCGCACCTGAACCCGGGGGTGCTCAGCTGGGCGGAGCTCGCCCGGCTCAAGCCGGTCGCGCCGTCGATGGGGATGATGCTGGAGACGACCGCCCGCCGGCTGTTCGCCGAGCCGGGCGGGCCGCACTTCGGTTCGCCCGACAAGGATCCCGACGTCCGGCTGCGGGTGCTCGAGGACGCCGGCCGGCTGGGCGTCCCGTTCACCACCGGCCTGTTGCTCGGTATCGGCGAGACCAGAGCGGAGCGGGCCGAGACGATCTTCGAGCTGCGCCGGCTGTCTCGGGCCTACGGGTCCATCCAGGAAGTGATCGTTCAGAACTTCCGGGCCAAGGACGACACGGCGATGCGCGGGGAACCGGACGTCGGCGCCGAGGAGCTCGCCGCCGCGGTCGCCGTCACCCGGCTGGTGCTCGGCCCGGGCGCGCGGGTACAGGCACCGCCGAACCTGGTCGACACCGAGGAGTGCGCGCTGCTGCTGTCCGCCGGCATCGACGACTGGGGCGGGGTCTCGCCGGTCACTCCCGACCACGTCAACCCCGAACGGCCCTGGCCGGCGCTCGACGTGCTGCGTGCGGCCACCGCGGCAGCCGGCTTCGAGCTCAGGCCCCGGCTGACCGTCTACCCGCCATACCTGTCCGAGCCGTGGCTCGACCCGCGGCTGGCCGCGCACGTGCGGGCGCTGGCCGGCCCGGACGGCCTGCTCGCACCGGCCGCGGCGCCCGTCGGCCTGCCCTGGCAGGAGCCGGACGGCGGCTTCGCCGACAGCAGCGGGCGCACCGACCTGCACACCACGATCGACACCACCGGCCGCGCGGCCGACCGGCGGGCGGACTTCGACAACGTCTACGGCGACTGGGCGGCGCTGCGCGCCCAGGTCAGCGCCGCCGGCACCGGCGCGGACGGCGTGATCGGCACCGGTTCGCGAGCCGTCGCGGCGAACGGCGAGGGCGGCTCGGCGCCGATGCCCGCGGCGCCGGCGCCGGCGCCGGCGCTGAGGCAGGCAGGGGCGGAGGCGCAGGCCTCAGCCGATCTGGAGGCCCCGACGGACTTGCCGACCCGGGCCGCGTCGGCGCCCCGACGCGGCGACCAGGAGGTGCTGGCCGCGCTGCGGCACGCCACCGACGACCCGGCCGGGATCTCTGACGCCGAGGCGCTGGCGTTGTTCGGCGCGGCCGGGCCGCACTTGGACGCGCTGTGCGCGCTCGCCGACGACCTGCGCCGCGACACCGTCGGCGACGACGTCACCTACGTCGTCAACCGCAACATCAACTTCACCAACGTCTGCTACACCGGCTGCCGCTTCTGCGCGTTCGCGCAGCGCCGCGGCGACGCCGACGCCTACACGCTGTCGTTCGCCGAGGTCGGCGCGCGCGCCGCCGAGGCCTGGGAGGTCGGCGCCACCGAAGTCTGCGTGCAGGGCGGCATCCACCCGGACCTGCCGGGAACGGCCTACTTCGACCTGGCCCGGGAGATCAAGCGGGCCGCGCCGGGGCTGCACCTGCACGCGTTCTCGCCGATGGAGGTCATGAACGGCGTCAGCAGGACCGGGCTGTCGATCGCCGACTGGCTGACCGCCGCCAAGGAGGCCGGCCTCGACTCGATCCCCGGCACGGCCGCCGAGATCCTCGACGACGAGGTCCGCTGGGTGCTGACCAAGGGCAAGCTGCCCACCTCCGCCTGGGTCGAGGTGGTGACGACGGCGCACCGCGTCGGCCTGCGCTCGACGTCGACGATGATGTACGGCCACGTCGACACACCGGCGCACTGGGTGGCGCACCTGCGGCTGCTGCGCTCGATCCAGGAGCAGACCGGCGGGTTCACAGAGTTCGTCGCGCTCCCGTTCGTGCACCACAGCGCCCCGATCTACCTGGCCGGCGTGGCCCGGCCGGGGCCGACCGTCCAGGAGAACCGGGCCGTGCACGCGATTGCCCGGATCCTGCTGCACGGCGCGATCTCGAACATCCAGTGCTCGTGGGTGAAGCTCGGCGCCGACGGCGTCCGCGCCGTCCTCACCGGCGGCGTCAACGACATCGGCGGCACGCTGATGGAGGAGACGATCAGCCGCATGGCCGGCTCCCAGCACGGCTCCCGGCGCTCGGTCGAGGAGCTCGAACAGGTCGCCGCGCTCGTGGGCCGCCCGGCCAGGCAGCGCACGACCGGCTACGGCCAGGTCCCCCAGGAGCGCCTGGACGCCGCCCGGGCCGAACCCCACCGCACCGCTCTCCCGCTCGTCGCTCAGTGAGGGTCCACCCGGCTCGCAACGTTCAAGCGCAACGCGACCGAGCTGGCCCGGAGGCGCGCGCCTGCAGCCAGCTCGGTTGCTTGCCACTTGAGCGTCACCAATCTAAGCCGGGGCAGATCGGCTCCCCTCTGGTGACCCACTGGAGTCACTACATCCCGTAACTGGCTGCCGGCTGTGCCTTGTGGTTGCAAGGTGGTGCGGGAGGGTACGCGCATGTTGTCCGCCGGTGGGCGAAGTCCGGTTCCGCAGTGTATGCGGGAGACTACGATCTGGCGATGACCTGGCGGTCCTGGGTGGGTCGCTTCTGCTGCGCGTAACGGGGTGCCTCGAAGAGGGGACCCTCCGTCACGGCGCCCAGTGACTGTGAGCTATGGTCATGTCGCTGGTTGTAGAAGATGTTGCGCCGGTAGGGTTGACGTGAGCCGACTTCGGCACGTGTAATTACCGGCGTGTCATTCCCCCTGCCGACGGGGCCGCTTTGGTAATGGCGACCTCGTCGGTGTGGACACCAGTTACCTGCGCGCCGGCGCCCGGGGGGTGACCGACCGCACCGCGACGGGTCTGGAGGGGTCCCTGATGGAACACACCGACGCGGGTGTCCGCGCGACGCCGCCTGTGGGCCTGTGGACGCGTGCCGACGAGCGCGCGCCCGGCCGGGCCTTCGCGGACGTCGCGCGCCCCGCCGACCACCTGGCGAGCAACCGTGACGGCACGGTCCAGCCGCCCGCACCGTCGCTCGGCCAGCGACCCAGCGTCCCCGGCATGCCGCGCCCCCCGGCGCCGCGGCCACACGCGGACACGCACGCCAGCGCGGAGCTGCGGCTGCCGGCCGCGACCGCCTACGCCGGCCGGGACGTGCCCGACTCCCCGGACGTCGCCCGCGAGCCGGGGGCGGTCCCACCGTCGGTGGCATCTGGCTCGGGCTACGCCGCTGCCCGGCGGGCTGACACCGTCGCCGACGCGGGTGCGCTCGACGAGGCGGACACCGACGACCTGGACGAGGACGACGAGGACGAGGACGTCGACCAGGACGAGGACTCGGACGACGACCTCGTCGACGTCGACGACGAACTGGCCGGGGCGGGGCTGACCGCCGGCGGCCAGCCCCGGGACGGCTTCGCCGCCGACGACGGCACCGGCCGCCCGCTGCTCGCCGACGTGATCGACATCGGGTTGGGCGATCTGCTCGGCGAGGTCATGGAATGGCAGGAGCGCGCGCTCTGCGCGCAGACCGACCCCGAGGCGTTCTTCCCGGAGAAGGGCGGCTCGACCAGAGAGGCCAAGCGCATCTGCTCCGGCTGCGAGGTCCGCACCGAGTGCCTGGAGTACGCGCTCGCCAACGACGAGCGGTTCGGAATCTGGGGCGGCATGTCCGAGCGCGAACGGCGCAAGCAGCGCCGCCGGGCCGTCTAGCGCGGTCGCGGGCGCCCGGTGGAGACCGCGGTGGGCCGGATGGGTCCAGCCGAACCTCCACCGAGCGCGGCCCGCGGGGGCGATTCGTCGGCATCGCGCCGAACGACCGGCTCGGGCGGTCTCGGAACAGAAGTCGGCTCGGACGCTCCGACAGGTGCCGCGGGCCCGGGAGGCCTGGGGGAGCCACTCGCCGAGCGGGGTGCCCCGCCGGTCGTCGTCGCGGTCGTGACGGTGCCCGCCGTGACCCGACGCCGCAGCTTCACCGCTCCTTCGTCCCGCGGGCCGGACCAGCCCCCCACCCTGACCGTCGCCCTCACGGCCCTTGCCGCCCAGGTGCGCCCGCCGGATCGGGTGATCCCCGTCCCCGTCGCCGGCCCGTCACCCGCCGGCGCGATTGCCCAGGCGATGCGGCAAAGCGGCGCGGCGCCACCTGACGGCGGGTTCATCTGGCTGCTCGACGAGTCGACCCGACCCTCGCCGGAGGCGCTCGACCGGCTGCTCGCCTGCGCGGCGCTCGACCCCGGCGCGGCGGTGCTCGGCCCGGTCGGCATCACCGTGGACCGGGCCGGGCGGCGCCGGCCAGCTCCCGGCGACGCGCTCGCGGTCCGCGACGTGCTGGCCGTCGAGCGGGCGGGCGCGCTGGTGCGGGTGGACGCGTGGCGGCTGCTGGACGGGCCGGACCCGCTCGCCGGCCGGGCCGACGACCTCGACCTGTGCCTGCGCGCCTGGCGCGCCGGGCTGCGGGTCGTTGCCGTCCCGTCCGCGCACATCGACCTGCAGCCGCACATCGACCCGTTGGCGCGTGCCGATCCGGTCGAGCGGGCGGACGCCCTGCGGGTGCGGCTCGCTCAGTCCGGAGCGCTGGGTGTCCCGGCCGCGGTGGCCGGCGTGGTCCTCGCGGCCGTCGGCCGCGCGGCCGCCGCGCTCGCGGGCCGGCGGGGACATGCCGCGGCGACCGAACTGCTCGTGCTGGCGGGCGTGCTCGCCGACCCGGTGCGGCTGTGGCGGCTCGCGGGCCCGCGTGGCCAGCCGCGCCGGGTGCCGGCCCGCGCGCTGCGCGGCCTGCTGCCCCGCCCCGGCCACCCACCGGCGACCGTCGTCCGGCCCACGGACGGCGGCCTTGAGCGCACGCGGGAGACGACGCAGCAGCGGCGGGCGACGCAGCAGCGGCAGTGGGAGTCGGCGGCGAAACCGACAGCTGGCGACGGCCTGGCGGCCAGCGGCGGGGCGGACCTGGACCCAGACCGCACGGACCAGATGAACCACGCCGACCGGGCGAACCTTCGGCCGGAGCTCCTGCTCGCGCTGCTGGGGACGGCCGCTGGCTGGGCACTCACGGGGATGGGCCGGTCCGCCAGGCTGGGCGGGCCGCTGCCGCCCGGTGCGTCCGACCTGTGGTCGGCGGTGTGGTCCGGCTGGGTGGGACCGGCCGGTGGGCTGCCCGGCGGGCCGGGTCCGGCCCCCTCATGGACCGCGCTGCTGGGCGCGCTGTCGTCGGCGCTGGGCGGGCGCCCCGAGCTTGCCGCGCGGGTACTGCTGATTGCCGCGCCGGCGCTCGCCGCGCTCGCCGCCTACCGGGCCGCCCGGGTGCTGCGCACACTCACGCCCTGGGCGCGCGCCGGCCTGGCCGCCTGCTACGCGCTCGCGCCGCCGGTCACCGCCGCGGCCATCGTGGGCGACCTGGCGCGGGTAGGCGCGTGCGTCATGGCCCCGCTCGTCCTTTCGGGCGCCGCCCGGATGCTGGCCGCGCCCACCGCCGTCCGTCCGCGCGGCCCAGTCGCCGGCGCGCCCGGCACGGATGGCGGCTGGGCGCCGGTGTGGGCGCTGTCCGGGGCGCTGCTGGTCGCCGTCGCGTGCTCCCCCAGACTGTTGATGATCGTCGCGGTGGGGCTCGTCGCTGGGGCGCTCGCCGCGCGGTCGCACCCGGCCACCGCCACAGCCGGCGGGGACGTGCGTCGCCGGCCGCGCCGCGCCGCGCGCGTCGCGGTGGTCGTCGCGACCGGCTGCGTGCCGCTGCTGCCCGCTCTCTGGGTGGCGGCCCGCGGTGGGGGGACCGGCCTGCTGTCGGTGCTGGCCGACGAGCCGACGCCCCGGACCGCCGACGTGTACCCGCTGGCGGCATTCGCCCTTGGCTGCGTGCTGGCCGCGCTCGTCGGTGGCCGTCCCGCGCGGCCTGCCGTCGCCGTCTGCTGGCTGGCGGCCGTCGCCGGCTGGGTCACCAGCCAGGATGGGCTCACGGCAGCCGCGCTCGTCGGCGCCGTTGGGGCCGCCTGGTCGGTGTACCTGCGCCCGCCGACCACACTGACCACGCCGGCCCGGGGCGCTCGCGAGACTGGCCGCGTCGGCCTTGTCGAAGGTGCCGGGGGCGCCGGCGGCGCTGGCGGCGTTGGCGGCGTTGGCGGCGTGGTTGGCAATCGGCCAGCGGCGGTCCGCGCCGCCGTTCTCAGCGCCACCATCGTGCTCGCGCCGGCGCTGCTGTTCGCCCGCGCCGCGGGAGCATTCGGCACCCCGCCCGCTCCAGACGGCTGGTCTTCCTCGGCCCCGGCCGGCCCCGGCCGCGCGGCGTCCGCCGCGTCGTCGGGCACGGGCCGCATCCTCGTGCTGCGCCCGTCAGCCGGCGGCGTGACCTACGCGCTGGCCGGCGGTCACGGCCCGACGGTGATCGACGCGGCCGGCGGCCTGGGGCGTCCCGAGGCCGAGTTCCTCGGCGCCGTCGTGGCGGACCTGACGGTAGGCGGCGCCTGGGGCGTCTCGGCGCTGCCGGCGTTCGGTGCCGACGCCGTGTTCGTCCCGAAGGCAGGCGACACGGCCGCTGGCATGGTCGGCGACGTGGCAGGTGACAGGGCAGGTGACGCAGCAGGCCGCGCCCCGACGGATGACGCCTGGGGGCCGGCCGGTGCCACCGGCGGCCTCGTCGGCGTCCTCGACTCGGCCGCCGGCCTCGAACGCGACCAGCCGAGGCCTGACGGATACTACTGGCACCTCGGGCCGGCCGCCGGCCCGGTCGGCGAGGTCCGGCTGCTGCCCCCCGGTCTCGCCGCCGCCGCCCGTTCCGGCCATGCGGGCGCCGTCGACCAGCCGGCGGTGGCCAGCGCCGCGGCGGCCCGCGCCGCGGCCGTCGACCGGGTGGCCGTCGGCCCTAGCGCGGTGCTCGCGTCGGCCGCCGGGACCGTGGCGGTCGCGGACAGGCCGGGGACGGCCGGCCCAGACACGTCGGCCGTGACATCCGCCGACGTCACGGCCGGGACATCCTCCGACGTCACGCTGCCGGCGGGGTCCGGCGGCCGGTTGCTGGTGCTCGCCGAGCCGGCGGACCCGGGCTGGCGGGCAACCCTGGCGGGCCGCCGGCTCACCCCCGGCACCGCCTGGGGCTGGGCGCAGGCCTTCGAGGTGCCGGCCGCTTCGGCCGGACAGGTACGGGTGCGTTTCGACCACACGCCGCACCGCACACTCGTCGTCGTCGAGGCGGTAGTCGTCGCCGCGGTGGGGCTCGGGGGGCTGTCGTCCCTGGCCGGGAGGGCCTGGCGGCGGCGTCGGGGCGACGCGACGGTCTGGTGGGCCGGCCGGTGACGGGCGCAGCCCCGCGTCCGCGTCCGCGTCAGCCTCGGCGTCGGCTCTGGCGGTCGGCGCCGGCAGTGACCGTGGCGCTGGCAGGTACGGCCGCCGTCGCGACGGTGACGGCGCTGATACCCGTCAGGATGCCAACGCCAAGTCCACCGGGAGAACCAGCCGCAGCCCAGACCGCCTACCGAGTCGACGTTCCGCCGAGCGGCCGAGCCCTAGTCTGCCCCGACCTCGGCTCCGCCGGCCGGGTGCCGACCCGGATCGACGTCGCCCGCTTCGGCACCGGCGGTCAGGTCGACGCCTCCCTCGCTGCCACCGTAGCCGGCGCCTCGCCGAACCAGACCGCGGGCCGCGGGACCGCGGGAGACCAGTCTGGCGACCCGCCGGCGGGAGACCAGACTGGCGACCCGTCCGCGGCAGGTCAGACCGCGGCAGGTCAGACCGCGGCAGGTCAGACCTCGGGAGACCAGACCGTGGGAGACCAGACCGTGGGGCAGGACGACGGGCACGGCACCGGTGGCGCCCGCGGGGCCGCCGCCGATACCGGCGGGACGTCCGGCTGGCAGCCGCCGAGCGCGGCGGTGCTGCGCGGCGAGGCACGGCGCGGCCGGCTGGACGTGCCCGGTGCCCAGAAGCCGCCGGTCGTCGTCCCGCGCCCCGCGTCGTCGGACCTGTCCGGGCTGGCCGACCTGTCACCGGATGCCCGGGACGCTCTCTCGGCGCTGCGGGCGAAGGCCGACGCCCGGGCGTTGGCGACGTTGGCCACGCTGTCGCCGCAGGCCCAGGCCGGGCTGGCCGCGCTCGCCGCGGCGCCGGCCACGCAGCCCCCGGCTGGGCTGTCGGCCCTCGCCGGCCTGTCGGTGGCCGACCGGGCCGGGCTGATGAGGCTGACGGTCTCGTCCGGCCGGCCGGTGGTGCTGCACGGCAGCAGGGTGGCGGATCTGTCGGCGACGCTGACGGCGCCGGGCGGACCGGCGGGCCCGGTGCGCGGCCGGTGCGGGCCGACCTCCGGCTGGGCCTGGTTCGCCGGTCCGGCGACCAGGGCTGGCCATGATCCGCTGCTCTTCCTGACGAACCTGGGCTCGGTGCCGGCGAGACTCGAGGTGCATGTCCTCGCGCCTGGCGGGGCGCCGTCCGTCACCGAGGTCGCGGTGCGGGCCGGCGAGACGGTGAGCCGGCGGCTCGCGGCCGTCGCCCCCGAGGCGACGGCGACGGTGGTCGGCGTCGAGGTGCGGGCCGGTCGGGTGTTCTCCTGGCTGGTCGACCGGCCGAGCGACGGCGACGCCTGGGATCTCGTCCCGGTCCCGGCCACTGCCGCGCCGGCGCGCGCGGTTCTGGTCGGCCCCGTGCAGGCGCCGCCGGGCGACGGCGGCGCGGACGTCGAGCTGGTCGTCGCCGCGGCGTCCGCCGACGCGCACGTCCGGGTCCGCCTGGTGACCGCGAGTGGCCGGCCCGCCAGCCCGCCGGGCCTCGACGCGGTCCTGGTGCCCGGCGGGGCGGCGACGTCGATCCCGTTGGCCCTGCCCCGTGGCGAGCCGGTCGCCGTGCTTGTCGAGGCGCGGAGCGCCGCCGATGTCGCGGCCGGTGCCACCGCCGATGTCGCGGCCGGTGTCGTCACTGGCCTGCGCCTGCCGTCCGGCGCCCCCGAGACCGCCACCGCGATGGCTGACGGCGCGGATGCGCGAGCGGATGGCCAGACCTGGGTCGCCGGCGTCCCGGTGGTGGTGGACGAGCCGGCACCCGGCGGGGGCGGGCCGGCCGCCGCGGGCGCCGGGACGGCAGGTTCTGGGACGGCAAGTCCCGGGACGGCGGGTCCCGGTGCCGCGAGATCTGACGCGAGCGGCGTCGACGCGCTCCCGGGCCGTTCCTCGGTGCCCTACCTCGACGTCCCGCCCGTCCCGTCGGGCGCTGCCGGGGCGCTGCTGCTCGCGGCGCCCGGCGACGCGGTGACGGCGCGCCTGGACGGTCGGACGATCACCATCCCCGGGGGGCGTGCGGTCGCCGTCCCGCTCCCGGCCGGCTACGCCGGCGGCACCCTTTCGATCTCCGGCGGCAGCGTTGGCGTGACCGAGCTGCTCGGCACGCCAGCAGACCCGGTGGCGGGCGAGGACACCCCTGCCGACGAGGCGGACGTCGACGGCCCAGGACTGGGCACCGTCAGCTCCGTGCTGCCGCTCGTCCGGGCCGATCCCATCGGCCCCGCCGTCCTCGTCTCGGACCCGTCGGCCGTGCCATAGCGATGGCCAGCCTGCGGACGGCCTCGCTCCCTGCGGACGGCCCGATGCCGCCGATCCCGGTGTCGGTGTCGGGGTCGGGGTCGGTGCGAGAGTCAGGCCGGTCGGGGGGCGCGCCGGACGCCGGGGCGGGCCGCGAAGACGCGGCCGGTGCCGCGCAGCGTGACCGTGACCGGCGCGGTGACCACCGCTGCCTGCCCGCGCGCGAGGCGGATCGACGATCCGACGGTGGCCGGGTCGCCAGTCGCCTCGCCAGCCGCGCCGCCGTCCGTCCTGCCGCCGTCCGTCCCGCCACCGGCCTGCCCGGCCGCCGCCGTGGGGGAGGCGGCCGGGGACCCGGCAGCCGTGCCGCCCCCGACGCGCACCTCCACCGTGCCGTCGATGGCGAGCAGCACCGCCGGGCGGCTCAAGGTCACCTCGCCGCCCGCGCAGATCGCCTCCGCGAGGACGAAGTCGTCGACGGGAACCGGCCAGTAGCGGACCAGCCCACCGGCGCCGGCCCGCAGGGTCTTCGCGGTGAGCACGGGCGCGCCCGACGGTGTGGGGTCGACCAGGCGCAGCAGCTCGTCGACGTCGATGTGCTTGGGGGTGAGCCCGCCGCGCAGCACGTTGTCCGAGGTTGCCATGATCTCGATGCCGACGCCGTGGACGTAGGCGTGCAGCAGCTTCGCCGGTTGGAAGAGTGCCTCACCGGGCTTGAGGGTGACGTCGTTGAGCAGCAGCGCCGCGGCGATACCGACGTCGCCGGGGTGCGCCGCGGCGAGCCGGCCGACCAGGTCCGCGGCGCGGGTGACGTCCTCGTCGTCGTGGCGGGCCGCCGCGCTCGCCGCCGCGCGGGTGACCTCCCCGGCCAGCGCCCGCCCGCGCTCGCGCGGCAGTGTCAGCAGGGTGCGTAGGACGGCGGCCGCGCCGCGGGCCGGATCGGCGGCGAGCGGCCGGAACGCGGCCGTGAGCCCGCCGACGCCGAACGCGTCGACGATGGCGAGCGTCCGTGTGGGCTCACGGATTCCGGCCAGCGCCCTGAACGGGGTGAGCGCGACGATCAGTTCGGGCTTGTGGTTGGGGTCGCGGTACCGGCGCTGCGGCGCGTCCAGCGGGACGCCGGCGCGCTGTTCGGCGTCGAAGCCGGCGCGGGCCTGCGCCAGGTCCGGGTGAACCTGCAGCGAGAGCGCCTTCTGGGCTGCCAGCACCTTGAGCAGGAACGGCAGCTCGCCGAGCAGCTCGGCGGCTGGCCGGCGTCGGCCGGCGTCGTCGACCTCGGCCGGCGCGACCGGATGGGTGCCCAGCCACAGCTCTGCGGCGGGCTGCTTCGCCGGCGGCTCGCCGAGCAGGTCGTAGATCGCGTCCGGCGAGCCCCACGCGTAGTGCTGGATCTGCCCGTGCAGCGGCAGCAGCCGCGCCGGCGTCGCGACGCGGCTCGCGGCGGGCTGGGAGGCCGCGCGGTCGCCGGCCCGTTCGCCGTCGCCTGCCGTCCTGGGCTCGGGTGATGCGGGCATGCGGTCGCCCGCCACGACGGCGCCTTGGGAGTGGGCGTCTGCGCTCATCGTGCTGGCTCTCCAGGAGTTCGGGCGTGGCGGCGCCGGCAACGCGGCGGGTCGGACGCCATCGTAGGTCGGCCTGCCAACCCACCCCTCATCCGACTGCGTGCCTACCGCGAGCAGCGGCACCCGGCCTACCCCGGGACCCTGGCAGCCGCGAACTGTGGCATTTAGGCGTGTCTATGGGCTTGCCCATCCAACACCTGCACGGTCGGTGGCAGCTGGACCCACCTCTGGGCCGGTTCAGCTGCCACGGTCGATGCCTCCGCGGCCTGCCCAGCCTCGCCTCGGCCTCTGAACGGGGCCGGTCGTACAGGCCGGTCGTACAGGCCGGGCGTCGGCCACTGGCTGCTGACCGGGCTGGCTCAGCGCACGCGGTCGAGGTCGTGGATGGCCGGTTCCAGGCTCGGGTCGATGCCGATCAGCATCGCCAGGTAGACCGACGCGTAGTCGAGGAGGCTGACGAGGGACGCCAGCCGTTCCACCGGGTGGGTGCCGCTCGCCGAAAGCTCGGTGACACCGACCCCGCGCTCGGCGGCGACGCGGACGCCGGCGTCGGCCCGCCGGCTCACGTCCGGGTGCTCGTTGCCCGGGTCGCGCAGCAGGATCAGCCGCAGCCGGGTGGTCAGCTCGTCGTCGACCCGGTCGCGGAAGAAGTCGTCGAGCTCGTCGCCGCCGGCGGCCGTGGCGGCGGCCCGCGCGCCGAACACACCGTCGAAGGCGGCGATCTGGTAGATCGCCGGATGTGGCAGGCCGCCGTGTAGCACGGGGTACTTGGCGGTGACGGCGAGCTGGGTCGCGGCGCGGCTGGCCGCCGCCGCGGTCGCCGGCGAGGTGCCCCAGATCATCGGCAGCCAGCCGGCCAGCTCCAGGGCGAGCAGTTTCGCCGGGTTGACGAACGACTCGCTGGACGGGCGGCTTCGGGTGGCGATCTCCTCGAGCCGGGCGGCCGCCGCCTCGGCTCCGGCGGCCGCGTCGCGGCAGACGCCGAGCGCCGTGCCCGCCACGAGCAGCGGGGTGGCGAGCGCCCACAGGCTCGCCCGTTCCGGCCGGCTGCCGTCGATCGCGACGAACGGCGCCCTCGCCCGGTCGGCGAGATAGTGCAGCGGGGTGCCCGCCGGGCCGACGGCCATGATCCGGCAGCCACGCCGGTCGGCGTCCTCGACGGCGCTCAGCGTCAGCGGGGAGCGCCCCGATCCGGAAACGGCGAGCACGACGTCGGCGACACCGATCCAGCCAGGCAGGCCGTGGTCGTGATGGCCGATCACGGGTACCGGGCTGGTCGGACCGGCCGCGGCGGCGAGCACGTCGGCCGCACCGGCCGCCGCGCCGCTGCCGACGACCAGGACGGCCCGCGGGCGCCCGTCAGCGCCGAGCCGGGCGGCACCGGCCTCCTCGGCCAGCCGCCAGGTCTCGCGAATCTGCCGGCCGCCGGTCGCCAGCTCCCGGAGCAGTTCGCCCGGGTCGGCCGCGGCCAGCCGCCGCGGGTCGTCCAGAATGCTCTCGTCGACGTACACGTTGGTCGTCAACCGTTCCGGTGGCCCTGGCAATCCGGGGACGTCGTCCTCGGCCCGGAGAATCCGGCCTCGTCGCCCACGTCAGGACGACGCGGGCGCGGCGGGCTCCGGGAAGGGCGTCGCCTCGTCGAGCAGCATCACGGGAATGTCGTCACGCACCGGGAAAGCCAGGTTGCAGGCGGTGCAGACGAGCACCGGGGCGCCGGCGAGCGTGTCCTGACGCAGCGGGGCGTGCTGGGGACACGGGCACGCAAGGATCTCCAACAGCAACAGATCGAGGCTCATCTCGGCAACTAGTCCCTTCCACCACGGATGCTGGCCAGGACCTCGTCCCTCAGCCGGCTCATGGTGCCATCATCCCCTGCCTCCACGTTGAGGCGCAGCAGCGGTTCGGTGTTGGACGGCCGCAGGTTGAACCACGAGCCGTCCGCGAACGACATGGTCAGCCCGTCCAGGAGGTCGACATCGGTGGCCTTGTCCGCGTAGGCCGCCTCGATCGCCTTCATCGACGTCGCCGCGTCGGCGACCGCTGAGTTGATCTCGCCGGACGCGGCGTAGCAGGCGTAGCCGTCCAGCAGCGCCGACAGCGGCCGACCCTGGCCACCGAGCGCGGCGAGCACGTGCAGCGCGGCGAGCATGCCCGAGTCGGCCCGCCAGAAGTCACGGAAGTAGAAGTGACCCGAGTGCTCCCCGCCGAAGACGGCGCCCGTCCTGGCCATCTCGGCCTTGATGTACGAGTGCCCGACGCGGGTGCGCACCGGGGTGCCGCCCAGCCTGGCGACCAGCTCCGGCACCGCCCGGCTAACGATCACGTTGTGGATGATCGTGCCGCCCGGGTCCCTGGCCAGCTCCCGCTCGGCGACCAGGCCGGTGATCGTCGACGGGGACACCAGCTCCCCGCGCTCGTCGACGACGAAGCAGCGGTCGGCGTCGCCGTCGAACGCGAGGCCGATGTCCGCGCCGTTGGCGCGGACGGCGGCCTGGAGGTCCCGCAGGTTCTCCGGCTCGATCGGGTTCGCCTCGTGGTTGGGGAAGCTGCCGTCCAGCTCGAAGTACATCGGGACGAGCTCGACCGGCAGGCCGGTGAAGGCGGCCGGAACCGTGAACCCGCCCATGCCGTTGCCGGCGTCGACCACGACCTTCAGCGGCCGGATGCCGGACAGGTCGACGAGGGTGCGCAGGTGGGCGACGTAGGCGTCGAGCAGGTCGACCTCGCGCATCGTGCCCTTGCCGCCGGTGGCCGCGGGGACGCCGGCGGCGACCATGTCGCGGATCTCGGCGAGGCCGGTCTCCTGGCCGATCGGTGCGGCGCCGGCGCGGCACATCTTGATGCCGTTGTACTTCGCCGGGTTGTGCGACGCGGTGAACATCGCGCCGGGGATGTTCAGCGAGCCGGCCGCGAAGTAGAGCAGATCGGTCGAGCCGAGGCCGGCGAGGACGACGTCGGCGCCCTGGCTGGTCGCGCCATCGGCGAACGCGGCCGACAACGGGACGGACGAGTCCCGCATGTCATGGGCTATGACGATCTCTTTGGCGCCCAGCAGGCGGACGAACGCCGCGCCGGTCGCGCGGGCGACGTCGGCGTCGAACTCGGACGGCACGACTCCGCGCACGTCATACGCCTTGAAGATCCGGTCGAGGTCAAGCCCCATTGCCCTCCACCTTCCGCACCTTCTCTCGCACCTTCCGCCCCCCGTCTCGTGGTCGGCGCTCCGCCGTGGCTGGCTGTCCTGTCTGCCTCGCCGTGCGTGTGCCGGCTGCGCACTGTCTGAAAGCCGAACGCTGGATGCCGAACGCCCACCGGCGGTTGGCTCGCCCTGGCCTCGAACACCGACCAGGCGGCGTGCGAGCCTGGACTTGGCGTTCGGACCCTGTCCCCGGCAACGCGACAGACCCTATCGGGCGGCTTCGGTCGACTCGCCGGGCACCCACAGGCCGACCACGGTGCCGGGACCTCGCCGGGCGAAAGTGCTCGGACCTCGCCGGGTGAAGTCGGGCACCGCGGCCATCTGGCTCAGGATCGGTCGTATTTATGGCGCCATGCGGTCGGGTGTCAGCTACCCGACATCGATGGACGCGGGCTCCCGCCGACGACGGCCGTCAGGAGACGACGGCCGTGAGGAGACGACGGCCGTGAGGAGACGACGGCCGTCAGGAGGTGGGCACCGCCCGAAGGTGACCCCGGCGGCCACCGCCGGGGCCGTCGCGCGGGGGATCCTGCGTGCCGGCCTGGATCGGGCCGTGGCCGGATGCGGGGCCGTACCCGGTCACCGGGCCATAGCCGGGTGCCTCGCCGGGCAGAGGGCCGGGCCTGGCGACCTCGCGGACGACGTCCGCAAGGGCTTCCAGATCGTCGGTGGCCGGGTTGCGTGGCGGTTCCGGATCGATGCGCACGACCGCCCAGCCCCGCGGGACGGTCAACCGATCGGCGTGCGGGCCGCACAGGTCGTACGAATGTGGCTCGACGTACGGCGACAGCGGTCCGAGCACCGCGGTGGACTCCGCGTATGCATAGGTGAGTGTGGCAACCGCGACCGCGGAACAGGCCGAGCGGGAGCAGCGCCGGGGCTTCACGTTCCGGACGGTAGACCCCGGAACGGGCGGCGGCCACAACCACCCGCCGTGTCGCGCCCGAGATGCCGCACCTGTGACTTAAACTGCCTAGCTCCATCACTTTCCGTTGCCACGCAAGGGATGTCGTCGATAACGCAATGCCTTCCTCCTGCTACCCCAGGTCGCGATCGGCGGCGTGCGTGCCCAACGCACCCACCACGCCACGTCACGACACCGGGACCTCGGCGCTCGGCGGCGCGCTAGTCTGGCTCGGTGGTGGACGAAACACCCACGCCCGAGCCGCTGCCGACGGTCCATTTCCCGACGGCCACGCGGCGGCCGATCCCCTCGCGGCGCAGGCGGGACCGTCGCGGCCGTGGAATGAGGGGAACCCTGTTCCCGCCGGACGTGCCGGCCTACTCGACCCGCGGCGAGCGGTTTGACGACCTCGTGCTCGACGCGGTCGAGCATCTCGACCTGCGGTGGTCCGACCAGCTGGCCGGCGTCGAGTTCGCGGTCGAGGACGTGCCGCCCGTCGGCGTCTCGGACGACCTCGTCCCGCTGGCGCTCTATCAGCCGAGTACCGGCCGCGGCCGATCTGCGACACCGCGCCGCATCGTGGTCTACCGCCGCCCGCTGGAGGCCCGGGCCGTCGACACCGAGGACCTCGCCGAGCTCGTGCTCGACGCGATCATCCATGAGGTCGCCGACATGCTCGGGGTCGATCCCGCCGTCATCGACCCCGAAGGCCACGGCTGGGGCGACGAGGAATAGGGCCGTCCCGCCGGGGTTCCTGCCGGATCCGGGGTTCCTGCCGGATTGGCGGACCTTGCGAGCCCGGGGTTCCTGCCGGATCGCCGAAGGCCGGGGTTCCTGCCGGATCGCCGAAGGCCGGGGTTCCTGCCGGATCGCCGAAGGCGATCTGGGAGGTCTGCTGGGAGGTCTGCTGGGAGGTCCGGGAGCTTGCGTGGAGTCGCAAGGGGGCACCGTGCGGGTGCTGGGGGACTTCGGCTTTCGTCGTAGTTACTGCGCTGCTACTTTCCGTGGTTGAGAGGTGCGTCCGGTACGGTTGTGGCTGCCCGCGACGAACCGTTCTCGTGGGTACGGTCCGACATCGGTCGACTCGCCAGCTGCTCTGGATTCCAACGGTGCCGGTCCGCCCGTCCCCTCCGCCAGACGGCGGAGCAGGGGCCGCGGGCCGCTCTGGGTGACACAGGGCGACGGCTCCAGACCGGACGTCGCCCGGCGACCTTCCGGCGGCTCACGCATGCTGGACAGGTCCACCGACACGTCCCCGGCCCGAACCGGCCGGAGCGACGTCGCTGATCTCGTGCTGGGGGTGACGGCCACGGCAGCCGGACGGGACACGCAGACGCCGGCCACGGGTCCGGTCGGCCCGTCGACGCCTGAGGCGACCGATGGCCGCCACGCCGGCCGGTCCGCCCACGCCTTCCGCGCGAACCGCGAGGGCAGGCCAGGCCGCGCGAACCGCGACGGCAGGCCGGGCCGGGCGGGCCGCCACGGCAGGCCGGGCCGGGCGGGCGCGGCGGCGGGTGGCACCACCACCAGCCTGCGCGCGCTGCTCGACCAGCCAGGCCCCCCGATACCCCCGCGCCGTGACCGGCGGGCGTTCACCAAGCACGCGGCGATACTGACGCTGTCGATCGGCCTTGTGACCGCCCTGCTGGCGCTGCCGGTGGTCGCCGGCGCTGGCCTGTTCGCCAAGGCATCAGCCGACCACTACCTGGACCTGCCCTCGGAGCTGGCTACCCCGCCGTTGCCGCAGAACTCCCAGATCCTCGCCGCGAACGGCGCCATCATCGCCACGTTGCACGGCGAGCAGAACCGGGTCGTCGTCGAGGGTGACAAGATCCCGCTGATCATGCGGCAGGCGATCGTCGCGATCGAGGACTCCCGGTTCTACGAGCACGGTGGCTTCGACCCGAAGGGCGTGCTGCGGGCGGCGCTGCGCAACAGCGAGTCCGGCGAGGTCCAGCAGGGCGCCTCGACGCTCACCCAGCAGTACGTCAAGAACGTGCTGCTGCAGAACGCGCGGACGCCCGAGGAGCGCAGGGCCGCGACGGACACGTCGATCAGCCGCAAGATCCAAGAGCTGCGCTACGCGGCGGCCTTGGAGAAGAAGCTTCCCAAGGACGAGATTCTCACCCGTTACCTGAACATCGCCTACTTCGGCGACGGCGCCTATGGCGTCGGAACCGCGGCCGAGCACTACTTCGGTGTCGATGTCGACAAGCTCACCCTGCCGCAGGCGGCGCTGCTCGCGGGCCTCGTGCAGAGCCCGTCGCGCTATGACCCGTCGACGAACCCGGACGCCGCGAAGACGCGGCGCAACGAGGTGCTCGACGCGATGGCTACCAACAAGTACGTCTCGCAGACTCAGGCCGACGCCGCCAAGCAGATGCCGATCACACTGCACATCACCAGCGGCCAGTCGGTCGACTCATGCGTCGAGTCGGTCGCACCGTTCTTCTGTGACTACGTCCGTAACACGCTCCTGAAGGACAAGGCGCTGGGGGCGACCGACGAGGAGCGCCAGCGCCGGGTCTACGAGGGTGGCCTGGAGATCCACACCACGCTCGACATGAAGGTCCAACAGGCGGCGCAGAACGCCGTGGACACCACGATGGGCAAGACCAACCGGGTCTCGTCTACCGAGGTCGTCGTCCAGCCAGGCACGGGGAACATCCTCGCGATGGCGGTCAACCAGGCGTTCGGTGACGACAGCTCCCAGTTCCAGACCAAGCTCGAACTGCCGACGCTGGCCCAGTTCGAACCTGGCTCGGCCTTCAAGACCTTCACGATGGCCGCCGCTCTGGAACAGGGCTACGGCACCTCGACGGCGTTCTACTCGCCCAGCTGCTACTCGACGGACGCGTTCCCCATCGAGCGCGAGGACGACGAGGATTGCCCCAAGGGCTACACCAACGCGGACCCGGCCGAGCAGGGTGTCTATGACATGAACACCGGGACGTGGGATTCGGTGAACACGTACTACATCCAGCTGGAGGAGAAGGTTGGCGTCATGTCGGTCGCCGACATGGCCGAACGGCTTGGTGTTCCGGCCGCGGACCTCAAGAACGCGCATCCAACCTTCGGCGGACTGACGATCAGCCAGCAGACGCCGGTCTCGCCGCTGGACATGGCCAATGCGTACGCCACGATCGCAGCGGGCGGGAAGTACTGCACACCACGGTTCGTGGAGTCGGCGGTCGACTCTTCCAACAAGGCCGTCGACATCGCCCCCGAGCCGGACTGCAAGCAGGCCATCGACAAGAAGATCGCCAACACGGTCAGCAGCGTGCTGGCGGGCGTGATCACCCAGGGCACCGGCACGAGGGCGGCGATCGGCCGGCCGGTTGCGGGCAAGACCGGGACGAACGACAGCTACTCCAGCGCCTGGTTCGTCGGCTTCACCCCGCAGATGGCCTCGGCCGTGGAAGTGGGGGACTGGCGCGGCCGGCAGGTGGAGAACGAGCTGCGCCAGGTCCAGGCGGACGGCAAGGTGTGGCCGCGGGTGTTCGGCGGTGACCTGCCGGCGTTGATCTTCAGTCGGACGCTGAAGACGGCGCTGCAGGGCGTGCCGGTGGTCCCGCTGGCGAAGGCCGACCCGAAGACCGTGCAGGGCACGAAGGGCGGCCTGCAGAACACCGTCCCGACGCCCACCGCCTCCCCGGGCGGCCTCCTGATCGATCCCAATACCGGCCTGCCCATCCCCGGCCAGGTGGAGACCCCGCAGCTTCCGGACGGGGGCGGCGGTCCCGACAGCGGCGACGGCGGCGGCGGGTTCGGCCAGGGCGGCCCCTTTGGAGGTCAAGGTGACGGCGGGCCGGGCAACTAGGCGGGTGCGTGCCGCATCCCTGGAGCAGGTCGAGCTCAGGGCAGGTCGAGGAGGCGGCGGGCTTTCTGGGCCTCGAAGTCGAGGGCGGCGACCGGCGGCGGCGGGCTGATGCGACGGGTCAGCTCGCCGAGGCGACGGACGTCGGCGGCGACCGCCGGTTCGGCGAGCACCCGGACCGCGAACGCCAGATCGCTGGGGCTGATCTGGTAGCGGCGTTCCAGCTCGTCGGCATACGCGGCGGCGAGCAGCTCGCGCTCGCCGTACTCGCGGTGGCCCCCCGGCGAGCGCGCCGGCGTCACCAGGCCGAGCGACTCGCGGTAGCGCAGCATCCGCGGCGTCGTCGCCAGCACGTCGGCCGCCTTCGCGATCGGCAGCCGCTGCTCCGGCCGTAGCCGGATGCGCGCCCGCAGCCGGTCGAGCACCTCCCGCATGAACCGCTCCTCCCGCACCTGGGCCTCCAGGAAGGCCCGCGCCGGCCGAGCGTCGCGAGGCCTGGGTAGCCATGCCGCTGTCCGGTTGGCGCCGGCTCGGGGAGCGATCACGAGGCGAAGCGTAGCCCGGACGACCCTTCGTTGGCACGGAATCTTACAGCCCTCTGTCAGTTTCGTTGACAGCGGCCGTCCACTGGCTGGATCGTCGTTTCCGGTACGGCGCCGCGCCACAACCCACCGTGCCCAGCCGTGCCCGCCGTGCCGGCGTGGCCGGCGCCGTGCCTGACCCCCAGAGCCACGAATTCCCGCCCTGGGCAGGTCACCCGACCGAGACGAGAGGGCGGCAGCGCCGTGACCGTGACCACCTCCACCGCCGGCGCCAGCCCTGCCCGCCCGGCCCCCCACCTCGCTGCGGCCGAGCCGGCCGGGCTCGCAGAAAGCCTGCCCCGGCATGACGTCACCGACCTCGCGCTAGCTGAGCAGGGCAGGGTCCGCATCGACTGGGCCGACCGCGCGATGCCGGTGCTGCGCCAGGTGCGCGCCCGCTTCGCCCGCGAGCGCCCGTTCGCCGGCGCCAGGATCGCCGCCTGCATGCACGTCACCACCGAGACCGCGAACCTGATGCGCACGCTGGTCGCCGGCGGCGCCGAGGCGGTGCTGTGCGCATCGAACCCGCTGTCTACCCAGGACGACACGGCCGCGGCGCTGGTCGCCGTGTACGGGGTGTCGACGTACGCCCGCAACGGGGTCGACCGTGACGGGTACTACGCCCACATCGACGCCGCCCTCGACCTCGCCCCCCACTACGTCTTCGATGACGGCTGCGACCTGGTGAACACCCTGCACACCGCTCGCCAGGACGTGCTGGAGGGTGTGCTCGCGGGCTGCGAGGAGACCACGACCGGGGTGATCCGGCTGCGCCGGATGACGGCCGAGGGTGCCCTGCGCTTCCCGGTCGTCGCCGTCAACGACACCGACACCAAGCACATGTTCGACAACCGCTACGGCACCGGCCAGTCGACCCTGGACGCCATCTTCCGGGCCACGAACACGCTGCTCGCGGGCAAGACGGTGGTCGTCGCCGGCTATGGCTACTGCGGCCGGGGCGTCGCCTCACGGGCCAAGGGCATGGGCGCGAGCGTGGTCGTCACCGAGATCGACCCGACCAAGGCGCTCGACGCGGCCATGGACGGCTTCCGGGTGCTGCCGATGGCGCGGGCCGCGGCGGTGGGCGAGGTGTTCATCACGGTCACCGGGAACCGGGACGTGATCCGGCCGGAGCATGTCGAGCTGATGCGGGACGGCGCGATCCTCGCCAACGCCGGGCACTTCGACGTGGAGATCGACGTGGTGGGCCTGGCGGCGCTGGCCGTCGACGCGCCGCGGCGGGTCCGGCCTAGCACCGACGAGTACGTGCTGGCCGACGGCCGGCGGGTGCTGCTGCTCGCCGAGGGACGCCTGGTCAACCTCGGCGCGGCCGAGGGCCACCCGGCGGCGGTGATGGACATGTCCTTCGCCGACCAGGCGCTGACCGCCGAATGGCTGACGAAGGTGGCGCGGTCGCTGACGCCTGGGGTGTACGACGTGCCGGTCGAGATCGACAAGCAGGTCGCCAGCCTCAAGATCGATACGATGGGCATCGAGATCGACGCGCTCACGCCGGCCCAGGTGGAGTATCTGAGCTCCTGGCGGCACGGCTCTTGACCCTCGGGTGACCCTCGCGCTCGTTTCGCGCTGCTCGGGCCAGAGATTCTGACATCGATTTGTCAGTTCCTCGCCTCGAGACTTCCCGGAAATCCTTCCAAGGAAATGTCAGTTTCGCGGGCGGGAGCTATCGGTAGCTGCCGCCAGGAGGAACCGGACCACTGGGAGTCGGGTAGCCGCCGGGGACCGGGTAGCCGCCGGGGTACAGATAGCCGCCGGGTGGTACCAGAGGGCCGACGTAGACGGGTGGCGGCGGGGCGAGGACCTCGGGCGTGAGCAGGTGCCGCGGGTAGTACTCGATCGGGACACCCGGGATCTCGCCCGGCCCGTATCGCGCCCGGGAGACGACCCGCAGCCGGCGGTAGGACCGCCGGGTCCGCTCGGCCAGCACCGCCGAGAGGTATGCCCACCCGGGCGTGCCCGCGGGGGGCGGCGGCGTGACCGCCGCCCGTACCCGGGCGACGAGATCGTCGCCGAGGCGCTGCTGGGCCTCGGGGGACAGCTCGTGCAGTCGGCCGAGGAAACCGCGCGCCGCACCGGCGAGCTCGTCGTCGAGGCCGCCGAGGTCGAGCTGGGTCACCCAACCGGCGAGCGGTGCCGGCACCGTGGGCACGATCCCGGCCATCGCGGGCACACCCTCGTGGATCACGACGGTGCCGGCGAACAGGTCGCCGAGGCGCTTCGACCGGCGGGACAGGAACATCGCCACGACCGCGGGCAGCCCGAGCAGGAACCCAGGTCGCTCGGCCACCGCCCCCACGAGCCCCCGGGTGAACGCGTGGCGAAACCGCACCGGACCGCCGTCGTCGCGCACGACGCGCAGCTTCATCAGCATCTTGCCGGCCGTCCGGCCGCGCAGGAACGTCTCGAAGACCACCGGATAGCCGAGCATCGTCCCCACGTAAACCGCGATGACGATGGCCACGACCAGCGCCTCGTCCTGCGGGTTGACGGCGATGAGCGTGAAGACCAGCACGCTGTAGAACACGAACAGCTGGATGACCACGTCGACCAGCCCGGCGATCATGCGAGAGCCGAGCCTCGCCGGCCGCAGGTCGATCGCAACCGCCTCACCGGTGACGACCAGGCTCATCCGGCCGCGTCCTGCGTGCCCCGATGCTGCGCCATCGTCGGGTCTCCTCCGCTCTTGTCAGGCTGTCGTCTCTGTCAGGCTGTCGTCGTCGCTGCCAGCGTTGCCGTCGTCTGCCGGTCAGTGTCGTCGTCGCTGCCAGCCGCGCCGTCGGCACGCCAGCAGCGCAGTCGTGGCCGCCTGCGTCGGCCATCGTCGTTCATCGGCCATCGTCGTTCATCGGCGTTCCATGCCCCCGGCTGGGTCGTCTTCTCGACCGGCAGGCGGTTACCGCGGTCGGCGGGTCGGGTGGGCGACGGGGGTCGTTCGGCTCGGAGGACGATCTGACAGTATTTCGGTGCCCGAGGCGGGTGAGCGCGGAACATGGCGGCTGCGGCCTAGAAACGCGGGTGGCAGGTCCTACCGGCGCTGGAGTCACGTCAGGCCAGCGGCCGGGCACGGGGAGCTTTGGCGGGCGTCATCAGCTGGAACAGCCGGGTTGGCAGGGAGCGGGAATGGAAATGCCGCAGCGGGCGAACTGGCAGCGGGCGAACTGATGGATCTGGACGCGTACGTCGCCGTCCACCGGCCAGAGTGGTTCCGGCTGCGCCACCTCGTCGACCAGGCGAACCGGCCCCGCAAGATGCCACGCGAGGAGCTCGAGGAGCTGGTCGAGCTCTACCAGCGGGTCGCCACCCAGCTGTCGGTGATCAGAAGTCGTTCCCGCGACCAGGCGATGGTCGATGACCTGTCGTCGCTGGTGATCCGCGCTCGCGCGGCCGTTACCGGCTCAGTGGACCCAGGCTGGCACGTCGTTGCCCGATACTTCACGATCACCTTCCCGGCCGCTGTCTACGCGCGCCGCTGGTGGGCCGTCGTGACGACCGTCGTGTGCTTGCTGTTCGCCCTGGCGTGCGCGCTGTGGGTCGTCTACGACCAGACGGCGCAGGATCGGCTCGTCCCGCCGACCGAGGTCGCCCAGCTGTGCAACCACGACTTCGCGTCCTACTACAGCGAGAACCCGGCGGGCTCGTTCGCAAGCCTGATCTGGACGAACAACGCCTGGGTGGCGGCGCGGGCGATCGCGGGGGGCGTGCTGCTCGGGCTGCCGACGGTGTTCGACCTGCTGAACAACTCGCTGAACCTCGGCATCGTCGGTGGCTACATGTCGAGCTGCGGTGAAAGCGGCCAGTTCTTCTCGCTGATCCTGCCGCACGGAATGCTGGAGCTGACGGTCGTCTTCGTCGCCGGGGCGGTCGGCCTGCGACTCGGCTGGTCGATCATCGCCCCGGGGAACCGGCGCCGCGCGGAGGCGCTCGCGGCCGAGGGGCGCGCGGCCGTGTCGATCGCGATCGGGCTCGCGGTCGCGCTCGCGCTGTCGGGCGTCATCGAGGCCTTCGTGACGCCGTCCGGCCTGCCGAGCGCCGTTCGGATCGGCATCGGCGTGGTCGCCTGGGCGGCGTTCGTCGGCTATATCTGGATCTACGGCTCCCGCGCCGCGTCACATGGCGAGCAGGGTGACCTGGAGGACTCTCTCGGGGCGGAACTGGTCCCCGTCACCTGACCGGTTACCTGGCCTGGTTGCGCGCTTGCGATCCGTCAGGCGGTGCGCGGCACCAGTGACGCGCACCGCCTGACGGATCAGGACGTGGCGGCTGGGTGGGGCGGGCGGGCGTAGACGAGGGCTGTCACCGCGGGGATGGTGAGGTCGACGGTGCCGTCGGCCGACGGCGTGAGCGTCTCGGAGGCCGGGGCGCCGCGGCCGCCATAAAGTGCGGCGTCCGTACTGAGGCTCAGGTGCCAGGGGGCTCCTGCCAATGACGGGTGGCGCAGCAGGTAGCTCGGGAACGGTGCGTTGTTCAGGCTCACCACGACGAGGACTTCCTCGGGAGGTTCGTCGCCCCCGGCGCCCGCGACCGGTAGGTCCCACCGGCGGAAGGTGATGACGCGGGCGGCGTCATTCGTGTGCAGGATCTCGATGTCGCGTGATGTCGCGGCGCGGGAGGTGAGCCGCAGGCGGACGAGGTCGCGGTGGGTGGCGAACAGGCCGGCGCCGGGTCCCGCCCGCAGCCCGTAGAGGTCTTCCTTGTTCTCGGTGAAGTGGTCGTAGGTGTACGCCTTGGCGGCGCCGACCTCGTCACCCATCAGGAACATCGGCGTGCCCGGAGCGAGCAGGGACAGCGCCGTCACACAACGAATTCTCGCCTCGGCGTACCAGCGGGTCTCGCCGACGAGCGGAGCGTTGTTCACCGCGACCAGGATGTTGCGTTCCGAGTGCTCGGCGTTACCGGCCTCGTCGTGGCTCTCCGGGTAGACGACCGTCCGGTTCGCCGCGCCCGCCAGCGCCTGGGCGAACAGGCCCATCGCGAGCGGCCCGGCGAGGTCCTTGCCAGCGGTGTCGAGAAGCCGCGCGTACTCGGGTCCCTCGCCCTTGTCGCCGATCAGGTGGTGGTAGAAGTCCACGTACCAGCGGGCGTCGAAACCGAGGCCGCCGTCGGACGCCGGGCGGGTCACCGCGTCCCAGCCGGAATGGTCCTCGGCGATGAGGACGACGTCCGGCGCGATCGTCTTCAGCGTCTGGCAGAGCTCACGCAGGAACTTCCGGCCGGCGATGTTCGCGGCCGCGAGCGGCCGGCCGTCCGCGTGCAGCGCGTTGTACAGGTGGATCGACGTCGTCTGGTCCAGCCGGAAGCCGTCGACGTGGAACTCCTCGAGCAGCGCGACGGCGCTCGCGACGAACAGCGCGCGCACCTGTTCCTCGTGGTAGCGCGGCGCGTAGCCGGAGGAGAGGTTGTCGACATAGCCCCCGTCGGGGAAGCCGGTGTGGTCGGCGTCCGATCCTTCGTACCAGTAGTACGCGTTGTGGCTGGGCGTCGTCGTGTCATACATCCAGGCGGCGCGGTCGGCATCCGGTGTGTAGTGGTTGAAGACCAGGTCCATGAGGACGGCGATGCCGCGCCGGTGGCAGGCGCGGACGAACTCGGCGAGGCCGGCCCGCCCGCCGGCGCTTTTCTCCACGGCGAGAAAATGCGAGGTGCCGTAGCCCCACGACCGGGTGCCGCTGAACTCGAGCATCGGCAGCAGCTCGACGGCGTTGACTCCGAGGTCGACGAGGTAGTCGACGAAGACGACCGCGTCGGCGAACGTGCCCGCTCGCGGATTCCCGTCGCCGACTCGGCCGTCGCCGTCGCCGTCGCCGAAGCCCAGAGCGCCGACGTGTAGCTCGTAGATGACCAGGTCTTCGACGCGGCGCGGCACTGGGTTGTCGGGATCGAACTCGTTCGCCCAGAAGTCCGCCGGGATCGGCCGCGGGTCGACGACGACCGAGCAGCTGACGGTCCCGTCCAGATCGGCGGCCGTTCCGTCGTAGTGCGCGCCGCGTGGATTGATGTCTCCGGCGCCGCTCTGCTGGCGGGAGTACATGTCGGTACGCCAGGCGACCGAGCCGTCCTCGCGGGTGACTCGGTAAAGGTAGCGACGCCCGGTCCAGTCGGCGAATCCGTCCGCCGAGGCCTCCCAGACTCCGCCCGGTCCCGAACGCATGGGCAGCCGGGCGAGCGTCGTGTCCTCGCCGGCGCCGTCCTCGGCGATGTAGCCGCTGTCGTCGCCGAAGACGACCTCGACGGCCCGGGCATGCGGTGCCCACACCCGAAACAGGATCCGTTCCGATTCTTCCTCGTCGGAAATCTCCGCCCCCGCCTCTGCGGAGGTCCCCGCTTCCTCGGATGCCACCGCTTCCTCGGCGGCATCCGGTCCCTTGGCCGCGTCGGCGACGGCACCGAGAAAATGATGGCTACTGAGCGTGAAGGCGACGTGGATGTGGGTTGGGGCATCGGGGCCGAGCGTGAGCGTCCGGACCTGGTCTGTGGAAGCTGGGTCCGCTACTTCACCTGGGATTCCCCAGAATTGCGATCCGTCCTCGCGTACTAGCCATATGCCCCAGCGGAAGGTGGTAAATGTGCGGGCATCGAGCGTCACGCTGGCGCGGAAGACGACGCAGCCGTCCGGGCCGGTGGCAACGGTCATGAGGGTCGATGTCCATGTCTGGCTGGGCCGGCCGGCCGTGTCCCAGCTTCCGACCAGCCGCGCGCCGGCTGCGATCCGTCGACGCACACCGGTGCGGTATTCGACCTCGACACGGGTCATAGGGCGGCCTCACGGCGGCCCGGGGTGCGATCTGCACCAGACGCGTGGCTCATGGCTGTCAGAGTAGATCGTCAAGGTACGGGCCAGTTGTTCGCCCGGCAGACTGTTCTCGTCCGGCAATCACTCTGGAGCCCACTCTGGCGCCCAGGGTTCCTACGGACGGCGACGATGGATCGTCGGCTCGTCACCGCCTCGATCGGCCCCGGCGGGTCGTCATGGCGGAGTGGCCGTCGCGGCAAGGAGAACGTCAGGAGGACGCCGTGTACTACGAGACATCCGTACGGATCGCCGCTTCAGCTGAGAAGGTCTGGGCTGTGTTGCGGGACGTCGAGCGTTGGCCGGAATGGACGCCCACGGTGAGCCAGGTGCGCAGCGTCGAGTCGGCTCCCGAATATGTCCCCGGCGCCGACGGCCCGGCGGGCGAGCTGAGCAGTGGCGACGTCGTCAGCATCAAACAGCCCAAGATGCCCACCCTGAGCTGGACCGTCCTCGAGTGGAACCCGGCCGACTCGTTCTCTTGGGCGTCAACCAGCGGTGGCGTCCGCACCGTCGCTGACCACCGCATCAAGGACGCCAACGATGCCAACGACGCTGAAAGCGACGGCGTGACCGTAACCCTCAGCATCCGCCAGTCAGGCCCGCTCGCTGGCGTGGTCGGTCTCCTCACCGGCCGCCAGACCCGCCGCTACGTCGACACCGAAGCTCAAAGCCTCAAAAACCGCTGCGAAGGACGCTGAGCCCGATGCAGTAGCTGAGTAGTACGTCCCATTCGCCCCATTCCCGGGCTCGGCGCGCTCGGCGCGCGCGCGTTGACGGTCCGTCTGGCTTTCGCGCGGGCGCCGAGTGGCCTGGCATCGGGACGGCTCGGTGGTCGTCGACCTGGTCGGCCCCGCGAAGGGCCAATGGCACCCGGGTGCGGGAGACCCGGCCTGTGGGCGTCTACCGGCGGGGTGTATGAGTTGTCCTCAGCCACCGGTGGTTCGCCACCATACGCCGGTATCGATGCAGGTTGCGGGGGATTTGCGTGACGACGTTGCCACGGCGAGCTGTCGCCGGACGGGTCTCGGCCGGCGCCGGACGACGACGCGAACAGCGCCGTAGGACGGGCAGGACGAGGCGGGCACTCCGCCACCTGGCCGGCTGAACGAGGTTCGGGCAACGTGATTGGTTCTTTGGGGAACGCTGGCGCTGGCTACGGCGGCCGCGTCAGCCAGACTGCCACCACATTCGGCACCGCCCTCGCGTTCTGGGGAGGTGGGGCAGGCGCCTGGGCATACAGCCGCGGCGGCTACCAGACTCTGTCCTCACCCGGCCAGTGGCTCGGGCGGCAGTCGGTCGCCGGCCAGTCCCTGGCCATACCGCTGATTCTGCTCGCCGTGGGCTCTTCGGGGCTGATCGTGAACCGGCTCGGTGCCGCTTTCCTGCGCATGGTGGAGGGTGACTGGCCGCGGTGGCTGACGCCGCTGTACGGGCGTCTCGTCAACCGGCGGACCCGGCGCGCCCTCGCCGAGGACCGGGCCTGGGACCAGGCTCAGCGTGATTTCGAGGCGTCGCCCACCCTGACGGCCCGGCTCGTCGTGACCCGGACCGTCCTGGCCCGTCGCCGCCGCTACCGGCCTGCCTATCCGAACTATCTGCTGCCGACGAAGGTCGGCAACATCCTGCGCGCAGCCGAGATCCGCGTCCTGGAGAAGTACGGCCTCGCGAACGACGTCGTCTGGCCGCGGATCCTGCTTGTACTGCCAGAGCCGGCCGCCTCGCAGGTGACCGCCGCGCGGGGTGCCGTGGACCGGGCGGTGGCAGCAGTGGTGTGGGGCCTGCTCTTCTGCGCCTTCGCGGCGCTGACCCCGTTCGTCGTCCCGATCGGTCTCGCGATCGCGGTGATCGCGCTCCTGGTGGTCGTCCCGGCCCGGGTACGGGCGCTCACTGACCTGATGGAGTCGGTCTACGACCTGCATCGCCATGCGCTCTACCGCCAGCTCAGCTGGCCGGTGCCGTCGAACCCGAGCGAGGACCGCGCGCAGGGCGCCCGGCTCAGCGACTATCTGCGCAAAGGCTCGAACGCCGCCGAACCGCTGTTCACCGTCCCGTCCTGACGTCGATTCCTCTCTGTCCCCGCCGCACTATGTCGATGCGTCGACCACCGAACTGAGGAAGTCGCCGTTGGCCGCGGCATCGTGGCCGAGGACGAAATGGCTGTGGGGCACTGCACCGAGGCCACGCGCCAGCTGGGTACGAGCGTCGGGTTGGCCGCCGGGATCGAGGCCGCGAGCGAGACCGAAGATGTCGGGGTAGCGGTCTTCGGTCGCGCCGCTCATGAAGTCGCGGTCATCGAGACCACGGTCGGCTTCCACGAGCGCGGGATCTGCGGTTGGGTGGACGCGGGGAAAAAGTAGGCGAGCGGCGTGGCCGCTGGTGGCGAGGCGGAGGCCGAACCAGCCGAGGAACTGGTCGGGAAAGACCTGGGCCTTCAGCTCACGATGTCCGTCCTTCTCCCATAGCGGCTCGCGGGAGCCAGCGAGGAGAGCATCAGTTACCCGCTGGTCCTGCGTGGGATGCAGCTGTTCGCCTGCTTGGAGGCGGGTGCGGGCGCGGTCGTACCAGCCGAGCGAGTCGAGCAGCCCAAGGCCCACTGCGGCGGCGGGCCAGGGGAAGACGGCTGTGCCGCTGGGGGTGGCGCGGGCGAAGACTCGGTCGTTGGCGAGCAGTTCCCAGCCGGCGCGGGCAAGCAGGAGCGCTGTGGTGGTCTTTCCGGCTCCTTTGTCACCGAAGGCGAGTACGGCCTGTCCGTCGCGGACGACCGCGCTCGCATGGACCACCGCCCAGCCAGCGGCCAACAGCTGGCCGCGGATCGCCTCTCGAGCGAGCCGCGCGGCAGCAAGGGCGACTTCATGTGGGTCGGGGCCGGTGACTGTGAACTGACCGGTGTCGGGTTCGGACCGGTAGGCGATCCGCTGAGCGGGGGAGACCGCGAGGATCGTGTCCTCCTCGTCGTCGGTCACGAACGTCGTCGCCTTGGCGTAGACGACTGCACGGTGCTGCCGACTGGCAACGGCCATCGCGATGCTGTCGACGGCGTTCTGGTCGACGTCGGCGTGTACGCACGAGCCTCCGCCGCTACCGGCGCCTGGCTCGGTGGCGGCGTTCCACCAGGAGCCGAAGTAGCGCTGAGACCAGTCCGTGACGGACGCGGTGTTGCTGACGACCGTCACAGCGGCGTCGCCAGCGCGCAGCCTGGTAGAGGTAGTCACGAGGTCCTCTTTCCGGGAGGCAGGTCAGTACACAAGGCCTGGTAAGCGGTGCGGAGTTTGCCGTCGGCCGCAGCGAAGGCGCGCACCTCGTCGGCATCCAGTACGGGTAGTCGTGGTGTGTGCGTCCCTAGGCGGAAGTCAAGGGGGATCCCGAGCCACCCCCCGTGGTGAGCGGTGGACAACTCCTCGACACCGTCAGCAAGACCAAGAACCTTCCGCACCGTGGCGAGTACGGCACCGGCGGGGCCTGCGCGGGTACGCCCAACGCCTGCGCTGATGTGGCCTGGCCGGGCAGCTAGATCCTGGCGGATACGGTCCAGCGGGACTTTGACAGGTCGGTCGTCAACGGTGGTCGACGCCGCGCAGATCACGGCGCCGTCGCCGTGCTCGCCGATCACGTGCCCATGCACTGCCGCGGCAGGGACGCCGAACATCTGGGCGATGGCCAGACGATAACGGGCGCTATCCAGGTTCGAGCCGATGCCGTATACGCGCGGGCAACCGGACGTCTCGGCCAGCAGCCGGCTCATCAGGTCGACCGGGTTGGTCACGACCAGCATCGCGCCCGAGTAGCCGCCCAGTGCTTCGGCGATCATCCGAATCGGTAGCGCGTTAGCCTGCAGCCCGGCCATCCGGACATCCTGTGTCTGGGAGTTGATGAACTTGGCACGTAACGCGACGATGACCGCGTCCCAGTCACGCAGGTCGTCGAGCCGGGCCGCATAGGGCCGTACCGGCGCCTTGAGCGACTGGCGCATGTCGTCGAGGTCCTGAGCAAGCGCGTCGGTCTGCATGGTGGTGCGCGAGACGATCAGGAGCCGACGCGGAACCGCAGTTCCTACCAAAGTGGCTGCCACAGCTTGGCCGACTGCACCGGCCCCCACCACGCCGACCGTTGCCTGTGAGGCCGTGGAAAGGCTCAACGGACTATCCCGGCTGTCTCGGCCATCGCGAGTTCCCAGACAGCATGGGGATCCGCAGTTGGGGTGAGCGCGTCCGAGATGCGGTCCAACAGCGGCCAGATCGACCATGCCCGTTCCCGGAGCGCGACGGCGAGACCAGGGAGCGGCAAGGCATCTGGTGCCGACAGGCAGGTCGAGATGATATTGGCGGCATCCATCATCCACAGCGCCAACAACTCATGTAGCCAGTCCGCCCGGAGGCTCGCCGACGCGGCGAGCCTGGCATGCACGAATGCGTCTACACCGGCGATGATCTGATCGGCGGACGGGTGGGGAGCGCTTGTCACCGCGATCAGCAGGGTACGGCTGACGAGTTTCGCGAGATCCGTCACGATGCTTGCAGGATGCATCCCCGGATCAAGGAAGACAGACGGACTGTTCCGCCCGTCGGGGTAGAGGACATGTTCGGGCTTGAGGTCCCCATGCACGAGCATCGGCTGGGGTTCGGCCACGGCCATGGCGGCCGACCACGTCCAGGTCAGCTGGGTCAAGGTTCGCTGGACTTGGGCAGCCCTCGCCTCGTCGGCTGGGCGGTCATCTCTGGTTCCAAGCAGTGCAGCGACATAGCTGACCGTGCCAGGGCCGCTGAACTTCCGGAGGAAGGTCCCGGCGATACCGCGTTCTGAGATCACCGCGATGTCGTCGCGTCCTGACGCAGGCAGGTGGTGTAGCCGGTCGAGCTGGGTGAACGCGGACGCGAGCAGTTCGGCCGTGGCCTCGGGACACTCGAGGATCAGCTCCGCCAGCGTCGGACCCGACACGGCCGATGTGAACAACACCCCTCGCCGTGCACCCGCGACCGCGTGGACTCGTGGGCGTCCCAGCTCGGCGAGCAGTCGCAGCTGCGCGGCTTCCCGCGCCAGCAACGACCCGGGACTCGCCGCATATCCATGCTGTGCTCGACGCACTACGTCCCAGCCACCGCAGGAGCCGCGTAGCAGTGATACCAAAGACGTTCCGAGGAGCGAATACTTGGCGAACAGGTCGCGACCGTCGACCGACAGCCGGCAGTGCCCGCCCGTGCCGACCACTTGTGGGCCTGCCTGTCCCGAGCCGGCCACTACCACCCCTACGAGCTCTCGCCGACCGCGCCCGAGCTCCGCGCCTGGTACCACGATGTCCAGGCACTCGTCGTGGCCTTCTCGACCGAGGCAGGGGCGCCCCCGGCAGCCGAGGCAGCCGGCCCGACCGCTCCGTCAGCGTGATCGACGGTTCCGCGGAACCACATCGCCGTCGGAAACCGCGGCACCCGGCCAGCTCGGCCGAGCCACAGCTGGTCTCCTTCCCGGCGTCGGTGCCGGCCGGAGCCGGTGGCCGGCCTCGGCTGAGGAGCATTCCGAACCAGGACGGACTTCCACGACTTCCACAGCTACTTCCTCATCTTGATGATCGATGTGGAAGCTGTGGAAGTAGGTGGCATGTTGTGGAAGCTGAAGGCTGTGGCGTGGAGATCGCGGCCGGCGCCGCGGCTATGCGTACAGGAGGGTGATGGTGCGGCCGGCGGGGCTGGTTGTGGTGGTGATGGCGGTGCGTTCGGTGATGTCGGGGGCGTCGGGGCGCTGGTCGAAGACGATGAGGGTGCCGGTGTCGAGGCCGAGACGGTCGAGGTAGCGGTCGAGCTGCTTCAGCCCGGTCGGTAGCGGGTTGGCGCGGCCGGCACGCCAGACCTTGAGTTCAAGCGCCTCGCGCTGCACATGACGGGTGCTGCCGGGGCCGTCGTAGGGCCAGCGGATGTGCAGGTCGACGCGGCCGGAGCCGACGCCGTACTCACGCTCGACGTAGCCTCCTCCGTTTACGACGCGCTGGAGGTAGCCCATGAGGACGATCTGCGGGGAGGCCTCGTTGTAGAAGCCTCCGCTGGTGAGGACCTCGCCGTGCTCCATCCAGAAATCGGCGAACTCGGCGAGCATCTTCGCGACGTCGAAGGTGCCGTCGGCCCGGACGAACGAGCGAGGGTCGGCCGTGACGCTCTCCTGAACCTGGCTTGAAAGCACCCGGACGATTATCTCGCGGTAGATCGGGTTGGCCACCCGGACGGGCGCCTTCGGTGCGATGAGGCCGAGGTCCCGGACGTAGCTGACGTCGTCGTCGTAGGGCTCGAGGACTAGGACGTCACCGGCGAGAACGGGACCGAGGACTTTCTGGACGCGGGGCTCGGCGAGCTTGGCCGCCAGCGAGTCCAGGTGGGTGGCCCGGGCGAGAATGAGCCGTTCCTTGGCTTCTTCCAGATGGTCTACCGTGATCGGTTCAGAGGGTGGGACCTGGAGCTTCTCGACCACCTCGCGTGCCAGCGCGTTGACCAGCCACGGCTGGCCGCCGGTCAGCCCGAAGGCGTGCTCCACGGCACCGGGGGCGAACACCTGGCCGGTCTCGGCGGTGTGCTGGCCATACAGCTCGGCCACCTCGTCGAACGTGAAGTCTCCTAGTCGCAGCGACTCCAGCTTGATATTGAACGGGCTGGCGGTCCCCAGACGGGTCGGGTCACCGCCCGAGGCTGCTTTATAGTCGCGGACGTCGCGCAGGCCGCAGAGGACTACCGACATGGGGAAAGCGGCCGGACGGCTGGGGAAGCCTGTACGTAGCTGGCGCAGCACGCTGAGCAGGCTCTGCCCACGGACCGCGTCGATTTCGTCGAAGAACAGCACCAACGGCCGCGGACAGAGCTCGGCCCAGGCTGTGAGGCCATCCTTCAGTAGGTTCGCGTCCGGCGCGCTTGGCCACGCCGGCGGGCGCAAGTTCTCCGGCAAGGTGAGGCGAGCACGTTCCCTGATCTCACCCAGGATGCTGCGCTGCGCTTCGGCATAGTCATCCTCGGCCGGCGCGGCCTGCTCGCAGGAGAAATGCAAGGCAGCATATCGCCCGCCCGCCGTCAGCTCGGTGGCCAGGGCCGACAGCGCCGTCGTCTTCCCGGTCTGGCGCGGCGCGTGTACGACGAAATATCCGCCCTGGTCTACGAGGCCCGGTGCCTGCGGTAGCCGTGACAATGCCGGGATCATGTAATGGTGCAGCGGGTCGCAGGGACCGGCTGTGTTGAACCGGCGACTCATCGCGATCGTCACGCTCCACGGGCAGGGTCGGGACAGGCAGGCCCTGTCTGCAACCCTACTCGGCACATATAGATAAACGATCACCTGTGGTGCCCCGCGATGCGCGCAACCGAGCTGGCGACGGCGGTGGCGTGGGTCGGGCCGAAGGGGCGATCTGGCAGGTCCAGCGCGTCACAGGTGACGCGGACCGTCTGACTGATCTCGCGCCAGCCACCGAAGCCAAGATCAGTCAGACTCTCCGCGTCAGGGGTGACGCGCTGGGTCTGACTGATCTTCGATCAGCAGCGAATTCTGTCCGTGGCTTACGGCCGCCCTCTGGGTGACGCGCTCAGCCTGACTGATCTTCGGCCTGAAGCAGAGCAGTTGTCCGTGGCTGACAGGCAGCCTCTGAACGACGCGTCTGGCCTCTCGATTGTGGTCTCGATTGCGGTCCCGCTGTGCTGGGGGCTTGAGAATTGGGAGCTTGAGAAGTAGATGGGGTCGTGCGGAGCTGCGGCGGCCATGGCCTGTGACGCGCTACAGACGGCCGAGGGCCTTGAGGGTCAGGTAGGCGTCGGTGACGGCGGGGGCGTAGCGGTCGGGGGCGGCGTCGACGACCTCGACGCCGCGGTTGCGCAGCTCCTCGGTGAGCTGGCGGCGGCGCAGCAGGGTCTGCTCGGCCGAGGCGGCGGCGTAGACCGCGCGGGCGTCGCCGCGGCCGGCGGCCAGCTCGGCCAGGCGCGGGTCGCGCAGGGCGGCGACGAGGACGGTGTGCCGCGCGGTCAGCGCGGGCAGCGCCGGCAGCAACGACTCCTCGATGACCGCAGGCACCAGCTCGGTGAAGATCACGACCAGGGCGCGTCGCCGGGTCGTGCGCAGCACCGTCGACACGATGCCCTCGTGGTCGGCCTCGACGAGCGCCGGCTCCAGCGTCGCCATCGCCTCGCTCATCCGCGACAGCAGGTCGCCCTCGCTCGACTCCGGCAGTACCAGCCGTGCCTCGCTGTCGTGCGCGACCACGCCGACCCGGTCGCCGGCCCGCAGCGCCACCGCCGTCAGCAGCAGCGCCGCGTCGAGGGCGTGGTCGAGCCGAGGAGCGTCACCGACGCGGCCGGCGGACGTGCGGGCCGTGTCCAGGACGCAGACCACCCGGCGGTCACGCTCCGGGCGGAACGTCTTCACGACGACGGCGCCGCGCCGCGCGGTGCCGCGCCAGTCGATGTTGCGGACGTCGTCGCCGATCACATAGTCGCGCAGGCTGTCGAACTCGGAGCCGGCCCCGCCGCCGCGGATGGCCACCTGGCCCTCGACCTCGCGCAGCCGGGCCAGCGCCGTCGGCAGGTGCCGGCGGGAGTGGAACGGCGGCAGCACCCGCACCCGCCACGGGCAGTGGTGCCGGCCCTGCCGGCCGGCCAGGCCCAGCGGCCCCAGCGAGCGGACAGTGATCCGGAACGGCTCGCGGTCGCCGCGCCGCGTCGGGTAGAGCGTCGCCTCCAGGAAGCGCCGCTCACCCGCCGGCACCGTGACGCGGTGGGCCCGCGGCCGAGCGCCGGCCGACGGCGGCCAGGCATCCCGGATCGTGGCCCGCACCGCCCGCGAGCCGTTGTTGCTGACGGTGAGTACCAGCGGCACCGGCTGGCCGAGCCGTGCGCCGCGCGGCCCGCTCCGGGAGAACTCCAGGGCCCGGACCGAGCCGGCGAGTACCACGTCGAGCACCACCAGGCCGACGATCAGCAGATCGACGACCAGGATCACGACGCCGGGGACGGGCGCGAGGGCCACCGCCACCGCGCCGAGGAACGCGCAGGCCACGGCCCGCCCGGTGATCGCCATCAGCCGCTCAGCGGGGGACGGGAACGGTCGCGAGCACCTGCTCGAGCACGACGTCCGCGCTGACGCCCTCCATCTCGGCCTCCGGGCGCAGGCTGATCCGGTGCCGCAGGGTCGCACGGGCGAGCGCCTTGACGTCGTCCGGGGTGGCGTAGCCGCGCCCGGACAGCCAGGCCCAGGCCTTCGACGTCGCGAGCAGCGCCGTCGCCCCGCGGGGCGACACCCCGAGCAGGACCGACGGCGCCGAGCGGGTCGCCCGGGCGAGGTCGACGATGTACGCGAGTACCTCGGGACGGACGTGCACGGCGCGGACACCCGCCCGGGCGACCGCCAGCTCGGCCGGGCCGGCGACGGGGCGCACCCCGGCGGCGTCCAGATCGCCCGGGTCGAAGCCCGCGGCGTGGTGCGCGAGCACCCGGACCTCGTCGTCGCGGGACGGCAGCGGCAGCGTCACCTTCACCAGGAAACGGTCGAGCTGGGCCTCGGGCAGCGGGTAGGTGCCCTCGTGCTCGACCGGGTTCTGCGTCGCGAGGACGGCGAACGGGCTGGGCAGCGGCCGGGGGGTGCCGTCGACGCTGACCTGGCGCTCCTCCATGACCTCCAACAGCGCCGCCTGGGTCTTCGGCGGCGTGCGGTTGATCTCGTCGGCGAGCAGCAGGTTGGTGAAGACCGGGCCCTCGCGGAAGGCGAACTCGGAGCTGCGGTTGTCGTAGAACAGCGAGCCGGTGACGTCCCCGGGCATCAGGTCGGGGGTGAACTGCAGCCGCTTGGTGTCCAGCGTCAGCGACCTGGCCAACGTGCGCACGAGCAGCGTCTTCGCCACGCCGGGCACGCCCTCGAGCAACGCGTGACCGCGGCACAGCAGCGCCACGACCAGGCCACTGACGGCCGCATCCTGCCCGATGACGGCTTTCGCCACCTCGCCGCGCAGCCGGATCAGGGCAGCCCGCGCGGCCTCCTGCTCGTCCGGGGGCGGGACGTTGGGGGGCACGGCCACCTGGGTGACCGGCCGGGTCATCTGGGGGACCTGCGGCTGGGGGACCTGCGGCGCGGGGGCGGAGAACAGCGGCGGCGATGGCGGCGATGGCGGGGGTGGCGCGGACGGCGCGGGTGTCGGCGCCGGAGTCGGTGCAGGTGCGTCCGACCAGCCAGCCGCCGTCGGCGGCGGCTGGACCGGAGGCGCCGTTGGTGGCGGCGGCGCGAGCGGTGTCCGCCCCGCGTCGCGGCCGACGATCGTCACGTCGCCCTCGGCCTCATCCTGGGGCGTCGGGCCGGCGGCGGGCCACGACGCGGCGGCGGGCTGGCCCTGGCCGCCTGCTCCGTGGCCGCCTGCTCCGTGGCCGTCAGTTCCCTGGACGTCGGCCGCGCCGGGTCCCGGCGTCGAAGCGCCGGGAGCAAAGGCGCCGGGATACGGAGTCGTCACTTTCCACCCACCTGTCGATCGAGGTTGTCGAGTGCCTCGGTGAGCTGGAGCAGCTCTGCGTCGTCCAGCGGTTCCCCCTGCTGGGAGCTGGCCGGGCCCGCGCCAGGCGCGGGCCAAGCCCCCGGCGCCGGCCAGGCCCCGGGAGGCGGCGCCGCCGGCGGTGCCGCCGGCCACGCTGCTGGAAACGCTGTGGCCTGGGCCGGTGACGCACCGCCCGAACCGTACAGGAGAGCCCAGATCTCCAGCGGCGGCCGACCTGTCCGCTCGGCGACCGAGGCGACCAGGGCGGCCGGGTCGGGCCCGCTGATCTCCTTGGCGACGGCTCCCGCCCGCACGGTGCCGCCCGCGCCGGCCGAGGCGTGCGGTGCGACGCCCAGCCGGTCGGCGAGCCGCGCGCGCAGGCCCGCGCGCAGCGCCTCGGCGGCGAGGCCGCGTGCTCTGGCCGCGGCGTAGAGCCGGCCGCGGCCCTCGGTGGTCTCGGCCGCGCGCACGACCACGGGCAGCGGCTCGGGGACCGGCGGGCCGAGCCGTCGTCCACGCCAGAGCGCCAGCAGGATGACCGCGACGAACAGTTGCAGGACAGTCAGCCAGAAGCGCGCGCCGAGCAGGTCCGCGACGCCGTCGCCATCACTGGAGTCGGCGAGAGCCGGCTCCTGGATCACCCAGCTCAGGCTGGGGTGGCGGGCCAGCAGACCGAGGCCGAGCGCCGCGTTGCCGTCGCGGTCGAGGTTCGCGTTGGTGAGGAAGTCCGCGCCGCTGAGCAGCACGAGCCGGCCGGCCCAGCTCGGCGCCGTCACCACGGCCAGCGGAGCGCCGCTGGCCGACAACAGGAAGCCGTCGTCCGGTGACGCGTAGCAGAGCTGGACCCTGGCGCCGTCCGCCGACCCACCACCGGACGCGTCCTCGGGCTGTTCGTAGGCGTCCGAACCGTAGATCGTCGTGCTGCCGGCGGTGCGTGCCTCGGGCAGCTGACAGTCCGGGGCCTTCGAACCGGGCAGAACGGCGGTGTCGGCGATCTCGACCGGTACCCGCAGCGAGGCCAGCACCTCGGCGTCGGCACCCACGAGCACCACGTCGGCGCCGTTCTCGGCGAGGCGACGCAGGTTGGCGAGGACCAGGCTGCCCAGCCGGCCAGGCCTGATCACGACGATCGTCCGATCGGTGTCACTGCCCACGAAGATCGACTGGTCCAGCACGTTGTCGCTGGCGGTGACCTCGATCCCGCGGTGGCGAAGGATCTCGGCCAGCGCCATCGTCCCGCCGGGCGCCGGTGACCTGGTGTCCAGCGATCCTTTGTTGCTCGACGGACCGCCCAGGACCACGGCGATCAGGGAGTAGACGACGACAACCGTGGCCAGGACGGCGAGGGCGATCGTCACCCTCCGGCGCGTCGCCGGACGCGGCCCGCTGGGCTGATGGGTCGACCCGCTCGGGCCGGGCGTCGATCCGGGCGTGCCCGCTTCGCCGGCGCCGGGCAGCCCGCCGGGCTGGGCGGGCGGTGCGGTCGCGGCGGTCATGCGGGCACCGCGTGGGTGGGGTCGGACGGGTGGTCGTCATGCGCCCGGCGCCGGACGTCGGCGAGCGCGTCGTCGGCCCGCACGACCGCCTGGTACCCGTCGAGGCTGGCGGGCCGGCCGCCGTACCAGACGTCGCTGAACACGGCGACGGCGAGGCGCAGCTCGTCGGCGCCGGACGTCGTGACCGCCGCCATCTCCATGACCAGCTCACCGGCGGTGCGGCTGGGCCGCGGGTCGAGCACGCCTTTCTCCTCCAGCATCCGCACCACCGCGCGAAGCCGGGAGCGCACGGCCTCGGCGTAGCGGCCGGCGTTCGCGTGCTCCTCGGCCTCGGCGCGCAGCGTCCGCGACGACGACGTGCTCGCGAGGTCGGTCTCCTGCGAGCGGCTCCTTGCGGCGCGCCGAACCGGACCGAGCCACATCCGCGCCGCGATCGCGAGGACGACCAGCACCAGCACGGCCGCGAAGATGCCCAGCCCGGTGTAGTTCCCACCGGCGCCGTGGGCGCTGGGATCGAGCCAGTCGAAGATCCGGCTGAGCTGGTGGTTGATCCAGTCGACGGCGCGGTGCAGCCAGCCAGGCGAGTGCCGCCCGTCCTGGCGGCCGTAGATGTCGCGTGACAGCTCCCTGCGAGCCTCGTCCTGGGCGCCCTCGCGGGTGACCGGACCGCCGAGCGCCGCCATCAGGACCACCCAACCCGGCCAGGCGCGGGCGGTCCGCCCCGGCCAGGTGCGGGCGGTCCGCCCCGGCCAGACGCCGGCGATGGGGCGCCAACCGCCGCGGCCTGCGCGAGGGTGACGTCGAGGGCCTCGCGGCGGATCCGCCGGTCGATGTAGAGGACCGCGATGACGCCGGCGAGCACCGGGGCGACGATCGTGACGACCAGCAGGCTGCCCAACGCCTGGATGACGATGTCCAGAGCGCTCGTGCCCGACGAATCGGACGCCGACGACGAGGCCGGCGCCGCGAACAGGGCGGCGGGCACGCTCACGACGAGGCTCAGCGCCCCGGCGACGACACCGGCGAGGAGCAGGATGCCGAACGTCCGCCACCAGGCACCACGGATCAGGTAGCGCGACCGGCGAAGCGCGCCCGTGACCGTCCCGCCTTCCAGCGCGTACACCGGGGTGGCGAAACAGAACAGCACCCCCAGCCAGACCGACACCACGCCGAGGGTGACCAGGCCGACGGCTACCAGGACCGCGAGCAGCAGGGACAGCCCCACCAGGCCGGGCAGGCGGGGAGCGACCCGCCGCAGCGCTGCCGCCAGCGTGATCCGAGACTGGCCGGCCTCCGCGACGACGACCGCGAGCACGCCGGCCAGCAGGATCACCGAAGTGAGGTCGAGCCCGCGCAGCACGATCTCCAGGAGCACATAGGAAGCGAACGACGCGTCCCGGGCGGCGAGCGCGATGATCGCGCCGAAGGTCTCGATCACGGCACCGGCGACGAGCGCGATGCCGAACGTCGCGCCCGGATTCGTCCGCATCGTCTCGAACGCGCCGTCGAGGGTCTCGCTGACGCTCAGCGGGCGCAGCGGCACGACGGCCGTCGAGGCGGCGGGCCGTCCCGCCGGCCGGCGGGACGCGCCGCGGCGGGACGCGTCACCAGCTGGCTCGGAACCGGGCGCCGACCAGCCGGCCGCCGGGTTCGGCCCTTGGCCACCGGCGCCTGGCGCCGGCCCCCACGGGCCGGGTCCTGAGGGTCCGGGTCCTGAGGGTCGGTGTCCCCATGGGCCGGGCATGGCCTGGCCGGGGACATGCGGGGGCGGCGGATACGGGCCGTTGACCGGCCCAGGTGCGGCCATGCGCGCTCCCGTCGTCCCGGATGATCCGGCCCATCCTTTCAGAGACGGCCGGGACTGGCGCCAGCGCGGTCGTGCGGCCGACGCAGTCGAGCCGTCCGGTTTGTCCGCCGAATCGTGCGGTTCATCCATGAAGGCAGGACGGCGAGCGGCCGCCGGTCCGAGTTGTCCACCGGGTGGGTTGTCCACAGGTCGGGCGTCGGGGCTGGCGCGCGCAGGGCCGTAGGTCGATCCTGCGCGTGTGACTGGATCACCGACTCGCGGCGGGTCGCCCCACTCGGCCGCCCGCACGCAGGCCCGCCTGGCCCTCGCCGCCCTCGCCGACCTGGTGCTGCCGCGGGCCTGCGCCGGCTGTGGCCGCGGCGGCGCCGCGGTCTGCGCGGCGTGCGTCGCGGGGCTGACCGGCGTCCCGATCCTCGCCGCCCCGGGCAACGTGGCCATCCCGGGGCGGCGGGGGCTGGTCCCGTGCGTAGCGGCCGGCCGCTACGCCGGGCCGGCCGGCTCGCTGGTGATCGCCTACAAGGAGCGCGGCCGCCTGGAGCTCACGTCCGTGCTCGGCGGCGCGCTGGCTACCGCCGTCGACACGGCGCTGGGCTTGGCGCGTCCGCCGGGCGGCCCGGCCGGGAGGGCGATCCTGCTGGTGCCCGTGCCGGCGAGCGCCGGGGCGCTGCGTCGGCGCGGGTTCGACCATGTCGCCCGGGTGGCGGCGGTCGCGGCCCGGCTCGTCACCGGCACGGGCATGCCGGCGTGGGTCGCCCCGCTGCTGCGACCGGTCCGGCGGACCGCCGACCAGGCGGAACTCGGCGCGCGCGAGCGGGCCGAGAACGTCGCCGGTGCCTTCGCGGCCCGTCCGGCGGCGGTGGCCAGGATCGTGGCGGCACTTTCGGGCCCCGGTCCAGCTGGCCCGCCAGGCTGGGCGAGTCAGCGAACGGCGGCCTACGGCCATGACGGCCATGACGGCCATGACGGCCGTGATCCAGGCGGGCCGCCCCGTCGAACCGGGCCCATCGGCTGGCCGCCCAGGGCCAGTCGGCAAGGGACGCCGTGGCGCGTAGTTCAGGGCGATTCCTGCCCTTCTGGCAGTGGGTGGGAAGCCCCCTCGACTGGGAGAGTCGACGTCGTGGTGGTGGACGACGTGGTGACGACCGGAGCGACGCTGGCCGAGGCGGCGCGGGCGTTGCGCCAGGTGGGATTGCCAGTGCTCGCCTCGGCCGCCATCGCGGCCGTCGGCGGCGCCGCGGCACGCCCACGTGTCCGATTGCCCACCACGCGGGTACCGGAAGGGTGAAACTAGATGGCCTACCGGTGTACGGGACGGGTCGTCCGTCCTTCAGGCGCTGGTAGGCGGGCGCCGACATCCGGGTGCACATCTGTGTCACTCGGGTGGCACAACGAGGGTTAACCGGCGGGCGGAAGGAGTAGGGCCACGTAACGACGACAGGCGCGCGCCTTCTTCGAGATGGGTCAGCCAGTACGACGACGAGATCGGCTCGGCCGGGCTTGCTCGGATCCGGGTCGGTACCGGGATGCCGGGCTCCGTCCCGGACGCGAGGCCTGGCCACGCGTCGCGGCTCGGACACCTGGCCAGCGAACGGGAGGTGGATCGCGTGGAGATCGTGGTCAAGGGCCGGCACACGGCGGTTCCGGAACGGTTCCGTACCCACGTCGAGAGCAAGCTCGCGAAGCTGGAGCGATACGACGGCAAGGCCATCCGTGTCGACGTCGAGCTGTCGACGGAGCACAACCCCCGCATGGCGAGCGTCCGCGAGCGGGTCGAGCTCACCCTCTACAGCCGCGGACCGGTGATCCGTGCCGAGGCCGCCGCCGCCGACCCCTACTCCGCGCTGGACGGCGCGACGAGCAAGCTCGCCGAACGCCTGCGCCGGGCGGCCGAACGCCGCGTCGACCACCAGCACGGCAACCACGGTCAGGGCCACGGGCGTGCCTACGTCGGGCCGCCGCTGACAGCCCGCGGCACCCGGACGCCCCCGTCGCCCACCCTCCCCGCGGAGACCGGCGGTCCCGCCGCGCCGACCGCCGACCGCGCCAGGCCCGGCTCACCGGCACGCGGCGCGACGGCGACCGGCGGACCGGCATCGTCGGGCGCCGCGGGCATGGCCACTCCCGCCGACGTCGCGGTTGCGATGGGCCGGCGGGGCACGGCGCCCGCTCGCGGGCGAGTGGCGCACGCGGCGAACGGCGCCGCAGCTACGGAAACCGAGCACGAGTTCGACGGCATCGACGTCGACCGTTGGGAGCAGCCGGACCGGTCGCCCATGGTCGTGCGCACCAAGACGCACCGGGCTGGGCCGATGACGCTCGACGACGCCCTGTCGAACATGGAACTGGTCGGCCACGACTTCTACCTCTTCCAGGACGCGGCGACCGGCCGGCCGAGCGTCGTGTACCGGCGGCGGGGCTACGACTACGGCGTCATCCACCTGATCGGCCCAGACGACCCGGCGCCAGCCTCGGACGAGGAACGCGAGCAGGTGGGGGCGGTCTCCTAACCGGCGCCGGGACGACCTCACCAAAGGCCTCGCGGTACGCACCCGGTGGGCCGGCCAACGCCGGTCCACCGGGCTGTGTTTGCGGCTCGTGTTGCCGTCTGCGGGTCGCATGGCTGTGGGGTCGGGGTTGAAGGTTTGACATGGTTCGCTCCGTGCGGGCGGCGCGCAGCTCGCTTGCGTGCCGCTTGAACGTCGCTGGTTGGGCCGGGGTTGAAGGTTTGACATGGTTCGCTGCGTGCGGGCGGCGCGCATCGGCCGCGTCCAGCTCGGTTGCGTGGCGCTTGAAGGTGGCTGGTTGGGGTCGGGGTTGAAGGTTTGACATGG
>Ga0268265_10000040_pt1 | contig 194156 bp, 188 predicted proteins | sample KBSSwiS52_FD_190355 | JGI IMG/M metagenome (GOLD analysis project Ga0268265, IMG submission 190355) | Switchgrass rhizosphere microbial communities from Kellogg Biological Station, Michigan, USA - KBS Switchgrass S5-2 (SPAdes) (version 2) | ecosystem: Host-associated > Plants > Roots >... | reverse complement strand
CGTCGGAGCGAGCCGAACCGTGGGATTCCCATCGCGACGCGGGTGACTTGTCCCAGTAGCCGATTGGGCAGCAGCCTATTGCTCATCAGCAGCATGTGCGCATCCGGTCCGACCGCGCGACGGGTGAACGGCGCGGTGTCATCGAGGGCCTTGGCCAGCCCCTTGGCAAACCGCTCGGGCGTTCCTGCGATCTTGAGGGCAAGCCGGCCACGTCGGTCAACGTTCGTGTTGATGGGGCCGTACGGTCCGTCCAAGTCGCAAAAATTCCCATAGGATCCCGCGTCGGTGATCATGTCGGTGTTGAACGCCCCCGTCACGATGACGGTGACCCCGACACCGAAGGGTGCGACCTCACCGGCCATGGCTTCTGCCCACCGCTCCGATGCCCCCTTCACCGCCGAATACGCTGCGATGGTGGGCATTCCACGCACACCACCCTCACTCGAGATCACCACGATGCGACCACGTCCCGCAGCGCGCATCGACGGCAGCAGCTCCCTCGTCAGCGCAACCGGCCCGAACAGGTTGGTGGTGAACAGATCCTGCCAAACGTCGACGTCCATCTCCTCGACACAACCGGATGCCATGATGCCCGCGTTGTGGACCACGGCGTGCGGTGCCCCGACTGCCGCTTCGATGTCCTTGGCCGCCGCGACGATCGACACCCGATCGGCGAGGTCGAGCCGCACCCCGATCAACCGGGGATCATCTGCCGCGGCACCCGTTGCCTCGCGCAACCGCTCCAGCCCGGCCTCGGGACTGCGCATCGCCCCCACCACGCGCCACCCGAGCTGGTACAGGTGCGCCGCCGACGCCAAGCCGAGGCCCCGCGACGCCCCGGTGATGACGACGCTACGTGATTCACCCATTGGTGTCTTCCGCACAGCGATCACTCTTGGACCCCAGCGTGACCATCGGGCGCCCCTCGGGCTGGAGTGTCATGTAGGTCGACCAGATGCCGACCGAATAGGGGCCCTTCTGACCATTCTCCTCGTAGAAGCCCTGTGGGTCATACACTTTCGCGTCGGGATAGGGCCACGGGCAGGCCACCGACGTCGACACCCGCGTCCACTTCATGGCGGCAAAGGCTGTTCCGTACATGAGATATGCCACGTTGACGATGATGAGCATCACCATGAACGACCCCAGCGCCGGCTTGGTGGGAAAGATGCGCGCGCGTTGGGCCAACTTCTCCGACACCGTGCGACCGGTGTCATCCCGATAGACCAGGATTCCCGCGGGAATCATCACCAGGGTGACCAACGAGGATTCCCACAGCAGCGGGAACTGATGGGTGGTGCCGGTGAAGATCGAGCCGAACGGGATCACCTGCGAGTAGATGTAGAGGCCTGTGCGGATCGCTGAAATCTCGAGGAACATGTCGATGATGAACCCGAACACGAAGATCCACAGGCCCAAACTGATCAGCGGATGGCGCCACACGAACGAGTCGACCGGACGCCGGGCCTGAATCTTGCGCAGCACCCACACCGCAGGGAAGTACGGCCCGAATTGAAACAACACGTAGCCGAACACGATGAACGGCTCCACGGTGGGAGCCAGCGATACCAGCGGCCACGACTCCGGCCAATGCCACAACCGCGGGTCGTACACCGCGAACGGCGCCCAGTTCATGATCGGGTCTTGCCAGACGATGATCGTGGTCACGATCGACATCAGGATGTAGGGGTGCGGGCCGTACCGACGCCAACCCCACACGCACACCCCGACGACGCCGATCATCGTGACCAGGGTGCCAATCTCGTTGAGGGTGAGCCAGTGTTCGAAGCCGAAGAGGGGCTCGACCGGACGCGGGGTGCCCTTCACCTCCGGGTTGGCGATCCGCGCGTCGGGGTAGTTGCGGGCATTCCATGCCACAACTCCGACGACGAGGACACCGAGGGCGAGAAAGACCCAGCCCAAGACGTTGGGTTTCTTCGTGCCCGGCGGGACTGCCGCCGCCCCTTCAGACGACGCGGTTGTCGGCTTGGTGGCCACTATCGGTCCTCACAATCTCTCGTTCCAGCTGCATGGGTGATCACGCATTGTCGATCTCACGCACGGTCACTCTTCGACCGAAGCGACTGCCGCTCGGCCGCCGGCTTGCCGCCCTTGTAGGTAGACCAGATGCCCTGCAAGTAAGGACCTTTCGCAGAAGCCTCGCGGTTCGGAGAGTGTGGCAAATCGTGACCAGCGGTTTGTCGACGTCGTGGACACCGCCGAAGCGGCGTCATCTAGCCGCTCACGTGTCCGCAGGTCTCGGTAGCGCCCGGCACGAAGGATGTCAGGCCGATTGCCTTGTAGTCATTGATGATTCGCGCGTATTCACACTTGGGGGCCGCAAGCGGCATGTAGGAGATACGGCGTGGCAGCCAACGGTAGGCAATCCGCACCAGCCTGGACAGGACCGCGAACTCCACATCGTGTCGGCGTGTCCACCGCAACGGAAGTATCGCCCGCACCCCCGGATGCATGATGCCGAACCCGAGCACTGCGGCGACATGGCCTCCGACCGGTCCAAACAGCCTCCACAACGGTTCCGTAAGAGCAGGCACGTCATCAGGTCGCTTCGGCCGCCGAATGGCCTCGATGACTATGTCGAGAGCCTCTGTGCGCGTGAGCTTCTCGGCGACGATCGAGTCGTAATAGGCCGTCAGCTCGTCATAGCGAACAGGCAGTTGTCGCGCACGACCTGGCATTTGAAGATCGGAGGTCAGCGCCAGGTAACGGTCCCAAATCGCTTGATTGTCAGCGGCGCTAGGCTTTGTCCCCGTCGTCACCATGAAGACTCCGCGGTACATGAAGAAGATGCTGATCAGGTTCCAGTTCCACGGCTCGGGACTCATCGCGCTGTACCGAACCCCATCAGGACCAACACCTTTGACGTCGCGATGCAACCGCACCAGACGCTGCATCTCCTCACGACGATCGTCGTCATCGGCGTTGAACGTCAGCTGGAACGACGCCCCGGTGCGGAGCCCACGCGCAAACGGATCGTCCCGGATCCGCGCGGTATCGACCAACGAAGCCGACACCGACGGCAACATCATCTCGTCGAACAAGGCAGGGGCGAACAACACGTAGAACCGTGAACCCATAGCCCGCTCGAACCGATCAGCCACCGAGCCCACGCCACGACCACCGCGGTCGCGCACGACAACCGGGGCGACTTTCTCTGGAATCGCACCAATCGACATCAGCACCTCCACCGGCCAGTTCTGGTGCATATCGGCCCCAGAAATTATTCTGGGGTCAGCCTGCACCACAACCATGGCGAGGTCAAGAGGAAATGATGCACAATGCGTCGATGGCCAATGCAACTCGGAGTTACGGCGGCATCGCGGCCGAGGAACGCCGCGCCACGCGGCGTCGCCTCCTGATGGAGGCCGCGCTCGACCTATTCGCCGAAGATGGCGCCCGAGGAGTGTCTAAACGTGCAGTGTGTGCGCGCGCACGCCTGAACGATCGCTATTTCTATGAGCATTTCACCGACTCGGACGCGTTGCTTGAAGCCGTCGTGCGAGATCTCACCGCGCAAGGGTTGGAGGCCGTAGGCGCCGCCACACGTGAGGCACCGGCTGACATTCGCGGGCAAGTTCGCGCCACTGCAGACGCGGCGCTCGAATTCGTCACCGCCGACCCACGGATCGGCAAGTTCGTGATCGGGTCAAGCACCTCCGAACCCCTGCAGCGCGCCCGCGCGGACAGCACCCGCGCGATTGCCGCCGCGATGTCTGCAAGCATCAGGGAACTACTGGGCGACACAGCGGCCAGCCAGCTCAACACCGATCTCGCGGCCTTTGCGCTCGTGAGCGGTGCTACAGAGGTGATCGTCGCATGGCTACGCGGCGAGTTCGACATCAGCCGTCAACATGTCGCCGACCTCGTTGCCGGGCTGTTGTTGGCGACGGCCGACATCTCGACGGCGCTTCCCAAATCAGCCGGCGGAGTTAAGGCCGCACAACCGGACAGCGCTGCCAACAAGTAATGCTCCCGGCTTGGATCAACGCATCCGGAGTCCGTCGAGCAGGGCGCTCAGTGCGTGCACGCTCTGGTCTCGCGCTTCTTGCTGATTGGGTGCATTTGCGATGAACATCGCCGCCTCCTCCGCTGCGGCGAGAAGCACGTGGGCAAGTACGGCAACGGGCTGATCAGCTGCTAGATCACCTTCTTCGACTGCGCGTTCGAGCATGACGCGGATTGCTCCAAGCCCGTACGTGCTCTCTAGTTCGCGCCACCGGTTCCAGCCCAGCACGGCTGGCCCGTCGATGAGCAAAATGCGCTGAACCTGGCGCGTGAGCGATGCATCGAGAAACCCAACCAGCCCTTGGCGCAACTGGTTGAACGCTCCATCCGCGGGGTCGGCCAGCTTCTTGGCTGCCTCCATGACGAGACCCTCTTCGACAGCGATGAACACCGCCTCGAAAAGCGCTTGCTTGTCGGCGAAGTGGTGATAGAGCGCGCCGCGGGTACCGACGTCGGCCTCTGCGACCACTTCCTCGGTACCGGTGTGGTGGTACCCCTTGTCGACGAACAATCTCATGGCAGCACTGATCAGTGCCTGGCGGGTGGCCTCGGCTTGCGCGGCACGTCGCGCCTTCGAATCGAGCTTCTCTGGGCCATGCGGCATTGAAAGAGAGTATTGCATACAGACTGTAGGTGACATACAGTGCGCATGTCACCTCACAGATGCCCTGTGGCACAGCGATTTCCGTCCAATTGGAGGCCCGGTGTCCAATCCCATCGACGTAGTCCGCGAATTCTGCGCGCTGATGGAAGGTCGCGATCCCGACGCTCTGCGTCCTCTGCTAGCCGACGACGCCATTTATCAGAACGTCGGAATGCCGGCCTTCATCGGTGTCGAAGCCATCGTGGAGAACATGGCCGCGCAGTTCTCGATGTTCCCTGACGCATATGCATTCGAAGTCGTCAACATCGCAAGTGACGGTGCAGTCGTTCTCACTGAGCGCCTCGACTACATCCAAGCCCCCGATGGATCCACGCCTGCCATTCCGGTGATGGGGACCTTCGTCGTCGGAGATGACGGCAAGATAACCCGATGGACGGACTACTTCGACGTCAACCTCATCGTCAAACTCCTTCAAGGAGAGGACATCAGCGCACTGGTTCCAACAGCGTCGGCGACGTGACCGACGAGCGAAGAATCGCGGGACGAGAATCGAGGTCTCTCGACTTCCACTGCTGCGGTAGGCATTCAGCATGTGGCTGTGGACCGCGACACCTGCCAGTCTTCCGATGCTCCACAACCGAAAGCAGTCAGGTCACATGACTGACACAGGCAACCAAGCCGATACGCCCACCGAGGATGCGTCCGAAAGCTGGGATATAACCAGCAATCTCGGCACGACCGCACTGGCTGTTGCCGCCCAGCGCGCTGCCGAGGCTGCGCAAGAACACCCCCTCGTCCGCGATGAGTTCGCCGCGATTCTCGTTGCAGCCGTTAACCAGCCAGGTTGGACGACGATGGCAAGCGGCGACCTGTCGTGGATGGGTACAGAGAACGAACTCGCACGACGCACTGCAGTAACCGGCCGAGAATACGTCGCGACCCGAACACTGTTCTTCGATGAGTTCTGCGCGTCAGCGAAGGAAGACGGCATCGAACAACTGGTGATATTGGCCTCTGGATTGGACGCACGTGCATACAGGCTGTCCTGTCTGTCGGGTACCCGTGTCTACGAGATCGACCAGCCAGCGATACTGGTATTCAAGCAATCCACTCTCGACGCACACGGCCTGACTTCCATTGCCGAGGTTCACCAAGTCGCCATCGATCTCCGTGACGACGGCTGGGCCGATGCATTGGCGGAGGCCGGCTGGGACGCGAGGACGCCAACCGCCTGGCTCATCGAAGGGCTCCTCCCTTACTTGTCGTCCAGCGAGCACGACCATCTATTCGAAATGGTAAACCGATTGAGCGCGAACAACAGTCGGCTGGCTGCCGAGGTCTACCACCACGCAACCAATCACTTCGGCCAGAAGCGGCTGCAACGATGGAGAGACGAAGCTGCCGATTTCGACGACGCTCTAGGCGTCGACGTCGACGTTACGGCGTTCATCAAACACGAAGACGCCACCGACACCGCTTCCTGGCTGACCGCCCACGGCTGGGTCACCGACTCCCTCGACAGTCGAATCGAGATGGCGCGCCTCGGTCGCCCAATATCGGCTGATCTCATCGACACCGCGCCCGCAAGCTCCCTGGTGACCGCGGTCCTCCGATCCCAGTGACGAAGCCAATCCGCCACGGCCCTCCCCGACGTCATCGGACGTCTCGAACCAATTCGTGCTCGACTTGGCGCAGATAGTCCCTCGGGTCGCCGAGAGGTCGACTGACGCTCAGCAACCATCAGAGAACCATGATCTTGGAAGGCAAATACCCTTGCGCCGTATTGTTCTTGTTGATCGCGCTGGTACCCTGCGATCGAGCGAGCGCTGCCGGAAGGCGTCCAAAGCTTCATTCGCCGCGCCAGGCTCGCGGACCACCTCGAATTTGGTTGACTAGGCAGCGGCAGTCGACCATAGTCTGGAACAGACGTTTGGTCATACTAGATCCCTGGAGGTGGCGTGTCCGAGGCTGACGGTGATCCTCTCTTCGCGGGATTCGCCATGTTGGCGTCGGCCCTGGCCGGACGGCCCCTCGCCGTAGCGCCTGGCAAAGCCGGCGATCCGGCGTGGACGGACGGGCAAAGCATCTTCATCGACCCAGGGGCTTCTCGACGCGCAGTTCTGGAGAGCGTGGCCGTGCAGGCCTCGTTGATGGCAGCGGGCAGCTTCGACGTCCAAGTGCTCAAGAGATTGTCGCGACGGTCGAAGTTGGTGCAGAGGTATCTCACCATCGAGGGCCATCGTGCGCTACTCGAGAATGACGATCTACTTCCCGAGACGCTCCGTACGCTTGCCGATCGTGAATTGGCTTCGCGAACCGATTCACCGCAGAGCTCGGTAACGCTCGCCGAGGCCAAGCATGCCCTGGCGCCCTCACCCGAGAACTTCGGCACGATCCGTATCAAGAAGTTGATCGCCGCCAATCGCCGTGCTTCTACGGAAGCCGAGAGCGAAGAGGCTCAGCACGTGCCGCGCCGCACGTCGTCAGACGAACTGGAGGAGTTCGACGATGACCAAATCGATGACAGCGGCCATCCCGATCCGTTCAGCAGTCCGGTCGGCGGCGGCGGTCTCATCGGGAAGTGGCTGAAGAAGTTGCTGTCGTCTGCGCGGAAGAGCGGCGACGGCGGAGGTCCCCCCGGCGCTGACGCACCGACGAGTCGGACGAATTCCGCCAAACGCGGTGCCCATGCGGTCATCTCAACCGCAAGAGTGGACCCGCAAGACACCGTCGACGTGGAGGCCACCGGGTTCAAGTATCCAGAGTGGGACGCTGGCAGGCACCACTATCGCCCGGAGTGGTGCACGGTCCGTGAGGTCGAACCGACGATCTTAGCGTCTGCACCCCAGAACATCGACACAGTCATCGGCGTACGCAAACCCCTTGCACGACTGGGGCTGGGGCTCCATCGCCTTCGGCGACAGCGCCAAGGCGACGACATCGACGTCGACGCAGCGGTGGATGCGCTGGTCGAGGCAGCAGCTGGCTCGGTGCCGCACGACGCGGTATATCTCGAGACCGTACGCCGCCGACGGGACCTATCGGTGCTGCTGCTGCTCGACATATCCGGGTCGGCAGCAGAACCAGGCACCCTGGGCCGTACGGTTCACCAGCAACAGCTAACGGCAGCCGCCAACCTCACCGTCGCATTGCACGACCTCGGCGACCGCGTCGCACTGTATGCCTACCATTCTCAGGGTCGACGCGCCGTAACCATGATCCCCGTTAAACGGTTCGACGAACACCTCGAGATTACGTTTGCCAAACGTCTGAATAGTCTCGAGCCTGGCGCCTATTCGCGCCTCGGTGCCGCCATTCGGCACGGATCAGCCGTGCTGGAAGCGCGTGGCGGGACTGCACGTCGGTTGCTCGTGGTGCTATCGGACGGTCTTGCCTACGACCACGGCTACGAGCGCGCCTACGGGGCGGCCGACGCGCGGCGTGCACTCGACGAGGCGCGTCGACGCGGCACGGGCAGCGTCTGCTTGACGGTGGGCGCGGGGACGGACGTCTCCTCGCTACGACGCGTCTTTGGAAGCGCGGCGCACGCGACCGTGGGGCAGCCCCAGCAGGTCGCCGACGTGATTGGGCCGTTGTTTCGTTCGGCGCTTCGCTCGGCGGAGGTAACTCGCAAAATCGCTTGAGACGCGACCTGATCGTTCGCCTGGCGGTGAGGCCGGATACCCCAGTTGAACCAAACGTCTGTTCCAGGATAGTATTCGTCGTCCCCGCCGCCGTGGTCACAGAGAGGGGCTTCATGCCCGAGACAACGCACGCCAGTCCCAATGGCGTGACACCGCAGTTAGACGAGACGCGCCCGTTCTATCAGCCGGTCGGCAATGAGGAGAAGGTCTTCAAGGCGGCCTACCACCAAGGCCTATCCCTGGTGCTGAAGGGACCGACCGGCTGCGGCAAGACCCGGTTCGTCGAAGCCATGGCCCACGACCTCGGCAGACCACTGATCACGGTAGCCTGCCACGACGACCTCACCACTGCCGACCTGGTGGGCAGGTATTTGCTACAGGGCGGCGAGACGGTTTGGGTCGACGGGCCATTGACTCGCGCGGTGCGCGAGGGAGCGATCTGTTATCTCGACGAAGTGGTCGAAGCGCGGCAGGACACCACCGTGGTGCTGCATCCCCTCGCTGACTACCGCAGGCAACTGCCCATCGAACGGCTGGGCATCACGCTGGACGCCGCTCCGGGATTCGGCCTCGTCGTCTCCTACAACCCGGGTTATCAGAGTGTCTTGAAAGACCTGAAGGACTCCACGCGGCAACGCATGGTCGCGATCGAGTTCGGTTTTCCGGCCGCGGCGCTCGAGGAAGGCATCGTTCGACACGAAGCCGGCGTCGACCAGAGCACCGCGGCACGCCTCGTGCGATTCGGCCAAGCCATCCGGCGACTCGAGACAGGAGGACTGCGTGAGGTCGCCTCGACGCGAGTCCTCATCGCAGCCGGCCGCCTGCTCGTCGAGGGTCTCACCATCGACGAGGCCGCGCGGGCGGCAATCGCGGGACCACTCAGCGACGACGTTCACGTACGCAGGGGGCTCGACGAGATGATCGAGGTCTACCTCGGCACGGGCGCAACCGCAGACCAAATCGCGAGCCGCTGAAGACAGCTGCTGCCGTCCAAAGTCGGGCCAGTAACCAGCCAATCGTGCGACGAGCGATCGACGTGCAGTCGCGGGACCGGATCGAAAGGAAAGTGCGACATTTCAACGACCAAGAAGGCCCTGGGCCTCGTGCTTGAAGGCAGACGTGCGGAAGTCGATCAGAATGGCTGACGCGCAACGTCACGACCAGGTTGGGTCATCTGCGCGTTCCGTCGTCGTCACGGGAGCTTCTCGCGGCCTGGGCTTCGTTACCGCCGTACGTCTCTATCGGGAAGGGTGGCGCGTCGTCGCGGCCATGCGCACTCCCGAGAAGGGAATGCCACTGCTTCGCGAGGCCGCCGACGCCGGAATCGACGTTGACCGTTTGATCAGCGTTCAGCTCGACCTGCTGGACGCAGAGTCAATTGCCGCTGCGGCCAAGGCAATCGACGCAGCAGTGGGTCCGCCGTTCGCGATCGTTCACAATGCTGGTATCGCAGCGGCCGGGATGGTGGAAGAGACGAGCATGGACCTATGGCAGGACATGCTGACCACTCACCTCATCGGGCCGGTGGCCCTCACCAAGGCGCTGTTGCCAGCCATGCGAGCCGCGGGACGCGGTCGCATCGTGCTGATATCCAGCGCCGGTGGCGTGCGCGGCCAGCCCGCAATCGCGCCCTACTCGGCCGCCAAGGGCGCGCTCGAGCGATGGGGCGAATCCATGGCAGGTGAAATCGCCTCGTTTGGTATCGGAGTCACGATCCTGGTGCCAGGGGTCTACGACACTGACATCATCACCGACGCCGGAACTACAGACGAGCGAGATTTCGGCGGCCCATATGGCGGACTACACCGGACGATCGACCAACGCGGTCGGTTCGCAATGAAGATTGCCCGTCCCCCGGAGCGGTTCACTGACGACGTGGTGAAGGCGCTCGACGATCAGGGCCCGTTCTGTCGCCGCGGCGCCGGCGCCGACGCGTCGATGTTGTTGTTCGGCAATCGCATTCTGCCGCCCATCGCGATGCACCATGTCTCTCGAATCGTGATGGGAATTCCCGGCTTCGCGAAGATGCGCGGCGGTGCGCCACCTCTTACGTTCAGCCAGCGCTTGATGATTTCGGCCGCTCAGAAATTGCCCCCACCCGTCATGCAACGGCTGATCACCGTCGTCATGTGGGCGTCGTCGGTCAAGCAGAAGCTCGGGAAGAGACAACAGGCTGAGGCTTGACTCGGAATCCTCACGCCCGCACAGTGATCAGCCTCGAGCGAGCGACCCGAACGCTGCTCGGCGAAGATGACCACCTTTGGGGGTAGTCGCGCAGCAGGCCGTGGGCATCTCATTGCCGTCGCGTTACCAGGACGATCGAGAGTCGCAAAAGGTAGACGGGTGTACCAACCTTGCCAGCGGTGGCGAGGTCAGCACGCCCGTCTCCGATGCCCGGCGTGGTTCAACACGCTGGGAAGCGAGCACACCCTGACCGCCGTGAGCGCGATATCCCCGCTCAGGGCGAAGATCGCATCCGGTTTGTTTCGTTGCCGGTCACGGGTGCAGCTTCGTGGACGGGTGGACTTCTAGTCGCTCGGAACGTCGAAGAGGACAGGCAGAGCGGTAGGCGATCGGAATACTTGTCCGCGGATATGGGGATCGTCGGCATCGGGATCCAGACGGAGGTTGTCGAGACGATCGAGCAACAGGTTCACTGCAACCCGCATTTCCATGCGAGCCAAGTGCATTCCCATGCAGACGTGCGCACCGTGGCCCCATGAGATCGGCGTCCGCGGCTGGCGGAAGATGTCGAAACGATTGGGGTCGTCATAGCGCGTATCGTCGCGATTGGCGGCACCGAGCATCGGCATGACTGAGCAGCCGGCAGGGATCTGCACGCCGCCCAGCTCCGTGTCGCGTGTGGTGACCCGCGTGATTGACAGCAGCGGAGCTTCCCAGCGCACTGCCTCTTCGATCGCCTGCGGCAGAAGCGATCGGTCAGCACGCACCGCATCGAGTTGGTCGGGGTTCGAGAGCAAGCCGAACAACAGATTGCCCGATGACCGGTACGTGGTCTCGACTCCGGCCGGCAGCAACAGATGCAGGAAGCCAAAGATCTCTTCGTCGGATAGTCTCTCGCCATCGATCTCGACTTCGGCGAGCTTGCTGGTCAAATCTTCACGAGGGTTTTCGCGGCGGTCGGCAAGGATCGGCACCAGATAATCGCCGAGTTCCTTGGTCGCCTCTGCCGCGCGCTCAGGGTTGATACCGAAGGCCAGCTGCGATATCGACCACCGTTGAAACTTGGCGTAATCCTCCTTGGGCAGCCCCAGCAGGCCGGCGATGATCTGGGCCGGATACGGGAACGTGAACTCGTTGACCAACTCTGCCTTACCCTTGTCGGCAAAGCTATCGATCAGGGTGTTACCCACCCGTTCCACCAGGTCCGATTCCCAATTTGCCAACGCCTTGGGCGAGAAAGCCTTGGAAATCAGTGCCCGGTACCTCCCATGTTCGGGCTCATCCATGCCAACCATCACGTGTTTGCCGATGCCGAAGAAGTCCTTGATGTGGCCCGACGAGTACGTCTCGTTGTCCCGCAACATCTGTTGAATATCCTCGTGGCGATACACCATGAAGACCGGTTTGCCCTCCTCGCCGGGCATCACGGAGAAGTCCAACCGTTGCACCGGGTCGGATTTCCGGATTTCAGACAGCTGGGTGTAGGGATCGCGTACGTCTCCTGCGACCGCATCGTCAAACGCTCCGAAATCGTCGAGGTCGTCGAACAACTGCATGGTGAAACTCCTTCTCTTGCTGACAGTTAGGGGGTTGCGCGGCTGACGTCGCGTCGGAGCGAGCCGAACCGTGGGATTCCCATCGCGACGCGGGTGACTTGTCCCAGTAGCCGATTGGGCAGCAGCCTATTGCTCATCAGCAGCATGTGCGCATCCGGTCCGACCGCGCGACGGGTGAACGGCGCGGTGTCATCGAGGGCCTTGGCCAGCCCCTTGGCAAACCGCTCGGGCGTTCCTGCGATCTTGAGGGCAAGCCGGCCACGTCGGTCAACGTTCGTGTTGATGGGGCCGTACGGTCCGTCCAAGTCGCAAAAATTCCCATAGGATCCCGCGTCGGTGATCATGTCGGTGTTGAACGCCCCCGTCACGATGACGGTGACCCCGACACCGAAGGGTGCGACCTCACCGGCCATGGCTTCTGCCCACCGCTCCGATGCCCCCTTCACCGCCGAATACGCTGCGATGGTGGGCATTCCACGCACACCACCCTCACTCGAGATCACCACGATGCGACCACGTCCCGCAGCGCGCATCGACGGCAGCAGCTCCCTCGTCAGCGCAACCGGCCCGAACAGGTTGGTGGTGAACAGATCCTGCCAAACGTCGACGTCCATCTCCTCGACACAACCGGATGCCATGATGCCCGCGTTGTGGACCACGGCGTGCGGTGCCCCGACTGCCGCTTCGATGTCCTTGGCCGCCGCGACGATCGACACCCGATCGGCGAGGTCGAGCCGCACCCCGATCAACCGGGGATCATCTGCCGCGGCACCCGTTGCCTCGCGCAACCGCTCCAGCCCGGCCTCGGGACTGCGCATCGCCCCCACCACGCGCCACCCGAGCTGGTACAGGTGCGCCGCCGACGCCAAGCCGAGGCCCCGCGACGCCCCGGTGATGACGACGCTACGTGATTCACCCATTGGTGTCTTCCGCACAGCGATCACTCTTGGACCCCAGCGTGACCATCGGGCGCCCCTCGGGCTGGAGTGTCATGTAGGTCGACCAGATGCCGACCGAATAGGGGCCCTTCTGACCATTCTCCTCGTAGAAGCCCTGTGGGTCATACACTTTCGCGTCGGGATAGGGCCACGGGCAGGCCACCGACGTCGACACCCGCGTCCACTTCATGGCGGCAAAGGCTGTTCCGTACATGAGATATGCCACGTTGACGATGATGAGCATCACCATGAACGACCCCAGCGCCGGCTTGGTGGGAAAGATGCGCGCGCGTTGGGCCAACTTCTCCGACACCGTGCGACCGGTGTCATCCCGATAGACCAGGATTCCCGCGGGAATCATCACCAGGGTGACCAACGAGGATTCCCACAGCAGCGGGAACTGATGGGTGGTGCCGGTGAAGATCGAGCCGAACGGGATCACCTGCGAGTAGATGTAGAGGCCTGTGCGGATCGCTGAAATCTCGAGGAACATGTCGATGATGAACCCGAACACGAAGATCCACAGGCCCAAACTGATCAGCGGATGGCGCCACACGAACGAGTCGACCGGACGCCGGGCCTGAATCTTGCGCAGCACCCACACCGCAGGGAAGTACGGCCCGAATTGAAACAACACGTAGCCGAACACGATGAACGGCTCCACGGTGGGAGCCAGCGATACCAGCGGCCACGACTCCGGCCAATGCCACAACCGCGGGTCGTACACCGCGAACGGCGCCCAGTTCATGATCGGGTCTTGCCAGACGATGATCGTGGTCACGATCGACATCAGGATGTAGGGGTGCGGGCCGTACCGACGCCAACCCCACACGCACACCCCGACGACGCCGATCATCGTGACCAGGGTGCCAATCTCGTTGAGGGTGAGCCAGTGTTCGAAGCCGAAGAGGGGCTCGACCGGACGCGGGGTGCCCTTCACCTCCGGGTTGGCGATCCGCGCGTCGGGGTAGTTGCGGGCATTCCATGCCACAACTCCGACGACGAGGACACCGAGGGCGAGAAAGACCCAGCCCAAGACGTTGGGTTTCTTCGTGCCCGGCGGGACTGCCGCCGCCCCTTCAGACGACGCGGTTGTCGGCTTGGTGGCCACTATCGGTCCTCACAATCTCTCGTTCCAGCTGCATGGGTGATCACGCATCGCCGTTCTCGGCGCACAATTCGCCATCGGACCCGAGCGTGGCCTTCGATTGGCAGTCGAGCTGGTGTTCCGCGCAGGTCGGACGAGCTGCCACAAAGACGGACCCTTCTGGGGCTGAAGCGAGACGCCAAGTCGATATCCCCTGTGTTCCCGACGATCTCGGCGCGGCGTGTTGCACTGACTTTGCTCCTGCCAGTTCAGTCGACATCGATCGATCCTCACAAATGTTTGTTCCGCTGATAAGGCGATTGCAGTTGCGTTGTGGTTTTCGATCACTCGGATTCGCGTCGATCGTCTGCATCGAGCAGCAAGACTCGACGGTCACGCACGGAGCCTAGCAGCTTCGACGGTCTGCGATCAAACGTTAGTTTTGTGCTCGGAGCCCACCCGGGGAAGGTGCGGGTGGAGATCCGGGTTGGGCGCTTCGACCGGGGGGTGCTCGGGCACTGGAGCGGGCCCGCCCACGGGCACGAACACCACTGCGACGGTTAGCTCATCACCTGCGGCTCGGCGGTGTCCGATATTCGCAATCAGCTTCTACCGCAGCGCGTGAGGAGGTGCTGCGTAGCAAGCTGCGGCCAATGTTATCGTGGAACAAACGTTCGGTATGCAGGCTCGAAAATGAATCTTCGGAGAGTGCGCTTGTGAAGGCTAGGGTCAGATCCGCATCCCGCGCGCACTCGTTTCGTTTCGTTCCAGTGCACCAGCTTCACGGCAGGACCACGAAGGGAAATCAATGCGTAAAGACGACATGATTCTGATCAGCGTCGATGACCACATCGTCGAACCACCTGATATGTTCCGCAACCACCTGCCGAAGAAGTACCTCGACGAGGCACCGCGCCTGGTGCACAGTCCCGACGGCAGCGATTCGTGGCAGTTTAGGGACATCGTCATCCCCAACGTCGCCCTCAATGCCGTTGCCGGGCGCCCGAAGGAAGAGTACGGAATCGAGCCGCAGGGTCTCGACGAAATCCGGCCCGGGTGCTACCAGGTCGACGAACGTGTAAAGGACATGAACGCCGGCGGCATTCTCGGCTCGATCTGCTTCCCGTCGTTCCCGGGTTTCGCCGGCCGGTTGTTCGTGACCGAAGACACCGACTTCAGCCTCGCGCTGCTGCAGGCGTACAACGACTGGCACGTCGAAGAGTGGTGCGCCGCATATCCAGCCCGGTTCATTCCGATGACATTGCCGGTCATTTGGGACGCAGCGGCCTGCGCCAAGGAGGTTCGCCGCAACGCCGCCCGCGGCGTGCACGCCCTCACCTTCACCGAGAACCCTGCCGCTCTGGGCTTACCCAGTTTCCACGACGATTACTGGACGCCATTGTGGGAAGCCCTCGTTGACACCGCCACGGTCATGAACGTCCACATCGGCTCCTCGGGCAAGCTTGCGATCACAGCTGCCGATGCACCGATGGACGTGATGATCACCCTCCAGCCGATGAACATCGTCCAAGCTGCCGCGGATCTGCTCTGGTCCGCACCAGTCAAGAAATATCCTGATTTGAAGATCGCCTTGTCCGAGGGCGGCACTGGCTGGATCCCCTACTTTCTCGAACGTGCCGACCGCACCTATGAGATGCACTCGACTTGGACGGGTCAGGACTTCGGCACGAAGAAGCCGTCGGAAGTCTTCCGCGACCATTTCCTCACCTGCTTCATCTCCGACCACGTTGGAGTCAAGTTGCGCCACGACATCGGCATCGACAACATCTGCTGGGAGGCCGATTACCCGCATTCCGACTCCATGTGGCCCGGCGCCCCCGAACAACTCTCCGAAGTTCTCGACGCACATCAGGTCTCGGACGACGACATCGACAAGATGACCTATCAGAACGCGATGCGCTGGTATCACTGGGATCCGTTCGGCAGCCATCTCACCAAGGATCAAGCGACTGTTGGTGCCTTGCGTAAAGCTGCTGAGGGCCACGACGTGAGCGTCCAAGCCCGTAGCAAGAAGAGGACCACGAAAGATGCACCCTTGGGCGCGACATCGCTTCAGGCTCAGTTGAATACCTTGGGGAGTAAGAGCACCTGAACGATGCGCTGTTGAGAGTCGGTTATCGCGACATTCAAATCACCATTTGAAAGTGAGCAAAAATTGCCCAACAAGATCCACGTCAACTTCGACTTGTGCGAGAGTAATGCCGTTTGCATGGCACTGGCCCCCGCCGTGTTCGACGTCGACGACAGGGGTTACTTGAATCTGCTGACGGAGGACGTCACGCCTGAGAACGCGGCGGAGGTCGAGGAAGCAATCACCCAGTGTCCCCGACAAGCAATATCGTTGAAGCCGGCGTGACGTCGCAGGCAAGTCCAACGCTGCGTCAATGAGCCTCATTCTTGCGTGATCGCAACGGGGTGATTACGTGACGGAAAGCAAGTCCTTGCTCGGTACGCGGATGTTGATTGTCGGGGCGTCCTCCGGCGTCGGACGTGCACTGGCCATCGCCGCGCACGAGCGCGGTGCCCGAGTCGCGCTGGCCGCGCGCAGAATTCATCTGCTCGACGAATTGGCGCGTGAATTGGATGGCCACGCTTACGAACTCGACGTCTCCGATCCGAGCGCCATCGAGAGAACCGTAACCGCCGCAGCCCAGAAACTGGGGGCCTTCGATGCCGTCGTCTACACGACGGCGGTCGTTCCGCTCGCGCGTGTCGAAGACGTCGACCCAGCCACCTGGGTCCATGCATTTCGCGTAAACGCGGTCGGCGCATCCCACGTCCTGCGGACCGTACTGCCGTTTCTATCGCCCGACCCCGTGGTCCTCGTGGCGTCGTGTCAGGACGTTGGGGATCCCCGAGCCGGGACCGCGGCATACAACACGAGTAAGGCCGCCCTGGACGAGATGCTACGAGCCTGGCGCGGTGAACATCCCGATCTACCCGTGATCCGCGTCAGCCTCGGACCCACCGCGGATACCGAAATCCTGCGTGGCGCAGACCCTGAACTTCTCGACGCGCTGTATAGGGCGTGGACCGAGCGCGGCCAGTTGCCCGCACAGATGTCGGACGTAGCGAGCGTGGCCGACACGCTCATGTCGCTGATACCCGTTGCGCGCCGCAATCCGACTGTGATCGCAGAGGTGGTAGAGCTCGCCCCTCGGTATCAACCGAGAAACTGACCAACTGCCTGGCTCACACTCGCGCACTTACTTTGAGTAGACCCGCGAGGTTCCCGCCCATGATCTTTTGCTTCGCATCATCGTCGACTCCCTCGAGTCGGTCGACGAAACTGAGCGGGTCACCTACGCCCTCGGGATGTGGGAAGTCTGACCCGAACAACACGTGATCGGCACCCATGATGCCGATGATGCCGTCGATGTCGTCCTCGAGGAACGGGTGGATGTAGACGTTGCGCTTGAACACTTCGACCGGATGCTCGCCGAACGCCTGCGGCATCATGTGGTACGCACGATCGAGATTCTCGAGCAGACCCTTCACCCAGCCGCTGCCATTCTCGACACAGATGACCTTCAGGTCGGGGAAGCGCGAGAGCGCGCCATGACAAATCATCGCCGATATCGTGTCCTCGATCGCTCGATGCCCGATGACGATCTCTCGCAAGGCATTCGCCTGGAAGGAGAGGTACTCTCCCCCTCCTTCCCATGCGTCGAGCAGTTTTTGGTATCCGCTGTCGGAGGCATGAAAAGTCACCGGGATGTCAGCGTCCACCACGGCCTGCCAGAACGGATCGAATTCGGGTAGGCCCATCGAGCGGGACCCGCCGCTCGGGCTGGGAACCGGTGCCGGCCGGACCAGGAAGGTGCGCATGTCTCGCTCGAGACACCAATGAAACTCCTCGATCGCCTTCTCGACGATCGGCAACGTGATGACCGGGGTGGCGAAGATGCGGCCTTCGTAGTCAAACGTCCAGTGCTCATACATCCACTGGTTGAGGGCACGCATCACCGCGTGGGTCAGATGTACGTCGTCGGTTGAACGTTCCTCGATCAAACTGGCCAACGTCGGATACATCACCGCACCTGTGATGCCCTGCTCGTCCATCAATTGAAGCCGCTCTGCGGGAGACTGGAATGCCGGTATGACATCCATGGCCGGGCCGATGAACTCGCGAAAGGACTTCCCTTCCGGATTCTTGCCAAGGAAGTAGTCTTCGGCACTTCCGGGCCGAGCCACCCGGTTGAACGTTGGGTTCGGAATCATGTGGCTGATGCGATTGTTCACTACCAGCTTCGGTCGTCCATCGATGTCGGCGTAACCGACCCGGCCCTTGAAGGCCTGGGGTAGGTGCTTGATCAACGCGTCGCGCGTCTCGTACATGTGATTGTCGGCATCGTAGACGGGATAACCCAATTCGCGCGTGGGCATGGAGGCCGCTCCTTTCATCTCTCATCTCGGGGGCTGGTTTGGCAAGTCTCAATCGACCCACGCATGCGAGTCGCGTCTCGAATCGATCCGTTTCCCGCGTGAGTCTGCGGCGCAATAGATTTCCGTCGTATCGGGCAGGCCGGTGTCGTGACCGTGCAACGCGGACATCGCGCACTTCTTGAATGCCTGCGCCGCGGCGGAGAGAGGGTAGCGATACTCGACGACGTCAGTGCGCCCTCGTCCTCGATGGGGGCCGCAGAGAACTACTCGTGTGCTTGAACGGCCTGAAGTCGCTACCTTGACATAGCGGCGGACGTCGATGTCATTCTCGTAGAGCGTCGGATGTACCACGATCAAGTCCGAGCACTGCGGTTCCCATCCGGTGATCATCACCGGCCCGCCGTCGAGATCGGTGATTGGTTGCGCGCCGAGGATGCGCAGAGGCTGTTGGCATCCAGCCTCGGCGACGAAGATGCCGACGTCCCAGCCAGCCGCAGTGGAGTCGTAGACGAACCCACCCGCGAGATGGACGATGTCGTCGACAGCGGGGGCCGCTACCAACATGCGATAACGACTGCCCCCTCGCAGGTGCTTTCGACGATTGGCTGAATGCCCGCAATCCGCTGGATTGCTCGTCGACATGACCACCACGGTCTGACTCAGACGTCACCGTGGACGACGGCGCCGGCAGTGAACTTGGCTGGCAGCGTTCGATAGCCTCGGGTCACTGAGTTGCCGTGGAATTCCACCTTTGCATCTGCGGGAATCACGAAGTCGGGCAACCGCTTCAGTACTTGTTCGACACCGATCCGGAACTCGAGACGAGCAAGGTTCGAACCGAGGCAACGGTGCACGCCGGCGCCAAAGCCCAAGTGTCGGTTGGCTTGCCGATCGAGGATGCATTTGTCCGGCTCCGGGAACTCACGCTCGTCTCGGTTCGCCGCTGCATAGTTGACGACAACCGCTTGGCCAGGGCAGAACTGGTGGCCGCCCACTTCGACGTCTTTGGCCACGGAACGATGCAAGCCGTGAACAGAACCCGAGTACCGGATGAATTCTTCGATCGCCGTCGACATCAGACCGGCTTCGCTGGCCAAACGGTCACGATCGTGGACATTTGTTCCGAGGTGGTACAGCGCGGTGGACATCGCACTCGACGTCGTCTCGAGACCCGCCTGGACGAGCAGCATCACATTCGCTACGACGTCGTCGAAAGAAATCTTCTCACCGTCGATTTCCGCTCCGAGAAGGACGTCTACGAGGTCGTCGCGAGAGGGCTCGTTACGACGTTTGTCGATCTCATCGCGTACGCGGAGATAGAGGTTCGTCATCGACCCGTTTCGGATGTCTTCGGTCTCGCCATTGACCGCGATGTCGGTTGTTTCGAGGTACCACGGCACGTCCTCGACCGGGAAACCTAGCAAGAACTGAAAAAACACGATCCCGGGTTGTTGCCAGGCCACATGAGCAAGATCCCCCTCACCCAACTCGATGAATTCATCAATGAGGGCATCGGTAACTTCGCGGACCTTCGGCTCCAGGCTCTTGATTCGCCCTGGCGAAAAGTAGGGGTTGAGGACTTTGCGGAAGTTCTGTTGCCTGGGCGGATCCATCGCGATGACGATGTCACCGAGCATCAGCGGACTTCCATCCGCGCCGATTGGTTCGCTGGAGAACTTCTCCCAGTCGCGGAGCACCTCGTAGCATTCGTCGTAGCGAGTGGCGACCCAAGCCCCTTCCGCGATCGCACCAAGGAACGGCGTCGTCTGGTGGGTGAACGGCGCCGACTGGCGCATCACGTCGTACACCTCGTAGAGGTAGTCCGGATCGTTGAAGTCCTCATGGCGCAGATCTAGGTCTTGGGCGTGCTCCGCCGCCGTTTTCTTCACTGGAACTAAATCCTCTCGTCCGCCACGCGGGCACCAGGGACGCGAATGCCGTGTCGACACTCGCCCTGCGGCTTGCATGGAACCCTAAGACGTCACTTCGACCTAGTCAAGTAGCACTCGATAAGGCCGATGTCCCCCCTTTCCGCATGTCTAGCGAACGGGACTGGCCGGCAGGGCTGCTGATCGAGCACGCATGCGCCTGGCGTCCGGGTCAGCGGTGGCTCAGGCGCTGTCAAGCACCACTCCCCAACGAAATCACTTACGGTGCAGGTCCCGTTGTCGTGTTGGCGAAAGGCAAATCCGAGTACGGCTGGCGAGAGCGTTAGCTCGGCACGGCGACCGTCGCTAAGGTATCGGGGATGACCACTGGCCCGCGTCGGCGAGTTCGAGACAAGGAGGGCAAGCGGCGGGCGCTATTGGAGGCCGCGGCGGCAGTATTCGCCGAAGCTGGTTACGACGCAGCGGCCACGAAGGAAATCGCACGGCGAGCCGACTGCTCGGAGTCGCTGATCTTCCGCTACTTCGGCGATAAGCAAGGGATCTTCGAGCAGGTCGCTTCTCGCCAGATCGCCAAGCTGGTCACACAGGCCGAAGAGAAGTTGCTTGCCGCTCCTCCGCCCCGATTCGAGGAATACGTCGAACAACTCTTCTTGGTCAGGCTGCAGGTCGACGATCAGAGGACCGGCGTTCCCGGATGGGACATATCGGGTCGTGCACTCTCGGACCCGGGTTTCTCGTCGCGCGTGCTTCAACCCAACCACCAGCGTCGAACCGAGATGATCGCTGCTGGAGTGAGGCACTATCAGGAGACCGGCGAGGTCGCTGCTGACGTCGATGCCCACTTGTTGGCAGAACTGCTTGCCAATTTCACCATTTTCACCACCAGCCTCGGCCCCCGGTGGTTTGGCACGACTCGGGATGAGATCCGCCGACAGATCGAACTCGGTTCCCGGGTTCTCGCTCGCGGCAGCGCCGGAGTGAAACGACCCAACCGGATCCGCCGCCTTGGGCGCTTACGTCCCGCGGACTGACGCCAAGTACTGATCCGCTCACCCGCAGGGGCACATCGATCGAGCACACTGCGCGCGAAGGGTGCCCGGCATCCGTCCGCGATGCGATATCGAGTGGCACTTGACATTGCCTGTTCCGCCTCGTTAGCTTCGTTTTCGCTGGCGCAGTGGAGTGCATTCCACGAGTCAACCCACTGCCAGTCGGCCGGCGCCGAGGAGGAAGCATGACACTGTCGATATGCGCCGGTGCGCTGCGGAAGGCAGACGCGGCATGAAGATTCTGGAAGGTCTTCGCGTGGTCGAATACGCGCAGGAGATCGCGGGACCTTACTGCACGAAGCTCTTCGCCGACCTCGGCGCAGAGGTGATCAAGGTTGAGCCGCCCGAGGGCGACGTCTTTCGGCGGAGGGGCCACCCTGCTCCCGGCGAAGATGCGGCGATCTTCAAATTCTTGAACGCCGGCAAGCGTTCCGTGGTCGGTGGTAGCGGTGCCGACCTGAACGACTTATTCGCATCTGCGGACGTCGTGGTCGATTCGCTGGGCCCAGACGGACTCGACCGTGACGCGCTTCTGGCGCGAGCGCCCCATCTCGTGATCGCGACGTTCTCTCCCTACGGGCTCGATGGGCCGTACAGGGACCGTCCGGCCACCGAATTCACTGTTCAAGCCGAGAGCGGCACGGTAACCCTGCGGGGCCGTCCAGATCAGCCGCCGATCCAGGCGGGCGGCCGGGTGTTCGACTGGGTGCTGGCCAGTTACGCCGCTGTCGGAGTGTTGGCCGCGCTACGTCGAACTCGACAAGGCGGGCCCGGCGAAATCATCGATTGCTCACTTCTGGAAGCCTGCCATCTCAGCGCCAGCGGCTTCGCCGACCTCTACACCGAACTCGCGGGGCGGCCCGAATTGTCGCTTCCCGCAAGACAAGTCGAAATACCCTCGATCGAACCAACCGCCGACGGATGGGTTGGCTTCAATACCAACACTCGTCAGCAATTCGAATCGTTTCTGTTGATGATCGGTCAGCTCGATCTGCTCGACTCCGACGAGTCGTGGGCAATGGCGACCACTCGGTGGGAGCGTCGAGAAGAGTGGAATCGAATCGTCCACGATTGGACTACCAAGCATTCGACCGACGAGATCGTGGCGCTCGCTTCCGAGCTCCGAATTCCGGTCGCTCAGGTCAACAACGGCCAGACGGTGCTGAACCACCCTCACTTCGCCGCGCGAGGGGTGTGGGGAACGTACGACGACGGCAGCTTCACCCATCCCCTTGCTCCATTCGCCATCGACGGCGAACGGCCAAGACCGTCGGGCACTGCACCTTCACTCGGTGAGGCAATCGAATTCCCGCCACGCCCCGCCGTCGCAACCGGGGCGGTTAGCCGTGCCGGACTGCCTCTGCAGGGGGTTCGCATCATCGACGCGACGGCATGGTGGGCCGGGCCATCGTCGACCCACATTCTGGCGGCGCTTGGGGCAGAAGTAATCCACGTGGAGTCGACGCGTAATCCAGACGGCGCACGAATGGCCGCTGCGATGTTCGTCGACAAGGCGCAGTGGTGGGAACGGTCTGGCATGTTCTTGGCTACCAACACCAACAAGCGCGGGCTCACCCTCAATCTTGGCACGCCCGAAGGTCGCGAATTGCTGTTCGAGCTCATCGACAAGTCTGATGTATTGGTAGAGAACTTCTCCCCGCGCGTATTCGAGAACTTCGGGATTAGCTGGGAAGCCGTCAGTGCTCGCAACCCCCGACTGGTGATGGTGCGCATGCCGGCGTTTGGGCTCGATGGCCCGTGGCGCAACAACGTCGGATTCGCCCAGACGATGGAGCAAATGACGGGGATGGCATGGGTCACCGGTCACGAGTTCGACCAGCCGCGAATTCCCCGCGGGCCGTGCGACCCGCTGGCAGGCATGCATTCCGCGTTTGCGATCCTCGCGGGATTACGGCGCCGCGATCGCGAGGGTCGCGGGTCGTTCATCGAGGTATCGATGGCCGAAGCGGCACTCAATGCCGCCGCCGAACAGGTCATCGAATTCACGGCGTATGGCACGGTGGCGATGCGTCAGGGCAACCGCAGCGTCGACGCTGCGCCGCAAGGACTCTATGCGTGCCAAGGTTCAGAGCAGTGGCTTGCAATATCGGTGGCTACGGATCAGCAGTGGCGGGGATTGAAATCGGCGTTGGGCAACCCAAGTTGGGCCGACGACGACGCCATGGACACTCACGAAGGTCGCGCCAGTGCACACGATTTCATCGACAAGCACCTTGGTCAGTGGGCATCCGACCAGACTGCGGCGGCAGCAGTCGAGATTCTGATCGCCCACGGGGTTCCCGCCGCCGAACTGTTCGACGCACGATGCGCGATTACGCACCCGCAGCTGTCAGCGCGCGGCTTCTTCGAAGAACTCGACCATCCGGTCGTGGGCCGCCATCACGTGCCAGCACTGCCGTTCAAGTACAACAGCGTGCCTCGGTGGTACCGCGGTGCTGCTCCCACGTTGGGACAGGACAACGAAGCCATTCTGACCGGACTGCTTGGGCGAGACGCCGACGCGATTGCCGCCCTGACCGATGCCAAGGTGATCGGGACGCGTCCTGACGGCATGAACTGACAGTGGTATCGGGCAGCAGACGTGTGCCGACCAGCGGCAAGGAGGAAGGCCAGCATGAAACTTCGAGTGGACCGAGACGCCTGCCAAGGCCACAGTCGTTGCTATGCAACGAATCCCGAGATCTTCGACATCGACGACGATGCGATTGCCTCGGTGATCGTCGACGACGTTCCAGCCGAGTGGGAGACCGACGCACTGAACGCGATCGCGAATTGCCCTGAACGCGCAATCCACATCGTCAACGAAGGCTAGCGACGGGCTCGGGCAGTACGGCCTCTACGACTCGGGCCCGCACCTCATCCTTCTTCGCGGCCACGACTGGCGGTGCGTTGCGCCAATGCGGAACACCGTGCCTCATCTGCGACGGCAGCACCGTCTCGCGCGCTTCTGCCCAGTGCGAATGATTGAGCCGATGAAGAGGTGGTGGCACTCAAATCGGCGCACGTACGGGGACGGCCGACCAGCCCATCACGTTGACCATGTTCACGCGTCGTAGGCCGCTGCGGTCGATGCGGTACTCCGGTATCAGGTCGAGCAATACGTCCAACGCAATGCGGCTCTCCATGCGTGCCAGCGCGGCGCCAAGGCAGCTGTGTATTCCGAATCCGAAGCCGAGGTTGTATCCGACCGGTCGCTGGCGATGGATGTCCACCCGGTCTGGGTCGGCGAACATCCGCTCGTCTCTATTGGCCGAGCCGTTGATGAGCATTACCGCGCTGCCCGCGGGAATTGTGATTCCGTGCACCGTGACGTCTCGGAGGCTGTACCGGACGTTGTACTGGGACGGCCCTTCGTAGCGGATCAACTCCTCGACCGCGGCGGGAATCTTGGAGCGGTCGTTCCGCAATTCTTCCCACTGCTCTGGGGAATCCGCGAACGCCACCGCAGCGGTACCGATGAGCTTGGTGACCGTCTCGGCACCAGCACCGCCAAGCACTGACGCGAAGCCGGTGATTTCGATGTCGTCGAGCCGCCGCTCGGTACCCTCCTCGACGATCGTCGTCTCCAGCAGGCGGCTGATCATGTCGTCCTGCGGATCCTGCCGGCGCTGCTGAACGAGGTTGTAGTAGTAGGCTCCGGTCGAAATGCCTGCTTCTACTCCTTCGGGCGTCTGCCCGGCGGTGCCCGGTTGGCGCTCCAGCATGGTGTCCAGCCACAACCTGATCTGCTGGCGATCTTCTGCGGGAACCCCGAGCATGTTCGCGATGACGTCCATCGGAAAGTGTGCGGCGAAGTCACCAACTGCGTCAAAACGCTTCGGGTTCAACCTGTTCGCATAACCCTCGATGGTTTCCCTCACCATCTGCTCTAGCCCTTGGATCGCTCTGGGTGTGAATACCTTGCTGACGAGTTTGCGCATCCGGTTGTGCTGGGGGGGATCCATCACGAGGATCACCGGATAGTCGTCTCTCCGGTTCGGATCCTGGACGGTGTCCAGACTGAAGCCTCTGGCCGATGAGTATGTCTCGAAATCCTTGTACGCCGGCGCGACATCTTCGTAGCGTGACAAGGCCCAGAAGTCGTGCTTCGGGCTGTAATAGACGGGTGCCTCGTCGCGCAGACGTCGATAGATCTCGTACGGCGAATTGAAGTACGCCTCCGAGTACGGATCGAAATCGATCGCAGAGCGCGGTAGAGATGACGACACCACGAGTTCAGCGTTCCCTTCTGCTCGGAAGTCCTCTCGGGGACCGCACAGGCCCACAGGACAACGCCGTTGCCCCGCTTGCCGGCCGAACGGCACGCGCGCGACCCAAACGATTGTTCTAGGAACGGTATCACGGCGTAACACTATCGAGTGACGCTTGACAGCGATGTGGATCGATCGTTTAATGCTGTGGACGAAGAAGCCGGTGCGGTCACCAACAGAGTCGCCGCGGGCTGACTAGGCGCGCCGCTCAGCAAACTCAGGTGTGTTCTCTTCGCAGGACTCGAGGCCAGGCATAACCTGCCAAAGACGAAGCCTGCCGCTCGGCCTCCACGCGGCGCCGTCGTCGGCGGCCATCGACGATGAGTCATGAGGCTGATGGATCAAGCTAATTGCGGCACTCCACAATTCGAGCTGCGGCACGCGTGAAATGTGTCCGCTCCCACGCGAGACGGTCCGAGCGAGCGCTTGGTTGTCAGCGCCAAATGGGGAACTATTCGACCTCGAAACGTACACCGGTATTCCCATTGGATGGCAAACGCCTTACGATCAGCCCATGAAGACTCAAGCAGCGATCCTATGGGGCGTCAACGAGGAGTGGTCGGTCGAGGAGATCGAACTCGATGGACCGAAGGCCGGCGAGATGCTGGTCGAGTTCGTGGCCACCGGTCTGTGTCACTCCGACCACAGCATGCGCACCGGCGCGATGTACGGGGTGTCGTTCCCGTTGATCGGTGGGCACGAGGGCGGGGGCATAGTTCGCGAGGTCGGACCGGAGGTGCATGACTTCGCGGTGGGCGATCACGTCGTCACGTCGTTCCTTCCGGCGTGCGGCATGTGTCGGTGGTGCTCCACTGGCCGCCAGAACCTGTGCGACTTCGGCGCCAACACCCTTATGGGCGTTCAGCCCGACGGGACGTACCGTCGACGCGCACGCGGTAGGGAGATCGGTGCACTTTCCGGCGTGGGCAGCTTCGCACCGTGGAGCACCGTGCACAAGACGTCAGTCGTCAAGATAGACCAGGACGTGCCCTTGGAGCGGGCCTGCGTGCTTGGCTGCGGTGTGACGACCGGTTGGGGTTCGGCAGTCAACACCGCAGAGGTCCGCCCTGGTGACACGGTCATCGTCGTCGGCCTTGGCGGTATTGGCAGCGGCGCAGTCCAAGGCGCACGTCTAGCCGGAGCGGAACGAATCATCGTCGTCGACCTCGTCGAAGCCAAGAGAGAGAAAGCCTTCACGTTCGGTGCCACCCACTTCACGACCTCACTAGAGGAGGCAACCGAGTGGGCGCGGGAGATGACACGTGGCGTGCTGGCGGACTCCATCATCCTCACGATGGGCACACTGGAAGGCCACATGATCAACGATGCCCTCAATGCCGTGCGCAAGGGTGGAACGGTCGTGGCAACCGCCCTCGCGTCGATGGATGACGTCAATCCGACGCTTCCTCTGACGCTCTTCACGTTGTTCCAAAAGCGGTTGCTTGGCAGCCTTTTCGGGGCCGCGAACCCGCGCGCCGACATCCCGCGCCTCGTAAGTCTCTACAAAAGTGGCCAACTGCTCCTGGACGAGACGGTGACGACGGAGTACAAGCTGAACGAGATCAACAAGGGCTACGACGACATGATTGCGGGTCTCAACATCCGTGGCGTGGTCATCCACGACCACTGACATCGCGATACGGCGATGCAGGTGATATGTGTGCAGTCGTCTTGTACCACAACAGGAGTCAGTTATCCGCGCGCGGGACTGATGGCAGCGGAAGAGCTAAGGGAATGCCTGGGAGAACGGTCATCATCACCGGAGCGAGCGACGGGATCGGCGCTGCCGCTGCCCGGCGTCTTCGTCGCGCCGGTGACAACGTCGTCGTGGTGGGCCGCTCGCCGGAGAAGACGCGTGCGATCGCCGACGAACTGGACACCGATCACTTCGTCGTCGACTTCGCCGACCTGTCCGCGGTTCGTGGCTTCGTGGACGACGTGCGGAGCCGATATTCGCGGATCGACGTACTGGCCAACAACGCCGGTGCGATGGCTGCGGACGTCAGCTATACCCCGGACGGATTCGAAAAGCTCTTGCAGGTCAACTATCTCGCGCCCTTTCTGCTGACGACTGGGCTACTGGATCTGCTGTCCGAATCACGTGCACGCGTAGTGACGACCTCGAGCGCATCGCACAAGCTCGCGCGACCCAAAACGGTCGACGAACTACTAAACACTGCACAAGTTGGATCGAATAAGGCCTACGCGCTGACGAAGCTAGCGCTGGTGTTGTTCACTCGCGAGCTGCATAGGCGTCACCACGACTGCGGCATATCCGCCGTTGCCTTCCACCCCGGCTGGGTGCGGTCCAACATCGGCCCGGCATCGGGATCACGGCTCCTGAAGTTGGTCCATCGAACGCCGTTCGGACTCCTCGGAAAACAACCGGACGAGGGTGCAGAGCAGTTGGTGTTGTTCGCCAACGAGACTCCTGGTCGTGCGTGGCAATCCGGTGACTACTTCTCAGGAGGTAAACCGCTCAAGGCCGCCCGCTCTGCCTACGACGACGATCTCGCGCGCGACTTATGGGACCGCACAACGACGTTGGTGGCAAACTGAGGCGTGCGCTGCCCTAGTGCAAGGACTGATCGAACATTACAGAAGCGACGCCCGCTGATTTGCCGCACTCTGCGGCGGCAGGCAAGTCCGACGACGTTTACCACGGCCTCAATCGTGCTGTGCGGCAGTTCCTCGAGGCTTTCGGCGCAGCCGATCCCGACACGGCGGCCGCACGGAGTCTGAGTGCAGACCTCCAGCGATGGACCGCGAACTTGGCCCAGTGCCGGGTGGGCTTCGACAACCAGGTCTACGGCCAGAGATTCGACCTGCCCAACCGAGGTCAGGCACTGACCCCCGAGTACACGACCAATTATCGCGACGATCTGCGGATCGAGGGGACCGTGACATTCGGGCGCTTCTACTACGGCGGAGCAGGAGCCGTATACGGCGGTGCGATCCCGTTGTTCATCGACGAGATCACCGCGGAACTGGCGAACTCCTACGGACGCCTTCCGGCGCGCACCGCGAACATGCACGTCGACTACCGCGCACTCACCCCGGTCGGGGTGCCACTTGAATACCGTGCCTGGATCGACGGTGAGCAAGGCCGCAAGGTCAACCTTGCCGTAGAGCTCGCCTTGGGGCAGACGGTGTGCATCGAGGCGACTGCGCTTTTCATCACGCTGCAAGCTCACCAGCGCTGAGACTCCAAGTGAATGAGGATTCTTCCTACTTGGCCTCTATGCGCTACTCACCGCGACCCACGACTGGCCCACCCAGCGCGAGATGATGGACGAGTACCTGGTGCGAACGCTACGGAGTCTCGGCGTTCGTTGATTCCGATGGCTGCGCCACCACCATGTCCCGCTACGTGGGTTTCGGCGGGACTCGGAACGTCACGGGGTCTAGACCGTAGTCAGCACCAACGCTGCTTCGTTGTAAGGGAACAATCGATAAAACAATCGTGGCGCCGGCACGATGAGCGGGGCAGCCTCGGCCTTGCTCACGATCTGCGGGTTACCCAACGCGACAGCCTTGCCCCACTTGTGCAGTATGGTCGGGCTGCCGGCCAAAACGTTCTTGAGCCAGTCCGTTTCAGGACCGTAGCCGATGAGAATGACGTAGCCGTTCAGTGTCTTGAACACCAAGAGGGGTGTTCGATAGTGCGTGCCTGACTTGCGTCCGACGTGCTCGAGCGTCCCCAGGCACGGAAGCCACGGTGTGAGCGAGCGAGCTACTGGGTTGGTGACACGGCGATTGAACTGTGCGACGGCACGAGGCACTCGCATGAACGTCCCTTCTTACCACTTACATTTCTGAGCGAGCCCTCGTTGACTGCGATTCGCTTGACGTGAAACCTGTTACGTCTGTATCTCTTTGGGCCGATCCCATAACGGCTCACCCAATTTGGCGCGGATTCTTCCCCACGGGTCGGCGTACGGACCCGGCGCGTTGCGATACGGCGACCGTCTCGCCATGACCATTCGTACGAGCGGGGCGATGACCGGTCCCGGATAGCGCAACAATCGGTATTTCTTCGACAATTCGGTCTTCAGATCCGGCCAAGGGTGGTTCTGGAACTGCAACGCCGCTTGGGCACGGGTGGTGTCCATCCAATCGGTGACAAACCAGTCGTCGTCGCTGGCAGGATCCCCTGGCAGGCCCGTCGGCACGGCGCCCGGTAGGCCCAGCGCCGCAACGAGATCCGAGGTGACCTCAGCATAGGTCAATCGATGGGAATCGTCGCCACCGATCAGCAGGATCTCGTGAGCGACGTCGGCTGTGGTGGCCGCGGCCATCGCCCAGGCGACGTCGCGAACGTCTACCGTCTGGACTCGACCGTCGCTCGGCACTACGGCTTGCAGGTACGCCATGTCGGCGCTGACCGGCAATGCCCCCAAGTTCGGACCGACCACGGCGCCCAAACGCAAGACCACCCAATCCAGCATCGATCCCCGCACGATCTCCTCGCCCTCAGCCTTTTGTCCGCTGTAGACGTCATAGGGTCGCATCGGGTCCTCCGCCTTCAGGGGAGGAGTCGTGCGGTGCGGGTTCCGGGGACCCATCACGGTGATGCTCGACGCGTGGACGAATCGCGGTGGCCGCTGTAGCCCCTCGGCAACGCGAACCAGGTTTGCAGTGGCGTCCACGTTCACTCGTCGTGCGACTTTGGGTATCGGGTAGATCGCCGGTGCGATGATCGCCGCGAGATGGACGATCGCGCCCGGGGCTACGTCGGTGACGAGACGCTGCACCTGCTCGGAGTCGGTGAGGTCTGCCCACCGGACCTCGATGCCGCTCGGTAGTTTCGCCGCCGCCTTCCGGTTCGACGGCGTGTCAAGGTCAGTTACCACCACCCGGCGGCCGAGTTCGGCCAATCTCCGGACGGTTTCCGTGCCCACCAGCCCAAAGGCGCCGGTGACGAGAACAGGGTTCGGGATATCCACTGCCGGCTACCGCGTGCTCGGTTCGAGGTGAGCAGCGTGAGAGCCGAGGCACCACATCGCAGCCTCGGAGTTGCCGATGGCCGCGGCGTGCGGCCCCACGCAAGCCTGCAACAGTGTGGCCCTCAGCGGGAGACGGCGGATTTCCGTCACGGCAGTGACGTGCCGGCCCAAGGTGTTCATTTAGCGCTCTTGTCGAAAGCCCATAGCATGAAACGTAATATAGGGTGAAACAATCGTTTGGTCAATCCTAGGATGGCGCGCGCAGCTATAGGTGATGATGCTAGCGATCGGAGTGCCGTGCGCGAGGCGCTGAGGGCGATCAAGACGTTGCGCGCATGACTACTGATCGCTGGCCGGCCTCGAATAGCACGCCGCTACTTCGCCGACTGTCACGCTGTTCGGTCGGCTACGCCTTGCCGCGTGTGTCGATGACCCGCTGCGCGACGTCGATGAGCTTGATGTTCGCTTCCTGCGAGAGCTCGCGCAGCATGCCGAAGGCGCGGACTTCGTCGATGCCGAACCGCTCCATGATGATGCCCTTGGCCTGGCCGATGCGGTCCCTGGTCGACAGCGCCGATTTGAGCTGCTCACCCTCGCGGCTGGCCAGGATCGCTGCGGCGGCATGCCCGGCGAGCACCATGCCGATGGTCTCGGCTTCGCTGTCCCACAGCTTGGGCTCCGTGCCAAACAGATTGAGCGCCCCTGCGGTGCGGTCGGCGGTGTAGAGCTTGAACGACAGCGCACTGAGGATCCCCAACTCCGCGACCGCAGGCGCGTACTTGGGGAACCTCGGTTCCTTGCGGAAGTCGTCGATGCGCACGACGATCTCGTCGAGTGCGGCTTCGTAACAGGGCCCCTCGTTGTAGCGCATCTGCAACTCGTCGAGCTTGAACATCACATCCGAGGTCTGCGCCACCGTTTCGAAGGTGCCGCCCTTGCCGATCAGGAGAACGCCCGCGACGTCGACGCCCTCGATCAGCTCCTTCGCCGTCCCCGTGACGTCGGCCAGGATCTCGTCGAGGGAGCGCGGCATTGCCGTCGAGCGCGCGAGCTCTGCCATGCGGATGGCGAGATCGTGGTTCATCGACGTCTTCATACCTGCATCTTCCCCCAAGTTCGATTCGCCGGACGGGTTTGTGCATCAGCGAGCTGGGTAACGCTCGATCGTAGGCGGGTTAGGTGGTCGACCGCCAACGCCTGCCTAGGTCCCGTCGGTTCAGAACAGTGCCGACGGGACCGTCGGTGGGCACCCGGCATCGTTCGCCTATGGTGGCGTCATGGCCGACGAATACCGCGTTGAAGTCGAGCTCAAGGACGCCGAGCACGAGTTGACGTTCTGGGAGCGGTTGCGATCGCTCGATCTCGACGACCATGCGCGCAAGCGCTTGGGCGGCCGAGTCACGATCACCCGCGACGGGTCGCAGATGTTCATGTACGCCAGTACCGAGCAAGACGCGCGCGAGGCGGAGAAGACCATGCGAGAGTTAGTCGCCGACGACGATCTCGAAGCCGACTACACGCTGGCCCGATGGAACGCCGAAACCCAGGAGTGGGACGGCCCCGACGGCAACCCCGCGCCTGCCAAGGGCGACGAACCGGTCGGCATCCCCAACCCGCAGTTCGAGCTGCTGGAGACCTACAAGCCGGAGTTCCTCCGCGATCTCGGTCTGTAGTTAGCGGACGCCACGGATCAGGCGTCCCGGCCGGGCTCCGGTGTCCGCTCCGAAGCGTCGGGTCACCGCGCCGCTGACTATGGTCGCGTCATATCCGCGGGCGCCCTGGACCAACCGGCGGCCCTGAGCGGGCAAGTCGTACACCATCTTTGGCACACCGAGGTTCAGCGCGCTCATGTCGATGACGTTGGCGTCGGCCTTCTTTCCGACCGCGATGACACCGCGGTCGGAAAGGCCGAACAGGGTTGCGGTGTCCAAGGTCTGCTTGCGCACCATGGATTCGAGGGAGAACTTTGGCCCGCGATGCCTGTCCCTGGTCCAATGGCTGAGCAGGGTCGTCGGCATGGATGCGTCGCAGATGAGCCCGCAGTGCGCACCGCCGTCGGACAGCCCCGACACGCCTGCCGGATGGCTGATCATGTCGTAGATCGCGTCGTGATTGCGCTCGGCATAATTGAAGAATGGGAGCATGAGCATGGCTCCCGCGTCGTCCTCGAGCATCAGGTCGTACAGCGTCGCCAGCGGATCCTCGCCGCGCTCGCGCGCGATCGCCTTCACCGTCCGATCGGGAGTTGGCTCGTAGTCTGGCGGGTTTCCGATCGCGTACAAATTGGCGAGGCTGTGCTGGATCATCGAGTAGATCGCGTCGAATTGCTTGCTCGGGTCGGGCGGCAGGTCGGTGTCGGCGAGAATCGTCGCACGTACCTGCGGGTCGGCCAGCCGTTCGGCGAGCTCCTCGTGATCGAGCTCGGCCTTCAACTTCAGGTAGCTGGGGCGGTGATCGAAGGCGTGATACCCGGGGAAGCCGAACAACATCCCGAACGGCCGCGCCGCGAACTGCGCGGAGACGGGGATGCCCTTGGCCACCGCCTCCCCGGCGAGATCGAGCTGCCTGCGCCACAGGTCGGGTGCCGATTGCGTCTGGATCATGGTGAACGACACGGGCCGCTGCGTCTCCGCGGCCAGCCGAGTGATCCAGTCGAGCTCGCGCATCGCCGCTTCGTCGTCCTCGCCGACAGCACCTGCGGGCGCCAGCTCGAACACCGCCTGGCCGCCTGCTGCCATCGCCCTGCCAAGGCCGAACAGTTCGCGCTCGACGGCGTAGGTGCCAGGCACGGGTTCGCCGTCGACGGCTCGATGTCCCTCGGTGCGCGACGTCGAGAAGCCGAGCGCACCCGCCTCGACGGCCTCCTGGACGATGCGCGCCATGGCCGCGATGTCGTCGTCGGTCGCATCCTCGTTGCGGGCGCCGCGCTCCCCCATCGCATAGCCGCGCACCGCGCCGTGCGCGATCTGCGTGCCGAAATCGACCGCCAGATGGCGCTTCTCGATGGCGTCGAGGTACTGAGGGAAGCTCTCCCATTGCCAGTCGATGCCCTCCGCGAGCGCGGTGCCCGGTATGTCCTCGACGCCTTCCATGAGTTCGATCAGCCACTGCTCGCGGCCGGGGCGGACCGGCGCGAAACCGACGCCACAGTTTCCGCTGACGACGGTCGTCACACCGTGCAGACTGGACGGCTCCAGAGTCTCGTCCCAGCTGACCTGACCGTCGTAGTGCGTGTGGACGTCGACGAATCCGGGGGTGACGACACGGTCCGTGGCGTCGATCGTGGTGGCCGCGTCGGCCTCGATGCCCGCCGCGCCTGCCTCGCGCCTGCGCACCTCGACGATCTTGCCGTCCCTGATGCCGATGTCGGCCAGGTAGCGGTCGGCGCCGGTCCCGTCGACGACCGTTCCGCCGATGATCTTCACGTCGTACACGAGTCCGAAAATACGCCCTTGCGCTACACGGCGTTTCCAAATCTCAGTGCACGCCCGACAGCGTCGCTGCCGCCACGTCCTCGATGACGTCACCGACGTCGTTTCGGCGCGCCCAGGCTCTCTGTTGACGCGCTGCGCCGTTGCCCTCGGCGAGGACGCGCTCGAATTCACTGCTCACCAAGGCCTCGTCGCCGACTGCCCGCAGCGCGGGTGTCACCCGGTCGATCAACTCCTCTAGCTGGGGCGTCGCACCGTCAAGTCCGTAGCGGGCCGCTCTCCAGTAGGCCGCCCTCAGCACGTGTGCCGTGGGGACGTCGAACGGCTCGCCGCGGTCGTCTTCGTCGAGCGCCGTCGTCACGAGAGCCCTGATCAGTGTCGCCAACAGCATGGTGTCCCCGACCGTCGCGGGCACGTCGGCCACCCGGACCTCGACGGTCGGGTAGTTGGCCGACGGGCGCACGTCCCAATAGACCATTCCGTCGTCGAGCATTGCGCCTGCGTCGAGCATCATCTGGACGCATCCGTCGTAGTCATCGAGGGAGTCGAAGTGCGGTGGAGGTCCCGCGCTCGGCCAACGCGCCCACAGGACGCTGCGCCAACTGGCGTACCCGGTGTCGGCGCCTCGGTAGATCGCGGAGTTGGCGCTCAATGCGAGAAGGCATGGCAGCCAAGGGCGTAACCGGTTGCTAACTCTGACGGCCGTCGCGCGATCTGGAACGGCGACGTGCACGTGGCAACCGCTGATGCCCTGCTCGTGGGCGATCATGCCGAACCGTTCGGCGATGGCTTGGTAGCGCGGCTTGTCGGTGATCGGGAACTCGTGCGGGACGGTCGGCGGAAGGGATACCGCCAACAGCCTTGCCCCGGCCGCGGCGGCGGACTCCGCGGCGACGCGACGCAGCCGCGCCAACTCAGACCTGAGATCGGCGCTCGAACTCGCGACGCTCGACGTGGTCTCCACTTGGCAGCTGGTCAACTCGAGCTGCAGTTCGACGTCACGCTTCTCGGCTTGCTCGGCCACTGCTCGATTGCGGGGCGCGGGCTCGCCGGTATCGGGGTCGACGAGCAGGAATTCCTCTTCGACGCCGAATGTGGGATGGGTGGCCATGAGGGGAGTTAGATCCGACCCGTCGGAGACTGCACGACGGGCCGGATCGGGAAACAACTCCACCGGTCGAGAGAACAGCGCTCGACGCCCGACGGACTCTTTACCCGGCGGCCAAGGGGCTCAAACATCTCTCGTGCGCTATCTTCCGCGAACCGCATCCTTCAGGCGCTCACCGGTCATCTTCACTCGGGCTCGCACCTGGTCAACCCTGCCCTCGTTGCGCAGCCGCGAGTCTCCCGTGACTTCGCCGAACTTCTCCTTGGCCTGTCCGGCGAGTCGATCGATTTTGTTCTTGGCCTTCTTCGAGGTGCTCATGCTGGCGGGTACCCAGCGGACGGCCAGGTCACACCCTGGGGTCACACTGGTCAGGCTGCTGCGGCGACGTGCGTCCTGGCGTGGCGAATCGCGTCGTCGAGGGAGTCCAACAGATGGTTCTCGTGCCGCAGCGACTCGATGACGCCGACGTTGGTGAGCAGATCCAGGTGCTCCGGTTGAACTCCCTTGATGATCACGGTGATGCCGCGCGCCTCTAGTTCAGCCGATATCTCGGCGAGCGTGTGAGCGCCGGTGGCGTCGAGCATGCCCAATTGCGACATCCGAATGATCACCACGTCGACGTTCGGATGCTCGGCGTCGGTGATCGCGGTCGAGATGCGTTCTGCCACGCCGAAGAACATGGCGCCGTCGAGCCGCAGCAGGGCGATCCTCTCGTCACCCGGCATTCGGGGCCCTGGCAACTCCTCGCGGGTGACGCTGCTTCGACGGGCAACGCTGCGCAGCGCGAAGAAGGCGCCGGCGAGCACTCCGATCTCGACGGCGTCGATCAGGTCGAAGCACACCGTGACGAACGCGGTCATGATGAAGATCGACGCGTCGGACCGGTTGGAGCGCAGTATCTTTCGCGCGGTCGACATGGAGATCATTCGGAAGGACGTGACCATCAGGACGCCGGCTAGCGCCGCGAGCGGCATCGCCGAAACGGGTCCGGTGGCGAGATACACCACACCGAGCAGCAGCATCGAATGCACTATTGCCGAGACCCGGGTCCTGGCACCGGAGCGCACGTTGACCGCGGTACGGGCGATCGCACCCGTCGCTGGCATACCGCCGAACACGCCGGAGGCGACCGACGCCAGACCCTGGCCCACGAGTTCTCGATCGGGATCGTAGGGCCCGGTCGACGCCATCGTCGCGGCCACCCGCGCCGACAGCAGGGACTCAATGGCCGCCAACACCGCGATCGCGAGGGCGGCCCCCAACAGTGGACGGGCAGCGGTCAGGTCTGCGTGCGGGAGCAAGGGCGCCGCCAGGTGCGACGGCAGCTCGCCGATTCGCGCCACCGGGACGTCGAGCACTTGGACGAGCACCGTCGCGGCAATGACCGCCACCAGGGACGCCGGGATGGCGCGGTGTAGCCGGGGCAGCGTCAACATCATTGCCGCGACGAGCACCACGATGCCGAGGGGCTTCAGCGCGGCGACGCCGTCGGTCCGAGTGACGACGTGCCAGGCGGCGACCAGCGTCCGCTCACCCACCGGGGCCGAAACACCAAGTGCCGCAGGCACCTGCTGCAAGAAGATGATGGCCGCGATTCCCAAGGTGAAGCCTTCGATGACTGGCCAGGGGATGAACGTGACGGCCCGCCCGAGCCCGCACACGCCCGCTGCGAACACGATGACGCCTGCCAGCACCGTGACGAGCGCTATGCTGCCGAGACCGTGCTCGGCCACCACTGGCGCAAGGATGACCGCCATGGCCCCCGTCGGTCCGGATACCTGTACCGACGAACCGCCGAAGATCGCCGCCACCACACCGGCAACCACCGCGGTCACCAGGCCTGCGGCCGCACCCACCCCCGAGCTCACGCCGAAGGCCAGGGCAAGTGGAAGGGCAACCACGCCGACGGTGAGACCCGACAGCACGTCGCGCCGCCACGAGCGCGGCAGCTCCGCATAGTCGGCCCGGCCGGGCAGCAGCCGTGCGACGTGCTCGGTGATTCTCACTTCTCGACCGAGCCGTCGTGGAACAGGGGCGGTAGCGAGGCGACCGCGTCGAGCTGATCACGTTGGGCGCCAAGGGTATCGGCTAGAAAGGTGCGGGCGATCACCAGCAACTCCGAGATCTTCGGGTGCGCGAGTTCGTAGAGCACGCCATTGCCGACGCGGCGTCCCGTGATCACGTGATGGCGTCTCAACACCGCAAGGTGCTGCGAAAGAAGCGTTGCTTCGATGTCGGTGGCGGAAAGAAGTTCACTGACCAAGGTGGGCCGAGCGTTGGCGCTGAGGATTTCCAACACCCGGATGCGCGCAGGGTGGGCCAACGCCTTGAACAGGTTGGCCTTGATCTCGTACAGCGGCTGTTCCCGGGTGGATGGGAAGGGTTCTGGCATGGCACTCTCGCCGAGGGTTGACTTGATGGATTGAGCTTTTGCTCAATCCATAAGGTAGCACGGCGGAGCTTCAGCTCTGCAAATCGCCGCGGGTCACTCTGTTAGTTGTAGTAGCGTGCGGTCATGGGCGAGACGGGCGTGTGGATTCTCGGCGGCTACCAGAGCGACTTCGCTCGCAACCTGACGCGTGAAGGCCTCGACTTCGCTGATCTGACCGCCGAGGTCGTGGCCTCGACGTTAGCTGCGGCGAAGCTAGATGCAAAGGACATCGGCGTCGTGCACGTCGGCAACGCCTTCGGCGAGATGTTCGCCGGGCAAGGTCATCTCGGCGCGATGCCCGCCACCGTCCTCGACGGTCTGTGGAACACCCCGTCGTCGCGGCACGAGGCGGCGTGCGCGTCGGGAAGCGTGGCGACGCTGGCCGCGATCGCCGACCTACGTTCGGGTGCGTACGAGACGGCACTGGTCGTCGGCGTCGAACTGGAGAAGACGGTGCCTGGCGACACGGCGGCGGCGCACCTCGGCGCTGCGGCATGGACGGGACACGAGGGCACAGAGGCAAAGTTCATGTGGCCCTTCATGTTCGACCAGGTTCTGAGTGAGTACGACAGGCGTTACGGGATCGACGCGGCTCATCTGCGCGGCATCGCGACCACCAACTTCGCCAACGCTCGCAACAACCCGAACGCGCAGACCCGCGGCTGGACGGTGCCCGACCCGCTGACCGACGACGACGTGCAGAACCCTCCCGTCGAGGGCAGGCTTCGGCGCTTCGACTGCAGCCAAATGACGGACGGCGGCGCAGGCATCGTGCTGGTCACCGACGGCTGGCTGCGCGACCATTCCGACGCGCACCCGATCGGCCGGATCGACGGCTGGGGCCATCGAACCGTCGGCCTCGGCATGCAGCAGAAGCTCGAGCACTCTGCCGACGATCCGTACGTCATGCCCCACGTTCGGCAGGCCGCCATGGACGCCTTCGCCCGTGCCCACGTCACGCTCGACGACCTCGACGGCATCGAGGTCCACGACTGCTTCACTCCGAGCGAGTACCTCGCGATCGACCACATCGGGCTGACGGGTCCAGGCGAATCGTGGAAGGCGATCGAGAACGGCGAGATCGAGATCGGTGGGCGACTCCCGATGAACCCGAGCGGCGGCCTGATCGGCGGCGGCCACCCCGTCGGCGCGACGGGCATCCGCATGCTCGTGGACGCCGCCAGGCAGGTCAGTGGCACCGCAGGCGACTATCAGGTCGACGGCGCAAGGACTTTCGGCACTTTGAACTTCGGTGGAAGCACGGCCACCACGGTCAGCTTCGTGGTAACGACGGGAAGGGATTGACGTGCAGACAGCAGACGTGGAGATCGTCGGGAAGTTCTTGTCGACGCTGCCCGAGGACGACGACCATCCGTACCGCACCGGTCCGTGGCGGCCGCAGACCACCGAGTGGGACGCCGACGATTTGAATGTCGTGGCTGGCGAGCTTCCCGCCGACCTCGACGGCGTCTACCTACGCAACACCGAGAACCCGCTGCACCCCGCGCTGAAGTTCTACCATCCCTTCGACGGCGACGGGATGGTGCACATCGTCGGCTTCCGCGACGGAAAGGCGTTCTATCGCAACAGGTTCGTCCGCACCGACGGGTTCGCCGAGGAGAACGAGGCCGGCGGCCCTCTATGGCCCGGCCTAGCCGAACCCATACAGCTGGCAAAACGCGATTACGGCTGGTGCGCAAGGACGTTGATGAAGGACGCATCCAGCACCGACGTCATCGTGCACCGTGGCGTCGCGCTGACCAGCCACTACCAGTGCGGCGACCTCTACCGCGTCGACCCATACACTGGCGAGACGCTCGGCAAGGAGTCGTTCAATGGCGGCTTTCCGTTCGACTGGGGGGTGTCGGCGCACCCCAAGGTCGACGACCGCACGGGTGAGCTCTTGTTCTTCAACTACAGCAAGCAGGCGCCATACATGCACTACGGCGTCGTCGACGCCAACGACGACCTCGTCCACTACACCGACGTGCCGTTGCCAGGCCCTCGGCTCCCGCACGACATGGCCTTCACCGAAAACTTCGTGATTCTCAACGACTTTCCGCTGTTCTGGGATCCCACGCTGTTGGAAGCCGACATCCACCTGCCAGGGTTCCATCGGGACATGCCATCGCGCTTCGCCGTCATTCCCCGTCGAGGCTCCGCAGCGGACATCAAGTGGTTCGAGGCCGACCCGACCTTCGTGCTGCACTTCACCAACGCCTACGAGGACGGCGACGAGATCGTCCTCGACGGCTTCTTCGAGGGCGACCCCTCGCCGATCGACACGCTCACGGGTGACAAGTACACGAAGGCATTCCGATATCTCGCACTCGACGGGTTGCAAACCCATCTACACCGCTGGCGGTTCAACCTCGTCACCGGCGCGACGCGCGAGGAGTGGCTGTCCGATTCAACCACCGAGTTCGGCATGATCAACGGCGGCCATGCCGGGGTGCGGTACCGCTACGCCTACGCCGCGACGGGTAAGCCGGGATGGTTCCTATTCGACGGTCTGGTCAAGCACGACGTGCAGACGGGCGCCGAGGAGCGGTTCGCGTTCGAGGACGGCGTGTACGGCAGCGAGACGGCGATGGCTCCGCGGTCCAATGTCGCCGCCGGGGCGGCTCCGCGGTCCAATGTCGCCGCCGGGGCGGCTCCGCGGTCGAATGTCGCCGCCGGGGCGGCTCCGGGCGCAGGGAGCGCTGGCGAAGACGACGGCTACCTCGTCACCATCACCACGGACATGAACGCCGACGCGTCCTTCTGCCTGGTGTTCGACGCCGCCAGAGTCGGTGACGGTCCGATCTGCAAACTCGAACTGCCAGAACGCGTTTCGAGTGGAACACATTCGACGTGGGTGGCTGGAGCGGAGTTGCGGCGCTGGCATCAGACCGACGGCGCCGCCGAGGCGATCGGGCTGTAGTGCTTACCGAGCTGCCTGCGGGCGGCGTCAACGCCGTCGGTCGGATGCTCGGAGTGCTCGGCGACGAATGGACCATGCTGATCGCACAGCAGGCCCTCTTGGGCGCCACGCGCTACGGCGACTTCGCTGCGCGCCTGCCCATTTCGCACGCCGTCCTGACTAGGCGGCTGAACGTTATGACGGACGACGGGCTCCTACAGCGCAGGACCTATCAGCACAAGCCGCCGAGGTCCGAGTACGTCCTCACCCAACGCGGCCGCGCTCTGTGGCCGGTCCTGGCCTCGATTTGGGCGTGGGAACGGCGTTGGGTACCCGATCACGCCGACCCGCTGCCTGGCATGTACCACGTCGCGTGCGGCACCGAGTTCACTCCTGTGACTCAATGCCGGGCATGTGGCACCACCGTGACGGAGAAAGACGTTGTCGCACAATGGGGTCCGAGCGGATCGTGGCCGCGCTCGATGCCGAGCGAATCGACGCGGCGCCGTTCGACCACCGAACGATCCGAGCCTCGTGCCGGCTCGTTCCCTCAGACCACGAGCATCATCGGCAACCGGTGGGGCTTTGCTTTGATGGTTGCTGCATTCGTCGGCACCAGTCGCTTCAGCGACTTCCGAGACCAGCTGGGTGCCCCACCGGGATCGCTGGCAGATCGGCTGCAGATCTTCAGCACGAATGACGTTCTCGTGTTGAGCGGGGAACGCTATCGGCTGACCGAAAAGGGCCGCGCGGTCTTCCCGATTCTGGTCACGGCACTGCAGTGGGCGCAACGCAACTTCCACGCTCCGGAGGGTCCTGCCGTCGAACTCACACACACGGGCTGTGGCCACCCCCTCGACGTCACATTGGCCTGTGACCAGTGCACGGGCGTGCCAAGAGGTCGAGAAATCCGTACGAAATAGGACTAGCACTCGACGTGCGCGAGTGCTAAATTCGGCGATGCACAGTGGTTGGTTGCCCGTCAGGGTGGCGGGCTCTTGAACGACTGGGAGGTGAATTACTGTGCTTCGTTTTGATCCCTTCAGTGACCTGGATGCCTTGGCTCGCGGCATGCTCACCGAGTCAACCGGATCCAAGCGGACACCACGCTTCATGCCGATGGATCTGTGCAAGATCGACGAACACTACGTTCTCACGTGCGATTTGCCGGGGGTGGATCCCGGCTCGGTGGACGTCAACGTCGACAACGGCACCTTGACCATCTCCGCACACCGCACTGCCCGCTCGGATGACTCCGTTCAGTGGTTGACGAACGAGAGATTCTTCGGCACGTATCGTCGACAACTGTCGCTCGGCGATGGCATCGATAGCGCCCGTATCTCGGCGACCTACGAGAACGGCGTGCTCACGGTGACCATCCCGCTCGCCGAGCAGGCCAAGCCACGCAAGATCGACGTCGTGCAGGGCACTAGCGCGAAATCCATTAGCCCCACCACCGTCGTCGACTCCCAATAGCCTGAATACGCCCGCGGCGGGACGTTCCGTGTCGCCGCGGGCATCCGGCGACGGTTGGCGGTGAACTAATCTAGGCACGATGACGACACTCGAGAACCGGCCCAACAGCGCGCTTCTGGTCATCGACGTGCAGAACGACGTCGTCGCGGGCGCGCACGAACGCGACTCCGTGGTCGCGACCATCGGTGGCCTCGTCGACCGCGCACGCGTCGAAGGCGTTCCCGTTGTCTGGGTGCAGCATTCGGACGAGGGCATCGTCGAGGGCAGTGACGGCTGGCGAATAGTCCCCGAGCTGAAACCCGGCGAGACGGAGCCGCTCGTCGCCAAGAACCACGGCGACTCGTTCGAAGCCACCACGTTGGAGACCGACCTCGCAGGGCTTGGCGTCGGGCGCCTGGTGGTCGTCGGCGCCGCTACCGATCAGTGCGTGCGCTCGACGATCCACGGCGCATTCGTCAGGGGCTACGACGTGACCCTCGTCCGCGACGCCCACACGACGGAGGACCTCACGCGCTACGGTGCGCCGCCGCCCGAGGCCGTCATCGCGCACACCAATCTGTACTGGGGGCATCAGACCGCGCCAGGGCGGACGGCCGCGGTCGTCGACGCGAAGGACGTGGACTTCGGAGGTTAGCGATCCAGCCGGAAGTGCAGGTTGTTGCGCACCGCAGGCCATTCGACGTCGAGGATCGAGTAGACGACGGTGTCACGTCGCGAGCCATCTGGCAGCAGCTGATGACTGCGCAGGACACCGTCGAGTTTGGCGCCCAGCCGCTCGATCGCGGCGCGACTGGTGGCGTTCATGAAGTGCGTACGGAATTCGACGGCGACACAACCCAATTCGTCGAAGGCATGGCTCAGCATGAGCAGCTTCGCCTCGGTGTTGACACCCGTGCGGCGGACGGACGCCGAGTACCAGGTTGCCCCGATTTCTAGCCGCCGGTTCGGCGGATCTACGTTCAGGTAGCTCGACGAGCCGACGAGAGCGCCGTCCATCGTGCGCGCCACGAACGTCAACCCGGTCGAGGGGCTTTGCACGGCGAGCCGCGCGTCGACCCACTGCTGCGCACGCTCTGGCGATGGCGCGCCAGTGAACCACAGCTTGCCCAAGTCACCGTCGGCGGAAGCCGTCGCGATCTCGGGCACGTGTGCCGCCGTGAGCGGTTCCAGCGAAACCCATCGTCGTCCGGTCAGCACGACCGGCTCGACGAAACCGGTCATCGGCCTCCACCTGCCCCGGCCCAGCCCACGACCATCGTCAGCACCGACAGGACCATTGCGAGCACCATCGCCGCTCCCCCAATCCACAGGCCGTAGCCCGCCGAGACGGGCGCAGCGACGTAGAGGTGGTAGTACCACGCCACCATGACGGCGAGAAATACCGAAATCGACAGTGCCGCAGTCGAAGAGATCCTCGGGTACAGACTGCGGGCAGCCATCGCTCCCGCGACGATCAAGGTCGCCGACAACAGCACGATCAGTTGGCCGACCCCGAAGCCCTCCGGCGGAACTCCGATGTTGCCGACCTTGCCGCCGATCGCGCTCGCCCGGCCACCGTGGTTGGCTGCCGTAGTCAGCCACGGAAACCACGTGCTGACCATCAGTACCGCTGCGCACAGTACGACGGACCATCCCGGGTGGGGGCGAGACATGCGGCAAGACTAACTGGTTCGCTGACCGCCCCGACGTAGGCTTGACCCATGACGAAGCTACCGGACTGGGCTCGGCAGCTCGATCTTTCCCCGCATCCGGAGGGTGGCTGGTTCAGGGAGACCTGGCGCAGCGAATTGTCCTTCGGCGAGTCTGCCCTCCCCCCTGAGTACACCGGAACACGCAGTGCGGGAACCGCGATCCTGTTCCTGCTCATGCCTGGACAGCAATCGGCCTGGCACACCGTGCGCAGCGCCGAGGTCTGGCTCTACCATCGCGGCAGCCCATTGCTTCTGGAGATCGGGCCCCAACGGGAAAGCGCGAGAACGCTTCTGCTCGGCAGCGACGTCGCCGCAGGCGAACAGCCGCAGTTGGTGGTCCCGCCGGGGCACTGGCAGCGTGCCCGTCCTCGCGACGACGAACCAACCCTGGTGAGCTGTGTCGTGGTGCCTGGCTTCGACTTCGCCGACTTCGCCCTGGCCGCCCCTACTGAGTAAGCAGGTTGATCGCCGCCGACACCAGCGCTGCGTTGTCTGGCGCCGTCGAGCCGTCGGGAAGCTTCAACGTGTCCTCCATGCCGATCCTCGTCTGAACGCCCCGGACACCCGCGTGTTTCAAGAGGGGCCAACAACTTTCGTCGAGGCCGTGCAGGAGGACGGGGGCGGGCGAGCCTGCGGCAAGGACCCGGCTGAGCATGTCGTCGGCGACCGCGACGTCCTCGTCGGCCTGTAGTTCGATCATCACGCGCATGCAGTGCTTGGCCATCTCCGATTCGGCCCACGACGCGGCGGCCTCGGCGTGGAACAGCCCCACCTCGACGCCCAACCCCTTGCTCAGCAGAACCTCGGCGAGCTCAGGGCTACCAGGTTCGTGCCAGTTCAGCGATGCGAAGTCGGGCAGCACCGTCCAGCCCTCGACCGCGCGACGGCGTGCGTCCGCGTCGGGCAGGGCCCAGAACCCCGTCGTCACGCCCAACGGCAGACCGGGCACCGCGGCGCGCACCGCCGCGACCGCTGCCGACACCTCGGCGTCGTATAGCGAGTCCTTGCCGTCGGCGGTCTTGGGGTGCATGTGCACGGCCTTGGCGCCCGCGCGGTGAGCGGCCAGGGCTGCGGCAGCCAGCTGCTCTGGCGTGACAGGCAGGTCGGGGTGCTGATCGGGGGTGCGGGCGCCGTTGATGCAGGCCTTGACGTAAATGTTCGAACTCATCGCCCCATCTTCACCCCTCGCGGCGAAGGTTTCCGAAGTAGGTTCACAGAATGCAGGGGCACATCATCGTCTGCGGCGACGATCCGCTGGGGATGCGGATCATCGAGCAGCTCCGGGCTGCAGGTCGCGAGATCGCGGTCGTGTTTTCCTCGGCGGAGTTGCGCGACGCGGGCATCGCGAATGCCGCGGCTCTCATCTGTGCCGACGACGACGACGCGCTGAACCTCGAGATCGCGCTGCTAGCACGCGAATTGAACCCTTCCGTTCGAGTCGTCGCCAGGGTCGCCCACAGCGTCTTGCGCGAAGCCGTTGCGATCGGCAATGGACCCGGCGCCATCCTGGACGTCGCCGATCTCGCTGCGCCGTCGGTGGTCGAGGCATGTCTGTCCCGCACCACGCATTCGATCACCGTCGCCGGCGTGGAATTCGTCATCTCCGGAACCGACGCGCCCCGCGACGCGTCGCTACGCGAGCTGTTCGGCGACCTGGCCCCAGTCGCGGTGGTCCGCGACGAGACCTCGCCCGATCCCGGCACCGTGGTGGCCTGCCCCGGACGCGACCTTCGCGTCCACGAAGGCGACTGGACGGCGATGATCGGCACGGCCGAGGAACTGATCGCCGAGGGCATCGAGGTGACGTCACTCGCCGCGGTGCAGGCCGAGGCAGGCCACCGAGGAGCGCGGGGTTACAACGCCCACCGGCGCAAGCCGCTCAAGCGGGTGATCGACGCGGTCCGCGCCTTCCTTTACGACGTCAACCCGAACTTCTTCAAGGCGTTCGCAGCGTCGATGACGCTGCTCTTGGGCGCCACCGTGCTGCTGCGGTTCTGCTACAACAAGCCACAGATGAGCTTCATCGACGCGCTCTACTTCTCCACCGAGACCATTGCGACTGTCGGCTACGGCGACTTCAGCTTCCAAGACCAGCCCACGTGGCTGCGGCTGTTCGGCATCGGGCTGATGTTCGCTGGCGTCACGTCGACGGCCGTGCTGATGGCCTTCGTCGCCGACCTGTTGCTGTCTCGGCGCATCGCCCAGAACGCGGGCCTGCGCAAGGTCCGCGAACTGGAGGACCACATCATCGTCGTCGGCCTCGGCTCGTTCGGCATCCGAGTGGTCGCGGACCTGAAGGCCGCAGGACACGACGTGGTGGTCATCGAGCGCAGCCCCGACAACCGCTTCCTGTCTTCGGCGGCCGAACTCGACGTCCCCGTGATCTTCGGTGATGCGACACTGGCCCAGACGCTGGAGTCGGCTCGGATCGACGATGCCGTCGCCGTAGCGGTCCTCACTCAGTCCGACATGGTGAACATCGAGACAGGCATCGTGCTTCGCGAGCGGCTCGGTGAGCGCTGGATGCGGTCGGCGGACCGGCCAGGCGTTCCCGTCGTGCTGCGCGTATACGACAGGACGTTGGGCGCCGCCGTCGCGCAGCGGTTTGGTTTCGAAAACGTGCGCTCGACTGTCGAATTGGCCGCGCCGTGGTTCATCGGCTCCGCGATGGGCCTGGAGGTGCTCGGCACGTTCTCGGTGGGACAGCAGTCGTTCATGGTAGGCGGTGTCGAGGTAGAGCCCGGAAGCGAGCTCGACGGGCTGAGGATGGAGGACATGTCGACGGCCACTCGCGCGATCGCGATCGTCCGCTCGCCAGGCGAGGTACAGCTGCACCCCCGCCGTGACAGCCAGCTCTCCGCTGGCGATACCGCATACTTCGTCGGGCCGTACCTGGAGCTTCTGGAGACGTTGCACAAGGGGCAACGCGTCACGGCCTGACCGATTTATCGTGGACCTCGCCGAGCGTTCATCACCACATCGGCCACTTGCGTACCTCGGCCGAGCGACAATGTCCGTGCCCGCCTCTGAGCGAATTCGGTTCCGCGGCAACGGCAAGAGGTCTGAATTCGCTCAGAGCCGGGCAATGGGGACTATGGGTCGCGCACGGGGATTCTGGGACGTGTGTGGCCAATGGGTCGACAGGTCGACGGCGACGATCCACCCGTTTGGCGCTGGGGCAGTTGAGCCGCGGGTCAGGGCTTGATCGACAAGATCTGGTCGACGCCCATCCGACCTTGTTCGAATGCGAGGCCGCCGCCGACGAGGTAGAGCCGCCACACCCTGGCGACCTCTTCGCCCTGCAGCGCGACGAACTGGTCGTAGTTCTTCTCGAAGGTCGCGATCCAATCGTCGACGGTCTTCACGTACTGCTCACGCATCGCCTCGACGTGCCGGACCTCGAAGCCGCCTCCCTCGACGTGCCGGATGGTCTGCCACAGCGGGCGCATGTGCATGTCGGGGGCGATGTAGGACTCGATGAACGGTCCACCGCCCGGCGCGGAGTCTGCCCGCCGCGACATCTGTTGCAGCACCAGTCGGCCACCGGGCTTCAGCGCTCGGTACATGATGTCGACGTAGCCGGGATAGTGCTCCTCGCCGACGTGCTCACCCATCTCGATCGAGCTGACGGCATCGAATGTCGCTGGTGGATCGTCGAATTCACGATAGTGCTGCAGCCTGACGTCGACCCGTCCCACTAGCCCCTGCTCGGCGATGCGCTCGGTGATGAAGTCGCGCTGCTCCGCAGACAACGTGATGCCGGTGGCGTGTACGCCGAAGTTGCGCGCGGCGTACAGGATCATCGACCCCCAGCCACAGCCGACGTCGAGCAGCCGCTGGCCCTCCACTAGCTTCAGCTTGCGACATACCAGGTCGAGCTTCGCGGTCTGCGCGTCGTGAAGCGACTGATCGTCCTCGGTGTAGTACGCCGACGAATAGGCCATGTGCTCGTCGAGCAGCAGTCGATAGAAGTCGTTCGAAAGGTCGTAGTGGTGCGCGATCGCGGCGCGGTCGCGCCCACGGGTGTGCAAACGACCCCTCAGCTTCGCCTCGGCGGCCGGCGGCCTTGGCGGCGGGCCGACGACACCCAGCCTGACCGCCGCCGCGACCGCACCAACCTTGTCCCGCAAGGAGATTGCCGGACGATTCGCAGGCGCGGCGGCCCATGCACGACGGAAGCCGTCGGCCAAGTCGCCATCGACGTCGACGTCCCCGGTGACATACGCTCGCGCCAAACCCATTTCGCCTGGCGCCCACAGCAACCTGCGCAACGCTCGCCTGTTGCGGATGATCAGTACCGGTCCGTCCTTCGGCCCCGCCTCACTACCGTCCCACGCTCGGATACGCACGGGCAGCCCGATGCCTGCGACGTCGCCGACCAATGCGGCCAGCCGATCCGCGACCGTCACGGCGTGGGTTCCAATCATGTCGATCTGCATTACGGCTCCCTGTGATTACCTAGTGTCCATGCGCTACAAGATCGATCTCGACGTGCTCGCTGCGGTCGCCGAAAAAGTCGTCGGCATACCGGTTGACGGCGGTGAGCAGATCAACCGCACAACCGAGTTGCTCTCCGCCGAGTACCCCGACCTGATCGCACCGACGCCGGGGCGCTGGGTCGGCAATCGGGCGGGCGGCATCGTGGGCAAGGTCAAGTTCCTCTACTTCAGCGCTAACGAGTACTTGGTGTTATTCGGAACCCCGACGGGTTCGGAGGGGTTCTCGGGTCGATACAAGCGCGTCGAGATCCACAAATGGCTGCTCGCAGGCCAGATCGAGTCCTACGACCTGGAGTCCGAGCAGACCACGCCCACCGTCCTGCTGCCCGGCGGATACCAGCGCCTGGAGAAGGGCCAGATCCGTGGGTTCACCATCAAGCCCGGCTCCTTTCACATCGAGTACGGGCGCGGCGCGGTCGTCACCACTTTGCCGTTCGGCATGGTCGAGACCGTGTTCTCGTCGTTGGATCTCGGCTCGGTGCGTAGGTCGACCGTGGAGTTCACCAAGATGGCGTCCAGACAGATCAGGCAGGCGCGAAGACGGCCTTGAACTTGTCCAGCGAGTCGCGGATGTCACTCTTGAGCGAAGCGGCCACCAACATCCCAATCGGACCGAAAAGGGCGGGGCCGCCGAGATGGATGTCGAGGGCGAAGGTTGAGCCATCGCCAGCAGGCTTGACCCTGCCGATCAGCTTCACCTTGACCCCGCCCACCCCGACGCCGTCAAGCGTCATCGAGTCCGGGGGCTTGTAGTTGACGATGGTCCACTTGATCCGGTTGGCCATGCCCTTGACCTCGAGAATCGACTCGACGACAGTGCCCTTCTCCAGGGTCTCGGGCAGCTTGCTGCGCCACACGCGGTGGATGGTCAGCCACTCCTTGTAGCGGGACAGGTCCGACGCACACTCCCACGCGCGCTCCGGCGTCAGGGGGACGTCGACTGAGACGGAAAGCTTGGCCATCGGTCAGGCAGGCGGCTCGGTGGCTTGAGGTGGCTGGCCGGACTGCTGCGTCGGCGGAACCTGTTCGCCCTGCTTCTGCGAATCGGACTTCGTGCTGTCTACTGCTTTCTTGGCAACGTCCTGAACCTTGTCGACTGCGCCCTTGTACTTGTCGCCCGTCTTCTGATCTACCACGTCGCCGACCTTTTCGATTGCGGCGTCCACCTTGTCGGTGTTCTTGGACAGCAAATCCTTGACCTTGTCGAGAAATCCCATGCGGTCAGCCTAGCGGTTCGCGCTGGCCCATACCGATCCTGGTCAGGACGGCCGCCACACCTGGCGCCGCTCGCCAAGAATCCGGCCCTGCACCCACCAGATCAGTTCGATGGCGGCCGCCGCGAGCACCCCGATTCCAAGCGCCATCGACGACACCGCGAGGTTGGACGGGTCCAACATGAACTCCTTGCGCGCGAGCGGAATCGAGAAGATCGCCACGTACGCAAGGGCCGATGCCGCGACCAACGCGACGCGCCACCATTGGTACGGCCTTGCGACGACTGCGAGCACCCACAGTGCGCTCACCAATAGCGTGATCAGCGCGGCCGTCGATGCCTGCGTCTGCTCGACGGGGCTGGCCGAGTGACCGCGGTAGGCAAGCAGATAGGTGGCGAATGTCGCGGTACCCACCACCAATCCAGACGGCAGCGCCGACGTCATCACCCGGCGTACGAAACCCGTTTGCGCGCGTTCGTTGTTGGGCGCGAGCGACAGGATGAACGCGGGTATGCCGATGGTGAACCACGCGGCGATGGTGGAGTGGATCGGCTGGAAAGGAAAGGGCAGCGGATCGGTGCCGAACCACTTCGCCGAGAGCCCGGCCAGGCCGACGAGGGTCGCCAGCAACACCGCATACACGGTCTTGGTGAGGAACAGGTTCGACACGCGTTCGATGTTGCCGATCACGCGACGGCCCTCGCCGACCACGTACGGCAACGTGGCGAACTTGTTGTCCAGCAACACGATCTGCGCGACTGCCCGCGACGCCGAGCTACCCGATCCCATCGCGACGCCGATGTCGGCATCCTTGAGCGCGAGAACGTCGTTGACGCCGTCCCCGGTCATCGCCACCGTGTGGCCGCGAGATTGCAGTGCATGCACCATGGCTCGCTTCTGGTCGGGTCGCACGCGGCCGAACGTGGTGTACTCCGTCAGCGTGTCGGCCAGTTCGTCGACGTCGTCCGGCAGCTCCCTCGCGTCGAGCGTCTCCCCCTCCAGGCCGAGCGACGCCGCGACGGCCCCCACGGACACTGCGTTGTCGCCGGAGATCACCTTGACGGTAACCCGTTGAGCGGCAAAGTATTCCAATGTCTCGCGGGCGTCGGGCCTGACTCGCTGTTCGAGCACGATCAGCGCCACCGGGGTGACGACACCTGGCGCGTCGGCGTCATCGACCGACCGGTCCGACGAGCCGAGCAGCAGCACCCGCAAGCCGAGGGCCCCGATGTGCTCGGCCTGCTCGGCTTGGGGCGACTCGGGGTCGAGCAGGACGTCGGGCGCCCCGATCACCCAATTGCCGTGTTCACCGTAGGAGGCGCCGCTCCACTTGGTCGCGGACTTGAACGGCGCGCTCGCCGTCATAGTCCAGCCGGGGGGCATCTTGTACGCCTCGCCAATCGCGGTCATGTTGGCGTTGGGCCGCGCGTCGTCAGCCGCGAGCTGAGCCAGCACATTCCCGGCGTCGATCCCCCTGTCGCTTCGCTCCTGCCCGCCGCCATCCGTGTCACCGAGCGACTTCAAATCGCTTACCCGCATGCCGTTCTCGGTCAACGTGCCCGTCTTGTCCGCACACACGACGTCGACGCGCGCCAGCCCCTCGATCGCAGGCAACTCCTGAACCAGACACTGCCGACGTCCGAGCCGGACGACGCCCACTGCGAAGGCCAGCGACGTCATGAGCACCAGTCCCTCGGGCACCATCGGCACCAGCGCGCCGACCATGCGCAGCAATGACTCTCGCCATCCGACGTTCGTCGTGAACAGCTGGGTGTAGATGATGAGCAGACCCGCGGGGATCAGGAGGTAGGTGATGAACTGCAGAATCCTGTTGATGCCGCTTCGCAATTCGGACTTGACCAAGGTGAACTTGCTCGCCTCGTCGGCCAGCTTGGCGGCGTAGGCCTCCCTACCCACCTTCGTGGCGCGATACGCCCCGGACCCTGCGACGACGAAGCTGCCCGACATGATCTTGTCGCCGACGTTCTTCTCGATTGGGTCGGCCTCACCGGTCAGAAGCGACTCGTCGACCTCTAGGTTGGCCTCCTCCAGCAGATCGCCGTCGACGACGATCTGATCGCCAGGCCCGAGCTCGATGACGTCGTCGAGGACCACCTCGCTGGGCAGCCGCGCCCCGGTTCCGGATTGCCTGCGCACCAACGGCTTCGCCTGCCCTACGATGGCGAGCCTGTCCAACGTCTGCTTGGCGCGTAGCTCCTGAACGATGCCGATGGCGCTGTTCGCGATGATCAACAACCCGAAGAGCCCGTTGATCAGCGACCCCGTTGCGAGCACCAGGAGGAACAGAATGCCGAGGATCGCGTTGATGCGGGTGAATACGTTGGCACGCCAGATCTCCGAAGCGCTGCGGGCCGCCCTGGTGGGGACGTCGTTCGTCTTGCCCTCTGCGACGCGTTGCGCGACTTCCGCGTCGGAGAGCCCTGCGGCCGTTGCCACCGTCATCGGGGCCCAATCCTCATCGTAAGAATGTCCCCTTCCCCTCCTGGTCGTAGTACTCGAGCATCAGCTTCGCGCCGTCGAACGTGGCCTTGGAAACCGTTCCCGGCGGGGAGTTTTCGGAAACCCACTCGTAGGTGAAGACGTTCCCGTCCCAATGTTTGAGCTTGACGCTGAGCTTGGAGCCGAGCGCCAGCGTCAGGGCGCCGTCCCTCTCGGTGACGCGGGCAGCGCCCCAATAGGGGTTGGCATAGGTGCCGACGTAGGTCGCCAGCGGCGCGGCGGGCGCTGGATTGGGTGGCGGCTGCTTGCCGGTGAGCGATCCAACCGGCCGCTCCATCTCCGCGAATGCGTGGCCGTAGAGCGCGTACCAGTCTTCGCGCACCTTCCCGAACTGGACGAGATCGGCGAACTCCGCGGTGAGCGCCTCGGGAACGCCCGACGGCGTCGCGTTCGTCAGCGCGACGATCGCCACGTCGGCAGACGGGATGATCACGAAGTTGGTGCCTGCACCCAGTTCGAAGGCACCCGAGTGGCTCAATTGCGTTCTGGCATCGGATGTCGTGCCCACGTTGAACCCGTATCCATAGAACCCGGATCTCGCGACGGCGTCGGTGGCGCGGTCCGCCACGCTCTGTGGGGTGATCGCAGGCAGCAGCGCCTTCTCCTCGACGATCGTCTTGCCGTCGTAGCTCCCGTTGGCCAGCATCATGGTCAACCACTTCGTCATGTCGTTGACCGAACTGCTCACCCCTCCCGCGGGGGCCTCCGGTTGGGCGTCTCGGACGTAGTCCGGCTCATAGCGACCGTCCACGTGAATGTGCCCGACGGCGCGGTCGGGACGCGCCATGTACTCGTCGAACCGCGAGCTCGTCGACGTCATGCCCAACGGTTTGTACAACACGTCCTGACTGAGGTCCTCCCAGGACTTGCCAGCGCCGACTGCAACCGCCTCGGCCGCTGCCGTCAGGCCGAAGTTGGTGTAGGCGTAGGAGATTCGGAACGGCGCAAGTGGATGGTCGCGCAACCTGTCCAGCACGTATCGCCGGTCGTAGCCGAGATCCTCCAATAGGTCGCCAGCGTGATCTGGCAACCCGGACCGATGCGAGTACATGTCGCCGACCGTCACCATCTTCGTGATCGCCGGGTCGGACAGCGCGAACCACGGCAACTTCTCGACGATGGGGGTGTCCCAGCTGATCGCGTTCTGCCCTACCTGGTGAGCGACGACGGTGGAACCCAGCGGTTTGGACACCGAAGCCAACTGGAACACCGTGTCGGGATCCACCTTGTTGGCGGCATTGTCTCCGTTGCGGACATCCTTGACCCCGAATCCCTTTGCGTAGACCGTCTTTCCGCCATGAACCACCGCAACGGCCAGCCCTGGGATACCCGACTTCTGCACGAGATCGGCTGCGAGACCGTCGAGTTTGCTCACCGCGTTGTCGACGGCGTTGTCCGGCAATGGCATTGCAGGTTCCTGTTGGGGCGGTACGTCAGAGGTGACCGGAGCCGCGGGTGACACCGGCTTGGCGTCGCACGCGGCGAGCAACCCGACGATGGCGATCGAGCAGATCAGCGGCCGGAACAACGTCTTTGCGCGCACCCCCGCACGCTAACCCGTTACAAGCGCCACCATGGGTCTAACACCGCGGACGTGTCGCTTTCCGCGACAGCGGTAGATGTGCCGCTGTCGACACGCTGGCCGGGCCGAGGAACCGCGATGGCCACGCCTTCGGCGTCTGCTGCGGCGAGCAGTCGCTCCACTGGCTCGGACCAGGGGTGCGGCGCGAGCCGGAACGTCCCCCAGTGAATCGGCAGCATGAGCCCGCGGTCGGTCACGTCGCGATGGGCACGGACCGCTTCCTCGGGGTTCATGTGGATGTCAGGCCAGCCCGGGTGATACGCCCCGATGGGCATCAGAGTGATGTCGAACGGGCCGTGCTCGGCACCGACGTCGACGAAGCTCTTGCCGTAACCGGTGTCGCCGCCGAAGAACGCCTTGTGCCGCGGGCCGATCAGAGCCCACGACGACCACAGCGTGACGTTGCGGTTGACGAAGCGACCCGAGAAGTGCCGGGCTGGAGTGCACACGAGGGTGAGCTCGCCGAGTCGGGCACTCTCGTTCCAGTCCAACTCCACGATCCGGTCGTCGGGAATGTGCCATGCCCGCAGGTGGGCGCCGACGCCCAGCGGCACGTAGAACTTGGCGCGCTGCGTGCTGGCCAACTGCTTGATGGTGACGACGTCGAGGTGGTCGTAGTGGTCGTGGCTGATGATCACGGCGTCGATGGCAGGGAGCGAGTCCAGCGGAGCGGGCACCGGGTGCATGCGCTGCGGGCCGACCGCGTGCGACGGTGAGCACCGCTCGCTCCACACCGGGTCTGCGAGCACGCGAAAGCCGTCGATCTCGATGACGGCCGACGAATGTCCGTACCAGGTGACGGCGAGATCGGCGGCGGGTAGGCCAGGAGACGGTGTGACCAGCGGCACCGCAGCAGGCGGATGCCCCTTCGATCCACCGGCGACCACGTCACGGATGAGGAGAAGCTGCTCCTGGCGGGTCAGGCCTTCGTCGGTCCCAGGTTCGAGGTTGGCGAAGACTCCGTCGTGATAGTTCGGCGAGCGTTTCGCGACGGCATCGATCTGAACCGGCGAGGCGCCCAGCGCCGAAGGCGTCCCCTGTAGCGCGCGCAGCGTCCAACCGCCGCCGACGATCGCCGCAGTACCGCCGACCAGTCGGACCGCCGCGCGCAGCATGTCTAGGCGCCCTTGAAGTTCGGCGGGCGCTTCTCGATGCGCGCCACCTGGGCCTCGATGACGTCCTGGCTGGCCCAGGCCTTCTCGAAGAGCTCCTGATGAACGGGCCACGGGTCCTCGTAGGCGCCGTCGTCGTTGAGGACGCGCTTGGCGTGCTGCATGGCAATCGGGGCGTAGCCGGCAAGTTCGGCCGCCCATGCCTGCGCGTCAGCTAGCTTGCCGAGTCGGTTGGCCATGCCCGTCTGCAGCGCCGTGTCCGCGGTGAGCCGCTCGGCGGCCATCAGCATGCCCCGTGCTCGGCCCGCACCTACCAGTGACGTCAACCGCCGGATGCTCCAGTTGTCCAGCGCCAAGCCATATTTCGCGACCGGAAATTGGAAGTAGGCGTCGGGCGAGACGACGCGCAGGTCGCAGATCATCGCGAGGATGACGCCCGCCCCGATTGCTGGTCCGTTGATCGCGCCGATGACGGGCATCGGCGCCGCGTCGATGGCGAGGTTCAGCGCCTTGGCCTTGTCGGGCAGCTTTTCCGCCATGCCTGCGGCGTCGGTGAGGTCCGCACCGGAACTGAACACGTTGCCTGCGCCGGTCAGGACGATCACCCGGACGTCCTCGCCCGCGGCATGCTCGACCGCCTCCCGCAAACTGTCGACGAGCTCGCAGTTCAGCGCGTTGCGGCGATCTTCCCGTTGCATCTCGAGGGTCATCACGTCGCCGTCGCGGGTCATTCCAATCATGGGCCTACCCTATCGAGCCAAGGGATAGCCTTGCCTCGTGAGCCGCATCGGCGCTGTTGAGCTGCGCGACGCAGTGCTGGACGATGGCTCGTTCATCAGCTGGGACAGTGCGCCGCTCGACGTCCACCCCGACGAGACCTACGCCAGCGAACTGGCCAAGGCCCGCGCGGCGACCGGCCTCGACGAATCCGTGCTGACCGGCGAGGGCCTGGTGTTCGGGCGACGGGTCGCCGTCGTCGCCTGCGAGTTCGACTTCTTGGCAGGTTCCATCGGCGTGGCAGCGGCCGAGCGCATCACCGCCGCGGTGGAACGCGCTACCGCCGAGCGCCTGCCCCTAGTCGCCTCGCCGAGCTCGGGCGGCACCCGGATGCAAGAGGGCACCGTCGCGTTCCTGCAGATGGTGAAGATCGCCGCTGCCGTCGAGCTGCACAAGCAAGCACACCTGCCGTACCTGGTCTACCTGCGGCATCCGACGACGGGCGGCGTGTTCGCATCGTGGGGTTCGCTCGGACACGTCACCGCCGCGGAACCGGGCGCGTTGATCGGGTTTCTCGGTCCGCGCGTCTACGAGCAGCTCTACGGCGAGCCGTTCCCCAAGGACGTCCAGACCGCGGAGAACCTGCACCGCAACGGCGTCATCGACGGCGTCGTCGCGCTGGAACTGCTCCGCGGGACGCTGGACCGCACGCTGCGGGTGATAGCCGACGATCCCGGTTCGCCGCCGAAGCCGCCGGACCCCGAGCCCATCGCCGAGGTGCCCGCATGGACCTCGGTCGAGGCGTCGCGGCGGCCCGACCGGCCAGGGGTGCGATACCTGCTGCGACACGCGACGACCGAGACCGTATTGCTGTCCGGCACCGAACGCGGCGAGGCGGCTACCACGCTGCTGGCACTTGCGCGCTTCGGGGGTCAGCCCGCCGTCGTAGTCGGCCAGCAGCGCGTGCTCGGCGGGCTGGTCGGACCGCGGGCGTTGCGAGAGGCTCGCAGGGGCATGGCGCTCGCCGCGGGGCTTCGGCTGCCGCTGGTGCTCGTCATCGACACCGTCGGCCCCGCGCTCTCGGTCGAGGCCGAGGAGGGTGGCCTGGCGGGCGAGATCGCCCGATGCCTCGCCGAACTCGTCACGCTGGACACTCCAACCGTGTCGGTGCTGCTCGGCCAGGGCAGCGGCGGCCCGGCCCTAGCGATGGTGCCCGCAGACAGGGTGCTTGCCGCACTTCACGGTTGGCTTGCTCCTTTGCCGCCGGAAGGAGCCAGCGCGATCGTGTACCGGGATACCGATCACGCTCCGGAACTCGCTGCCGCGCAAGGCATTCGGTCGGCGGATCTGATGCGCCACGGCATCGTCGACGCCATCGTGCCCGAGCATCCCGATGCGGCGGACACCCCTGCAGACTTCACGTCGCGGCTATCGGCGACGATCGCGGATGAACTCGATCGACTGAGGTCGATGCCGAGTGACGAGAGACTGGCCAAACGGCTGGAGCGCTATCGGCACATCGGCATGCCCTGGGGTCGACGCGAAGAGGCGAGTGCGCCGCCGGAATAGTTCCGCGGACCCGCCCGACGCGGGCGCAGTATTGACCCGTGAAAGAGATCGGATACGAACGACGCGACAGGATCGCCTACATCACGCTGAACCGACCCGAAGCCAAGAACGCGATCACCCCGCAGATGCATGAAGATCTGTGCCGCATCTGGGCCGACTTCCGCGATGACGACGATGCCGATGTCGCGATCTTGACTGGTATCGGCGACGCCTTCTGCGCAGGTGCCGACCTAGCGACCTACGTGCCGGTCAACTACGTCGACGCGTCGCCGAGCCGGGTACGTGAGATCGTCGACCTCGGCTTGGGAGGCATTACCCGGGGACTGCATCGAATCACCAAGCCGACGATCGCCGCGGTGAACGGGTGGGCATTGGCGGGCGGGCTCGAACTCGCGCTTGCATGCGATCTGCGGGTGGCGTCCCAGCACGCGATGTTCGGATCGTTCGAGGCGCGGCGGGGATTCCATCACGGTGACGGCGGAATCACCCGGTTGGTGAACGCATGCGGCGTCGGCGTGGCGATGCAAATGGTGCTCACCGCCGAGCCGATCGACGCAGGGCGGGCGCTGCAATGCAACATGGTGATGAAAGTCGTTCCACACGAACAACTGATGCAGGAGGCCGAGCTACTAGCTCGACAGATACTTCGGAACTCCCAACGCGCAGTGCGCTCTGCCAAGGAAACCGTCCTCGAGGTCGTCGGCAAGCCGCTGGACGATCAGCTGCGGATCGAGGGGTGGAATTCATACACCTGCGTCGATCAGGCCGAGGCGCGGGAGCTGCTTGGTCAATTCTTCGACAAGTCCGATGCAGGTCGCGCTGGAACGAAGCCGACGCAGATTTAGCACCTGCCTTCGGTCTCTGCCGCATAGATTTCGCTCAGCGCTGAAGCGCCTGGCACGCAGCGCCGACGCTCGTCGGTGGCATTCTGGAAACCGTGGATTCCGTCCTGCACTTCTGGTGGCTCGTCTTCCCGCTCAGCGGGGTGATTGGCGGCGCCGTGAGGGGAATCTCCGCGGCCAACGAGAGACGCGCGGCCCGGAGGCTGGAGCGATACCGGATCAAGCAGCAGACCAAGATCGCAATCGCCGAGGCATCGGGACGGGCGCGAGTCGACGAAGCGACGGCGCGGCGAGAGATTCGCAAAGTGCTTGATCAACACGACGGGATCGACGCACGTTGGCTGGACTACGAGACGGACGTCGCCAAGCTGCTCGACTTCCCGATGATGACGGACATGCGTCAGCCCTTGACCATCGAGTTCCACCGGGCCAGGAGCCGCGCTGACCTGTTGCGGCCCTCGAAGGCGGAAGACTTGGTCGACGATCGCGATGCGCGCCTCGACTATCGCGACGCCGTGCACGACTACGCCGCGGCGTTCGACGTGGCCGAGGCCGAAGCGATCAGGCGCAGACGAAGCGATTTCTCGGAGGACGCCCAACAGCGTCTCGAACGGGCGCAGCAGCTGCTGCGGGTGGCATCCGACGAATCGGCCACCCTTCCCGAGCGGCACAACGCCTACGCCAAGGCACGCAGAGAAGTCGAGGGACTGATCGCCCTGCCCGCCGCGACGCGCGCGGCGATCGAGCGCAGGATGGCCGGCGAGATCGAGGCCTAGCCCGTCGCGTAGCGCTGCAACGTCGGACCGAGCGACTCGATCAGGTCTTCACGTGACATCGCGACGACCGGCGGCAGCCGCAAGATGAAGCGGCACAATGCCATTCCGAGCACCTGCGTGGCGATCAGACCCGCGCGGCGCGGCGCGTCCTGCGGCGGCACGAACTTTGCGATGGCCGGCATGAGTTGCGCGGCAAAGATGTCCTTCATGCGTTGGGCCGCTTCGGCATTCGTGGTCGCCGAACGCAACAGCACGACGAGGGCTTCGTCGTCCTCCCATTGGGCGAGGAAGTGCGTCACCAGCGCTGCGCCCAGGTCCTCGGGTTGGACGTCGGACAGATCGGGAAAGTGCAGGTCGAACTCAGCGGCCGCCGCGAACAGTTGCTCCTTGTTGCCGAAGTAGCGCATCACCATCGAGGGATCGATGTTCGCGTCGGCGGCGATGGCACGGATGGTGGCGGCCTCATAGCCAGATTCGGCGAACCGTTCCCTCGCCGCGGCGAGGATCACAGCCTTGGTCTGATCTGCCTTCGTACCCATGCCAACGAGTGTAGGCCAACACGTGTTGACTTTTCTACGCGCGCGATGCAACATGGGAAATGCCAACATGCGTTGGCAAAACTTCGAAGTAAGGGATCGCCATGAACGACACCGACGTACTCATCGTTGGAGCGGGCCCCACCGGCCTCACACTCGCCGCATCACTACTGCGCGATGGCACGAAGGTGGTGCTCGTCGACCGGCAGGCCGAGGGTGCGAACACCTCACGCGCGGGAGCCGTGAACGCTCGCACCCTGGAGGTCTTGGAAGGCCTCGACGTCTCTCGGCACATGGTCAAGGAGGGCATCCATGCGCCGCACTTCACCATCCGCGATGGCAAGCGGCAGCTGATCCAGATCGACTTCAGCGGTCTGGACAGCACCTATCCCTACACGCTGATGCTGCCTCAAAACGACACAGAACGCCTACTGCTCGACCGCGTCCACGAGCTTGGTGGCGAAGTCACCCGGCCGAAGGTGTTGGCCTCCGTCGTACAGGATGCCGAGGGCGTCACCGCCACCTTCACCGACGGCGACACCGTCCGCGCCCGCTACGTCGTCGGCGCCGACGGCATGCACAGCACCGTGCGCGAACAGGCAGGCATCGGATTCCACGGCGATAGCTACGGGCAGTCGTTCGTCCTTGCCGACGCGCACATGACCGGTCAGCTCCCGATCGAAGAGGTAGTGCTCTTCTGGGCAAAGGAGGGGCTTACGGTCGTCGCGCCGTTGCCCAGCGGGGCGTACCGCATCGTGGCACCGGTCGACGAGGCGCCCGAGAAACCGTCGGTCGCACTCGTCCAACAGATCCTGGATGACCGCGGAATCGGCCAGATGAAGGTGAGCGACGTCGTGTGGGGTTCGCGGTTCCGCGTGCACCACCGCGTCGCGGATGCGTACCGCGCGGGAAGGATCCTGCTCGCAGGCGACGCCGCCCACGTGCACAGCCCTGCCGGTGGCCAAGGGATGAACCTCGGCATCCAGGACGCGGTCGCACTGGCCGATGCGCTCGCGACAGTCCTTGCGGGAGGCGCGGATTCGGCGCTCGACGAATACGCCGACGCTCGCAGGCCAATCGCCAAGCAGGTCGTCAGCCTCACCGATCGACTCACCAGGCTGGCGACGCTGCCAGCAGCGCTGCGGCCGATCCGCAACGCCGTCATCGGCGTGGCAGGACGCTTTCCGGCAGTGCAACGTGCGCTGGCGTGGCGGCTGTCCGGTCTGGTCTACCGCTGACGGGTTTGGCCCATCGGTGGAGCAGGGAACCAAGAGGCATGACTGAAACCAGGACCTACCCTCACGGAGTGCCCAGCTGGGTCGACACCATCGCCCACGACCTGGACGAGGCCAAACGTTTCTACGCAGGACTGTTCGACTGGACGTTCACCGATGCGATGCCCGCCGAGGCGCCGGGGCACTACCTCATCGCCACCCTCGGCGGGCAGGACGTCGCCGCCATCGGGTCGTCGGATTCCGACGACGAGGCCGTCACGTGGCGCACGTACATCGCCGTCGACGACGCCGATGCGACGGCGAAGGCCGTTGAAACGTCCGGAGGCAAGGTGACGATGGCACCGGTGGAGGCAGGCCCCGGCGGCCGGACAGCCACGTGCGTCGACCCCCGCGGCGCGGAGTTCCGGTTGTGGCAGGCGCGCAAGCGGCCTGGCGCGCAACTCGTCAACGCACCCGGTTCGTGGGGCTTTTCCGACTTGCTCACGACGGACCCGCACGAGGCCGCGAAGTTCTACTCGACACTGTTCGGCTGGGAGATCGACGACATCGGCTTCGACGCGACGTTGATCCGCAAACCCGGTTATGGCGAGCACCTCGCAACGACGGTTGACCCGGGCATTCGCGAACGCCAAGGGAGCTTCGCGCCGCCAGGGTTCGAAGACGCCATCGCGTGGATGAAGCTCGAACAGGAGGGCCGGGCCGAGGCGTGGCAGGTGTCGTTCACGGTGGCCGATCGCGACGCATCGGCCGAACTCGCCGACAACCTCGGCGGCAAGATCGTTGACTCCGACGAGGCAGAGTTCACCAAGTCGGCGACCATCGTCGACCCGCAGGGCGCGGAGTTCACGATCAGTCAGTTCACCCCGCCGGAGGGCTAGCCCCTTCCCTACCAGGCACCCCGCGGCAGGCTCGGCTGATCGGAACGTTCGAGAACGAGGCGACCCTCGATGCCACGGGTTCTGCGCCACATCACCGCAGCGGCCACGACGGCCTCGACGACGGCCACGGTCGTCGCGACCGTCATCAACGTCGACGGCGGGCCAGCAGCCACGTGGCCCAGGCCGCCGTGGTGATGCTGCGGCAGCGACATGTGCGCCGCGACCATGCCGAGGTTCATCACCGCGACGACGCACCATGAGCGCAGCGTCCCGTGGGACCACAGCTCCCACGCGCAGTAGAGGCAGGCGCAGGCCATCGCGACGATCAGCACGGCCGCAGCGAGCGTCCCTGCGTGAGCGGCCATGAACCCGTGCAGCCCGGCCGAACCCGCCGCGAGCACCGCACACGTCCGCCGCCCAAGGACGGCGGACGTGGTGGCGGCGGACATCGCTCAATCCTCGCAGCACTGGGTCTTCGGTGCAGCGGGAACGTTCAACGTCGGGTTTCTGTCGAAGAAGCCCTGCGGTTTCAACTTGAAGCCCGCGTAGTCGACTGGCATCACGGGCCAGTCCTCCGGACGCGGGAAGTGGGTCAGCCCGAACGTGTGCCACAGCACCACGTCCTGGCCGTCGAGGTCGCGGTCTTGTGCCACCCATTCGGGAAGACCCGCACCACCGGGGTGCTGATTGACGAAGCGACCCGCCGGGTAGCGTTGCTCGGGATCGTATTTCGTGACCCACAGGTGCTTGGTGGCAAACGCTGCCCTAGCGGCGATCGAGCTGGATGGGTCGGCGAGCATGACCGGCTGACCTTCGGGATACAGCGCATAGCCGACGTCCTGGCCAAGACGGTTCTGCTTAGTCGGGTTGGTGACGTGCCAAACCCTCGCCTTGAGGTTGTCCGCGATTCGCTGCGCCTGCGACTCCCTGGCGAGCTTCGTCTTCTTGGGCCGGAATGCGTTGCCCCACGGGTTCTGCGGGCCGATCGGCACGGGCTCGGCATCCACTTCCTCGACGACGTTGCACTGTCCGTCGACGGCCATGTCGAGACGCGCCGAGAAGAGATGCTGATGGAACGGCGCGCCGAGGCCGGGGGCCATTTCGGTGGCGAAGCCGTCGGGACCGCGGTAGGCGGAGGTGAACACGATTCCCGTGGCCTTCGCCTCCAGCTGGATGGTGCCGTCGAGGTACAGGTACCAGTAGAAGCCGTAGTCGTAGTTGCCGATGGTCAAGAAGAAGGAGATGACGAGTCGGCGCGAACGACGTACCTCGGCCATGCCGTTGAACATGTCGGTGTGCTTCCACAGCACCCCGAAGTCCTCCTCGTGCAGGCAGATGGCATTCTTCATCACCTTGGGATTGCCATGCTCGTCGGCGATGGTGACGTCGAAGTACGTGATGTCGCCGAGGCAATCGCAGCCGAGCTCCAGCGAGTTGGTGTACCGGCCGAACAGGTACTCGCCCTGGTCGAAGTAGTTCTGCCAGTACCGAACTGGCGACGGGTCTGCGTAGGGCACCACCATCTCGGCGATCGATGCTCGGTAGACCACCGGCCTGCCGTCGACTGCCAGCTGATGCAGGGTCAGACCCTCGCGGACGTCGAAGCCGAACCGGAAGGTCCAGTCGGCCCAACTGATCTCGTTGCCGTCGACCGCGAAGCTCGGCCCCTCCGGTTGGGTGATCTCGATGGGCTTCAGGTCGGTGCGGGCGGGTACGGCGTGCGGTTCGGCATCCCATTGACCACGTTCGGCGGGCAGTGGTAGGTCGATCTCGTCGGTGACCTTCAGCACACGGCGCTCCGTGAGGTCGACGTAGGCGACGACCCCGTCGATGGGGTGCGCCCACGGCAGGTCGGCTGCGTCGTACTGGTAGAAGGCGAGCACGCGGACGATGCGATGGCCGACCTCGTCCTCGTGACCGAACACGCCCGCCGACAACGGAACCGCGCGCACGTCAGGCGGGTTGAGACCGCGCTTGGTCATCGCGGCGATCCACTCCGGGCAGTCCAGCAGGAACTCCTCGATGTCCTCGAACTCCTGATCCAGGATGGGCACGTGACCGTCGGCCGCGGCGTCCAACGCCGTGCTGTCGACCACCCGATCCTGCGTGACCGAGACGACGAGGTCGCTACCCAGTCCTGTTGCCCTGTCCAACAACAACACTCGGGCCCGTCGGTCGATCGGATCACCGTTCGCGAAGGAGAGCACCGTATCCTTGTGCGGCTCTTCGAGGGCGACGTAGACGAACCGGACCTGATCGCCGAGCAGGCCTGCCGCATCGACGATGCGGCGGACCGAGCGAATTTCGTCTGCGCTCAGCGGGGTCAGCGGATGGTCGGGAATCGCCGCGTCCACGTCGGCGGCGGGTTCGATGGTCGCGGTACTCATCAGATGTGCTCCTTGTCGATGGAAGTGGTTGCCAGGGAATGGTTTTGCTTGCCCGCGTGTGGCCGCACGAGCGCCACGACGGCGCCGCCCGCGAAGGTCCCGACCAGAACCATCCCGATGACCGCGGCCGCGGTGGTGGAGCCGCCGACGAGCAACGGCAGGTTCATCGCCGTCATGACCAACAACACCGCGAGCCCGACCAAGCCGAGGCTCGGTGCAACGACGGTGTGCCAGGTCCTCGTGTCGACGCGGTGACGCCGGAAGTAGACGACCACCGCCACCGACGTCAGCGTCATCAGGGCGATGATGCCGACCGAGGAGATCCCGACGAACCAGGCGAACACCTGGGTGACGGGGTCCAGTCCCGCCAGCGCAGACACCGCGACGAGCACCAGCGCCGACATGGTCTGCGCGGCGGAGGCGACGTGCGGCGACGCGTGCCGGTCGTGGCTGCGTCCGCACTGTGCGGGCAGCGCCGCGGTGTTGCCGAGCGAGAAGACGTAGCGGGCCAACACGTTGTGGAACGACAGCAGGGCGGCGAAGAGGCTGCTGATCAGGAAGACCTGCACCAGATCACCTGCGACCGAGCCGACGTAACGAGTGGCGGTATCGGTGAGCATGGCCGCCGGGTTGTCGGTGGCCTGCTGAACGGCTCCTGCGTCACCCCACGCGCTGACCAGCACCCAGCTCGACAAGAAGTAGAACGCGCCGATCAACAGCAGGGCGAGGTACGTGGCGCGCGGGATCGTGCGGGCCGGGTCGCGAGCCTCGTCGCGGAACACGGCGGTGGCCTCGAATCCGATGTAGCCGGCGAGCGCGAAGATCAACGCGATGCCTGGAGCTCCCGTGAAGAATTGGCTGGGATCGAACGTGGCAGTGGAGAGTCCGCCGTCGCCGCCGTGGCCGATCACGGCCAGGTTGATGACCAACACGATGCCGACCTCACAGATCAGCAGCACGCCGAGCACCTTGCCGGACAGTTCGATTCGGCGGTAGCCGAGGAACGCGACCAGCGCCATCATCACCAAGGCGTAGAGGTACCAGGGCACCTGCGGGCCACCGTGCGCCGTGACGAGTTCGTTCATCGCGGCGCCGACGTAGCCGTACACCCCGCCTTGCACCGCGGTATAGGACAGCAGCGCGAGAAACGCCGCTCCGAGCCCGGTGTGCCTGCCGAGACCCTGCCCCACGTAGGTATAGAACGCACCAGCGCCTGGCACGTGACGCGTCATCGCGGTGAACCCGACCGCGAAGAAGAGCAGCACCACCGTGCACACCACGTACGACGCCGGATAGGCCGCGCCGTTGCCCGCCGAGATGCCGATGGGGAACGTGCCCGCAACGACCGTCAGCGGCGCGGCAGCAGCCACGACCATGAAGACGATCGCCGCAGGGCCGAGCCTGCCTGCGAGGCGGCGTCGCTCGGTTTGAGCCGTCTTTGGAAGTAACGCATCAGTTGTCATGGCATCGACTTTCCTTGATCATTTCGAGGGTGCGGTTGCGGTGAAGTAAGTGTTCGGGAAGTTCAAATGAGAATGGCGAGTGCGGTGAATTCTCATTTGCCGAATTCTTCTAAGATCACAATCTCAAAGCGCAATGTTCACGGCCTTCGTCTGGGTGTATTCGGCAATGGCGCCTTCGCCGAGTTCGCGGCCCCAGCCCGATTGTTTGTAGCCGCCGAAGGGCAACGCCGTGTCGAACGCGTTGTGGCAGTTGACCCACACCGTGCCCGCCTTGAGCTGCGCGGCAACCTCGTGCGCCGTGGACACGTCACGCGTCCAGACGCTGGCCGCCAGCCCGTACGGGGTGTCGTTCGCTGCCGCGCGGACGCCCCGCTCCCTGTTGAACGGCACGGCGACGGCGACGGGTCCGAAGATCTCCTCGCGGTACACGCTGAAGGTGCTCTCGACGTCCACCAACAGCGTCGGCTCGACGTAGAACCCGGACTCGCCGTGCCGGCCGCCACCGGCCAGCGCGCGAGCGCCCTGGCTTGCCCCGGCGTCGAGGTATCCGGTGACCTTGCCGAGCTGTTCGCGCGACACCAGTGGGCCGATGTCGTTGGTCGGGTCGAGGCCGGGACCGATCTTGCGGCAGCGGGCGAAGTCGGCGACGCCCGCGGTGAACTCGTCGAAGATGCTGTCCTCGACCAGCAGCCGGGTGCCCGCAGTGCAGGTCTGGCCATGGTTGAACAGGAAGCCGCTGGATGCGCCTGGGATCGCTGCATCGAGATCGGCGTCGGCGAACACCACCTGCGGGCTCTTGCCGCCGAGCTCGAGCGAGACCTTCTTCAGGTTGCCCGCTGCGGCGTGGACGATCTTCTTGCCCACCTCGGTGGACCCGGTGAAGGCCACCTTGTCGACGTCTTCGTGGGCGGACAGCGCCGCGCCGACGTCGCTGAATCCGGTCAGCACGTTGACGACGCCCGCGGGGACGCCTGCCTCGGCGATCACCTCTGCCAGCAAAAGCGCCGTCAGCGGAGTCTGCTCGGCGGGTTTGAGGATCACCGTATTACCGCAGGCCAGCGCGGGCGCCACCTTGAACGCGGCCATGACGAGCGGAAAGTTCCACGGCACGATTTGGGCGCACACTCCTACGGGCTCGCGAAGGGTGAACGCGTGGAACCGCGCGCCAGGCGCCCACGGCACCGAGACCGGGACGGTGCGTCCCTCGATCTTGGTGGCCCAACCCGCGTAGTAGTAGAAGATCTCCGCGGCCCACGTCACGTCGACGGCCTTGGCCACCGCGACAGACTTGCCGTTGTCGAGGGTCTCCAATTGGGCGAAAACGTCGGCGCGCGCGGTGATGCCCTCGGCGATGCGCCAGACCATCCGCTGCCGTTCGGCAGGCGTGAGCGAGGGCCACGGCCCGTCCTCGAAGGCGCGGCGGGCCGCCCGCACGGCGCGGTCGACGTCCTCGGGACCGCTGTGCGGGACTGCGGTGATCACCTGCTCGGTCGCCGGGTCCACGGTCTCGAATCGCTTGCCAGAAAGCGCGTCCACCCACTCGCCATCGACGAACATCTGTCGCGGACGAGACGTGAAGTCGACGGTGCGCGGGTCCAAACCGGTCTGCAGCGTTGAGGTCATGTCGACCGAAATTACGCCGCGATGTGGTGTGCGTCACCACCAAATTCGAATGGGTATTTCGCATTCTCGCATTCTCATTTGGAATTGTTCGAGAATTCTCATTCGGGCGGCTCGATACGCACTGCTGAGCGGTGGCTAGGGCTGCCCGCCGAGGCTGCCGCCGAACACCGTGCCCTGCGATTCTCATTTGAAGACTTCGAAGATTTACTCGCCGATTCTCGCGACCCGACCGCTGCGGTCGCGCAGATGGACTACCTTCCGACGGATGGGCGGCAGTCGGGCCATGCGGAGCAGCTCGCCCGTGTCGGGGCTTGGCCGAGGGCAGCTGTCGTTCGCACAGGTGCTGGGCCAGTCGGTGTCCGCGGTGGCTCCGTCGGCGGTGATGGTCACGTTGCCGCCGCTGGTGATTCCCGCCGCAGGCCACTGGACGCTGGCCGTCTTCGTCGTCACGGCGGCGCTAATGGCCGCCGTCGGCTACTGCGTTGGACAGTTCGCCACGCGAATGGTCGCCGTGAGCGGCCTCTACAGCTACACCGTGAAGGGTCTTGGCCCCTTGCCGGGCATCGCGGCAGGCTGGTCGGTGGTCATCGGTTACGCCGCTGCGGCGATGGCCAGCACGCTCGGCGCCGCGAGCTATCTCGCGGCGCTGCTCGGTCGCCTCGGCGTACCCGACGGGCGGGCGACGATCGCCGTGTCGGCCGTTCTGGTCGGCTCGCTCGCGCTCGTGTTGATGATCCGCGGCATCCGACTGTCGGCGCGAATCTCGCTCACCGTCGAGGTCTTCGCGATCGTCGTCGCCTCCGCGGTGCTCGTCATCGCCTTCACCGGGTCGGTCGCCGCGGGCCACCAAGTCGTGAGAAGCGTTGATGCCGAACCACATTCCGCCATCGGGTTTGCCTTGCTCCTGGCCATCACGTCGTACGTCGGCTTCGAGAGTGCAGGCACCGTCGCCCGCGAGGCGCAGAATCCCTTCGTCACCGTCACCCGGGCGATCAGGTGGACGCCGCTTGCGCTCGGTGTGCTCTACACGTTCGCCGCGGCGATGCAGATGCACGGAACCGTCGGAACGGGAGCAGGTTCCGTGCCGATCGTGCTGACGCTGCCGGATTCGGCAGGCACGGGGTCGACGGCGCTGTCGATAGCCTTGGAGGTCGGCATCCTCGCGTCGTGGTTCGCCTGTGTGATCGGGTCGACGACGGCGCTGTCGCGGACGCTGTTCGCGATGGGCCGCGAAGGCGTCGTGAGCAAGCGAGTAGGGCGCGCTCACGCGACGTACCGGACGCCGCACGTCGCGCTGTGCACGTCGATGCCCATCATCGTGGCGGTGCCCGTCGGCTACCTGTTCCTCGCAGGGTCGAGCCGCGAAGTCCTGGTCGGATTGCTCGCCGTCTCCGCGCACGGCTACGTCGGCGCATACCTTCTGGTTTGCCTTGCCGCGCCTGCCTTCCTGCATCGCATCGGCGAGTTGACGCTCGGGCCACTCGTCGTCGGCCTCGCCACGGCCGCAGTGATGGTCGGCATCATCGGCTGGGCAGCGCTCACCGTCGACTCGCCAGTATGGATCGCGACCGCCGTCTATGGCGTCCTGATCGCCTCTGGACTCGCGGCGTATGCGATTCGGGCGCACGCCGTCCCCGAACTGCACGACCGCGTCGGCGTGTTCGACGAGACCGTCGCAGGCGACGTCGTCGCCGACTACAACCCGTGGGAGGTCCGGCGATGAGCCCGGCCGACGGCTCGCTCTCCGGCCGTCAACCCAAGGCGGTACAGAGCGCGCTGCAGGTACTCGAAGAAGTCGCGCGCGCGGGCGTCGGCGTCACGGCGAAGGAGATCGCCGAGCATCTGCATATGCCGTCGGCGACCACCTATCGACTGCTGAACCTGCTCGTCGCCGACGGATACGTCGTTCGGCTGCCCGACCTTTCGGGTTTTTCACTCGGTCCGCGGATGGGCATGCTGATCGACGCGACGGTGGCGCCCATGGTGTGCACCGCGGCCCGCGAAGTGCTCGCCGAACTGCGCCTGTCCGTCCGGTTCGGCGTGCACCTGTTCTACTTCACCAACACCTCGGTGCGAATCGCCGATGCCGACGGTGAATACCCGCCTCCCGTAGAGGAATCCGTACTCAACCGCCACCTGCACGCCTGCGCGGTCGGCAAGTTGTTGCTCGCCGAGAAGCGCGATGCGGACGCGCTGCTTGCCTCGCCGCTGGCACCTCTCACCGACCGCACCGTCACGTCGAGGGCAACGCTCGCAGCACAACTCGACGCGGCACGAGATCAAGGTGCCGCCACCCAGACGGGCGAACTGCGCGATGGCACGGCGTGCGTCGCGGTACCCGTTCGATCGCCTGGGGGCGCATTGGTGGCGGCCTTGGCGATGTCCGGCCGCGCCGACCAGGCAGACCACCTGAGCCGTCAGGTCAGCGTCCTGCGCGACTGCGCGACCCTGCTGAGTCCGTTACTCGCCTGACGTTAGGCCGAGGATCTCGACGGTGCGCTCGCGCATCTCGACCTTCCGCACCTTACCCGTCACGGTCATCGGGAACTCCTCGACGACGTGCACGTAACGGGGAATCTTGTAGTGCGCCAACCGTCCTTCGGCGAAGGACCGCACCGCGGCCGCATCGAGCGGGCAGCGATCGGGCTTCATCCTGATCCAGGCGCAGAGCTCTTCGCCGTACCGCTCGTCGGGGACGCCGATCACCTGCGCGTCCTCGATGTCGGGATGGGTGTAGAGGAATTCCTCGATCTCGCGGGGATAGACGTTCTCGCCGCCGCGGATCACCATGTCCTTGATGCGTCCGACGACGTTGCAGTAGCCATCCTCGCGCATGACGGCGAGGTCGCCCGTGTGCATCCATCCGTCGGGATCGATTGCTTCAGAGGTCTTTTCGGCATTCTCCCAATATCCGAGCATTACCGAGTAGCCGCGGGTGCAGAATTCACCGGGCTGGCCGCGCTGCACGACCTCGCCCGTTTCGGGATCGACGATCTTGACCTCGACGTGCGGATGGGCCCGGCCAATCGACGACGTCCGCCGGTCGAGGTCGTCGTCAAGCAACGTTTGACACGACACGGGCGACGTCTCCGTCATCCCGTACGCGATCGCCACCTCGGACATGTTCATGTCGTTGACGCACCGCTTCATCACCTCGACGGGGCACACGGCACCCGCCATGATCCCGGTGCGCAACGACGACAGGTCGCGACAGGCGAAGTCCGCGTGATTCTGCATGGCGATGAACATCGTCGGAACGCCGTAAACGCCTGTGCAGCGCTCCTTTTCGATCGCGGCCAACGTTAGCCCTGGGTCGAATCCCGGGCTTGGGATCACGATCGTCGTGCCATGCGTCGTGCAGCCGAGGTTGCCCATGACCATCGCGAAGCAGTGGTAGAAGGGCACCGGGATGCAGAGTCGATCCTCGGGGCCAAGGTTGATGAGTTCGGTGGTGAAGTAACCGTTGTTGAGGATGTTGCGATGCGACAGCGTCGCCCCCTTGGGGAAACCCGTTGTGCCCGAAGTGTATTGGATGTTGACGGGCTCACCATTGGTCAGACTGGCCAGACGCTGTGCCAGTGCATCGGCAGGCGTCTCGTCGGCGCGAGCCCGCACCGCGTCCCAGTCCCCGGTGCCCAAGAACACGACGTCGAGCAAGCCAGGCGCCTCCCCACGTACCTGCTCGACCATGGCCACGTAGTCGGAGGACTTGAAGGCCGTCGCGGAGATCAGCATCCGCGCCCCCGACTGGTTGAGTACGTAGGCGAGTTCGTGGGTGCGATACGCGGGGTTGACGTTGACCAGGATCGCGCCGATCTTGGCCATCGCGTACTGCGCGATCACCCACTCGGCACAGTTCGGCGCCCAGATTCCGACCCGATCGCCCTTCGCGATGCCCATCGTCATCAAACCCCTTGCGATGACGTCGATCTCGGCGTTCAGTTCGGCATAGGTGTATCGCGCGCCCTGCGCGACGTCGACCAGGGCCTCGTTGGCGGGGTACGCGGCGACGGTGCGCTCGAGGTTCGCACCTATGGTCTCCTCGAGGATCCGCGTGTCCGTAGGGCCTGCGTCGTATGAGTCCATGACCTTCGTTCTACCCGTGAGAGTGCTGTGAGATCGCAGAGTTGGCTGATTTCGCCCCGGCGTTTTCGCCCGTCGCTTCGCTTGCCCCGGACACCAGATCCTCGTAGCGATGCTCCGTCTCGATCGGCGTACCTGCGCGATGGGCGTCGTCCTCGCGGGTACGAAGTTCGACGCGGCGGATCTTGCCCGAAATCGTCTTGGGCAGTTCGAAGAATTCGACCCGTCGCACCTTCAGGTACGGCGCGAGGTTGTCGCGGCAATGCTCCATGATCGACTTCGCGGTCTCGGCGTCGGCCGCCCAGCCGTCGGCCAAGGCAACGTACGCCTTCGGCACCGAGAGGCGCGTGGCGTCGGGCTGCGGCACCACCGCGGCTTCGACCACGGCAGGGTGCTCGATCAGCACGCTCTCCAACTCGAAGGGCGAGACCTTGTAGTCCGACGACTTGAAGACGTCGTCGGTGCGGCCGATGTAGGTGATGTAGCCGTCGGCGTCCCGGCTCGCGACGTCGCCGGTGTGGTAGTAACCGCCGTCCATCACCGCCGCGTTGCGCTCGGGGTCGCCGAGGTACCCGGTCATGAGGTTGAGCGGGTTGGCGGACAGGTCGAGGCAGATCTCCCCCTCGTCGGCCAACTCCCCGGTGACCGGGTCGACGAGGACGACCGGCACGCCTGGCATCGGTCGGCCCATCGAACCGGCCTTCACGCGCTGGCCGGGGGTATTCCCGACCGACAGCGTGGTCTCCGTTTGGCCGAACCCATCGCGGATGGTCAACCCCCATGCACGCTCGACCTGGGCGATGACGTCGGGGTTGAGCGGCTCCCCTGCGCCCAGAATCTCCCGCAGCCCTTCGGGTTTCGCGCCGAGGTCGGATTGGATCAGCATCCGCCACACCGTCGGTGGCGCACAGAAAGTCGCGACGCGGGCGCGATGGAGCTGGTGCAGCAGCGCCGTCGCGTGGAAGCGGCCGTAGTTGTAGACGAAGATCGTGGCCTCGGCGATCCACGGCGCGAAGAAGCAACTCCACGCGTGCTTGGCCCACCCCGGCGAGCTGATCGCGAGGTGCACGTCGCCGGGCTTGACGCCGATCCACGCCATCGTCGACATGTGGCCGACGGCGTAGGACACCTGCGAGTGCTCGACGAGCTTCGGTTTGCTGGTAGTGCCAGACGTGAAGTAGACGAGCATCGTGTCGGCGACGTCGGTGCGCGCGGTGAAGGGACCGGCGGACGACACGTCGTAGGCGTCGGCGTACGAGTGCCAACCATCCACGCGTGCCCCAACCACGACCCGCCCGTAGGCGCCAGGCACGTCGTCGAACTTCGCGGTGTCGCCCGCGTTGGCGATGACGAAACTCGCCCCACCGCGATTGATCCGGTCGGCGAGGTCGGAGGGCCCGAGCGCACCCGTCGTCGGCATGATCACCGCGCCGAGCTTGGCGACGGCCAGCATCGCCTCCCACAGCTCGATTTGGTTGCCGAGCATGAGAATCACTCGGTCGCCCTTGCCGACGCCGAGCCTCTCCAGCCACGTCGCGACCCGATCGGAGCGGTCGGCCAACTCGGCGAAGCTCAGCTTGGTCTCGGAGCCGTCCTGCTCGACGATCCACAGCGCGGGGCGATCGTTCGCGTGCGCGATGGCGTCGAACCAGTCCGTCGCCCAGTTGAACCGCCCGCTCAGCTGCGGCCACGCGAAGGTGTCGACGGCCTTGTCGTAGTCGCTGATCACGGCCACGAGGTGATCGCGGGCGGCGCGATACAGATCGGTGTTGGTGGTCATGACCGATAGGATCTACGTCACACTCGCCCGACCGCTACCCCCGAAAGAGGGGATCACCCGTGCCCGCCCCGTCAGCTCTGCTTCGGCCCCGGGACAGCGACGCGTTGCGGGCAGAGCTCCGACACGTGGCGACCGAGGGCGGCGTGCCCGTGCTGTTCGCCGGCGAGGTGCACGGCGGCGCGCTACTGCTCAGCGAGTTCGTCGGCACCAGGACGAGCCTGCTTCGCGGGCTGGTGGTGCAGTCCAGGTCCGGCCTCGGCGGAGCGAGCATGGTCGCTGGCCGCCCGATGTCGGTCGCCGACTACCGCAACGCCTCCTCGATCACCCACGACTACGACACCCCCGTTCTGTCCGAGGGCATCCGGTCGGTGCTTGCCGTGCCAGTCATCGTCGACGGCATTCCCAGAGCCATGCTCTACGGCGCCTATCGGTCGAGTGCGCCGATCGGTGGCCGCGCCGTGGATCTCGTGGTGGCGTCATCGCTTCGCCTTTCAGAGGAACTGCGGATCCGTGACGAGGTCGACCGCCGGGTGCGGATGCGGGAGGCCCAGCTGTCCAATGCGGAAAGTGCGGGGCCCGGTCCAGAGGTGATCCGAGAGGTCCATGCCGAGCTACGGAGACTAGCCGCCGACGTGCCACCTGGAACCGGCGCCGAGTTGCTCCGGCTCGCGGCCAAGCTGACCGGCGAGCCCGAGGCGCCTGCCGAAGCCCATCTGAGCGCCCGAGAGCTCGACGTGCTTGCGCAGGTGGCGGTCGGCTGCACCAACGCACAGGCTGCCGACCGGCTGTCGTTACGGACCGAAACCGTGAAGAGCTACCTGCGCAGCGCGGCGGCCAAACTTGGCACCAGCTCGCGGTACGAGGCGGTGACCAAGGCCCGTCGCTTGCGGCTCATCCCCTAACAGTCCGCGAGCAACGGCGGCGCACCCGCCTGGCAAGCTGACGGCATGCAGACGATCGAAGCCGATTATCTGGTCGTCGGGGCGGGCGCAATGGGCATGGCGTTCACCGACACGCTGATCACGGAGACGGACGCGACTGTCGTCATCGTCGACCGAAACGACGCGCCAGGTGGGCACTGGCTCAGTGCGTACCCGTTCGTCCGGCTTCATCAGCCGTCCGCCTACTACGGCGTGAACTCGCGCAAGCTAGGCAACGATTCAATCGACGCGAGCGGACCGAACGAGGGGTTCTACGAACTCGCGGCCGGCAGCGAGGTCGTCTCGTACTACGACACCGTGATGCGACAGCACCTGCTTCCGAGCGGGCGCGTGAGGTACTTCCCGATGAGCGAGTACTCGGGCGATGGCCGGTTCCGCACGCTCGGAGGAGACGACTACAGCGTGGTGGCCCGCAAGCGCATCGTCGATGCGACGTACCTGAGCGTCGTCGTCGCATCCATGCGGCCGCCGCCCTACCAGGTCGCCGAAGGCGTCACGTGCATCCCACCGAACGGGCTGTCTCGACAGCCGGTCCGCGACCAGTACGTGATCGTCGGCGCAGGCAAGACGTCCATGGACACCTGCTCGTGGCTGCTGCGGCACGGCATCGCGCCGGGCCGCATCACGTGGATTAAGCCGCGCGAGTCGTGGATCCTCGACCGCGCCGCCGTGCAGCCAGGCATGCAGTTCGCCCGCCGCGTGCTCGCCGACTTCTCGGCGCAGTCGCGCGCTATCAAGCGGGCGACGTCGATCGACGACCTCTACCTGCAGCTCGAGGCGCTGGGCTGCCTGTTGCGCATCGACACGACCGTCGAGCCGACGATGTACCGATGCGCGATCCTGTCCAAGGGCGAACTGGAGAACCTCAGGCTCATCGACGACGTCATCCGCATGGGACATGTCACGTCGATCGAGCCTGGCCGCGTCGTGCTCGACTGCGGCACCATCGACACCCATCCCGACGCGCTGTACGTCGACTGCACCGGCGACGGCATCGGACTCCGACCGGCCACCCCGGTGTACTCCCCCGGCGCCATCACGCTGCAGTCGGTGCGGACGTGCCAGCCGGCGTTCAGCGCGGCAGTCATCGCCCGCGTCGAGGCGATGGACGTCGACGACGATGCCCGCAACGGACTGCTACGCCCAGTGCCACACCCGACGGTCCCACTCGACTGGGTGACGATGACGATCGAGTTCAACCACAACCAGCTGGCGTGGTTCGACAATCCCGAGCTGATGGGCTGGCTCAATAGGGCTCGCCTGAACGCGGTGAGTCACATGCAGTCGGGCGACGAGGACGCCGCCTCCGGCGCCGCCGCGGTGACGCCGCGTTTGCGCAGCGCCAACGAGAAACTGGCGAAATTGCTTGCCGACCTCTAAGCCAGAGATTCGACCCAGGCCTGATGCAGCGCGGCGTATCTGCCGTCCTGGCGTATCAACTCACTGGGCGGCCCATCCTCGACGATCTGCCCGTTCTCGAGAACAAGCACCCGGTCGGCGATCTGGACCGTGGACAGCCGGTGTGCGATGACCAACGCCGTGCGGTCGGCGAGCACGGTGCCGAGCGCTCGCTGAACGGTCCGCTCGCTCGGGACGTCCAACGACGAGGTCGCCTCGTCGAGGATCAGGACGTCGGGATCGGCGAGGAATGCTCGCGCGAACGCGACCAATTGCCGCTGCCCTGCCGAAAGTCGACCGCCCCGCTTGGCGACGTCGGTGCCATACCCCTCGGCGAGCGACTCGATGAACGTGTCGGCTCCAACGGCGCGGGCGGCTTGGCGTACCTCGTCGTCTGACGCGTCCGGACGGCCGAAGCGAATGTTGTCGGCGATGGTGCCCTCGAACATGAAGTTCTCCTGGGTGACCATCACGACGTGGCGGCGCAACTCCGACTGCGCGATCTCCCGCAGATCGACGCCGTCCAGCGTCACCGAGCCCGCGGTTGGGTCGTAGAACCTGGCGATCAGCTTGGCGATCGTGGTCTTGCCCGCGCCCGTCGTACCGACGAGGGCGACGGTCTGACCGGCAGGCACCACCAGGTTCAGACCGGGGATGACGGGACGGCCTGGCACGTAGGCGAATTCGACGTCGTCGAACTCGACGTCGCCCTTCACCGTCGTCAGCTGGACCGGATGCGCGGAGTCGTTGATGCTCGGCTCTTGCGCGAGCACGCCTGCGATCTTCTCCAGCGCCGCCGAGGCGGACTGGAAGGTGTTGAAGAACTGCGAGATCTCCTGCATGGGCTCGAAGAAGATGCGCAGATAGAGTAGGAACGCGGTCAGGGTGCCGATCGTCATCTCACCGTGCAGCACGCGATATCCGCCGTACAGCAACACCATTCCCGTGGTGATGTTGCCGACGAGTTTCACCCCTGGCATGAAGACGGCGAGCAGCTTGAAGGCCCGCTCGTTGATGTTCTTGTAGTCGTCGGCGACCGCTTCGAAGATCTCCTGGTTGCGCGGCTCACGGCGGTAGGCCTGAACCGCCTTGATCCCGGTCATCGTCTCGACGAACTGCACGATCACCAGGGCCGCGCTCTCGCGCACCTTCAGGTAGGTCTTCGACGTCTGGTTGCGGAACCACCAGACGAGCACGACCAGACAGGGGAACGCCGCCAGGCACGTCAGGCCAAGCCGAACGTCGAGCCAGACGAGAAGCACCGATGTCCCGAGCAACGTCAGCACGGCGCTGATGAGGCCGTCGAAGCCGTTCTGCAGCATCTCCTGGATGGCTTCCATGTCGTTGGTCGAACGGGCAACCACTCGGCCCGAGGTGTAGCGGTCGTGAAAGGCCACGTCCAACCGCTGGAAGTGGCGAAACAGCCTGCGGCGCAACTCGAGTAGCACCGCCTGACCGATCCGCCCGAACCGGCGAAGGAAGAACATCCGACTGGTTGCCTGAACGAGGACGACGCCGGCGAGCGTGGAGACCACCAGCAAGAGCTCACGCGACGATCCGCCTGCCAGGATCGGCGGGATCCCGCGGTCGATGCCGCGCTGTACCAGTACCGGCACGGACAGCCTGGCGGCGTTCTCGACCACCACCACCAACGCAAGCAGGGCGACCGTCAGCCGGTAAGGCCGAAGCAACGAGCCGAGCAGTGCCCTGGCCTCACGCTTGCGCGAGATCGACTCGTCGATCGGCAGATCGTCGTCGTCGTTGGTGACGACCCGCCCGCGCCAGTCGGTCGTCGACTCCACTGTCATCGCCTGTCCCCCTTGGACGCGACGAAGTCCCTGTCGTTTTCTGCCTCGCGCTCCCGATACAGATGATCGAGCCTGCTGCGGTCCTCGTCCTGCTCCCAGTCGCAACTGCGTTCGGCGCCGTCGTCCAAGTCGTCGTCGGCGGCGAGCAGGTAGCGGTATTCCGGTGCGTCGGAAAGCAATTCGGCGTGCGTGCCGACGCGCGTGATGGTGCCGCGTTCGAGCAGCGCCACCTTGTCGGCAAGAAGGACGGTTGACGCCCGGTGCGCGACGATCACACCGGTCACCGAAGCCAGCACGCGGCCCAATGCCTCGGTCACGACGGCCTCGGTGTGCACGTCGAGCGCAGAAAGGGTGTCGTCGAGCACCAGGATGATCGGGCCGGCGAGAAGGGCGCGCGCCAGCGAAAGTCGTTGTCGCTGACCGCCAGACAAGCTCATGCCTTGTTCACCGATACGGGTGTCGAGACCGAACGGCAGGTCGTAGACGAAGTCTGCCGCTGCGACGTCGACCGCCTGCGCGAGTTGCTCGTCGCTGGCGTCCGGATTGCCGAGCCGTAGGTTCTCGGCCACCGACATCGAGAACAGCGTCGGATCCTCGAACGCGGTGGCAACGGCGCGCCGCAACACGGGCAGGGACATCTCGCGGATGTCTCTGCCGTCGATGCGGATCTCGCCCTCGGTAACGTCGTGCAGCCGCGACAGCAGCGCGGCGAGAACCGACTTTCCCGATCCGGTTGCCCCGACGAGTGCGACCGTCTCGCCAGGCTCCACGGTCAGGTTGACGTGCCGCAGCGCCCACTCGTCGGTGCCCGCGAACCGGAACCCCACGTCGACGAGTTCGAGTCGGCCACGACACGGCGCGGTCGTGTCGGGACCATCCGTGATCTCGCGTGGCGCATCGAAGATCTCCGCGACGCGGTTCGCCGCCGTCATCGACTCCTGCGTCATCGACAGCAGGAAGCCCAGCGAGGCGACGGGCCAGACCAGCGACAGCATCATCGTGATGAACGCGACGAGCGTTCCCATGGTGACGAGGCCGTGGCCTGCGGCGTAAGCGCCAATGCCGAGCACCACGATCAAGGTCAGGTTGGGAATGACCTCCAGCAGCGTCCAGAACTTCGCTGAAACCCCGACCTTGCTGATCTCGGTGTCGTACAGCGTTGTCGCGCGGTCGTCGAACCGCTCGTAAGCGAACTCCTCGCGCCCGAAGGCCTTCACGACCCGCAGGCCGAGCGCCTGCTCCTCGACGTGGGTGGCGACGTTACCCGACTGGTCCTGGGCAGCCCTCGACAGCTTCGTGAACTGACGCTGGAAGTGCAGCACCGTCGCAGTGATCGGCACTATCGACACCACCACGACGACGCCGAGCGGCCAGTACATGGCCAGCAGGATGCCGGTCACGACGATGATCTGAATGACGTTGAGCAGCAAGAACAACAGCCCGAACGACAGGAATCCACGGATCGTGCTCAGGTCGTTCATGATTCGCGAGAGCAACTGGCCGGACTGCCAACGCCCGTGAAACGACATGGGCAGGATCTGCAGCCGCGCGTAGAGGTCCTTGCGGATGTCGGCCTCGACGCCCATCGTCGCGCGGGCCACCAGCCAACGCCGGATGAACCACAGCGTTGCCTCAGACATGCCGACGGCCAGCGCGGCGCTGCCGAGGATCCACAACCCTCGTTGGTCCTGATGCCGGACGGGCCCGTCGATGACTGCCTTCGTCATCAACGGAATCGCGACCGTGGCTCCGAGGCTGGCGAATGCGGCGATCAGCATCGCGATCCAGCGCACCTTGTATGGCTTCAGATACGGCAGCAACCGAAGTATGTCCGACGACGCCCTTGCCCTGCGGGGCGGTTGCGCGATGGCAGGCTCGGACCGCAGTCCCACGTCCCGCATGCGCATGTCATCACCCATCAATAGCTTGTCTATCGCACCCCTACGACACCAACAACTCAATATCGGCGCGTCACGCCGCTTCCGTTTCGCGGAACTGGGTTTCGTACAACTCGGAATACCGCCCGCGACGCGCCAACAACTGCCGGTGGGTACCCCTTTCGACGATGTTGCCGTCCTCCACCACCAGGATCTGGTCTGCCGCGCGAATCGTCGAAAGCCGGTGCGCGATCACGATCGACGTCCTGCCTGCGAGCGCCTCCGCGAGCGCCTGCTGAACCGCGGCCTCCGACTCCGAGTCCAGTGACGCCGTGGCTTCGTCGAGCACCACTACCCGTGACGTGCCGAGAAGCAGGCGCGCGATGGTCAGCCGTTGCCTTTGGCCACCGGACAGCCGGTAGCCCCGTTCGCCAACGACGGTGTCCAGCCCCTCCGGCATGTCGGCGACGACGTCGGCGAGGCGCGCCCTGCGCAATGCGTCCCACAACTGGTCGTCGGATTTGGCGTTCGGGGCGGCCAGCGTCAGGTTCGCACGGATCGACTCGTGGAACAGGTGGCCGTCCTGCGTGACGACGCCGACGGTGTCCTTCAACGAGGCGAAGGATACGTCGCGAACATCGTTGCCGGACAGCCGAACTGCGCCCGAATCGACGTCGTAGAGCCGGGCCACCAGCGACGCGATGGTCGACTTTCCCGCCCCAGAAGAACCGACGAGCGCGACCATCTGTCCCGGCTGCGCGGTAAACGAAATGCCATGCAGCACTTCGTCGCCGCCTCGATCGTCCAAGACCGCAACCTCCTCCAGCGAGGCCAGCGACACCTTGTCGGCCGACGGGTAGCCGAACCGGACGTCGTCGAACTCGACGCCAACGGGACCATCGGGGATCTGCACGGCGTCGGGCCGCTCCCGGATGAGCGGAACCAGGTCGAGCACCTCGAACACGCGCTCGAAACTGACTAGTGCGCTTGCGATTTCGACGTGCGCGTTCGCCAGTGCGGTCAGCGGGGCGTACAGCCTGGTCAGCAGCAGCGCCAGCGACACGATCGCGCCCGCCTGCAGATGGCCGCCGATCGCCAGCACCCCACCGAGTCCGTAGACCACCGCGAGCGCGAGCGCCGACATCAACGTCAGCGAGTTCATGAAGGTGGCCTGCAGCATCGAGGTCTTCACGCCGATGTCCCTGACGCGGGTGGCACGCACCGCGAACTCGTCGGACTCGCGGGCCGGGTCGCCGAACAGCTTCACCAGGGTCGCGCCAGGCGCCGAGAAGCGTTCGGTCATCTGCGTGTTCATCGTTGCGTTGTAGCTCGCCGTCTCACGGCTCAACTTCGCCATCGTGGCGCCGATTCGGCGTGCGGGAAGCAGGAATAGCGGCGTCAGCAACAATGCCAGCGCGGTGATCTGCCACGAGATGCTCAGCATCACGCCTAGCGTGAGGGCGAGCGTGACGATGTTCGACACGACGCCGGACAACGTGTCGGAGAAGGCCCGCTGCGCGCCGATCACGTCGTTGCCGAGGCGGCTGACCAACGCGCCCGTGCGGGTCCTGGTGAAGAACGCCACGGGCATCTTCTGGACGTGGTCGAACACCGCCGTCCGCAGATCGAGTATCAACCCTTCGCCGATGTTGGAGGAAAGCCAGCGTGTGAGCAGCCCGACGGCCGTCTCGGCAAGGGCGACAGCCGCGATGATCACCGCCAGGACGACGACGGTCGTGGTCGTTCCACCGTGCACGATCGCGTCCACCACCCTGCCAGCGAGAACGGGGGTCGAAACCCCAAGAAAGGCACCGACGAGGCTGACTGCAACGAACGCACCGAGGCGGCGGTGGTGGCGCGCGGAGAAGCGCCAAATCCGGGTCAACAGGGCACGGTTGGCAAGCGCCCCAAGGTCACCCCCTCTGGCACGGGTCTGCCGGTACAGCGTTTGCCGAGCAGCCATTTCCAAACTCATGTCATCACCGTAAAACCTCAACAATGGATGAGGTCAATTCACTCCCCGGCGCGTCGACAGCTCTCGTGGCGAGCGCCTAACGCACTGGTGGTGCTTCATCGGGCAAGATAGGCGCCATGGAAACCGGAGCCTCGTCACCGCGAGTACTCGTGGTCGATGACGACCCCGACGTGCTCGCATCGTTGGAACGCGGCCTGCGACTGTCGGGTTTCGAGGTGACCACCGCCGTCGACGGCGCCGAGGCCCTGCGCAGCGCCACGGAGACGCGACCCGACGCGATTGTCCTCGACATCAACATGCCCGTGCTCGACGGCGTCAGCGTGGTGACCGCATTGCGCGCGATGGACAACGACGTGCCGGTGTGCGTGCTGTCGGCTCGCAGTTCGGTCGACGATCGCGTGTCGGGTCTGGAGGCGGGCGCCGACGACTACCTGGTCAAGCCGTTCGTGCTCGCAGAGTTGGTGGCCCGGGTCAAGGCGTTGCTGCGCCGACGGGGTTCGACGGCCACCTTTTCGTCGGAGACCATCGCAGTCGGTCCGCTGGAGGTCGACATCCCAGGTCGCCGTGCCCGCGTCAACGGCGCAGACGTCGATCTGACCAAGCGCGAGTTCGACCTGCTCGCCGTGCTCGCCGAGCACAAGACCGCCGTGTTGTCCCGCGCACAGCTACTCGAGCTGGTCTGGGGATACGACTTCGCCGCCGACACCAACGTGGTCGACGTATTCATCGGGTACCTGCGCCGCAAGCTGGAAGGCGGCGGCGCGCCGAGGCTGCTGCATACCGTGCGCGGAGTTGGATTCGTTCTGCGGCAACAGTGATGCTGGCTCACCCTCACACTCGACTCTGCGGTGAGGGTGATTGCTACTCGCACTCTTGCGCGCTGCCTGCAGAGTCGACGCTCACATGGCGATGAGCTTCCTCTCGCGGATCTTTCAGCGCACGCCCTCCCTGCGGACCCGCGTCGCCTTCGCCACGGCCATCGCCGCGACGATCGTCGTCGGCATCGTTGGCACCATCGTGTGGGTCGGCATCACCAACGACCGCAAGGAACGCCTGGACCGTCGGCTCGACGAGGCGGCGGGCTTCGCGATTCCGTTCTTGCCGCGCGGGCTTGACGAGATCCCTCGCTCGCCCAACGACCAGGACGCGGTGATCACCGTCCGCAAGAACGGCGAGGTGACGTCGAATTCGAAGGTGCAATTGCCCGAACTGCCACCCGGCTACGCGGACACCGAGGTCAACGGCGTGCGTTATCGAGTCCGCACGGTGGAGATTCGGGTGCCTGACGCGATGTCGGTCGCCGTCGGCGCCACCTACGACGCGACCATCGCCGACACCAACAACCTGCACCGACGGGTGATCCTCATCTGCACCTTCGCCATCGGCGCGGCGGCTTTCGCGGGCTGGTTGCTCGCGGCGTTCGCGGTGCGACCACTCAAACGGCTCGCGCAACAGACACGGGCGATCGACGCAGGCGATGAAGCGCCGGACGTCGAGGTGCGGGGAGCCAGCGAGGCCGTCGAGATCGCCGATGCCGTCAAGGGACTCCTGGAGAGGATCTGGAAGGAACAGGACCGCACCAAGGACGCGCTGGCGTCGGCGAGAGACTTCGCGGCGGTTTCCTCACACGAGCTGCGCACGCCGTTGACGGCGATGCGCACCAACCTCGAGGTGCTCGCCACCCTGGACATGCCAGAGCACCAGCGCAAGGAGGTCCTCGGCGACGTGATCCGCACGCAGTCGCGAATCGAGGCGACCCTGTCGGCGCTGGAGCGGCTCGCTCAGGGTGAGCTGTCGACGTTCGACGACCAGGTGCCCGTCGACATCACCGAGCTACTCGATCGCGCCGCCCACGACGCCATGCGCGTCTATCCCGACCTCGACGTCTCGCTAGTGCCTGCGCCAACCGTGATCATCATCGGCCTGCCCGCGGGGCTGCGGCTCGCGGTGGACAACGCCATCGCCAACGCCGTGAAACATGGCGGGGCCACCCGCGTACAGCTGTCGGCCGTGAGCTCGCGCGCAGGCGTCGAGATCGCCATCGACGACGATGGCGTCGGAGTTCCCGAAGAGGAGCGCGCCGTGGTCTTCGACCGCTTCAGCAGGGGGTCGACGGCATCGCACTCGGGCTCGGGCCTCGGCCTGGCGTTGGTCGCCCAGCAGGCCCAACTGCACGGCGGCACGGCATCATTGGAGCAGAGCCCACTCGGCGGCGCTCGACTACTACTGCGGCTTCCGGGCCCGAGCTAGCGCGTTACTTCTAGACCCGTTGAGATCGCTCTGAGGGCGAAGAAGTGCGAGTAACACTCGCCCTCAGTGCGATGTGAATGCGCTCCCTGGCCAGCGCCCGCACTCGGTGCGGGGCGCTCCCGAGCTAGGGCGTTACTTCTTGTCGCGCTGGGACTTTCCGCTGTCCCAGCGATTGAATCCCGCCGCCTCGGCCGTCTGCACGTCGCGGAACCACACCTCGGCGAGGGTCCGCTGGTAGGCCGGACTCTCGGTCGTGTGATAGAGCATCGAGTCCTCGTTGCCCTTGATCGTCCACCCAGTCGGCACGCTCCCACCGGCGACGAGACGGAATGACCCTGCGCCGTAAGGCTCCTCGCTCACCTCGACCTTATCGGCCCCATCCCCCTCATCGCCCTTGCCCGCCGACGCTGCCGCGCCGACGAGTCCGGCCGCCCCCGCCACGCCGACGTCCGGCAGCTTGATGGTCTCCGTCTTCGCCTCGCCGCTCTCCGGCAGGGCTATCACCTCGGTCTTGGATTCGGAATACGCGGCCTCGGGTTCTGCAGCGGCCCTTGGCCTTTCAGCGTCATCCGCGAGGCCGGCAGCCTGCACGGCTCCTCCCTTGACGACATCGGCGGTCGGTGCGCCGTACACGGGCACCTCACGCTTCACCCGGCGGATCATGAAGGCGAGCGTCAGCACCAGCCCGAGAAGGAAGGATAGTGCAAGCAGCCAGGTGTTCACGTGACTGAACATCACCGGTCCCCCACTTCTCGCGAGCCGGGCAATGCAGCCGTCGCCTCTTCCTCGCTGGTGTGTTTGATCGTCACGGCCGCGAGCAACCACGCCACCAGCGAACCCACTAGGAAGGCGAGCAGATACCACACCCATTGGATGAAGAAATCCATGTCATGTCTCCTTAGGTGACATCGCCTTAGCTGACCATGATCTCGGTTCGACGGTTCTGCGCACGACCCGCGGGCGTGTCATTGCTCGCGACCGGCTTCGCCGAGCCGGCCCCGCTCGAAGTGACGTTCCCCGCAGCGATTCCGTCGGCGATCAGAGCGTCCGCGACGGCCTTTGCGCGACTTGCACTGAGCGGAACGTTGATGACGTCGTTGCCGGTGTTGTCGGTGTAGCCGGTCACTGCCACCTTCACGTCGGCGCAACCCTTCACCTTGTCCGCGATCTGCTGCATCAGGCCCTGCGAGCTGGCCGCCAACGTCGCGCCGTTGGTGTCGAAGTAGATCGGCGTCCTCAGCAACTCGGTGATGTCGGCTTGAAGCGTCGCGCACGCCGGGCCACCGGCTCCCGGTACAGGCGCCGGCGAAGGCGGAGACGTGGTTGCGACGACTTGAATGTTGTTGACGATCTTGACATTTGACCACGCGGCAGCGGCAGCCTGCTCGGCGGCTGCCTTGAGTTCCTCGGTCGGCGCGTTACCCGTCAACGTGATGGCGCCGTTCTCCAGCTTGAAGTTGAAGTCGGGAATACTCATCGCTGCGCTGAACACGCCACCCAGCCCGGCGAACTCGGGCGCCTTGACGTTCGGGTTGATCGTCAAGTTGTCGACCAGGTTGATGCCAGGCATCCCCTGCCCGATCGAGTCGAGGAACTGTGCCTTGACGTCCGCGCTGGGCAACTCACCGGCGAGACTAAATCCGTTGCTAGTACGCACGATTGAGAACGACCCGAAGTCCGCCGCAGGCATTTCGGGTGCACTCGCCGAGGTACTCGACGGGGGCGTCAGTGAGGCAGAGGCGGCGACGCTTGGCGGCGCGAGTTCGGTGCCCCTCTTCGACGCGCCGAGGCCGCTAAGCCCAATCAGCGCGAGCAGCACCGGAATTGCGAGGAACGCCCATAGCCAACCTGCGCCTGGCTTGCGGCGATACCACTTCGCCTCCGTCTGCCAGTCCGTCATCTCTCGATCTTCATCGATATCCGACATGAAGTCCTCCTGCCGTCAGCAGACAGAATCCGCGTTGCTCGCACAGTTTTGATCAAGCCTAGGGGCCGACAGGACCGGTCGGTAGGTGTTCGATGAGCTCGTCCACACCCGCCGGAGACGCGACCGACGTCAGCGAACGCCGAGCAAATCGATGACGAAGATGAGGGTCTTGCCAGAAAGCCGGTGCCCGGACCCGGCGGGCCCGTACGCCTGCGCCGGGGGGATGACCAACTTGCGTCGGCCACCCACCTTCATCCCGGGAATGCCGTCCTGCCAACCCTGAATCAACCCGCGCAGCGGGAACTCGATGGACTCACCGCGGTTCCAGGAGCTGTCGAACTCCTCGCCGGTGTCGTATTCAACGCCGACGTAGTGCACCGTGACCGTGCCGCCTGGCACTGCCTCTGCGCCATCGCCGACCACGACGTCCTCGATCACCATCTCAGCGGGCGCGGGACCATCGGGAAATTCGATTTCGGGTTTCTTATCGGTATCACCAGCCACGGTCATCACCGTAGTCGGGCACACTGGGCTGGTGGACTCAGACCGTGACATTCTCACCGAAGTGAATCAGCTCGTCGCCGAGGAGAAGGCCCTCCGCGAGCAACTACAGCACCACGAGATCGACGAAACGGAAGAACATCGTCGTCTGCGTGCCTTGGAGATTCAGCTGGATCAATGCTGGGATCTCCTCCGGCAGCGCCGGGCTCTCCGCGAGACGGGCCAGGACCCAGATCAGGCGGGTGTGCGGCCGGCCGATCAAGTCGAGGGTTACCTGGGCTGAGCGTGACGTCGGGAGACCGCCGCGAGGTCGTCATCGTCGGCGGCGGACACAACGGCCTCGTCGCCGCCGGATACCTGGCGCGCGCCGGTAGACGAGTCACCGTCCTCGAGCGACTCGACCACGTCGGTGGGGCGGCAGTATCCGCGCATGCATTCGACGGCGTGGATGCCCGTCTGTCCCGCTACTCCTATCTGGTGAGCCTGTTGCCTCGGCGCGTCGTCGAAGATCTCGGGGCAAGGGTCCGACTGGTGCGCCGTCGCTACTCGTCGTACACGCCCGACCCGACGACCGGCGGCAGGACTGGCCTGCTGATCGGGCCAACCTCGACGTTCGCGGCGGTCGGCGCGGCGGCGGACGAGGCCGGATTCGATGATTTCTACCGACGCTCCCGTACCGTCACGTCGCGACTGTGGCCGACGTTGACCTCACCGCTGATGACGCGCGACGAGGCCCGTCGCCTGGTGGGCGACGACGATGCGTGGCGATTCATGATCGACGAGCCCATCGCACGGGCGATTACGGGCGCGGTGTCCAACGACTTGGTACGCGGCGTGATGGCCACCGACGCGTTGATCGGAACGTTCGCCCGCGTCGACGACCCCTCCTTGGCGCAGAACGTCTGCTTTCTCTACCACCTGCTCGGTGGCGGCACGGGCGACTGGGACGTCCCGGTCGGGGGCATGGGCGCGGTCAGCGGAGCACTTGCCGCGGCGGCGGCAGGCCAGGGTGCCGAAATCATGTGCAACGCAGAGGTATTCGCGATCGATCCGGACGGCGAGGTGTGCTACCGCCGCGATGGCGACGAGCAACGGATACACGCGGACGTCGTGCTGGCCAACGTGACGCCTACGGTGCTGGGGCGGCTCCTCGGCGAACCGACTCCGACGCTCGCGCCCGGGGCGCAGGTCAAGGTCAATCTGATGCTGCGGAAGCTTCCGCGGCTGCGTGACGAATCCGTCGCGCCCGAGCAGGCGTTCGGTGGCACCTTTCACATCAACGAGACGTACACGCAACTCGGAAACGCGTACGCACGAGCCGAAAGTGGCGCAATCCCCGACCCGCTTCCGTGTGAGATCTACTGCCACTCGCTTGCCGATCCGAGCATCCTTTCCGGTGCGTTGAACGCGGCGGGCGCGCAGACCTTGACGGTGTTCGGGCTCCATACGCCGCATGGTTTGCTGAGCGACGACGAGCCCGACGTCGTGCGCCAAAGACTGACCGACGCCGTGCTCGCATCGCTGAATTCGGTTCTCGCCGAGCCCATTCAGGACGTCCTGATGCTTGACACGCATGGCAGGCCGTGCGTCGAAGCCAAGACCACCGCGGATCTCGAAGAGTCGCTAGGCATGACGGCGGGCAACATCTTTCACGGCGCGCTGTCGTGGCCCTTTGCTGAAGATGACGAGCCGCTCGACACTGCGGCGCGGCGCTGGGGTGTCGCGACCTCGCACGACCGGATCCTATTGTGCGGCTCGGGATCACGACGCGGCGGCGCGGTCTCGGGCATCGGCGGGCACAGTGCGGCGATGGCCGTGTTGGAGGGCTAGTTACTCGTCAGCTTCGCGAGAATCGTCTTCAGCGTGGACAGCTCGACTTCGCCGAGTGCGGCGAACGGGCTCGGCGCAGGGTCGGAGACCTCGTCGATGCTCGCTACCACCTTGCGGCCCTCGTCGGTGATGGAGACGAGCTTGCACCTTCGGTTGGTCGGATCGGTCTCGCGAACCACCAGTCCCCGGTCTTCGAGGTCGTTGACCGCGACGGTGGTGGCGGGGGCATCCATGGTGGCCGCCTCGGCGATCTCCTTGGCCGTCATCGACCTCTTCGCCAGTCGGCGCAGCACCCGCACCCTGCTGAAGGGCATGCCCGTGGTGCCGACGACGTCGCGCCTCCACTTGTCCCGGTTGTCGAACACCACCGCGGCCATCGCCCGCCAGACCTCGTCGGCGAGTGGATTATCCGACATGGACGCCGACCTTGGGAGACGCGTTGCCCGCGATCAACGGCGCGAGGCGCTCGGCGGACTGGAATGCCCGCGGCGTCGTCGAGAAGTAGCCGAGCGCCGTGATGACCATTCCGATTCCGATGCAGAGGAACCACAGCGGACGCGCTGACGCGGCGAAGTCGGCGCCGGTATGCGACAGCGCGGACCCGGCGATCGAACCACACAGTGCCACGCCGATGCTGACGCCGATCTGACGACTGGTCGAGGTCACTGCCGAGGCCGCACCTGCCCGATCCAGCGGCATCCCGCTGACCGCTGCGTTGGTGATCGGTGCGTTCACCATCGAGAAGCCGATGCCGAACACCGCGAAGATGACCAGCAGTGCCCACACCGGGGTGTTCGCGGTCAGGAAGGTCAGCAACACCGACGCGGTGGTGATCAGGATGCCCGCCGCAAGCAGTGACGGCCGCGCGCCGAAACGGCCAACCATTCGCCCCGAGATCGGCGAGAACACCAGCGCGCCAATGGCGATGGGCGCATAGATCAGGCCGGTGTGCATCGCCGAATAGCCACGCTCGGATTGCAGATAGAGCGACATCATGAACAGGAATGCGCCCCAGGCCGAGAACGCGCAGATCGCGGTCAAGGTAGCGCCTGCGAAGGGGATGCTGCGGAAGAAGCGGATGTCGATGAACGGATCGTGTCGCCGGGACTCGTAGCGCAGGAAGGCCACGAACGCGACCACCGCGACGATGGCCACCGCAAGCACGCGTGGGTTGCTCCAGCCGTAGCCGGGACCTTCGATGAGGGTGAAGACCACGCCGAACAGGAACGTCACAGCGAGGCCCTGGCCGATCGGGTCGATGTTGCGCATGGTCAACGACTTGGTCTCGGGAACGAAGATCGCCGTGAGCGCGATGGCGGCCAGACAGATGGGCAGATTGATCCAAAACACGGCTCGCCAGCTGATCAGTTCGATGAGGAAGCCGCCGACCACCGGACCCAATGCCATCGAGATGCCGACGACGGCACCCCAGAAGCCGAGCGCCCGAGCGCGTTCCACCTTGCCAGTGAAGACCTGCGAAATAATCGACAGCGCAACGGGATTCAGCATCGAGCCGCCGATTCCCTGCAGAAAGCGGGCACCGATGAGCATCTCGATGTTCGGCGCGAGACTACACAGCACCGATCCGAGCAGGAAGACCGTGAGCCCGATTTGGAAGACCTTGCGGCGGCCGAACCGGTCCCCCATCGCGCCCGACAGCATGAGCAACGAGGCCAACACGAGCGTGTAGACGTCGACGACCCACTGCAGTTGCGATGGCGACGCATGAAGGTCGCTTCGAATGGAGGGAATCGCGACGTTGACGATCGTCGCGTCCATCGACACGATCAGCAGGCTCAGGCAGCAGGACACCAACACGATGACCTTGCGCCGAGGCGTCAGCGTATCGATGGTTGTATTCACACAACCATTGTTGATCCATAACCATTACCGATGCAAACGAATCTTGGGTGAGGTGCGTCTCAGCCCGCCGAAACCGACGAAATCGTGCGGTCTACTCGGCCCTTTCCGCCGAACCGTCGGTTTGGGCGAGAGGAACGACGAGTCAGCGGCCGTCGATGTCGGCGTAGTCGCGCTCGGTGTAACCCGTGTAGACCTGTCGCGGCCTGCCGATCTTGCTCGGCTCGGAGTGCATCTCCTGCCAGTGCGCGATCCAGCCAGGCAGCCGGCCGAGCGCGAACAACACCGTGAACATCCGCGTCGGAAAGCCCATCGCGCGGTAGATCACGCCGGTGTAGAAGTCGACGTTGGGATACAGCTTGCGCTCGATGAAGAAGTCGTCGGTCAGCGCGACCTCTTCGAGAGACTTCGCGATGTCCAACAATTCGTCGGAGACGCCCAGCTTGCCGAGGATCTTGTCGGCCTGCTCCTTGACGATCCGCGCCCTTGGGTCGTAGTTCTTGTAGACCCGGTGGCCGAAGCCCATCAGCTTGACGCCGTCCTCGCGGTTCTTCACCTTCTTGACGAAGGTGTCGACGTCACCGCCGCTCTCCTTGATGGTCTGAAGCATCTCCAGTACCGCCTGATTGGCGCCGCCGTGCAGCGGACCCCACAGAGCGTTGATGCCGCCCGAGATCGAGGTGAACAGGTTGGCCTGAGACGAGCCCACCAGCCGTACCGTCGACGTCGAACAGTTCTGTTCGTGGTCGGCATGCAGGATCAGCAGCATGTCCAACGCGCGCACGACCTCGGGGTCGACCTCGTAGGGCTCTGCGGGGAACCCGAACGTCATCCGGAGAAAGTTCTCGACGAGGGTCAGCGAGTTGTCCGGATACAGGAACGGCTGGCCCACCGACTTCTTGTAGGCGTACGCGGCGATGGTGGGAAGCTTGGCCAGCAGCCTGATGGTCGACAACTCGACCTGCTCCTTGTCCAAGGGGTCCACCGAGTCCGGGTAGTACGCACTCAACGCGTTGACCGCGCTGGAGAGCACGGGCATCGGGTGCGCATTGCGCGGGAAGCCGTCGAAGAACCTCTTCAGATCCTCGTGCAGCAGGGTGTGCCGCTGGATCAGGTTGGTGAACTTGTCCAACTGCTCGGTGGTCGGGAGTTCGCCGTGGATCAGCAGGTAGCTGACCTCGAGGAAGCTCGACTTCTCGGCCAGCTGCTCGATCGGGTAGCCGCGGTACCTCAGGATGCCCGCGTCACCGTCGATGTAGCAGATGGAACTCTTGGTGGCCGAGGTGTTCATGAAGCCACCGTCGAAGGTGGTGTAACCGGTCTTGGCCAGAAGCGAGCCCAACGCAATCGCGTCGGATCCCTCGGTGGCCTTCACGATCTCCAGGTCGATCTCGCCCCCCGGATACCGAAGCGTGGCGACCTCGTCGGAACTGGAGTTGTCGGGCACGTTAACCCCTTCTACGTATTCTTGCCTAAGGCAACTGGGACCAAAGCTGTCCGTCACTAGTGGAAGGTAGTCGCTATCAACTGTCCGCGCTTGCGGGGGGTTGGCCCTTCAGTGGGTCTTGCAAGTCCGAAGCGTGATGAGCCAGCAGACCGAACGCCTCGTTGAGACGTTCCACCAAGAGCATCGGACCCAATTGTGAAGTGTCGGCATCGCGGACGAGATCCCCGAAGGCGATCGCGACGATGGACGCGAAGACGGAGACGACCAACTTGACGCTGCGGTGGTCAACGGGAACTCCCATCCTCTTGGCCAGGGCAGCGTACGACGGAGCGTGCCTGAACCCATATGTCGATCTGCGAAGCGCGTCGGAATCGTTGATGACGCTCAGCATCAAGATCACCCGCTCTGGACTGAGCTTGCTTATCCGTCGATCGGCGACCCGGGTCAAGACGGACACGCTCGCCTGCCGCATCGCTTCGAGCGGACCGACGCTCGGGGGCACCAGATCCAACGCGGCTCCGACCTCCTCGGCATAGTCCCCGATGAGCGTCAGGATGACGGCGCCCTTGGTCGGGAAGTAGCGACTGAAGGTGCGCGGCGACACGTCGGCGGACGCAGCGATCTGTTCGACGGTCGTTTGGTCGTAGCCCTGCTTTCGGCACAGTTCCATTGCAGCGTCGATGAGCGTTGCGCGGGTACGTTGCTTTTTTCGCTCTCGCAAACCCATCGAACCCTGCTCAGCACTGTCGGCCATGCGGAAATAGTACATTGCACGACCATGTGGCTACTAAGAGCTTCAGGTCAGACTCGGTAACTGACGAAAGCGGGCACCGCGAGCGCGGCGATGACGACGCCGATGATCACCAAGGCGCCGCCGCCTGCGGCGGCGACCGTCGTGCCGACTGCGGCGGCCGCAGCGCCGTGCACCGCATCGGCCAGACGCGGACCACCCGCGACCACGACGGTGAACACGCCCTGCAACCGTCCCCGCAATTCGTCGGAAGCCGCCTGCTGCAGAATCGTCGACCGAAACGCTCCAGAGACCATGTCGGCGGCCCCGCCGATGGCCAAGAACGTCACGGCGATCCACAGGGCGAGGCCCGCGTGGCCACCGGCACTGCCAGTCGCAAGACCGAATCCACCTATCGCAGCGCCCCACACCGCAACACAGATCACGACGACGAGGCCTTGCCGCCGAATTCGCGGCAGCCAGCCGGAGAACACCCCGCCGGCGACGGCGCCCACCGAGATCGCCGCCGACAGCAGGGCCATCGTGGTTCCGCCCTCCACTGGCCCGCCGAAGCTCTGGTGCGCCATCTCGGGAAAGAGCGCCCGCGGCATCCCGAAGATCATGGCGATGAGGTCGACGACGAACGACATCAACACCACCTTGTTGCCTGCGAGATACCTGAAGCCGTCAAGAACCGCGACGAAGCCCCACTTGCTGGTGCCGTTCCCCTCGGTCGCCGTCGGCGGCATCGCCGTGAGCCGAACGGTCGCCCAAATCGCCGCCAAGCACGTCACCGCGTCGATGAAGTACAGGGTCGGCAGGTCGACCCACCGCAGGAGCACCCCTGCGAGCAGGGGTCCGACGACGGCGCCGAACTGCATCACGGTGAAGTTGAGAGAGTTTGCGGCGGGCAGCTGATCCTCAGGAATCATCCGCGGAATTGCAGCGGCGCGGGTTGGCGAGTTGATCGCGAAGAACGCCTGCTGGACGGACAGCAGGCACAGCACCACCCACACGTTGTTCAGCGCAAGGGCTGCCTGCAGCCAGAGCAGCACCGACGACAACGCCAGCCCGACCGACGCGATGATCAGCAGCAGGCGACGATCCATCGCGTCGGCCCACGCACCTCCCCACAGACCGAAGACGACAAGCGGCACGAGCGCGAAGATTCCCGACAGGCCGACGTAAGCCGAGTTCTGCGTCAGCGCGTACAGCTGCACGGGCACCGCGAAGACGGTCAGATTCGCGCCGATGACCGTGACGACCCCAGCCCACCAGAGCCGCCGGAAGTCCGGCGTCCGCAGCGGCGTCGTGTCTGCGAAGAGCCTCGCCACGCTTAGGGTTGCAGTCGCTCGACGCGCCCCGAGGAGTCGAGGCGAATCCGGTTGTGCACCCGGTTCTCCCGGCCTTGCCAGAATTCGACGACCTCCGGTGCGACGACATAGCCGCCCCAGTTCGGCGGGACCGGCACTGCGTCGAGTTCGGCGAACCGCTCGGTGACGTCGGCGAGCTGTCGCATCAGCGCCTCCCGCGACGCGATCGACTTCGACTGGTGCGACGCCCACGCGCCAAGTTGGGAACCGCGCGGACGCCTGTTCCAGTAGTTGGCGGTCGCTTCGGGCGAAACCTTCGTGACGGAGCCGCGCACGTGAACCTGACGACCGAGCGCGTACCACGGGAAGGTCACCGACGCGTAGGGCCGCGCGGCGAGTTGTTCGCCCTTGTCCGAGTCGTAGTTCGTATAGAAACTGATGCCTGATTCGTCCACGCCCTTGCACAACACCGTGCGGGTGACGGGGCATCCCGCTGCATCGACGGTGCCGAGAACCATCGCGTTCGGCTCCGAGATTCCCGCTCGCTCCGCATCGGCCAACCACTTGTGCAGCAAGGCAATCCAGCCTTCTGACAGCCAGTCCACATCGAGGTCGGAACTACCGTCCTTCTCCACCGATCCGTACTCGACCCGCATCCGCGCGAGGTGCTCTTCAGACGTCACAGCCCGAACGCTACGCGCGGCAGTCGGGGTGCGAGAATTCGGCACATGACTCGCTCGTCGCTACTCCCCGTCGACTTCGTCGAGGGGCTCGAAGGCGTCGTGGCCTTCGCAACCGAGATCGCAGAACCCGACAAGGACGGCGGCGCACTGCGCTACCGCGGCGTCGACATCGCCGAACTGGTGGAGCGGCGCGTCACCTTCGGCGACGTATGGGGTCTTCTGGTCGACGGCAGGTTCGGCCACGGGCTGGATCCCGCCGAGCCGTTCCCGCTGCCGATTCACAGTGGCGACGTCCGGGTCGACGTACAAGCCGGCTTGGCCATGCTCGCGCCGATCTGGGGATACGCCCCGCTGCTGGACGTCGACGACGATACGGCCCGCCAACAGCTCGCCAGGGCGTCGTCTATGGCGCTTTCCTACGTCGCCCAGTCGGCGCGCGGCATCTACCAACCTGCCGTCCCACAACGCGCGGTCGACGAATGTCCAACCGTGACAGCACGTTTCATGACCCGCTGGCAGGGGGACCCCGATCCCAAGCACGTCGAGGCGATCGATGCGTACTGGGTGACGGCTGCCGAGCACGGGATGAATGCCTCCACCTTCACCGCTCGCGTGATCGCGTCGACCGGCGCGGACGTCGCGGCGGCGTTGTCTGGAGCCATCGGCGCGATGAGCGGCCCTCTTCATGGCGGCGCCCCCGCGCGCGTGCTCCCGATGATCGAGGAGGTCGAGCGCGCGGGCGATGCGCGTGCCGTGGTCAGAGCCATCCTCGACGGGCACGAGAAGCTCATGGGCTTCGGTCACCGCGTGTACCGAGCCGAGGATCCCCGAGCACGGGTGCTGCGGGAGACGGCGAGGCGGTTGGAGGCGCCGCGGTTCGACGTGGCGCTCGCACTGGAGGAAGCCGCACTGGCCGAACTCCGCGAGCGTCGTCCGGATCGAGCCATCGAGACCAACGTCGAGTTCTGGGCGTCGGTCATCCTCGACTTCGCCAAGGTTCCGCCGAAGATGATGCCCGCCATGTTCACGTGCGGACGCACGGCAGGTTGGTGTGCACACATCCTCGAGCAGAAGCGGCTCGGCAAGTTGGTGCGGCCCGCAGGCATCTACGTCGGCCCGGCGCCACGCACGGCCGAGTCCGTCGAGGGGTGGGACGAGATCAAGACCGCGTGATCGACCCGACCTTCGTCTCTGCCGCAGAGGCATTCGCCAAACTGGCCCGCAGGATCTCGCCTGCGGACTGGGAGAAGCCCGGCCTCGGCGAGTGGGACGTGCGGGCGCTGGTCGGCCACGCCTCGCGATCGCTCATCACCGTGAGCGCGTACCTGCGGACCCCCGCGGACCGCGAGGACGTCAGCAGCCCGGTCGCCTACTACACACAGATCCGCGAGTACCTTTCGACGTCCGGCGCGGCGGAGGTCGTCGAGCGCGGAAGGAAGGCGGGTCGCGACCTCGGCCCAGACCCCGTCGCCACCATCGACGGCCTGTTGTCGACCGTATTGGCCGAGCTGACCGAGGTCGACGATCCGCTGATCGCGGTGATCGGCGGGCTCGGCATCCGGTTGTCCAATTACCTACCGACCCGGACCTTCGAGCTGGCGGTCCACGGCCTGGACATCATCCGGGCCACGGGCATGTCGGCGACGTTGCCTTCCGAGGTCGTCGAGGAGGCGACGGTGCTCGCCGCGCGTGTCGGGGTGGCGCTCGGCGACGGCGAGCAAGTGCTGCTTTCGCTGACGGGCAGGACCGAGTTGCCACCCGGTTTCTCGGTCGTCTGATGCGATGAGATTCGGCCACGCGAGTAGTCGGTACGTGTGAAGCTCATCCACCGAACTCGAAGGGATTCACCATGGCAATCGAAGTTCAACCCGCAGTCATCCCCCACCTCGTCGTCGACGACGCCGCCGCGGCAATCGACTTCTACGTCAAGGCGTTCGGCGGCGTCGAACTCGGCAGGGTGCCGCACCCCGACGGGCGGTTGGTCCACGCTGCGCTCAACATCAATGGGTCCACCGTGATGCTCAACGACGACTTCCCCGACTTCAACGACGGCAAGTCGACGACGCCAAAGGCCTTGGGCGGCACGCCCGTAACGATCCATCTTCAAGTCCCCGACGTCGACACCGCGTTCCAGCGAGCACTCGACGCGGGCGCAACGGTCGTCGCCCCGCTGGAGGATCAGTTCTGGGGCGATCGCTACGGCGTCGTCGCCGACCCCTTCGGACACCACTGGTCGCTGGGCCAACCCGTCCGCGAGGTCAGCATGGAGGAGATCTCGGCGGCGATGGGCCAAGGTTCCTGAGGCTAGGGAGTAGAGCTAGCGACGCAACTGCGCGAGTAGCCGGCGGCCCAACGGGGGTGTCGGGGCGGCCGCAGCCGCGGCCAACATCTCGTCGATCCCGGTGAACTTGTCCCTCGGCCGCTGGGCCCCGCCCCGCGCGATCTCCGCATCGTCGATCGCCTTCCAACCGGTTGCGTCGATGACGTCGGGTTGCCGCTGGCGGATGAGCCGTTGCAGCGCAGCCGGTTTGGCGCTGGGATCGCTGAGCTTGCCACCGTTGTAGTCGGCTACGAGTTCGTGCACCGTCTGCGCCGCGCATGACTTGTTGGTGCCGATGAAACCCGTCGGACCGCGTTTGATCCAGCCCGCGACGTAGCTGCCGGGGGCTCCCGTGACGCGGCCTGCTTCATTGGGCACGACGCCCGCCTTCTCGTCGAACGGCAGATCGCGAATCGCCTTGCCGCGGTAGCCGATCGACGTCAGCACCAGGCCAGTGTCGAGTCGACGGACCTCGTCGGTGCCGGTGGCGACGAACTCGATCGCCTCGACCCTGCCTTCACCGACGAGGCGTGCCGGAGTCAGGTTGTAGGCCAATCGAATCCGTGGTCCGTTGCTCGGAGAACCGGCGTCGGGCAGCTTGACGAGGAGCTCCAGTTTGGCACGCGTCAGCGGATCGGACTCGGACGCAAGGCCGTTGAGGACCCGCTGGTGGTCTGCGGCGTCGAGTACCACCTCGTGCGTCGAGGTGAGCCCGATGAGCTCGGGCAGCGTGAAGGCCGACTGCGCGGGGCCCCGCCGAGCCGCGATCACGACCTCGCGCACATTGGAGGTCCGCAACGCGGCAAGGGCGTGGTCGGAGATGTCGGTGCGGGCGAGCGCGTCCGGATCGCTCGTCAGGATGCGCGCGACGTCCAATGCGACGTTGCCGTTGCCGATGACGACGACCCGCTCGTGGCTCAAGTCGACTGCGAGGTGGGCGAATTCGGGGTGGCCGTTGATCCACGCGACCGTCTCGGTCGCGGTTCCGCTTCCGGCAAGTCCGATGCCCTCGATGTCGAGCTTGCGATCGTTGGGCGCGCCCACCGCATACAAGACGGCGTGGTGATGCGCCAACAACTCGGCGTGGTCGACGTGCTTGCCGACCTCGACGTTGAGAAAGAACGTGAACCCGCGCTGCCTGGTGACGCGGTCGAACAGCTTGGTGACCCGCTTGGTGCTCTGGTGGTCGGGCGACACGCCCGCGCGCACCAAACCGTATGGCGTCGGCAACTTCTCGAACACGTTCACGACGACGCCGCGCTGGGTCAACAGTTCGTCGGCGGCATACATCGCGGCGGGTCCGGAGCCGACGATCGCGACGGTCAAGGGGCCACGTCGGTCCGCAGTGATCATCGGAGCGTCGGGGACCGGCGCAAGCTTGGAGGTCGGCGGTAGTTTGCCATCGCGCTTCGGATAGAAGGATGCGTTGAGTTCGATGAACGGCAGCTGCTTGGGTTCGAGCTTGGTGTCGGGGGCGATCGCGCCCACCGGGCAGGCGGAGACGCATGCGCCGCAATCCACGCACGCGACGGGATCGATGTAGAGCATCTCGGCGGTCGCGAAGCCCGGCTCATCCGGTGACGGATGGATGCAGTTGACCGGGCACGCGAAGACACAGGACCCGTCGCTGCAACACGACTGGGTAATCACATGGGGCACGTCGTGTGTCCTCGAATACCTAGGCGACCGCAACCAGGTGCTGGCGCTGCGGCTCGCTGCGGAATCGGCTCGGCTGGCCGTTGATCCTGCAGATCCGCCACATCAGCTTGGCAACAGGGTTCATCAGGCCGGTGTCGTGTGCCAGCATCCGCACGTCGCCGAACATGTCGCGCAGCATCAGTCGCGCCTCGGGCGAGCGGAAGAAGATGTCCTTGCGCACCGAGTGCGGGATGTCGAACTTCTTCCAGAATGCGCGCGGCGGCACGATGATCGCCGAACACAGGATCCGCATCACGATCGGTACGTAGATCGAAAGGACGAACCGCTTCCGACGCGGGAGGTTCGGTACTCGCTTGCGCAGGTATTCGTGCGCAAACGAGATGTGCCTGGCCTCCTCCGCGACGTGGATGGCCATCACCCGCTCCATGATCGGATGCAGCGTCTTGCCCTCGCGCAGCACGTTCTTCTGCGTGTGGTCGATCGGTTCCTCGCCAGCGAGGATGCCGAACCAGAACGGAATCGGCAGCGGCCCCGCGACCAGTGGGATGGTTGGCTGTATCCACTTGAGCAGCCGCGGCATGCCCGGCACGTCGGCGCCGATGTGGTTGACCATCTCCTGGAACATCATCGTGTGGTTGCACTCTTCGACGGCCTCGTGCAGGCAGTACCGATATTCCGGTGAGCCGTTGGGCGTCCAGAACGCGTACTCCATCAGTCCACGGATGAGGATCGACTCGAAGTGAAGGCCGACCTTGGCGACATTGGCCTGGCGCCACATGCCGATCTCGATCTGCCGCTCGACCGACTGCGACTGATACCAGGAGTGCTTGCCGATCGGATCCGTCTTAGGAAGGATCCAGCGTTCGTCGTTCGGGACGACGGCAAACTCTAAAGAGTCCCAATCGATGTCGGTGTACGGATTGAAGTTGCGACGCACCGACCCCTCGGAAAGCGTGTTCAGCATGTCGACATACGCGGTGTCGTCGGTGACGTCCATGTTGCGACGCCAGCGCCTGATCATCTTCGTGCGAGCCATTCGAACCCTCTTCCCTGAGGTAATACGAGGTTTACACAGACCTGCTCTATGTCGATTGACGGTACCGGAGGTCCCGGGAATTGAACAGGGCCTCTTCCTGAGTGTGCGCCAACGGGATACCCGCTCCCGCATGTGACGGTCATCACATCTGGCGGGTCATTAGGCTGGTTGCATGGCCCTCACGATCCCCGCCGACCTCAAGCCCAAGGATGGCCGTTTCGGCTGCGGGCCCTCGAAGGTCCGACCCGAACAACTCAAGGCCCTGGCTGCCGCAGGCGATCTCTTCGGCACGTCACATCGGCAAGCGCCCGTCAAGAACCTGGTCGGTCGCGTGCGCGATGGAGTACGACAACTCTTCGCCGCTCCCGACGGCTACGAGGTCATCCTGGGCAACGGCGGCTCGACCGCGTTCTGGGACGCCGCCGCATTCGGCTTGATCGACGAGCGCTCGCTGCACCTCTCGTTCGGCGAGTTCAGCGCCAAGTTCGCCTCGGCCGTGGCAGCCAACCCGTTCGTCGGCGACCCCATCATCGTCAAGGCCGATCCCGGCAGCGCGCCGCAGCCACAGTCCGATCCTTCCGTCGACGTGGTCGCGTGGGCACACAACGAGACCTCGACCGGTGCCGCGCTGCCCGTGCAACGGCCTACCGGTGACGCGCTCGTCGTCATTGACGCGACGTCGGCAGCGGGTGGACTGCCCGTCGACATCACCGACACCGATGCCTATTACTTTGCGCCGCAGAAGAACTTCGCCTCCGACGGCGGGTTGTGGTTGGCGGTGATGAGCCCGGCGGCGCTGGCTCGCGTCGAGAAGATCGCGGCGTCGGGGCGGTGGGTTCCGGACTTCCTCTCGCTGCCCATCGCCATCGACAACAGCCTGAAGAACCAGACGTACAACACCCCGGCGATCGGCACGCTGGTGCTGATGGCCGAACAACTCGACTGGATTCTCGGCAACGGCGGTCTCGACTGGGCCGTCAAGCGCACAGCCGACTCGTCACAGCGGTTGTACTCGTGGGCCGAGGCGACGAGCTACACCACACCATTCGTCGCCGATCCCGCACTGCGGTCCCAAGTCGTCGGCACCATCGACTTCACCGACGACGTCGACGCTTCCGCGGTGGCCAAGGAACTGCGAGCGAACGGCATCGTCGACACCGAGCCGTACCGCAAGCTGGGGCGCAATCAGCTTCGAGTGGCGATGTTCCCCGCCATCGACCCCGATGACATCAGCGCGCTGACTGCCTGCGTGGATTGGGTAGTCGAACACCTCTAGGCCAGCGTGTCAGCACGGTCACGAGACGATAACGCAGTAGGGTGACCGGTTAAGCCGCATCGCCTTCGGCGGCCAGGAGGAGGTCGACATGCGTGAACTCACGGTGGTCGGACTGGACGTCGATGGCAAACGCATCATCTGCGAAGTCTCCGACACCGGCGAGAAGTTCATCTTGTGCTCCGACGAGCGACTGCAGGCCGCCGTTCGCGGCGACAGGGTCAGCCCGCGTCCACCCCAAACCATTGATGAGGTTCCAAACGTGCTGCGTCCCAAGGACATCCAATCCAAGATCCGTGCGGGCGCATCGGTCGAGCAGGTTGCGTCGATGGCAGGCGTCGACATCGCACGCGTCGAGCGGTTTGCCCACCCCGTCCTGCTAGAACGATCGCGCGCGGCGGAACTGGCAACCGCAGCGCATCCGGTGCTCGCCGATGGCCCAGCCGTACTCACGCTCTCCGAGATTGTGACGGCCTCGTTGGTGTCCAGGGGCCTCGACCCCGAGGGAACAACCTGGGACGCCTGGCGCAACGAGGACGGCCGCTGGACCGTGCAACTGTCGTGGAAGGCAGGCCGATCAGACAACGTCGCGCACTTCCGCTTCAGCCCCGGCGCACACGGCGGAACCGCAACGCCCTTCGACGACGCGGCATCCGAACTGATCGATCCCAACTTCGCGAGGCCCGCGCTGCGCGCGGTCGCGGCGGTCAACGCAGCCGCGACCGCCGTTTCCGCCGAAGCTCCCCAGGCCCCCCAGCCGACCCAGGCGACCCAGGCGCCACTGCCACTGCCTGCCCCCGAGCCCGTCGCAGAGCCAGAGCCGCCAGCACCACCCCGGCCACCGAGGGCGCGCAAGCGCAAGCCAGAGGTTCCGGCTTGGGAGGACGTCCTGCTGGGCGTGCGCTCCGGCACTCAGCCCTGACCCAGGCTCACCGCGGCGTTCAGTTGAGCTGATTAGCCGAACCCGGCGATCGCAAGCGCGATCAGAGCTAGCCACGCGCCAGCCACCCCGACGGCCGAACCCAGCACGAACCACCGCCACACGGGTCGGGCACGCCAGCCCCAGACCGTCGGCGCCAGTCCGCCGACGGCCACGAGGTTGAGGCCGACGGCAAGCAGGGGATGCACGCGCGTCAGGCCGAGGCTCAGCACGATGATGGTCGCCGCCGTGATGCCAGCGACGAAGCCGGCCACCGTCAGTCCGGTTCCCCACGGTGTCGCCTCACCGACCCTCCCGTCGCTTCGCTCGCCCCAAGTCACCCTCCCGTCGCTTCGCTCGCCCCAAGTCGCCATGCCGCCCAATCTAACTAACGTCCCCTTGCCCGCTCGTAGAACGCCAGCGCCGCCGCGGTCGCCACGTTGAGGGAGTCGGTCCCGCGAGACATCGGGATGCGCACCCGCACGTCACTTGCCCGCATCGCCGTCTCGGTCAACCCGGGGCCCTCGGCGCCGACCAGAATCGCAACACGCTCATCCCGTAGCTCACTCATCGCGTCGGCGAGCGAGCTGGCCGCAGGACTGGGAGTCATCGCAACGATTCGAAACCCATTGTCCCGCAACAATGTTAGATCAGATGGCCAGGACTCCGCCCGCGCGAACGGGACGAGAAGCGCATGTCCCATCGACACGCGGACCGCCCGCCGGTACAGCGGATCGGCACAACCCGCCCCGAACACCAACGAGTCGACGTCCAAACCCGCGGCGTTGCGGAACACCGACCCGAGGTTCTCGTGGTCGTTGACCCCCTCCAACACCGCCACCGTTCGCGCGTCCCTCAGCAGGTCGGCAACCGTGAGCTCGGGTGGACGAGAGGCCGCAGCAAGGACACCGCGGTTGAGGTGGAAGCCCACGACCTGTGCCATCACTTCAGCGCTTGCCCGGTAGAACGGCGCCGTCGTCCCTGGCAATTCGGCTGCCAGTTCGCCGAGTCGCCGGTCGGTGCCGAGGAAGGCGCGCGGCGTGAACCGGGACGCCAGCATTCGTGCGACGACGAGCACTCCCTCGGCGATCACCAGGCCCTTGCCCGTCGGCAGGTCCGGCCTGCGATCGATGCTGTTGAGATCGCGGAAGTCGTCGAGTCGCGGATCGGCGGGATCGTCGACGTCGACGATGCGAATGGAGTCGCTCACGCGCTTTCGTTGACGATCGCGAACATCAGGTCGGCCGCCGCAAGGAGCGTGTCGCGTTGTGCCGGTTCGAGTTCGGCGAGTCGCAGCTGCAGCCATTCGCGGCTCGCGCGACGCTCGGCCTCGATCAGCTCGGTCCCGGCTTGCGACACCGACACCAAGACCTGACGCCCGTCGTCGGGATGCGCGCATCGGTCGACGAAGCCGAGTTCGGCCAGCGAGGCGATCACGCGCGTCATCGAAGGTGGCCGGACCCGCTCCTTGACCGCCAGTGCTCCTGGCGTCATCGGACCGTCCTTGGCCAGCGTCGCCAACGCCGACAACTGTGAAAGCGACACCGGCGAGTCCGGGCGTCGAAACCGCAGTTGCCGTGCCAGACGTACGGTGGCCAACGACAGGTCATTGGCCAGCTGGGCGTAGGCGTCGGTCACGTCGAAGAGAGTACCGACAACCGTTCGGGGACATCGACGATCGATTAGGTTGATCATCGATGACCGAACAGAAGCAGAACGCCACCGGCGACGAACCCGAGGTGCCGGCGCTCCCTGCCCCTCTCCTCGAGCAGTGGCCCGTGATCGTCACGATTGCGGCGGGCTGGCTCGTCGCGGTCGTCCTCGCATTCACCGTGCCCGCCCTGCACGACTGGCGCCCGGTGAGTGTGGCGGGACTCGGCGTCGGCGTGCTCGGTACGTCGATCTTCCTTTGGCAGCGACGCGCGGCGCGCCACGGCTCACGCGGCGCCCAAGTCGGCCTGAACTAGACCGAAAAAAGTGAGGGATTGAGGATGTCTGGGTCCTCGTAGCTGGTGAACGCGGTCAATGGGACCGCGACCAAGCGAAGGAACCCACATGAAGAGCATTCTTGGCCGCGCCGCGGCCGCATTCGCAGGAGCCGCCGTTGCTGCGGCACTCGGCATGGGCACGGCACACGCGACGATCGTGCACGGCAGCCCCGGCGGACCGGGTCGCGGGTGCGTGATGTACAACGGCACCGTCCTCAAGGACGGCCAGAGCTACACCACGTCGATAGGCACGGTCATCACGTGCATCGACGGATTCGTCTGCCGCCACACCCCGTCGAAGGGCACCGGGGCGGACTCATGCCGCATCGAAGCGGGCAGCAAGTCGATCGGCTGAGCCAACCGAGTTAGGACTCGGTGAGGTCGAGGACCCCGTCGTCGTACGGCTCGAACATCGGCGAGCCCAAGGTTGCGGGCTGCGGAGTGTCCGAGTGCGCGCCGCAGCCGTACTCACCGGCGACGACATGGCCGTCGGCCGACATCTCGTTGGCGCAGACCCCGAACATCGTGCCCAACGAGCCCGCGATGGGGAGATAGAAGCCGCAATCGCGACAGACTCTGCGCGTGGACCTGGCCATCGCCGAGCTGTGTCCGTACTCGCCGTCGTGCCAGCGTTGCGCCGCCTCGATCCTGCCCCATTCGCTGAGCACCTGGCGTCGACCAAGCCCGAGCTCTAGTGCGACGTCGTCGAGTTCGGGATCGCCCGACGCGACGTAGCCGGGCACCAGTCGCGGGTCGTCGGCTGGGGCGGCGAGCAGATCGCCCGGGCTGAGGTCCCCCGGCTGGATTCGCTCCTGCCAAGGCACCCACCTCGGCGCCAGCAGCGCCGTCGGGCCGGGCACCAAAACCACCTCGCTGATCGTCGCGTGGTCGGCGCCGGGGTGAGCGGCGACCACGACCGCCCACTGCCAACCCTGGTAGCCGCGCATGTTGGCGAGGAATCGGTGGGTGGCCGACGTCGGGTCGTCGAAGCTGGAGCCAAGATATTCACCGACGACGCCGTCGCCGCTGAACTCGATGATCGCGGTGCGAGCCAGCTCGGCGGCACCCGTCAGCACTGCGGCGAGCTCCTCGTCGTTGCTCACGTCCGCGGTGTCCGACGCGATCTCCGTGCCCGTCGCTTCCGCCACGTCGGGAAGCCCTACCTCCGCGTCCGCGGAATCCGATTCGCTCCCCGCGTCCCCGGCCTCGTGCTCTGCGGGTTCGATCATGCTGTCCATCGAGGTCGATTCTGCCTGACTGGGGTCGAGCAAAGCCACACCGGTCGGCGCCTGCGGACGCAGGGGCCCGATATGGGGAAGAATCAACGGTGTGAGCGGATCGCGTCGTGACTCCAGGGATACCGGGGCTTCGGGCGGCCAGCGCTACTATCCGCCGCGTCCACCCTCGGCGGGCAACAGCGAACATCCGGGCATGGCGAACTACCCGAGCGACGACCGCGGTCGACCACGGCGCGAGGGTCACTCGGCACCCAGTTCGAACCGGTGGCTGCCCCCTCTGGACAACTCCGGGCCCACGGATCGCGGAGGCGGTCGGCAAGAACCTCCGCAGGGCGATCGCCCCAGAGCCACCGGCGAGAAGGTCACCGTGACTAGAGCGGCAGCGCAACGCAGCCGTGAGATGGGCACCAAGATGTATGGCCTGTTCCATCGCGCGGCCACGGCCGACGGCGCCGACAAGTCCGGCCTGACCGCACTGACCTACCCGATGATGCTCAACTCCGCGGCCGACGCCGCGATGGCAGTGGCCTTGGCCGACACCCTCTTCTTCGCCGCTGCAACCGGCGAGAGCAAGGGGAAGGTAGCGCTGTACCTCCTCATCACCATCGCGCCCTTCGCGGTGATCGCACCGCTGATCGGGCCAGCGCTAGACAGGGTGCAACACGGCCGCCGGGTCGCGTTGGCAGGTTCCTTCGCGGCGCGCGCTGCGCTCGCGGTGGTCATGATCGCCAACTTCGACGGGGCCAGCGGTGGCTTCCCGGCGTGGGTGCTCTACCCGTACGCGCTGGGAATGATGGTTCTGTCCAAGTCCTTCAGCGTTCTTCGAAGTGCGATGACGCCCCGCGTCCTGCCACCGTCGATCGATCTGGTGCGGGTCAATTCGCGGCTGACGATGTTCGGCCTGATCGGCGGAACCATGGTGGGCGGCGCGATCGCGGCGGGCGTTCAGTATTCGTTGAAGCTGGTGCAGATGCCAGGGGCCTTGTACGTGATCGTGATCGTCACCGCGATCGGTGCGGTGTCGTCGATGCGCATCCCCAAGTGGGTCGAGGTCACCGAGGGCGAGGTGCCGACCACCCTCACCTACCACGGCCCAACCGAGAAGCTCGACCGTGGCCCAACGAAGCGCGTGAAGAAGGCGCGACAACCGTTGGGGCGCAACATCATCACCTCGCTGTGGGGCAACTGCACCATCAAGGTGATGGTCGGCTTCCTCACCCTTTACCCCGCATTCGTCGCCAAGGCACAGGATGCCAGCGGGTGGGAGCAGCTTCGCGTTCTCGCGATAATCGGTGCCGCCGCCGGCGTCGGCAACTTCGCGGGCAACATGGCGAGCGCCCGGTTGAAGCTCGGCCATCCCGCGCAGTTGGTGGTGCGTGCCGCGACGGCCGTAACGGTGCTCGCGCTCGCGACGGCACTCATCGGCAACCTCCTGACGGCGGCCATCGCCACCTTGATCACCTCGGGCGCCAGCGCCATCGCGAAGGCGTCGCTGGACGCGTCGCTACAGGACGACCTGCCGGAGGAGTCACGTGCTTCGGCGTTCGGCCGATCGGAGTCGCTGCTCCAGCTGGCCTGGGTGGCAGGCGGGGCGACGGGCGTGCTGATCTCGACCGATCTGTGGGTCGGCTTCACCGCGATCAGCTCGATCCTGATTCTCGGACTTGCCCAGACCTTGGTGAGCTACGGCGGTGATTCGTTGATTCCCGGCTTCGGTGGCAACCGGCCGGTGCTGGCAGCCCAGGTGGGCCCTCCCTCGATGGCGGCACCGGCGAGACGGGCGTGAAGCGCGTCGTCGCAGTGCTGGCCACCGTCGCGGTGCTGGCGTCCTCGGCAACGGGGCTGCTGATCTGGTGGCTCACTCGCACGCCAGGCCCTCGGCATCCCGAGATCAGCGCGTACACCCACGGCCAACTCGTCCGCGTCGGGCCGTACCAGTACTGCGACGTGCTCAAGGTCAACGAGTGTGAAATGCCGCGCACCTTCGGTGAATTGGTCGTGACGTCGCGCGACCCCGTACAACTGTCGGTGCCCACAGCGATTGCGCGGGCGCCGTGGGTTCTACGTCGAGCCTACGAGGACTCCGACACCGTCGAGGAGTTTCGGCCAGGCACGCAGCTTGCCGTCACCATCCCGACCGTCGACCCGCGTCGCGGCAAGCTGACCGGTATCGCGGTGCAACTGCTCACCCTGGTGCTGGACGACCAGAACAACGAGCATCCCTGGCCGCACGCCGAGTGGTCGGTGCGCACGGTCTGGAACTAGCCTGCCGAGTGACCTTCCGGCACACGTTCGCCGACGGGCGTGGGTCCTGGCGGCGTTCCGTCACCGAATGGCTTGCCGCCCAACGCTTCCCGACCGTGCGGCGTCAACCAGTTCGACAGGTCCGGCCCCGCAGGAACGATCTGCGTCGGATTGATGTCGGCGTGGACGACGTAGTAGTGCTTCTTGATCTGGACGAAGTCGACGGTGTCACCGAAGCCCGGCGTCTGAAACAGATCCCGCGCATACGACCACAGCACCGGCATCTCGTCGAGCTTCTCGCGATTGCACTTGAAGTGCCCGTGGTAGACCGGATCGAACCGAGCAAGCGTCGTGAACAGCCGTACGTCCGCCTCGGTGATCGTGTCGCCAACCAGATATCGCTGGCCGCTCAGCCTCTCGGACAGCCAGTCCAACGCGGTGAACAGCCGGTCGTAGGCCGCTTCGTAAGCCTGCTGCGAGCCTGCGAATCCGCAGCGGTAGACGCCGTTGTTCACCTCGGTGTACACCCGTCGCGCCACTTCGTCGATCTCGGCCCGCAGCGGTTCTGGGTAGAGCTTCGGCGCTCCGTCGCGGTGGTAGGCGGTCCATTCGGTCGACAGGTCGAGCGTCATCTGGGCGAAGTCGTTCGTCACCACCTGGCCCGTCGCCACCTCGACGATCGCAGGTACCGTGATGCCCTTCGGATAGTCGGGAAAGCGTGCCAGGTAGGCATCCTGCAGGCGAGGGATGCCCAGCACCGGGTCGACGCCACCTGGATCGAGGTCGAACGTCCAACTGCGCGCGTCGTGCGTCGGCCCGCAAAAGCCAATGGACAGAACGTCTTCCAAGCCCAGTAGCCGACGGACGATGATCGCCCGATTCGCCCACGGGCACGCTCGCGCCACGATCAGCCGGTAGCGGCCCGGCTCGACGGGATAACCATCGCGACCGTCGGCCGTGATGCGTGTCTCGATGTAGTTGGTGTCCCTGTTGAACTCGCCCGCGGGGGCAACGTAGCCAGTCACGCTCCCAGCATGCCCGCTCTTACGTATCGAGCTCGCTTGCGACCGCCTTGACTACCTCGGAGACGCGGCGAGCAGTCTTGCGGTCGGGGTAGCGGCCCTTACGCAGATCCGGCTGGATGGCGTCCTCTAGCAGCGTGATCAGATCCGCGATCATGCCGTGCAGCTCGTCGGGCGTGTGCTTGTGCTCGGGACGCTCCGCCTCACGCCGCGTGCGCTGGATGCTCGGTGGCGGCTCGATCACCTTGAGACTCAGCGCCTGTGGCCCGCGCCGTCCGGCTGCGATGCCGAACTCCACCTTCTGGCCCGCCTTGAGTTCCGCCAGGCCCGACGGCAACGCCGACGAGCCGACGTAGACGTCCTCGCCTTCTTCTTGCGACACGAAGCCGAAGCCCTTCTCGGCGCTGTACCACTTAACCTTGCCGGTCGGCACTTGTCCTCACCCGCTCGTTCTCACTTGATGCTCTGGACACACAATGAACGCGTCCCGCCTGCGCAGGACGCGAATGCGATGATCCTACTCGGACGCCCCACCCACCAGCACCCGCCTTTATCGGTAGGCTGGCGACACCGCTGGAGGAAGACATGCGCCTGATCCTGAACGTCATCTGGTTGATCTTCGGCGGACTGTGGCTGGCGTTGGGCTACTTCGTGGCAGGACTGATCTGTTTCGTCCTCATCATCACGATCCCCTTCGGCTTCGCGGCGTTCCGAATCGGCATGTATGCACTGTGGCCGTTCGGCTACACCGCCGTCGACAAACCGGGACCCCGACCCGGCGCGATGATCGGAAACGTGATCTGGGTGATTCTGTTCGGCATCTGGCTCGCCATCGGCCACCTGCTCTCGGCCATCGCGATGGCGATCACCATCATCGGCATCCCGCTCGCCCTGGCCAACCTCAAGCTCATCCCGCTGTCGCTCTTTCCGCTCGGCAAGGAGATCGTCCCCGTCGACAACCCCGACCCTGCGTGGGCGGCACGGTGACGCTCACCGACCTGGGCGTCCCCATGCTTCGGCAGAGCCTGCCAGCGCCTGCCGAGGGACCGCTCGTCGACACGTATGGCCGGGCCGCCACCGACCTGCGGGTGTCGCTGACGGACCGATGCAACCTGCGCTGCACGTACTGCATGCCCGCCGAGGGACTGAACTGGCTACCGGGCGAACAGCTCCTGCGCACCGACGAGATCGCACGGCTGATCAACGTCGCGGTCACCCGACTCGGCATCACACAGGTCAGGTTCACCGGCGGCGAGCCGTTGGTGTCTGGTCGGCTCGAAGAGACCATCGCGGCGGCTGCCGCGTTGCGACCCCGCCCCGAAATCGCGTTGACCACCAACGGGATCGGACTCCTTCGCAGGGCGGACGCGCTCAAGGCCGCAGGCCTCGACCGGGTCAACGTGTCGCTGGACACCGTCGACGCGGAGCGCTTTGCACGGATCACTCGTCGAGACCGGCTCTCCGACGTGTTGGAGGGGTTGGAAGGGGCCGCAAGAGCCGGCCTGACTCCGGTGAAGGTGAACGCCGTGCTCGACCCGGTCACCGGACTCGACGACGCGGTGTCTCTGCTGCGGTTCTGCCTGGCGCACGACTACCAGCTGCGGATCATCGAACAGATGCCCCTGGACGCGGGCCATCACTGGCGCCGCGGCGAGGCACTGGACGAAGAGGCCATCCTGAGTGCGTTGCGCCGTCACTTCGACCTCGCTCTCGACGTGGCGCCACGCGGGTCCGCACCGGCGCAGCTGTGGCTCGTCGACGGCGGCCCGGCGACGGTCGGGGTCATCGCGTCGGTGTCGAGCGCGTTCTGCTCCTCGTGTGACCGCACACGACTGACTGCCGACGGACAAGTCCGCAGCTGCCTGTTCTCCCGCGAGGAAACCGATCTGCGGCTCCTGATGCGAAGCGGTGCCGATGACGACGCGATCGAGTCCGCGTGGCGGGCCGCGATGTGGGCCAAGCCCGCGGGGCACGGCATCAACGATCCGAGCTTCGTCCAGCCGGACCGACCGATGAGCGCCATCGGAGGCTGACAGCCAGGATGACGACCATGCAGGTGAACGTCCGCTACTTCGCTGCCGCTCGGGCAGCGGCAGGCGTCGAGACGGAGACCCTCGGAATCAGCCAAGGCACCACGATCGCCGATCTCGTCGATCAGCTCAGCGACAGGGGCCCACGGCTCGCCACGGTTCTGGCGCGGTGTTCGTTCCTGTGCGACGGCATCGCAGTCCGCGATCGCACCGAGCCACTGAAATCGTGTCAAACCGTCGATGTGTTACCGCCGTTCGCGGGCGGGTAGCAGTGATTTGCGTCACATCACGAAACGATAACGACTTAGCGGTGCCACGGGATACCCGCCCAAACACCTGGGTAAACGTCCAATTGGCCTGCGGCTTTAATGTCCTCACAATATTCCCGGTACCGGGAAACGCCGAAAACGCGGTGAGATGACGCGGCCTCGCCGGTCCGTTACGGTCATCTCCCAAGTCGTCTAGTCCCATTCGGACGGCCCGCTGCGCCCAATACGCCGAGCTCCATCCACTGGTCGCGGTCAAGACAAACATTGCGGATGGAGGCGGGGGACCCAACGGTCCGCCGACAAGCAGACCAGGAGTCGCATGCGACTCCTTGGGGTGAAGCCGAGCATCTCTCGAAGATGTCCGGCCGGGTGACCTCTCAAGCCCGAACCCGACAGCTGACCTCGCGGGCGTTCAAGAGAGGAACTGTTGCACATATGAGTGGACGGCACCGCAAGCCCGTTTCGACCGCAGTAAGTGTCGCCAAGATCGCCTTCACGGGCGCCGTGATCGGTGGCGGCAGCGTTGCCCTCGCGGGGCATGCAGGAGCCGCCACGGACGGTGAGTGGGATCAGGTCGCGCGCTGTGAATCCGGCGGCAACTGGGCGATCAACACCGGCAACGGCTACCAGGGCGGCTTGCAGTTCTCTGCGGGCACGTGGGCGTCGCACGGCGGCGGCGAGTTCGCCCCGGCCGCTCACCTGGCAACCAAGGATCAGCAGATCGCCGTAGCCGAGCGCGTGTTGGCCAGTCAGGGCCGTGGCGCGTGGCCGGTATGTGGCCACGGCTTGGGGGCAGCCTCCCCACGCAACGTGTTGCCGACTCCGCCACCGGAGTCGCTCGACGCCGTGGACATCAACGGCGACGTGCCTCCGCCCGTCGACTTCGCAGGCTTCGCTCCTCCACCCGCGCCTGAAGATGCCCCTCCGCCGCCTGACGTCGCTCCTGCGCCGCCCGCGGAGACGTTCGTCGCACAGGACGCGCAGCTGCCCGAAGCCCCGCCCGTCGTCGATGCGCCTGCGCCGCCTCCCGCCGAGGATGGCCCCGTTCCACTCGCCGCGGCGCTGCCGGACGGCCCGCCGCCCGCGGTCGACGTCGCGAACTGGGACACCGTCGACGGTGGCCCCGCCCCCGTCGACGGACCGCAAGCCTGGTCGTTGCACCCCGGCGACCTCGCACTAGACCCGATTCTGCCGCCCCCGCCCGCGCCGGCACCCGGACCCGATGGGCTAGCCGTCGCTGCGCCGCCCGGACCCGATGGACTGGACGTCGCGGCGCCGCCCGCGATCCCGGTCCCGCCCGACGGCATGCAGCACCTCGCCAGCCCGGACAACCTGCCTCCCGGTGCGACCCTGCAGGATCAGGACAACGACGGCCCGAACGTCAGCTACCTCAAGGACCTGGCCCAAGCCGTCCAGAACCACGAGATCAGCGGCAAGGAAGCCCTGCTGATGGGATTGGCCCAGCGTGGGATGAACACGCCGTATCCCAGTCAGCTGACGACGAGCCCGAACAGCCCCCTGCGCCCCGGCGACGCTCCCCCGCCGGTGGATGCTCCTCCTGGGCCCGCACCGGTGCTGCCGATCGTGCCGGACGCGCCCCCGGCCTAATCGCCGCGTGAGCCAGCGTCGGCGCTAGGCCGACCCCACCCATTCATCGGTACCGTCGGCGAAGATCTGGTGCTTCCACACCGGAAGCCGTGCCTTGACCGTGTCCACTAGTAGTGCGCACGTCTCGAACGCTGCCTTGCGATGGTCCGCGGCGACCGCTGCCACCAACGCGGCGTCACCGACGTGCAAGTCGCCGACGCGATGACTCACCGCGATCGCGCGCACTCCCTCGCACCGTTCTGCGACCTCGGCGACGACGTCGGCGAGCGTCTGCTGTGCGCTCGGATGCGCGGAGTATTCGAGTCGCGTGACGGAGCGTCCGCCGTCGTGGTTGCGGACCACGCCAGAGAAGCTCACGACCGCACCCGCTGCCTCGTGTGAAACCAGTTCCTCGTGTCCGCTGGCATCGATGGGGCCCTCGCTGAGGGCGGCGCGGAGCACGATGGCGCTCACTGGGAATGGTCCTGTCCGCTCAGCTGGTCCAGCGCGTGCGCGAGCACGTCGTCGAGCACGCCAAGGCCGTCCTTCACGCCACCCGGCGAACCAGGAAGGTTGACGATCAGGGTGCCGTCCCGCACGCCGCACACGCCTCGGGACAACACCGACGTGGGTACGTGTGGCAGGCCAGACCGCCTGATCGCGTCGGCAAGGCCCGGGATCTGGTAGTCGACGATGTTGGCCGTGGCGTCGGCGGTCCTGTCAGTGGGCGAGATCCCCGTCCCCCCTGACGTCAGGATCAGGTGGACCCGCTCCCCCAGCGCCGCGAAGATCGCCCTACTGACCGGGACACCGTCTGCCACGACGATGGGCGGTGGCACGTCCATCCCGCGTGCCCGCAACCAATCGACGATCACCGGACCGCAGCGGTCCTCGTACACGCCCGACGCGGCACGCGTTGAAGCGATGATGACCCTCGCCGAGCGGTTCATGGCCCTGGCGTCCACGAGCCCGTCTTGCCGCCCTCCTTGCGAACGACGTGGACGTCATCGATGCGAGCGGCGGGGTCGACTGCCTTGAGCATGTCGTACAGAGTCAGCGCAGCCACGCTCACCGCGGTGAGTGCCTCCATCTCCACACCGGTCCGGTCTGTGGTGCGAACCGTCGCCGTTATCGCGACTTCCGTTGTGCCGACCTCGAATTCGACGTCGACGCCCGTCAGCGCCAGCTGATGGCAGAGCGGGATCAGGTCGCTGGTTCGCTTGGCAGCAAGGATGCCCGCGATCCTCGCGGTGGCAAGCGCGTCACCCTTCGGTAGTCCGCCAGAGGCGATCAGTTCGACGACGTCGGCACGCGTTCGTAGCGTGCCTGCAGCGACGGCAGTCCGCTTGGTGGCGTCCTTGCCGGTCACGTCGACCATGTGCGCCGCCCCCGAGTCGTCAAGGTGCGACAGCCGATCAGGTCGAACCGTCACCTCTACCTGTTGATGATGGTGTACGGGTGGGTGTAGGGCAGATCCTCCGCAGGCAACGGGAACGTCAGGTCCCCGAACGGCGACAGGGCACCGGTGCGGTCGGCGGCGAGCTCACTGACGGCGTGATCGCCGTCCTCGCTTGCCGGCCAGCCGTTGTCCACATAGTGCTTCTTCTGCGGTTTCTTGTCAGCCACGCCCCACATTGTGGCAGGCCGAACGCCCGCTGGCGAGACCGGGCGGCTGCCCTAGGCTGGTGAGCAATGACCGAAACCAGCTCCGGAGCCGGCGCCGGCGTGCCATTGGGCGCATGGTTGGCCGACCTGACCGATGAACAGCTGATCCGGCTGCTGGAGCTGCGACCGGACCTCACCGCGCCGCCACCAAGCTCGATCGCTGCGCTCGCGGCGAGGGCCCAGGCTCGGCAGTCGGTGAAGGCAGCCACCGACGAACTCGACTTCCTGCACCTCGCCGTGCTCGACGCCCTCCTGCTGCTGCACGCCGACACCACGGCCGTGCCGCTGGCGAAGCTGTTCGCGCTGGTCGGCGAGAGGGCCGTCGAAGCCGACGTCACGGCCGCCGTCGAGAACCTGCGGACCCGCGCACTGGTGTGGGGAGAATCGTCGGTCCGGGTCGTCGCCGAGGCTGCCGCGGGCCTGGCCTGGTATCCCGGTCAAGTCACGCTGGAGGATCCCGACCAGAACGTCGACGACATCGTCGCAGCCCTCGACGGGATCGACGGCGAGAGGCGTGACCTGTTGCAGCGCCTCGTCGAAGGGTCACCGGTCGGACGCACCCGCGATGCTGCGCCAGGCACCGCCCCCGACCGACCGGTTCAGCGGCTCCTTGCCGCGGGCCTGCTTCGTCAGGTGGACGCCGACACCGTGATCCTTCCGCGGTTGGTGGGCCAGGTGATCCGCGGCGAATTGCCCGGTCCCGTCCAGCTCACCCCACCGGCAGTGGACTTCGTGACGACGTCGGTTGCCGACGTGGACGCCGTCGCCGCCGGCGCAGCCATCGACGTGTTGCGCGAGATCGAAGTGCTGTTGGAGACGCTCTCGGAGTCGCCGATCCCCGAGCTTCGCAGCGGCGGACTCGGCGTGCGCGAGGTCAAGCGGCTGACCAAGGTGACCGGCATCGACGACCGTAGGCTCGGCCTGCTGCTGGAGGTCGCCTCCGCGGCGGGCCTGATCGCGTCGGGCATTCCGGACTCCGACCCACTCGATGCCGCGGGTCCCTATTGGGCACCGACGGTCGCCGCGGACCGGTTCGTCGAGGCGTCGACGGCGTTCCGCTGGCATCTGGTCGCGTCGAGCTGGCTCACCTTGCCCGCACGACCGGCACTCATCGGCGAGAAGGGCCCCGATGGCAAAGCCTTTGCGGTTCTTTCGGATTCGCTCTTCTCCACGGCTGCGCCGTTGGACCGCAAGCTGTTCCTGGAGATGCTCGCCGACCTCCCTCCCGGTCACGGCGTGGACGCGGAAGGGGCCTCGCGAGCATTGATCTGGCGGCGCCCTAGGTGGGCGGCGCGCCTGCAACCGAAGCCGATCGCCTCGCTGCTCGCCGAGGCGCACGCCTTCGGATTGGTCGGCAGGGGCGCGATCGCGACGCCAGCCCGCCGTCTTCTCGCGGGGGACTCCGACGACGACGTCATCGCATCGATGGCGAAGGTGTTGCCCAAGCCGATCGACCACTTCCTGGTCCAGGCCGACCTGACGGTCGTCGTTCCTGGCCCGCTGGAACGCGAGCTTGCCGAACAACTGTCGGAGGTCGCGACCGTCGAGTCGGCTGGCACGGCGATGGTCTACCGGGTGAGCGAGCAGTCGATCCGAAGGGCTCTGGACACCGGCCGAACCGCGAGCGAGATCCACGGGCTGTTCGAACGTCATTCGAGAACGCCAATACCGCAGGGGCTGACCTACCTCATCGACGACGTCGCGCGCAGGCACGGGCAGTTGCGAGTCGGCATGGCGGCGTCGTTCGTCCGATGTGAGGATCCGGCTCTGCTGGCCCAGGCGGTCGGCGCCCCCGCACTCGACGGGCTGCAGGTGCGAATGCTTGCACCAACCGTCGCCGTCTCGCAGGCCCCGATCGCCGACGTACTCGCTGCGCTGCGCGGCGCGGGATTCGTTCCCGCAGCAGAGGATTCGTCGGGAGTGATCGTCGACATCCGCTCACGGGGCGTCAGGGTGCCGCCACCGTCGGCTCGACGCCGCGCGTACCGGCCGTCCTCGACACCGACCACGCAGACGCTCGGCGCAATCGTGGCCGTGCTGCGCAAGGTCGCCTCCACTCCGCTAGGAGCTGCCCGGCTCGACCCTGCGGAGGCGATGCTTCAGCTGCAGACCGCTGCGCACCAGCAGACGTCGGTCGTAATCGGCTACGTCGACGCTGCCGGAGTGGCTACCCAACGCGTGGTGGCGCCGATCAACGTCCGAGGCGGCCAGCTCAGCGCATACGATCCGGCTTCCGGGCGGGTGCGGGAGTTCGCGATCCACCGCGTGACGTCGGTCGTGTCGGCTGAGCCTGGATAATGGACGGAATGACCGACGGCCCCCTGATCGTGCAGTCCGACAAGACGGTTCTGCTGGAGATCGACCACGAGCTCGCCGGAGCCGCCCGCGCCGCGATCGCCCCCTTCGCCGAATTGGAACGTGCTCCCGAGCACATCCATACGTATCGCATCACCCCGCTGGCCCTGTGGAACGCGCGCGCTGCGGGCCATGACGCCGAGCAGGTGGTCGACGCGCTGGTCTCCTTCTCGCGTTACGCGGTGCCGCAGCCGTTGCTCGTCGACATCGTCGACACGATGGCCCGCTACGGGCGTCTGCAGCTGGTGAAGAGCCCCGTGCACGGGCTCGTGCTGGTGAGCCTGGACCGTGCGGTGCTCGAAGAAGTGCTTCGCAACAAGAAGATCGCCCCGATGCTCGGCGCGCGCATCGACGACGACACCATCGTCGTGCACCCGAGCGAGCGCGGCCACATCAAGCAGATGCTGCTCAAGATCGGTTGGCCCGCAGAGGATCTCGCGGGTTACGTCGATGGCGAGAAGCATCACATCGAGCTCGCCCAGGATGGCTGGGAGCTGCGGGACTACCAGGAGATGGCTGCCGAGTCGTTCTGGGCAGGCGGGTCTGGCGTCGTCGTTCTCCCCTGCGGGGCAGGCAAGACGCTCGTCGGTGCGGCGGCCATGGCCAAGGCAGGCGCGACGACGCTGATCCTCGTCACCAACACCGTCGCTGGCAGACAGTGGAAACGCGAACTGATCGCACGGACGTCGTTGACCGAGGAGGAGATCGGCGAATACTCCGGCGAGCGCAAGGAGATCCGGCCCGTCACGATCGCGACCTATCAGGTCATCACCAGGCGTACCAAGGGCGAGTACCGCCACCTCGAGCTGTTCGACAGCCGCGACTGGGGCCTGATCATCTACGACGAGGTGCACCTGCTGCCCGCCCCCGTCTTCAGGATGACGGCGGACCTGCAGTCACGTAGACGCCTCGGGCTGACCGCGACGCTGATCCGCGAGGACGGTCGCGAGGGTGACGTCTTCTCGCTGATCGGGCCCAAGCGCTACGACGCGCCGTGGAAGGACATCGAGGCGCAGGGGTGGATCGCGCCTGCCGAATGCATCGAAGTCCGTGTCACGATGACCGACAACGAGCGCATGATCTACGCAACGGCAGAGCCCGAGGAACGCTACAAGCTGTGCTCGACTGCCCGCACGAAGATCGCGGTTGTCAAGTCGATTCTGGAGCGGCACCCCGGCGAACCGACACTGGTCATCGGGGCGTACCTCGACCAGCTCGACGAACTCGGCACCGAGCTGGACGCACCCGTCATACAGGGCTCCACCAAGACCGCCGACCGCGAAACGCTTTTCGAGGCGTTCCGCAAGGGTGAGATCCAGACCCTCGTCGTGTCCAAGGTCGCCAACTTCTCCATCGACCTTCCCGAGGCCAGTGTGGCCGTGCAGGTTTCGGGCACGTTCGGGTCTCGGCAGGAGGAAGCGCAGCGCCTTGGCCGGTTGTTGCGCCCAAAGGCCGACGGCGGCGGCGCGGTGTTCTATTCGGTGGTCTCGCGCGACAGCCTCGACGCCGAATACGCCGCTCACCGGCAGCGATTCCTCGCCGAACAGGGCTACGGATACGTCATCAAGGACGCCGACGACCTGCTAGGACCGGCGATCTGAGGGCGAAATCAGTGAATTGCTCACCTGACATGGCGACTCGAACATAGGCTAGCGGCTCGCCTGCGAAGCAGGGGAACGGAAGCGTAGCGATGACCGCCTGTTCCGCCCGACGCCTTACGGCGTTTGCTGCTGCGGCGCTGGTCGTTGGCACTGCGGCTGGCGCCGCCTCGTTATCGTTTGCCACTCCGGCCGTTGCAGATGTGACCGCCACGCCACCCTCGGACCGAACCTTGGGCGCCACCCGACCCAACAATGTCTACTATGACATGCCCGCGTATCGAGGCCAGTGCACTGACGGCGCCGAGCGGAAGGTGTACGACGCGGCGGGGTACTACCTGGCGGTGAACGGGTCGGCCAAACAGTGGGCCGATCAAGCGCGTGCAGGCAACTGGACCGTGGTGGACGACCCTCAGCCAAGGTCGGTCGTTGTCTTCGAGCCAGGTGTTCAGGGCGCCGACGGGAGCTACGGCCACGTCGCGTGGGTAGACGCGGTCTCTCAAAGACCCGACGGACCGTACGTCGACGTCACCGAAATGAACAACAGTCAACTCGGCGGGGTCGGAGCATTCTCGGCGCGAACCGTCAAGGCCGTGAAGGGGATGAGCTACATCCTCATCCCCTAGGCACACGCCTGGCACCTTCACAGACTCGTACGTGATGTCGCGTGCGAAGTCTCGAGAGGCTAGCCTCGATGGTCATGAGCCGACGCCATCGCACTCGGGCAAACTCGCCGACCGCCAGGGCAGCCAGGTTGGCATTCGCAGGCGCGGCCGTCAGCCTTGGCGCGTTGGCCCTGGCAGCGCACGCGAACGCGGACCCCATGGACCCGGCCACCAACTCGACGCCGATACCTGGTCAGCCCGTTCTGGTCGACGAAGGGGCCGCGCCGCCGCCCCCGCCGGGCGACGCGCCACCGAACTTCAATCCGTCGCAGGCGGTAGGACGCGTACCCGACGATCAAGCCCACTACGGCAGCGGATCGGGGCCGCTGGGCTTCCTGCGGGATGCGTACAACCAGGCCAAGGATCCGTACAACTTCGGCGGCACGCCACCAGGCGAGATGCCGACGTCCTCACCGCCGCCAGGCGCGGGCCCAGCACCGCAGCTGCCGCCGGGATACGTTTCCACGAATGCCCCGGGGTCCGAAGCGCCGATGCCGGTCGTGGATCCCAACGCGCCCAAGCCTGCTCCGCCGCCCGGGTACGTGCGGATGGACAACGGCCAGCTCGCACCCATCCCCGGCTACGTGGCTCCGGCAGGCGCCGGGGCAGGAGGTGCGGGGGGACCGGCCGCCCCACCGCCGTACGTGCCGAGGCACTCGCCACCGCCGCCGCCGCTGTTCCCCGAGGACGCGCCGCCGCCACCACCGCCGGGACTGATCCCCTAGAGGCAGCTAGCTCAGTGCGGGGATGACCTCGCGCTCGAACAGTTCGATCCCCGACCTGTCGTACGCGGCCTCCGGGAAGTAGAGGATCGCGTACTCGCAGCCGAGGTCGCGCATTCTTCGTAGTTTCTCGACGACCTGTTCCGGTGTGCCGCTCGCGGAGTCCGGGGACGTCGCGTTCGACAGCATGGCCTCGACTGCCTCAGGGTTGGTCTTGCCAGTCTGTCGCGAGCGGATTCGTTCGACGCGATCCTGCACGTCCTTCTCCGACGAGCCGACGACGGCGTTGAAGTTGGCCGAACGCACGATCGCGTCGTAGTCGGTGCCGAGGTCGCGGCAATGGTCCGCAAGCACCTGCGACTTGTGGGCGAAACCGTCGGGCTCGGAGGTGAAGTTGGTGTACTGGGCGTACTTCGCGGCGATGCGAAGTGTCACCTTCTCGCCACCGCCTGCGATCCACAGCGGAATGCCGTTGGCCTGCAACGGCTTCGGCTCGACAATCGCTCCGTCGACCTGGTAGTGCTTGCCAGTGAACGTGACCTTGCCGTCGCGCCACGCGTCGCGCATGATCTGCACGCCCTCGTCGAGTCGGGCCAACCTGACGCCCGCCGACGGGAAGCCATAGCCGTAGGCCCGCCACTCGTGCTCATACCAGCCGCCGCCGATCCCCATCTGCACGCGGCCACCGGAGATGATGTCCGTCGTCGCGGCGACCTTGGCGAGGTAGGCGGGGTTGCGATAGCTCATCGCGGTGCACATCTGCCCGAGCTTGATCCGCGAGGTGGTCGCTGCGTATGCCGCCATCAACGTCCACGCCTCGTGGGTGGCCTCGCCCGTCGGCATGGGCACCGTGTGGAAGTGGTCGTACACCCAAAGCGAATCCCACGCGCCGTCGTCGGCGTACGTCGCGAGATCGCGCATCACGGCCCAGTGCTGCGCGGGTTCGATGTCGACGAGATCGAGTCGCCAACCCTGCGGAATGAAGAGTCCAAAGCGCATGTATCGGAGCGTATCGCGGCAGTCGCTGCGCCAATGCTGTCGGACCGGGCTCGATCGTCGTAGGGTCGACCTTGGTGCGCGTGTTTCCGCAGTCGAGCGAGAACCTCACCCGATTCGGCGGGGTGGAGGTGCACAACGTGGACAAGGCTGATCCGTATGGCGTACGAGCCCGACTCCTTGCCGCTCTCAACCGATTGGCTGCGTCCCCTGACACCCCGGCCCGTCTGTGTGAAGCATGCGTCGAGGTTCTACGGGTGGACCGAGCCGCGATTGCCGTACACGTGGACGGCTCCGGCCTCGAGGTGCTGTGTGCGAGTGACGATGTTGCGGAGCAGGTCGAGTGGGTGCAGATCACCCTTGGTGAGGGGCCGGGCGTCGACGCCATTGCAGCCGACGGACCGATGGTCGTGACGGACCTGTCGGATCCCACCACGAAATGGCCCAACTTCGCACCAGAGGCCGTCCGCCACGGCGTCCGCGCCATGTACGCACTTCCTCTAGAGGTGGGTGCGATCCGCGTCGGCGTACTCGACCTCTACCGCAACGATCCAGAACCGTTGCACGCCAAGGACTTTGCCGATGCCGTCGCCGTCGCCGAGCTAGTCACCGCCATCCTGCTCACGGTGGAGCGCGACGGCCTCGTCACCGAATCACTCGGCCCGTGGTGGGACCAACCGTTGAGTACACGGGAGGTGCATCAGGCAACGGGAATGATCGTGGCTCAACTCGGGGTAACCGCACATGAGGCATTCGTGCGGATGCAAGGCTACGCATATGCAAACGACCGAATGCTCAGCGACGTCGCCCACTCGGTAGTAGCGCGGCATCTGCGATTCGATGAGGACCCGAAACGTCCGTGCGACGATTCGGCAGGAAGGGATTGACGATGGATCGATATGAGCGGTTGGCCAACGCGTTCGTCGGCTTGGCGGACACCCTGGTCGCCGACTACGACGCGATCGAGCTTGCGCAGCAGCTGATCGACAGCACGATGGCGTTGTTGCCGATTGCCGCCGCAGGCATTCTGCTGGGCGACGCTGCGGGCCAACTTCACTTGTTCGCCTCCAGCAGTGAGGAAACCAGGCTATTGGAGCTGCTGCAGGTCGAGGCCGACGTCGGACCGTGCCTAGAGGCCTATCGCACCGGCCAGCCCGTACACGTCGACGATCTCAGCACCGAGGCGTCGCGGTGGCCGGCATTCGTCGAACGCGCCGAGGAATACCGCTTCGTCGCAGTCAGCGCGCTACCCCTTCGGTTGCGCGAGGAGCGGATCGGTGCCCTGAACCTGTTTCGCGCGCAGACGGGGCCGATGGCCAGAGAAGACGTGGCGGTGGGCCAAGCGCTCGCCGACGTCGCATCGGTCGGCATCCTGCATCAGCGCATCCTCACCAAGTCGGAACTGGTCAATCAGCAATTGCAGACGGCGCTCAACACCCGGATCGTCATCGAACAGGCCAAGGGGGTGCTGGCCGAGCGGGGCGCCATTGACATGGACCGCGCGTTCAATCTCCTTCGTGGCCACGCCCGCAGTGCCCAGCGCCGGCTCGCCGATCTCGCCCGCGACGTGGTGAATGGCGCGGACACGACCGCCATCCTCGATGCCGGTTCGGCCTAGCTCGACCTGTAACATCTCTGACGACGCTCCCCCAGTCCCCGGTGGCTCGCAGTTTCGACTCGTCACCGCATCTGGACCGAGAAGGGAAGCGTTCCTCAATCACCAGCCCACGCTCGCGACAACCGTTCGTGCATCACAGGCAGCTTGCGCAGCTCCGGCGGGAAGAGCTGCCGAACCGGCCTGCGATGGCATTGCTGAATCAATTGCCTGCGCTCGACGTCCTCGAATGGCTCGAATTTCCGATCCTCGCGTTGGGGTGCGATGGCTCGGTCGTATTCGCAAACTGGGCCTTCGCCGACGTCATCGGTCTCACCCCGGAAATGGTGATGTCGTTGAAGTTTCGCCAAATCTTCGACTCCCTACCCGAGGCCGACTCTCCCATTGCGGCGGTGCGGGCGAACGCCGGCCGCGTCACCGAGTTGATGCACCTCGACGGTTCGAAGGTCCTAGTGAAGATGAGCGAGTGCCTCCTACTCGGGGACTACGAGGTGGCACTCGCGACGTTCGAGGACATCACCGACAACCTGTGGAACGGCTCAGACCGCTAGGGCCGCCATGGCGCCCTCGACCGTGGCACGCCGCAGATCGTCGTACTCGACGTCGGGGAACTGCAGGCAACAGTCCTGCAAGCCCCCGAAGGCGATGACTGCTCGGGTGGATTGCTCGAGTGTCGGCGAGCGCCCGAAGATCAACGCTCCGAGACGCGCGCGCCAAGCCAACATGCTGTCGATGAGCCCGAGGTCGGCCAGCGTGCTCAGTTCTGCGACAACCAGCACCAAATCGGCGCGGTGTTTGAAGTGGAAGTCGAAGTAGCCTTCGAGCAGTTCCCGCGGGGTAGCGCGCTTGGAACCACGACGCCGTTCTTGCGCGACGACGAACGCCTCGCCTTCCTCGATCAGTGGCGTCAGGATGCTGCGGACGAGATCCTCCCGGGAGCGGAAGTGGTAGTAGAGCGCCGGTTTGGTGATACCGAGTCGGTTCGCGATGTCCTGCAGGCTGGTGCGCTGCACGCCCTTTTGGGTGAACAGCTCCCGCGCCACCTCCTGAATGCGCGCCCGGGTGTCCGAGGAGGGCTTCGACGGGGGGGCGACCACGTAGCCACCATAACTGACTTAACGGTTGGTAAGCTGTCACCGACGTACTTACCGACCGTTAAGTAAGTGAGGTGAAAGATGCGCGTTCTCATCTCCGGCGCGAGCGTCGCCGGACCCGTCCTGGCCTACTGGCTCGCTCGACGCGGATTCGACGTGACCGTCGTGGAACGCGCGCCAGAGCTGCGCAAGACCGGGGGCCACGCCGTCGACCTGTTCCGGCCCGCGATGGACATCTCGGAGAAGATGGAGGTGCTACCGCAGGTCATGGCGCGCGCGACGGGCACCACCCGGATGATCTTCAATCGCCGCGGCTCACGACGACCGGTCGACCTCGACTACATCAAGCTGCAGGAGATCATTTCCAACCGCCACGTCGAGATCATGCGTGACGACCTGAGCCAGATCTATTACGACGCAGGGCGCGACGACGTCGAGTACCTGTTCGGCGACGAGATCACCGCGATCTCCGACGACGGCCTCGTCACGTTCGCCAAGGCCTCGACCCGGTCCTACGACATCGTCGTGGGAGCCGACGGATTGCACTCCGGCGTGCGTCGGTTGGTATTCGGGCCCGACGCCGGTCACACGCGTTTTCTCGGCGGCTACCTTTCAGTGCTGTCGGTGCCGAAATCACTTGCCCGCGCTGGCGTAGCGACCAATTTCATCGACGCCAACCGGATGGCGATGGTCTACACCGCCGACCACTTGGACGATGCCCGCGCCGTGTTCATCTTCCGCCCGCCCGCGCCCCTTGAATATCACCACCGCGACGACGTTCGGCAGCGGCAGTTCCTGCGGGACACGTTCGCGGACCAGGACCCGACCGTCGATCGTTGGCTCGGCGAACTCGACAACGGCAGGTCGTTCTACTTCGACTCGATCACTCAGCTCGGACTAACCAGTTGGTCACGTGGCCGCGTAACCTTGGTCGGCGACGCGGGCTATTGCCCAGGGCCTGCGGTCGGCGGAAGCACCAGCCTGGCGGTGCTCGGCGCTTATGTACTCGCCGGCGAACTGCAAGGGGCGCAAGGCGATTACGCGTCTGCGTTCGAATCCTACGAGCGGGTGATGATGGATCCCGTCGTGCGCAGCCGCGCATTCGCCAGGACCGTGGCGAAGGGCCTGATCCCCAGCAGTGGGCTTGGAGTGCGGGGCCTCATGGGCGTCGCCCGAGCCATCTCGGTGCTGCCTGCGAGCCTCTTGGGGGCGGCCGCCAACCTCAACAAGAAGGGTGTCCGGCTGTACGACACGATGAGCGCTCCGGAGTATCCGATGCCGGTGCGCTAAACCGGTTGGAACATCCGGCGAGTGGGCAATCCGAAGGGTATGGCCCTATCTCGAGATGAACGCGAAGAGTTCCTGGCCGAACCCCACATCGCGGCGTTGTCCGCTTACGCGGGTGACGCGCGCGGACCGCTGACCGTGCCGATTTGGTACCAGTACAGCCCCGGCGGCGAGCCGTGGATCCTTACCGGCGCCGGTTCGCGCAAGGCAAGGCTCATCGAGGCGACTGGATTCTTCACGCTGATGGTGGAGCGTCTCGAGCCCACTACCCGATACGTCACCGTCGACGGCGCCGTCAGCCGGATCGAGCCGGGCACCGACGCGCAGATGGAGGAGATGACACGGCGCTATCTCAGCGGTGACGCCGCGGAGAGGTATCTCGAGTTCGCGAGGGAGAACCTCGGCGCTCATGTCGCGATCTACATGCAGCCACAGCACTGGCTGTCGTCCGACATGGGATCCTTTTGACGTGAGCTCCCGTCATCGGACCTTTCGGTGGCTGTATCGGCTCGGATTCACACCGTGGGACGGGCATCCGCTCGCCAACGCGCTGCGCTCGCTAGTGGAAGGCGTAGACGCACTCCCTCCCGGTGCCGCACTCGACCTCGGGTGCGGCACTGGCGACAACGCGATCTACCTCGCCGATCACGGTTGGCAAGTGACGGGCGTCGACTTCGTCGACAAGCCACTGACCGTGGCGCGGACGAAGGCTGGTGAGCGGCCCATCCGCTTCTCGAGGGCCGACGTGACACGTCTTCGCGCAGAGGGGGTTGCGAGCGGGGAGGGCGACGGCTTCGACCTGATCGTCGACAGCGGCTGTCTGCACGGCATGAGCGACGACGACCGCGACGCCTACGTGCGCGAGGTCACCGCCGTCGCGGCCACCGGTGCGCGGCTATTGATCGTCGCGTTCACTCCGGGCACGTCGTTTGGCGTTCCAGGGATCGAACCTGCTGACGTCGAACGTCGATTCGGGGCCCACTGGGTGTTGCGCTCCTCGGGTGCAGAACCCGACACCGGGCCGGGCAAGACCCCGGCGAGGTTCTACGTATTCGAACGCGCCTGCTAGCCTTGCCTTTTCGCGGACCAACCTCGGCTGGCGATTTTTTGTCGTACCTGGGTGCCAGTATCGGGTCATGTCCTATCCGCCTGGTCCGTTCGCCGTGGATGCGCCGCCCAGTGAGCGGTGGACGGAGTTGTACGACGAGTTGGCGGAGTTGTGCGGTCAACGCAACGCCATCGATGGGCGCATCGTGGACCTGGTCGCCGAGATGGACCACTCGCTGATCGGCAACACCGGGTGTCGGTCGTTGGCGGCGTGGGTGGCCTGGCGTACGGGCTGTTCCCCGGCCAATGCGGCCACCATCGCCACCGTCGCCAGCCGCGTCGAAGAGTTTCCCCAATGCGCTGAAGCGTTGCGGGAAGGCCGACTCTCACTCGATCAGGTCGGGGTGATCGCCGACCGCGGCGGCGATGGATCCGATGGGCACTACGTGGAGGTGGCGACGGTGTCCACCGTGGCCCCGTTGCGCACGGCGATCAAACTGGAACCCCGACCCGATCCGACCCCCAAGCCCGAACCCCGACGCTCGGTGAGCAAGACCACCGGTGGTCCGGGTGGGGAGTACACCACGTGGAAGATCACCCTGCCGAAACTGGACGCGGCGCGGTTGCAGGCTGCGCTGGATTCGCACCGGGAGGCGTTGATCGCCGAGTGGACGCGTGCGCGCGACACCCACGCCGGTCAGGAGGACCCGTACGCCGGGGCTGATCCGCTGACCGGGCGGATGGCCGATCTGTCGGTGCCGATGCCCACCACCGCCAATCACTGGCCCGCCCCCCAGCCAAGCCCCACCGGCGGCGCCACGCTACACATGCCCAACCGGCGAACGCGCCGACTGGTGGTGGTATCACCCCTACCAACCATAACCACCACCAAGCACCAACTAACGGGTTGCCGTCCCTACGAAACCTGTTTTGCCACAGGGCTATTCGGCCGCGCTATGCACTCAGGGCGGTTCTACCGGTTCACTCGCACGGGCACGTTCTTCCAGCCGATCACGTTCGTCATGTGCACGCGCTCGCAACGATCGACGTCAACCTCGTAGCGCGGCATGAAGTCGAGCAGCTTGTCCAGCGCGATCGCGCTCTCCATCCTCGCCAACGCCGCCCCGAGGCAGCTGTGTATGCCGTAGCCGAGGCCGAGGTTCTGTGCTTCGACACGGTTGCGGTCGATGTCGAAGGTATCGGCGTCTGTCCATGCTTCGGGGTCGCGGTTCGCCGACGCGAGCATCAGGAACACGGGCTTGCCGGTCGGGATGGTCACGCCGTGCAGGGTCACGTCGCGCATCGACCTGCGTACGTCGTACTGCGCATGTGCCGGTGTTCTGGCGGATCCATGAACTCAAGGATTCGAATGTCGGGTGGCAAACCGCCCGCCTTCACCATCGACAGGTCGACGCCGTAGGCCGACGAGTACGTCGCGGGGTCCTTGAACGCCGCAGCGACGTCCGCGTGACGGGTCAGCGCATAGAAGTCGTGTTCCTCGCTGTAGTAAACCGGCGCTTCCGCACGCATCCAGCGGTAAGTCTCGTAGGGGTCGTCGAAGAACTCCTGCGAGAACGGATCGAAGACCAACGTCGAAGCGCTCATGTTCGGACGTACGTCGGCGACCCCTGCGCGGGCTGCGAAATCTCGCGAATCACTCCGCCCTGCCACCGAGGTGTTTGGCGAGGAACCTGTCGGCGCGATGGTAGAAGTCGAGGCGGTTCTCGGGCTTGGTGAGGCCGTGTCCCTCGTTCTCGTACATCGCATACTCGTAGTCGATGCCGCGTTCCTTCATCGCCGCGACGATCTGCTCGGACTCCGCGAGCTTCACGCGCGGATCGTTCTCGCCCTGTGCGATGAGAATCGGGATCTTGATGGCATCGACGCGCGACAGCGGCGAACGGGACCACAGGAAGTCGGGATCGTTACCGACTCGCTTGTCGAACATCGCGATCATCGGCTTCCAGTACTCGGGAATCGATCCGATGAGGGTGTTGAGATTCGAAGGGCCGACCATCGAGATCGCGCACTTGAAGACATCGGGGGTGAAGGTCGCACCGACCAGCGCGGCATAGCCGCCGTACGAGCCGCCGTAGATGGCTACGCGCTCACGATCGATCACGCCTTGCGCGACAAGGTGATCGATCGCGTCCAGCAGGTCGTCGTGCATCTTTGCACCCCATTCGCGGTTGCCCGCGTTGAGGAAGTCCTTGCCGTAACCGCTTGAGCCGCGGAAGTTGACGTGCACACACACGTAGCCGCGGTTGGCCAGCCACTGCGCCTCGGGATCGAGCCCCCAGCCGTCGCGCACCCACGGGCCACCGTGCACCGTCAGGACGGCAGGCAGATTGCTGCGCTCGACACCGGCGGGGAAGGTGAGATAGCCGTGAATCGTCAGGCCATCGCGTGAGGTGAACTCGAACGGCTCCATGGGCACCAGTGGGTAGTCGTTGAGCAGCGGTCGATGGTCGAACAGGAAGGTCGCCTTCTTCGTGGCGCGGTCCCACGTGTAGTACTTCACCGGGCCTGCGTCGACGTCGAACGCGACGAGCCACGTGGCGTCGTCGTCGCTTCTGTCGTTGACTCCCATGTCGCCAGGGCTGAGTTGTGCGAGCGCGGCGAAGTCGTCGCGAATCCCATCGTCGAATATGCGGTAGTCCAGCCGATCCCCGTAGACGAACACCGCCTCGACCTCACGGGTGTCGGGGTTCAGCATGACCCCGCCGACGTCGTACTCCGGATCCTCGGCGATGGCCTCGACCTCGCCAGAGGCGATGTTCATCTTCACCAGTCGCGAGGTGTTCGAGCCGACGGAAGTCTGCAGGTAGATGCTTCCGCCGTCTCTCGTGAAGCCAAGGGGCCCAGTGGTTTCCGCGTCTTCGGGTGGTACCTGCAGCAGGGTGCGCCACTCGGATGCCTCGTCGTCACGCACCTCGATCACCGCGCCGCCGTCGGGAAGTGATGCGACGGCGCCTCGGACCTTGTTCTCGCAGTCGACCAGCCAGCCGAGATAGCCGGGGTTCTCGACGATCTTCTCCAGCTCCCCCGACACCAGGTCCAGGCGGTACACGTCGTGCAGCTGCGGGTTGTCCTTGTTCAGGCCAATGAGGACCTCGTCGGGAAACTCCTTGCGGTGCGCGATGATCCGGCACTGGACGTCGTCGAGCGGGGTGAGGTCGCGCTCGACGCCGGTGGCGATGTCGACGTCGTAGAGGCGGTAGTTCTCACTGCCGTCCTTGTCCCGCACGTACATGATGCGGCGATTGTCGTGCGTCCAGAAGTAACCCTCGATCCCCCGATCCGTGTCGTGGGTGACAGGCCGCCCATTGCCTGCGCCAACGTCTTCGACGAAGACGTTGAGAACGCCGTCGAGGGGTGCGATGTAGGACAGCCGCTTCCCATCCGGCGAGATCTGGGCCGCCACCCGCTCCGGGTTGCCGAGCAGCACTTCGAGCGGAATGAGCTTCACATCTGATGAGTCAGCCATGACATCCCCCTTGTCGTTGCCATCAATGCTAAGCGCAAAAGACCCCCGCAACGCCTAGTGGTCGCGGGGGCCCTTGCGATCAAACGACTCAGAGCAGCGAGGCGGGAGGGTTGAAGCGCTCGCCGTACTTGGCTGCCAACTCCTTGGCCCGTGCGACGAAACCTGCCTTGCCGCCGGGGTATCCCGCGACGTACTGCGCCGAGCCACCAGTCCACGGCGGGAAGCCGATGCCCAGGATCGAGCCGATGTTGGCGTCGGCCGTCGTCGTCAGCACACCCTCGTCGATGCACTTCTGCGTTTCGAGTGCCTCGGCGAACAGCATGCGGTCGATCATGTCCTGCAGCGGCGGCGTCGAGCTTCCGGAGTTGAACGTCTCCTTCAGACCAGGCCATAGCTGCGTGCGCTTGCCGTCGACGTACTCGTAGAAGCCTGCGCCCTTCAACCGCGAAGGACGACCGAGGTCGATCATCTTGTTGACGACGTCTTCTGCGGGATGCGCCTCGTAGGTGCCTCCGGCATCCTCGATGCCCTTGCGCGACGCGATCGCGATCTTCTGCATCAGCTCGAGGTTCAACTCGTCGGACAGCTGCAGCGGCGGTGCCGGGTAGCCTGCCTGGCTGCCCGCATGCTCGATGCTCGCCGGTGCGACGCCCTCGCCGAGCATGGCGAGCGCCTCGTTGACGAACGTGCCGATGACGCGGCTGGTGAAGAAGCCCCGGCTGTCGTTGACGACGATCGGAGTCTTGCCGATGGCCAGCGTGTAGTCGAACACCCGGGCCAGCGCCTCGTCGGACGTCTTCTCGCCCTTGATGATTTCGACGAGAGGCATCTTGTCGACCGGCGAGAAGAAGTGGATCCCGATGAAGTCCTCTTGGCGCTTGACACCGGCCGCGAGACCGGTGATCGGCAGCGTGGAGGTGTTCGACCCGAGCAGTGCGTTGGGTTCGACGACGTCCTCGATCTCCTGAAACACCTTGTGCTTCAGCTCAACCGACTCGAACACGGCCTCGATGACGAAGTCGACGCCCTTGAAGTCGGCCGCGTCGGCGGTCGGCTTGATGCGAGCGAGCAGCGCGTCTGAGCGCTCCTGCGTGGTCTTGCCGCGCTCCAACGCCTTGGCTTCTAGCTTCTCGGAGTAGCCCTTGCCCTTCTCGGCGGCCTCGATGGACACGTCCTTGAGCACCACGTCGAATCCGGCCTTGGCCGAGACGTAGGCGATTCCCGCTCCCATCATGCCTGCGCCGAGCACGCCAATCCTGCGGATCTCCTGCTTGGCGATGCCTTCGGGCCGCGAACCGCCCGAGTTGATGAACTGCATGTCGAAGAAGAACGCCTGGATCATGTTCTTCGCGACCTGGCCCGTGACCAGAGACGTGAAGTAGCGGCTCTCGATGCGGCTCGCCGTGTCGAAGTCGACCTGGGCGCCCTCGACCGCTGCGGCGAGGATGGCCCGCGGCGCGGGCATCGGTGCGCCCTTGGTCTGCTGGCGAAGCAGCGATGGGAACGACGGCAGGATCGCTGCCAGCGACGGCGTGCTAGGAGTACCGCCAGGCATCTTGTAGCCCTTGGCATCCCACGGCTGCACGTGGCTCTCGGGATTGGCCTTGATCCACGCCTTGGCGGCGGGCACCAGCTCGTCGACGGTCGGCAGGATCTCGTCGACGAGGCCAGTGTCCTTGGCTTGCGCAGGCTTGAACCGGGTGCCCGAGCTCAGCACGGACACGAATGCGTTCTGAATGCCCAACATTCGCACCGACCGTGCGACACCACCGCCACCAGGGAGCAGTCCCAACGTAACCTCGGGGAAGCCCACGACCGCACCGGGTACGTCCGCGATGATCCGGTGGTGCGTCGCCAGCGCGATCTCTAGGCCGCCGCCGAGCGCGGCTCCGTTGATGGCCGCGACGACAGGCACGCCGAGCGTCTCGAGTGCGCGAAGGTCACGCTTGACGGCCTCGACCATGGCGAAGGCCTCGCCAGCGTCTTCGGGGCCCAGCTTGATCATGCCCTTGAGGTCGCCGCCAGCGAAGAAGGTCTTCTTGGCGCTGGTGATGACGACGCCGGTGACCGAATCCTTCTCCGCGACAAGCCTTTCTACCGCGTTGTGCATCGACTCCTGGTAGTGCTCGTTCATCACGTTGGCGGACCCTGTCGGGTCGTCCATCGTCAGGGTGACGATGCCGTCGGCATCCTTATCCCACTGAATGGTGTTCTCTGCCATTTCTGTTCGAAACCTCTCAGACTCGTTCAATGATGGTCGCGACGCCCATGCCGCCGCCGATGCACAACGTGACGAGCGCGCGGCGCGCGCCACGGCGCTCCAGCTCGTCGACCATGGTTCCGGTGATCATGGCGCCGGTGGCGCCGAGCGGGTGGCCCATCGCGATGGCGCCACCGTTGACGTTGAGCTTCTCGTCGGGGATGTTCAGGTCCTTCTGGAACTTCAGCACCACCGACGCGAACGCCTCGTTGAGCTCGAACAAGTCGATGTCGTCGACCGTCAGCCCGGCCCGGTCGAGCACCTTGCGGGTCGCAGGCGTCGGGCCCGTCAGCATGATCGTGGGCTCGGCGCCGCTGGTGGCCGTGGCCACGATCCTGGCCCGTGGGGTCAGGCCCTGCGATTTGCCTGCAGCCTCTGAGCCGACCAACACCAGTGCGGCGCCGTCGACGATGCCCGAGCTGTTGCCGCCGGTGTGGACGTGGTTGATCTTCTCGAGCCAGTGGTACTTCTGCAGTGCCACGTCGTCGAATCCGGCCATCGCAGCAAGGCCCTCGAAGGCAGGCTTCAGCTTGCCGAGGCTCTCGGCGGTGGTGCCGGGGCGCATGTGCTCGTCGTGGTCGAGGATGACCAGGCCGTTCATGTCGCGGACCGGGACGACGGACTTCGCGAAGTAGCCGCCTGACCACGCCTCGGCTGCTCGCTCCTGCGAGCGCACGGCGTAGGCGTCGACGTCGTCACGGGAGAAGCCCTCCATGGTCGCGATCAAATCGGCGCTGATGCCCTGCGGGACGATGTAGTTGTCGAAGCCCATGGCAGGATCGGTGAACAGCGCGCCGCCGTCGGAGCCCATCGGTACGCGGCTCATCGACTCGACGCCGCCTGCGATCACCAAGTCGTCCCAGCCGGAGCGCACCTTCTGCGCGGCGATGTTGACGGCTTCGAGGCCCGAGGCGCAGAACCGGTTGAGCTGAACGCCACCGACCGTCTCGGGCATGCCTGCGGCGATCACCGCGGTGCGCGCGATGTCGGCGCCCTGATCGCCGACCGGGGAGACGACGCCGAGGATGACGTCGCTGATCAGCGTCTCGTCGAGGTCGGGGTTGCGGGTGCGCAGCTCGTCGATGAGCCCGACCACTAGGTCGAGTGGCTTGACCTCGTTCAGTGCGCCGCCGCGCTGCTTGCCGCGAGGCGTGCGGATCGCCTCGTAGATGAAGGCTTCTTCGGACATGCGAATTCCTCTTCGGGATTGGGGGTGGATGTCAGTTGGGGTATCAGCCGAGCCCACGTGGGCGGTAGTCCTCGCCGCAGCTTAACAGCCCCACCCAACCACCTGGTTGGGCGGGCGCCCGCCCAAACCGACGGTCGGGCGGAGAAGAGCGAGTAGACGTGATGGCTCGGCGGACACGGCCTCTAGGCTCGACTTCCATGACGGATCCGCATGGCGCGCGCAGCCCCGCTCCGGTCAAGCGCCTGCAGCCCTATGCGGTGACGATCTTCGCCGAGATGTCGGCCCTGGCAGCCCGCATCGGCGCGGTCAACCTTGGGCAGGGATTTCCCGACGAGGACGGCCCGGCCGCGATGCTCAAGACCGCCGAGAACGCGATCGCCGAAGGCGCCAACCAGTATCCGCCAGGGCCCGGCATCGCACCGCTTCGCGAGGCGATCGCCGCACAGCGCAAACGCCACTTCGACATCACCTACGACCCCGACACCGAAGTGTTGGTGACGGTCGGCGCGACCGAGGCGATCGCGGCATCCGTGATCGGGCTCGTCGAACCGGGCTCGGAGGTTCTGCTCATCGAGCCGTTCTACGACTCTTACTCCCCCGTGATCGCGATGGCCGGATGCCATCGGGTGGCCGTGCCTCTTGTCTCCGATGGTCGTGGGTTCGCGATCGACGTGGACGCGCTGCGGCGTGCGATCACGCCACGCACCCGCGCGATGATCGTCAACTCGCCGCACAACCCGACGGGCATGGTTGCCTCCGACGAGGAACTGACGGCCATCGCCGAGCTTGCCGTCGCACACGACCTGCTGGTGATCACGGACGAGGTCTACGAGCAGTTGGTCTTCGACGGCCGGCGCCATCTGCCCTTGGCGGGCTATCCCGGGATGGCGGAGCGGACGGTCACCATCTCGAGTGCTGCGAAGATGTTCAACGTCACGGGCTGGAAGATCGGGTGGGCTTGTGGGCCAGCCGATCTCATCGCAGGCGTGCGGGCAGCCAAGCAGTTTCTGACCTACGTTGGCGGGGCGCCGTTCCAGCCCGCCGTGGCCCAGGCGCTCGACACGGAGGATGCGTGGACGACGACGTTGCGCGAGTCCTTCCAGCGCAAGCGCGATCGACTAGCCTCTTCACTCGCCGACATCGGCTTCGACGTGCTCGACAGCTTCGGCACCTACTTCCTGTGCGCCGACCCCCGGCCGCTCGGATACGCCGACAGCACGACCTTCTGCGCCGAGTTGCCGCAGCGTGCGGGCGTCGCGGCGATCCCGATGTCGGCGTTCTGTGATCCGTACTCGCCGCACATCGGCGACTGGAATCACTTGGTGCGCTTTGCCTTTTGCAAACGTGACGACACCATGGAGGAAGCGATCAAGCGTCTGCAGGTGTTGAAGGGTTAGCGCGCGGATCGGCCGGTTCGCTGAGCAGTCGACTAGCACCGAGTAGCGCAACGCCGAAACCGCAGCCATGGCTGTTGAGCGGCCCGCGTAACGACCATGGCTTCGGTTTCGCCAACCAACCGCTAGCGCCTACAGCGAGGCAGCCACTTCCCAAAGCCGTTCGGGAGCAGTGGTGTCCGAACGCAGCGAGCTGAGCACGAGGTCGCTCGCACCCGCGTCGACGTAGCGCTGCAACTGCTTGCGAATCGCTTCGAGTGTGCCCAAGGCGGCGATGTCGGAGGCGCGCTCTGCACCCTCGCGCGCTATCACCTTCGCATACGACGGGATCGTCTCGTAGAACGCCAAGTCGTCTGTGGCGAGAGTGCGGGCGGCGTCTTCGTCGTCCGACACCACCACTGGCACGGCGGCGATGATCTGCGGCGCGGGCCGACCAGCGGCGGCAGCCGCCTCTGCAATGGTGGGGATGATGAACTCCTCTAGCGTGCGCGGGCCTGCCAGGTAGGGCAGAGTGCCGTCGGCAAGTTCTCCCGTGACGCGTAACGCCTTGGGCCCCATCGCCGCAACATATACGGGGATCGGCCTGCCTCCCGCCAGCGCGACCGGCCATTCGGGGGCGGCGCTCAACTCGCTGCCGCGATAGTCCACCTCGCCGGTGTCGAAGATCGACCTGAGCACCTCGAGATGTTCGCGCAGCCGACCAACGGTGTTGGACCACGACGTACCGAACGCCTGCTGCTCCGGCGCATGCGCCCCCAGCCCAAGCCCGAGGCTGAAGTTGCCGTGCGATGCGGCCTGCGCCGTCTGCGCCAGCGAGGAGACGACGAGCGGGTGTCGCGGGTTGATCGGGACGACGAACGTCCCGACGCCGAGACCCGGCACGGCTGCGCCGACCAGCCCGGCGAGCGAGATGGCATCGTAGGAAAATTGCTGCGCGAGCCAGATCTGGCGGACACCGGCGTCGAAGGCACGCCGAGCCTGGTCGACGACGTCGTCCACGACGTTGGCCGCAGTCGGGCTTGGATTGAGAACTACTCCAGTAGGCATGCCTTCGACAACCCGCCCGCGCGTCGAGAGCATTCCCTTCGACTCGGCACGAGCCTTAGGCCGCGATCTATCTGTAGTCGTTGGGGCAGTCGATGGTCACGTAGACCGTCGAACCCGCGGGCGCCGGGCCATTGAGTCCTTCGACGTCCGTCGCGGTACACCGATCCAGCGGAGCATCCTGCGCGCCGTTGATCTGCACGGTGTAGCCGCGGGCTTGAAGCGTCTGAACGACGTTGTCGGCCGACGACCCGCCGAGCGGTGCGGCGGAGGCGGGACCGGCTAACGCGACGGCCGCACCAGCCACCACTCCGAACAACGCCGCACCCAAGGTGACTCGCTTCATGAGGAACTCCTGTCCTGACCTCGCCCGATCCCAGTGATCTCGACCATTTCAGGATCGCTCGCGCAGCCGAGAATTCCATCGACGTTTACCCCCAGTTGGCATGGCGGCCAACGGGCACGAAGCACTACCAGCTAGCACCCAGCGTCGCTGTCAGCCGTGGTTGCGAGTCACCCGGCAGCGCAGACGGTCGACGGCGACGTCGAGCACCATCTTCTTGGCACGCTTGAGCAGGAATCCGGGGACGGGCGCGGCCAGGTCGACGATGAGGTCGAACTTCACCCGCGTCTTGTCGCCCTCGGGCGTCAGGTTGTATTCGCAGTGCTGACCGCGCTGCTGAAAGGTCTCCTCGGCGTCCCACACCACCCAGTTGGGACCCCAGTGGTACTCCAGGATCTCCTTGTCCGAGATCCCCATGATCCGCACGGTCGTCTTGACGTGGTGCGGGCGGCCGTCGGGGTACCGGTCCAGCACCTCGGCGTCGCGGTGCAGCGTCGACCACGACGGCACCTCCTCGATGTCTGCGAGCGCGTCGAGGATCGCCTCTGGCGAGGCGTCGAAGACCACCTCTCGCGAGGCTTGGACGGCCATGAGGGCAAATTTAATGAACTAATGGGCCTCGCGCACCCTTTTGGACGGCTAACCCGCTTCGGCGTGTCTGTCCCGACTCCAGGTGACGTGCAGCGGGATCGGTCCGTTTGGCAACCACGGTTGCTCCCCGACGACGTCGGCCACCTTCCACGTTCCGCGCTCGACGACGCCGAGTGCGGCGTCGATCACCTTGTAGTGCTGCACCTTTCGGTGAATGGGCTGGGACTCCACCCACACGATGACCAACTCACCAGGCTCGAATGCAGCCTCGTCCTGAACCGCGCGAATCAAATCCTCGTCGTGGAGATGTCCGTCGCCGAAGTTGAAGCCCACCAACGTGTTACAGATGACTTCGGCTTCACGCACCGAGCGCGTGTCGACGTCGGGAAGGTTCTTCAACAAAACCGAGCACAGCCCGCGTCCCTGGCTGTGCATGGCCCGCCAGCCAAGTGCCTTCTGGGCGAACAACTCCGCATCCAGCGGAGTGAAGCCATAGGCGACCAGTTGGTCGACCTGGTTTCCCGCCGATCGTGTGACGCGGTTCAGCTTCTCCTCGGCGCCAGGGGCGAAGGCCCACACCGCGGACGCCCAGTTTCCCGCGTACTGCCGCATCGCAGGCAGGAACGACACCAAGTCGGGCCGAAGGTTGCCGAGCACGGGAAAGAAGCAGAACGCCATCAAGAGAAGCAGCGTCAGCCACACCGAGGACATGTCCCAGATGGCGTAGCCATTTCCGTTCGGGAAGCCAAGGAACAGGAACACCACGGCGTAGGCGAAGAGCGCATTCCACTCCAAGGGAACCGCCATCGGGAACGTCGAGATGATGAACAGGTGGAAGCCGACCATGATCGCCACCGCGACGATCGTCAGCCACGGCCACGGTGAGAACAACAAGACCGCCGGCGAGATGATCTCGACGACGGTGCCCAACCCGTGCGCCATGAAGGTGGCGAGGTGTGACGGCAGGAGATCATCGGGGAAGTTGCGATAGTGCTTGCGCTTCAACCACTTCAGCGGCATCGATGGACTATTGCTCACCATCGGAGGGATCACGTTGGTGAAGTGCATGCCGAACTTGGAGACACCCGCCCAGAACCATACGGTGACGATCAACAGCTTGAGGCCGATGATCATGTCGACGAAGGGAAACCCGGCGAAGAGCACGAACGCGGGGAGGTACTGCTCGCCACGCGCGGCCAGGAAGATGGTCTTGTCTCGCAAGCCGATCAGCAAGAGACCCACGATCGGCACGATCAGTAGAACTGGGTCGACGAGTCCAGAAGTGTTGTCCGGCAAGGCATCTGACAATGACACGCTAGGCACGCCGGGCACCACAAGCGGGACCACGATGCCGATGACGAGCACCAGGTACAGGCCGATGTCGAACCACGTCCGCCTGTCACCCGCAGTGAACGGCACTCTTCGCCAGGGGCGCAGCCGAATCGTGTTGGGCCTGGCCCAGAATCGGTAGCCGCCGGTCATCGGTTTGGTCTTGCCCGCCAACGGCCCCCAAGAGCCCGCCAGGCCGAGCAACTCCAACAGCACCGTCCACAGAATCGCCTTCTGGTAGACGATCGGCTGATCCCACCACTGCGACACGTGCCAGAAGGCAGGCAGATCGGAGGTCAACGTGACGAGCACCATGAAGCCGAGCACGTAGAACACCGCGAGCTTGACGAGATAGATGACGTGCACCATCCGCGGCACGCCGAAGCCGAAGTCCACCCAGTGCAGCGACAAGGTCTTGATTCGCTCCATGAGGGGCAGCTTCAGAAACGCTTCTGGATCGACAGGGGGCAGGGTGAACGTCGTGAATCCCACAGCTCCGAATTGTGCTGCCCGACGGCCGCTTCGTGGCGCGTTTCGGCCGTACTACCAGCCGACGTCGTCGAGCGGCGTGGTGCTCTGCGGCGGTCGGCCGACCGGGCCAGCCGGGGTCCGGGAGAAGCGCGGTGCCGGCGCGGCCTGCTTGACGCCGCGCGACTCGATGATCGTCGACCGCTTGGTGAGATGCTCGTTGACGGCGGCCTCGGACCAGGTCAACACCGGCGTGACGCAGGCGTCGGTGCCCGCGAAGATCGCCGTCCATTCCGCACGGGTCTTGCTGGCGAACCGCTCGGTGAACATCATGCGCATCTCGTCGCGGCGGTCCAGATCGTATTGGCCTGGCACCTCGTCGGCCGAGAAGCCGAGACCGCTGACCAGCTGCGCGAAGAACTGCGGTTCGATCGACCCCACGGCCATGTGCCCGCCGTCGGAGCACGCGTAGGTCCGGTAGAACGGCGCCGAGCCGTCGAGCATGAACGACTCGCGCTCATCTTTGAGTGACCCGTTCCGACTCATCGTCCACATCATCTGGGCGAGGATGCTGACCCCGTCGACCATCGCGGCGTCGATGACCTGGCCAAGACCGGAGTGCTCTCGCTCATAGAGAGCCGCGACGACGCCGAGCACGACGAACGTCGAACCACCACCGAAGTCCGCGACCAGATTGAGCGGGACGACGGGCGGTCGATCGCGGTAACCGATCGCATTCAACGCGCCGGTCTGCGACAGGTAGTTGATGTCGTGGCCCGCCGTCATCGCGAGCGGACCGTCCTGCCCCCAGCCGGTGATGCGGGCCAAGATCAGCCGCGGATTGACAGCCGCGCACTCGTCGGGCCCAATGCCGAGACGCTCACACGTACCTGGTCGAAAGCAGTCGAGTAGTACGTCGGCCTTGGCGGCGAGGTCCAGCAGCTTCCCTGGCTCCCTCTTGACGTCGAGGTCGACGGCACGCTTGCCGCGGTGCGAGACGTCGACGTCCTCCGGTGGCATCGCCAGACCACCGCTTGGGCGTCGCACCCGCACGACGTCGGCGCCGAGATCTGCCAGCATCATGCCCGCGTGCGGGCCGGGTCCGATGCCACCGAGCTCGATCACCTTAACCCCGGCGAGGGGTCCCATGCGCTGCAACCTATTTCGCGCCCTTCTTGACCTTCAGCACGTGTTTGCGCAGGCCGTCGGTCGCCGTCTCCATCCCGCCCTTGAGCGTGCGCTTGACGATGAAGCCGGGCAGCGGCACCGAAAGGTCGATCTTCATGTCGAAGCGCACCTTGGTCTTGTCGCCGTCGGGTGTGAGGGTGTAGCCGGCATCCTGCGCCTTCATCGAGCTCGACGAGATCAGCGTCCACTTCACGCCGTCATCGGTCCAGGTGTATTCGATGACCTGTTCGTCGGTGATGCCCGCGGCCTTGACCGTCATCTTGGCCTGCTTGGGCCTGCCGTCGGGGTATCGCTCCAGGATCTCCGACTTCGAATACTGCGGGGACCAGGTGGGCGTCGCCTCGACGTCGGCGATGACGTCGAGGATCTCCTCCGGCGTCGCTTCGATGGTGACTTCACGCGAATCGGTGGTTGCCATGTTCGCGACCATAGACCACTAGGGCGTCGGCGGAACCAGCATCGACTGCCAGGTCTTGTCGCCAGGTACGAGATTGCTCTGTTTGTAGTGCCTGCCATCCGGCCCGACGTAGTCGCCGGTGTCAGGATCGTAGGGAACGAGGGCCACCGGCGGGGGCGCACCGGACGGCGGCGCGACGGCAGGCAGTGGCGGCGGGACCGTCCCTGGCGAGAACTGCGGGACGCCTTGGCCGGAGAGGGTCGCGTTGGGATCGCCCTTCCAGTTGAAGCCCTCGTTCAGTGGCACGTACTCCTCGTTGCTCTCGCACAACTCGACGGTCGGGGCGCGCTTGGCTGGATTGTTTTCGCACGGAATGTTGCGCACACCACGGACATTGAAGTCGGAATCCTGTGGGAGCCTGCAGTACAGCTCGCCGGTGGTGCGATCGGGAGCGTCCTGCATGACCGGCGAGCGCTGCTGCGCTGCGGGCAGGAAGCCGGTGTTGCATGGCGGCGGCAGGTTGAGGTTGAGGTTGAAGTCCAGGTAGATGCCCTTGTATGCCTGCTTGGTGCCGGAATCCGGAAGCGCGATGGCCGACATCACGGCGGTGCCCTGCGGGTACAGGACCAGCAGCTGTTCGAGGTCGGCGCGATAGGTCACGGCGATCTCGCCGAGGCTCGTGAGGTTCGCCAACAACACCGGCAGGGCGGGAGCGACACGGTCGAGCAGTGCCTTGCCTTCGTCGAGTGCTGGCCCACCCTGGTTCAGCAGGTCGCCGAACGCCGCGTCCTGCGACTTGATCTGACCGGTGATGGCAGCCATGTGCGCCGCCCATGTCGCGATCGAATCAGAGGTCTGCACTTGGGAATTCAGCACCGGTGGCGACTGGTCGATCAGCGTGGTGATCGAGTCGACGTTGTTGCCCGCCTGGGTGGCCAAAGACGTCGAGCCGTCCACGATTCGGGTGAGTTCCGGTCCGAGTCCGCCGACTGCCTTGGCCGCTTCGTCGACGACGGTGCGCAAGTTGTCCTGCGGAATGGCTTGCAGCGCCGTGTTGGTGGCGTCGAGCAGGGAGCCGATGTCGGCTGGGATCTGCACCCTGTCGACGCCGATGACGTCACCGTTGCGCAGCGTCGCTCCCCCGCCCCCGTCCCGAGGCGTGAGTTCGACGAACTGCTCGCCGATGGCCGAGCGGCTGTGCACCGCCGCCGAGACGTTCGCGGGAACCTTCGTCGCCGAGTCCAGCTTCAGAACGGCCTTCACACCGTCTCTAGTCACGTCGACCGACGTGACCCTGCCGATCTCCGATCCGCGGTAGGTCACCACCGACGTCGGGTACAACCCACCCGTTGCGGGCAGCTCCAACGTCACCTCGTACCGCCCGATTCCCAGTAGCGCGGGCACCTTGACGAAGCCGAAGGCCATGATGCTGCAGGCAATTAGCGTGACGGCGGCCAGGATGGCCAACTGCGTCCACACCGTGCGGGACAGTCGCAACACGTCAGTAACCCCCGAAGTGGTAGGGGGCGATCAGCGGATTGCCCACGGTGTACGGGCTGGGCATCTGTCCGATCGTTCGACCCCATTCCAACTCGAGCTTGGTGAGGTTGCCCTCCCACCGCGTCCCGGTGAACAAACTGCTGTCGATCCGGCTCAACGTCAGGTCGACGACGAGGCTGATGTTGGCGAAGTCGCCGCGGAACCAATTGCCCAGCGTGCTCTTCACCCAGGGGTACGTCGACAGGAAGTCCAGTCCCTTGGTGAGCGCTGGGCCTGCGTCGGCCAGCGAGCGGAACACCGGCGCGATGTTGCGCAGGTTGTCCACCAGCGCCTGTTTGGTCTGATCGATCGTCGATGCCGCGACCGCACCGAACTTTCCGACCGCATCGATGGCGTCCGCCAGCTTGTTGCGCGAATCAGCAAGCACGGCAAGCGCTTGCGGGATCGTCGTGAGCGCCTTGTCGACCTTGTCGTCGTTCGCCGCGACCTGACCGGACAACGAGTTCAGGTTCTCGGTGGCCGTGATGATGTCGTCGGTCTGGTCGTTGAGCTGCGCGATGAACGTGTCCAGCTGGTTCAGCAGGCTGCGCATGTCGGCCTCGCGACCGACCAGGGCCTTGGCGAACGTCTGGTTGATCTCCTGAAGTTGGCCAAGCCCTCCACCGTTGAGCAGAATCGAGACCGAAGCCAGCGTTTGCTCGGTGGTCGGGTACGTGTCGGCCGACGACAGCGGAATCACCGAACCGTCATGGAGCAGCTCGCTACTGGGCGCCTGGTCGGTAGATGGTGCGAGCTCGATGTGCATCGAGCCGAGCAAGCTGGTCTGCCCGACCTTGGCGGTGCTGTTTGCGGGCAGGTGGACGTCACCGTTGATCCGCATCGTCACCAGCGCATGCCAGTCCTGTACCTCGATCTTGGTGACGTTGCCGACGTTGACGTCGGCGACCCGCACGCGGGTGTTCTGCTGGATCGTCACGACGTCGGGCAGCTGCGCTTGGATGGTGTAGGAACCATCGCCGTCACCCTCGGTTCCTGGCAGGCTCAGCGAATTGAGGCCCCGCCATTCACATCCCGGGACGGCGAGCATGCACGCGACGAGGAGCGCCGCCCCCACCGCGCGCGTCATGGCGCACCCTCCGCGGGCAGCATCATCCCGGGCAAGCCCTGACTGGGATCGGTCGGCGTCGCCTGCGGAGGCACGTAGTCGGGCCGCAGCCAGGGCTCGCTGTAGGTGAGCTCGTTGGGCCGGGCCGCCGCACCGACGAAGGGATTGAAGCCCAGCGGCGGATAGTTGTACTGCCGGTTCTTGATGATCGGCGCCAGGTATTGCACGCACAACTTCGAGGACTGATCGAAGTTCATCCGCGATGCCGACTGGATTGCGCTGCAGATGAATTGGACGGTGTTGGCGAAGTTGCCCGCCGCGAGTATGCCGGTGACGCCACTCTGGGCGGGTTGATAGATGTTCATGAAGTTCTGAAACACCGTCGGCGCGATGTGCAGGAGCTGCTTGACGTCGGCCCGGCTGTCGTTCAACGCCGTGGTGACCGAGTTGAGCCGATCGAAGGTGACGCCGAGACCTTCCTTGTTGTCGCCGATGAAGCCACGCAGGTCGGTCACTGCCGCGTCAAGGCCCTTCGTGGCGTTGGCCACTTCGTTGGGACTGTTGGACAGCAGAGTGCTCACCTCGGCCAGGTTGGTGTTGAACGAGGCGAGCAGATCGCTCGACGACGACAGTGCGGAGACCAGCAGCTGCAGATTGCGTACCGTGCTGAAGATGTCCGTGCTGTGGTCACCGAGCGCCGAAAGTGCTTGGGAGAGTTTGATGACCGTCTCGCGCGCAGTATCGCCCTCGCCGCGCAGGTTGGCTGCTGCGGAGTTGACGAACTCGCCGACCGCGCTCGGTCCGCCTGGACTCGTCGGCTGCAGTGAGTCGGTCAGCTTCTCCAGTTGCTGACGGAAGTCGTCCCATTCGACGGGTACCGCGGTCCGGTCCTCCGGAATGGACGCGCCCGAGGGAAGTTTCGGTCCACCGCCGTATGCGGGAACCAGCTGAATGGCCCGCGCGCTCACCAACGAAGGCGAAAGGATCGCGGCCCGGACGTCGGCTGGCACCGAGTATTGCGAGTCGATCGAGAACGTAACCTTGGTGTCGTTGGGCTGCGGTTCGATCTCGTCCACCGTACCGACGGCGACTCCGAGAATGCGGACTTCGTCGCCGGTGTAGAGGCCGTTCGAGTTGGCGAAGTACGCAACGAAGGTGTCCTTGTTGACGCGCTGCCCCCAGGGCGCCACCAACGCGATGCCTGCAACGAGGGTGCAGACCAACACGGCGGCCGTGCCGATTCGCACGAGGCCAGTTCGATTCTCCAACACGGTCATCGCCCCGCTGGAACTTCGTTCGGCGCAGGCACGTAGACCGGCGTCGGCACCGGCGGGATGGAGTTGCCGGAGACGGCGGGCGGCCCCGGCGGCGGCCCCCCAGGTGGAGGCGCGGGCAACGGCTCCCGGTAGGGATAGCAACCGGTTGGGCCCGGCAACGGTATGCCAGGTGGCCCGCAGCCCTGGTCGCCTACGTTGCCCGTAATGGCATCGGGGAGAGTCAGATTCGGCTGACCACCTTGCCCCGTCCGCGGGAACGGCGCCGGCAGCGGAGGCGTGGCGGGCTGGCCGTTCCCGGGATCTACGAGCTGCGATGGCAGCAACGTGTTGGGGTCGAGGCCGAGATCCGAGAACGCGGCGTCGATGAACGGCTGCGAGAACTGTCCTGGGATGAGGTTCACCAGGGAGGCCTTGAAGAATGGGCCCGAGCCGAGCACTTCGCCGAACGACATCGCGTAGCGCCGGATCAGGCTCAGCGTCTTCTGGAGGCCCTGCTTGTGGTCGTCGAGGATCTTCAGGACGCCGTTGAGCTTGTCGAGCGCCGGCTCGAGTTGCGTCCGATTGTCGGCGACGAGGCCGGACAGCTGCGTGGCGGCCGCGGTGAGGTTGTTCATCAAGGCGTCGACCGACGCGCGCTGCGAAAGAAGCTCGGCCAGAAGGCTATTGGTGTCGACGGCGAGGCTTGCGATCTGGTCGCTGCGCTTGGCAAGCACACCGCTGACCTTGTTCGCGTTGGCGAGCAGGTTGCGAAGCTGAGCGTCGCGCGCATTGATGGTGTCGGAGAACCGGGACACCCCCTCCAACGCGGTCTTCAGCTCGGGCGCCGTATCGGCAAACGTCTGCGCCAGCGTGGACAGCGCCTTGGAAAGCTGCGTGGTGTCGAGACCACTGATGGTGGTGGTCAAGTCGCCGAGCGCGGTCGGAAGGTCATACGGCGACGTGGTGCGCTCCAGCGGAATCGTGCCGCGCAGCTCGCCGTCGCCGCGCGAGGTCAATTCGAGCATCTTCGTGCCGAGCACCGTCTCGATCTTGATCGCCGCCTCGGTCCGGTCGCCGAGCTCGACGCCGTCGCGCACGGTGAAGCCCACACGCACCTTGGTGCCCTCCAGACGGATGTCGGTGACCCGACCGACGGACAGGCCGGACACCCGAACGTCGCTGTCCGGCTTGATGCCACCGGCCTCAGCGAAGTACGCCGAGTAGTCCGACGTGCCCTTGACGAAGGGAATCCTGTCGTAGGAGAAGGCCGCGACCACCAGGGCGATCAGGATGAGGGTCCCGACGGCTCCGACGGCCACCCGGTTGCGTTCGGCGAGCGGTTTGACGCTGGGTCGTTTCAGGGTCATCACTTGGGTTGGCACCGCCCCGAGTCCTGGCCTGCCAGTTTGACGAACACCGGCTCACCGCCCTTGCCGTTGACCTTGAGGATCGCGTCACAGAGGTAGAAGCCGAAGTAGTCGCCGTAGAGCCCCTGTCTGGCGAGGATCTGATACGCGTCGGGCAGGGTCTTGACCAGATCGTCGACGTAGTCGTGGTCGGCCATGATCTGACCGGCGAACCGATCGGTCTGCGTCACGGTGTCCTTGATCGGCGACCGTGCGGCGTTCAGCAGGTCGGCGACCGACCCGGCCGCGGCGTTGACGTACGCCGTCCCGTTGGCGATGTCGGTCCTGCGGTCGGCCAAACCCTTGGTGAGCTGAGACAGCTTGTCGAGCCCTTCGGAGAACTGCCCGTCGCGCTTGGCGAACGTGCCGAGGACGGTGTTCAGGTTCTTGATCACCTCGCCGATGAGCTGGTCGCGGCCTGCCAGCGTCGTCGTGAGCGCCGACGTCTGGGCCAGCACCGACGAGATGGTGCCGCCCTGGCCCTGGAATACCTCGAGCAGTTGGCCGCTGAGCGCGTTGACCTGGTCGGGATCGAGCGCTCGGAACAGCGGCCGGAAGCCGCCGATGAGTGCGTCGACGTCGAGGGCGGGTGCCGTGCGTGCCAGTGGGATCGTCTCGCCCGGCTGCAGCACCCGGATCGATCCCACGCCCTGTTCCAGCGACAGATACCGGTCACCGATGAGGTTCTCGTACCGCACCACCGCCCTGGTGCCGTCCATGAGTACGAGGTTCTTGTCGACGGCGAAGTCGACGTTGACGGTGCCGTCCTTGTTCAAGGTCATGTTCTTGACCTTGCCGACCTCGACACCTGCTATCCGGACGAAGTTGCCGCCCTTGAGACCCGACACGTTGGTGAACACTGCGCTGTACGCGGTACGCGAGTCGAACCTGAACTGGCCGAACACCGTCACGAGCACGAAGGTGAATACCAAGCACATCGCCGTGAACAGCGCGACCCGTATCACGGTGCCGCTCATGCTCTTTCGCTTCACTATGGCGTCCCTTCTGCCGGTGGCCCAGGTGGCGCCGTCGGGAGGGGCGTCGGCGCTGGCGCTGGCGGCAGACCCGGCCACAGCGGCGTACCGTCCGGCGCGTACTGCGCTGCTCCATACGGTGGCGCCCCCGGAGGGACGATCGGCCCTGGCGCGGGCGGCCCGTCGTACCGGATCCTGGGATCCTCGGGGAACGCCTTGGTCGTGGGCAGATAGTTGGCCCAGCCGGGGAATCCGATCCCTGGGTTGGGCCTGATGTCCAGCCCCGTGCCGAAGCCGGTGTCGGTCACCAATGCCTTGACCGGGAAGTTCTTGCTGACGTCGGGCAGCGAACCGCAACTCGGCGCACCGCCGGGGCCGCCGGTGGCGTTGACCTTCGGCAGATTGTCGGGATAGCGGTACGAGTCGTCGCCCATCAGCAGAGCGGCGTCCATGATGACCGACTTTCCGTTGCCGCCCAAGGCATCTCGGCCACCGTGGTCGAGGAACCACTGGGCGCCCTGGAACAGGCAGGTGAAGGTCGGCGAGTACTTCATCAGCAGAGCGGTCGTGGGGTCGAGGATGTTCATGGCGCGCACCAGGTTTGGCTGGTTTCCGCCGATCACGTTGATGCCCGTCTGGGAGAACCCGACCGCCGACAGGAGCAGTTGATCGAGTTGCTGCTCGTGGTCGGTGATGGTCTTGCTCGTCGTCGAGAACGAATCAAGGATCGACACGATGTTCTGTGCTGCATCCGAATACGCCGCGGCGGTCTGGCCGAACAGTTGCCAGTCCTGCTTCACCGTGCCCATGCGTGGATTGACAGCCACCAGAACCTTGCTCGCGTCGGTGATCGCCTGGCCGATGGCGTCACCCTTGCTGCGCAACGAATCCGCCACCGCCGTCAGCACGGAGTTCAGCTTGGCGGGATCGATGCTGCGCACCACGGCCTGCAGGTTCTGGAATACCGTGTTGACCTCGGCGGTCACGTTGCGGGAGCGCACGACGGCGCCGGCTGCCAAGGGCTTCGAACTTGGGTCGGGCGGCACGATGAGGTTGACGTACTTGGCACCAAAGGCGGTGGTGGACTTGATCTCTGCCTCGACGTTGCTTGGCAGGTACTGGAACGGCCCAGGGTCCATCTCGAGGTTCAGGGACGCATACTGGTTGCCACCGTTGGCGACGCTGCCGATCGATCCGACCTCGCCGATCTGGACTCCGCGCAACTTCACCTTCGCGCCGTTCTCCATGACGAGACCCGCCCGGTCGGAGACCAGCGTCAGAGGAACCGTCTTGCGTGCCGCACCCGTGAAAAGCACCGCGGTCAGCGCGCTCAGCGCGATGATGACCACGAAGAGTACGGGCGCATACCAAATGGGATCGATCCCGCCACGCCTCTCCGCATTGTGTGTCACGCGCTCACCCCGACAGATGGAAGTTGCCGGACTGTCCGTAGACGGACAGCGTGATGGTCAAGAGGATGAAGACGCCTGCGGTGATCGACGTTCGCACGGCACGACCGACTGCCTCGCCGACGCCCGCCGGGCCACCAGTCGCGGTGAACCCGTAGTAGGTGTGCACCGACATCACCGCAGCAGCCATCGCGAGTGCCTCTGTGAAGGACCAGAGTAGGTCCGTCGGCTGCAGAAACGTCGAGAAGTAGTGGTCGTAGACGCCCCGCGACTGGCCGTAGATGATCGTCGTTCCGAATCTCGTTGCGAGAAAGGACATCAACACGGCGACGGTATAGATCGGGATGACCGCGATGACGCCGGCCACGATGCGAGTGGACGCCAAGTAGGTGACCGCACGGATGCCCATCACCTCGAGCGCGTCGATCTCCTCGTTGATGCGCATCGCACCCAACTGCGCGGTCGCGCCTGCGCCGATGGTCGCGGCCAGCGCAACACCCGCCGTCGCCGGCGCGATGAAGCGCACGTTGAGGAAGGCGCCAAGGAAACCGGTGAGTGCCTCGATTCCGACGTTGGACAAGGTGTTGTAGCCCTGCACGGCGATCAGCGCACCCGTCGACAGCGTGAGGAAGCCGACGATGACGACGGTTCCGCCGATGACCGCCAACGCACCGGTGCCAAGCCCCATCGTGGCGACGAGTCGGAGCACCTCGCCGGGGTAGCGACGGACGGCGTCGGGCGTCGCGGCGAGCGCCTGGCCGTAGAAGGCGGTCTGCTCGCCGAGCCTGCGAGTGGCATTGACCGCCTTGCCAACCGGATCAGCGGATGGCTTCGGAGCCGCTACTACCTCCGTCACGGCGCCACCTTCACACCGAACGCCGTCGCAAGGATGTTGATCAGGAACAGCGCCATGAAGGCGAAGACGACGGTCTCGTTGACCGCGTTGCCGACGGCGGTCGGACCGCCGCCGACGTGCAAGCCCTTGTAGCAGGCGATCAGGCCCGCGGAGAGCCCGAACAGCAGCGCCTTGACCAGCGACACGATGACCTGTGGCAGACCGGTCAGCAGCGTCAGCCCCGCCGCGAACGCGCCAGGGGTGACGTTCTGGACGTATACGACGAAGAAGTAGCTACCGGAAAGGCCGACGACGGCGACCACCGAGTAGAGCATCAGCGCGACGAACGTCGCTGCGACCACGCGCGGCACCACCAGGGCTTGTACGGGGTTGACGCCGATCACCTTCATGGCGTCGATCTCCTCGCGAATCGTGCGCGCACCGAGGTCGGCGCACATCGCGGTGGCGCCTGCGCCCGCGACGACGATTGCGGTCACCACTGGGCCGACCTGGGTGACGGACGCCAATGCTGCACCCGCGCCGGAGAGATCGCCTGCGCCCACCTCGATCAGCACGATGTTGAGCGTGAAGACGATCAGCACGGTGTAGGGAATCGACAACACGATGGTGGGGACGATGGAGACCCTTGCGACGAACCAGATTTGGTCGAGCAACTCACGCCAGGCGTAGGGCGGGCGGAACATCGCGCCGAAGGTCTCTCCCGCGAGCACGAAGAAGTCGCCCATGGCGACGGCGGGCTTCGCCCAGGCGGTCCCGTTCACGGACGACCGCCCAGAAATGGCCACTGCGGGTTACCCGCTTTGCCTGCGAACGGGCGGGCGCGACGACGAACGGCGGCCACACTGAATTGCGGTTTCCACGTGGCCTCCCATCGTCGGCGTTGCGCCGGACGCTAAGCGGCGACGAGTTAGCCGTCAAAGCGAACATCCGGACAAAACTGCACGTCCCGCCTCGAACACGCTGGTGGAAAGATTGCACGGGGTTAGGCTCATCATGATCAAATTTCGATGAGTCAAAGTATTGCGCGATGCCGGCCTTCTGCCCGCCAGCGTCGACCCGTCTAGGCTCGTTTCCCATGAGCGATGCGGTGAATCCTGCGGTCCCGCCGAGCGGGACCGGGTGCGTCGAATGTGAAGAGGTGGGCGGTTGGTGGGTGCACCTGCGTCGGTGCGCCGAGTGTGGCCACATCGGATGTTGTGACGACTCGCTGGCCCGCCACGCAACGGCGCACTGGCGCTCCACCGGCCATCCGATCATCCAGTCGTTCGAGCCCGGCGAGGATTGGTTCTGGAACTATGACGCCGACGCGTACTACGACGGGCCCGAACTCGCCCCACCTGACTGCCGGCCCGTGGACGAGACCGCTCCGGGGCCGCGAGGTCGCGTGCCGAAGGACTGGATGGCACAGCTGCAACGACGTGGCTGAGTGCGGTCGCCGACTTGCACACCCCCGAGCGCGCTCACCGCTGGTTTGGGTGCACGAATCGCGGGAACTGACCGAGCGTGGTGAAGACCGGAGGCGAAAGCGCCCTCACCGTGCTCGTCGCGTTCGGTGCGAATCTTGCGATCGCCGTTGCGAAGACGATCGCCGCCGTGCTTTCGGGTTCCGCGTCGATGGGCGCCGAGGCTGCTCACTCCTGGGCTGACACCGGCAACGAGGTCTTCCTCCTGATCGCCAACCGCAGGGGTTCGCGCGACGCCGACCGACGGCGCCCGCTGGGCTATGGCCGCGAGACCTACGTGTGGTCGTTGTTGGCCGCGGTGGGGTTGTTCGTCGTCGGCGCTGCCGTCTCGATCTGGCGCGGCGTCACGGAACTGATCCATGGCGGCGAGGGCGAGGACTACCGGCTCGCCTACCTGGTGCTTGCCATCGCGTTCGTCCTGGAGGGCACGTCCTTGCTACAGGCCGTGCGCCAATTGCGCACGGGAGCAGATGAATTCGATACCAGCGTGCTGGAATTCGCGGTGCAGACGTCCGACCCGACCGTCCGGGCGGTGTTCGCCGAGGACAGCGCCGCACTAATCGGCATCGGCATCGCGTTTCTCGGCATCCTGTTGCACGAACTCACGGGAGCTTCCGCGTGGGATGCGGCAGGCTCGATACTGGTCGGCGTCCTGCTTGGCGTCGTCGCGTTCTTCTTGATCGACCGAAATCGTCAATTCCTGACCGGCGAGCCGGGGTCGCCGCGGATCGAGGAGGCTATTCGCACCAGGCTGGAGAGCTTCCCCGAGGTCGCCAAGGTTCGCTTTCTGCGACCCGAATTCATCGGCCCCAAGCGGCTATTCGTGATCGCCAGTGTCGACCTTGTCGGCGATGCCGTCGAGTCCAAACTGGCGCGCACATTGCGCCGCCTCGAACATCGGCTGGAAGAGGATCCCTTCGTCGCCGAAGCGGTGCTCACCGTTTCCGAACCCGACGACGAGGGTAGACCTCTGACGTGAGCACACCAGAACCCAAGACGAGCGAGTCGGCGAGCGGCCCCGAGGGCAAGGAAGACGTTCAGAGTGACCCGGCCAAGGGAAGCGACGACAGGTCGGATTGGGCCGACGAGGGAGGCGCGACGGAAAGCGGACCCGCAGAGGACACGTGACGTCGGCAGTGGTTGCGCAGCGCGTCTACGGTTGCCGCAGCTGATTATGGGTACTTGCCGAAGGTGAGCGACGATTACGAGGCTCTGCCCGCGACCCAGCCATTGCTTCCGACTCCCGTCGGCCCGATCTCCGGCCGCGTCGTGGATCTGCTCGGAGGCGCTTGGACCGGCTCGACGACCTTCCAACCAACCGGCGACGTCGACCCGTTCGGTCTCGATCTGCACGTGGCTCTGTATACCTGTTACGAGTTGCACTACCGCGGATTCGCGGGCGTCGCCGACTCCTGGGAGTGGGACCCCGGGTTGCTTGGCCTGCGTGGCCGCCTCGAGCGCATCTTCCTCGACGCGGTGTGTGCCGCGGTCGGCGACATCCCGTTGGACGCCAGCGCCGCCGAGCTCATGGCCGAGCTATCGGTGGAGCCGGTCGACGGTACGGGGTTGTCCTACCATCTGCGCGACGAAGGCACCTGGGAGCAGATGTGCGAGTACTTCGTACATCGATCGCTGTATCACCTGAAGGAGGGGGATCCGCACGCCTTCGCAATACCGCGTCTCGTCGGAGGCGCCAAGGCGGCCTTCGTGGCGGTCGAATACGACGAGTACGGCGCAGGCAGCGGAGATCGGGTCCACCAGCAGCTGTTCGCCGATCTGCTCGACGCGGCCGACTTGGACTCCACCTACCTCGGTTACGTCGACGACGTGCCCGCCGAGGCTCTCGCGGCAGTGAACCTGATGTCACTCTTTGGCCTGCACCGCGACTTGCGCGGCGCGGCGGTCGGCCATTTCGCCTCGACGGAGATCACGTCGCCGCCCGGGTCCATGCGAATCGTCAAGGCGCTGGAGCGCATGGGGGCGCCTCAGGCGTGTAAGGACTTCTACAGCGAGCACGTGGAGGCTGACGCCGTCCACGAGCTCGTGGTCCGCTACGACGTCGTCGGCGATCTCGTCACTCGCGAACCACGGCTCGATCGCGACGTCGTCTTCGGCATTCTCGCCCGAGACGTCGTAGAAGACCGGCTGGCCGACCACATGATGGCCTGCTGGCGCTCGGGAAAGACGTCCCTACGGAGCCGCGGGCTTGCCGCCTGAGCTGCGCGAGCGGCTGCGGTGACTGGTCGGACGGAGCGCGCGCTCACGCTCGGTCCGCCCGAACGACGGCGATGCGTTCTTCGCGCCGACCGAGGTCGAGCATGCCGACGCGTTCGAGCCAGCGTGCTCGCGCCTCGAGCACCGGCCCGAATGGAATCCACTGTTCGGCAACCACATCGGCGTCGAGGCCGGCTCGCCGTAGGTCGCTCACCGTGCGCTCGACGTCGGCGAACTCCGATTGCACGACGAGCATCGTGCCGCCGCGGGTCAGCAACCCGGATGCGCGGCGGCACAGCGGACTGAGGACCGCCCGGCCGTCTCGGCCTGCGTTGGACGCCGCAGCGGGAACACCCGCTACGGGTCCGTCGTCGGCCTCCGAGTCGTGCGGCACATAGGGTGGGTTGCAGGTCACCAGGTCGAACGGCTCGAATTCGACTGCGCGCGTCCACGAACCATGATGCACTCGCACATCGAGGCCGGCGGCCGCGGCGTTCGCACGCGCGCATGCGACAGCGCGTGCCGACGTCTCGAAGGCTGCGACCGCCACCGCACCCTGCGCTGCCGCCGCCAAAGCGACGGCCCCGCTTCCTGAACACAGGTCGGCGACTCGGCTGCCCACGGCCCGGTTCGCGTCTCTGAGCGCATCGATCAGAAGCAACGAGTCGGCCTGCGGCGAGTACACACCGTCGGGAACTCGAAACGGTGCGCGTCGGCTGGTTGCGTCGTCGAGAACTGTCGTCACTTCGTTTGCTCCGTCGGGTCACACGGGTGGGTCCCGCTCCAGATGCCCGGTTATGTCGTGGTTCAATCCCCGATCTGGCAAACGAACTCTCGCGTCGCCTTGCTCCACTACATCTGACTACTACGTCTGACTCTGTGCGGTTTGCCACGGAATACCGAACGACAACAGCGTCGTCGTCAGCAGGAACCACCCGGCACCGTGCCAGATGGGCCACGTCCGGCCCGCGCGCCAGTCCCGATACGTCTTGCCGAACGCGCCGAGGGCACCAACACACGTCACCGCAGGCGCGCCGAACGCCCATCCAAGTGAATGACCCGCCTGCACTGACAAAGCGAACGCCGCGGCGGCAACGGCGATGACGGCCACCACGTAGGCAACCGCTGCGCGCAGCGCTCCAGGATCGTGCCACCTCTTCTCCACGTCATCGTTCACCAAGGTCGGCTTCCCGTCACCGCCGCATTCAAACTGCGGTCGAGCGTCGTCACCGGGCTGAAGCGAACGAGTAAGGTCGGGGCCTGACCGACGACGGGATGTACATCAGCGGACAAGTCGATGGCGAATCGTTCGAGGCGCTTCTTCGCCACGTTCGCGACACCCGCAGCTTCGACTTCACCGGTTACAAGCGAACATCGCTCATGCGTCGTGTCCGGCACCGCATGGAGCACGTGGGTGTCGAGACGTTCGAAGAGTATCTCGACACGGCGACGACAAGAAGCGTCGTGAGATGGAACTGGACGGTTTCGTCACCGTCGGAGACATGGGCCGCGTCGACGCCGACGGCTACCTGTATCTGACGGATCGGGCCAACGACATGGTGATCTCGGGTGGGGTGAACATCTATCCCGCAGAGATCGAAGCCGTGCTGTATCAAATGCCAGAGGTCAGGGACTGTGCGGTATTCGGGATTCCGGACGAAGAGTACGGCGAGTCACTGGCGGCGCACGTCGAGGTCGGTGAAGGGTACGTGCTCGCCGAAGAAGACGTGCGGTCCTTCGTCCGAGAACGGTTGGCGGGCTTCAAGGTTCCGAAGCTCGTCGTGGTCGACGACGACCTACCGCGCGAGGACTCCGGCAAGTTGTTCAAGCGGCGGATCCGCGACCGGTACTGGAAGGAAGCCGACAGCCGGATCTGACCGAGCGCCTAGCTGGCATCGGCCAGGGCCTGCACGGCGGCGTTGTAACCGGGGATGAAGGTGATGCCGGGCCCGCCGTGGCAGCCCGCGCTGCCGAGATACAGCCCCTCAATCGGAATCGGTTGATCGACATAACCTTTCGGCCCCGGACGATTGATGCCGATCTGGTCGGGATGAATGAGGCCGTGGCAGTAGTCGCCACCTGGTGCGCCGAACATCGTGCCCATGTGCTTCGGCGTGAACGTCGTGTGCTTGCTGATCAGGCTCTCGAAGTTGGGTGCTAGCCGGGTCAGCTTGTCGATGACGCGCTGCCCCATCTCGGTCTTCATGTCGCCGTAGCTGGACGTGCTCTCCGCTGAGTCTTCTACGGGGAACCACAGTGAGAACGCCGACGCGGCGTGCTTGCCCTCCGGCGCGAGGCCAGGATCGTTGACCGACGGAATCTGCAACGCGATCGCCGGGTCGGCAGGAACGATGCCGCGTCGGCAGTCCTCCCACTGCTGCTGCAATTCCTCTGGGGTGCTGAAGATCCCGATGTTCGACTGCATCGCAGGGTCGTTGAGCACTTCGTATGGGGCGGCGAATTCGGGTATGCCGTCGAGCGCGAAGTGCATCTGTAGATAGCTGCCGCGATGATCGACCCGGGAGAAGCGCTCGCGGACGTCGTCGGGGACCGCAGCGGGCGCGACCAGATGATTGATGGTGAGGTCGGGCGCGATGCCGGACACGACGACCCGTGCCGATAGCGTGGAGCCGTCCTCCAGGCGGACACCCGCCACGCGGCCGTCGGCGGTCAGTATCTCCTCGACCTTACTGCGGAGCCGCAATTCGCCTCCACCCGAGGTGAATACGTCGCAGAGATGGGACGTGAGTGCGCCGATGCCGCCGCGCAACTTCTTCACCAGGAGCGCGTTCTCGTCGGGCACCGCGAAGCCGTAGGCCAACGCCGCAGCGGTGCCCGGCGTCCCTGGCCCGCGATAGGTGGTGTTGACCGCGAGAAGCGAGAGCATGCCGCGAAGCGCTCCGTGCTTCTCCTTGTCGGGCAGGTACCGGTCGAGCACCTCGGTGACCGAGCCGAACAGCATGTCGGTGATCGTCGAGCGCTCGAATTCGTTTGTTGCGCAGGCATACATCTCGTCGAGTGTCTTCGGCGGGGCGCCTGCGTCGAATCGGCCAAGCGCGCGGGTCGGGGCCTGACACCACGCCATCAACCCGGCCATGCCGTTGACCGCCTCGGCGCCGTGGACCTCGTTGATGTGCATCATCAACTTCATCGGATCGGTGTAGTAGATGAGCGGTTCATCGCCGATGCCTCGCAGCGATACCGACATGACGTCGAGGTCGACGGTGGGCAGCTCGTCGAGGCCCAGCTCGCGGCTCACCTTCGCCGACGTCGGAATCTGCACCGATCCGGCGATCTCGAACTTGAATCCGTCGAAAAGCTCTACGGTCGAGGCCATTCCGCCCGCGTACAGCTTGGAGTCCAGACAGAGCGTCCGCATCCCGGCTCGCTGTAGGAGTGTGGCGGCGGTCAAGCCGTTGTGGCCTGCGCCGATGACAATCGCGTCGAAGTTCTCCTCGCGCGAGGAGGAAGGGGAGCCAGTCATCAAACGAGGCTGGCACGGCGCACCAAGTTTTGTCAATATTGACGAAACTTCAGCGGCTCTTCGCGTCGAACCCGGCAGCTACCGAATCCAGCGCGGTGCGGCACAGCCGTGCGAGTTCGGCGAGATCGCGCTCGTCGTCGAGCATCCACACCTCCATCGCGCCGAACACCGCGGCGGCAATGCTCCTGGCCGTGACGGTGATGCGCAACCGTTCATCGGTGTCGAGCGCGCCGCCGCGATCGCCGGTCAGATACTCCTCGACCGCCTCGGCGAACTCGACCTCGGTCTGCCGGATGTGACGCGCGATCCGTCCCGCCTCGAGTTCCCGTTTGCGCAGTTCCGCGATCTTCGGCATGGCCGTGGCGTCGTACGGCGCTGCCATGACCGCGGCGTGCACGGCGTCGATCAGCGATTCGTCGCGAGGGTGGTCGGCCAGCGCCGCGCGGAACCATTGCAGCCCCGCGTCGTAGTCCGCGAAGAGCAGGTCGTGCTTCGACGTGAAGTGACGGTAGAAGGTGCGCAGAGACACCCCCGCATCCGCGGCGATCTGTTCCGCGGAGGTCGCCTCGACGCCTTGGCCGAGAAAGCGCACGAGAGCCGCTTGCCGCAGCGCATCGCGAGTGCGTTCGCTGCGCGCCGTCTGCGCAGGTCGGACCATCTGGGTAAGTTACCTGATGTGGGACCGGCGTCGAGACGACAAGTCCTCAAGTACGTGCTGTCCGCGCCAGCGCTGGCCTGCGTCGGCACCGTCGTAGCAACCGTTCCCGCGTCCGCGGCGGGGGCCAAGCTGATCGACTTCTCGGACCGATTGGTTCCAGTCGACCAGATCGCGGCCGCAGGCTACGCCGGCGCAGTGGTCTACGTGGCCGCGTCCCGTCCCGGCGCGAACTTCGACTTCAAGCCCGTCACGCGCGACTACGCCGACGCACTGCGTACCGCAGGCCTCGACGTGGTGAGCAACTTTCAATACGGCAAACCAGGCTGGCCGACGCCGTCGGACTACACCCGCGGCTACGACGGGGGCGTCGCGGACGCCCATACGGCGATGGACTTGCACGCGGCCGCTGGAGGTCCCGCGTCTGCCCCGATCTTCTTCAGCATCGACGAGGACATCTCCGCTGATACCTGGAAAACCGTTGCACTCCAATGGTTTCGAGGAATCAACTCGGTGGTCGGGATTGAACGCACCGGCATATACGGCAGCGCCAACGCTTGTTCGTTGGCGATCGCAGACAACGTGATCGGCCACTCGAGCACTGCGGGACACCGCTGGGCATGGCAGGCGCGGGCATGGTCGCGCGGCGAGCGCGAGCCCTCAGCGGTGCTGTTTCAGTCCGTCGTCTACGCGGCATCGAGCCCTGGCGCACTCATCGGCGACATCCACGTCGACGAGGACGACGTACTCGCGGCCGACTTCGGCCAATGGGACTTGGGTCGATGAAGCTGCGCGACCTCGACCGTTTTAGGCATGCCTGCGCGTGGTAACCCCCCAACGAACTGCCGCAACGATGCGGCCGGAACCGAAGGGGCAGCGCGATGGCACAGGACGAAGGCGGCCGGTGGGACGTCAGCATCAAGAGCGATGCCGTTTACCTCGAGCGTTTCTCCGATGACGACGAACGAGTGTTCGACGAATTGCTTGCGCCCGATGAAGCCCGTCGGCTCGCTGCGCTGCTGACGAAGTTCGCCGACAATCTCGGCGATACGGTGAAAGTCGAGGGCAAGGACGACGACAGTGGCGACGACGACGAAGCCGACTCCGACGAAGACCAAGACGAGTCCGACGACTCGAAGGACTAACCGTTCAGCGACGGATTGACGAGGAACTTCTCCCCCGTCGCTCGCTTGACGTACGCGTTGAACGCGTCGGGCGCAAGCATGCCCGCCAACGACACCTCGCGGGTGTACGTGCTGGCGAACGTCGTCGTGAGCTCTGCGGCCACTCGCGCCCTGAGGCGCGCAATCGCCTCGCCGCCGGCGCTCGCCAAAAACGGCGTGAGCAGCCATCCTCCGATACCCCAGGCCATGCCGAAGTTGTTGTCGAGCACGATCGGACGCGCGTCGAGTCGGCCATAGACGTACACCTGCTTGTGAATGTCCGAGCCGTATCTCGAATAGGCGGCCGCCGTAGAACTGGCCGCTTCCTCCATGGCGCCAAGTATCTGGCTCGGCAGCGACCCACCACCAGTGGCGTCGAACGCAAGCGTCGCGGAAGTCGCCTTCAGGGCTTCGGTGAGATCCGTTGTGAACGTGGGTGATTCAGAGTTCAAGACGTGAACGGCGCCGAGTGATCGAAGCAGCTCCTCCTGATCTGGCTTGCGGACGATGTTGACCAGCGGTACCCCATCGGAGAGACACAGCTTGACGAGCATCTGACCGAGATTCGATGCCGCCGCTGTGTGCACTAGAGCCGAATGCCCTTCGTTGCGCATGGTTTCGAGCATTCCGAGGGCAGTCAGAGGATTCACGAAGGACGACGCCCCATCTCTGGCGCTAGCACCGTCCGGAAGGACGAGACACGCGGAGGCGTCGACAGCGCGATACTGCGAGTACATCGCCCCGCCGGCGATCCCCACCGTTTTGCCAAGCAGAGCCCGCGCGGCATCCGATGACCCCGCAGCCACGACTGTCCCTGCCCCCTCGTTGCCCACGGGCAGCGAATCGTCGATGCGCGCCGAGAGTCCTGCCAGGGTTGCTGCATCCAACGACGCCGTGACGACGGGACGGTCCGGCGTCCCAGCCACCGTCGCCTTCGTCATGTCGGCTCCGGCGGTCAACAGCCCCAAGTCGGAGGGGTTGATGGGCGATGCCTCGATGCGCACCAACACTTCGTTGCCGGTTGGCGTCCGAACGGGGACGTCCTTCAAGGAGAGCTCAAGCGTGCCATCCGCCGTCACTAGCGAGCGCAGTTCCAGAGCCGCATCGGGCAGATTCGAGGTCATGGCTCAACGATAGAACTCGCGCCACGCGACGGATCATCGCTCAAATAATTAGGAAGTTCATAGCGTCTGCTTGGGGCGGCATTAACAAGCCCTAGCACCGTGGAGGCATGACGGATACTCGGCGAATCGCCTTGGGCGCCATGATGGCGCTCGCCACAGCGTCCTCGCTGGCGCTGCTCACCGATCTTCATGAAGGCCCGACGTGGCTGCACTGGACCGCATCGCTGGCTGCGCTCGCCGCGGCGCTCGGAGTCGTCATGGTCGCCGAGGTCACGTGGCAGCGTGCGGTCAACGCCGCGACGGCAGCCGGTCTGGTGCGATCGGTCGAATAATCTTTGGCACCGATGTCGAGAACTCCCCCGCGACTCCGTCCCAGGGGTGAGCGCGGCCAGAATGGGTCGCGACACATCGAGGGAGAAGTTCATGGCCAAGTACCTGTTGCTCAAGCACTACCGCCGCGCGGGGGGTCCCGACTACATCGTCGACTTTCCGATGGATCAGTGGGCACCCGACGAGATCGAGGCCCACATGAAGTACATGAACGACTTCGCCGACAAGCTACGGGGCAGCGGTGAGTTCGTCGACGCGCAAGCGCTGTCGCAGGAAGGCACGTTCGTCCGCTACGGCGGGCCTGGCCGTCCGCCGGTGACGGACGGGCCGTTCGCGGAGACCAAGGACCTGATCGCTGGCTGGATGGTCATCGACGTCGACACCTACGAGCGCGCCCTCGAGCTCGCTGGCGAGTTGTCCGCCGCACCGGGACAAGGTGGCGAGCCCATCTACGAGTGGCTGGAGGTCCGGCCATTCCTGACGGCGGCGCCCACGATCACCGAGTGAGCGCCGAGCTGAGCAATGAGGTGAGGGAGCTCGTCCCTGCCGTGCTCGGCGTCCTCGTCCGTCGCGGAGCAGACTTCGCGACGGCCGAGGACGCCCTTCAGGAAGCGTTGGTCGCCGCGCTCGACAAGTGGCCCGATTCGGGAGGACCGGACGATCCGAAGGGCTGGCTCGTCACGGTGGCGTGGCGCAAGTTCCTGGACCTCGTTCGATCCGACGCCGCCCGGCGCGGCAGGGAGGAACGTTTGCTCGCCGAACCCGCCCCGGGTCCCACCGAGAACTCCGACGACACGCTCGAGCTCTACTTCCTCTGCGCGAATCCGGCGCTGACGCCTGCATCAGCGGTAGCGCTAACGCTGCGAGCAGTGGGTGGCCTTACGACCGCGCAGATCGCCGCCGCCTACCTCGTTCCTGAATCGACTATGGCGCAACGGATCTCGCGTGCGAAGCGCACCATCGCCGACGTCGGAGTCGCCGCGCCCGGTGACCTGAGCACGGTTCTCACGACGCTGTATCTGGTCTTCAACGAGGGCTATTCGGGGCACGTCGACCTGGCCGCCGAGGCCATCCGACTCACGCGGCAGCTGGCTACCGTCACCGACGACGCCGAGGTGAACGGACTGCTCGCGCTGATGTTGCTTCATCACGCTCGACGCGATGCCCGCACCCGGCCCGACGGCAGTCTCGTCCCGCTTGCGGAGCAGGACCGCGCCAGGTGGGACGGTGACCTCATCATCGAAGGGGTCGAGTTGCTCCAGTCCGCACTCGCCCGTGACGCGCTCGGCCCGTATCAGGCCCAAGCGGCGATCGCCGCACTGCACGCGGACGCCCGAACCGTCGATGAAACGGATTGGGTGCAGATCGTCGAGTGGTACGACGAGCTACTCGCCCTCAACGACAACCCCGTGGTGCGGCTCAACCGTGCCGTCGCGGTCGGTCAGGCGGATGGTCCGCGAGCCGGGCTCGCCGCCCTGGCGGACGTCGACCCGTCAGTGCCCCGTTACAAGGCGTCGGCGGCATTCCTACACGAGCAGGACGGCGACCTGGTCGCGGCTGCCGATCTCTACGTCGAGGCTGCCGCAGCCGCTTCGAACGCCGCGGAGCGCGATCACCTGACCCGTCAAGCAGCACGGCTGCATTACGGCGGATAGACCTTGTTGACGGTACCGTCCGGGTTGAGCTCGATCCTGCCGCTGAGCCCGTGGTCGGAGACGTAGATCGCGATCCGCAGCGCGCCGCCCTCTTCGCCCTCGACGATCAAGTAGGTCGCGTCCGGATTCGTGAAGTTGAACTGCTTGGCCACGCCGGGGATCTGTGCGGTCACCGCGGCGACGTCGAACTTGCCGAGGTCGGCGAGATTGTCGAGCGGTGATATCGACGTGGCGATGATCCCCGTCGACCAGGAGCCACCACGGTAGTCATAGCCCTGGTTGCGCCGGGAGTCTTGCGGGTCCGGACGGTTGAGCGACGCGTACTCGGGATAGATGACCATGCGGAATCCCATTGTGTCACCGAACTTTTCACGCACGCTGGCCAATAGTCCGTTGAGCCCGTCAGCCGTCAGCAGGGCCCCCGATCCCTGATTCGTCGGCGGCGCAGTTGGGATCGAGATGGACGGAAAGCCCGGAATGGAGGGCATGGAGAACGTGCTCGGGAAGGAGACCGACGGAACGCTCTGCTGGCTGCTGTTCGCGCTTGGCCGAGCGCTCGGTGTCTCACCTTGCCAGCTGATGGCGAGGACGATGGCGACGATGACGGCCACCACCAGCAGTGCCGCCCCAGCGACGATGGCCGGGACGAGCCAGCGCTGCTGATTGCCTTGACTGAGTTGGGCACCCGGCGGCGGTGCCGTAGCCCACGGCGCGGATCCGCCTCCCATCCCGGGTGGCGGGGGCATACCGGGTGGCGGCGGCATGCCCGACGACGCCGCATTCGGCCCGGTGTCCGGATACATCAGCGGCGTCGACGCGACGGTAGCTGCGGACCAATTGGGCGCCGACGCACCGGGATTGGATGGTGGCGGAGGTGGTGGAGGTGCGGCCGGGCTCATCGGCCCGGAGAGGTGATGCTGGGAGCTTGCCGGGCCCAGTGCCGCACGGGCGGCGTTGGCGAACTCCTTGGTCGTCCCGTAGCGGTCGTCGGGATTCTTGGCCATGCCCTTCGCGATGACGTCGTCCATCTGCGGTGGCAATCCGGGCCGCATCGTCGACGGCCGTGGCACGGGCAATGTGAGGTGACCCGCGAGCTGACGCTCGACGCTGTCGCCGGGAAACGGCTGGACCCCCGTCAGGCACTCGCACAGCACACAGGCCAGCGCGTAGGTGTCGGCGCGCTGATCCGCGCTGTCGCTGGTGAATCGCTCTGGCGCCATGTAGGCCACGGTGCCGATCGCCGCGCCGGTGCTGGTGAGCTTGGTCGCGCCAGCGACGCGGGCGATTCCGAAGTCGATGAGGTATGCAAAGTCGTCGTCGGTCACCAGGATGTTCGACGGCTTGACGTCGCGGTGCACCAATCCGACGCGGTGGGCGGCATTGAGTGCGGCGGCGATCTGCTCGACGATCCAGACCGCACGTTCGGGCGCCATCGGGCCTTCTTCGAGGAGGTCTGCCACGGTCTTGCCGTCGATGAGGCGCATGGTCACGTAGAGGCGACCGTCGATCTCACCGGAGTCGTGGATCGGCACGACGTGTGGCTCGTCGAGCCCTGCGGCCATTTCGGCCTCGCGCTTGAACCGAACCTGGTACTGCTCGTCGTCGGCAAAGTTCGGGGGCAGCACCTTCAGTGCGACCACCCGGTTCATCGAGGTGTCGTAGGCCTTCCACACTTCGCCCATGCCGCCGCGGCCGAGCAGCGATTGCAGCCGATACCGGCCGAACGGTGTGCCATCGTTCACCGGCTAACCATAAGAGCCAGTCGCTCAACGTGCCAGCACATCGGCATGGCTGGATCGGCGTCGGTTCGATCTTGTCCGCGACGGACTCGAGCGTGGTGGTCTAGTTGTCCCGACCAGCACGAAGTGTGCCGTGCGTCGGAAACCGAGCGGCTACCAGGTCAAGATCAACACGAGTCACTTTCCCTTGTTGCCGCGCCCGTGCCCGCGGCCGTGGCCATTACCTGCGCCTACCGGCTCCGGTCGCATGGAGGTCGGCTCGACCACTGGGGAAGGCGTCGGCTGGACGGCGAGTGATGAAACCGGCGCCACGCTGGTCGGTGCCGTGCTCGTGACAGCCTCGGGCGCGTTGGGAAACGTCGTCGTCGACGGATCCCCCGCGAAAGCGAGAGTGGTGACGGCCAATGCCCCCAGGACGGCTCCTGCGCCCAGTGCCTTGCGAGTACGACTTGATCGGCGCCAGGCGGGTGCCGCTGAAACCTCGACACCCGCGGCGGCCGGTTGGGCAAACGGTGCCGTCAGCGCGAGCGTCGGCGGCCTTTGTGGCGGGAGAGCCGCGAGACCATGGCCCGTCACGGCGGGCAGTATTGCGCCACCGCGCAATGCCGCCCGCATGTCGTCCGCACTACGGAATCGTCTAAGCGGATCCCTCGACATCGCCCGCTCGATCACCTCGGCCAACCGTTGGTCGACATCCGGACGCAGGTACGGCAACGGTGGTGGGTCATCTTCGGTGATGGCGCGGGAAAGCGGTGCAATGTCCTCCTGGGGGAACGGCTTTCGTCCAGTCAGCGCCTCATACCCGACTACGCCGACCGCGTAGAGGTCGTCGGAGACGGCTGCCGGTTGGCCGGCGATCCTATCGGGGCTCAGATAGGCGAGCGTTCCGACGATCTCGCCCGTCGTCGTGTGGGCGGAGCCCGGGGTCTTGACGATCCCGAAGTCGGCCACCTTCACGCCGGTGGACGGCGTCAGCAAGATGTTGCCCGGCTTGATGTCCCGATGAAGCATTCCCGCCGAATGCGCCGCCGACAGGGCCCCTAGGACATCGTGCAGCGTTGCGTACACGCGGGCCTGGGGAAGCGGACCAAACGCGATCTGGTCGCCGAGGGTGTCGCCTGGCAATCTCTCCATGACGATGAAGGGCGTTCCGTCTTCGTCGCCGAAGTCGTACACGCCGACGATGTTCGGATGATTCAGCGCCGCGGCCGCGCGCGCCTCGACCTTGAACCGTTCGCGGACATCTGCCCGTGAGCGCGGTCCGGGATACAGGAGTTTGACCGCGACGGGCCGGTCTAGGCGGGTGTCCCAACCGTCACGCACCTCCGCCATCCCGCCGAAGCCCAACATGTCGCGAAGTTCGTAGCGGCCGCCGAGAAGCCCGGGACCATCCATGGCATAGGGGGTATCCGCAGGCGGTCAAGCTCAAACCCTCGTGAAACTCTCGAGACCGATTCACGTTCACGCAATCGATGCCGCATCCTCCCAGGCCAACGGCGGTGAATAGCCCCGTGACGCCCCTCGTGAAAGTGCCTGCGGGATAATCCTTTACGAACCGATCGCGCGCTCGTACGTAACGATGAGCGCTCCCTGGCCGATGTATGGGACAGGGGCTGGTGCGCTGCATTCGCTCGCGGAGCAGCGTGACGACACGTTCCCAGCGCCCAACCGGTGCCGCAGCCCGACGAGAGATCCACGCCGCGTCGGCTGCGAAACAGACGGCAGCGCCGTATCCGAACGAGGACGAATGCGTTCGGGCAGTCGGCGGCCGCCGAACGAAGGAGTGACACATGAGCTGGAACAAGATTGCCGCCGCAGGTGCAATCGCGGGCACGCTCGGCCTCGCCGCAATGGGGCTTGGCGCGGGCGCCGCATCTGCTGACCCCGGGGGCGGCCACGGCGGACCCCCGTGCTGGGCACCCTACTGCCACGACCAGGGCAACGGCCGGGACGACCACCCCCAGCGGTTCGACTACGACGACCACTGGGATCAACGAGGCATCGACAACGCTCGTTTCGACCACCGCCCGTTCAACTACCAGGGTGTGCGCGTCGAGCCCTACTTCGACAACGTGCGCGCAGTGTGGGGATTCTGGTTCTTCGGCGTGTTCATCGCGCTGTAGATCTAGGACTGGCGCAGCGGGGGCCGGCGGTTGACACCGCCGGCCTCCGTCACGTTCTCGCACGACCTGCCGCCGTGTGACACTGCCCGCATGGAGAACGGAGTGATGCTTTGAAGTGGCCAGGGCCGGGATCGAACCGGCGACCTTCCGCTTTTCAGGCGGACGCTCGTACCAACTGAGCTACCTGGCCGGAAGGCATGACACTGCCTCGCCGTACTGGCGACCCTGACGGGACTCGAACCCGCGACCTCCGCCGTGACAGGGCGGCGCGCTAACCAACTGCGCCACAGGGCCTTGCTTTACTGCTGCCTTGCCTTACTGCTGCTCCGACGTCGCCGCCGGTGCTCGTACCCCCAACGGGATTCGAACCCGTGCTACCGCCGTGAAAGGGCGGCGTCCTAGGCCGCTAAACGATGGGGGCCAAAGCCGAATCTCTTCGGGGTGCTCGCAACGTCGCAGACGTTGTGAGCTTCGATAGCTTAGGTTATCGGTACCCGAATCCTCAAACGAGGCCCGTCTACGCCGGGAAGTATCCTTCTGTGGATCGAGTTCAGTTCCACCCGCCCCTATAGCTCAGTCGGTAGAGCTACGGACTTTTAATCCGCAGGTCCCAGGTTCGAGCCCTGGTGGGGGCACCAAGCAAACGTCCAAGTCAGGGCGTTGCTCGCTGCACTAACAGCCTGCTGACGCAAGCGACCTCAGGCCCTCGCGTCAGCAGCATGTCAGCACGGCGACGGATGACGTCAGTCGTGGCACCTTGCAGCGACCGGGGAGGGCACAACGGGAAGGCGCAGCCAACGGTGACTGAAGACACGGAGCGGCCGAAGCTGCCGCTGTCCTACACCCAACTGGCCGAGATGGAACCGAAGGCGGCCGTCCTGCTCATGTTCACTCACTTAGAGGGTCTACTGAAACGGTCCTTCAAGCGCGAGTACCCCGATGAGAAGCGCCCGGGCACGATGGCAGCGCTATCGCAGAAGCTGGTTGAAAAGCGCGTGATCGACGCTGGGCTGAAAGCTCGGCTAGATGACTTGCGCGCGCGCGACGGAACCGCATCAACCACGAAGATCCTCGGGTGACCCGCACAGAGGCAGACGACTACTTCGAGTGCCTCGGCGACGCGCTGGTCGAGTTGACTCGTACCTCGCTGTACCGCTAATCCAGCAACCATGCGTCCGGACGCATGCGGACGACTCGCTGCGCCATAAGCGCAGGCGAACGCGCCTTGGCTTGCCAGCTTGCCCACCACAGCGTTGCTAGCAACTCAATGATTTGCATTCCGGCACATAGCGGCCCTACGGCACTGGCGCGGCTAACTTTCGCGCACTATCGTTAACGGAACCACGACCCTCACTGGCATTTCGACCACACGCCGACTGGGATGCCCACCGTGGTGGCCGGACGTGCTCGTCACCCCACACGTCCCTTGCAATGTCTGATAGAGCGCTACCCCAGCGGCGCTAGGTGAACGAAACGGGATCCATTTCGCCCACCTATGACAAGGGGTACACATGACTCTCGACAACACTGCGCCGACCGCGCCAACAGATGAAGAACTGCCTGCAATCGAATTCCTCGGCGCTCGTCCGGAGAACCTCTGGTTCGGCTTGAGTACCGTCGGCGGATTCGTTGCCTACCACCGTCTAAACCCGCCGAGCGAAGAGTTCTGGGGCTGCGAGCCTGGCAGCTTTCCTCTGTCGGTGGGGATATGCGGCCTGTACGGGCATCCGTTGGACGTCGACGACGACCGGCCAGACCAAGGTACCGACGCTGTCGTACTGGGCGTTCACGGCAGCGCGGGACGAAGACTCACCAATGTGTTGCTTGAGCCCAGCGAGGCGCTGAGGCTGGCCAAGCTGCTGAAGAAGGCGGCGAAGAAGTCGCAGTCCTGCGCCTCCGACTAGTTCTGCACTAAGCCAGAACGGTTTTCGGGCTGAATGCTGCCTGAATCGGGGTTCGATTCCGCGACTGGCACGTATCTCCTAGCACCGCTAGGTGTTGCTTGACAACTTCATAGCGACCCCGGCTCCTCCTGTGTCCCTTGGCTTTCGGGTTGATATGTCGCCGCGAATTTCAGCACGCGCGCGGCCAAAGGGCTCATTGGCGGCCACAAGCTGCGTCGCGTGAAGCCGGGGCCATTTTGCAACGCGTGCAGTCCGTTCGGATGCGGGTAGCGTTCCAGCAGTTCGCGAACGGTAGCAACGTCATCCGCCACGTTCGGGTACAGGATGGCATCCAGCTTCTCCTGAAGCGGACCCATCAGCGGCTGAACCGCTTTGATCATGTCCAGCACGCTGGGGTCAGTGTCCATGTCTTCCAGCTTCTGGCGCTGCAGCCACTTCTTCTGCGACGAGTTGCGCGTGAAGTCCAGCATGAACTGCCGACTCATGTACACGTTCGCCGTGGGTTCCTCGTCCATTGACGCCCCGAAACCCCACCTGAAGGCGTTGATGTCGCCGTGCTGCAGCGCACCCCGCAGCTCTTCCAGCCAGCCGTATTCAAACGACGTCTTGCGCAGCTCGTCAAACAGCTTCTCGACTTCCTCGACCTCGGGACCGCGATTGAGCGTCTTCTTCGCCGCCCTGACCGTCTGCTCCCTGTGGCTGTATAGCGCAGCGGTACACGAGATCAGCGCAGACCGAATCTTGCGCCGGTGTGCGTCATACGCGTCTTCGTCGAAGAGCGGTATGCGGTTGTCTCGCAGATCAACTAACAGTGCCATCATCACATCACACAACCGGTCGCTCTCGTCGGAGATGTGCTCCAGCAATTCGCTGTCGATCATGCGCCGAAGCTGTTCGTAGGCATCGCGGTAACGCTTGTCCTCGCCTTCAGCCAACGAACACACCTTCTCGATGATCGGGGCATCTGATCTGCTGGGGTCAACGTGAACCAGGATCGCGCCGTAAGGGTCTGCGGCCGCTTCTGCGTCTTGAGCGTCATGCTCTGCGTTGCGCTTTCCGAGCAGTTCCTGCGCTTCCTGCATGTCTTGAGCCGCGCTTGTGATCCGTTGCTGCACTTCATCCGACGGGGGCAGAACCTCGGAAAGCCAACGCCTGCCTTCAGCGATCACGCCATCCAGTGCGTCCTGCAGAAGTTGTTCCGCGGTCTCGCGCGTGTAGCGATCCTGAACGTCAGGTGTGTCCGCCCAGTCCATGATCACGGCTGTCGTCGCGCGGGTGGCCGCGCTCACGGCCTCCAGGGCCAGCAGCATGGAAGGAGACTTCGCCACAACCAAGTGCGGTAAGACCGCGTCGTTCAATGCCTCAAGTGCGTTATTGGCGAACTCCGTTGCGCTGCCGCCTTCGATGCCATCAAGCGCAGCGGCGAAGGTTTCCAGCCGGCCGACCCACTCTCGTACGCGCTCTACTTCTTCCGATTCGTCGTTGTCCATCTCCGTGCTTTCCTCGCACTGTCACATTGTGTGTGGCTCCCTTCCGGTGGGCAGCCTCATAGGAAAGCACACGGGTCCGACAAACGCACGGACATTTCCCCGGCGTGTCTGACCCCGGCGTCTGCGTTGGTCCGAGTAGCACTCAGCCGTCCAAGGCGCAGGATGGGTACACCTGGACGGCTGAGCGTTGGAGCGCTGCGGCGGGTCGATTTCCGCACGCTGCCGACTGGGTGGCGCTATCTGCCGATGCGCTTTTCACACGGCGGAGATTGTCCGCGATACATGCCCCCTTCGCTGGGAGGCGCGTCCTCCAGGCCGATGGGCACAAGGCCGTCGCCCCAGCTGAACTCGCTGTCCCCCATTCCTCCGCTGTCCAGAAACGCAAGGTTGCGGGCCAGTTGGTCGCCTAAGCCGAAAGCGTTAGCTCCACTACTGCTCATCGCGCGCAGCCTCCTGAGGGCGAGTATCTGCCTGGGGCACATTGCGTTCCGCAGCTGAGCCGACCAGTGTGGCACCGGCCTGCGCCAAAGCCACGATCACGTCAGCCATGTTGCGGGACAGCCAGTCTGACGGCGTCACTTCGGGATCACCGGAATGTCGTAGGAACCGCTGGCCTTAATCTGCGTCACGCAAGCCTGACCCCGACGGCGCACACCGACACCGAACGCACGCGTGAAGATGGCCTGTTGCAGCGGGTACGCGGGTACCGGACCGGGAACCGTCCGGAAACCACGGTATTGGGTCTGTACGTGTTCACGGAAGCCAATCGCATTGTCTTGCGAGTTCGCACCGTAGGTGGCCACGACAGCGAAATAGTCCTCAGGGATGAAGTCGCTTTGGATCACCCACACCGGCCCGTACGAGCCTTGCACCTTCAGTCCGTTGAAGCTCTCTGGTGCGACCTGGCCCACGATGTTCTCGGGCTGAAGGTACGCCGGAGCGCCTGCGCTGGGAATGTAGTCGTGCTTCGCTGCCACACCGTTGGTCTCTTCACCCGCCTTGAACTGGCTTACCACTTCCGCCTGCTCCGGATTCATCAGCGCGAGGAGCCGCGAGTTCGGCTCGGTTCCGTACCCGTGTTCGGTCACGTTGCGAATGGCATGGTCCAGGTCGCCTGGATCGATTGCGGCGTTCTCGGACACCAAGTAGTGGTTGTGCGCCGTAGCGAACTCCTTGCCCAGGTAGGCCGGAGGCGTCATGGCGTCTCCGTTGAACAAGCCGTAAACCGGATGGCCCCATTCGTTCTCGCCTAGAGTCGGGGTGAACAGGCGCTGCAGAATGGTGCCGGTCGTGAGCCGGTTGTCGGCTTCCAGCGCCAGGTTGGCCACGGCTCGCACTTGTTCAGCGGTGCTGTCTCGCAGGTACTTCCACGTCCAGCGGCTGGCCTTATCGTAGTCCTCGAACGTGTAGCCCATGAGCGCGTAGTCGCCGGGAGGCCGCAGCGCTTCGGGCTCACCGAACTCGGAGGCCCTCTCGAAGCTGTCGACACTGCGGCTCTGCGGAATAGCGTCGCCGGTGTTGGTGGTGCTGAAGGTCAACAGGCTTGTCAGTGCGCTGCGTTCGGCGTTCCACGCCTTCACGACTGCGGCCACTTCGGCCCAGATCACGTTGAGGTCTACGCCGTCAGCGCTGACGTTGACGAGAACGTCGCCTTCTGTCTCGTAGCCGCCTTCGGCGCCAAAAGGCGCTAGCGGCCAAAGCAGCTCCAGTAGAGCGGGAGTGGTTCGGGGTCGGCTAATGGTGGTCATGTTGTCTCCGTACAAGCTCGGCTGCAGAGGAACCGACTGACCTTGCGGGCCGGAACTGAAAGGGGAACCTCACCCGCAAGGCAGCGGCGGTGCTGGCTGCGCCCGTCCGCTAGGGACTTCGGCCAGTTGACCTCAGGAACTTACACGGCATTGCGACGCCCGTGAAACACGTTATACCCCATTGCGTTTCGTCCCGCATCCATCGACTTGGGGCTGCGTCGCCGCGCGCCGCGTGAGCTAAGATGGCATCGAGAGACGTTGCACAGCAATGTATTTCGTAGAGAAACGAGAAGGAGGTCATTGCAATGACTAAATCGGCTCCCAGCGCTGTCGCGGCGGCGGAAGCACCGCGGAAGCAGTACCTAGACATTGGCGAAGCGGTCCAGTACATCCGCGATTTGGGCCTTGCGACCGTCACCGCCGACACGCTACGGACGCACGCCTACAGGACCGGAAAGCTACCGCGCCCGATTGCCGTAGGGAAGCCGCGCCGCTCCTACTGGAAGCGCTCCGACTTGGATGCGCTGCTGGAGATGTTGTGACGAATCCCGTATCTCCCCATGTGCAACCGGTGAGCACGGACCCACGGCGGCTCGACGAACAGCACTCGCGGGAGCCTGTGTCCGAAACTCGCGAACACCGCGACGACAACGCAATCGATGTACCCGTACCGAATTGGGAGGAATGACCACATGACTGATGACAACGGCGGCGGAACGCTGTACGACAAAGACTTCTGGCACAGCATGAATCAGGGGTACGCCGTGGCCGGACTTCCTCCGATCATGCCTGAGGATTGGGCGCGGACCGAAGCAATGGACAATGCTGCGTGCCTAGAACTTCCGCACGACCGAGACTCCGTGGCGCGGCGGCTGGCGGGAAACATGGTTAAAGCGCACATCAGAATTCGGGATCTCGTCGGCAAGCGGACGGTGTGGCCGCAGTGGTGTCCTGAGCACAACGAGTCACGTCCGGACACGATGGCAAGCCTCTATGTACTGACCATGGACCAGCCATCCGTCATCATCGCGCTGCGGGACATCACGCAACTGGCAGAAGCCGCAAGCGAGGCGCTAGTGCATCAATCGTCGTGCGAGGCCCGCGTGACGCGATGGTGTGAACCAGGCTGCGCAACCGACGTTTTGACCGTAAAGCGCGGCGAATACATCTGCGCGTTCAAGGCCTGCCGAGCCTGCATGCAACACATCAGGACCGGTGCTGGCTTCAACGATGACTACGTCGGAGCCGACCAAGACTGGATCGACGACCGGAAACCGCCGGAAGCCGAACCAGACGAGATCGACCAGTGGTGAACCTGAACCGGAACGACTAGAGGCGCTAAAGCGCTAGTAGCTCAACCAGATACGCCGAGAGAGGCGAGAGCAATGAATCCACTACCTACTGAATGAGAAACGAGTCCCCCGAATGTTTGACCGACACCACGGGGGACTCGTTTGGAGACGAAATGCCACGCATTCTACCCGACGACGCGGCCGCACGCGCGTCACGAAGCAGCGAAGTTGTTGCACCCCAATCACTTTTGCGCGACCAGTGGTTGCAGTACGCCGATTGGAACTGGTCTCGCGGCTGGACAGGTCCGATACCCACGGCAAGGAACGCAAAGGCCGATATAAAGACCCGTGGGTGTCCTCCCGCCACGGTTGGCATGGTGAGGACGCCCCGCTTGACGAGTTTGAGCAGCTGGCCCAGGACGCCGCCGAGCGATGCGGAAACGGGACCGCCGGAATCCTGGCCCTCGGCGAGCGGCTGCCACAGGGCGTGCTGGGCATCGACGTCGACGCCTATGACGGCAAGAACGGCCAACGGACACTATCGGACTGGGAAGCTCAGTTCGGGCCTTTGCCGGCCACTTACCGAGTCACCGCACGACGTGACGGCGTTTCGGGCATCCTGCTGTACCGCGTACCAATCGGGTACTACCCCAAGGAGACACCGAACAGCGGCGTGGAGTTCCTTGACCACCATCACCGCTACATGGCTGCCCCACCAAGCTGGCATCACACCGGTCGGCCCTACCGGCTGATCTTGCCCAATGGAAAACGGAGCAAGTCAGGGCTTTTGCCGTTGGTGGACGAGATTCCCATGCTGCCGCAGAGCTATCTGGACGGCCTGCCCGCCAACTCAGCCCAGGCGGAAGGGCGAGACGCCGAAGGCTCGGAGGTGGCCGGATTCGCGACCCGATACGACAGCGGTCCACAGCCCGAAGCGGTGCACTGGATCATCAGCGCCACCATCAATTCGCCCGATGCCGAGGGCACGTACAACCCGACCAGAGACGCGCTGTGCTGGGCGGCCCGCGAAGCCAAGGGCGGACGATTCGGGTGGTCAAGCGCCGCCGACGAGATCCACAGGGCCGCGAGGCGCGCGTATGAGACTCGCGGCAGCCAGCTGGACGAAGCAGACTTTGCGCGGCTGGTGTCGTACGCGGTCGGCCAGGTTCGGGACACCGACGAGGAGCAGCTGTACGACGCATGGCAGCAGGATCGGTCCTCTGACGACACGGACCCGTTCGCCGACCCCGACAGCACAGAGAAACGCATCGAACAGCTGGTGGCCAAGGAACTAGAGAGACACGAAGTTCGGCGGCGGGTTGCACTCCTGCAGGCACAGAAGCTTCTCGACGCCAGTGCCGATCAAACGCTCGACGGCGTGGCTTTCCTAGAGTCTGGCATCGACGCTGACCCCCTGTGGGGAGCGGGTAGCGATGCACTGATGGCGCCGGGGCAGGGTTCCATGGTGTTCGGTACCGATGGCGCGGGCAAGAGCTCGATCATGCAGCAGGTCGTGTTCGCGCGACTGGGCCTGAGCGACGACGAGGTTCTAGGCTTTCCGGTCCAGCAGAGCGACCAGCCGGTGCTGTACCTGGCCTTGGACCGTCCCGAGCAGATTCGCCGCTCCATCGGCCGCATGGTCGACCTCAACGATCCCGCCGTGCGAGACGGCGCGGTGCCATCAAATCCGGTGCTGCCTGGACCGCGTCGGACCACCAAACGGCGTGCCGCAACGGCAGGAACCAAGCCGTTCGCGCATCACCCGCTGTCAGCCAATCAGGTAGCAGCGATATCGGACTGGATCGCCCGCGAGAAGGACAACGACGTGTACGCGCTGGCCGTGCTGTTCGCCGCGCACACGGGCGTGCGAGCCGCCGAGCTCCAGGGTCTGCAGGTGCAGGACGTTGCGTTGAGCGACCACTCAGGCACGGTGGGCAGCATTCGCGTTGTTCGCACGGCCTCCCGCCATGGTGGCCAATGGATCGAAGGCACGCCCAAGTCCGACGCCAGCACCAATCGCGTAGTGCCGCTGACGCCGTGGTTGGCCGATGAGCTACGGGACTACCTGGCTACGATTCACCCTTTTGCCGGCCAGTTCCCGCACGCGCCGCTGTTTCCCGGTCGGCGCAGCCGCACCAATTTCGATTGGGCCAAGCCCGTGGTGGCCGACAACCTGTACGACAACTACCTGCAGCCAGCCGTCAAGGCTCTCGGCCTAGGGTCCGTACGCTTTCACGACCTGCGGCACACCTTCGCGACGATGAACCTGTCGGCAGGCGAGCACTACATGCAGGTGTCGAAGTGGTTGGGGCACTCCAGTTTCGTACTGACATTATCGACCTATGCTGACTACATCCGTGAGGACGAATTGGCTGCGCCAAAGGTTGGGCGGGGCAGTGCAGACGCTAAAACGGTAATGCGGTTGCAGCACAAGAGTGCTTAGTCGAGTTCAGCTCTTCTTTTGGTCTGGAGGAGGCACTCGGAGCATCTTCTTAAAAAGCTTCGGGTCCAGCCAAACAGGATTCCGGTGAGTCCTCCGCCATTTCAAGGGCTTTGAGACAAATTTGCGTGTCAGTTCTGGAAGCAACTCTTCGGTGAAGGTGACGTCACCCACGACGACATTGTCTGAGATCTCGCCATCGAGCATCTTCCGCTCGACTTCGCTTCCGATGACCGTTCGCCACTCTTGGCCTGGCGCGAGAATTCCAATGTGCGAAGGCAGTTGGAGCGTATCAATTTGGATGCCATCCGATGCTTTGACATACGGAACCACCGGATAGGGCGGAAGCGTGATCTTAACGTTGTACGCCGTTGTCTCGCCGAAATTTTTGATCACAAGATCCGTGTGCTGCCAACTAAACGGGTTATGGTCAATGAAGACAACTACATTGGGTTGAGCAACTCGCTCACGCGTCCTCCGAGCCTCAAGAACTTGGAAGTAGGCGAACACTGCCGCTCCGGCGGCGATTGCAGCAGTCACCCATGTGCCAAGTGCCTCCCAGGCGTCTGCATTCATATCGACTATTCTGCCAAATGTTCCGCCTGGTTATAGTGGGTCGAGCAGCCCTTTGCGTTCCACTTCCGCTATACCTTTGTCTGTCAGGAAGATTCGGTCACCTGACTGGTGTATGTGGTGTCGTTGATCGAGCCTGCCAATGGACGTGGCGAAATTCCTGCGGTGGACCGTTGGTAGCCAAGTCAAGAAGGTCGACCGGTCGATGCCACCTGCGCCTTCGCGGTAGAGAAGTAGCAGTATGTGATCTGTACCGGGAACGTCCTTCAGCAGGCGCGGAAAGCCGTCGATCACCTGGATCGCAGGCACCTCCTTCTTAACGATGTCTTCGATGATCTTCTGCGCTTCGGCGGCTGGCACGTTGTGGTACAGCCGGACGAGCTCGGTCATAACCCAATCAAGTATGTGGACAACCAGACCCGAATCCTGCAGCCCAATCTCGATGCTGCCGAGATGCGCAACATTGCGCTTGTTCCGTATGTCGTAGACCGCTTGCAGCGTTCGAGGAATGTGGATGCGCAGCCCGTCGTCCACTCCGGAAACATTCTCGAACTGCTTGATCATGTTTGGCACACTTTTCGGGAGGTTGCCGCCTACAGGTGTATACGTGCCGGTCGTAGCCCATTCCAAGACACGGATAACCGCCTCAGAGAACCGTGCACCTTCCACCGACGATGGCCGGTAGTCCCGACGGTGGAAACGAGTCTTCGCTTCCTCATACGCCGCAACGACTTCGGTGACGAGGTCAGCGGGGATACCAGCCGCCAGGAAGCCAGCCTCGATCGCGCTGGTGCTCACGCCGTCAACAGTCCGAACTTCACCATCTCGTCTTTGAAGGAGTGGATCAATGCCCTACGGACCTTCACCTTCTTGTTGCCGCCGCGCGGGCCGGTGGCCTTGAAGTTGTCGATGCTGTCGACGTTGGTGCTGTAGTTGCCGTCGAACACGTTGAAGTCTTTACATTCTTCGCGCGCGGCTGCGAGGTCAACTTCTTCCTCCCCGGTGAGGAAGTGTGTGGCGACAACGAGGATGAGCGTGATCGCCTTCTGGGCAGCTGCGGCCTTTTGTGGCAGGTCGCCCTTCTTCAGGTAAACCTTCGCCGATCCCCCGTCCACATGGACAAGGCGTTCCAGCTGGTCAACCGGCACGCCCGTGCCTTCGCTCATCTTTCGATACAGCAGTTGCTCATCGGAGTCACCGCCGTCGCCGGGGTCGGGGTCGTTCGAGCCTCCACGGCCTTGCCGTCCTGGGTCGCCACCACCCCCGCCATTCCCGTCGAAACCGCCTGAGTTAGTAGCGCCGCCAGTGAGGAAGTCGATGGCGCGCCCGAGGGCAAGTTCTTGCAACGGTTCTGGGATCTCGGCGCCCTGAACGGCCTTCCATGCCTTCGACAAAATGTCGGCAATGTCTTCGGACAACTCACTCTCCCCGTGGGCAACCTCGCAGCCAATTGAGCGTACAGCCACCTACCAGGCCGAATGCGGATTTGGCCCTACGCAGCTCCGTGTCGTTGCGACATGCGATTCAGGTTGTGACAGCCGGTAGCGCAGATGGCCGCTGAAGGCCTCGACAACGCGCCCATCGCTATGGATGCGAAACGCCAGCTGCTGTCGACTTTTGACCATCCGACCCGCCGTCCTTGATTCGATACACGGGTCGCTCCGCTGGTGGCGTCGCAGACTCGGGCACCACGACGCGAAACCTGACCTGCCCCGAGAGTGCATCGACTACCCGCAGGCCGTCATACCTCTCTTCACCCATGGGCGACACTGTCCTCCGACTTGCTGAAAACGTTCCTGTCAGCAGCGCGTCAGCATCCGAATCGCAACCCCCTGATTTGCCGCGATAACCTAGCAGCGGCGCTTGGATCGAATTTGGCGTCAGCAATATAGGAAGACCTGGGGATTAGCGGTCCTGCTGGATCGCCGACCGAGATTGACGGGTTAGCTCCAGCGCTTGAGCTTCGGACTTTTAATCCGCAGGTCCCAGGTTCGAGCCCTGGTGGGGGCACAGCAGGCTTGCGCAGCTAGAGGTCACTCTTTGGCGATGTCCCCGTCGGACCACTTGCAGTACCCGCCCCATCGTGCGTGGCGCTGGCTTTCCAACGGCGGTAGATGGCCTCACGCCAATAAGCCGGCCCGCGCCGCAGTGAGCGCAACACGAACAGACTGATCGATCAATGCCGAGTCGATCGGGTCGCCCGTGGTGACCATGCGATAGAACAGCGGCGCTCTGAAGGTGGTGAGTAGTTTGTTGGCATCGCACGTGCCAGGAAGTTCGCCGCGCCCAACCGCCCGCCTGACCACCGGCATGGCGCGCACGGCCTGATGGTCGAAGTAACGCCGGGTGGCTTCGCCGAGCTCCGGAGATTTGAGCCCGGCGGTCAGCACGCATGCGGCGATCTGGCGTCCGACTCCAGTGTTCAGCACATCGGCTAGTTCACCGCCGAGGGCCAACAGGTCGGTATCGATGCTGCCGGTGTCGGGGACCGGCACGGCCTCGACGGACCACGACTCGAGTGCGTCCACCAACAGACTTTCCAGGGTGGGCCAGCGCCGATAGATCGTCGTCTTGTTCACCTCGGCGCGACGGGCAATGCCATCCACGCTCAATGCCGCATACCCACCCTGGGCCAACTCGTCAAACGTCGCGGTGAGTATCGCCTCGCGAATGCGAGCACTGCGGCCACCGGTGCGCGCACCACGAACCGCCTGCCTATTCATGACCAATCGCCTCGACAAGTTGCTTTAATTTTCATGCCGTGCCAGGCTATCACTAACGCCCACATATGGGGCGATAAGAATATCGACGCTGCCGCCCTTGCGACGCTCCCTTGACAGAGCCCGGCGCAGACCCCCGGCGTCGCCGCCGCTGAAGCGATCGATACGCCCAGTGCGGCGGCCGGAAGAGAGGAGAAATCATGCCGACCGACATGAAGGCGATTCGCCTGCACGAATTCGGCGGTCCAGAAGTGCTGCGTTATGAGGCCGTCCCAGTTCCCACCCTGAAGAACGGCGAGGTTCTAGTCCGCGTTGTCGCGGTCGGCCTCAACCCCCCGGATTGGTACCTGCGCGACGGCTATGAACGCCAAAGGCTTCCCGCAGAGTTGCGGCCGACGATACCGTTGCCCGCCATCCCTGGATCGGACGTATCGGGCATCGTCGAAGCCGTCGCCGACGACGTGACAACCTTCTCCGTTGGCCAGGAAGTCTTTGGCATGCTCCGGTTTCCGAGCTTTGGCGACAGCGCCGCCTACGCTCAGTACGTCGCCGCGCCGGCATCGGACTTGGCGCACAAGCCGGCAGGCATCGATCACGTCCACGCCGCGGCATCGCCAATGTCAGGCCTCACCGCATGGCAGTTTCTCATCGAACTTGGCCACGATGAACCGAACCCACTTCAGTCTGGGACACACCGTCCCGTCCCACTCGAAGGCAAGACGGTGTTAGTCAACGGGGCCGCCGGCGGCGTTGGCCACATCTCGTTGCAGCTGGCGAAATGGCGGGGCGCGCGCGTTGTGGCGGTTGCGTCGGGTCGCCACGAATCCCTACTGCGCGACCTGGGCGCCGACGACTTCGTCGACTACACACAGACTCGAGCCGAGGATGAGCTCCGTGACGTCGACCTCGTGCTCGACACCCTCGGCGGACCCGACACCAGTCGGTTCCTTCGGACGCTCAAACGGGGTGGTGCGCTCTTCCCGGTCTTTCCCGGTTTCTCCGACGACCGAGCAGCCGAGGAACTCGGCGTAACCGTGTCTATGACGCAGGTGCGCTCCAACGGGCCGCAGCTCGAGCACCTGGCACGCTTGCTCGACGACAAGACCGTACGTGTCGCCATAGACAGCACGGTGCCGCTCGAGGATGCCCGTACGGCGCACGAACGTGCCGAACAGGGGCACATCCAGGGCAAGATTGTGCTCACCGTCGACTAGAGACCGACTCACCAGAGTGTGCCCATGGCGCGATAGTCACGGCACCATGAAGGCCCAACGAGCCCCACGAAAGTCAAGGGTTGAGTTGCGAAGCAAGGAAACTCGCCAGACCGTGGGCACTGGCCTCGTCACTGGGCAAGGCGGATGGCCAGACGTGGATGAGTCTCTGCGCGGCGTCGGTGAGCGACGTTCCACGCTTGTGGGCGCCGGGGACCTCCGATTTGCGTAGTCAACTTTGACTGTTCACAACAGTTAAGTTGGGCTCCCAAACATATTGGGCGACAATGCATTCGCTCGGGGCGCCGCTGTCTGGCAATGGGAGCCACACGCCGTACACGCGCTTACGTAAGGCCTCCCGGGTACTCCAAAGGCGACGACGCGCAGCTTGCGCGCTCGCCCATTCACCGAATCACCGCCGGGGCGCCCCCTTATTGGACGCCTAGTGGCGACGCTCTAATGATGGTTGGGGTCCGGCATCGAGAAGTCCCAGGTTCCCTCGGCGATGTCGGCGAGCCGTTGAAGATAGGCGTCTCGGCGCTCCTGGGAGGTTCCCTGCCGCTCCCGGTCCAACACCGACACCCCGAGGTCCGCCGGAGGAAGCGCCTGCTCAGTCGCTTCGACTCCGTAGAACGGAAGATGGTCGTCGAACCCGCCTGGCGTGTAGAAGTTCAGCACCCGCGCGTCCTCGTCGGAAACAACCCGGAACGCATGGCGCGTCGATTTCGGCACCCAGACAGCGGATCCCGGCTCGGCTCGGACCACATCCTCGTCATAGCCCAGGACGAATTCGATCTCGCCGGAAAGCATGTAGAAGCCTTCGGCCTGACGTTCGTGGATGTGCGCTGGCGGCCCGGCGCCCGCAGGGATGATTTGTTCGAGAAAGGTGAATTCGCCGAGCGTTTGGTCGGCGGACATCAACACGTCCCAAAGGACGCCGCGATACCAGTAGGCCGGTGAATCTCCGGCCTTGCCCTTGAAGACTTTGGCGGGATTGTCACTCAACGCCATCACCATCTCGCTTCCCTCATCAGACGCGTATGTCGCGCCATGTCATCACCGTACCATTGATGTCTCGGCGTGACATAAAGGCGTGCTGGGCGGTGGTGCGCGACTCCGCGCTGTCACGTCGTGTCATCGCGCGGTATCGTGCGGCTATGCCGCGATGGGAACAAGGCAGCAAGGAGCGCCTGCAGCAGGCCGCCATGGAGCTGTTCGAAGAACAGGGGTTTGACGACACGACCGCCGTGCAGATTGCTAAACGAGCGCGCGTCACCACCCGCACCTTTTTTCGATATTTCACGGACAAGCAAGAAGTGCTGTTCGCTGAGGAAAACGTCTTGCACACAACGCTCGTCGAGGAGATTCGACAGGCCACGAATGTTGCTGAGCCGCTTCAGCTGGTGACTCAGATTCTCGCGCAATTCGACTGGGAAGGCCTGGCGTCACGCGACTCGTTACGCCGGCGAGAAGCGATGATCGCATCGACGTCCTATTTGCGCGAGCGTGAACTCATCAAGCAACACGAGATGGCGGAGGCGTTCAGCAGCGCCCTTCAAGAACGCGGTATTGACCCGGAGGCGGCTGGACTGGCAGCTCACATCGGAGCACATGTGTTTCGTACGGCCTACCGGCACTGGGTGGAAGGCGACGACAATGACGATCTGGCATCGATGACCGGCAACGTGCTTTCGTGCCTTGCTGCGATCGTGCCAGCCAACAAGTCGAGCGCACGCCGTAAGGTCTCGACGAGGACGGCCCCCGAGAAGCGAGTATCGAAGTTTGCCAAGACGGCTCGCCCATCGCACCCCGCCGACCGACGTGTGAAACAACGTTGATGTACGCCAGCCGACCGGGGCTATCAGCCCTTCGATGCTCATCGTCGCGCTACCGTGCGGCGCGCCCGTCACCATCGACGCCGGGTCGACACCAACGATCATCTAAGGGTTCGAAGCACCGAATTGCTCGGTAGGCAGTGGAGCCCGCAACGGACCGCTTCCCGAATGATTCGTCGATCCGATTGTGCCGTGAGAGCATCTATCAAGCTGTCTGCCAACCTAATTCGCGTGCCATGCGACCCTCGCGGTTGGCGCCGTCAAGCGATGACACAGCCGTGGCAGATTAGCTTGCCGTGATGATCAGCTTGCCACCCCTGGGTGCGTTGTTGCGTTCGAGCTCGGTCAGCGCCGGGATCGCGGCTTGAAGCGGCACGGTCTGAGCGATCGGCAGCCGCAGCGTGCCCGTCGCACACATTTGGGCTAGCTCCTCGAGATCTTCCACGTTCAGCTGGGTCATCAGGATGTTGTAGGGACCGGGCAGCGCACTCTTGATGAACTTCTTCGCACTAGAGGGAACGATGTCGATGATGCGCCCTCCGGATGCGAGCAGGTTCCGCGCTGTCGCTGGCGTCAGCGTGCCAACGGTGTCATAGACGATGTCGAACTTCTTCGCCAACCCGCTTGGGATGGAGTCGAACTCGACGACCGGGTCGACGCCCAGCTCCCGCGCATCCCGTATACCGCTGGCACGGCAGCTCCCGCCAACGACAGCGGCCCCGCGCGCCAAGGCAATCTGGACAGCGGCCCGCCCAACCCCACCCAGACATCCGTGGACGAAGACGGATTGCCCCGCCTGCAGCTTCCCCTTGGTCACCAAGCCCTGGAGCGCGGCACCGCCAATCGTTGGAATTGCGGCCGCCTCTTCGAAGGAGAGCTCTGCCGGCTTCTTGGCAACTCCCTTCTCGACGGCAACGATCATCTCGGCGAAGGCACCGCTAGTCTTCATTGGAGCGACGCCCAACACGTCGTCGCCCACGCTGAGCCGGGTTACACCAGGCCCTACTGCCTCGACGACGCCAGCGAAGTCGTAACCGAGTCCTCGCGGAAACTTACGGCCGGTCATCATCTTCATGTCCCCGTTGCGGACCTTCCAGTCATAGGGGTTCGCCGCTGCAGCCCGTACGCTGATCAGCAACTCCCCGTTACCCGGGCGCGCTGGTTCGAAGTCCTCGAACCGCATCACCTCTGGCCCGCCATACTCGTGATACTGAATGCGTTTCATTGTCGTCTCCCGTTCGTCACGCCCACTCCAGGTGAGCGAATCCAGTGGTTTACCAAGTTGATTCGATTTTGGGCGCGACGAGTTCCGTTCACGTCGCCGTTTGACTGTCCCCAGCAGCACCTCGGCCGGGTTATCAGTGTTCGCCGTCGAGAGGCCGCTCCCATCTTCCTCGAGTTCGTTGTCGCGCCATGACATCATCATATACATCGATGTCGCGCCGTGACATAGGAGGCACCACGAGAACCGCGACCTACGACACTTCAAGCTGCCGCCGAACCAGATCTCAAGCGGCAGAACCGGTCCGGCAATGGAATTCGAGACACACAGTGCGATCTACGCCGACACGTTTCGGCTTACTGCCAACCGGCCCTTCTGCGGGCTCCGCCACGGCGACGAGCACCGGCATCCAGATCGACGTCGGAAATGCGATATTCGGGAATGGATTCGCCAGGAGCGCGATTGCACTTTGTCGGTGCGCGAGGTGGGCGCATCGAACCGACGGAAAGTCGCATCACGGGGAGTTTGAAGGTGACGCAGATGAGGCGATGGGAAATGGATGCCATCGGCCGAGACGAACTGATGCTCAGGGACGTTCCCGTGCCGCATCCAGCGGCGGGTCAGGTGTTGGTCCGCGTTGGCGCCGTGGCGCTGAATTACCGCGACAAGATGGTGGTCGAAACGGGCAGGAATCTTCCGCTCTCGTATCCTTTCACCCCTGGTTCGGACCTCGCCGGAACCGTGGCTGCGCTAGGCGACGATGCCGACCGGTTCAGCGAAGGCGACCGTGTCATCTCGACATTCACGCCGGACTGGGTCGACGGGATGCGGCCAGGCGATGCCCGCACCCCGGCATACCGCACGCTCGGAGGTTTTTATCCCGGTGTGCTCGCCGAGTATGTTGCCATCCCGCAGGACTGGCTGGTTCCGGCGCCGAAGGCACTGAGCGACGTAGAAGCGGCTACCTTGCCCTGCGCTGGATTGACGGCATGGTTTGCCCTTGCCGAGCGCGGTCGCGTTCGCGCCGGCGAGACCGTGCTGGTCGAGGGCACCGGCGGTGTCTCGCTCTTCGGCATTCAGATCGCCAAACTGCATGGTGCGCGGGTGATCGTCTCGGGCAGCCAGGACAAGCTGGAACGCGCACTCGCGCTGGGCGCTGACGACGGTATCGACCGGAGGCAAGAGGACTGGGTGGGGGCCGTGTTTGCCGTTACCGGCGATCACGGAGCTGACCATGTGATGGAAATAGTCGGTGGTCCGCACCTCGGCCAGGCCGTGCAGATCACGGCGGTCGGCGGCCACATCTACCAGATTGGAGCCCTCGACGGCTTCGAGGTATCCGCTCCGGTGATGCCGTTGATGCTCAAGGACATCACCATCCATGGGATCGGAACGGGCCATCGCCGCGCCCTCACGAGGCTCGTCGCCGCGGTAGATCAAACTGGACTCACCCCGGTCATCGACGCCAGCTACCCGATGGCCGAACTCCATGAGGCTCTCGATCACCTCGATCGTGGCCCCTTCGGCAAGGTAGTCATCGAGTTGGGGTAGCCGCTCAGATTGCGAGGCCGCCGGTTGGTGGGGCAGCTGCCGGACAACTTCTTTCGAAATCGGCTTTCTCATCCGCAGGACCAACGACGACTGCCACGTAGCTCTCCCGCTGCTGTTCTCGACGTCGGACATTCCGCTCTCGATGCAACCGCTCCACAGTGCAGTGATATGCATCCCTCGTCGCACGAAAACGAGTCCACCGCCCACATTTTGGCGACGTCGGCGCCGGGTGCGGCGGTCAAGAATGGTCAGCCAGGGCCGAATACGGTGGCGAGCTCGTGCTCGTCACCGCGCAGATCGGCGGCCGAGATCGCCTGCTCGACGGTCAGCAAGCCCGCAGCCAAGCCCAGCACCACCATGGGTTCTGCGGAGAGTGTGGTCTTGGGGAGCTCAACCGCGTCGACGAGCCTGACGTGAGGACCCGTCTGATCGATGGCGACCGCGAAGGTGGCGCCATCGACCTCGATGCCGACGGTCGACGAAGCCTGGGTTCGCTTGTGCTGCAACAGCGATTCGAGCGCGACCACCAGCCAATGCGGTCGGAAGCTGTCGTCTTGGGGGCCGGCGATCATGAGCGGTTTGCTCCAGTTGACCAGCTCGGCGACCGCACCACGCAGTTCGCGACCCCATGGGGTAAGTGCGTAGGCGACACCGTTGCTCTCTGCGTCGAGATGGCGCTCGATGACCGCGGCGTCCTCCAACTCGCGCAGCCGATCGGCCAGCAGGTTGGTGGCGATCCCGGGCAGACCGGCTTGGAGCTGTCCGTAGCGCGCAGGCCCTACCAGCAGCTCGCGCACGATGAGCAGATTCCAGCGGTTGCCCACGACGTCGAGCGCTCGCGCCAGGCCGCAGTACTGGCCATAGGAACGTGTGCTCATCGTTTGACCTGGATGTCGTCGAAGTCGAGCGCCAGCAGCGTGGGTCGCGGAAGGACTCGCGCGCCGGGCCCGCGGGGCAGCACCCGCCGTTGGGTCGGGACTATGAGGCCATCGAATTCGCGATGCCGGCTGCAGTAGAGCGCGGCGCTGGCCCATACACCTATGGGTTCGGCGAGGAAGTCGTGGCGGCGGATCAAGCCGGCGGCGTCGACGTAGAAGGTCTGCTGCCGGCAGTGAGTATCGATCCGCGTGGGGAACGTGGTGAGGAGCCGTCGCCAGTGCTGGCCGGACTCCTGCCAAGGTTCGCCTTCTGTAACGGTGACGTCACTGCGGGTGAGCAGCAGCGGCGCGGTTAGGTAGTTCCAGAAGGCATATCCAGCGAAGTAGGCGACGTCGAGCGGATCCCAAGCGAGGTTGCGGCGAAAACCGCTGAGGCCGAAGAACTTCGCACGTGGATCGGTCCGGGTGCCCAGGGGCTCACCAGTCTGGTCTTCGATCCGCACCTCCCCACGGTCGAACACCGCCCGCAGTCGGGTCCGGGGGAAGTCGTGAAGGACGCTGTGCGGCTCGGCGGTGCGGACCTCGACGGTGAAGTGCGCAAGTTTGTTGCCGGCGAACCGCTTGGGCAGCAGTCCGCCCAATCGTCCACGTGCGGTGATCGATGAAACGGACTGCCAGCGCTGCGCACCGCCGTGGGCAGCGATGACGTCGTCGAGCAGTCCGCTCATGTCACCGCTCCCGTCGCTCCGACCGCCGTTACTTGATAATGTCACTGCTACTTGCAAATATAAAGCATAGCGACGCGGGAGGGATTCGATCATGGCCGCCATGCAACCCGTGGGGGTGCGTCCAGTCTGGGTGGACGACGCGCTGTTCCCGTTCGAGAGTCGCTTCGTGGAAGTGGACGGCAGCGTCGTGCACTACGTCGACGAGGGCTCTGGGCCGACATTGCTGTTGCTGCACGGCAATCCGGTGTGGTCCTTCGTCTATCGCGACGTGATCGCAATCCTGAAGGACCGGTTCCGCTGCATCGCCATGGACTTCCCCGGGTTCGGCCTGTCCACCGCCGCGCCCGGATATCGCTATCTGGCCACAGACCACGCTGAGCTGCTCGTGTCGTTCGTCGACCGCCTCGACCTCTCGCACGCAACCTTGGTCGGGCACAACTGGGGCGGCCCGCTCGGCCTCTATGCCGGGCTACGGCGGCCGAACCTGTTCGACCGCCTCGTTCTGACCAACACGTGGGCATGGCCATTGAACGGCGACCTGAGCAGTGAAGTGTTTTCCCGCGGCATGGGGGGATCCATCGGCCGCGCATTGGTCAGGCAGTTCAACCTTCTGGTCGACTACTTCATCCCCGCGGCGCACAAGCGCCGAAAGCTCTCCGAGGCCGAAATGGCGCACTATCGCCAAGCGATGCCCACACCGCAGCGCCGCCATCCCTGCGCGGTACTGCCTGGCGAACTCGTCGGCGCACGCGGGTTCTTCACCGACCTCGAAGAGCGCCTCGGCCGGCTGCAGAGCTTGCCCACGCTCATCGCGTGGGCGGATGCGGATCCCATCTTCACCAAGAAGTACCGCACCCGACTGGAGGCGACGTTCCCCAACCACACCACGACGGTGCTGCACGGCGTTGGTCACTTCCTGCAATCGGATGCCCCAACGGAATTCAGCGACGCCATCGCCACGTGGTGGACGGAGAAGATACCGAACGACACCACGGCGTCGTAGCCGACCGTCCATACGCCGCTTGTTCTGCTCATCGAAAACCTCTCTTACACAAGGAGTCCCATGCCCACCTCCGGTTCTGACGAACCACCCGCGCCCGGCCTGTTGGCGGCCATCACCGCCCTGCGTACCGCCGCGGAGAACGCCGACGGCGACGCACTCGCCGAGATCTTGGCGTCCGACGTCGTCTTTCACACCCCGCTGACCTCGCGCATCCGCTTCGAAGGTAGGGACGAGGTCACTGCCCTGCACCGCGACATATTCGCGGTCATCGAAGGCCTTTCCACGACCGAACCGATGACTCGCGGCGATACTGGAGTGTTCACCTTCAGCGGGCACGTGCGCGGCCAGAAACTGGATGCCATGAATCTGGTGCGCGTCAACGAGCAGGGCGAGATCGTCGATGTCACGATTTTCGCTCGGCCGTTGCCAGCGTTGGCAACACTCTTCGCCACGCTCCCGCCACGGGTCACCGCTCGGCGGCGCGGACGGGCCAAGGGTGCGCTCGTCGCAGCGCTCGCCGGTCCGCTGGGTTTCGCCCTGCGGAGCGCCGACGTCTTCGTACCGCGGCTCATCTAGCCGCCAGTCGTGGTGCGGAGATGAGCCGGATACTCGACGACGTGCTGGCCGCCCATGGCGGCTTGGAACGCTGGCGCGCGGTGACCGCTCTCACCGTGTACGCGAGATTCGGCGGTCTGCTTCGCACACGCTTCCCCGGAAACCGCATGGCCGACGTCACGGTACGACTGCTGATGGCCGAGCAGCATGTGGTGTTCCATCGCTTCCCCCGCGACGATCAACGAGCGGTGTTCGATTGCGGGAGCGTGCGAATCGAAGCCAGTGACGGTCGGTTGATCGCTGCTCGACCCGACGCGCGCAGCGCATTCACCGGCTTGGGAGCGGTGCGCCGTACCGTGCGCTGGGACGCGCTCGACGCTGCCTACTTCGCCGGATACGCCTTCTGGAATTACCTCACAGCGCCATTGCTACTCACCCGCGACGACATCATCGTCCACGAAACCGGTGACTGGCCAGAAGCGCCGACACCGTGGCGTCGTCTCGAAGCCACCTTTCCAGCCCACGTCCACACCCACTCCCCCACGCAGACCTTCTACGTCGATGACGGCGGTCTCCTCCGCAGGCACGACTACGTCGCCCAACCCGTCGGAACTTGGGCGCGGGCAGCCCAGTATTGCGGCGAACACAGGGAATTCGACGGACTCGTCTTCCCGACCCGCCGGCGGGTGCGGCCTCGCGGGCCCTCCGATCGCGCGCTGCCCGCTCCGACGCTCGTCGCACTCGACATCGACCACGTCGAGATCGAGACCTGACCCGAGTGACATCGCCCCGACGACGGATCACCTTGGAAATCCACATGATTGGGCTGTATCCAAGTTGCCGGTGTTGTTGGGTACCCTAGCCGAGTCGTATTCGCAGGTTCGCGGTGGCGACCAGGCAAAGCAACATCGTCACGGATTTGGGCGTCGACGCCGGTCCCCGTACATCTCTCCTGTGGTGCACGACGGCCAACTACGCAGCCAAGTCGGTTGTCCACACACATAATCGAGACTTGCGATCAGCACTCCGAGAGGCGGGAACAGTGTCGGGTACGCGGGACAGCTACGACAGGATCGCCGACGACTACGCCGCCCGGTTCCGCGACGAACTGCTCACCAAACCGCTCGATCGGGCGTTGCTCGACGCCCTCGCCGAGGAAGTGAACACCCTGGGGCCGATCGCCGACGTCGGCTGCGGGCCCGGACACGTAGCCGGTTACCTGCATGACCGCGGCATAGCGGCGATCGGGGTGGATCTCTCGCCCAGGATGATCGACATCGCTAGGACTGCGCATCCCGACATCGAGTTCGTCATTGCTGACATGTGCGACCTGCCCGTCCCCGATCGGTCGTGGGGCGGCATCGTGGCGCTGTATTCGATCATTCACATTCCGCCCGCGCAATTGGCCGACGTGTTCGTCGAGTTTCGCCGCGTCCTTCGCCAGGGCGCAACGATGCTACTGTCATTCCACGTCGGCGACGAGGCACGCCACGCCACCGAAATGCTCGGCCACACAGTCGATCTGGACTTCCAGTTCTATGACCGGCAATTCGTACAGTCGGCGCTAGAACAGGCCGGCTTTGCGGTGAACGCCTACCTCGAGCGGCTTCACTACGAAACCGAGGTCGCGACTACGCGCGGCTACCTGATGGCGCGACGAGCCCAGGCTGGCGAGCAGGGCGCCGATTCCCAAGCATCGGCGCACCCGTTCGGCAGACAAGGCGAACGGCATCCAATGCGCCACCCCAATGAGAATCGTTGAACGTGCAGCCGACGCCAGCACACGACTTGCCGGGTAGCAACGCGGCGCGACCAGCGTCACGGACACTCGATGAGTTCGCGGTCACCGTTGCCTGCCGTGCCGCATCGGCTGCGGAGCCACGCGCCGATTCGCCGAGCGGGGCCGGATGGTCTGCCTGCGCTAGTGACGTCAACGCCCCGGCATTGCGAACAACCCTGCGCGGGAATGGGGTGCTGTCCGGTTTCGGCTGGCGCGTGGGCCATCGACGGGGCGTCAATCGACGTCGACTCTGTCCTTCGAGGCGCAGATGCGCGTCGGCGTAGCAGCCAAGGGATGGAACGACTGGGGGCTGGTCGCCGGGGACTGCTCAGTGGACTGCGAATCACGGGGGCGGAGCAGATTGGCCTTGGCGACGCGCAGGAGGAAGGACGGGCGCAGCAGACAGGCGGGTCTATCGACGAACCACGTCACGGCGAAGAATTGGGCGTGGACTACGGCGTCGACTTCGCAGGCGCTCAGTATCCAGTCGGCGAATCGCCCCGTCAGCCGCGTCGCGACCGTTCGCCTTCCCTCGACGTCGGGAAACGCCAGATCCGAGCCGGCCGCCAGCGCCCACGCTACGGCAATCGCTTTCGCTGCTGCACGAAAGTACCGCCGAGATAGTCCCGTCTGGCCGCGCTGCAACGCCTCACGCAGGGCCATGGCGTCCAACGCCGCCACCGAAATGCCTTGTCCATAAATCGGATTGAAGCTGCACATCGCATCACCGGTGACCAGCAGTCCGTCGGGGAACCGGCGCATCTTGTCGTAACGGCGCCATCGACTCGACGGCAACCGGTGCTGTACTACCGAGCCGACGGGTTCAGCGGCACGCACGGCCGCCAGCACGTGCGCTGGCGCGAACTCCTCGGCGAAGGAAAGCATCTCGCTGAGCTCGCGTGGCGGTTCGTGTCCCGCCATGCCGTACACCGTGAAGATCCAGTTGTCGCCCTCATTGGCGACGAGGAACATCCCGGTTGGCCGACCTGGGACGGGAGTGATGGTAACGAGCATCTCGGCCAGTGCCCCGTGCACCATCCGCATGTGTTGGCTGACGTAGGTGGTGTGCGTGACGACGCGATCTTCGGGCGGGCGCCCATAGCCCAGGGTTTGGAGCACCGCCGGGGTACGCGCGGCGCGCCCCATGGCGTCTATTACCAAGTCGGCGTCCAACTGCGCTTCGTCACCGCCATCGCGTCCGATGACGTGCACTCCGGTGACACGTCGGCGGTCGGCGGTTGAGGCTAGCTCGGTAACCTCGTGGCCGTCGAGGATCGTGACGTTCTCGAGGGCCCGCAGTCGCTGCCGGACACGGTGTTCCAGAAGCGGCCTGCTCGGTTGATACATGGCCATCGCCTTCGGATCGTCGAAGGCCGCCTTGCCGGTGTGCACCATCAGGTGCCCACCAATGGAGGCATGCATCAGGGACAAGTCACCGTCGGCCCATACCGGGGCGCCGTCGGCGGCGAGCTCGTCGAGGATCTCGGGAAACAGTTCGTTCAGCGTCTGTCCTCCTCGTGCCAGCAGCGCGTGCGGGTGGCGTCCCTGCGGCACGCCGCGCCGGTTGACCGACGCGACGGGCAAGGCGTCACGGTCGACCAGTGTGACGCGGGTGTAGAAGTCGGCGACTACTCGCGCCGCCAGCAGGCCCGCCATGCTGGCTCCCAGTACCACCGCGTGATCGCCTTGGTTCATCATCGCTGCACCCCTCGTTGCAGCGACCCGAACGTGGAGTGGTGGGCCGCTACTGGCAGTGTCCGCGGGATGTGACCGGAGCCCTAGAGTGTACGACTACCTCAGTTTGCAGCCGTTGGCGCGCGCCGCGGTACCGACGGTTCCGCCGGGCCGCGTGGCGTGGAAGTAAAATGTTTGCGGTTGCGGTGTTCGGCGCAGGGGGTCTGCGGGGTGTCGGGTTCGCACGTTGTGGTGCGCGATGGCGAAATGGAGTCGGCGCTGAGGGCGCTGGGGCCACAGTCGGAGTTCCGCGGGGTTGCACTCGTCGGCGGGTTGGGTGTTGGTAAGACCACGCTGGCAAGGGCTTTGGCGACCACGCTTGCTGGACGAGGTCTCACCCCATGTTTCGTCAACGGCACTGAGGCCGAAAAAACGGTCCCGCTGGCGGCGTTCGGCGCGCACGTCGGCGTCGAGGCGCTCCATGGTGGACACGCGCCGGCGGCCCGGCTGGCAGCGGCGCGGTCGGCATTGACGCGCCACGACGCCCTGCTGCTCGTCGTCGACGACGCGCATCTGCTCGATGGATTGTCCGCGGTGCTGGTGCATCAGATCGCGGCGAGTACCGCGATGCCGTTGATCGTGACCCTTCGCTCCGGAGCACCGCGCCCGGACGCGATCACCGCGCTGTGGAAAGAACGCCTCATTGCGCGAATCGACCTCGAGCCGATGACGGCCACTCAGACCGCTGACTTGGCGCGGGCGGTGCTTGGTGGGGACCTCGACTCCAGTCTCGCCGCGCACCTGCAGGACTTCACAGCCGGCAATCCGCTTGCGCTACGCAGCGTTCTGGCCACCACCAGAGCGGACCGCGCCTTGGTGTACGAGAATTCTCGGTGGCAGCTGCGGGGCCCGCTACGAGTCGGAGCCGACCTCGCCGACCTCGTCGAAGCACGGCTAGCAGCGCTCGACTCCCAGGAGCGTGACGTCATCGAGATCGTGTGCATGGCTGGGCGTCTGGAATGGGGCATTCTGCAGATGATGTGCGACGCCGACGTCGTCGCACGCGCCGAACGCCACGCGGCAATCCGGTTCGCCGGCGAAGGTCCGCACTCAATCGTGCAACCCACCCACCGCGTGCTCGCAGAAGTGGTTCGAGCGCGGTGCGGTGCTGCCCGCACGCACGACATCAATACCCGGATTGCCCAAGCGATTTCGGCGTACGTGCGGGCCGAGGCTGACGGTCGGCAGATCGACGCACGGACTCGGATCCAGTGGGCGCAGCTGATGACGCGCGCCGCGGCGCCCCCCGACATCGACGTCATCATCGCTGCGGCTAGCACCGCCATCGCGCTATCGGATCTGGCCGTGGCCGAGGAACTCGGCCGGTTTGCCCATCAGCGGTCCCGCTCACCCCGTGCAGCCCTCGTTCTCGCCGAGGCACTGAGTTGGTCGGGGCGTGGCACCGAAGCCGAGGCAATCCTTGCCGGCTGTGAACCCGTCGGCGATGATGCGCTGCTGGCCCGATGGGGATGCATCCGTGCGGCGAACCTCTTCTTCGGATGCGCCCTGCCCGAAGCGGCCAGCGAAACGCTCGCAGAAGTACGTGCACGATTGTCTGGATCAGAGCAGTCGACACTGCTTGACGCGCTGCAGATTTCGTTCGCGGCGTGTCGGGCCGATGTCGGACGGGCCGCGCACGACGGACTGCTTGCGCTGAAGGCGGAGCTGCCGTCCGCGGGCGTCGTCTGGGCAGCAGTCGGCACGGCTCTGGCGTTGACCGTGTCGGGCCGATTCGGTGAAGTGTCGTCTGTTTGTGCGGCGGCGATGCGGACGGCCGAGGTGTGCGAGGCCGGACCACAGCGCTTTTGGCTCGAGTTCGCTGCCGTGTGTTCCGCCGCGGCCGCTGGCCGGTTCGACGACGCCGAGCGGGCCCGCTTCGATGACCGAGACCGATCACTCGACTCGACGAGCGGCAACGCCGTAGCTGCCGCGCTTGCCGGCTATGTCGCCCTTGCCCGCGGTGACGGTGCGGCGGCGCGGGACTCGCTGCGCCAGGCGCTGCCCGCGTTGACCCAATCGCTGCCCGGTGGCTGGGTGGTCTTGGCGGCGGCGTGGTTGGCCCGCGCGGAAGCGCTTCGCGGCGACGTGCCCGCTGCCGAAGCGGCTTTGGCGCAGGCTGATGCGTTCACGGGCTCCCACGTGCTCGTCTTCATGCCCGAACTGCAGCTAGCCCGCGCGTGGGTGCATGCGGCAGCGGGCCGACTCGTCGACGCGCGCCAGCTTGCACTCGACACCGCTGCTGCGGCGCGGGGCAGTGCAATGTCGGCAGTGGAATTGGTGGCACTGCACACGGCGGCAAGGTTCGGTCAGCGGTTGAACGCGGTAAGGCTCGCCACCATCGCCGTCGAGATCGACAACCCGTTGAGCGCCGCCATGGCGCTGCACGCCCAGGGGGTCGGCCACGGCGATCCGGACCAAATGGCGGCCGCGGCGGACGCGATGGCTGCGATCGGCGCGATGGACATGGCCGCCGACGCTTGGGCTGGCGCCGCAGTAGGTTACGCCCGATCCGGTGCGCGCGTGCGCGAGCTGGAGTGCCGTGCTCGCGCGCTTTGGCTCGCCGACCGATGGGAACTGCAGACACCGGCGATCGTCTCGGTGCCGGAACCGCTCGCGCTCACCGCACGAGAGGGTGAAATCGCCGACCTGGTCGGCGAAGGCTTGACCAACCGGCAGATCGCCGGGCACCTCGAGTTGTCAGTGCGGACCATCGAGGGCCACCTGCACCGGATCTTCGCCAAATTACGGATTGAGCAGCGCAGTCAGCTGGCGCGAATCGTGCGTTTGCGGGCTGGCGCGTGAATGATCATTCAGCGTTGCTGGGCACCCAGTTCGGCCGTCGTGCGTGAAGCAACGCGATCAGTTGATCGCGTGAGGTCGCGCCGGTGCGTCGGGCCGCGCGCGTCAAGTGGCCCTCCACGGTTCGTACCGACATCACCAGACGGTCGGCGATCTGGCGGTTCGACAAACCCGTGGCTGCCAGCATGAGGACTTCTCGTTGCCGAGGCGTCAGCGGCGTCGATGACCCCATCGCCCGGTATGCGGGGGTGCGCGCACTGCATTCGTCGGCTAGTTCAGCGGCGCGGGTTGCCGCAACACCCGCGACGCGATGCTCACCTCGCTTCTCGGCGGCGACGGCCGCCTGTGCCGCGGCGTCGGCGGCGGCGACGCGATCACCGAACCCGCGGTAGCGATCGCAGGCCATCATCAACAGCGACGCGTCACCGCGATGCAACCCGCGGGCGTGAATGGCTGCCGCGCTCGCGCGCGGCCCGTCGACGATCGCAGCGAGCTCGTCGAGCCGCCCAACCCGGGTGGCGTCGCCGAACTGGGCTGCGGTCTGCAAACAGAGGACTTCGTGCGCCGGACGGCCCTTGGTTTGGGCGCTGCGGGCGGCTTGTCGGACGGTTCGGACAGCTTGATTGATCAAGCCCTCGGCCGCCTCGATCCAGGCCTGCGCGAGTGCTCTGTTGCACTCCCAGTACGCGAATTCCGCGGGCAGCCACTGGGGGGCGGTATCGAATGCTTGCCGAGCTGCGTCTGGTTCACCGGCCATCGCCAGCGCTGTCGCGAGCCACAGCCCCGACACCTCGGTGACGGAGCCCGACGAGTCGTGAAACTCGGCGCCGGTGGCGATGGCGTCGCGGAACCACTTCGCCGCCGAATTCAATGCACCGCAAGCCAACTCGGACAAGCCTATTGCGCATGCCGTCATCGATTGTGACGCCATCACGTCACGCGCCTCGGCGCGAAGCCGCCGTGACACGCTGTGGCCGCCAGCGGTTTCCCCGGCCAGCCGCAGCCCCACGATGTGCATCAAGCCCATCGCGAACCGCAGGTGTGACGCTTCCGGAGCCGTCGATGCCAGCCGGTAGCCGGCCTCGGCCGCCGCCGACAATTCATCGAGCCGACCCACGTCGCCGAAACCGCATACCTGTCCCCAATGGCCGAACATTTGCGCCATCGGGTGCAGGCCGTCATGCGAAAGAGCCTGTGTGACCACGGGCAACGCCTCGCGCGGTTGCCCGCGGGCAGCTAGGCACGACCCGCGCAGCGCGTCGTAGGACGGTCCCAGCCCGCACGCTCGCGCGGCGTCCTTTGCGCCGTCGAGAACCGCTTCTGCAGTACTGAGCTGCGACAGCGACCAGGCCAAATTGGCCGCCCGCAGGAAGGCGATCTGACCCAGTTCTTCACCGTCGGCGGCGTCGGCGAGCTCGGCCAGCATCTGGTCGGCGGCGTGGCCGTGGCCGGCCAATGCGGTGGCCATCGCCTCGATGAACCGGGTGTCCCTCCCCCCGCCGGCCTGCATGGCGGCAGCGGCCAACCGGGCGCTGAGTTTGGGGTCAAGCAACTGCAACGCGGCCTCGGCCGACGCCGTCAGCAGGCGCGGATCATGCGGTCCATCGGAGTCCATCATCAACATGCCGCGCCGAACCCACTGCACCGGCGAAGGATCTGTCAGACGTCCAAGCGCTTCGGCGACGCGGGTGCGCACTGCACGTAGACGAGCGTTGCCGGCGCGGTCGCGCCGAACCTCACCGAATAGCGGGTGGGCCAGGTGCACCATCGAGGCCCGTTCGTCCACGGTGATTAGACCGGCCTGCGCGGCGGTGTGAACGTCGGTCGCATCGGTGAGAGCTCCCAGCACGGAGAGTTCCAGAGGTTCGCACACGGCGACGACGTCTAGGACGTCGACGACCGAACCGTCGAGGTGTCCGATGTTGGCCTCGATCAGCTCGGTCAGCGGCGGGGAAAGTCCCGGCGAGGCATCCCAGATCCACACCCCGGCACGTCGAGTCAAACGCCGGCACGACGATTCATCGTCGACCAACTGCCGCAGGTACAGCGCGTTCCCCCGGGTGTAAGACCAGAACCGTTGAGCACTGGCCGATTCCAGCGGGCCGTCGAGCACCTGCTCGAGCAGTGTGGTCACTTCGTCGGACGTCAGAGGTCCGATTTCGATGCGCGGCAGACCGGTCTTCGCCAGCGGCGCCGCCGTCGCTTCGCCGTCACGAACGGTCATCAGCACCGTGGCGATCCGCCTCGCAATCAGCCGGTCGATCACGAGCGCCGACTGTTCGTCGAGGTGGTGAGCATCGTCGACGCAGACGAGCACACTCGCAGACGGTTCACCGCCAACGAGCGCATCGTGCATTTCCTCGACGCGGCGCAGCGGATCAGGACCACACCCCCCGGCGTACTCAGCCAACGCTGCGAGCGGCACGGTGCGCCCAGTGTCGGTCGCCGCGATCCAGCGCGTGGCCCGATACCCGCTGTGCGCCATGCATTGCCGAGCCAAACGGCTCTTGCCGACACCGGCAGCACCGGTGAGCACCGCGCCCCCGGAGTGCGTCAGCGCGGCGTGTATCGCCGCCTGCTGAGCTTGTCGACCCACCAGCGGCCAGTCGGTCCGCATGGCGACATTTTAGCTACGGACAGCGCGAGCAAAACCGCTGCGGTTTGCGCGCGATCAAAATTGGCGTAGTCGATCACCCTAGCTCCGCCACGACGCCTGCAGTGATGCTGGCCGAACGCGTCAGCACTCACGCCGTAGGGGTGACGTCGGTGCAGATCGAGAGCGGACCCCGGTCGTGACGCTTTCATGCGGCAACTCGCAATCGATGGAAGGGAACCCCAGATGAGACCGTTCGAAGCCACGACGGCACCAGGTGCGCACCGTCGCAGCGGTGGCGGGGCACCCGCAAAGGTGACGGCAGCCGCGGCGATGACCGCCAGCCTGCTGCTTGCGGCGGGCAGTCAACCGCCTGCAGGCGGCGGATCCGCTCACCCCGCCCAGCCCGGTGAAACAGTCCGGCGGGCAAGCCTTCTGGCCGCGGCAACTCAGCTCGACAGCGGTGACGTCAGCACCGGCGGCACCCATCCGGGGTTGGTCGTGCGCTCCGGATTGCCACAGCCGCTCATCCCGACGCGCTTGTTCTCGACGTTGCCGTCGATCGCTTCGACCGATGCCTCGAGGTCCAGCGTCTCCGGCGTGATCCCAGCCGCGCTGTCGACGAGCAACCGGGTGCTCGACGGGCCGAACCTGTTCTCTCCGAATCCGGTTCGCTTGGCGACCGCCCGCGGTAACGGCCCCGCGCCGGCGATCACGCTCGACCAGGCGAGCGATCTGCAGGGCTTCCCCAAGCTAGTCGGTCCAGGGGGTCTGCTGATCGGGGACGGACTCGACGGTCAGCTGCCCGGACAGGACGGCGGGCCGGGCGGCCTGCTGTGGGGCAACGGGGGCAAGGGCGCCGACGGAGCTGCCGGACAAGCCGGCGGCAACGGTGGCCGCGGGGGGTTGTTCGGCAACGGCGGCGCCGGCGGCAACGGCGGGATCGGTGGCGGCGCTGGCGGAAACGGCGGAAGCGCAGTGTTGTTCGGCAACGGCGGCGCAGGCGGTGCGGGTGGGGCGGGTGCCTCGGGCTCCGACGGAGTCAACCCGGCCGCCAATGGCCAGGTCGCCGCCGCGGGAGCAAACGGCGCCGACAACGGCTGCATGGCGTGCGGCGGGGCCGCATTCGGTGGCGGCGGTCAAACCGGAGCCGACGGCGCTTACGGCCAGGCGGGCGGCCGCGGCGGGAACGGTGGGACAGCCCTGTTCATCGGGGGCCACCCGGCTATTGCCGACGGTGGCGAGGGCGGTGAGGGCGGCGCCGGCGGCGCGGGTGCACCCGGCGGGCGAGGCGGTGACGGCGGCGATGCCGGCGCAATCTCGGACGGCGGAAACGACAATGCCGCGGTCGCTGGACGCGGAGGCGCGGGCGGTAAGGGGGGCGCAGGTGCCAACGGCGGTGACGGTGGTAACGGAGGCAACGCCAACGCAAATCACTTGGCAGGGGCGGGTGGCGGCAACGGCGGCGCTGGCGGTGCTGGCGGCGCAGGTGTCGCTGGTGGTGACGGGTCGAAGGGCGGTGCTGGCGGTGCTGGTGGCAGTGGCGGGGCGCTTTTCGGCTTCGGCGGCAGCGGCGGCAATGGCGGCAACGGTGGCAACGGTGGTCGCGGTGCGCCCGGCGGCAACGGAGGCGCCGGTGGTGCTGGCGGTAACGCGCAGGGCCCCGCGGGAGGCGCGTTCCCCGGCACGGGCGGCCCCGGCGGTGCGGGCGGTGCGGGTGGCACCGGCGGGGCAGGTGGTGCAGGCGGGGCTGGTGGCCAAGCCGGGAACGGCGCCAGCGGCACGGGCCATGCGGGCAACACCGGCAACGACGGGGTGCATGGCACTGCCGGTAAGGACGGCGCCGCCGGGGCTCGTGGGGCGAACGGCAGCTGACCGCAGTATCCGTGCAGTTGCTAGCCCGACGCCGTCGAAGACCGGCTCGCTACGGTTATCGTCGGCTCTCAGTGTCAAACCATCAAGGTGCTCACGCTCGCTGCAACCCTCGCCCAAGGAGCCTTCATTACACCGGCACCTGCCCAGGCGGTCGGACCGCGCCTGGGTCTTCGTGGGCCAGAGCAACCACCCGCCTTTGCCGCCCGGGCGGTGCCAGTCAGCAGGAGCGGCTAGGTTGAGTCGCGATGACCGCCATCGTCGACTTCGAGGTCTACGTACTGATGACGATGAAGCTCAGACTGAAGATGTCGCAGAAACTCGCCGAGCTAGCCCGGATTTTTCGCGGAATGTTGTGAGTTCAGGGGTGTAGATACGCGAAAGTGCCTGTCCTGCAAGGGATAATCGGACTTGTCTAAGGTTCGGATCATTCCAGCGGAAAGGCACCTCGCAGGTG